>ENA-ORNQ01000001-ORNQ01000001.1-human-gut-metagenome-genome-assembly--contig:-NODE-1-length-479294-cov-18.313875_pt1 | contig 479294 bp, 465 predicted proteins | sample MGYA00242116_ERZ509024 | MGnify/ENA primary metagenome ERZ509024 (study PRJEB26280, sample SAMEA2338697) | human gut metagenome | biome: human gut; feature: human-associated habitat; material: faeces...
GGAATTTCTTAGTGAAATGACGGTAGATGAGCATGGTAATAAAAGACCAACTCATAATTCTGTGCGAACAGCTCCGCTATAAAATATACGGAGAAGAGATGCTGCAGCAATTTAGGAAAGTCAGAATGGATTATCAGAAGACAATTGATATTATCCGGAAATACAGGGATTCACAGCCGTAATTTATGCAGGCAGCCCGCCAAATTGCAAAATGTGTTTCTTGCAATTTTATGTTATTGTTATTAGCGATATAACCATAGGTTATTGTACAAAAAAATATTATTACTTTAAGCCATTTTAGTATTGACAAACAGAACTGATATGCTAGAATAACTGTAATGTGAATGAAAGAAAAAGGATGGTTTTCACATGAGAAAACAGGCATTATCTATTTTAGTAGAGAATACCTCAGGCGTATTAAGTCATATCTCAGGACTTTTCAGCCGGAGAGGATATAACATTGATAGTTTTTCATCTGGTGTAACTGCAGATCCAAGATATACCAGAATAACTATAGTAGCAAGTGGTGACGAGCAGATTTTAGAGCAGATTGAAAAGCAGCTTGCAAAGCTTGAAGATGTACGGAATATTAAAAAATTAGAACCGGGTACATCAGTGACCAGAGAACTGATTCTGGTTAAGATTAAAGCGAAGGATACAGAGCGTCAGGCAATCTTAAGTGTTACCAATATTTTCCATGGCAAGGTGGTTGATGTCACCAACGATTCCATGGTAATTGAACTGACAGGGCATCAGGATAAATTAGATGCATTTATGGATCTGTTACAGGGCTATGAGATATTAGAGCTCGCTAGAACCGGTATCACAGGTTTGACCAGAGGGTCTGCCGATGTTACATATTTAGATTAATCATTAAAACAGGAGGCTGAAAAAATGGCAGCAAAAATTTATTATCAGGAAGATTGTAACCTTTCCTTACTGGATGGTAAGAAAATCGCCATCATTGGTTACGGTAGCCAGGGACATGCACATGCATTAAATTTAAAGGAATCAGGCTGTGATGTCATTATTGGACTTTACAATGGTAGCAAATCCTGGGCAAAAGCAGAAAAACAGGGATTCAAAGTATATACAGCAGCAGAAGCTGCAAAACAGGCTGATATTATTATGATTCTTATCAATGACGAGTTACAGGCAGATATGTATAAGAACGATATCGAGCCAAATCTTGAGCCAGGAAACATGTTAATGTTCGCTCACGGATTTAACATTCATTTCGGATGTATCAAACCTCCAAAGGATGTTGACGTAACAATGATCGCTCCTAAGGCACCAGGACATACTGTACGTTCTGAGTATCAGGCTGGAAAAGGAACTCCTTGTCTGGTAGCAGTAGAGCAGGATGCAACCGGTAAAGCACTTGACCTGGCATTAGCATATGGTCTTGGAATTGGTGGAGCAAGAGCAGGACTTCTTGAGACAACCTTCCGTACAGAGACAGAGACAGACCTCTTCGGTGAGCAGGCAGTTCTTTGTGGCGGTGTTTGTGCACTTATGCAGGCTGGTTTCGAAACACTTTGCGAAGCTGGTTATGACCCAAGAAATGCATACTTCGAGTGTATCCATGAGATGAAACTGATTGTTGACTTAATCTACCAGTCAGGATTCGCTGGAATGAGATATTCTATCTCTAACACTGCTGAGTATGGTGATTATATCACAGGACCTAAGATTGTTACTGCTGAGACAAAGAAAGCAATGAAACAGATTTTAACAGATATTCAGGATGGTACTTTTGCAAAAGACTTCTTACTTGATATGTCACCGGCAGGACGCCAGGTACACTTCAAAGCTATGAGAAAGCTTGCTTCTGAGCATCCATCAGAGAAAGTCGGCGAAGAAATTCGTAAGCTGTATAGCTGGAACAACGAAGAAGATAAGCTGGTTAACAACTAATCTGATACTTCAAAAAGATGATAAAAAAGCTGTCGCAATTGCGGCAGCTTTTTTTTACGCGAGTAGCGAGAAAAATCGCATGCTTGCATGCGGATTTGGCGAGCACCGCGATAACTCGAGAAACTCGCAAAGCGTGTTTCTCGTAGTTACAGGAAATTGCTTTCCTGTAAAGTAAAAACGCTCCGTGAGAAACACTCAAAGTATGTTTCTCGTAGCTGACAGGCATTTGTAAGAAACTGACAGTGATGCATCTTATTCACCCGGATGAAAATTCTGATAGAAATCAATAAATAATTCCAAGGATTTCGAAGGCTTTAAGGTGTTTTTATAAGCGAAGCCAATTTCACGCTTGTGAATTGGAAAACCAAGTGGAATCTCTAATAACTCTTTATTTGCAAGTTCGTTCTGGACAAATTGGCGGATGACGCAGGCAACACCCAGGTTGGTTTTTGCAAAGTCAATTAAGAGGTCCATCGTAGAGACTTCGATTAAATCTCTTGTTTCGATTTTATTTTCCTGTAAATAATCATCAATATACTGACGGGTCATGTTGTGCTTATCAAGAAGCATCAGTGTAGAATGCTGTAAGATTGCATCGGAAGAAATGCCCCTTGCATTCAATACGTTTAAGTAAGCTTCCGTTGCAACAAAAATATCTTCAATTTCAGCCACATTGCTGAAATTTAAAGTCTTCTGGTTTTCCGGCCTTGCAATCAGACCGATATCAATTTTGTTTTCTTCTAACATCTGTAAGGATTCGTTGGTAGACTGGCATACGATAGAAATATTAATATGCGGATAACGTTTTGTGAAATCCTTTAAATAAGGCAAAAGCATGTATTTGCAGAGTGTGGAACTGACACCGATTTTTAAGTGGCCGACACCAAGCTCTAAGGAGTTCTTTAATTTATCTTCCCCTAAAGTCAGAGTTTCGAAAGCGGAACTGACATGAGTAAAAAGTAGTTCGCCTTCTTCGGTCAGCAATACGCCGCGGGAACTTCGGCGGAAGAGTTCGCAGCCCAGGCTTTCCTCTAGTTTCTGTATGGATTTACTGATGGCAGGCTGGCTGATATAAAGCTCTTTGGCTGCCTTTGATATATTCTGTGTTTTTGCTACGGTATAGAAAATACGGTAACTGGATAAACTCTGTAACATTTATAGATCCCTCCGTGTTTATAACTAAAAATCATAATAAATATGTTTAATATGTATTTCCATTATACCACTAGCTGTGCTATAATAGCAACTGTATAGAAAAAATGATTTAATTTCAGGAGGAATTTCAAATGGGAATGACAATGACACAGAAGATTCTTGCGGCACATGCGGGACTTGATTCTGTTCAGGCTGGCCAGTTGATTGAAGCAGATTTAGACTTGGTATTGGGAAATGATATCACTTCACCGGTGGCTATCCATGAGATAGAGAAAATGAAAGTAGACGGAGTGTTCCATAAGGATAAAATCGCACTGGTTATGGACCACTTTGTACCAAATAAAGACATCAAATCTGCACAGCATTGTAAATGCGTCAGAGAGTTTGCATGCAAAAACGAAATCACCAACTACTTTGATGTAGGAGAAATGGGTATCGAACATGCACTTCTTCCGGAAAAAGGACTGACTGTTGCAGGAGATGTTATTATTGGAGCAGATTCACATACCTGTACTTATGGAGCATTGGGAGCATTTTCCACCGGTGTTGGAAGTACTGATATGGCGGCAGGAATGGCAACCGGAAAAGCATGGTTTAAAGTACCATCCGCGATTAAATTCAATATCACAGGAAAACCAGCACCATGGATTAGCGGTAAAGATGTTATTTTACATATCATCGGAATGATTGGTGTGGATGGAGCATTATATAAGTCTATGGAATTCGTAGGTGATGGTATCCGGTATCTTTCCATGGATGACCGTTTTACCATTGCAAATATGGCAATTGAAGCCGGCGGAAAGAACGGAATCTTCCCGGTAGACGAGAAAGCAGAAGCATATATGAAAGAGCATTCCAAGCGCCCTTATAAAGTATATGAAGCAGATGAGGATGCTGTATATGATGAGGAGTATACCATTGACCTTAGTACACTTCGCCCAACCGTAGCATTTCCACATCTTCCGGAAAATACAAAGACCATTGATGAAGTAGGCGACATTACTATTGATCAGGTAGTAATCGGTTCCTGTACGAATGGAAGATTAGATGACCTTAAGATTGCAGCTTCTATCCTGAAAGGAAAGAAAGTAAAGAAAGGTTTACGTGTAATCGTAATTCCTGCAACCCAGCAGATTTATCTGGATGCTATGGAAGCCGGATATATCAGAACCTTTATTGAAGCAGGTGCTATTGTCAGCACACCGACCTGCGGACCTTGCCTTGGTGGCTATATGGGAATCCTTGCTGAGAATGAAAGATGCGTATCTACAACCAACCGTAACTTTGTGGGACGTATGGGACATGTGGATTCGGAAATTTATCTGGCAAGCCCGGCAGTTGCAGCAGCAAGTGCAATTACAGGAAAGATTTCCAGCCCGGAAGAAGTATAGGAGGATTAGAACATGAAAGCAGCAGAAGGAAAAGTATTTAAATTCGGTGACAACGTAGACACGGATGTTATTATACCGGCAAGATATCTGAATTCTTCCGACCCTAAGGAACTTGCCTTACATTGTATGGAAGATATTGATAAGGAATTCGTAAATAAAGTATCTGCAGGAGATATTATTGTAGCGGAGAAGAACTTTGGATGCGGTTCATCCAGAGAACATGCACCAATTGCAATTAAAGCCGCTGGTGTAAGCTGCGTCATAGCAGAGACTTTTGCACGTATTTTCTATCGTAATGCAATCAATATCGGACTTCCGATTATTGAATGTAAGGAAGCAGCTTTGGAAATCAAAGCAGGAGATGAGGTAGAGGTAAATTTTGATACTGGTGTCATTACCGACAAGACCACTGGAAAGAGTTTCCAGGGTCAGGCATTCCCACCATTTATGCAGAAGATTATCGATTGCGAGGGACTGGTAAATTACATCAATCAGAAATAGCAGAAAGTGTAGAAAGATAATTGATATATTTTGGAGAGATTTTAAGATTAGTATAAATTTCTGCATATTCTCTAGCGGATAGCTCTGTAATATAGTTTTCTTCAAAATTCTTATGAATACCGGCTGCCTTTGCCAGATCAACAGCTTTGTTGTAGGCAATGGCAGCTTTTTCTTCGGAAGAATAAGTACCAATGGAATAATTGCCATTGATATGGATAAAAGCCTGATAACGGAGGAGTCCATTGTGCTCTGTTTGTACAACTCCACGGTAGCGGTTAATGACGATAATATTGGCGTAGCTGTAATCAAAGTGGTTGCCATTGGCGAAAGTGTAATCTACATCCAGTACCGCATGATTACGGACTCCATAGCGGGAGAGAATCCCGGTCTGCATGCCGTATTCATTTACAAAAAGCCGGCCACCACGCTGCATAATCTTGTGGCTGGAATAAAAGAATAAATCATCAATATCAAATTTATATTCCGTCTGTGGTGCGAGAAAATAGAGAAAATAATTCTGCTTCAGATAAATCGGATTCTTGATATAGACGCCGTTGTCACGGAAATTTAAAAGTGTAATGGCTTTGGCAAAATCTAAAAGTTTAATATATGCGGTATAATTTTCCAGTGTGATTTCAGACTCAGAAAGTAGAGAAGTCCCCTCTTTATAGGCAAGATGGGCTTCTTCTTCCGTTGGAAAGCTTCCAAGACTGATATGTTTTCTTTTATAGGTAAGACTGGAACGGTAGTAGATGGTTCCGTCTTTTGTTTTGGCTGAAAAAGCACCGGAAAGCATGGTAAATCCTCACATTCTAAAATTCTTAGTTACAAATCATCTGTAAGAAGCTGCCGGTGGCGAGTTCTTACGGTAAGCATTACTTTGAGTATAACATTTTTAGGAAAGCATGAAAACAGGAAAATATCTTAAGAAAATATCAAACTTTTAAAATAAAAAATATGCTATGATACCAATATATATTGGAAATTGCAAGGATATAAAAAATCGTGGAAATATCAGGAATATTTGGCGGCGTTATTGGAATAGTGATATGATTGCAGGTGGAAAGGAGCAATTCGTTGAAGCGGGAAAATACAAGAAAGAAATATCAATTAAAAAACTGGCTAAAAGCAGGGATGATTCTGTTACTGGTATGCCTTGGAGGGTTATATTTTTTCAAGACATCCGAACGGTTTCAAAAAAGTGATGAAGTAAAGATAACATTAAAGCATGATAATTTCTTTGATGACAGTGTGGCAGGGATATTGGAGGATCTGGATAATGAAATCGGGCTTCCTAAGAAAATTTATCTGGTGAACCATTTTAATGTGACTTTCTATGCTACCGGAGAAATTGCTGCAATAGATACATTTTTCTATGGGGAGGATGAGGATGGAGAAACCAGAACCTATCTTGTGGACTATAACCGGAAGAAAAGCAGCAAAATGACAGTTTACATCAATAATTATGCCAAGACAGATTATGAAGAAGATATGTGTCTGACACCGCTTTTTGAACTGTTGGGAAATATAAAGGTGAAAGAACGGGTAGATAGCTGGGCAGAAGAAACAAAGAGCCATACCTTTGGAATAAGTTATTCGGGGAAAAGAGCTTTTACCAGTGCAGATAGCCTGCAGGTGATAAATGCAGAAAGTGCAGATATAGATGAAAATGAAGATATAGATGGAAATGCAGATACAAATGAAAATTCAATTTTAAGTCAGTTGGAATATGGCGGAGAAGTTACAGGTTTTGCAGTTACATTTTCTACTGGTGGCGAAGAAAATACAGGTGAAATTATAACTTATATCATAAATCCAAAATATACCAGTGCTGCAGTGTTAGCCCAGCAAAACCGGCAGGAACAGATTGAGAAAGCCAAAAACAGCTCCGGTGATGCCACAGGAGATAAAAACGGGAATAAAGATAATAGTACTATATCTGGCAGTGAGGACGAAGAAGGAGAAGAGGCTACACCATGGACAGAAAACAGGGAAGATGGAAGCGTGTACTTTTTTTTAGATGACAATACCGGTTATCGTCTGTTGGTGGCGGATGCAGCTGCCGGCAGCCGTTTTTATGAGCTTGAAATGACAAAGGACGGCGGGCAGAGCTGGAATCAGCAAAATGCAGATCCGTTTGATGGAAATATTGGTGTGGCAGAAGGAATAGAATTCTATAATGAAAATCTGGGCGTTATCGGATTGGCTGGAGCGTCAGGTGATTATTCCACACTTTATCTGACACAGGATGGCGGGAAAACATTTTCCATGATTGAGCTTTCCATGGATGAAGTGACAGAACTTCCGGACACAGCAGCAGAGTATGGATTTTCCATATCAGACTATGATTATTGCAAGATGCCACAGCAGAAAGATGGAAAACTTATAATAAAAGTAATATCTGCTATGGGTGAAAACGATGGAATTCTTTTTGAATCCATAGATAGCGGGAATACATGGAATTATTCTGGGATAAGTTATTGACAGTAAACTGCTGGTTCTTATATAATGAAAGACAGAACAAATTTTATGCAGAGAGCAAAAGAGGGACAAAAAATGGATTTGATTTACACAAGTACAAGAAACTCAGATGAAAAGGCAACAGCTTCACAGGCAATTTTAAAGGGTCTTGCAGGAGACGGTGGTTTATTTGTGCCGGATTCATTACCAAAGCTTGACGTTGATATGGATACCCTGGCAAAAATGAGCTATCAGGAGACTGCTTATGAGGTAATGAAGCTTTTCTTAACAGACTTTACAGAAGAAGAGTTAAAGCATTGTATCAATAGTGCGTATGATTCTAAATTTGATACAGAAGAGATTGCTCCGTTAGTAGATGCAGACGGTGCATATTATCTGGAGCTTTTTCATGGAGCTACGATAGCATTTAAGGATATGGCATTATCCATTCTGCCTTACCTTATGACAACTGCTGCAAAGAAAAACCATGTAAAGAATGAAATTGTTATTTTAACAGCAACTTCCGGTGATACCGGAAAAGCTGCTTTAGCAGGATTTGCAGACGTTCCTGGTACTAAGATTATTGTATTCTATCCAAAGAATGGTGTCAGCCCGATTCAGGAGAAGCAGATGGTTACCCAGAAAGGGGCAAATACACATGTAGTTGGTATTCATGGTAACTTTGACCAGGCACAGACCGGCGTTAAGAAAATGTTTTCTGATAAAGAACTGGCAGAATTGATGGACAAAGCCGGATATCAGTTTTCCTCTGCTAACTCTATTAATATCGGCCGTCTTGTTCCTCAAATTGTTTATTATGTATATGCATATGCAAAATTATATGAAAATGGTGCAATTGCAAAAGATGAAAAGATTAATGTTGTAGTTCCAACCGGTAACTTCGGAAATATCTTAGCAGCTTTCTATGCAAAGAACTTAGGACTTCCGATTGCAAAATTAATCTGTGCTTCCAATGAGAACAAAGTATTATTTGACTTCTTCTCAACCGGAACCTATGACAGAAACCGTGAATTTGTACTAACTTCTTCTCCATCCATGGATATCCTGATTTCCAGCAACTTAGAGCGTCTGATTTATCGTATTGCCGGAAATGATGCAGAGAAAAATGCTGAATTCATGCGTGCATTAACAGAAGAGGGCAAATATATGATTACCGATGAGATGCGTGCCCAGCTTGCTGACTTCTATGGCAATTACACCACAGAGGAAGAAACAGCAGAAGTAATCCGTGACCTCTATGAGAAGACCGGCTATGTGATTGATACACATACTGCTGTAGCAACCGGTGTATACCACAAATATGTAAAAGAGACCGGTGATAATACCAAGACTGTTATTGCATCAACAGCAAGCCCGTTCAAGTTTACCAGAAGCGTAATGGATGCCATTGATAAAGAAAAATATGATTCCATGACTGATTTTGAACTGGTAGATGAGTTAAGCAAGATTGCAAATGTAAAAGTTCCACAGGCAATTGAAGACATCCGCAGTGCAGAAGTACTTCATAAGACAGAATGCGATGTAGAAGATATGCCTAAGACGGTAAAAGCATTTTTAAATATCTAAATGCTTATGTAAAACATAGAGAATCTGCTACCGGCAGTTTCTTATGGATATAAGGTAACAAAACCCTGTCAGAGAAATCTGACAGGGTTTCGTTTATGTAAATAAAATGTAAAGGTTTAAGATTAGATTTCCATCAGGAAGTGAATGGTTCCAAATGGGAAAATAATAGGAAATACATAAATCTTAGTGGCATTTGTAAGTGTTTCTTCCTCATGAACTTCCGGAGGACATAAGTTTAACTCCAGGGAAAATTCATTAGACATATTTACATTAAATAATCCGTTGTGAAGATTTAAGAAATCTTCGATAGAAGCTTTTACATACTCATCGAATTCATGGAATTCTTCTTTGGCATAACGGGATGCAAAAGCAATTGCAACAGATTTACTCATGTCTACACCAGAATTGAAAGAAAGTAAACCTTCATCTTTCTGGGTAACACAATAGTTGGTCATATACTCGGATTTCATCAGTGGATTTAATGGTGTAAAATCCTTTCCGATGAAACGAACGATATCATTAAAGAGAAGATTAAGGTATGCAACAATCTTTCCTGACATATCAGAATTATCAAAATGGAAGAATTTATGAATCAGCTTTTCAACCATATCATTCTGTTCGTTAGCAACATTTAAATCATCAATTTCATTACTTGCCTGATATTCTGCAAGTAATTCCTCAAACTGACTGTTGGTAAGCAGTCCGTCTTCAATCAAAATCTGACCTAAAAGCAGGTAGTCTGGTTTCTGCGAGGAGAGTAATTTGTCAACCTGTTCCTTTGTAAGATATCCGCCTTCGATTGCAATTTCACCAAATTTCTTGTCTTCATGGGTCTGACGGCATATAATAGCGTCAACCTGGGAAGCATTTAATAATCCGGCATGAATTGCCAGAGTACCTAATTTCAGATAGGAAGAGGACTGCCTCTCTAATGCATCTACCAGCTTATCCGCAGGAACAGCACTTTTGCTTAAAAGAAAATTACCAAAAAACTGTGTATACATAATTATCTCCCTTCAAAATAATTCTTCAGTACCCGCTCAATCTGTTCAACATTCAACGGTTTCTGGATAAAATCCTTTGCACCGGCTTCAATTGCATTCTTTAACTGAGCCTGTGTACCAACAGAAGATACGATAATAATAACCGCTTTCGGGTCAGATTCTCTAATTTCTTTTACAGCAGCAATACCATCTTTTACTGGCATAACAATATCAAGAAAAACGATATCAGGTTTATCGGATTTGAATTTGTCAATTGCTTCCTGACCATTTGCTGCCTCAACAAAAGTTGTACCACCATACTGCGCAATAATGTCTTTCAACTGTTTTCTCGCCAGAATGGAGTCATCTCCAATCAGGATTTTTGCTTCGTCTAATTTCATATATAATCCCTCCAAATACAACTAGAATAATTAGAACATATTAATATACTACAATAGTTGAACTAAAGTTTCAATGGCTTTTTCGATAAAATTCGTGGTTTTGCATAAAAAACAAATAAAAATAGAAAGTTATATGATAAATATGTTCACATAGCAATGTAAAGTGTGGTAAGATAAATCAGAATCAGGAAAAAAGAGTAAAAGAGGTTACATATTATGAAAGTAAACTGGAATTTAGTAGTAGATGTTGTGGTAGCACTGGTAGGTGTCTATGTTCTTATGAATGGCATATGGATGAAAAGTACCGGAAAGACAAGCAGCCTTTTGGCAACGCCGGAGGAATTAAAGAAATGTAAACATCCGGAGAAGATAAGAGAAGAAGTAACACCGAAAATGCTTCTTTGCGGAGCACTGGCATTAGTATATGGCATTGTGACGGCATTGGGTGAGACCATCTTTAAACTGCCGATTATTATTAAATCAGGAATCCTTCTGCTGCTGGTGTTATCCTGTCTGTTTTTGGTCAGTACATTAAAGAATGCCAGAGAGAAGTATTTATAAAAAATATTTATTTATAATAATTTATAAGAAACTGTAGTTTATATCTGGAAAAGATACCGGATAAGAACTACAGTTTTTTTGTGTCTAGGCATTCCATAAGAAGCTGCAGGTGACAGAATCTTGCGGTTTAACGTTTGTCAATCGGAACATATTCTTTGCGTTCACCGATGTTACGATATGCAGGACGCATAATTTTTCCATTCTGGGAAAGCTCCTCTAAGCGGTGGGCACTCCAGCCGGCAATTCTTGCAATTGCAAAAATTGGTGTATAGAGTTCTAAGGGAAGGTTAAGCATATGATAAACAAATCCGCTGAAGAAGTCTACGTTTGGACTTACACCTTTATAGATTTTACGTTCTTTGGCGATGATTTCCGGTGCAAGGTGCTCTACTAAGGAATAGAGTGCAAATTCTTTTTCATATCCCTTTTCCTGGGAAAGCTTTTCCACAAAACCGCGGAAGATGACTGCTCTTGGGTCGGAAAGAGAATATACTGCATGACCCATTCCATAGATAAGACCGGCATGGTCAAAAGCTTTTTTATGAAGAAGTGCAGTAAGATATTTACCTACTTCGTCTTCGTCTGTCCAGTCTTTTACAGTGCGTTTCATATCTTCAAACATCTGAACCACTTTGATATTGGCACCACCATGTTTCGGCCCCTTCAGGGAACCAAGGGATGCTGCAATAACAGAATAAGTATCGGTTCCGGAAGAAGATACCAGATGGGTAGTAAAGGTAGAGTTATTTCCGCCGCCATGCTCCATATGTAAGATTAATGCGATATCTAAAAGCTTTGCTTCCAATGGGGTATATTTACTGTCTGGCCGCAGAATATGAAGAATTGTTTCTGCAGTAGATAATTCCGGTTGTGGGGTATGAATATAAAGGCTGGCACCATCATGATAATGGCGGTAAGCCTGATAACCATATACAGAAAGCAGTGGGAATAAGCTGATAAGCTGCAAACACTGTCTCAATACATTAGGAAGTGAAATATCATCGGCACGGTCATCATAGGAATAAAGTGTAAGCACACTTCGTGCCAGTGTATTCATCATATCTTTGCTTGGAGCTTTCATAATAATATCACGTACAAAGCTGGTTGGAAGTGTACGGTATTCGGAAAGCAGTCCACAGAAGTTTTTCAACTGTTCTTTGGTTGGAAGCTCACCAAACATCAGAAGATAAGCACATTCCTCAAATCCAAAATGGCTGTCCGGTGCAATTCCTTTTACTAAATCTTTTACGTTATAGCCACGGTAATAAAGTTCGCCCTCAGCTGGAATGTATTCTCCATTTACCAGCTTGGTAGAGCATACATCAGAAATGTGTGTAAGTCCTACCAGAACACCCTTTCCGTTTAAATCACGAAGACCACGGTTAACATTATATTTCGTATATAATTCAGAAGGAATGATGGATGATGCGGAGCATTTATTCGCAAGTTCCATTATTTCCGGTGTGATTTCATAAAAACGTCCTGTCATATTGTTCCTCCTCTTTTAATTATTTTAATATGTTATCATATTTCGGTTGTAGAAAACAAGAAAAAAGCGTAAATTTTAAAGAAAGTTTAAAATTGTTTTCTAAAAAATTTAGAATTATAGGAAGATGGTACTAATGTAAAAATGTTCTCTGATAAAACGTTTTTTGCTGGATAAATTACAGAATATATATTACAATTAAGAAAAAATACCGGAGGCACAAAATGGAAAAAGAAGAATTATATCGTTATGTGGATCATACTGCGTTAAAAGCCTTTACCACATGGAAGGACATAGAAAAATTATGTGAAGAAGCAATAAAATACCATACCGCATCAGTCTGTATCCCAAGCTGTTACATCAGCCGGGTAAAAGAAACTTACGGCGATAAAATCAAAATCTGTACCGTAGTAGGATTTCCGTTAGGATATGCGAACACTGAAGGAAAGCTAGCAGAGACAAAGAAAGCATTGGAAGACGGCGCAGAAGAAATTGATATGGTAATTAATATCTGCGATGTAAAGAATGGGGCATATCATAAAGTAGAAGAGGAAATCCGTCTTTTAAAAGAGACAACAGGAGATAAAATCTTAAAGGTTATTATCGAAACCTGTTATCTTACAAAAGAAGAAAAGATTGCCATGTGCCATGCGGTAACCAATGCCGGAGCAGATTTTATCAAGACATCCACCGGATTTGGAACGGCAGGTGCTACCATGGAAGATGTATTATTAATGAAAGAACACATTGGAGCAGAGGTTAAGATTAAGGCGGCCGGAGGAATCCGTACCAAAGAAGATATGGAAAATTATATTAAGGCAGGCTGTTCACGGCTTGGCACAAGTTCTGCCGTTGATATTCTGGGATAGCAGATATTAAGAGCAATGAAGAATGATAAGATAATGAAAAAAAATTGTAAAACAGAAATAATTTAGAAAAGGTGAGTGTCATGGAGACGGACAAAAGACAATTATTAGAAGCGGCAAAAGAAGCCAAAAAATATTCCTATGCACCGTATTCCAATTTTCATGTAGGTGCAGCCCTTTATTGTAAGGATGGCAGTATCTATACCGGATGTAATATCGAAAATGCAGCCTTTACGCCCACGAACTGTGCGGAGCGGACAGCAGTCTTTAAGGCGGTATCGGAAGGAAAAAAAGATTTTCTGGCAATTGCTGTAGTGGGTGACAGGGAAGAACCTCTTACACCTTGTGGTGTCTGCCGGCAGGTACTGACAGAGTTTGTAGATGGAAGCACGTTTGAGGTAATTATGGAAGATGGAGCTGGAGGCATTAAAGTCATGAAATTAGAAGAACTATTTCCGGCATCTTTTTCGCCAAAAGATCTGCAATCATAAATTGTTCCACAATTTGACAGGAATTTTACATTGAAAAACGACACATATTAGAGTATAATAACAATTACAAAAAGCAGATAGTTTTATGCCTGGGATGTTCGACACGCCTGTTATTTTGAACCTACATTTACTTTAAACGGGATTCCAATATTTCCAATAGGATGTCAGGCCTCCGTTTGCAGTGGAAGGCAGAGTATTGGTTGAGGTTACCCACCTAGCTTTGCTAGGAGTCAAAATACAGGAAACGGCATTTTGGGTATATTTGCTAAAGATAAGGTATGAATAGACGAAAGAATCTTTGTGTACAAAAGAATCATAAGGTACGGAAGATAAACATATAGTATACCAAAGAAGCATGTTTACAAAAGAACCGAAAATACAAAAGAGAAAAAAGAAGCTGCTGAAAAGCAGCTTCTTTTCTGCAACAGGCAATAAAGGAGTTATTATGCGAAAAGTGAAAAGTAAAAAAAGTAATTATCTGTTGCTGTTTTGTGGAGCACTTCTGGTTCTTATACTGGTGGTTCTGATAACGGATACAAAAGGGGAGAAAAATGGATATTCCGAACAATGTGTTTATCGGAATGAGATTCCCTCCCTGCTGCAGTTTACTTATTATTCCAAGGACGAATGGGCTGAGAAACTGCCGCAACAGGGAACACTTACCTATGATGATGTAAGTGGCATTCTTGAATTGCTTCATTTAAAAGAATATATTCCTTTGGATGATTCGAAAAAAAACATTGACCGGGCAGCCTGGTTTGCTATATATGATGAAATTTTAAGTTATCTTGATACCGATACGTCTGTCTTAAAAAAGGACATTCTTGTATTGAAAAAAGAAAAAAAGCAGCTTACCACACAGGATGGCACTTATGCCATTACATCCAATCCAAAGTGGTATCAGAAGCTTCACAGTTATGGTGTTTATCTGTTGGAGGATAAAGTAATCGGGGTCGCCGCAAAGGATAAAGAAGATGTGGCATTGAAAAATGCCTATCTCATTTCAAATATAGAAGGAAATCTTACATTTCTTTATCAGGGAACAGAATACCAGGTGCCGGTTGATACCGATGAAGAATTATCAAATGTCGTAGCAGATATTTCTTTCAGTGAAAAAGAGATACATAAAATCAGCCGGAAGGAAGATACCATTACCGGAAAGCTGATATCAAAAACAGATACCGCAATGGAGATTAAGGGATATGGACAAGTTGCGATAGATGAAGCCATGAAAATATATGCAACTTATGATGGAATCCGGGAAGTCTCCATGGATGCACTGATGCTGGAAAACATGGAAATTACATTTGTAGTGGCAGAAAAACAGATCTGCGCCATTCTTTTGACAGAGCCTGCTAAAATAGAAAACATCCGTGTTTTGTTATTAGACAATGATAATATGTTCCGTTCTGATGTATCATTGGTATCGGATGTGCCGGTGCATCTTTATTATGGAGAAACGGAAACTGTATTAGAAGCAGGAAGCGTGATTACAGCATCCTGTTATGCCAATATACTGACAACATCGTCTGTTTCATTAGTCGCAGAGGATGGCACATCGCCATTCTATTTTACTGACAATCAGGGCAATCGCATATCTCCGGCTTATGCAGGCAGCATGGAGCTTCGTATGTATCCGGAAGGATATACAGTGGTAAATGTAGTGGATTTAGAATCCTATGTAAAGGGCGTTATCCCAAGTGAGGTTCCATCTTCTTATGGAATGGAAGCCTTAAAAGCACAGGCTGTCTGTGCCAGAAGCTATGCTTATATCCAGATGATGCACAATAAATATGAAGCTTATGGAGCACATGTAGATGACAGTGTGAATTTTCAGGTGTATAATAAGCAGAATCAGACGCCGGAAACGGTAGCTGCGGTAGATGAGACGAAAGGTCAGGTACTTTCTTATAAAGGGGATATTATAGAGACTTATTATTATTCCACATCCTATGGCCATACCGGAGATTACGAAGCCTGGAATCTTGATAAAGATGCTTATGGTTATTTGCAGGGCGTCTGGGTGCGCAGTGAAGAAAATTCCATTGATTTATCGGATGAAAAAAGCTTCTTGGATTATATCAGTAACGTAGACAGTGCCTGCTATGAATCGGATTTGAAATATTTCCGTTGGAATACTGTGCTTGATTTCCAGGGAAAAGATGAGACATTGCTTCATACGATAGCCGATAGAAAAGAGCACCAGCCGGAGGCTATTAGTTATTATAAAGATGCATCTAAGACGGAAAAAACAGACAGTTGCAGCAACTTTGGCTCATTGCAGGCAATAAAGGTGGTAAAACGCAATCAGAGTGGTGTTATTTTAGAACTGGAACTTGATTTCCAGAATGGTGCAGTCAGCGTACAGTCCGAATATAATATGCGTGCAATTTTGGGCTGTGGTATTACGAATATTAGCCTTTTGGATGGAAGCAGTGTGGAAATGAGTATTCTGCCCAGTGCTTATATCAGTATACAGGCAAAAGGGGATGGAACTTATGCAGTCCTCGGCGGTGGTTACGGTCATGGCATTGGCATGAGCCAGAATGGGGCACAAAAGCTTTGCGGGCAGGGCTTTGATTATAAAAGGATATTAAATTATTTTTATCAGGATACAGAACTGACTGAGTTATATCAGCCACAAAATATGACGAAGGAAGAAGGGGGTGCATAAGTTTGCTCTGGAAACTGATTGGAAATGTAAAATCATTTTTAGATAAATGTAAACGGGATAATATCAATGCATTTGCAGCACAGGCGGCATTTTTTATCCTCTTATCCAGCATCCCGTTTCTTATGGTATTCAGTTCCCTTTTGCAGTACACGCCGGTAACGGAAGGGATGATTTTACAGATTGTAAATGAAACAATGCCTGAATATATTGCACCGTTCCTGGTAAATATTATCAATGAAGTCTATACCAAATCCTTTGGAATCGTATCAATTGCAGCCATCGCAGCAGTGTGGTCGGCAGCCAAGGGTGTGCAGTATATGGCAAATGGGTTGAATGTGGTAAATGATATTGTGGAGACCAGAAACTGGTTTGTTCTCCGTTTCTGGGCGATTATTTATACCATTGTATTTGTCATTGCTATTGTAATCTCGCTGGTATTACTGGTATTTGGCAAATCATTAGAACATCTTCTGGTGAAGCATATTCCGATAATGACACATATTGTAAGTCTCATATTTGAACGTGGAAGCCTTATTATGATACTGGTGTTAGTCATTCTCTTTGTAGTGATTTTTACATTGATACCAAACCGTAAGGCAACCTTTCGTTCCCAGCTTCCGGGTGCAGTACTTTGTGCCATTGCCTGGTGTGTGTTTTCTGCCGGATTATCTATCTATGTGAATTATTTTAATGGATTTTCCATGTATGGAAGCCTGACTACATTGGTATTAATTATGTTGTGGATGTATTTTTGTATGTATATCCTGATGTTATGTGCGGAATTCAATGTGGTATTCGACGAATATATTGCAGGATTCATACAGCAGAAGAAGGAGCGGAAACGGGATAAAAAATAACTTGAAGTTTTAGAAACCCTGTGGTATTATAACATTTAGTGAAAAAGTAAAAGGCAATGAAAGTGTTCAGTAGGTTATTGTACTTTTTAAAGAGAGAGGAAATCATCGGCTGAAAGTTTCCTTAAGGTAAGGCAGTAATTGAATTTCGCACGGAAGCTGCACAGGTGAATGTCAGTAGTCTGTGACGTGATACGCGTTAAGTATTTATAAGTGTCTAATGATTTAGAAATCAGGGTGGTACCGCGGAGTAATTTCGTCCCTATGGGAAGAAAATGCTTCGCGTTTTTTTACGTGAAAAATTCGCAAAGCGTGTTTCTCGTAGTTTATTTATGAATGAAATAAAATGATAGAAGGAGATATTATTATGAAAGAAAAGCTGCAGAAAATCAGGGAAGAGGCAATTCATCAGATTGAATCATCCGGCGAACTTGGCAAACTGAATGATGTCAGAGTTGCATTTCTCGGAAAGAAAGGTGAACTCACCGCAGTATTAAAAGGAATGAAGGATGTTGCACCGGAGGACAGACCTCTGGTAGGACAGCTGGTAAACGAGACCAGGGAAGCTATTGAAAAGAAATTGGATGAGACAAAACAGAAATTAGAAGCTGCCCAGATGGAACTGAAATTAAAACATGAAGTAATTGATGTTACACTTCCGGCTAAAAAGAACCGTGTCGGCCATCGTCATCCGAATACCATTGCATTGGAAGAAGTAGAGCGTATCTTTACCGGTATGGGCTATGAAGTAGTGGAAGGACCGGAAGTAGAATATGATTATTATAACTTTGAAGCGTTAAATATTCCGGCAAATCATCCTGCAAAAGACGAGCAGGATACGTTCTATATTAATGATAAAATCGTGCTTCGTACCCAGACTTCACCGGTACAGGTCCGTGTCATGGAAAAAGGCAGGCTTCCAATCCGTATGATTGCACCGGGAAGAGTATTCCGTGCAGATGAAGTAGATGCAACCCATTCACCATCTTTCCACCAGATTGAGGGAATGGTAATCGATAAGAATATTACATTTGCAGATTTAAAGGGAACGCTGCAGGAGTTTGCAGCCCGTCTGTTCGGACCGGAAACCAAAGTAAAATTCCGTCCGCATCACTTCCCGTTTACAGAGCCAAGTGCAGAGATGGATGTCACCTGCTTTAAATGTGGCGGTAAAGGATGCCGTTTCTGTAAGGGAGAAGGATGGATTGAAATCTTAGGCTGTGGAATGGTTCATCCGAAGGTGCTTCGTATGAGTGGTATTGATCCGGAAGAATATTCAGGATTTGCATTCGGAGTTGGTCTTGAGCGTATTGCTTTATTGAAATATGAAATTGATGATATGCGTCTCTTGTATGAGAATGATGACCGTTTCTTAAGACAGTTTTAATGAACAGGGAAGTTGAAGGGACATGCTTCCTGTAGTCGGAAAGAAAAGAACACAGTAGAGAGTTGATAGAAGGAGAAACAATATGAATACATCATTAAAATGGATAGAAGCTTTGGTTCCGGGGCTTAATGTAGATGCACAGGAATATACCGATGCAATGATTCTGTCCGGTTCAAAAGTAGAATTTTACAAGAAAATGGATGCCGATTTAGAGAAAATCGTTGTTGGACAGATTAAGAAAATCGAGCCGCATCCGGATGCTGATAAGTTAATCATCTGTCAGGTAGATGTGGGAACAGGTGAGGACATCCAGATTGTAACCGGTGCTCCGAATGTAAAAGAAGGAGATAAAGTTCCGGTTGTATTAGATGGCGGACGTGTTGCCGGTGGACATGATGGAAAGATGACAGAAGGCGGCATCAAAATTAAAAAAGGCAAATTAAGAGGAATTGAGTCCAATGGAATGATGTGCTCCATTGAAGAACTTGGTTCTACCCGTGATATGTATCCGGAAGCTCCGGAATATGGTATCTACATCTTCGCAGAGGATGAGGTAAAACCGGGTGATGATGCAATTAAAGCATTAGGCCTTGACGATACTATTGTGGAATATGAGATTACAAACAACCGTGTAGACTGTTTCTCAATCCTTGGAATTGCCAGAGAAGCAGCAGCAACCTTTAAGAAAGAATTTGTACCGCCGGTTGTAACTGAGACCGGAAATGATGAGGATGTCAATGACTATATTAAAGTAAATGTAGTAGACAAAGAATTATGTCCTCGTTATACCGCCCGTGTGGTAAAGAATATTAAGATTGCTCCATCACCAAAGTGGATGCAGCGCAGACTTGCAGCCCAGGGAATCCGTCCAATCAATAACATTGTGGACATTACCAACTATGTTATGGAAGAATACGGACAGCCGATGCATGCATATGACTGGGATACCATCGAGGGAAAAGAGATTGTTGTAAGACGTGCCGGAAAAGGCGAATTATTTACAACTTTGGATGGTCAGGAGCGTACTTTGGATGAAAACGTTCTGATGATTTGTGATGGCAGGAAAGCAATCGGTATTGCAGGTATTATGGGTGGCGAGAATTCCATGATTACAGACAATGTAAAAACCATGCTTTTTGAAGCTGCATGCTTCGATGGAACCAATATCCGCCTTTCCGGTAAGAAAATCGGGCTTCGTACCGATGCGTCTTCCAAATTTGAAAAAGGTCTGGATCCGAACCTTGCTATGGAAGCTATGAACAGAGCCTGCCAGTTAATCGAAGAATTAGGCGCTGGTGAAGTAGTTGGCGGAGCCATTGATATTTACGAGAATAAGAAAGAAGGCAGACGGATTCCTTTTGAACCGGAGAAATACAATAAATTATTAGGAACCAATATTAAGCCGGAAGAAATGCTTTCCTATTTTAAACGTCTGGAATTAGGTTATGATAAAGAAACCAATGAAGTATTAGTTCCATCCTGGAGACAGGACTTAGAGTGTGATGCAGACCTTGCAGAAGAGGTAGCAAGATTCTTTGGTTATGCAAACATTCCAACAACCCTGCCAAGCGGAGAAGCTACTACCGGAATGTTATCCTATAAATTAAGAATCGAAGCAATTGCAAGAGAAATTGCAGAGTTCTGCGGTTTTTCACAGGGCATGAATTATTCCTTCGAAAGCCCGAAGGTATTTGATAAATTATTACTTCCGGAAGATTCACCATTACGCCAGACCGTAACAATTTCCAATCCTTTGGGAGAGGATTTCAGTATTATGCGTACCACATCCTTAAATGGAATGCTGACATCTTTATCAACCAACTACAACAGAAGAAATAAAGATGTACGTCTCTATGAATTAGGAAACATTTATCTGCCAAAGAGTGTACCGGTAACTGAACTTCCGGACGAGAGAATGCAGTTTACCCTTGGTATGTATGGTGAAGGTGATTTCTTTACCATGAAGGGCGTGGTAGAAGAATTCTTCTATAAAGTTGGAATGACGAAGAAAGCTGAATATGATCCAAAGTCCGGAAGACCTTATCTGCATCCGGGTCGTCAGGCAAACATTGTATATGATGGTAAAGTAGTTGGTTACTTAGGAGAGGTTCATCCGATTGTAGCTGCTAATTACAATATCAAAGACAGGGTATACGTTGCAGTGATTGATATGCCATCTATTATGGATGAAACAACCTTTGACCGTAAATACGAAGGTATTGCCAAATTCCCGGCAGCAACCCGTGATATCAGTATGGTTGTTCCAAAAGAGATTCTTGCAGGAGATATCGAAAAAGTATTCGATAGCAAGGGCGGCGCTTACTTAGAGAGCTACACACTGTTCGATATTTATGAAGGAGCCCAGATTAAACCGGGTTATAAATCTATTGCTTATTCACTGACCTTCCGTGCAAAGGATAAGAACTTAGAGGAAGCAGATTTAAGCGGAGCAATGAACCGCATTGTAAAAGCATTAGAAGCAATGAAGATTGAACTGAGAGCTTAGAAATAGAGGAAAGAAACATGGATGTAAAAGATTTTGATTACGATTTACCGGAGGAACTGATTGCGCAGGATCCTCTGGAGGATCGTTCCAGTTCCAGACTCATGGTCTTGGATAAGAAAACAGGAGACATTAAACATAAAATATTCCGTGATGTAGTAGATTATCTGCAGCCGGGAGACTGTCTTGTGTTAAATAATACCAAGGTAATTCCGGCAAGACTGTTTGGGGTCAAAGAGGGAACGGAAGCCAAAATAGAGATTCTTCTTTTAAAGAGAAAAGAAAATGATATCTGGGAAACACTGGTAAAACCGGGAAAGAAATGTAAGCCTGGTGTTAAGATTTCTTTTGGAGAGGGACTTTTGACCGGAGAAGTCTTAGAGGTCGTAGAAGATGGTAACCGGCTGATTCAGTTTCACTATGATGGAATCTTTGAAGAGATTTTAGACCAGCTTGGTCAGATGCCATTGCCGCCTTATATTACCCATCAGTTAAAGGATAAGAACCGTTATCAGACAGTATATGCCAAATATGATGGTTCTGCTGCTGCCCCAACAGCGGGACTTCATTTTACACCGGAATTATTACAGCAGATTCGTGATATGGGCATAGATATAGCAGAAGTTACCCTTCATGTGGGACTTGGCACTTTCCGTCCGGTAAAAGTAGATACCATCGAAGAGCACCATATGCATTCGGAATTCTACCGGATCGAACAGTCGGAAGCCGATAAAATCAATCGTGCCAAAGCAAATGGCCACCGGGTAATTGCCGTGGGAACCACCAGTACAAGAACCTTAGAGTCCGCAGCAGAAGAAGATGGCACCTTACGGGAAAAGAGCGGATGGACGGATATCTTTATTTATCCGGGCTATAAGTTTAAGGTTATAGATGCTCTGATTACGAATTTCCACCTGCCACAGTCTACCCTTGTGATGTTGGTGTCTGCTCTTGCAGGCAGGGAACATATTCTGGCTGCCTATAAGAAAGCAGTAGAAGAAAAATACCGTTTCTTTAGTTTTGGGGATGCTATGCTGATAAAATAATTTCTTATTGTCAGAATTCGAAATATAGGATAAAATAATTTTATTAGCTTTAATCTTGATAGAAGGAGAGGACTATGGACGAGAGAAGAAAACATAAACGATTGGATTTAGATGTATCTGTTCAGCTGGAACGTCTGGATCAGGATGATATTACTACTTTAAAGTTTATTCATGTGGTAGTTACCGATATTTCACGTTCCGGAATCGGATTTGTTTCTGACCAGAATTTGAAAGTTGGAACCTACTATGATACCAAGATTCAGATTTGGACGAAAGAGGTCATTGATGCGGTACTTGAGATTGTCAGATGTGACCCGAAGGGGGACGGAACCTATAAATATGGCTGTGTATTTGTTGGAATGTCAGATACCGATGCATTAAAAATTGATATTTATCAGATTTTCAATGATGTCTAAAAGAAAAACTGAGTTACAGAATAAAATGTGTTGATGAAAACCGCTTTTAACCCTTGAAAATAAAGGGCTGAAAGCGGTTTGATGTTTTCAAAACTGCCTGTAGCAGATTTGGTGCTTTTTTAAGTGGATTTATAATCTGACATATGATTTACATAGATAATTTCTCTAAATCTTTGTAGAAATCAGGGTAAGAAACCTCTGCAATTTCGGAATGCTTTAATTCGATACCACCATCAATATTTAACGCAGCAATGGCAAAGCTCATAGCAATCCGGTGATCAAGTCCTGCATCAATGGCTGCGGAGTGTAAGGTCTTTCCGCCGTGAATAATCATGCCATCATCCGTTGGGGTAACATCACAGCCTAATAACTTTAAGTTTTCTGTTACCGTAAGAATACGGTCGGTTTCCTTTACCTTAAGTTCTGCAGCATCCCGGATAATGGTGATTCCTTCTGCAAAGGCTGCCATAACAGCAATCACAGGGATTTCATCGATTAAAGTCGGGATGAGTTCCCCTTCCACCACGGTACCATGAAGTGAACTGCCTTTTACCAGAAGGTCGCAGACCGGCTCACCGGATGCGGTTCTTGGATTCAGCCGTTCGATGGAGCCGCCCATTGCTTTGGCAACTTTTAAGATGCCGTCTCTTGTGGGATTGACTCCAACATTGCGGATTAAGATTTCGGAACCAGGAGTAAGTAACGCTGCCGCAATAAAATAGGCTGCCGAAGAAATATCTCCAGGAACTTCCACTTTCTGTCCGTTTAAAACAGGATCCGGTGCAATGGATGCAGTTGTTCCTTCAGAGGTGACTTTAGCGCCGAACGAGCGAAGCATTAGTTCTGTGTGGTTGCGGGAGAGTACCGGTTCCGTTACGCTGGTAATTCCGTCCGCATATAAGCCGGCTAAAAGTATACAGGATTTTACCTGAGCAGATGCAACCTTGGAAGTATAATCAATGGCATGTAATTCATGTCCGGTTATTTTTAAAGGAACACAGTTGTTATCCTTTAAACTTTCGATATCTGCCTGCATGAGACGAAGCGGTTCCATGATACGCTTCATGGGACGGGTGCGAAGGGAATCATCCCCATCTAACTGGCTGACAAATGGATTACCGGCTAAGATACCAGAAATCAGCCGGGTAGTAGTTCCGCTGTTCCCCGCGTCTAAGATATGCTGTGGCTCCTTTAGACCGTGTAATCCTTTTCCATGGACAAGTACACAGTTTTTTTTCTGCTCAATTTTAATGCCCATTTCCTGAAAGCAGGAAATCGTAGAAAGACAGTCGGCACCCTCTAAGAAATTGGTGATTTCGGTTGTGCCGTTGGAAAGCGAACCAAACATAATTGCACGATGGGAAATAGATTTGTCTCCCGGAATATTTATTTCTCCATGTAAGGCATGGGCTTTTTTGATCTGCATAATAAAATCCTTTCTGGATGCATTCTGAAATATTGTCAATATTTTATCTAAATATTATCGTTCATAAACTGTATAATGATATTTGCGAAGCAGTGCAATGGCACAGTTAAGTGCTTCTTCTTCATATAATTCAATACGAAGTACACCGTTTTCAAATTCACGGTTATGGATAATTCCAATATTTTTAATACTGATATTGTTGCTGGCAAGAATCGTAGCAATGGTTGCAATTCCACCGGCTTCATCAATCAGATCACAATAACATTCAAAGACTTTACGCAATGGACCGGAAGAAGTAATGGTGATAGAATCCCGGTAATCCTTGGCATGAGAGAAGAATTCATAGATTTCCTTTTCTTTTCTTTCAGCAATCAGACTACGCATGGTATTTAACTCTTCCGTATAGCGGTCAATGAGTGTTAAAATCTGCTCCCGGTTAGAGGCACAGATATGCTGCCACATTACAGGAGAAGAGGATGCAATTCTTGTAATATCTTTAAATCCGCCTGCTGCAATCGTCTTCATCGTCTCATTCTCATCATCGGTTTCACGAATCAGATTCACAAGACTTGCTGCAATAATATGCGGCAGATGACTGATAGAAGCGGTTGCATGGTCATGGGTTTTCGCATCCATAATCATAGGAACTGAGCCTAAGGATGCAATATAATCCCGGAACGCATGAAGCACTGCGGTATCAGTTTTGGCAGTCGGGGTTAAAATATAATAAGCATTTTCCAATAAATAGGCGGTTGCAGCCTGATAGCCGGTCTTTTCAGAACCTGCCATAGGATGTCCACCAATAAAAAAGGATTCTAAATCAAGGGCGGTAATACTTTCGTGAATATCCCCCTTGACACTTCCTACATCAGAAAGAATACAGCCCTTTTTCAAAAAGGGCTTTAATTCTTTTATGTATTCAATATTTTTCTGTACCGGACAGCAGAGAAAGATAATATCACAGTCGGAGAAATCTTTCATTGCAAGCAGCGTATCATTGGAAATAGTATGGTCCTCAAAAGCTGCAGTTATGGTAGAAAGATGACCGGATGTGGCAATCAGTTCTGTTTCCGGATAAATGCGTTTTATGGTCTTAGCCATCGAACCGCCGATAAGACCAAGACCAATAAAACCGATTTTCTTAAAGTCCATGTTACATTAAGCTCCTTCCGCTTAAGGAAATATATGGTTTGATATGTTCCATAACAGAATCGAACTGTTCGAAGTTCAGAGACTGCGGACCATCGGAAAGTGCATGTGCAGGGTCATTATGTACTTCAATCATCAGACCATCGGCACCGCAGGCAATACCGGCTTTAGCAAGCGGCTCAACGAAAGAGCGGACACCGGTTGCATGGCTTGGGTCAACGATGACCGGAAGATGGGTACGTTCCTTTAAGACACATACTGCACTTAAATCCAAAGTGTTTCTGGTGGAAGTCTCAAAGGTACGGATACCACGTTCACATAATGCAACGTTTGGACTTCCGGAAGAAATAATATATTCTGCTGCATTCAGCCATTCATCAATCGTAGCAGACAGACCTCTCTTTAATAAGACAGGAAGACCGGCACGGCCAACTTCTTTTAATAATTCGAAGTTCTGCATATTTCTGGCACCGACCTGAAGCATGCTGACATATTTTACAGCAGATTCTACGGCATGTGCGCTGGTTACTTCACAAATGGTTGCAAGACCTGTTTCATCCGAAGCGGTCTTCATATATTTTAAACCTTCTTCCTCGAGACCCTGGAAAGAGTATGGGGAAGTACGAGGCTTGTAAGCACCACCACGAAGAATGGTTGCTCCTGCCTTCTTGACTGCACGGGCAATGCAAAGAAGCTGTTCTTCTGTTTCGACGGCACAAGGACCAGCCATAATTGTCATGGTATCAGGACCGATTACGGTATCCTTAACCTTGAAGCTGGTTGGCTGTGGGTGGAACTTCTTATTGGCAAGCTTGTAGCTTTCGGTAATCGGAACTACCTTTTCTACTTCAGGGCTGGCTTCAATACGCTGAATATCTAATTTGGTTTTATCGCCGACAACTCCGATAATGGTAACTTCTTCACCATGTGAAAGATGTGTTTTTAATCCTTCTTTTTCCACTGCATCTACAATTTTATCTACATCCTGTGGAAGAGCGGATGGTTTCATAACAATAATCATAATTTATAATCCTCACTTAAAAAATGTCACCTGACCGGACTATTATAATATGAGAAGAAACGGAATGCAACCGCATCTCTCCGGTGGTGCATGTATACTATAACGGAATCAGAATATAATGTCAATACTTTAAAGCGTTAAAGTTTAACGTGCGAAAATATAAAATTTCACAATAAAATGATCAAAAATAGTGCAAAATGTTTACTGCACATTTACAATTCATTCATAAATGTTGTGTATAATACATAATATAGTTGAAGAAAATAACTTGATTTAGTAAAATATATACATAAATCTATAGTACAGGAGGAATAATATATGGAAGTATTTACAACGGACAGAATCAGAAACGTCGTGCTTTTAGGACATGGTGGAGCGGGAAAGACCAGTCTGGTGGAAGCAATGGCATATTTATCCGGCATGACAACCCGTATGGGAAAGATTTCTGATGGAAATACTATCAGTGATTTTGATAAAGAAGAAATCAAAAGACAGTTTTCCATCCATACTTCGGTTGTTCCGGTTATCTGGGATAATACCAAGATTAATTTCTTAGATACTCCGGGATATTTTGACTTTGTCGGTGAAGTGGAAGAAGCAGTCAGTGCCGCAGATGCAGCAATTATCGTGGTATCCGGCAAGAACGGAATTGAAGTTGGTACGAAGAAAGCCTGGGACATCTGCGAGAAATACAATCTTCCGAGAATGATATTTGTAACGGAGATGGATATTGATAATGCAAGCTTCCGGCAGGTAGTAGAAGATTTACAGCAGTTATATGGCAAGCGGATTGCACCATTCCATCTGCCAATTCGTGAAAACGAGAAATTTGTAGGCTATATCAATGTGGTTCGTAAGAGTGCCCAGAGATGGAATGATAAGGGTGAAGTAGTAGAATGTGAGATTCCGGAATACAGCCAGAATAACCTTGGAATCTGTACCGATGCCCTGATGGAAGCGGTAGCAGAAACCAGTGAAGAATTCATGGAGCGGTATTTTAATGGTGATGAATTCTCAGAAAACGAAATACGTCAGGCACTTCGCGTTAATGTGGCGGATGCCAGCATGGTTCCGGTTTCCATGGGTTCCAGCATTCTTGCACAGGGTATGTATACCTTGTTAGATGACATTATAAAATACTTCCCAAGCCCGGATAAACGTTCCTGTACCGGAATTAATGCCAAGAGCAATGAAGTATATTCCGCAGATTATGATTTCTCAAAGCCAAAATCAGCATATATTTTTAAAACAATTGTAGATCCGTTTATTGGAAAATATTCTCTGATAAAAGTAAATTCCGGTGTGTTAAAAACCGATGATTTACTTTTTAATCATCATCGGGATACAGAAGGCAGGATTGGAAAGCTCTATGTAATGTGCGGCAGCAAACCACAGGAAGTACCGGAGCTTCATGCCGGAGATATCGGAGCATTAGCAAAGCTTTCCGGAGCTATGACAACCGATTCCCTGTCTACAAGAGCCAATCCGATACTCTTTATCCGGACAAGTATTTCAGAGCCATATACCGGCATGAGGTATAAAGCAAAGAATAAAGGTGATGAAGATAAAATTTCCCAGGCACTGCAGAAAATCATGCAGGAAGACTTAACCATTAAGACGGTAAATGACAGTGCTAATCATCAGACACTGATTTATGGTATCGGGGAACAGCAGTTGGAGGTTCTGGTAGAAACCTTAAAGAATAAGTATAAAGTAGAGATTGAACTGAGCCGTCCGAAGGTTGCATTCCGTGAAACCATCCGAGGAACCTCAGATGTGGAATATAAATATAAGAAACAGTCTGGTGGACATGGCCAGTATGGACATGTAAAGATGCGTTTTTCACCATCGGGAAATCTTGAGGAAGCCTATGAGTTCTCGCAGGAAGTGGTTGGCGGAGCGGTTCCGAAGAATTTCTTCCCTGCAGTAGAAAAAGGGCTTCAGGAGGGCGTGCAGAAAGGACCTTTGGCGGCATATCCGGTACTTGGTATCAAGGCTGTGCTTTATGACGGTTCCTATCATGCAGTAGATTCTTCGGAAATGGCATTTAAGGTTGCTGCAAGAGAAGCCTTAAAGAAAGGAATCTTAGAAGCAAAGCCGGTGCTTTTAGAACCAATTGCCAGCCTTAAGATTACATTACCAGACATTTATACCGGAGATGTAATGGGAGATTTAAATAAGAAGCGGGCAAGAGTTCTTGGCATGACACCGGATAACAAAGGAACCACCGAGATTTTAGCGGATATTCCTTATATTGAATTATATGGTTATGGCACAAGACTTCGTTCCATGACACAGGGAAGCGGAGATTTTTCCTACCAGTTTGCCAGATACGAACAGGCACCGGAGGAAGTCGCAAGGGTACAGATGGAAGAACGGGCATCCAAGCTTGCTTCAGAAGAAGATAAATAGTGTAGTGAGATAAGTGTAATGAGAAAAAATATCTGTTAAGACAAACGGATGACGAAAGAGAGGTGGTGGTGACATGGGAAAGAAAAGAACTTTTTTTGCAATTGTTTTGATTATTGCGCTGTTTTTCGATAATTCGCAGTTTTCAGAAGCAAAAGCACTTCGTTCTCTGCCAATCACTACCTCTCTTTATTACAGCATGGAGCCGGAAGATGCCAATGTATTAAAGGAAGATTATGATATCACCTATTACTTAAATGGTGGAATCCCTTCTTCTGATTTGACTTATAACTATATTATAGAAGAACTTCCTCTAACCCTTGATATACCGGAAAAACCGGGATATAATTTCGCTGGCTGGTATACCGAAAGCAGTTATCAGAATAAGATTACAGAGATAAACATTGATAATTTCGGAGACGTATCTTTATACGCAAAATGGACCAAGAAGATTGATTCTTCTTACAGCGTGGAAATGTATCCATATTCCACGGCATCACAGATGAGCGGAAATGACCGGATGTTAAAGGATTGTGGATTCAGCTTTGCCTATGATGTAAATATTCCGGGAATGCCATCCACCAGGGAACAGGATTATGCACAGAATATGACATCCACGGACAACCAGTGTCCGCAGGGTATCTGTATTACCGAAGATTATTATATGATTACAGCGTATAATACGGATGATTCGGAAAGCCTTGGAGCCCTTTATATCTTTGACAAAGAGACCGGAGAATATATGGTTACTCTTGGCATGAAAAAGAACAGCCATCTTGGAGGACTTACCTGCGATGGAAGAAATGTCTGGATCTGCCATTCGGATACGAGGTCTTTGGAGCGGCTTAGTTACAGTTATATAAAAAAGATTGCAGAGTCCAAACCGAAGATTTTTGTGGATGCCACCGGAATGTTTGAAGAATACCGTGTAGCGAATATGCCATCCTGCATTACCTGGCATGATGGAATTCTCTGGGTAGCAACACACAATGCCTTATTCAAATCCATTATGATTTCTTATAAATATCAGGATGGAGAACTGATGGAACAGCAGCGCTACCAGATACCGGAAAAGGTGCAGGGAATTGCTTTTGATGAACAGGACAGAGTGTATTTAAGCACATCCTATGGAAGAAGCAATTCATCCTATTTAAAGATTTACCAGAATGTAGATGTAATGGATACAAAGCCGCGGACACCGGAACTTAAGGTAGAAATGCCACCATGTTCCGAAGAAATTAATTATGCAGACGGCAATATCTATGTGCTGTTTGAATCGGCAAGCTCGAAATATTTTGAAGGCACAGACGGAAAAGGGAAGAGCATTTGTCCGATAGACCGGATTCTTACAATTGATACAAATACCATTTTTCCTTGACAAATTGAGGGCATGTGATAGAATTTTATGAGTATAAGTCTCTAAAAAGGCATTCTATCAGCATGTCCTTATTTTATGGACGAAAGCTGTTTAAATTAGGAGGAATTGAAGATGTCACAAACAACAGTACCGTATAATCACAGAGCGGTAGAACAGAAATGGCGTAAAGTCTGGGAAGATAAGCCAATTAACGTAAATGATGGCAAGAAGCCGAAATACTATTGTCTGGATATGTTTCCATACCCATCCGGAAATGGACTCCATGTAGGTCACTGGAGAGGCTATGTAATATCTGATGTATGGAGCCGCTATAAGCTTATGCATGGATATTATGTCATTCACCCGATGGGATGGGATGCATTTGGTCTTCCGGCAGAGAACTACGCAATTAAGATGGGTGTTCATCCAGAAAAATCTACCGCTGAAAATATCAGGAATATCAAGCGTCAGATTCAGGAAATTGCTGCAATCTATGACTGGGATATGGAAGTAAATACCACCGATCCTGAATTCTACAAATGGACACAGTGGATTTTTGTAAAAATGTTTAAAGCTGGACTTGCTTATGAGAAAGAGATGCCAATTAACTGGTGTCCATCCTGTAAGACTGGTCTTGCCAATGAAGAAGTTGTAAATGGTAAATGTGAGCGTTGTGGTGCTGATGTTACCAAGAAGAACTTAAAGCAGTGGATGCTTAAGATTACCAAATATGCTGACCGTCTTCTTGCAGACCTTGATAAACTTGACTGGCCGGAAAAGGTTAAGAAAATGCAGACTGACTGGATTGGTAAGAGTAATGGAGCAGAAGTCAACTTTAAGGTGGATGGAAGCGATAAAGAGATTACTGTTTATACCACAAGACCGGATACTCTTCACGGAGCAACCTTCATGGTACTTGCACCGGAGCATGCTTTGGCAAAAGAGCTTGCAACTGATGAGACAAGAGCTGCAGTAGAGGATTATATCTATCAGTCATCCCTGAAATCTTCTGTAGATCGTTTGCAGGATAAAGAAAAGACGGGTGTATTTACCGGTTCTTATGCAATCAATCCGCTGAATGGTGCAAAGGTTCCAATCTGGCTTTCTGATTATGTATTAGCTGATTATGGTACCGGAGCAATTATGTGTGTTCCTGCACATGATGACCGTGACTTTGAATTTGCAAAGAAATTCAATATTCCAATCATCCAGGTTATTGCCAAAGATGGTAAGGAAATTGAAAATATGACCGAAGCTTATACCGAAGCAAAAGGTATTATGATTAATTCTGGTGACTGGAATGGAATGGAGTCATCCGTTCTTAAGAAAGAAGCTCCGGAAATGATTGAAAAGATGGGCTTTGGTAAGAAGACAACCAACTATAAATTAAGAGACTGGGTATTCTCCCGCCAGCGTTACTGGGGCGAGCCAATTCCAATCGTACATTGTCCGGATTGTGGAGCAGTTCCGGTTCCGGAAGAAGAGCTTCCATTACTGTTACCGGAGGTTGAATCTTATCAGCCGACAGGTACCGGAGAATCACCGTTGGCAGATATTACGGAGTGGGTAAATACCACATGTCCTTGCTGTGGTAAGCCTGCAAAACGTGAGACCAATACCATGCCTCAGTGGGCAGGTTCATCCTGGTATTTCTTACGTTATGTAGATAACAAGAACAAAGATGAATTAGTAAGCCGCGAGAAAGCAGATAAATATCTTCCGGTTGATATGTATATCGGTGGAGTGGAGCATGCAGTACTGCATCTTCTGTATTCCCGTTTCTATACCAAATTCTTATATGATATCGGAGTAATTGACTTTGATGAGCCATTTACCAAACTGTTTAATCAGGGTATGATTACCGGTAAGAATGGTATCAAGATGAGTAAATCTAAAGGAAATGTTGTCTCACCGGATGATCTGGTTCGTGACTACGGCTGTGATTCCTTAAGATTATATGAGCTGTTTGTTGGACCACCGGAATTGGATTCTGAGTGGGATGATCGTGGAATTGATGGTGTATACCGTTTCATCACCAGATTCTGGAATCTTGTAATGAGCCAGAAGGATGCAGATGTTGCTGAGACCAAAGAACTGGTTAAGATTCGTCATAAACTGGTATATGATATCACCCAGAGATTGGAAAGCTTCAGCTTAAATACTGTAATTTCCGGATTTATGGAATACAACAACAAACTGATCGACCTTTCCAAGAAGGGTGGCGTAGATAAGAAGACACTTGAAACTTATGTGCTTCTTCTTGCTCCGTTTGCACCACATATTGCAGAAGAACTGTGGAGCGAGCTTGGTCATGATACTTCTGTATTTGCAGAAAGATGGCCGGAGTATGATAAAGATGCAATGGAAGATGATGAAGTTGAAATTGCAGTACAGATTAACGGCAAGACAAAGGGTGTTGTCAGCATTGCAAAAGATGCTTCCAAAGAGGATGCACTTGCTGCAGGAAAAGCTGCAATTGCAGATAAGCTTACCGGTAATGTAATCAAAGAGATTTATGTACCGGGTAAAATCATTAATATTGTAATGAAATAAGCAATGATAAAATCATAATAAATATTTCACAAACGAGGATGTGCATTTTGCATATCCTCGCTTGTGTTATAAGAGACTATTTTTTCTTTTTCTGTAACATCTGCATCATCTGCAGCATTTTATCCGTTTTTACACGTTCTGCTTCGGACATATTCTGCTTTAATAATTCAATTAATAAAGTTGTTTCAGTATTCGAAAATGTCATGCCGTTCTGCTTGGCATTGTTGGCAGCATTCATGACCGTGGAAGCCATGGATTTAGCATCCTTTGTATCAGCATTATTAGAAGCAAAATCCATAAGAAACTGCAGCTTTTCCGGTGAAATATCATTTAAGGCAGGATTGCCTTTTAAAAAGTCTAAATTCATAAAATCCTCCGTTCTTAAACATTTGACAGGGAACCATAAAATAACAAATGATAAAGTGATGAAATCAGGAAAACAGGGTATCATAAGCAGACAGCATCTGATACATATTTAAAAAGTTTTCAATATTTTCTTTCTCGCCGGGTGTACACTGTTCGCTGATATCGGTAAGCATCTGAAACATCCGCTCCTGGGGAGAATGACTGCTGACTTCCTGAATCGTAAGGGCGTCATTGGAAAAAAGCTGGGCTGTTTTTTGTAGTTCCATATATTTGATGAGAAGCGCAAAGGGACGCTGCTGACTGGCGGAAAGATATGGAATCATGGTTTTCATAATCTGTAACTGGTGGTTTTGTAACTGCGAGTCAAAGAAGGTTGGTTTATACTCAGAATCCATAAAATAATCCTTTTTCTTTTAAATTATGATAGAACAGCGGAAAATATAACTTTGACGCATATAATAAAATGTAGAACTTTTTATGGAAACCGGAAAGGATTTGATGTCAGCATGGGAAAATTAATCATTGACGGAAATGAAGTATATGAAATAGATGAAGAGTGTATGAAAAAAAAGGAAGCGGAAAAGAAGAAGTGGACCGCACCGGAAAAAGGCGGTCAAAGATATGACAGAACAAAGAATGTGTCTTGACACATTCTTGCGCCTGCGGCGGTCGCTTGCGACATCTACCTTATACGCCGCAGTGCGCATCCTCGCGGAGCATTTTTTACTTTACAGGAAAGCAATTTCCTGTAAAGTGAAAAAGGGACCTCGTTGAGAGGCCCCCGCTTTGCAGATGAATTAGCATCCACAACCGTTGTTGTTAAATCCGAAGCTGTCACCACAGCCGCCGCAGAAGAGCAACAGTAAAATAATCCAGATACAGCTGTCGTTGCCGCATCCATTGCCACATCCTCCAAATCCATTGTTGCCACAGCAGGAGAGTAACAGGATAATCCAGATTAAAGAACAGCAGTTATTTCCTTCGTTACATCCACATCCGCAGCCAGTAGCAGCTAAATCACTCATTTTCAAATCCTCCAAAATTTATCTTACACTTCATAATATGGAAGAAGTAAAAATGTGTGACTAAATTATTCTGAAATTTTTTCGATGCCGGAAATGTCCGGGTGAATTGTCAGGGAATAATTCGTATAGTAAATGACATAACCGGCAACAGCACTGTTTGGTTTCTTTACATTTTTACGCTGTAAATAATCGATTTCAATTTTTTCGTTATCACGGCCGGAAGAATAGTAGCCTGCCAGTCTGCCGGCCTCTTCGAAAGTTCGATCCGGCAGCTCCCTGCCTTCGGTTTTTACAATAACATGGGAGCCGGGCATTCCTTTGGCGTGGAACCACCAGTCATTTCCGTTGGCAACCTTGAAAGTAAGTTCGTCATTCTGGAAATTATTTTTTCCAACATAGATATCAAAGCCATCACTGGAACGATAATGGAATGGTTTACTTTTGGATTTTTGTTTTTTCTTACCGTTCATTTTCCGGCGGATATAGCCATAGGTTTCCAGCTCGTCCCGGATCTGGGCAAGGTCATCTTCGGATTCTGCAATGGCAAGCGCAGCCTGAATGGTCTGTAAGTGTGCTATTTCTGTCCTGGTTTCTTCGGTCTGGGTATTTAATGCTTCAAAGGTACGCTTAAATTTATTGTACCGGGCAAAATATTTTTTTGCATTGTCCAGTGGAGAAAGTGTTTCATCCAGAGGAATGGTAAGCATTTCACCGGTATAGTAATTTGGCACCTCTACTGATTTGGCTCCTTCGGTAACCTGATAGCCGTAGGTATTTAATAATTCGCCGTATACTTTAAATTTATCACGTTTTTCCGTATCTTTTAACTGTTTTAACTGTAAATCCAGTTTTTTACTGCTTCGCTCTAAGTGAGTGGATACAATTTTACGCAAATCCACAGATTTCTGACGCATACGGGTGTAGAGGCTGCGGCTGGCATAAAATTGTTCTAATACGGCGGAAATAGAATCTGCCGGTTCTATGTGATAGCCTTCCGTATGTTCATAGCGGGTTGGTAAGATGGCAGCATATTCTGCCGGTTCTTCTCCTTTATAAAGAATACATGGCTTGAAGTTGGCGTTTCCGACATCCTCCATCAGCCAGCTGAAATTATGATAAAGGTGCAGCAGTGCGTCTTCTTCTAAGGTATTAATCGGTGTATCTGCATCTAAAGAAGCACGGTAACAGATTTCTGCTGCAACCTGTCCACTGATTCCGGTAAAAGCAGAAGTAAGTGCTTTGGCAAGTGGCAGTGGAAGAGAAGACGCCTTTTCACAGAACTGTTCATAGGAACAGTCAAGGGGATTCCGCTTGTCCTGGGTCTCCGGGATAAAATATTCTCTTCCCGGCAGAACTTCACGGACGGAACTCATCTGGGATGGAACCCGTTTGATGCTGTCAATGATGCGTTCGTTTTCATCACAGAAAATAATATTGCTGTATTTCCCCATTAATTCTATAATCAGGTTTTTCTTTTTCAGGTCACCCATTTCATCCAAATGCTCGACCGTAATCCGGATGATTCGTTCTAATCCGGGCTGACTGATGGCAATAATCCGGCCGTTGGCAATATGTTTTCGTAATACCATGCAGAAATTCGGTGCAGTCATGGGACTGACTTTATTCTGTGCTGTAAGATAGATATAAGGCAGGGAAGCACTTGCACTTAAAGAAAGCCGGTACTGGTCGGATGGTGCCTTTATGGTAAGCAGCAGCTCGTCCGCCTCAGGCTGGGCTATTTTGCTGATTCGTCCATTTAAAATTGTCTGATTTAATTCTGCAGTAAGTGCAGCTACGGTAATTCCGTCTAGTGCCATATAATATGACCTCCTTTGGAAAGAATAGATTCTTTTACAGGATTTTATTATAAAGAAATCTTTCTAAAATTTCAATAAATACGGCATTTTGAATTTGACTAATAAAGAAAATTCTACTATAATACATATATCTATGCATTAGGAGGCAGCTATGATTAAAAGTATGACCGGCTTCGGCAGGTGTGAGATAGAGGAAGACAACCGTAAGATAACGGTAGAGATTAAATCAGTAAATCACCGCTATCTGGATGTAAATGTTAAGCTTCCTAAAAAATTAAGTTTCTTTGAAAGTGCCGTGCGTAACTTAATCAAAGAATACATACAGCGTGGAAAAGTAGATATCTTCATTACCTGTGAAGATTTTAACGAAGCCAACTTCTCACTGAAATACAACGAAGAACTTGCTGGCGAATATTTAAAATATTTACAGCAGATGGCAGAGCATTTCCAGCTGGAAAATGATATCCGTGTCAGCACATTGTCACGTTATCCGGATGTTTTTATAATGGAAGAACAGGATAATGACGAAGAAGAACTTTGGGCACTTCTTGAGAAGACATTGCGTAATGCATGTGAGGTATTTGTTGAAACAAGAGAAAAAGAAGGCGAGAATTTAAAAACTGACCTTCTGAATAAATTAGATGAAATGATTGGCTATGTGGACTTTATCGAAGAACGTTCTCCAATCGTTATGAAAGAATACCGTGAGCGATTAGAAACCAAGGTAAAAGAAATCTTAGAAGATAAGCAGATGGATGATGCAAGAATTGCAACGGAGGTTACAATATTTGCTGATAAAATATGTGTGGATGAAGAAACTGTCCGCTTAAAGAGCCATATTGAAGCGATGAAAGCTGCTTTAACAGGCGGTGGAACCGTTGGAAGGAAGCTTGACTTCATTGCCCAGGAGATGAACCGGGAAGCAAATACGATTCTTTCCAAGGCAAGTGATCTTGCAATTTCAGATACCGGTATTAATCTGAAAACGGATATTGAAAAAGTCCGCGAACAGATTCAGAATATTGAATAAATGATTTCCGTAAACCCTGTAGTAAGAATGGAATGGTGAAAAATGGCAGCACTTATGAATATTGGATTTGGAAATGTAGTAAATACAGATAAGATTGTTGCTGTGATTCAGCCGGATTCTGCACCTGCCAAGCGCATGATTCAGAAAGCCAAAGAAGAAGAGTGCGTGGTGGATGCAACCCAGGGAAGACGTACCCGTGCGGTGATTATTACCAACGCCGGATATATTGTTCTTTCTGCGTTACAGCCGGATACACTGACTGGCAGATTTAACGAGATTAGTGGAAATAAACTGAGTGAGGAATAGTAAATGAAAAGAAAAGGTATATTAACCGTAGTATCCGGTTTCTCCGGTGCCGGCAAAGGCACTGTGATGAAAGCTCTGATGGCGGAGTACAAGGATACGTATGCATTATCTGTTTCAGCTACCACGAGAAATCCGAGACCCGGAGAAGTGGATGGTGTTGATTATTTCTTTCGTACCAGAGAAGAATTTGAACAGATGATAGCAGACAATGCGTTAATTGAGCATGCCTGTTATGTGGGGAATTATTATGGTACACCAAAAGCCTATGTAGATGAACAGTTAGAGGCTGGAAAAGATGTAATTCTTGAGATAGAGATTCAGGGAGCACTTGACGTAAAGAAACGTTTTCCGGACACCATCTTAATCTTTGTAACACCACCGGATGCGGATGAATTAAAGAACCGCCTGGTGAACCGTGGAACTGAAGATATGGCAACCATCAATGCAAGATTAAACAGAGCATCCCAGGAAGCAGAGTTTATGAATCAGTATGATTACATTGTGGTGAACGATACCGTCCCTGCATGTGTGGAGAATATCCATAGCATCATTGAGAACGAGCATGATTGTGCATCACGTAATATAAATTTCATCAATAAAATCAGAGAAGAGCTGAAGTGCTTTTCGAAAGGAGAATAAATTATGATACATCCATCTTATGTTGAGTTAATGAAGGTCGTAAATAACGACGTTGAAATCGGAGAAGAACCGGTCGTAAACAGCAGATATTCTATTGTAATTGCTACTGCAAAGAGAGCAAGACAGATTATCGGTGGAGATGAACCATTGGTTGAAAATGCCAAAGGAAAGAAACCGCTTTCTATCGCAGTAGAAGAGCTTTATACCGGAAAGGTAAAAATCATGGGAGAAGATGCTGTTTCAGAAGATAACGAGTAGCATAGCGGGGTTGCCAACATGGTTTGGTAACCCTTTCGTCATGTAAGAGAAAAATATATACAGGACTCTTTCCTGTTACGGAGGAATGAATGAATATTTTCTTTGTATCACTGGGGTGTGATAAGAACCTGGTAGATTCAGAATATATGCTTGGTATGATTCGTGATGCCGGATATACCATTATAGATGATGAAACGCAGGCAGATGTGATAGTAATTAATACCTGTTGTTTTATCAATGATGCCAAAGAAGAGAGTATTAACACAATACTTGAAATGGCAGAATATAAGAAAACTGGACATGCAAAGGCATTGATTGTAACCGGGTGCCTTGCCCAGCGTTACCGGAGTGAGATTGAGGAAGAAATACCGGAAGTAGATGCAATTCTTGGAACCAATTCCTATGATAATATTGTTTCTGCTGTGAAAGAAGTTATGGCAGGAAAACATTATACCAATTTAAATTCACTGGAAGGACTTCCGACCTTGCATACCAAACGATGTGTTACCACCGGTGGACATTATGCCCATTTAAAAATTGCAGAAGGCTGTAACAAACGCTGTACTTACTGCATCATTCCATATATCAGAGGTAACTACCGCAGTATTCCGATAGAAGAACTGGTAGCAACAGCCAGAGAACTGGTAGAGGGCGGTGTAAAGGAACTGATTCTGGTAGCCCAGGAGACCACTCTTTACGGAATTGACCTCTATGGAAAAAAATCCCTGCACCAGCTTTTAGATGAATTAAACAAGATTCCGGGATTGTACTGGATTCGTATTCTTTACTGTTATCCGGAAGAAATTGATGATGAACTGATTGAAGCAATCAAACGAAATGATAAAGTCTGCCATTATCTGGATATTCCGATTCAGCATGCAAATTCAGATGTATTAAAGAGAATGGGAAGAAAGACCAATAAGGATGACCTGGTTCGTATTATTCATCATCTGCGGAAAGAAATTCCGGATATTACGCTCCGGACCACTTTAATCTGTGGCTTCCCGGGAGAGACAGAAGAGCAGCATAAAGAGCTGTTGGAATTCGTACAGGAAATGAAATTTGACCGTCTGGGCGCATTTACCTATTCTCCGGAAGAAGGAACGAAAGCAGCTGAGATGGAAAATCAGATTCCGGAAGAGACGAAGAAGCTGTGGCAACAGGAAGTCATGGAGCTTCAGGAAGAAATTATTTTTGAGAAAAATGAAGATATGGTTGACCGTGAACTTTATGCTTTTATTGAAGGAAAAGTTGCAGATGAGAATGCTTATGTAGGAAGAACCTACCGTGATGCGCCATCTATTGACGGATATATTTTTGTAAATACAGAGGAAACCTTAATGACCGGAGACTTTGCAAAAGTAAAAGTAACCGGAGCTTATGAATATGATTTGATAGGAGAATTAGCATGAATTTACCAAACAAATTAACAATTTTCAGAGTGATTTTGATTCCGTTTTTTGTAGTGTTTATGTTGGCACCGATTTGTCCGGGTTATGCAAATTATATTGCTGTAGCAATCTTTATTGTAGCAAGTCTTACAGACCTTTTGGATGGGAAGATTGCAAGAAAGTATAATCTTGTGACAGATTTCGGCAAATTTATGGACCCGCTTGCGGATAAACTGCTGGTATGTGCCGCAATGATCTGCCTGATTGAAACCGGACAGCTTGCAGCCTGGATTGTAATCGTAATTATCAGCCGTGAGTTTATCATCAGTGGTTTCCGTCTGGTAGCAGCTGATAACGGCGTTGTAATTGCAGCCAGCTACTGGGGCAAATTTAAGACCACATTCCAGATGCTTATGGTCATTGTATTGATTCTTAATTTTGATAACTGTTACTTCCAGTTATTAGGAACCGTACTTACTTATATTGCACTGGTATTAACGGTTGTATCTCTAATTGATTATCTCTGGAAAAACAGAGCTGTTTTAAAAGAACAGAAATAAAGAGGATTCCCATGGAAAAAAGACAGGAAAACCTGGAAGATAAAATTGTAAAACGGCTGGCGGAGAATCATTTATCCATTGCTGCCGCAGAATCCTGTACCGGAGGACTTGTAGCTGCAACTTTGATTAATGTGCCGGGGGCTTCGGATGTGCTGGAGGAATCTTATATCACTTACTCGGATGCGGTAAAGCATAAAGTACTAGGTGTATCGGAAGAGACCTTGCAGAAACACACTGCAGTAAGTAAAGAAGTAGCAGAAGAAATGGTTCGTGGCGTAACAAAAGTTGCAGGTACGAATGTCGGAATCTCAGTAACCGGTATTGCAGGTCCCGGCGGTGGAAGTGAAAAGTTCCCGGTAGGACTGGTATACATTGGTTATAAAATAAATGATTTTGTGAAAGTTATACGTTATGTATTTCCCGGAGACCGTAGTGAAGTGCGTATGCATGCGGTGGAGACGGCATTGCAGGAACTGGATGATTTACTGATAAAAGAGGGATTTTAATGAGAATAATAGCCGGAAAAGGAAGAAGCCTTCCATTGAAAACAATTGAAGGAATAGACACAAGACCGACAACAGACCGTATTAAAGAAACACTTTTTAATATGCTGCAATACGAGATTGCAGACTGCCGGTTCTTAGATTTGTTTGCAGGAAGCGGACAGATTGGATTGGAAGCTGTCAGTCGTGGAGCGAAAGAAGCTGTTTTTGTGGAAAGTGGGAAAAAAGCAGCAGCATGTATACAGGATAATATTAACTTTACCCAATTTAATGACCAGTGTCGTTTAATGCAGATGGATGTTATGGCAGCTATCCGGAGTCTGGAAGGAAAAGGGACATTCCAGATTATTTTCATGGATCCGCCTTACAATCAGGAACTGGAAAAGGATGTGCTGATGCTGCTTTCTAAATCGACCCTGGTAGATGAAGATACGGTAATTATTGTAGAAGCGTCCCTAAAGACTGGTTTTGAGTATCTTGAGGAGCTTGGTTTTACACTTGATAAATGCAAAAAATATAAGACAAATTTACATGCCTTTATATCCAGAAAGGAATAACCTATGATGAAAAAAGCAATCTATCCGGGCAGCTTTGACCCGGTCACAAATGGTCATGTTGACATGATTGAACGTGCTTCGAAAATAGTGGACGAGCTGGTTGTGGGAGTTTTAAATAACAGTGCAAAAAACTCGTTGTTTTCTTTAGATGAACGTGTTAGTATGTTAAAAGAGATAACAAAAGATATGCCGAATGTAACCGTTGCTTCTTTTGATGGTCTTTTAGTTGACTTTATGGAAAAAATTGATGCAACTATTATCGTCAGAGGATTGCGTGCGGTAACGGACTTTGAATATGAACTTCAGATTGCACAGTCGAACCATCGTGTAAATCCAAAGATAGATACGGTATTTCTTACAACGAATGTAAAATATTCCTATCTCAGCTCTACAATTGTAAAGGAATATGCTTCTTATGGTGGCGATATTTCTCATTTTGTCCCACCACAGTTTATAGAGCGGATTTATGATAAATATAATATCAAAAAATAAGGAGTGTGGACGATGAGTAGCAGAATGGAACAAATCATAGAAGAAATCGAAGAATATATTGATAATTGCAAATATCAGCCATTATCCAGTACAAAAATTGTTGTTAATAAGGATGAGTTAGAAGAACTTCTTACGGAATTAAAAATGAAAACGCCGGAAGAAATCAAGCGTTATCAGAAGATTATCAGCAACAAAGAAGCTATTCTGGCAGATGCCCAGGCAAAAGCAGATGCCATCATTGCTCAGGCACAGGTACAGACCAGCGAGCTTGTCAGTGAACACCAGATTATGCAACAGGCTTATGCCCAGGCAAATGAGGTTGTTATGATTGCTACCAAGCAGGCACAGGAGATTCTTGATAAAGCAACCAATGATGCCAATAATATCCGTATGGGTGCAATTCAGTATACGGACAGCAGTCTTAAGAATATTGAAGAAATTTTAAGTCATGCCATTGAAGGTTCACAGGCAAGATATGATAATCTGATTCATACCCTTCAGGGTTGTCTGGATGTTGTAACGGCAAATCGGAATGAACTGCTTCCAGAGGAAGAAGATGCTTCTTCCGGACAGGCAAAACAGGAAACAACAGCAGCAGAGCCTGCCACACAGGAAGCACCGGCAAATGAGATTCCGGAAGAGTAATATATATTTATCCTGCCGGATATATCATGTACCCCAAAAGGAAAGCACAGAATGCAAGACTGATTCGGACCAGCAGATAATATTTCATGGAAAGCTTCTGGCTTGCAACCATGGAATAGGTCTGGGCGAAGCCGCATAATCCGCCAAAAGAGGTAAGACTTAAAATTAAGGCATAACCAAGTTGTGGAGAGAGAGCTTCTTCGGAAATCTGCCGGATTCCATTAGTAACTTCTAATGGAATACAAAGTGGTAATTGTAAGAGCTTTTGTGGCACATAAAAGGTAATCTGTTCTAACAGAATAGAAAAGAGCATGATATATCCACCGAGTTTACAAAGAATTTCAAAACCGTTCATGATACCGGCATCGATGATTGAAAAGTTTAATTTTAATCGTGGTGCCGTTTCTTTTTGCCTTAGATTATTACACTGAAAAGCATAGAGAATGCGGCATAGAATCAGGGGCGGCAGATAGAGAATCCCAAGTGTCGGTAATAAAAGACCGTCCTGCCGGAGTGTATCGTGAACAATATAGCTTGCAATGAACATGGGACTGATATTATTGCAGATGGCAAAGAGAATGACAGCCTCATCCCTCGACAATTGATTTTCTTCTAACATCTGGGCACAGATACGGCTTCCCATAGGAAAACCAAATAGAAACCCTGACAGAAGTGGAAAACAGGCATTTCTGCTGCAGGGAATCAGGAGATGGATGAATGGATAGAGGATTCCTGAAATATGATAAAAAACCCCGGATGAAATCAGAATATTGGATAGAATGGCAAAAGGAAGCAATGCAGGCAGAATATTCTGATACCAGAGCATAAGGCCATTTGCTGCGGCTGATACCGTAAGCATGGGATGCACAAATAATAATATTAAGCACAAAAAAAGAATCAGAAGAGAAATAGTTTTTTTCATAGTTCAATATATTGTATAAAATAACTTTTATGCGAATTATTATGAAGAAGAAAATTTGTGTCATTATTCTCTTTTTTTTGCTGTTGGTCATAGACTGCAGCCTGTTACAGCAGATTCAAAAGCGGGCAGCCTTTTATATAGCATTTGAACCACAGGAGTTCTTTCAGAAACTTCGGAATCAGGAAGTCTCTCCGGAAACGGTGTTAAAATTCAGGGAATATGAGTCTGAAGATGGTGAGGCTCAGGACGATATGACATTTACCCGGTATCTTCTGGCATATTATGCTTCAGATTTAACAGAAAAAAACGAGCTGAAAGATGTATACAAAAGATTGCTGTATTTTCATAAAGAAGAAATTGAAAAGCAGGAAGCCTATTTAGACAGTATCTGGTCTGACATTGTCTATTTTCCGGTTCCGGATACCATCTGGGACGAAGAGAAAAGAGTAACTTTTGGAGACACCTGGATGCAGAGCCGCACTTATGGTGGAGACAGAGGACATGAAGGCTGTGATATTATGGCAGATATCAATGAACGGGGAAATTACCCGGTAATCAGTGTCTGCGATGGAACCATAGAGCAGATGGGCTGGCTGGAACTTGGGGGTTATCGTATCGGAATCCGGAGTCCCCATGGAGCATATTTCTACTATGCACATCTGTCGGATTATGCAGAAGGATTTTCCATCGGAGACGAGGTTCATGCCGGAGAGCTGATTGCATTTATGGGAGATACCGGATATTCTAAGACAGAAGGAACCGTCGGTAATTTTGATGTGCATCTTCATTTTGGAATTTATTTAAATGATGAAAATAAACAGGAGTTTAGTGTAAATTCCTATTCCATCCTGCAATATCTCTATCAGGAGAAGAAAATATTACATTATCAATATTAAGATTTAAATTAGGATTTGAATTATAAGAAACACGCTTTGCGAGTTTCTTGAGTTATCACGGTGTCTGCCAAATCAGAGTAGTAAAGGAACGTATCAGAATGAAAGATTTGAGATTAGATAAATTTTTAACAGAAATGGGCAAAGGAAGCAGAAGCCAGGTGAAAACCTATATTTCCAAGGGACGTGTTACCGTAAATGGAGAAATCATCAAACGTCCGGAATATAAGATTTCACCGGAAAATGATATTGTTAACCTCGAAGGTGAAAAGGTTAATTATTCCCAGTGGGAATATTATATGCTAAATAAGCCTGCCGGCTGTGTCAGTGCCACGGAAGATAAGCATTTTCCAACTGTAGTTTCTTTCATAGAAGATGCTGTAAGAAAAGATTTGTTTCCGGTAGGCAGACTAGATAAGGATACGGAAGGGCTACTCCTTATCACCAATGACGGTGCGTTGGCTCATGAGCTTTTATCTCCGAAGAAACATGTGGCAAAAACTTATTATGCCAGAATTGAGGGAGAAGTTACTTCTGAAGATGTTACGGCTTTTCGGAAGGGTCTTGATATCGGAGAGAAAAACCTCACAAAGCCTGCTGAACTTGTGATTTTAAAAAGTGATTCAGAATCAGAAATTGAAGTTACTATTACCGAAGGAAAATATCATCAGATTAAGCGGATGTTTGAAAAAATAGGAAAAAAGGTCATTTATTTAAAACGACTTTCCATGGGAAGCTTAAAGCTGGATGAAACTCTGGCAACAGGAGCGTATCGCCCATTGACGAAGTCAGAATTACAGGCATTAAAGGAAGGATAAGAGGATGCAGAATGGTTTTTTACCAATTTCAAGAAAAGACATGGAAGAAGCAGGGATAAAGCAGCTGGATTTCGTCTATGTATGCGGAGATGCATATGTAGACCATCCTTCCTTTGGACATGCTATTATCAGCAGAATATTGCAGGCACATGGTTATACCGTGGGTATCATTGCACAGCCGGATTACCGTGACAAGGAAAGCGTAACCATATTGGGAGAGCCACGGCTTGGCTTTTTGGTTTCCGGAGGTAATATGGATTCCATGGTAAACCATTATTCCGTATCGAAAAAGAGACGTGCCCATGATGCATTTTCACCGGGTGGCGTTATGGGAAAACGCCCGGATTACGCAGTGGTAAGTTACTGCAATCTGATCCGTCAGACCTATAAACATAATCCAATCATTATCGGCGGTATTGAAGCAAGCCTTAGAAGACTGGGGCATTATGATTACTGGTCTAATAAGGTAAAACGTTCCATTCTTTTGGACTCCGGTGCTGATTTGATTTCTTATGGAATGGGCGAGCACAGCATTGTTGAAATTGCAGATGCATTAGCTTCCGGTCTTGCAGTAAAGGATATTACTTATATCGATGGAACTGTTTTTAAGACCAGAAATAAAGAAGATATTTATGATGCCTTGGAATTGCCGTCTTTTAATAAAATCAAAGAAGACAAGACAACGTATGCCAAGAGCTTTTACCTGCAGTATCAGAATACAGACCCTTTTACGGCAAGAAGAATTTATGAAACCTATGATGAGAAAATGTTTGTCGTACAGAACCCTCCGGCAAAGCCATTGACCCAGATGGAAATGGATGATATCTACGCACTGCCATATATGAGAACCTATCATCCAATCTATGAAAAGGATGGTGGTGTACCGGCTATTGAAGAAGTAAAATTTTCACTGGTCAGTAACCGTGGCTGCTTTGGTGGCTGCAGCTTTTGTGCTTTAACTTTTCATCAGGGCAGAATTATTCAGACCAGAAGTCATGAATCCATTCTTGCAGAAGCAAAGAAGATGACACAGGATAAGGATTTTAAAGGATATATCCATGATGTAGGTGGTCCGACTGCTAATTTCAGGGCACCGGCATGTACGAAGCAGCTCACAAAGGGTGTTTGCAAGAACCGGCAATGTCTGTTCCCGACACCATGTAAAAATCTTGTTGCTGACCATAGTGATTATATCAGTCTTCTTCGTAAATTACGGAATATCAAAGGCGTGAAAAAAGTATTTGTCCGTTCCGGTATCCGTTTTGACTATCTTTTATGTGATACGAAAAATAATTTTCTGGAAGAACTTTGTAAATATCATGTCAGCGGACAGCTAAAGGTGGCACCGGAGCATATTTCAGACCCGGTATTACAGAAAATGGGAAAACCTCCGGTTTCCGTTTATAATGAATTTGTCCGCAAGTATCATGATATGAATGAACGGTTAGGATTAAAACAGTATCTGGTACCATATCTGATGTCCTCCCATCCGGGTTCGACCCTGCAGGAGGCAGTAGATTTGGCTGAGTATTTAAGAGATTTAGGTTATATGCCTCAGCAGGTACAGGATTTCTATCCGACCCCATCCACCATATCGACCTGTATGTACTATACGGGTTTAGACCCGCGGACCATGGAGCCGGTATATGTAGCAACCAATCCGCATGAGAAAGCCATGCAACGAGCACTGATACAGTATCGTAATCCGGAAAATTATGATTTGGTGCATGAAGCGTTAGTTAAGACGAACCGGACGGATTTAATCGGCTTTGATGCCCATTGCCTCATCCGTCCAAGAAAGCTTGCCAAAGAAGAAGTATTTTCGGGTAAGAAAAAGACGAAGCGGACACCGAATCAAAATCAGACAAAATATAAAGCTGGAAGTTCCAGAAATACAGAAAAATTTTCGGGAAAGATTTCCAGTCAGAATACGAAGAAGAAGCATACGATTCGAACCGTTCATAAAAAGAAATAGTAAGGATATGTTATGAAAACATTTATCATTAAAGAAAATGAAGCAGGACAACGTTTTGATAAATATTTAAAAAAGCTTTTAAAAGAAGCACCGTCAAGCTTTGTCTATAAAATGCTTCGGAAAAAGAATATTGTATTAAATGGAAAAAAGGCAGATGGATCCGAAAAACTGAATGCCAGAGATGAGGTAAAGCTGTTTTTAGCAGATGAAACTTATGATAAGTTTGCAGGAGCAGAGGTAAAAGAAAGTTTTCCAACCACAGCACTGGATATCGTTTATGAAGATGAAGATATTTTAATCATCAATAAACCTGCAGGAATGCTGTCACAGAAGGCACAGCCATCCGATATTTCTGCCAACGAATATATTATCGGATATCTTCTTCAAAGCAGAGCTCTTAAGGAAACGGATTTGCGGACCTTCCGTCCGTCCGTCTGCAACCGTCTTGACCGCAATACTTCAGGACTTCTGACAGCTGGAAAGACGTTAAAGGGATTGCAGGATTTATCCGAGACATTGAAAAAAAGAACCGTAAAGAAATATTATCTTTGCCTGGTAGCCGGATGCATTACAGCACCGCAGCATTTAAAGGGTTATCTTGTGAAGGATGAAAGGCAGAATCGGGTATTTATTTCAAAGGAAAAAACAGCGGATGCACTCTGTATTGAGACCGAGTATGAGCCACTGGAAGTATATCAGGATATCACACTGCTGCAGGTGCATCTGATTACCGGACGCAGCCATCAGATTCGTGCCCATTTAGCATCCATTGGTCATCCGATTATCGGAGACAGCAAATATGGTAATGAAAAAATCAATCATTTTTACCGGGAACGCACCGGCGTAAAACATCAGCTTTTACATGCTTACCGGATGATATTTGCAGATGGCAGATGTGTAGAAGCAGCTCCACCGGATGATTTTAATAAGGCTATTTGTTATGCAAATCAGAATGTCACAGAGCAGTAATTATTTTTAATGAAAGACTGCGGATGTTACAGGAAGGATGAATAAGTAAGATGAAAGTATATCTGATGCGGCATGGAGAAACCGATTACAATAAAAAAGGACTGATACAGGGAACCCTTGACATTCCATTAAATGAATTCGGACTGGAATTAGCCGAAAAGACCAAAGAGGGATTCGAAAAAGAAGGACTGACTTTTGACTACTGTTATTGCAGTCCGTTAATTCGTGCCAGACAGACGGCAGAGATTATTCTGCGAGGAACGGATACCCCGCTTTCCTATGATGAACGTATCCGTGAAATGAACTTCGGAGAAGGGGAAGGGCAAAAGCTTGCTGATCTCAGCTGGAATCCGGCCCTTAAAAATATTGATGCTTTATTTCATGCACCGGAACAGTATCGTGCCACGGAACAGGGCGAAAGCTACGAAGCGTTACTTGCCCGGGTGGAAGACTTTTTAAAGCATGAAATTTTTCCGCTGGAAGAAAAAATGAAGCGTGTGCTCATCTGCTGTCATGGTGGAATCATCCGGGCATTTCTTGCATACATAAAAGGACTTGAAATCAAGGATTTCTGGAACAGCCACCAGCCAAACTGCAGTGTAAATATATTAGAAGTAAAGAATCAGAAAATAAGGATTCTCGAAGAACATAAAATTTATTACACACTGCCGGAAGAAAAGAAAGGAAGTATACTCTGATGCCAACTTGGAATTCCAGAGGATTAAGAGGTTCTACGTTAGAGGAATTTATCAACCGGACCAATGAAAAATATGCAGAGCATAATTTAGCAATGATACAGAAAATTCCGACACCGATTACACCAGTTAATATTGATAAAGAAACAAGACATATTACCCTTGCCTATTTTGACCAGAAAAGTACTGTAGATTATATCGGGGCAGTACAGGGCATTCCGGTCTGCTTTGATGCCAAGGAATGTCACACCGATACGTTTCCTCTTGCCAATGTGCATGCTCACCAGATTCAGTTTATGCAGGATTTTGAAAATCAGCAGGGTATTTCCTTTATTCTGATATTTTATACCCAACGGGATGAATTTTACTATATGCCATTCCGACAGCTTTATGAATTCTGGGAGAGAGCCCAGAATGGCGGACGGAAGAGCTTCCGGTTAGAAGAATTAAATCCGGAATTTTTCCTGCCAAAGAAGTCAGGAATCCTGGTTCCTTATCTGGAAGGCTTGAAAAAAGATTTGGAGCTAAGGGATTGACAATTATTTCCAGGTAATATATACTAGGAAAAGCAATTCACCGTGGTAGCATGGTAGCACGCTAAAGTGCTTTGAGAAAAACTGGAGGTTTATATGAAAAATCAATTGTTACATACACCAGAGGGTGTCCGGGATATTTATAATGAAGAGTGTGAAAAAAAATTAGAGCTGCAGGATCGGCTGCATAAGGCTTTAAAACGACACGGATACCACAGTATTCAGACACCAACCTTTGAATTTTTCGATATATTTGGAAAAGAAGTTGGAACCATTCCATCCAACGAATTATATAAATTTTTTGACCGGGAAGGAAATACCCTTGTATTAAGACCGGATATTACACCATCTATTGCACGGTCTGCCGCAAAATATTTTATGGATGAGGATATGCCAATCCGCCTTTCTTATATGGGAAATACCTTTATCAATAACCATAGCTATCAGGGAAGATTAAAGGAATCCACCCAGCTTGGAGCAGAGTTAATCGGAGATGATACCGTAGATGGCGATGCAGAGATGATTGCTATGGCAATTGATGCATTAAAGAGCAGTGGTTTAAAGGATTTCCAGATTAGTGTGGGACATGTGGAATTCTTCCGTGGTTTAATGGAAGCGGCAGGGCTTTCCGAAGAACAGGAAGAAGTTATCCGGGAACTGATTGCTAATAAGAATTTCTTTGGCGTGGAAGAAGAGATTTCCGACTGTTCCATGAATCAGAATTTAAAAGAATTATTCGGAATGCTTGGAACCATTTATGATAATGCAGCTTCCTTTGAAGAAGCAAAGACCTATGCGGCTGATTATCCAAAGGTTTATAAAGCAATACGCAGATTGGAAGACTTAGATGCGGTGCTTAAAGTATATGACGTAGACAAATATGTGACCTATGAATTTGGTATGTTAAGCAGCTATCATTATTATACCGGAGTAATTTTTGCCGGTTATACTTATGGAAGCGGTGAACCGATTGTAAAGGGTGGCCGTTATGACAAGCTTCTTACTTATTTTGGAAAAGATGCAGCTTCCATTGGATTTGCGATTGTAGTAGACCAGTTAATGGCAGCAATTTCAAGACAGAAAATTGAGATTACCGTAAAACATGACAATCAGCTGATTGTATACAAACCGGAATACCGCAGGGAAGCAGTAAAGAAAGCCATTGCACTGAGGGCAAAGGACTGCAATGTGGAACTGATTGCCTGGGCAATGGATAAATCAAAAGCAGATTATGAAGCATATGCATTGCGAAATCAGATTGCAGAACTGACATTTATGGATGGAGAATAGAAATGGAAGATATGAGATATTTAACCTTTGCATTAGGTAAGGGAAGACTGGCAAATAAAACCTTAGAGACTTTTGAAAAAATCGGCATTACCTGTGAAGAAATGAAAGACAAGAATACCAGAAAACTTATTTTTGTCAATGAAGAATTAAAACTTCGTTTCTTCCTTGCCAAGGGACCGGATGTACCAACTTATGTAGAATATGGTGCGGCAGATATCGGTATTGTGGGAAAGGATACAATTTTAGAGGAAGCAAGAAATATTTATGAAGTATTGGATTTGGGCTTTGGAAAATGCAGAATGTGTATCTGCGGTCCAAAAGAATCCAAAGAATTATTACAGCATCACGAACTGATCCGTGTGGCAACCAAATATCCGCGCATTGCAAAAGACTATTTTTATAATAAGAAACATCAGACTGTAGAAATTATCAAATTAAACGGTTCCATCGAACTTGCCCCGATTGTTGGACTTGCTGAGGTAATATGTGATATTGTAGAGACAGGCTCAACCTTACGTGAAAACGGACTTGAAGTATTAGAAGAAGTTTGTCCGCTTTCTGCCCGGATGGTCGTAAATCAGGTTAGTATGAAAATGGAACATGAGCGGATTACGAAATTAATTACAGATTTAAAATCGGTATTAAAGGAGGCATAAACATGCGTATTTTAGAGTTGACAGAAGAGACAAAGGGTAATATATTAGAGAATCTTTTAAAGAGAAGCCCCAACAGCTACGGCAAATTTGAAGCCAGCGTACAGGAAATCATTGAAACGGTACGTGCCAACAGAGATGCTGCATTATTTGACTATACAGCGAGATTTGATGGCGCAACGATTAATAAAGATAATATTTTAGTAACAGAAGAAGAGATTAAGGAGGCTTATGATGCAGTAGATCCGAAGCTCCTTGAAGTCATCCGGAAATCTCTTGTAAATATCCGCACCTATCATGAAAAACAGCGTCAGAACAGCTGGTTTGACAGCCAGGATAAAGGTATTATCTTAGGTCAGAAGGTAACCGCATTAGCCCATGTCGGTGTTTATGTACCGGGTGGAAAAGCCGTTTATCCTTCTTCCGTACTGATGAATATTGTTCCGGCCAAGGTTGCCGGAGTTGATGAAATTATTATGACAACACCGCCTGGAAAAGATGGTAAGGTAAATCCTTCTACCCTGGTTGCAGCAAGAGAAGCCGGTGCAGACCGCATCTATAAAGTAGGAGGCGCACAGGCAATTGCAGCTCTCGCCTTTGGTACCGAAAGCATTCCAAAAGTAGATAAAATTGTTGGTCCTGGAAATATTTATGTAGCTTTAGCAAAAAAAGCTGTATTCGGTTATGTCAGCATAGACTCCATCGCCGGACCAAGTGAGATTTTAGTATTAGCAGATGAAACAGCCAATCCAAGATATGTTGCAGCCGACCTTTTATCCCAGGCAGAGCATGATGAAATGGCTTCCGCAATTTTGATTACCACAAGTCGTGAACTGGCAGAGCGTGTTTCTGAGGAAGCGGCAAAATTTACCGCACAGCTTTCCAGAAAAGAAATCATCCAGAAATCCTTAGATAACTATGGATATATTTTAATTGCAGATAATATGGAGGAAGCCATTGCTGCAGTAAATGAAATTGCATCCGAACATATGGAAATTGTAACAAAGAATCCATTTGAAGTTATGACCAAGGTAAGAAATGCCGGAGCAATTTTCATCGGTGAATACAGCAGTGAACCGCTTGGTGATTATTTTGCAGGACCAAACCACGTTCTTCCAACCAATGGAACCGCAAAATTCTTCTCTGCATTATCCGTAGATGATTTTATTAAGAAATCCAGCATTATTTCCTATTCCAGGGAAGCATTAGAGGAAGTATATAAAGATATTGCCCAGTTTGCAGAGTGCGAACAGTTGACGGCACATGCAAATTCCGTTAAAGTAAGATTTGAAGACGAAAACTAAACGGAGGTTTGTTTCATGGAACAAAGACGTATTGCAGAATATACAAGAAAAACAAAAGAAACCGATATTTACCTTTCCTTTGATTTGGACGGCAGAGGGGATGCAAAGGCAGATACCGGAATTGGATTTTTCGACCATATGTTAGATGGCTTTGCAAGACATGGATTATTTGATTTAAATGTCAAAGTGACCGGAGATCTGGTGGTGGACTGTCATCATACCATTGAAGATACCGGAATCGTCCTTGGCAATGCCATTAAAAAAGCAGTCGGTAACAAAAAGGGTATCAAACGTTTTGGAAGCTGTATGCTTCCCATGGATGAGACACTGGTGCTTTGTGCGGTAGATTTATCCGGAAGACCGTATCTATCCTTTGATGCAGAATTTACCACAGACCGCGTAGGTTATATGGATACCGAAATGGTAAAAGAATTCTTTTATGCCATTTCCTATAGCGCCGGAATGAATTTACATCTTAAGGTCATTACAGGCGGAAATAACCATCATATGATTGAAGCCATGTTTAAGGCATTTGCAAAGGCATTGGATGAGGCAACCATCATTGACCCGCGTATTACCGACATATTATCAACGAAAGGCAGTTTATAGGTGAGCATATGAAACACAAGAATATAGTAGCAACCATTTATCTGAAAAACGGAGAGGCAGTAAAGAGCCCGAGTGACCTTAGTTCTGCAGGAGATTTAAAAGAACTTACCAAGCTTTATAATGACAGTGGAATTGATAAGATTTTAATCTATGACTTATCAACCGGTGATGAAGAGCATGAGAAAAATATTCATACGGTAAAAGACATTTTCCGTACTGTAGAGATTCCGATTTATGCAGGTGGAAATATCAACCGTCTGGAAGACATTAAGAAATTTATCTATGCCGGATGTAAACAGGTTGTTTTAAACGGTGCCAAATCTGTCAGCATGTCTTTGGCGGAGGAAGGTGCAAAACGATTCGGAAAAGACCGTATGATAGTTTCTGTAAAGAATATTGATTTCTTATTCAAACACAAAGATGAACTGGATGAATATTTCCATGAAATGATTGTTCTTGATCCATCCATGATGGACGGAGTAGAAAATATTACAAATCTGCCATATGTCGTTCAGTATGATAATTATGACAAGGATGCACTGGTGGATGTATTAAAACGTGAAAATGTCAGAGGAATCTGTGGTGCATTTATTAATGATACCAGGACAGATATCATGAAATTAAAGACAGAATTTGCAGCCAGCGGAATTCGTATGGACAATTTTGCTCCGGCATTAAAATGGAGTGATTTCAAATTGAATTCGGATGGAATGGTACCTGTTGTAGTACAGGATTACCGTACCGATGAAGTACTTATGGTAGCTTATATGAATGAAGAAGCGTTCAATACCACCATTTCCAGCGGAAAGATGACTTATTACAGCCGCAGCCGTAAGGCGTTGTGGATGAAGGGTGAGACCAGTGGTCATATCCAGTATGTGAAGTCTTTAACGGCAGACTGTGACTTTGATACCATTCTTGCAAAGGTATCCCAGATTGGCGTGGCATGTCATACCGGAGCACCAAGCTGCTTCTTTAATGAAATTGTCAAGAAAGAATATGCTGAGAAAAATCCACTGCAGGTATTTGAGGATGTCTACTCCATTATTGCGGATCGTAAGATTCATCCAAAGGAAGGCTCTTATACCAACTACCTTTTCGATAAGGGAATTGATAAGATTTTAAAGAAGGTCGGCGAAGAAGCAACCGAGATTGTCATTGCCGCAAAGAATCCGGAACCGGAAGAGATTATTTATGAAATTTCAGATTTCCTTTATCATGCAATGGTATTGATGGTAGAAAAAGGCGTAACATGGGAGGATGTTACCCAGGAACTTGCCCAGAGATAACATACATAGTTTCTGCACTTTCTGCATAGATTACAGCAGAACAACAATCAGGCGATGATATGCAGAAAGGTGCGATTTATTTGGAACAGGATTATATTGCAAACAGACGGGAATATATTCTTCGTGCCAGAAATTCTTTTTCGGAATCACGGAAAGACACGGACGAGGAGTTAATAAACACAGGAAAAGCAGCCATTTGGAAAGTAAAATGGCTGCTTTGTATTTGCCTTTTTGTGGTGTTTGTTTTATGTGATAAAGGAAAGCTTCCTTTTCCGGGAACTGCCGGTGAAAAAGATACCAAATGGATGTACCGGCAATTAGAAGAAAACTATGATTATACAAAACTACAAAAGTATGTTATGATGATTTCAGATTTTGCAAAAAATAAATAAGCGTTATTTTTTTCACAAATCGGATTATGATATTTAAGAATGATTGAGGTACCAGATGAACACTTTAGCATTAAGTGATGAAATACTTTTAACAATTGATAAACCGGCCCGTTATATCGGAAACGAGCTGAACATGGTAAAGAAGAATCCGAAGGATGTTGACATTCGTTTTGCAATGTGCTTTCCGGATGTCTATGAAATCGGAATGTCTCACCTGGGCATTCAGATTTTATATGATATGTTTAATAAACGGGATGATGTATACTGCGAACGGGTTTATTCTCCGTGGCCGGATTTACACAAGATTATGAAAGAAAAAAATATTCCTTTATTTGCACTGGAAAGTCAGGAGCCGATTAAGGATTTTGATTTCCTTGGTATTACCATCCAGTATGAGATGTGCTATACCAATATTTTACAGATTCTTGATTTATCCCAGATTGCCATGCTGTCTTCTGAGCGAAAAGAAGATGACCCGATTGTAATCGGTGGCGGTCCTTGCAGCTATAATCCGGAGCCGATTGCAGATTTCTTTGATTTGTTCTATATCGGAGAAGGCGAAATTTCTTATACGGAATTATTTACGTTGTATAAGCAGTGCAGGAAAGAAAAGGTCAGCAGAAAGGAATTCTTACGCCGTGCAGCGTCTATTCCTGGAATCTATGTGCCTTCCATGTATGAGGTGGCTTATAAAGAAGATGGAACGATTGCATCCTTTACACCAAAATATGAGGATGTGCCGGCAACGGTAAAGAAACAGATTCAGATGGATATGTCCCATTCTGTTTACCCGGAGAAACCGGTTGTTCCTTTTATTAAAGCAACCCAGGATCGTGTGGTATTAGAGATTCAGCGTGGCTGTATCCGCGGCTGCCGTTTCTGTCAGGCAGGAATGATTTACCGTCCGGTCCGAGAAAAAGATGTAGAAGTCTTAAAACATTATGCTTACGAAATGTTAAAGAATACCGGACATGAAGAGATTTCTTTAAGTTCTTTAAGTTCCAGTGATTATTCGCAACTGGAAGAACTGGTTAATTTCCTGATTGATAACTTTAAGGATAAAGGTGTAAATATTTCTCTGCCATCTCTTCGTATCGATGCATTTTCCTTAGATGTTATGGGAAAAGTGCAGGATATCAGAAAGAGCAGCCTTACCTTTGCTCCGGAAGCCGGTTCCCAGCGTCTTCGTAATGTTATTAATAAAGGACTGACGGAAGAGGTGATTTTAAATGGTGCCGGAATGGCGTTTGAAGGCGGTTGGAATAAAGTAAAGCTTTATTTCATGCTAGGACTTCCGACCGAGACGGAAGATGATATGCGTGCCATAGCAGAACTTGCCAATAAAATTGCAGTCCGTTATTATGAGATTCCAAAGGAAGAGCGGAATGGAAAATGTCAGATTACTATCAGTACCTCTTTCTTTGTACCAAAGCCATTTACTCCATTCCAGTGGGCGAGAATGTATGATAAGGACAGCTATCTTGGCAGAGCCAAGGTGGTAAATGATGCTGTAAAAGAACAGTTAAACCGCAAGAGCATCAAGTATAACTGGCATGAAGCAGATGTTACGGTATTAGAGGGTATTCTTGCAAGAGGAGACCGCCGGATTGCCCCTGCCTTGCTTAAGGTTTATGAAAAAGGTGGTATCTTTGATGCCTGGACGGAATTTTTTGATAATAACCGCTGGGTAGAGGCTTTTGCGGAATGTGGCATCGATACCGATTTCTATACCATGCGGGAACGTCCTCTGGATGAAATTTTTCCATGGGATTTTATTGATGATGGCGTTTCGAAAAAGTTTTTAATCCGCGAATGGGAACGTGCCAGAAAAGAAGAAGTAACTCCAAACTGCCGGATGCAGTGTCAGGGCTGTGGAGCTGCTCAGTTTAAGGGAGGTGTCTGCTTTGAAAATAAGAATTAAATTTCGAAAATATGGTGTAATGAAATTTATCGGACACCTTGATATGATGCGTTATTTCCAGAAAGCAATGCGTCGTGCTGAGATTGATATTGCATATTCTGAGGGATTTTCCCCGCATCAGATTATGTCTTTTGCGGCACCGCTGGGAGTTGGAATCACCAGTGATGGAGAATATCTTGATATTGAAGTACATTCTACCAGAAGTTCAATTGAATCCGTTAAGGCTTTAAATGATACCATGGTGGAAGGTGTTGAAATCGTATCTTACCGGATGCTGCCGGAGCATGCAAAAACAGCGATGTCCATTGTTGCAGCAGCGGACTATAACGTATTTTATAAGGATAAAGGAAATTGTCCATTCACTTTGGATGAACTGAAAGCTAAAGTAAAAGCATTTTATGAAGATGCTCCGGAGATTCTGGTTACGAAAAAGACGAAAAAAAGCGAAAAAGTCATGGACTTAAAGCAGCTGGTATATGATTTTCAGGTTGAGGAAGCAGATGGCTGTCCATTCTTTTATCTTAAAGTATCTACAGGAAGCGTAGATAATGTAAAACCAGAGCTTTTGTTAGAAGCCTTTTACCGGTATCTGGAACTTCCTTATAACGAAATGCAGTTTCAGATTCATCGTGTGGACGTATATGCCCGAAAAGAAGACGGCACTCTGATTGCATTGGATGAAATGGGAGATGACATTCTTGAATAAATTTATCATTACAAGGCAGCATTATGTAGGCGACTCCTATTTTACGGCACTGTTAGATGAAAAGGACAAGTTTAGGGAAATTGCATTTCATCCGTTATCCGAAGAAAATCAGGTTGTACCTGGAATAATTTATATTGCCAGGGTAAAAAAGATTGCCGCGAACTTAGATGCCGCTTTTGTGGACATTGCAAAGGGAGTAACCTGTTATCTGGAAACAGCACATATAAAAGATGCCTGGTTTTCGAAGCAGTGCAGAAGCGGAAAGCTGACCGAAGGGGATGAACTTGTGGTGCAGATTACCAAAGAGGCGATCAAGACCAAGTATCCCATTGCAGATACTAAGCTTTCCCTTATCGGAAAATATTTTGTCCTGACAAATGAAAAACGTCCCCTTGCCATTTCTTCTAAATTAAGTGCGGATGAAAAAGAAAGGTTAAGCAGTCAGGTACAGCTTTTCGAACAGATGCGGCTTTTTGAAAAAGAAGCAGTTACCGATACAAAGCAGAATGCCGGACAGGAAGAAAAAAGAAAGCCGCATAGTCTTATCGTAAGAACCAATGCGGCAGGAGCTTCTCCGGAAGAATTGGAAACAGAATACCGGAAACTTTTATCTGACTATCAGAAGTTAGCTGCAACTTTTCATTTTCGTACCTGTTACAGTATTCTGATGCTGCCAAAGAAATTTTATGAAAATGCCATTAATCACCTTTACCAGGAAGAGCTTGGTGAAATTATTACGGATGATAAGAATATCTATGAAGAGCTTCAACAGCTTTATGCCGGAAATCCTGATATTTTATCTAAGATACGGTTCTATGAAAATGATGCCATTTCATTAGGAACCCTTTATTCCTTTGAGACGCAGATACAGCGTGCAATATCGGAACGGGTCTGGATGAAGTCTGGTGCTTATCTTATCATTCAGCCAACGGAAGCTCTGACAGTTATCGATGTAAACAGTGGAAAGAATACTTCCGGAAAAAATGCAGAAGAATATTATTATAAGATTAATTTAGAAGCTGCTGCAGAGATTTCAAGACAGCTCCGGCTTCGTAATATTTCAGGAATTGTCATTGTGGATTTCATCAATATGGCAAAAGAAGAGCAAAGAAAAGAGCTGATGCACCAGTTCCGGTTATCCTTAAAAGAAGACCCGGTTCCGGTACGGCTTGTGGATATTACAAAGCTTGGCTTAGTGGAGCTGACCCGGAAGAAGGAGCGTAAGACCCTTTTGGAGCAGGTGGCTCAGCTAAGATGATAGCAGCTGTAAAAGCCACATCAAGGTATCTATCAAGATATGCAAAGAAATATCTGAATACAATACCCGGAAAGTACCTGAAAAATAATGGTACCTGAAAAATAATTAAAATTATAGCGTGAAATAGTTGACGAATCGTAATTCGTGTGCTATGATACAACAGTATGCCGCACAGTGAGGTATAAGTCTATCGTAAGGATAGCACCACAACTGGCGAGTAATGATAATAGGAGGTGCCATATGTACGCAATTATAGCAACAGGTGGTAAACAGTACAAAGTATCTGAAGGCGATATCATTACCATTGAAAAGCTTGGTGTTGAGGCTGGTGAGAAAGTAACTTTCGATCAGGTTTTAGCAGTATCTGACAACGGATTAAAGGTTGGTGCAGACGCAGCTAACGCAACTGTAGAAGCTTCTGTAGTAAAAGAAGGCAGAGCTAAGAAAGTTATCGTTTACAAGTATAAGAGAAAAACCGGCTATCACAAGAAGAACGGTCATAGACAGGCGTTCACACAGGTGAAAATCGAAAAAATTAATGCGTAATCGATAGGAAATTGTTATGACAAAGATAACGATTTTTCGAAACCAGAAACAAGAGTATCTTGCTTTTTCCTGTGTCGGACATGCTGAATATGCAGATGCCGGAGAGGATATTGTATGTGCAGGAATTTCGGTTCTTGTGATTAATACAATCAATGCCCTTGGAATGTTCACAAAAGAACAGTTCAAGACCAATCAGGACGAAGAGACCGGATTGATTTCCGTATCTTTTGAGCAGCCGGCAGGACATGATGCAAAGTTACTTTTGGACACAATGGTTTTAGGCTTACAGGGAATACAAAACAATTATGGAAATGATTACATCATTTTAAACTTCAAGGAGGTGTAGAACATGTTGAATATGAACCTTCAGTTTTTTGCTCATAAAAAGGGAGTTGGTTCTACTAAGAACGGTAGAGATTCTGAATCCAAGAGATTAGGTGCAAAAAGAGCAGACGGACAGTTCGTTAAGGCTGGTAACATTTTATACAGACAGCGTGGAACAAAGATTCATCCAGGCGTTAACGTTGGTATCGGCGGAGATGATACTTTATTCGCATTAACAGACGGTGTTCTTAGATTTGAAAGAAAAGGCAGAGATAAGAAACAGGCTTCTGTTTATCCAGTAGCAACAAACGAATAAGATGCATGATAGACCCGACACGAAAGCGCCGGGTCTATTTTCACTTATAGGAAACTATATTTTAACTTGAAGTAATTTAGAAACAATTAAAGTTATCATTTGATTACAGTAACTGATATTTAATCACAATCAATAATGAGGTAGAAAATTATGTTTGCCGATAGTGCAAAAATTATTATAAAATCAGGAAAAGGCGGCAACGGTCATGTGAGCTTCCGCCGTGAAAAATATGTTCCGGATGGCGGCCCGGACGGTGGCGATGGTGGAAAAGGTGGCGATATCATCTTTGAAGTAGATGACAGCATGAATACATTAAATGATTTCCGTCATAAACACAAATGGGCTGCAGAAAACGGAGAAGAAGGAAAAAAACGAAACTGCCACGGAAAAAAGGGTGAAGATCTTGTCATCCATGTTCCTGCCGGAACCATTATCCGTGATGCAGCTACCGATAAGGTAATTGCAGATATGTCCGGTGAGAATAAAAGACAGATTATTTTAACCGGTGGAAAGGGTGGACTTGGCAATCAGCATTTTGCAACCTCTTCCATGCAGGCACCGAAATATGCACAGCCGGGGCAGGAAGCATTGGAACTTGAAGTTCGACTGGAACTTAAAGTAATTGCTGATGTTGGTTTAGTCGGCTTCCCAAATGTGGGAAAATCAACTTTATTATCCAGTTCCACCAATGCAACACCAAAGATTGCAAATTATCATTTTACAACTTTAAATCCGATTCTTGGTGTCGTTGATTTAGGCGAAGGTGCCGGATTTGTCATGGCTGATATTCCGGGGCTGATTGAAGGGGCATCCGAAGGAATCGGTCTTGGACATGAATTCTTAAAGCATATAGAGCGAACCAAGGTTATCATTCATGTCGTGGATGCTGCCGGAACAGAAGGCAGAGATCCGATTGCAGATATTCACGCCATCAATCAGGAGCTGGAATCCTTTAACCCTGAATTGTTAAAGAAACCTCAGGTTATTGCAGCCAATAAAATTGATGCTATTTATGAAGGCAATAATGAAATAATTGAGAAATTAAAAGAAACCTTTGAACCATCCGGCATTAAAGTATTTCCAATTTCTGCGGTCAGCCGTCAGGGTGTACGTGAGTTAATGTTTTATGTGAAGAGTCTTTTAGATGAAATGGACGATACACCGGTTATCTATGAGCAGGAATTCTTCCCGGATTCGAGAGCATTAGAGGGTGAACCTTATACCATTGAGGTTGATCCGGAAGATGGTGCTTATGTTGTAGAAGGTCCTAAGATTGATAAAATGCTGGGTTACACCAATATTGATTCTGAGAAAGGTTTCCTTTTCTTCCAGAAATTCTTAAAAGAACAGGGTATCTTAAAGGAATTAGAGGCAAAGGGTATTCAGGAAGGTGATACAGTCCGTATGTATGGACTTGAATTCGATTATTATAAGGAGTAAATCATTATGGAATTAACGAGTAAGCAGCGTTCCCATTTAAGAGGAATGGCAAGTACGATAAATCCAATTTTCCAGATTGGAAAGGCATCTCTTACACCGGAAATTATTTCTGCAATAGATGATGCTATTGAAAAACGGGAATTAATCAAGATTTCTGTATTAAAAAACTGTGCAGATGATCCTCGCAAATTAGGCGAAATGATTGCAGAGCGTACGCATGCACAGGTGGTTGCGGTAACTGGTAAAAAAATCGTTCTTTACCGTAAATCAAAGAAACATCCAAAGATTGAATTGTTATAAACGAAAGCTTTTATACCTTGGAAGGGTGGTAGAAGATTGAAGAAAGTGCGTATTGGAATTATTGGCGGAACCTTTGATCCGATTCATATCGGGCATCTAATTATTGCACAGAATGCGGTAACACAATATCATTTAGACCAGATTCTTTTTATTCCAACGGGACATTCGCCTCATAAGGATGATAAAGAGATTGAACAGTCTGCCCACCGGCTGGAAATGATTCGCCTGTCGATTAAAAATAATCCGGATTTTTATTTTTCGGCCATGGAGATTAATGCAGCCCGCACCAGTTATACGTATCTGACGCTGCAGGAGCTTCATCGGACCTATCCGGACTGGGAACTCTATTTCATTATGGGAGCAGATTCCCTTGATTATCTGGATAAATGGATGGAGCCGGCAGAAATTTGCCGTCTTGCAACGCTTTTAGTTGCCATCAGAGACGATTTGGATATGAACCGGATAAAGAATAAGGCTGCAGAGTTAAAGCGGCTCTATGAGGCAGATATAAGGCCGATTATCACACCAAATGTTTCCGTTTCTTCTCATAATATCCGGGAGCGGGTAGCAAAAGGGGAACCGATACGTTATCTTGTCACACCGGAAGTGGAAGAATATATTGCCCATCAGTGTTTATATCAGGAGGATGAAGGTCAGACACCAATGAACGAAAGATTAAATAAGATAAAAAAAACATTAAAAAAGGAATTGGATAAAGACCGTTACGAGCATACTTTAGGGGTCATGTATACTTCAGCCTGTCTTGCCATGGCAAATGGTTATGATATGGAAAAGGCTCAGCTTGCAGGTCTGCTTCACGATTGTGCCAAATGTATTCCAAACGAAAAGAAATTAAAAATCTGTGTGAAGAATAACATTCCTGTCACGCAGGTGGAAAAGGATAATCCTTTTTTACTTCATGCTAAAGTCGGTGCATTTCTTGCCAGAGTATTATATGAAGTAGAGGACGAAGAGATTCTTCATGCAATTTCTGTTCATACCACCGGGGCACCGGCAATGAATACACTGGATAAAATCGTATTTATTGCTGATTATATCGAACCAAAACGGGATAAAGCAGCAAACCTAAAAGAAATCAGAAAAACAGCCTTTGAAGATTTAGATGAAGCACTGAAAATGATTTTATGTGATACCATTCATTATCTCAATGGCAGTAAAAATGATAAAAATATCGATCCAATGACACTTGAAACATATTATTACTATACAGGAGGTTCTCATGAATAAACAGTCGAAAGAAATGGCGAAACTTGCATATCAGGCTTTATCGGAAAAGAAGGCAGAAGATATCCGTATTATTGATATCAGTGAAATATCTGTTATCGCAGATTATTTTATTATCGCCAGTGGAAGCAATGCCAACCAGTTACAGGCTATGCAGGACAGCGTAGATGAACAGTTATATAAAGCCGGTTATCATGCAAAACAGATTGAAGGAAATCAGCGTTCCAGCTGGATTCTGATGGACTACAGTGATATTATCGTTCATATCTTCTCAAAAGAAGATCGTCTCTTCTACGATTTAGAGCGCATCTGGAGAGATGGAAAAGATATTGACCCGGAAGAACTTTAAGAAATATATAGTTAAGAAGTATATTATGAAAAGGGATATATAAAAAGTTATATAATAAGATGTTCATATCAGGAAGGCACTATCGTACAAACACAGTCTGTATGGTAGCGCCTTCTTTCTAAAATATACTTACTTAATAAGCCTGAAATTATTACTAAGCCAGGAAACGGAATACGCCGAATACCTTTCCGAGAATAGAACATTCTTTCACAATAATTGGATCCATGGAATCATTTTCTGGCTGCAGACGATAATAACCATCCTCCTTATAAAAGGTCTTAACCGTTGCAGAATCATCTACAAGAGCAACCACAATATCACCATTAGATGCAGTAGACTGACGCTTTACAAGAACATTATCCCCATCGAAAATACCTGCATTAATCATACTTTCTCCCTTAACTCGAAGCATAAAGCTTTCTGCATTTGGCATAAACTCTGCCGGAATAGGAAAATAGCTGGTAATATTTTCTACTGCAAGAATCGGCTGTCCTGCAGCAACACTTCCTACCATAGGAACATTAACAACCTCACGTCTGGTTAAATTAAAGCTGTCATCAATGATCTCAATTGCTCTTGGCTTCGTAGGGTCACGTCTGATATATCCATTCTTCTCAAGAGTTTCCAGATGAGAATGAACCGAAGAAGTTGATTTCAGATTAACTGCTTCACAAATTTCACGAACAGCAGGTGGGTATCCTTTATTTAAAATTTCCTGTTTAATATATTCAAGAATTTCCTTTTGTTTTGAACTGATTTTTCCGTATGCCATCTCATTACCTCCTTTTTATATTCTAAGTCTAACATATGTTCACAGAAAAAGCAAACACATATTCCGAAAATTTGTTCGCTTTTCTTCTTGACAAACGAATGTTCCCTATATATAATGCATATATAAACAAATGTTCGCAACAGACGTTCGAAAGGAGATAGAACAATGAATCGTGATAATAGAGTATATGGATACAACGAATATAAAGAATACTACGGAAGGGGAAATAAAATAGACAACAGACGCAGAGATATGGATGGAACTCAGTATACATCGAATCGTACGATGGCAATTCGTGCAAACGGAAGAAGAAACAGAGCATATGTGTGCCAGATTCAAAGATATCTTATTATTTCTTTTCTGGCAGTGCTTTTAACCATCCTTGGTGTTATTTTAGGAAGCAACCTGCTTGCTTCTTCACAGAGCAAAGCTTCCAATGAGGTAAATACCTATAAATATTATACCAGCATTGAAGTACAGAAAGGGGATACTCTCTGGACTATTGCCCAGCAATATGCCGGTGATGACGCCGATTATGCATCCTATATCGAAGAAGTAAAAGATATGAACCAGTTGACCAGTGATACCATCCATGCGGGAGAGTACCTTACTGTTTCTTATTCTTCCAGTGAATTTAAATAGGATTTCAGATATGACAGAACACAGACCGCTTTTAGATAAATTAGATACCTTTCTGGATAAATAAGATATGCAAGAAGAGATTTTGTTTTAATGCTATTTTAAATATTATTTTTAATTTTATATTGACTTTTCATAGTATACATATTAATATAGTAGGAAAATAGAAAAAGTATTATTTTCAACTACATATATCAAATTACATTGTTTTAGACAAATGGAGGTTTACTATGAAAGAAATATTATGCTTTGGCGATTCAAATACTTACGGTTTAATTCCAGGCACAAAAGAGAGATATGGACGTGATACCAGATGGACAGGTCTTTTAGAACAACATTTATATGAAAAAGGTTATCGTATTATAGAAGAAGGTTTATGCGGTAGAACCACCGTCTTTGAAGATGAGCTAAGAGAGGGACGGAAGGGGGCTGCCTTACTTCCGACACTGTTAGAAAGCCACGCTCCAATTGACCGGGTTGTTCTTATGTTAGGAACGAATGACTGCAAAAGCTTATATAATGCATCAGCAGAAGTAATCGGACTTGGAATAGAACAATTATTAAAACAGATCCGGAAAATTGATTCAGATACCCGTATTTTGTTAATTTCTCCAATCCAATTGGGAGAAGGAGTTTGGGAGCCGGAGTTTGATCCTGAATTTAATCAAAAATCTGTTGAAGTATCTAAAAAATTAAAATCCGTTTATCAAAGAATTGCCCTAAAATATAACTGCGATTTTCTCGCTGCATCTGATATTGCAGCACCGAGCAGTGCTGATAGAGAACATTTAAATGAAGAGGGACATCAGAAGCTGGCAGAAGCAGTCCTTAAAGTGATTGCAGCATAATATGCTAAGAAATTTAAAATAAAAATTTATCAGAAAAGAAAGAATAGTTGTCGAATTTTCGGAATGTGGTATAATAGTTATGTATTATTTTACGCATAGTACAAGATTAAAATATCAAGGAGTTAGAAAATGTTACGTTTTATATATGTTATTCTAATGAATCTTTTTCGAGCCCCATATATTATACCGAAAATGAGAAAGTGGGCAGATCATCCGGAAAAATATTCGGAAGAAGAACGATATAAACTGGTTCGTCATGTCATTTATTTAATGAAGCGTTCCGGTAAAATCAAGACTGTAGCCTATGGCGAAGAAAATCTTCCAAAAGAAGGTGGATATGTTATGTATCCGAATCATCAGGGTAAATATGATGCTCTTGGTATCATAAGCACTCATAAGGAACCATGTTCCCTTGTTATGGACGAAGCAAAATCCCATACCATTCTGGTAAGTGAATTTGTTGACTTACTTCAGGGTAAGCGTTTAATAAAAGATAATGTCCGTCAGGCTTTGAAAATTATTACCGAAGTTTCAGAAGATGTAAAGAACGGAAAGAAATACATTCTTTTTCCAGAAGGTGGTTACGAATTCAATAACCGTAATCGTGTCTGTGATTTCAAAGCGGGTAGTTTTAAATCTGCAATCAAAGCACATGTACCAATTGTACCAATTGCGCTGATTGATTCCTACAAAGTCTTTAACAGTTTTTATCTGTGGCCGATTACTACACAGGTTCATTATTTGGAGCCGATTTATTACGAAGAGTATAAAGATATGAAATCCAAAGAAATTGCCGAATTAGTAAAACAGCGGATTCAGGATAAGATATCAAGTATTTTATAAGATTCCTTTTATTATCTTATATTAAAACAGTTTCCCTTCTGGTGATTATAAATATATTTCTACTTTTATAATACCGGAAGGGAAACTGTTTTTCTTATAAAATATTAATTATAATATAATGATAAGAATGCTTATTTTTATTCATCCCGCAAATGAATATATTTTGGAGCAGTTCTTCGACGTTCATCCTCTAAGGCCGCATAATGCTTTTTCGTGGTATTTACATCTTTATGGCCTAAGACATCAGCCACTAGGTAAATATCGCCTGTTTCGCGATATAGTGACGTTCCATAGGTACTTCTCAGTTTATGCGGTGTAATATTCTTCATCGTGGTAATTAATTTCGAGTATTTTTTTACCAGATTTTCTACTGCCCGGACACCGATTCGTTTCTTCTGCAGGGAAAGGAAGAGGGCATTGGTGCTTCCCTCCACAGCTTCAATGGTATTTCTTTCTTCCAGATAATTCAAAAGAGCAGTGCGAACCTCATCACCGAAGTATACAACGACTTCTGCACCACCTTTTCGATGTACTTTGATTCCGTTGTTACGAAAGTCTACATCTGTGATATCAAGTCCCACACATTCAGAAACACGGATTCCTGTTCCTAAAAGCAATGTCATAATTGCAAGGTCACGACATTTGGTCTGTTCATGAAACTTTTGCTGGCGTTCGGTTAATTTTTCACCAGATTCAACTTCATCTAACAGCATAGCAACTTCATCTACATCAAGTCTCGTTATGGTTTTTTCGTGTTTTTTTGGCATCCGGACAAGCTGGGCAGGATTTTTTGTTATCATTTCTTTACAGAAATAGTAATTATAAAAGCTTCGTAAGCTTGCCAGTTTACGTGAAATGCCTCTTTCATCATTGGTATGCGCAACACCATCTTTTTCATAAACCCTTAAATAATCAAGATATTCCTCAATATCCATAGGCGAAATCCGGTCTAACAAATCGATAGTGAATTCATTTACCGGCTTTTTCGCACAAATGGGATTATTCTGATGTATAAAATCAAAAAATATACCTAAATCATATGCATAAGCCAATAAGGTCCGGGACGAAACAGACGCCTTCATTCCGATAAAAAACTCTCGGCAGAAGGGGGGCAGCTCCTTCTGAAGTTCACGTAACTTTAATTCATTTTTTGTATTTACTGATTCATAATATGCCTTTTCATTCATTGGATAATTGCCTCCAGTCTGGAATATTCCCATTTATAATTGCTGTAAATAAACGGTTCTTTACACCAGGATGATCTTTATTAAGCTGTTGTAATAAATCCTTGGCATATTGACGCTTTGTTTTTCCATCAAATGTACATGGATTTTTAACAACAGGAAGATTGTAATGATTTTTAAAACCAATTACATCGACTTCCGGAACATACATCAGTGGCCGGATAACATCGAGATTGCTACGGTCGAGATGTGTAACAGGAGGAAATGTATAAAATCTTCCCTCGAACATAAGCGAAAGCAGCATCGTTTCTATGATATCATCTTTATGATGCGCATAAGCAACTTTGTTGCAGCCGAGTTCAATGACCGCCTGATTTAATGCTCCTTTACGAAGCTTTGCACAAAGGGAGCAGGGGCTATTCTTTTGGTTCTGCTCTTTTATAATTGCCCCAATCTGTGTTGGAATAATATGATATGGCACATCCAGCTTCTGACACAATGCTTTGATTTCTGTTAAATCAAAATCCGGATATCCCAAATCAACTGTTATGGCAGTAAGAGAGTAGTGCACCGGATAAAATCTGCGTAGACCAGCCAGGGCATATAGCAGCGTAAGACTGTCTTTTCCTCCGGAAATACCAACCGCAATAGAATCATTTTCTTTAATCATCTGAAAATCATCAATTGCCTTTCTGGTATAACTATATAATTTTTGAAGTTTCATGAATAGCCTCCAGGTTTTGTGTTCATTGTGTTTTACGAATACATTATACATGAAAACTGCTGGAAAATCCATGTCTTTACATATATAATAGGATAAGAATATGTAAAGAAAGGAATTAGATGAATGAAATTCGTAATACAGCGCGTTACACATGCCAAAGTTGAAGTTGAACAGAAAATTATTGGTTCCATTCAGAATGGATATCTGGTATTAATCGGAATTGCGGAGGATGATAATGAAGAAATTGCAGATAAATTAGTTAAAAAGCTATTGGGATTAAGGATTTTTGCAGATGAGAATGGCAAGACAAATTTAAGTCTAAAGGATGTAAATGGATCCCTTTTGTTAGTTTCACAATTTACATTATATGCAGATTGCCGTAAGGGAAATCGACCGTCCTTTGTAAATGCAGGTAATCCAGAAAAAGCTAACGAATTATATGAATATATCATTGGAAAATGTCGTGACGAAGTTCCAGATGTACAAACTGGTTCCTTTGGAGCTGATATGAAGATAACTTTGCTGAATGACGGTCCATTTACAATTATATTAGATTCAAAAGACTTGATGTAAAGTCTGCTTTGTGCGTTAATATGGTATATATAGTGGTAGTGAAGTATCTATTCGCAAAACTCATGTTTTGCGAATAGATAACTCACACCCTATATATACCATACTAACATACGGATGTCAACCTTTTTTTATCTAGCACAGATAAAACAGCGTGTAAACTCTTTTATTCGCAGATAAAAAACGATCTACGAATAAAACTTTTGTTTCACAAAAGCAAGGAGCTGACACACTTTTTTTATATGTGCAAAGGTAGGGAAAATCCGAAGATTTTCCCATAATAAAACCGTGTGCAGATGCACACGGTTGGAGCTCATTATATAATTACTGGTCACTCGCTACCAGTAATCTGCCACCACTAAAATAATTGTGTTATCTTTTTGAATGCAAGCTACTACCGACATAAAAGCCAATTTTAGTAAACGGTAACCGTTGGTTATTTTTTTTAGGCCGCAAAAACAGCGGCTAAAAAAAACGAGCCGTTGACAAAAATAGTCTTTTATATACATAGGCGAACAAGCACAGCTTAGCTAAGCTGTGCTACGCACGACTTTTTACTAATCAAACCGGAGCAAATCTTCCGCTCGGATGTCTAAACACTTTGCAAGACTGGCAGCATATTCCAAATTCATCTTGAATCAACAGCATTTCTTTCCGCATCTTCTTCCGCTTCTTCCATGGTGTCACCAGTACCGAAAGAAACGTCAGGATATTGCGTTTTACCGTCCTCAATCCAGTTACCATCAGAATCAAAATAGCCGGAATCGACCACAGCAGTTTTTGCCATATGAACATCAACATAATTTTTCACAGTATAGACACCAAACCCAATCATAACTAGAGCCATAATCGTACATAAAATTGACAAGTCCCTTACGTCTTTTTTCAATTTTAATACACTGTTTTTTAATTCTTCATCCATACATTGCACCCCCTTTTCAGAATACAATGATTATAACACAAGTACCTTTGTCCGCGCAAGCTGTCCGGACAAAGGCACTAAGTTTCCCGTCTTGGTATCTTTCACCTTACACTAATTGATACCTTCCTTTCTTATAATCCCACTGTTCAGCATTGCACTGAACATACTTTCAAATATCGGTACGGGTATAGAATTCCCTGCCTGTTTATATAAAACACCATTCAGGCAGTTAGGTCTTCCTGGATGAACAGAAAGTGCAGCTTCAAAATCTTCATCAGAATATCCTTGCAAGCGCCAACATTCCCTTTCTGTCAAATATCTGAAATTACCATCTTCCAGTTTCACAACACCGCTGTTTGGACACCTCATTTGTTTACATGTGATTGTCATTGCATGGTCTTTGATAACTTCAACCCTTCCATTGAATACTGAACAACCTTCTGCAATCCTGTTTAACATTGATGGTTGTGTTACAACATAATATCCAGGAACTTCATCTTCAAGATAATTGTCAATGTTTTCCATAGATTTTCTTTTCATCAGGTCAAAGTCAAATGCTTCACCATCAAGAATTGAAACTGTAAAAACCCTTTGTCTTGCCTGTGGCAATCCAAAATCCATTGCATTCAAGATTTTATAATTGTTTGTATATCCAAGCATCTGCATATATGACAAATACCTGTCAAAATTATGTTTCATGTGCTTTGAAAGAACATTCTTCACATTTTCCCAAATCACAACCTTTGGCTTAAATTCACCCATCTGTTCAATAATGTGGACAGTTTCCCACATAAGAGACGACCTTGTTTCTGAACCTTCATCTGCACCCTTTTGATGTCCTGCAATGCTGAAATCCTGACAAGGACTTCCATGGACCAGGATGTCAGGCTTCAGATTCCATCCAACCACTGACTGTGTTTTATATTCCAGTTCATCAGCAAACATTGCATTATATGACCTGACTGCCTTTTCATCAATTTCCACATAATCAATTGATTTCACTGGAACGCCTATGTTTCTAAAGGCAACCCTTGGTGACCCTATGCCGCCAAAAAGTTCCAATATTTGCAGTTTTTCTGACATATTCAATCCCTTCCTTTTTTCATTCTTCTTTTTAACCGTTTAGAGCGATTGGTTACCGCATCATTATCCGGATTTATTTCCCCACGCATGGCAAGTATTTCTTCCTCACTCATCATATCACCCTCATCAACTGACTTTTTCAATTTATCGACACAAGCCAACGTGTCATATGAGTTATAGTCTGAATCCAGTATCAAAAATCCAGTACGTTTACGAGGTTTCACCATGGTAGGGTCGGAAGCATATTCCATTTCATCAGCATCATATTCATTTTGCACCATAAACCGCCAAATTTTGTTGCAGTTAATGCACTTTTGAGTAACAGACCGCATAAGCGCATCCGTTAGCTTAAACTTTTGCGACGAATACATAAATGATATGTGATAATGCCTGGAAGTAATCAACGTATTCAGAAAAGCCGGGTCAATATTTGTCTTAAAACTCCGGCTATTCAGTTGTGCACTTGCTTCATCCAGTACAACAATAACAACAGTTCTAGTACCCTGCTCTTCGTCAATCGTTTTATTCCGATAGGCGCAGCAGACAACTTGCGACAATGATTGTAAAGGTTCAAATGGAACAGCCAACAATTCGACATTGCTAATGATATGTACCTTTTGCCGAACGAACTTTTTTCGACCCCTATCCCACACCATTTTATTATTATAGCGCTTGAATATTGCATCTACATAATGAACAATAGATAACGTCTTGCCACCGCCGAAGTGAGCACAGTAACAATTTAGAATCCCGGCATTATAATAGTTATACTGTTTATGCCGGAAATACATAACAGTGTCCTTTGCAGCATAACAGAATGTTTTTACTGGATGGAACACTATAATCCTTGCAATGACAGACAGCCACAACAATATAACTATTCCGATTATTATAATAAACGTCACTTTTTCATTCCCCCAATCAAACCACAAGCCATGGTAAACAATTCAAGAGCCATCATAACCACTACAAGACGGACAAATACATAAACATCTAGCGTTGTACTCTCTCCAATTATCAAATTTACAATTGCATCCATAAAACTACTTCCCCCCCTTAAGTACGTTATTTCTCCAATGACGCATACACGACCAACAAAACATAAACAATAGGAGAAACATTATAACCGACAATTTACCATCTATGGAAACAAGCGTATCACTATCCAACGCACCGCCGGAATCAGCAACTTCCGTAGACGTTTCCACATTCTCTGTATTCTCTTCCGCATTTTCCGTAGAAATCTGCATAGTTTCCGTATCATATACAACAACTTCACTCATATATTAATCACTTATTCCTTTCATAAATTTAATAACAAGACAAACCGCCAAAGAAAAAATGATAACTGCAGCTACAGATATTTTATATTTTCCGATATTCATTTGAATTGACCAAAACCTTACAAACAAATCAGCCACCATTTTAAAAAGGTTCATTACATCCATACCCTACCCCCTTATAGCTTTTACAATCATAAAGAACACAAAAACAGCAAAGCCAAACGCAATAAATGCAAGGCACCATGGTGGAAGAAATGAAAATAAATCCGATATAAGCGCAGGAATCTGTCCAACTTGAGTAAAAAGGTTTTTTAAGTTTGACGCCATATCATTACCAGCATTACCAATTGAACTATTACCATCAGCGTTATTTTCAGCATCTTCAGGAGTATCACCCGAACCAAAACCGCTATCGGGATTAGAACCATTAGATGCATCAGGGTTATCATCCGTAGGGTTGCCGTTAGGGTCTGTATTGTTCACCTTATCCGCAGAAGTTGGGTCTTTTGAAGAACATTCAAACCAATTTCCATACTTCCAACCATCATCAGTTTTTACACATATACGAAAACGGTAATTAAATTTAAAGTATTTTCCAAGAGAATTTATATTTTGAAATGCTGCATATTCTTCACCCCAAAAAGTTTTTTCCTCATCATAAGTAACTTTTAAAACGCCATCTTTTGCAGATACCATTTTATAACTTTTCCAGTCAAAAGTTTTTATTTGCTTTCCAGTCAGTAAATACTTATACCATTGAGTAACAAGGCAAGATTGTACTTGAATATAACTAGAATCAGTATAAATAAAGCCGGATGTACTCTTTTCAGCATCCCAAGAATATTTAGTATAATAAATAAAATCCTCTACTTTCTCGCTACCGTTTTTCTGTTCAATTTCACGCACCTTGAAATTATGAATATATCCTAAATCCACATCATAATCTTTTTCCGAAGTATTAGAAAATTCATCCAGTGGGTCAGTTGGTGGTTCGATAATTTCATTATCACCGTACATAATCGTTTTAAAATTATCAATTTTACTAGATTCGTTTTTAGTGCAAGACCAAGAAGTTCCACCAATACGGTCATATATTAATCCTAACGTAGACCAACTGGTAGTTGCATCTGTAAAATATTCGTTAGATGATTTCCCGGCAAAATTAACAATAGCAGAATAAAAAGGTTGACTAGAATTACCACGGTTATAACTATCTGTATCCTCGGAATTATAAATTACAAGACCAGCCGAATTATAAACATAACAATGTTGAGTAACTGGAGCACTAGACACATAGCAAACACGTTTATATAAATCATTACCAAAATCACCGCAATATTTAATCAAATAAATAGGCTTTGCGCCAGTAAATGACCAACATATAGTATATGTACTTGTTTTTCCATTTTTAACACATTGGAAATTATATTTAAAGTTAGACGCATGTATCAAAGATACCTTAGTTTTATCAGAAGAACATGAACCATATTCAGTATTTTGATAGTTTACAGTAATTACACCAACCGACAAATCTTCCGCTTTTACTTCGGTTGGATGTATCATAATCAGACTGACCAACACAACCGCCATGCAAAAGGTAACTATATAAAACAATTTACTTTGTATTTTTTTCAAATTTAATTTTGTAGGTATCATATAAACCTCCTCATAGAATAGATAAATGCCGGAGCAGATAATCCGCCCCAGCACTATTTTGCAACTTACAATACGCCAATATTAGCGCAACTTTTTAACTACTGCAATAGCAATACCAATTATACCGGCACAAAAAAATGTCATTAATACTGCATCACCAGTAATAGTTTTCATTACAGTAGATACAACGCCCATAAGGCTAGTTACTGCATCTGTCATACTTACACTTGCACTCGCCGCTAATACTTCACCCATAGTGCTTACTCCTTTCCACAATTATTTTATACGTCAATTGACATTGCGCACTGTCAAGGTTGACCGCTATTTTACCGACACATCAGAAACATAGGCTTTTCCGCTATACCCCATACCATACGAAACAGCAAGTTCATGCCCAATATGTTCCGGCTTGATTTTATCGGATAAATCATCAAACAAAAATATCTTGTCTGTCAACTTTCCGACAACAGAACCACTACCGTCCTGCTCAATAAATAATACTTTACCTTTCTTTTTCTTCATTGGAATATAACCTACTAATTTAATCATTTTCTAAATCTCCTTTCCTAACTCTTTAAGGTTGCCAGCATGACGCTGTAATACTACATTAATTTCCGGGATAACGATAGCATCAATATAGATTGCCTGGGGCAATGTTACCGGTTTAACCGTCATAGAAAATAAATATGTAGGTGTTTCTTTTTTCGTGTTACTGTTTGCCATTTTTCTTGTCCTCTCTTTCTTTTTGACATTTTTTAAAATATTTATAGTTAACATCCAAGTAACCGCTAACGTCCTTTTGATACTCCAAATCAGCACCGTAGGAATCAGCTACTTCTTGAATAAAACTATCTACTTCGTCCGGGTCTATTAATGCAGTAAATGTTTTCGGTTTCGGAATTGACTTAGAAACAAAATACCGTTGTTTTCCAGGAGTTATAGCGCATAAGTCTTTAGTTATGTATTTTGTTATATAGTTTGATACTTTATATGTATCAGTAACTTTTGTAGCAGTTGAAAAACCTAGTTTCCAATCATCCAAGTTATAAACGATTTTTCCATCATATCTTTTGCCGGAATCTGTAAACGTCAACCCGATAGTATTACACAACAATCCGTGGATATGCCAAGCACCATCCTTGTGTTGTTCCGGCACAAGCAAATACAATAAATCTTTTGACTTACGATTGCGACAATTCTTAATCCAATTATTAACCTTTTTCATACACAACGAAAAATCATAACGATTTTCTATCTTATCCAGCGAATAGGTCAATGTTATAAAATACTCCCAGTTGCATTGTCTAGCATACATATACAATGCCGAACGTGTACGCTTAAGCGAACTATACAAAGAATATTCTTTTTTACGCTCAATTGCCCATTCATCAGCATCCGTATAAACACGTTGAATCTTTTCAGTAAACGGATTATAACAATATTCTCTATCTTCAACACAAGGAATAAAACGACCTTGTCCAGTCTTTTCGTCAATGACGTCCAACATTGTATAAACACCTTGTTTATACGTTGCAACTTCTAATTGACCATTGGCATATTCAGTTATTTTCACATTGTAAGCCATTTTTTTCCCTAAATGAGCGAAAAGTGTTGCCATAGTCAAGTAGGGCAACACCCTGCCCCCCTAGAGCTATCTATCAAAAATGAGTACAAAAAAATAGATAGCTCATAACCTTTCTACTGATTATGAGTTATCTATTTTATTTTTTTTATATCGTACATTAATCTATTCAGCAAAACACCCATTTTGCAAATAGTTTGTAAACGCCATGCTCAAAGGGGAGAGTATGAATATCGCATGGCACAAACTACCATTCCGGCGTTGCCTACATTTTCGCAAAACTACGTTGCTGTTTTACGAATAATTGTTGCTATTTTAAGCCGGTTAGCACCGACGCACGCATAAATGCCTTTGACCTACACAGGCATTCCCTTATGGCTGTTTCAGAGCTTTTTATAGCCCCTTTGGCAGTCCGACTACTTTATAGCAAGAGGGAAAATATGAATGAAAAATAAAAAGTGCATGAACTCTAAAGTTTCTTTTGAAATACTTTAAAAGTTCATGCGCTTTTTGGTTCTTATTTCATAAGATATAATGCACGATACTGTAAAATCATTTCTACACATTTATCAATGCCAAGAGCGCTGCTGTCTAAGGTCAGATGATAGCTTCTTGAGTCGCCCCATTTCTTGCTGGTATAGTAATTGTAGTAGCTGGCACGCTGTTTGTCCTTTTTCTGGATTGCATCCTTTGCTTTGGATTCATTTACCTGCAATTCCGCAGCTACACGTTTTGTCCGGAATTCCTTGTCAGCATGAATAAATACATTGATGCAGTTTGGATTTTCTGCCAGTGCATAGTCGGCGCAGCGACCAACAATGACACAGGATTCTTTTTCAGCAATTTTCTTAATGGTTTCAAACTGTGCTAAAAATACTTTGTGATTTAACGGCATATCTAAAAACGGTGCGGATGAATAGCCATTTATGGAATATGTATCCATAACTAAAGAATATAAGAAACTGTTCGTTGGCTTTTCGTCCTGATTTTCAAAAATTTCACGGCAGAAACCGCTTTCTTTTGCAGCTTCCTGTAAAAGCTCTTTATCATAAAACTTTATGCCGAGACGATCTGCAACTTTCTTGCCAATTTCTCTTCCGCCACTTCCAAATTCACGCCCGATGGTTATAACAACATTATTTCCCATAGTAATCACCTCTTTATGCAAAATATATAACTTGATAAATGAATTATAACATATTTAGTGCACTATTCCTAGTATTTTCTGAAAATAAATAAAATTTTTTAAAATTGAAAACAGCCAATCACTAAATATTACCGAAAATAATACCGGAGAAAGCATAAAAAATTGAAGAAGAATCACGAACTAATTCTTCCTCAATTTATTTAAAAGTTCTTCAAAATATTCCGGAATCGGTGCTTTAAACTCAACATATTCTCCGGTTGTCGGATGCACAAATCCAATGATATAAGCATGAAGGGTCTGTCCTTGCAGATGATATGGATTCTTCAGACTGCCATATACGGTATCGCCCAGTAAGGGATGACCAATACTTGCCATGTGAACACGAATCTGATGAGTACGTCCCGTTTCCAGTTTGAATTCCATATAAGTTGCATCTTTTAGACGCTCTATAATACGGTAATGGGTAATTGCCGGTTTCCCATTTCGTTCATTAATTGCCATTTTCTTACGGTCTTTTGGATGACGTCCGATTGCGCCTTCAATGGTGCCGGAATCTTCTTTTACAATTCCTTTTACAATGCCACGATACAGCCGGTTAACGGAATGCACTTTAATCTGTTCTGCAATCAGACGATGGCTATGGTCATTTTTGCAGATAATCAGTGAACCGGTGGTATCCTTATCAATTCGATGAACGATGCCTGGCCGGATTTCACCATTGATTCCGGAAAGATTTTCCCTGCAATGGAACATGATTGCATTTACAAGCGTTCCGCTGTAATGTCCGGGGCATGGATGTACAACCATATCTTTGGGTTTATTAACGATAATTACATCATCATCTTCATACAAGATGTCTAATGGAATAGCTTCTGGTAAAATGGTTGTCTTTACCGCATCTGGTATGGTCACAGAAACCATATCTTCTATATGCATCCGATAATTTGCTTTTGATTGCGGCACATCATTAACTGATACCAAACCATCCTTTATCAATTTCTGAAAGAAACTTCTGGACTGTTCCGGGTAGATAGCAGCCAGAAACTTATCCAGACGTTCCTCTTCATATTCATCCGTAACTTCAAAAGTTTCATTATGCATAAAAGAAATTTCCCCCTACTCTTCCGCTTTTTTGCTCTTCATAAATGGGAAAATCTGACCTAATTCCTCTTCCTTATAATAAAACAGCATCAGCAGAATAAAGAGAATACATGCTACTACCACATAAATATCTGCCACATTAAAAATTGGAAAATTAATTAGCTTAAAATAAAAGAAATCAATGACATACTGGTGTACAACACGGTCAATCATATTTCCAATAGCACCGGCAACAATCAGTACAGCAACAATGCGGATTGGTGTAAATCTCTTCGTCAGTGGAATATTATGATAAAGAATTACCACTATTACAAGGAAAATCAATGTCCCAATCACAAAAAAAGTTTTCTTTCCCTGCATAATACCAAAGGCTGCCCCTTGATTTTCAAGATACTGCAATTCAAAAACGTTCTTAATAATTGGAATCGCAGCCTGTCCTTTGAGATGAAGCACGGCTAAATATTTTGCTATCTGGTCGAGAAAAAGTAATACTGCTGTACTCAATATAGTAACTATATACATGATCTTCTTATTCATAAATCTATCGCCTTTCGTCTTTTTTATGAAACATGCTGCCAGAAGTGGATTTCATCATTAATCAAACATACTGCCGGAAGTGGATTTCATCATTAATCAAACATACTGCCGGAAACGGATTTTCATCTTACTTTTCTTTGTGGTGCCAATTTCCCCATCAAAAATAAATTTTCCGGTGCCGCGGATGGAAATCACATCATTTTGTTTACATAAGTATGTGTTATGTAAACACTCCGCACCATTGATAAAAATTTTTCCGGATTGAATCAACACAACCGACTGGCTTCTTGATTTTCCGCTCATGGCAGCTATCACATTATCTAAGCGATTCGATGCCACAATTTTTTCGAATTCTTTTAATTCTGGCTCCACTGCCATGGCTGACGGCTCTTCTAAAACACAACGCACTATCGTATGACGCACCTGTTGAAGTTCCTCTGCTATATAATCTGCTATTTCCCTTTTTGCAAAAAGATAAGCCTTATTATCCTTTATTAGAATGTCTCCCAGTTTCTCTCTTGCAATCCCAAGATTCATCAATGCTCCCAACACATCCCGGTGGGAAATCTCGTCTGCAAATTTCGGATAAGCCGGTGCAATTTCGAGACATTTAATCGGATAACTCCATTCATAATAAAGAGCATCAGGAAAAAAAGCTGCTATCTGACGCTCTGCATAAAAACAGCCGCCCGATAATTCATAGGTAATTCCCAATGATCCGGCGCAGCTATTTAAGATATTCTGTTCATTCAGGGTAAGAAAATCGCTGAAACAGACAATCCCCTTGCGTTGTGCCTGCTGGAACAAGTCCAGGAAGCGTTTTTTTATTAATTGTTCATCCTGCATCATAACTATATCACATCATATATTTTGATTGTAATACTATTAACGAAAATCTGTCTGAATGGACGAACCGGAGAAGCTGTCTAAAATCTCCTGGAAGTCACCTGAAATATCAACAGATTCCGGTGTAATAATAAAGATGTAATTGGATATCTTCTGTAAATTTCCATTGATTGCATAACAGGAACCAGAGGTAAAGTCAATAATTCTCTGGGCAATCTCAACATCCAGACCCTCTACATTCAATACAACAGTACGGTTCATAAGAAGCGTCTCAGTAATCTCTCTTGCATCCTCAAAAGAGGTTGGCTTAATTACACAGACTGCCATATTACCATTCTGCTTCCGGCTGCTGCGCATTGGAGTAATCTTGCTGACTGCTTTTGGTTTCTCCTTTACAACAGGCTCATCGAAATCGTCATCCTCTTCCTCATGCTTATGGAAAAGCTTTTTCTTTGGCTTTTCTTCTTCCTCATCATCATAATAATCGTCATCATAGAAATCATCGTCGTCATCATCTGAGTTCAAACGCATAACATCCATAAATTTATCAAAAAGACCCATTGTTCATTCTCCTAACTACTTATTTATTATAATTTCTTTCACCAAAAATTCCGGTACCGACACGAACCATTGTAGCACCTTCCTCAATGGCAACCATATAATCTCCTGTCATACCCATGGACAGGACATTCATAGATACATTATCAATGTTTTTTGCGGCTATGTCAACAGATAATTGGCGGATATTTCGAAAATATTGACGGTTATCTTCTGGATTTTCTACAAACGGAGCAATGGTCATAAGTCCTTTTATCCGTACATTTTCAAGCTGTGCAATCTGTTCTACCAGTGCAATGGCATCCTCTGCATGAACACCAAATTTGCTGCTTTCTTCAGCAATATTGACTTCCACAAGAATCGGAACTGTGATATTTTTCTTCTTTGCCTGAATATTAATTTCTTCAGCGAGACGGTAAGAATCTACAGAATGAATCAGGCAGACCTTATCAACGATATATTTCACTTTATTTCTCTGTAAATGACCAATCATATGCCATTTGATATCCTGTGGAAGCTCATCATATTTTTCTACCAGCTCCTGCACTTTATTTTCCCCAAAGTCACGGATGTTTTCATCGTAAATTTCCTGCAGCATTGGTACCGGCTTGGTCTTGCTGACAGCAATCAAAGTTACATCTTCCGGATTTCTTCCGGACTTTTCACATGCCTTTAAAATATTTTCCTGCACTTCTTTTAAGTTTTCTTTCAGCATTTTATACACCTCTTAATCGCATGATATCATTTTATGATAATGTTACATTTTTAACAATATTAATTAATCAGATCATCTTCGGAAACAGCATCGCCCTCTAATGCAATGTGATCATAAATAGAGATTCCAAAATCTGTTCCAGCCTTTACAATGGTATATTCTTCATTCTGATACAAAATATCAATCTGCTTGAATACCGCATATCCCTTGTTGACATTGTATACACCCTGAAGCGTGGACTGCGCCTGCACCTCAAAAGTATCGTTGGAATCCGGCTTTTGAATGATGCTGCCTGCAGTAATTTCTTCTTCGTCAATATAATAATCCGTTTCGGATTCCTGGAAAATTGCTGTTGCAACGAAATTAACAGCATTGGTCTTACTGTCCCTTACATATAAGCCTAAGGAGTTAGAATCGCCTCCACGGGTAAAATATTCCTTCGGAACAGTATAGAATGCCTTTTCCGTAATGGAAGAATTTGGAATCTTAAGTCCACTCCGCTCTGTCAGCAGTAATTCCACATCGGTAAAACGGTCTCCTGCAAAGCGAACCATGTTATTATGCAGAGATAATATCACATAATAATCATTCCCCTGGGTTTTTAATTCATAATTCACCCAGCAGCTCGTATTGTCTTTTTTAAATTTGATTTCAATAACATTGCTGTCTGTTAACCGGTCATAGGTTGCTTTCTGGACCGGAAGAATGATATTCCAGTTTTCACTGGTAATCTGCTTATAAATCGGGTCACCTGCAGCAATCGTACTGTTATTTTTAATGGTTGTCTTCTTATAATCCAGCGGCTGAATATCATCTGCCGTAAAATTATCTGTCGTGATATTCTCATAGCCATCGGTATAATATGCAATCAGCCCCGGAGTCTGGGCATAACTGATATGGAAGGTATCACTTGCCGTTGCCCCGGATGCTGTCAAATCGGATAATGCGCTCATATTTACCGATTCCATGACCTGGGAGCTTACATTTTCTTTAAAATCATATACACGATAAAAAGACAATGAATCATAGGACTGGGAAAACTGTGATACATTGGACTTCAAATTTTTAAAATAATCACTGTCAAGCCCCGTGGTATCTGAAGCAGCTGCAGCCGCCAACTGATCACTGACGGAGCCTGTCTCATCCACAGAACAGATAATATTGTTCCAGCCAGCCTGGGCATTGTCTGCAATGTAATAATTAAAGGTACCGCTATAGTCGGAAGTATAAACACTTTCCGACCTTACAATCAATCCGGTATAAGTATTATTCTCGGCAATTGTACCCTGGGTCACTTCATATATTCCAATGTGTTTTTCTGTGAAATAGGAAAATACATAAAAAAGAATATATACAAGAATAATGACAAAAATGACAATCTCTATATTTAAATGAAATGGTTTTCGATACTTTACAATCTTTTTTGTTTCAGCCACAATCGTTCCGCCTTTATAAAAAATAAATAGAAATTGATGTATAATGTCATCCACTTTGCACCATACTACATAGCAAAGGAGGACTTTGGCTATGAGTTCAAAAGGATTAGATTATACATTACTAACACTTGTAATCATTGGAGCCATCAACTGGGGACTCATCGGATTCTTCCGATTTGATCTGGTGGCATTTCTGTTTGGTAATATGAGCTGGCTTTCCCGCATTATCTATGCGCTTGTCGGAATCAGCGGTCTTTATCTGCTTTCTGCCTACGGACGAATCCGCTCTATCGAACAGGCTTAGTAAAAAAGGTGTCTTAAGCATTTTAAGGACTTAAGACACCGCTTTTACTGCCAATTCAGGCATTTTTAAAGTGCTGCAACTACTTTTGCTTTTGCACATTCTGGAAGTTTTGAAGCATCCATAGAAATACTTAAAATAAATTTAACTTTATACTTCTCACTGATGACATCAAGTTTTTCAATAGCATGGGTAAATTCTTCGTCCTTCATACCGGAAATCGTAAGAAAACTATCCAGATACATCTCATGTAAATCATGATCAGATGAAACGATACCACATATAAAACCTAAAAACTCATCACAATTGGATATTGGAAAATCTGCAACATTGACAAGTCTGACTTTATTGTCCAGCTCATACATATGTTTCTGGCTCTTATCCAGATATACAATGTTGCCACCGACTGTTTTTACAGCTTCATTTACCTTATCCAGTAATACTTTTGTCTTTCCTTTACCCTTTTCTCCTGCAATTATTTCAATCATCGCATTTCCTCCCAGACATTATTTTCTTCAATGAAGAACTATATAAATTCATTATATAATATGTTGCTGCTTTATACAATGCCTAGTTACCACATCCGGCAAGTATTTCATTCATCATAAGATACAGATTGGATTTACAGTCTGCTTTTAATACAATGGATATCACCGGTTGTCCACCTGTGTTATCGGTAAGAAGAACCAGACAAAAGCCTGCCTCACCGGTAGTCCCCGTCTTACCGCCCACCAGTGTAAATCCATCCGGTAATTTGGATTCCCCGGTTTTATACTGATTGGTACTGCTCCAGTCCTGTGTTTTTGCACTGCCATCTGCACCTGTATAATTGGTGGTATAGGAGCTGGTGGAAATCAGCTGGTAAAAGGTCTCGTCCTGTATTGCCTTCTGGAAAATCAGATATAAATCATAAACTGTTGTATAATGATTCTCGTCCGGCAGTCCATTAGGATTCATAAAATGAGAACCGGTTGCACCAGACATAGCTGCTTCCTGATTCATCAAATCCACAAAGGCATCTACGGAACCGGAAATATGTTCTGCAATTGCAATGGCTGCATCATTTCCGCTTCGTAACATCAGACCATAAAGCAAATCCTGTAAAGTCATCTGGTCTCCCGCCTGCAATCCGCATTTGGAAGAATCTGATGCAAGATTTACTGCATTATCACTGATTGTTACCACATCACTGAGATTTCCATATTTGATAGCAAGATAAGCGGTCAGTATCTTTGTTGTACTGGCCGGATACATCCGCTCATAGATATTCTGGGCATATGTAATTGTATTAGTTGCCGTGTTAAATACTCCGGCGGCCTCTGCCACACTGTTGTGTTCTACGGATTCCTGACCAATATTTTCAGTTCCGCCAACGCATAAATTGGCACCAAAATAAGAGCTGACCGTATCTTCTGCATCGGATAACACATTTACGCTGCTGCTTTCTCCATATACAGGATAAGCATTCTCTACAACGCTTTTGGCTTTCCCACAACCCGTTACAGATAGGAGCACACTTACAATAAGCAGACCTGCCAGCACACGTTTATTTATACATTTCACGCCACTCAAGGTCTCCTCTGTCTAATGATTTAATCAAAAGCTCTGCAGTAGCAAGATTGGTTGCCAGTGGAATATTGTGTATATCGCATAAACGGACTACACTGTTTACATCCGGCTCATGTGACTTCTGTGATAATGGATCACGCAGGAAAATCACAAGGTCAATCTCGTTATGCTCAATCTGTGCACCAAGCTGCTGTGCACCGCCTAAATGACCTGCGAGATATTTGTGGACATTCAGATTTGCTACTTCCTCAATTAGTCTTCCGGTAGTTCCCGTTGCAAAAAGTTCATTTTTACAAAGAATTCCCCGGTATGCAATACAAAAATTCTGCATAAGCTTTTTCTTCGCGTCGTGTGCAATCAAACCGATATTCATTCGTTTAGTCCCCCTGTCCATATTTTCTAGGCTGAAGCCCTACATTCAGTACCAGACCAATTCCCGCAAACAGCGTGACTAACGATGTTAATCCATAGCTTACAAAAGGAAGTGGAAGTCCGGTATTTGGCATCAAGCCTGTGACAACGCATATATTTACAAAACTCTGGAAACCAATCAATGCAGCAATTCCGCTGGCAATCAACCGGCCTGCCATGTCTTTTGCACGTCTTGCAACCAACAGACATTCTATGGTAATAAGAAACAGTAATACGATAATAATAATACTGCCGATAAAGCCCATCTCTTCACCTACTATAGAAAAAATAAAGTCTGTCTGTGGTTCTGATATAAAGTTACCGTTTTTAACAGAAACAATATTCGTATTATTAAGTCCCTTGCCCCAGAGTTGTCCGGAGCCCACTGCCATAATCGAGTTCTGCTGCTGATATGCAATGTTAGGATATTTATCGGGTTCCAGCCAGCCTAAAATACGAAGTGCCTGATTTCCTGTCAAAAGTTTCTGCCCCGGCTGTAATACCAGCGTTAAGACCACAACCAGTGACGGAACCGCCACTGCCAGCACACCCATTACTATTTTATAACTTAATCCGGCAATAAACAAGAGGGATGCAAAAATTAATGCTGTAACAATTGTGGTAGAAAGATCCGGCTCCTTAAAAATCAGAAGAAGCGGTACTGCTGCCAATACCAGCGTGCAAAACAGCGTCCGGATATTATTCAGTTTATCTTTATTTTTGCTTAGATAATAGGCAAAAAACAAAACTAACAGGATTTTGCCTAATTCGGAAGGCTGAAAGCGGATTCCAAGCTTCAGCCAGCGGCGCGCTCCTTTTGTCTTTTCTCCAATGACAAAGATAGCTGCCAATAAAGCCACATTAACAAAATAGAATATCCAACTGAATTTCAATATAAAATTGTAATCAATCAGCGATATACCAACCATTACAATCAGACCTAAGATTAATCCTGCAATCTGCTTATTCTGTACGGAAGGCTTTGCACTGCCAACTACCATAATTCCAATGATGGTCAGTGCCACCACATAAAATACCAGTCGGAAACGGTAGTCTCTTAAGCGGTATTGTTTTAACATAAATCACTACATCCAATCTGAAGTCAGTTATTTTCCGGAATGCTTCAAATCCTTAATCGGAATATTTGCAAACAATGCCGGAACAGTTCCGTTGTTACCATCTGATTCGGTCTGGGTAATCTGAATATCAAGCCCTTCCGCATCAATTTCCATATACTTTGATATTACCTGGATAATATCGTTTTTGATATTTTCCATTACATCCGGTGAGCAGTCAGCACGGTCTGAAATCAACAATAATTTCAGACGGTCTTTCGCTACATTACCGGAATTCTTTTTCTTAAAAAAATCCATGAATCCCATAATTATTATCCCCCTAGTTTTTCTTAAATAAACTTACGAATTTAGACCATACGCCATTTTTAGACTCTAAGTCAAGAAGCGGTACTTCTTCTCCCATGATACGTTTACAGATATTTAAATATGCCTGTCCTGCAAGGCTGTCAGAGCCTACTAACGGCTCACCCTGGTTGGTTGAGATTACAATCTGTTCGTCATCCGGAACTGCACCGATTAAATCGATAGCAAGAATCTCATGAACATCTTCAATGGACATCATATCGCCACGTTTTACCATATCCATACGCAGTCGATTTACGATTAACTCGATTTTCTTAATCTCATTTGCTTCTAAAAGACCAATGATACGGTCTGCATCACGGATTGCAGATACCTCCGGTGTGGTAACAACCAGTGCACGGTCTGCTCCTGCAATTGCATTTTTAAATCCCTGTTCGATTCCAGCCGGGCAGTCTAATAATATGTAATCAAATTCTTCTCTTAATTCTTCTACTAATTTCTGCATCTGCTCCGGTGTAACAGAGGTTTTATCTCTGGTCTGGGCAGACGGTAATAAGAAAAGGTTCGGATATTTCTTATCTTTGATTAATGCCTGTTTGATTCTGCAGTTGCCTTCTACAACATCTACCAGATTGTATACAATACGGTTCTCAAGACCCATAACTACATCAAGGTTACGTAATCCGATATCGGTATCAATCAATACTACTTTTTTATTTAACTGTGCAAGACCGGTTCCTACATTTGCAGTAGTTGTTGTCTTACCAACACCGCCTTTTCCTGATGTAATAACAATTACTTCGCTCATGATTTATTCTTCCTCCTAAATCTTATATATTCATTAATAATCCACTTGTAATCGGTTCGATTAGTATGGAATCATCCATAACAACAGCTACCTGCGGTTCTAAAGTCTTCCGCCGGTTCTTAATGGCACTCAGTGGTCCGCGGTCAGAGCTTCTTCCAATTACATTACCTATTTTAATCTGTACCGGGTCCATATCAAGGGCAGCTACAAAGGTATGCTCATCTCCTGCCGCTCCAGCATAGGCATTGCCACGAAGCGAGCCTAATACCACAATATTTCCTTTTGCAATAATTTTTGCACCTGGGTTCACATCGCCAAGTACAACAATGCTTGTCTTACATTCAATGACCTGTCCACTTCGCAGTGTTCCCTTATAGAATTCACCGGTTCTTCCAGACTGGCTTTCATCAAATTCCTGAATCTTTCGGGCACAGATTTCATCCCGCAGGGAATTATTATCTAAAATACATACCACATCAATGCTGGTATTTCGACTGATCAAATCAACGATTGCAAGTTCTTCTTCCTGACTTAATTCCCTGCCCTCAAAAGACAAGGCAATTCTGGCATTTTTAAAGAATTTGTCGGATTCTTTAAATTTATGAAGTATCTCGTCTAATAGCTCCTGAAATGGAATTCTATCATCTAAAATCAGATTGATTCCATGGGGATTACTCTTTAAAACAACTGGTTGCGACATATACTTCCCTCCTGACATTTAATCATTAAAGGCATTGGCAGCAGCTCCAACATCTTCTGCCTGACCATCTAACAAGGTAGATGTATCCTCCAAATGGAAATAATATTTATATACTGATGCAGCAAGTTCTGCAGTATTGGCTGATGTATATCCGTATGCAATACGGGTTGCAATGGAAATCTCAGGATTATTATATGGTGCATATCCTACATATAACGCATGGTTTGGTCTGGTTGGTACCTGCTGTGCGGTACCCGTTTTACCGGCAGAATCCACAGTAAGTCCATCAAACTGCTCATGGGTTTCTACCACCATCTTCATACCGGAATGAATGGCATCCCAGGTACTCTCTGAAATGTTGTCCATCGTGTTCTTTACGGTCGGTTCATAGGTTTCTAATACGTTACCATCGGAATCTGTAACCTGTTTTAACAGGGTATAATTATATACGGTTCCACTGTTTGCAACTGCGGTTACATAACGGGATAACTGTACCGTAGTAAAACTGTTGTTACTCTGTCCGATTGCAGAAGTAATCGGGAACTCTGTGGTCTGCTTCGGTTTACTTTCTGCAATTTCAATTCCGGTTTTAGAATCAAGACCATACATGGATGAGTATTTATTAATCATTTCCACACCATGGTCTTCATTATAAGTTCCATTTACCATACTTAAATCGTAACCAACTTTATAAAAGAAATAGTTACAGGAATCTCTTAATGCCTCTGAAACATTGATGGAACCGTGACTGCTTGGATAAATCCAACATTTTGGTCCATTTGCCACTTCTTCAAACTGTCCTTTATCCAAAATAGTTGTACCAGGTGAAATAATACCCTCAGTAAGTCCTGCTGATGCAGTAACCATCTTAAAGGTAGAACCAGGTGCTGTCGTCTGCTGTGTTGCATTATTATAGAACGGATTTGATAAATCCTGATACAGCAAATTATAATAATTACTGTCTACTGTATTTGCCAGACGGTTGGTATCATAGCCCGGATAAGTAACACAGGCTAACAGTTCGCCGGTCTTTACATCTGTAATGACACAGGAGCCGGAACAAGGATCCAGTGCAAGCTGTGCCGGTGTGATTTCAAGATTCTTCACCTTTTCTTTTATAAAATTAAAGGCACTGATGCTGCCGGACTGTAACCCACTTACTGCCGTGTCATCATAGTTTAACACTTTTTGGTCAAAAAGTGCAAGACAAAGCTGCGTTCCATTAATCAGGTCATTGTGAATCATGTACTTATACATAATCTTTGAAAATCCCTTATCTGATGCCAGTTCTTCTACAATATAGCTGACCAGTGCATCATAGATTTCGGAAGAATCAGAATACTTCTCGTCTACGGAAAATTTCGTGATATCAATCCATTTCTGGCTGATGGCATAATTTAAATATTCATTTACACTGATTTTATTACCTGCATAATTTTTATAGGTTTCATCCGATTTATCAATGGAATCTGTAAGCAAAATTTTATTATTGACCAGCATTTTCGGAATATAGGTCATATAATCCTGCATTTCCTCCGGCAACTCATCCACTGGAGTTGCTGCTGAACTGCTAAGGCTGCTTTCCACCTGGGATAATACCGTTTGCTGTTTACTTCCAAAGGCACTGAAAATCTGTTTTTCCACATCAGAAGCATCTTCAGCACTAAAGTGGTTTAAATCCAATACATTATTATTAATCAATGCAAAATACACATCATCAATTGGAATCAGAATATCGGACGCTGTTCCGGCTGCGGTATTATATTCTTTGATATTCACAATTTTAGAATATAAGATTCCGGCAATTTCCTGTTCCAAAAGATTATAAACCGCTTCCTGCAAATCTTTATCAATAGAAAGATAAACGTCATTTCCGGCCTGTGGCTCAATCCGTTCGGTTGTCTCCATTACTTTTCCGAGACTGTCGACATAAACGGTTTCACTACCCTTTTTGCCCTGTAGTGTTTCGTCCATAACCTGCTCAATCCCGGATTTTCCAATGACATCATTTAAAGAATACTCATCATTATCAGCAGATAATTCATCGTATTCTTCCTGGGAAATCTTTCCGGTATATCCGATAATATGGGAAAAATACTCGCTGTCTACATATTTTCGGATGGTATCTTCCGAGATATCCACACCCTGCAATGCATTCATATTTTCTGTAATATATGCTACGGTTTCATCACTAACATTTTGGGCAATGGTTGTGGAAATGTATTTCTGATAGCTGTTTTCTGCAATGGCACAACGCAATACCACAATCCGGTATAAGTCTTCTCTGGCATAATCATCTTCTGATAAATCATAGCCATTCTGTTTACTGGATCTGCAAAGGTAATCCATTACCTGCTTTGGGGTTGCTTCTGCTTCGTTATATTTCAGCTTCTTATTATAGGCTAAATCATCCGCAGAAGAATGTCCATAAGTGTCAGCAAGGAAACGCTTTAATGTGGTTCCCTCTACCGTATAATAATAGTTCCCGTCATCATCCAGTCCGATTTCAAAATCATTTTCAATGACATCGCCGTTTTTATCCAGCTCTTTGATAATATTGTAAAGTTCTGTATTAAGAGCCTCATTCTTTTCTGAAGTCTTGTCATAAGAACCATTATCCTCAATGGTTACGCTGTTTGCCAGTTCGTTGTAGGCTAAAAGATTACCATTACGGTCATAAATATTGCCACGGGAACCATTTAAGATACGTGGTTTCTGGATTTTTAAACTGTAATTATCCTGATACTCTTCACCTTTGATAATCTGAAGGTAAAATAGTCTGCCTATCAGAGTCGATGACAAAAGAATCATGACAACGCAGAGTACAAATATTCTTGATTTTGCAACTTTATGAAGTATTTCTTTCAGTGTATCAAACAAATTTCGCTGCACTCCTTTTTTCAATACGCTCTAACCGCTGGTTAATTTTCAAAATAATGAAATATAAAACTACAGAAATCAAAAGCGTGTATACAAGTTCCGGTATGATAATGTGTAACATATAATATCCAATTGCAAACTGCTTGCGGAATAAAAACCGGAAAAAGTAGATAAACAGATTATAAGATAAATCACTTCCGGCAATCAAAAGCATTGGAAGCTTAATATCGTCCGGGTAAAACATCTTCTTAAAGCATCCGTTTAAGAAGCCTGCATACATATATAAAAGGGCATAAAATCCAATCATCTCCCCAAAAAAGATATCTATCAGCAGTCCACTGAAGAAACCGATAAATATCCCTTCTTTTCTTCCGCGCATAAATCCAAAAGATGCACAGACCACAATCAAAAGATTCGGGGAAATAGACGCAAAGGATAACGCCTTAAATAATGTGCTTTGCAATAAAAAGCATACAATAATAATTAATGTAACGGTGATTTTTCTTCTCATCAATCAGACCCCGTTTCCTTTTTGTCAAGTATAACCAAAACCTGCTGAAGATGTTCAAAGTCAACTGCCGGAGTAATGGTTCCTGATTTGGTCAGGTGGTTGGAATCTTCCGAAATACTGCTGACATATCCAACCAGAATGCCCTGCAGATATTTGTCACTGACATTGGAGGTTACAATCTGATCTCCTATCTGAACCTTGTTCTCACTGTCGTTTAATCCGGAGAACTCGATTACCTGGTCTTCATTCATACTCTGAAGATTACCATTTATGATACAGTTATCTGACGTATTTAATATCATGCCGTATACCTTGGCAGAATCATCAATCACAGAACGCACCTTTGCATAATGCGGTCCCACATCGATAACAATTCCTACCAGTCCGTTTCCGGCAATGACATTCATATCTACTTCAATTCCATCTTTGGAGCCTTTGTCAATGGTGAAGACGGAAAACCAGTTGCCCGGGTCCTTTCCGATAACATTTGCTCCGGTTTTCTTGTAATCCGAATACTGCTGGTCTAAAGCTAACAGTTCCCTTAAATTATCCAGTTCATACTGTTCTAATTTAATGGTGTTTAATTCGTTGGTCAGTTCTTCTACCTGTCCCTTCAACTGTTCGTTTTCTTCCATGACGTCATTCAGATTTTTTAAATTATCTGCCTTGTCAGAAAGCCATGTACCAGCATAATTGATTCCCTTCTGCATTGGTTCAAAAATTGCACCAGCAATCGAATTCAACGGTCCGCCACCAAGATTCAATGAAAAACTGACATACATTGCCAGAATACATAATGCGGTCATGGACAATAATATATACTTTGTTGGAATTTGATGTTTTGGTCTACGTCTCATTTTATGCCTCTATTTATATATTTTGGACTTCATACTGAATCCTAAATGTTTATATTTTTCATCTGAAACAATCTTATTCAATCCACGAACTGCACATTCTTCCGGATTCTCGCAGGAATTTACCTTTATATTGGTAATCTCAGTAAATAATTTATCCAGATTATGTATTTTAGAACCGCCACCGGTAATATAAATACCGGAATGAATAATATCTTTTGCAAGTTCAGGCGGAGTCTTCTCCAAAATCATTTTAATAGAGTTACAGATAGAATTAAGATTATCCTTAATTGCAGCATAAATGACTTCTGCAGTAATCTCCATCTCAATCGGCAGACCACTGACTACGTCACGGCCAACTATAACCATACTCTTTTCCATGCCAGGTGTACCGGAACCAAGTTCTTCTTTTAAAGTCTTAGCAGTTTTGCGCCCGATCACAAGATTAAAGTTCTTTTTGATGTAACTGCTGATGGAGTCATCAATGCGGTTTCCACCAAAATGCAGTAAGTCACTTAATACAAGTCCACCCAGGGAAATTACTGAAATTTCTGTGGTATCTGCTCCGATATCTACAATCATGGCTCCGGTCGGCTCATTGACATCAAGTCCCAAACCAACAGCATCAGCCAATGGCTTCTCACATAAAAGGACAGACTTCGGTTTCATTTTGCTCTTATAAAAGATATCAAAGAAAGCTTTTTTCTCAACTTCCGTAATATCTGTTGGTACCGCAACGATAAATTCTGCACCACGGGTCTTGCCCTTTGCGTGTTTTTCTAAAAATTCCTGTATCATGGTCTGCATATTATTAAAATCTGCAATAACACCACAGATAATCGGAAAAGAAACCTGAATCTGCTCCGGTGCCTTCTCATACATTGCATACGCTGCATCACCATAAGCATACATCTGATTCTTATTTATGATGGCAATCGTATTTTTTTCATTTAGTATTTTCCCAGTTGCCTTGCAATATACCTTCATATTAGAGGTTCCAAGATCAATTCCATAAATGTTATTCGACATTTCTTTCTCCCTCCGGAAATCATAGCATTTCCTGTTCTTTAAAACTAAAATATTTTTTATCACCAATAATAATATGATCAGCAAGCTCAATTCCAAGAAGCCTGCCGCCTTCCACTATCTTTCTGGTAACTTCAATGTCCTGCCTGCTTGGTAGCGGATTTCCGCTGGGATGATTATGCACTAAAATCACATGTACTGCATGATATTCAAATGCTTTCAAGAAAATCTCCCTCGGGGAAATCAGTGAGGCATTTACTGTGCCAATTGAAAGAATGGAATCTGCAATCAGATGACACTTCGTATCAAACATGCAAAGCATCAGATGTTCTTTTTCTTCATGCCGAAGCTGCTCCATATAATAGTCTGCTACGGAAAAAGCATTCTGCATTACAACTGCCTGCTGGCGTCCGGTCTGTGCAATCCGCTTTGAAAGCTCTGCGATACACTTTAACTGGATTGCTTTTACTTTCCCGATACCCGGAACCTCCTGTAATTCCTTAAGACTCATCTGATAAAGCCCTAAAAGATTTCCGGTGCGTTTGCTCAATACATGCTTTGCTACTTCTGTTGAAGAACTTCCATTTGTGCCACAGCGGATAATTACCGCTAAAAGCTCTGCATCCGATAGGGATGCCGCCCCGGATTTCAAGCACTTTTCATAGGGCTGTTCGGAGACTGGCAGATTTTTTGCTGTCATATTATAACCTCTTTCTACTCTCACCGGTAACCCATTTCTTCCAAAAAGGCATATACTTTATATTAACACATCATATCTTCATTAACAAGTTTCTGTTCATAAAGTTTTTGTAAAGACATCAGGATTCCAAGTTTTGCATGATACCAGGTCAGTCCACCCTGAAAATATACGGCATACGGCTCTCTTAATGGACCATCGGCACTTAATTCAATGGAGGAACCCTGTACAAATGCCCCGGCAGCCATAATGACATCACTGTCATAGCCCGGCATTGCCCATGGCTCCGGTGTTACATAGCTGTCCACCGGCGCTGCAGCCTGAATTCCTTTGCAGAATGCAATCAGACCTTCCGGGCTGTTTAAGGTAACTGCCTGAATAATATCGTGACGGCTCTCTGTGCCATTCGGTACAACGGCAAAGCCCAGTCTTTCGTAGATATTTGCAGCAAAAATTGCACCCTTTAATGCACCTGCTGTAACTACCGGTGCCTGAAACAGTCCCTGATAGAAAGAAGAAATTACATTTAAGGAAGCACCCACTTCTTTGCCGAGTCCCGGAGAAGTAAGGCGGTATGCTGCATTTTCCACACATTCTTTTTTGCCGACAATATAGCCGCCGATTGGTGCCAGTCCGCCCCCCGGATTCTTAATCAAGGAACCTACAATCATGTCTGCTCCTACATCCAGTGGCTCTCTTTCTTCTACAAATTCACCGTAGCAGTTATCTACCATACAGATAACGTCCGGTTTTATGGATTTGATGAAGGAAATCAGTTCTCCAATCCGCTCTACGGATAAGGTAGGTCTTGTCTGGTATCCCTTGGAACGCTGAATGGTCACAAGATGTGTTTTCTCATTGATTGCTTTTTTGATATTCTCATAATCAAAGCTGCCATCGGAAAGTAAATCTACCTGGCGATAAGTAATGCCATATTCTGCCAGTGAGCCTTTGGATGGTCGGATACCGATAACTTCCTCTAAGGTATCGTACGGTTTTCCTACCGGTGATAATAATTCGTCCCCCGGTCTTAAATTTGACATCAATGCCAGTGCCAGTGCATGGGTTCCGCAGGTAATCTGCGGACGGACCAGAGCATCTTCTCCATGGAAACAGCTTGCGTATACTTTTTCCAGTGTATCTCTTCCCAGATCGTTATATCCATATCCATTGGACATGGCAAAGCATTCTGCGGAAACTCTGTTTTTCTGCATGGCATCAATTACTTTCATCTGATTATATTCTGCTGTTGCATCAATTGCTGCAAAACGTTCTTTTAATTCATCCTCTATCTTTTTCCCAAAAAGGTATACTTCTTTGCTGATACCCATTTCTTCATATTTCTTTTCAATCATTTCTTCTCTCATCATTTTCCTCGTCTTTCCGGCTGCAATTCCTTCCTAAACTACAGCAAGTCTATCATATAATGTTCTCTTTCTTTTTGTATGAATAAAAACTTAAGAAATAATAGCTTTTTCCTTAAGTATCTTTATCATGTATGCAAGAATTGCCTCATTTTTATAATCAAACTCATTTTTGTTAAGCCAGATGACATCCCGTTCCCGTTTAAACCATGTAATCTGCCGTTTTGCGAAATGTCTTGTTTCCCGCTTGATAATATAAACTGCTTCTTCCAAAGAATAACTGCCATCAAGATAGGATAACATTTCTTTATAGCCAATTCCCTGCATTGCCACCATATCTTTGGTGCAGCCCATTTCCTTTAAGCGGCGGACTTCTGCTTCCAGTCCATCTTCTATCATTTTATCTACTCTGGCATCGATTCTTTTGTATAAGTGGCTGCGCTCATCATTTAATACAAAATAGGCAAAATTATAAGGTGAAGTCCGCATCTGCTCTTTTGCATTATGCTCAGAAATCTTTCTACCGGTCTCCTGATAGAATTCCAACGCACGGATGACGCGTTTTCTGTTATTCGGATGGATGGCTTCGGCAGATTCCGGGTCCACTTCCTTTAACCGGTCATGAAGATACTGATTGCCATGTTCTTCTGCCAGCGCTTCCAACTCTTTCCGGTATGCACTGTCACTTTCCTGTTCCGTAAAATCAATATCATTTAACAGCGCCTGGATATAAAATCCGGTGCCGCCGGCAATAATCGGAATCTTTCCGTGGGCATATATTTCATTTAAATATTTTTGGGCATATTCCTGAAATTTTACCACATGAAATTCATCGAAAGGCTCTAATTCATCCACCAGATAATGACGTACACCATCCATTTCTTCCGGTGTGATTTTTGCGGAACCTACATCCATATGTTTATACACCTGCATGGAATCGGCGGAGATAATCTCTCCGCCAATGACCTTTGCAAGCTGAATGGATAATTCTGTTTTTCCTACCGCAGTAGGACCTGTCAGTACTACAATTGGTTTCTTCATCATCTTTTCCTACACAATCCGCTTGAATTTTTTCTCAATTTCATATTTTGACATAGCAATAATCGTTGGTCTTCCATGTGGACAATTATATGGATTATCAAGCTTCATCAAATCCTTCATAAGCTGTTCCATTTCCGGCAGGCTCAGTCGCTGGCTTCCCTTTACTGCAGCTTTGCAGGACATGGATGCAATTTTATCTAAAATAACATCTGCCGTTGCCCGCTCGGATATGCCATCGGTAAGCTCGTCTAACATGTCAATCAATACATCCCTGGTATTCAGCCGGTAAAGATTACCCGGAACTCCGCAGATACTGTATTCTGCACCACCAAAGTGCTCAATTTCGAAACCTAGCTTCGTAAATTGTTCTTTGAATCGCTCCAGTACTTCTGCCTCACGCATGGATAATGTTATGACAATCGGCGGGCTGATAGCCTGAGAAGTAAACTCTTTCTTCTCAAACTGCTTTTTTAATTTTTCATACATGACTTTCTCATGGGCAGCATGCTGGTCTACAATAAACAGTCTGTCATTATATTCTACCAGCCAGTAGGTATCAAAAAGCTGTCCGATAATCTTCTGCTTTGCCATCTCCTCTTCTTTTAAGAAAGAACCCTGTTCATAGCTTCCTTCCGGCTTTGCTCCGTAAGTTTCTTCCTCCCGGAGGACATAGGCTTCTTTTGCCAGTTCTTTTTCCGCTTCTTTTTTCGATTGTTCCGGAAGCGGCTCTTTCTGAATCCGTTCTTCCATCATATCTTCCGGTGGCATTGATTTTATCGTATCAAGAAGCTTTTCCTGTGCCGCAGAGCTGACTGATCCGGTTCCCATTGGTCTGCTGACAGGATATTTTATTTCGTAAGGACTGTCTTTTCGTACTGCCTTCCGGATTTCTTCCAAACGTTTCTGCTCAAATGGCTCCGGCATTACCTTCTCTATCTTAGGAACTTCCATCTCGTTTTTCTTTGGTGTATCCACCGGAACTTCCGGTATAATATCACGGTGCACTAGCGCTGCCGATAAAATACTCTGCACTTCCCGGTACAGCTCCTGCTGGTTGGAAAAGCGAAGTTCCATCTTGGTGGGATGCACATTTACATCCAAAAGACTGCTGTCAATCTCAAAATAAAGTACCGTAAAGGGATACTGATGCTGCATCAGAAACGGTTTAAAGGCATCCTCTATAGCTTTGGATAAAATCTGGCTCCGGATAAATCTGCCATTGACAAAATATAATTCGTAGCCCCGGTTTCCTCTGGAAATCATCGGCTTTCCAATAAATCCACTGACTTTAAAAAGCTCGCTTTCATGTGCAATCGGAAGCAGCGCTTTTGTAATATCCCTTCCGTATAAATGGTAGATAATATCCTTGATATTTCCATTTCCGGAAGACTGCAGTTTTACCTGATTATTCATAATAAATTTGAAAGCTACGTCTGGATGGGATAAAATCATCCGCTGCATCAGTTCATGAATATAGGTGCCTTCTGTCTGGGCGGATTTTAAGAATTTCTTTCTTGCCGGTGTATTATAAAAAAGATTCCGTATAATAAAAGTGGTTCCATCCGGCGCACCGATTTCTTCCAAAGAAACTTCCTTTGAGCCTTCAATGAGATAACGGGATCCGGTAAAATCACCGTTCGTCTTTGTAATGAGTTCCACCTGACTTACTGCTGCGATACTTGATAATGCTTCACCTCGGAACCCTAAGGATGTAACGGTAAACAAATCTTCTACGGATTTAATCTTACTGGTGGAATGACGCAAAAATGCCAAAGGAATCTGTTCCCTTTCGATTCCGCAACCATTGTCCGAAATACGGATAAAGGATATTCCACCTTCTTTGATTTCAACCGTTACTGCACTGGAACCTGCATCTATCGCATTTTCCACTAACTCCTTTACCACCGAGCTTGGTCGTTCGATGACTTCTCCTGCCGCAATTTTATCAATTGTTTCCTGACTTAACAGTGCAATCTGTGGCATAACGCCATCCACCTCCTTTACCATCTGTTTTTCACTTTATTCTGTAATTCGTATAACTTATTCATTGCTTCGATTGGTGTCATCTGACCCAAATCCAGTTCTTTTAATTCGTTTAATATCGTATCGTTGTCCATGGTATCAAGCAGTGAAATCTGTTCTAAATCCACCTCGTCTAACTTCGGTTTGCTGCGTTTACTGCTTCCCTCCGCACTGATATTCTGAACGATTTCCGTAATATCATTATTACTTAATTCTTCTACAATTTCTTTGGCACGTTCAATGACATTATCCGGCACTCCCGCAAGCTTTGCTACCTGGATACCGTAACTCTTATCAGCTCCGCCTTTTACAATCTTGCGCAGGAAAACGATATCATCACCCTTTTCTTTTACTGCAATGCAGTAGTTATTTACGCTGTTTAATTTGCCTTCCAGCTCCGTCAGTTCATGATAATGGGTTGCAAATAATGTCTTTGCGCCAAGAAGCCTTGGATTACTGATATGCTCTACCACTGCCCAGGCAATACTCAATCCATCAAAGGTACTGGTTCCACGTCCGATTTCATCTAAAATCAAAAGACTGTTGGAAGTGGCATTCCGTAATATGTTTGCCACTTCTGACATTTCAACCATAAAGGTACTCTGTCCGCTGGCGAGGTCATCAGAAGCCCCTACTCTGGTAAAAATACGGTCTACAATTCCAATTTTGGCTGATTTTGCCGGAACAAAGCTTCCGATTTGAGCCATCAGTACAATCAACGCACTCTGTCGCATATAGGTGGACTTTCCTGCCATATTCGGACCGGTAATAATGGACACACGGTTGCTGCCATTATCAAGATAAGTATCATTTGCCACAAACATTTCATTCTGAATCATCCGTTCTACTACCGGATGTCTGCCGTCTTTGATGTCGATAAGACCTTTTTCGTTTAATTTCGGACGGCAGTAATTATTCTGTTCCGCTACCGTTGCAAGAGATGCAAATACATCAATCTGCGCCACTGCTTTGGCGGTCTTCTGGATACGGACCACTTCATCCGCCACCTTCTGGCGGACTTCCCGGAACAGCTCATATTCTAAGACAATCAGCTTGTCTTCCGCACCTAGGATAACATCCTCTAATTCTTTTAATTCCGGTGTAATAAAACGCTCAGCATTTGCCAGAGTCTGCTTTCTGGTGAAATAGTCCGGCACAAGGTCTTTAAAGGAATTGGTTACTTCAAGATAATAGCCAAATACTTTGTTATATTTGATTTTCAGATTCTTGATTCCGGTTTTCTCACGCTCTTTTGCCTCCAAATCAGCAAGCCAGCTCTTTCCATCTGTCTTGGCTTTCCGCAGGCGGTCCACCTCTTCGTTATAGCCCTCTTTTAAGATGCCGCCGTCATGAAGGGTAAGTGGCGGTTCTTCCGCAATGGAGCGTTCGATTAATTCATATAATTCATCCAACGTATCCAGCTGCTCATATAAACGTTTTAAAAGTGGTGACTGAAAATCACTCATCAGTGTCTTAATCGGTGGCAGCATATGTATGGAATTGCGAAATGCAATCAGATCCCTTGGATTTGCGGTCTGATAAGTAACACGAGTAATCAACCGTTCCAGATCATAGACCGGATTTAAATATTCCCGGATTTCTTCTCTTGTGATGGCATTGGTATTAAATTCGTCAATGGCATCATAACGTTCTTCTATTTCCGTACGCTCAATTAATGGCTGTTCCACAAAGCTTCTTAAGGTTCTTGCTCCCATGGCTGTCCTGGTCTTATCCAATACCCAAAGGAGAGAACCACGCTTTTGCTTTTCCCGGAGGGTTTCAACCAGCTCTAAGTTTCGTCTGGTAGAACTGTCAATAATCATGAATTTTCCGGTGGTATACGGATGAATTGCCACCAGATTGGAAAGGGTTGTTTTCTGTGTCTCGTAAAGGTATTTTAATAATGCACCGGCTGCAACGACGCCGCTGTCATAATCTGCAAGACCAAGTCCTTCTAAATCCCTGACTTTAAAATGATCCTTTAAAGTCATCTGTGCTGTCTCATCAGAAAAATACCATGCATCCAGAGAATAAATTACGATTCCCATACGGTTTTTCATATCATCGATATCAATTCCGCTGATATAAAATGCTTCATTACAGATGATTTCTGTCGGCTGGTATTTATTGACTTCGTCCAATAATTTCCGTTCCGAATCCACTTCTGTCACATAATAGTCTCCGGTGGTAATATCTGCAGAAGAAATACCATAATGGTCACCGATATATGCGATGCACATGATATAATTATTTTTCGTTTCATCCAGTGCCTGTGCATTTAAGGTAGTTCCCGGCGTTACAACTCTTGTTACTTCACGCTTTACCATTCCCTTGGCAAGCTTCGGGTCTTCCACCTGCTCACAGATAGCAACCTTATAACCTTTTTTCACCAGTCTGGTCAGATAAGTTTCTGCTGCATGATATGGGATTCCGCACATGGGTGCCCGTTCCTCTGCACCACAGCTCTTTCCGGTTAAGGTAAGCTCTAATTCTTTTGATACAACCTTTGCATCATCAAAAAACATTTCATAAAAGTCACCCAGACGGTAAAATAAAATACAGTCCTTGTATTCTTCATGTGTTTTTAAATAATGCTGCATCATTGGTGTATATTCCGTCAATGTTCTGTATCTCCTTTTCTATTTCAAAACACCTGTTGTTTTAATCTATTTTAAGTCTTGCATATTTTCCTGCAATTGCTTCCGCTACTTTCAATCCGTCCATGGCTGCTGACATAATACCGCCGGCATAACCGGCACCTTCTCCGCAAGGGTAAATGCCTGCAATATTACTTTCAAAGGATTCATCCCTTGTAATCCGCACCGGAGAGGAAGTTCGGCTCTCCACGCCGGATAAAATGGCATCCTCCCTGTTATAGTCCGGAATGTATTTCGGAAAGAGCTCCATTCCTGCCTGAAAAGATGCTGCTAATTCTTTTGGAAAAATTTCCCTGAGATTTGCAAATGTATGTGCACCCTTTGTGGTACTTTCAAAAGCCCCATATCCTGTAGATATGCGATTCTCTTTAAAATCTCCGTAAAGCTGCTGCGGAATTGCTCCGTTTCCAATGCGATAGGCATTTTTTTCCAATTTCCGCTGAAACTCAATTCCAGCTAACGGTCCATCCCCTTCAAAATCATCCGGTCGAACCGATATGATAATGGCACTGTTGGCATTCTGCCCGGCTCTTGCATGATAGCTCATGCCATTGACTGCCAGCATACCTTCCTCCGAAGAAGCATTTACTACATAACCCCCCGGACACATACAGAAAGAATATACCCCGCGGTGATTCTCAAGATTTGCGGTCAGCTTATAGGATGCAGCAGGCAGCAGGGCATTTTTATGTCCGTTATACTGGCATGCATCAATCATCGCCTGCGGATGCTCTACACGAAATCCCACCGCAAATGCTTTGGCTTCCATCATAAGTCCCGCTTCCTGTAACATTGGGAAAGTATCTCTGGCGGAATGTCCGATTGCCAGCACCAGAACGTCTGTTGCTACTTCCTTTTCTCCGTTAATCCGGATGGCTTCTACTTTATCTTTCTTCCCATTCAGTGTAATGTCTGTAAGCTGGCTGAAAAAGCAGTAAGTTCCACCCATTCTTTCAATTTCCAGCCGGATGTTTTTTACGACTGTTTTTAAAATATCAGTTCCGATATGAGGCTTATTTATATATATAATTTCTTCCGGAGCGCCCATTTTCACAAAGATTTCTAACACTTCCCGGTTTCTTCCTGCCACATCTTTTACCAGCGTATTTAATTTCCCATCGGAAAAAGTACCTGCTCCGCCTTCGCCAAACTGTACATTCGTCTTTGGATTTAAGATGCCGTCCTTCCAGAACCGTTCTACTTCAGCGGTTCGCTCTTCCACACTGCTTCCACGCTCCAAAATAATTGGACAATAGCCATGCTTTGCCAGTTCATAGGCACAGAACATTCCTGCCGGACCGCTTCCTACAATAACCGGTCTGTGGGACAGCTGTTTCTCTCCGGCATCCGGGAAATGATAATGTATATCCTTTGCTTTACTGATATTGGAATTTTTATTCTTATGTAAAATCATACCTTCCTGCTTCAATTCCACATCCACTGTGTATACAAAGGAAAGTTCATTTTTTCTTCTTGCATCAATGGATTGCTTTCGAATCTGATAACGAATCAGATCCTTTTCATTTTTTAGATGAAGTGTTTTGATAATCTGTCTTCTTAACATCTCTTCCGAATGTTCAATCGGAAGCTTTAACTGATTTACTCGTATCATGATAACTCCCTTGCCACATGTATCCCGGCTACTGCGCCGCTGCTCCATGCCCATTGCAAATTATAACCACCGCAGATTCCGTCAATATCCACCATTTCTCCGGCAAAATAAAGTCCCGGACAAAGCTTTGACTCCATGGTTTCTGCATCTATTTCATCAGTGTCTACGCCACCGGCAGTCACCTGTGCCGTATCAAAGGTATTCCAGTCAGTAATATCCACCCGGAGTCCCTGCACCGTATCTATAAATCTCTCTAATTCTTCTGTCTGCAGCCGGTTCGCATATTTTGCAGCTTTTATATGTGACTCTTCTAATAATACCGGAATTAATTTTTCCGGGAAAAAGCCGATTAAGGCTTCCCCGATGTGTTTTTCATCTGCTTTCTTAAATCTTTCCTTGAAATAGGTTAAGCACTGTTCTTTCTCCCAGAATGGCACAAAATTAAGTGTCGCATAGACTTTTTTCTGTTCTGATAACGCTCTTGCGGCAACTCTTGAAAGCTGAAATACCGGAATGCCGGATATTCCATAATTCGTAAGCTGTAATTCACCTCGTTCGCTGCATACATGTGTGCTTTCTATGTATAAATCGACCTTCGCATCTGCACGAATTCCTGCAATATCAGCAAAAAATGACTGTTTTCCCTTCAATCCGATAAGCCCCGGTACTAAATCTATGATATGATGTCCCAGACTTTCAAGATATAGGAAACCACTTCCGTCACTGCCGCTTTTCCTTAAGGTCTTACCACCGGTTGCCATTATGCATTTTGTTGCATAAAAATCACCGCCCTTGGTATGAAAAGTGAAGCCCTTTGCGGTCTTTTCTATGCCTCTTATGCCACAGCCACAGACCATTCCAACGTTCTGTTTCTTTAATTCCATCAGCAACACATCCCTGATTGCAGTTGCCTGCTCGCTCTGAGGATAATATCCGCCGTTACGCTCCTTTGGATATATGCCAAGTTCTTTAAAGAACTGCAGTGTCTCTTCCAGTCCAAACTGCTCAAATACAGGTGCAACAAAAGCAGGGTTCTGTCCGTAATATTTGTCCACACCCTGCACTTTATTTGTATAATTACATTTACCGTTTCCGGTTGCTAAAATCTTCTTACCAGGTACTTCGTTGTGCTCTAAAATAAGAACTTTTGCACCGTTTCGTGCCGCCATAATGGCTGCCACCAATCCGGCAGCACCTCCACCGACCACAACGACACCTATGCGTTCTGTATGCTTACTCATGCCAGTTATTTACTCTTCTCTCTATTTCTTTTGGACTGCTATGCAATCAGACCTATTCAGCCTTTTAGATTGTATCATAACAGTCTGAAACAATCAACTTTTTAACTGGAATAGCTTTCTAAGAAACGATATAAATCTTCCAGTGTATCAAAGGTTTTTCCATTGCTGATTTCTTTTTTCAATTCTTCCGGCAGTCCCTGATACGCAATTCCAGTATACATGTATAAGGCATCCTCTTCGCCGAAATAGACATTCAGGTATCCGTCCTCTTCCCGGACAACAAATGCTTTTTTATTCTGAATGTTTGCACTTTCCACACTTTCCTCGAATTGCTCCGTCTCAGCTTCCTGAACTTCTATTATTTTTTCCTGTTCTTTTTCATTCAGTTTCAGATAATACTGTCTTCCACCAATCCATGCAGAGATAGATAATACCAGTGCTCCAAGGAAAAAAGTGCGCATACGTTTTGTGTTTTTCATATTCATCACCACAAACAGTATGCGCAGATTTTTTCTTTTTATACAATTTTTTCAAGAATTCTATGTTTTGCCCTTTTATTGCATTTTTATAATAAATGTAATTTCTTAGCAATACGGACGAAAAGGTATCCCTTCGGGAATTTCTTTAATTCTTCCTCACTTAAGCCTTTTAATAATAAAAGCATTGCACCGTATACAACAGCTCCGATTACAATCGCAAGTATAGCTGCAATGGCATTTACCTTAATAACAGCAAAAATACCTTTGTAAACGCCAAAGACTACGACACCCATAATGGCAGAAGCTGCCACCGGGATTAAGAAAGTTTTCACAACTTCCTGACGATAACCACTGTATTTCCGTAAAGACATTGCGTTAAAGAGGCACATAAAGAATGCAAATAAAGCATTCGAATATACCACTGCATAAATACCAAGATGTAAACCAAACATCATCACTAATAGTGCAATCAGATGCAGTCCCAATGCGATAGCCGCATTTTTAACAGGCTCTCTCATCCGGTTAATTCCCTGTAACAGTCCATTAGATAATGTAGAAAGGGAATAGAATAAAATTGCCACTGCTCCCGTTGTCAACATGGTTGCTGCGGTAGTTCCTGTACTGCCATAAAGATGAAGCAGCTTTAATATCGGTCCTGACAGCACTGCAATTCCAATGGTACAAGGGAATGCAATTACCATAATAAAGCGGATTGCAATGTTAATCTGGCTTCGTACGGACTCTCTGTCCTTTCTTGCATACGCACCGGTAAGATTTGGTACGCAGGAAGCCGCCATCGCAGAAGCAATGGAAATCGGAATATTGATAATAGTCTTATATTTTCCGGAGAAGATTCCCCACCAGACATCAATATCATCCGGCTTATAGCCTTGTAATTCCGCTACGTTCTTATAGATACCCTGATCTAAAATTGCACTGATATTATAAATTGTGGTACTTAAAAGTACCGGAACAATGGTCATAATCAGTACACGAAAGACATTCTGATAGGATTCTGTTTTGCTGCTGGTATCCCGGCGCATCTGTCGTTTAAAAATACGTTTGTATGCCAGAAACAACATTCCAAGGAATAAAAGCGCAAATACTGCTCCCATATTGGTACCCAGTGTTCCGCCTGCAGCACCGTAAGCAGAGCCATACTTTTCTTTATTTCCAAGCACTGCTCCGATTCTTGCCCCATATCCATAGAGGATATAGGCAGCTGCAATACTGACAATCGCATTGACAATCTGTTCGATAATCTGTGAAATGGCACTCGGCATCATGGTACCAAGTCCCTGGAAAAATCCACGTAAGACTCCTAATACAGCAACTACCAGTATCGTCGGTGCCAGAACCTTCAATGCAAAAATACTAAGGGGCGTATTCAGCATGTTTGTGAAGAATGACGCACCAAAGAAAAGAATCAAACTTGCAGTAAGTCCGGTACCGGTTGCTAAAAGCAGGGCCCCTTTTACAATTCGATATGCATTTTTTCTTTGCCCCTTCGAGACACGGGCAGATACCAGCTTGGATACCGCCAATGGCAGGCTGTATGCAGAAATAATCAGCAGGATATTATAAATTTCAAAGGCTGCACTGTAATAACTGTTACCGGTATCTCCAATGATATTGGTCATCGGGATACGATAGAGCAGACCGATTATCCTGCTGACTATAGAGGCAATTGCAAGAATGGAACCCTGTACTAAAAAGTTGGAGTCACTCTTTTTTCCTGAACTCATAAATTTACCTCAAGTAATTTTTGAAATAATTATTTTGCGGAAGGTGGTGTAAACTCATCTTCTGTTGCATAGATATTTAATTTCTTCTCCATATCATTTAACAATACACATACCATGGTTTTACCCTGGTTTAATGTGATTTCATTTCCGGAAGCGTCATAGTATCTGGTTGGCTCGTTTTCGCTTGCTTTCTTCCATGTCACATCAATTACTTTACCGTTAGTAATATATTTTCCGGTTCCTTCACCGGTGCTCTCAACATCCAGATAACCGTGTGCATCATCTAACTTGGTATAATCGCAGTACTGAAGCAGAATGTTCTTAAAAGCAAGCTGTGTGCCTGTATTTTCATCCATATGCTCTTTTTTATACTGGAAACGATAGTATAAACCATCTTCACTGTTATATACAAACCAAGGATTGTTTATATAATATCCCGGCTGAACCACTGCTGCATCTGCTCCGTCTGTAAGTTCAATTTCTTTTTCATCATCTTCATTAAACTGATAATGTCCTTTATAATCGGAAGGCAGCTCGGTATCATAACCTTTTAATTCAATTCCGGCATCAAGACCATCTGTGCTTACAAATGCATTGTGTGGAGCCTTTCTTGACTTGTCACGATAGAAAGTAGCAGAATCAATGGCACCCTCTAAACCGTTTAAGTCCTCAACTTTGCCACTCTCTAACAGCTCAGTTGCGTAAATTGCCTGTCCGTAATGAATATAAATTGCATCAAATTCCATTGCATAATATGCATAGTAGTGACGACAGCTTCTTACAGAACCAATCTTGTCTAATCCGGAGTAATCCTGGAAAATTGGCATCAGACGGGTAATTCCGCCTTCAGCAGGAGCTTCGTAAAGTACGTCTGCCTGCGACAGCCCATACTGTGGCAATGCATCATTGGTATTTCCAATCATGATTGCAACCGGTTTCTTCTTTGCTAAATCTGCATCAATCCATTCACCGGTCAGGTAACTTCTTGCCATACCGTCTTTGCCGGTTTCGGTTTCGGTTTCCTCTGCTTCAGAAACGGTTTCTGTCGGTTCCGGAGCTTCCTCTTTTTTCTTGCATCCAGCTAAAAGACTGGTTGCCATCAGTGTCATGCATAAAACAATACTTAATCTCTTTTTCATGATGTTCCTCCATTTTTATCTTAAAATATTTAAGCATTCTAAAATCTCGCGCTGCTTTCCTTCCATCACTGCAGCTTCCTGCTCTTCCATGTGGTCGTAACCAAACAGATGCAACATACTATGTACAATCAGAAATGCAAATTCTCTTTGCATGCTGTGACCATATTCCTCTGCCTGTTCCCTGACCTTGTCCACAGAAATAATAATATCCCCCAGCAGAATTTCCCCTGTATCCGGATTAAAGCAATCCTCCGTCTGATTCTCTATCTGGGAAAAATCTCCCGGTACATCATATTCTAACATTGGAAAGGATAAAACGTCCGTCGGGCGGTCTATCTCCCGGAACTCTTTATTAACCTTCCAGATACCTTCGTTATCTGTCAGCGTAAGGCTGATTTCTGCTTCAAAAGGAAAATGCTCATGTTCCATTGTAAACGATATTACATCTTTTGCAAGTGTTTCATAATCAAAATCGAAGGTAACCTCCGCTTCTTTCTCTATCGCAAGGCTCAAAATAAATCCGCTCCTTTCGTTAAAAACTCTCTGATTTTAATAAACTGGTTCATGCCAAGATTCGCTTCATCATATAATCCGGCAGCCGATTTTTCGTTTAATGTCTGATAAATAATAATATCATGATTCCAGCTGTTCTTCACAGTTTCCTTGTCCAAAAGTTCAAATTTGGTAACAATACTGTCCACAATATGTACGATTGCGGACTCTATGGAACTAATAGCATTTAATTCACCATTGTATTCACTTAGAATCTTAACCACGTTTTTCGGGAAACAGTTAATCTCAGCAAGACGAACTCCATTTTCTACAAACGGTTCTCCCTCCAGCTTGCCAATCCGGTAGTAAAATCCTGCCGCAGCTACCGTTTTATCATCTGCCCCAAGCTCCTTTGCACATTCTTCTGCCACACTCGAAACTTTACGGGCATGTGCATAATCAATTTCCGAATAGTTTTTAATCTCCTGTACCAGTGGAAAATTTTCTGCAATAATTTCAGCTAAAGTACGTTCTTTTTCATGCTTCGTATAATAATACAGCCTGTCTGCAAAAAAGTACGAAAAAACTGCAGTCAGTATCATGCTGCATCCTGCGGATAAGTACTGATGATAATTGATTTCAAAGCTGCTGATGTAATAGAAGATACTCGGAACAGCAAACGACAATGCAACGGTCATGATGCATCCATAAATTTTATATTTTTTCTGGCTGATTACCATAAGCAGAATTCCGGAAAGTACCGTCAGCATAGTATATGCCGCATATTCATAAAAACTGCCGCTGGAACACATGCAAAGCAGTGTATTAAAATAAATTCCGCCTAAAATACCAATCAGCTCATTTCCGCCACAGGAAAGAATCATGACCGGAATCATGACCGGTGCCATATATGCCGGCATAAAAAAGAAACCCACATAACAGGCTGCTGCTGCAAGAAAGCAAAGAAACAGCTGATGAAAATCACTTTTTTCATTCCGGTTCAGATGCCCTCTGATACGTTCCATTTCAATCACTGCAATCAGCAATGGCAGATATAAAGCATTTATAAAAACAAGTACCAGTACACGGTCTATGGTAAACTTGCAGATTATTGCCAGAAAAACAGAATAAATCGCAACGGAAATAAGGATTCCCAGCATACGAATCATTCTTTTGGGTGAAAATCTATCTTCCTTCATTTTTCGTTACTCTTTTCGTTCTTTTATTTGCTTTTGATTCATAATCGTCATAGGCTTTTACAATCTTCTGTACCAAAGGATGTCTTACTACGTCAGCGCTGGTCAATTTGCAGACGGATATCTCATCTACATTGCGAAGTACACGTAATGCCACATCCAGTCCCGACTTCGTTCCCGGAGCCAGATCCTTCTGGGTAGCATCTCCGGTCACCACAACCTTGGAGCCAAATCCAATACGTGTTAAAAACATCTTCATCTGTGCCGGTGTAGTATTCTGTGCCTCATCCAAGATAATAAATGCATTATCTAAGGTACGGCCTCTCATATAAGCCAATGGTGCGACCTCAATAAGCCCCTTTTCCATATTCCGCTGAAAGCTTTCTGCTCCCATGATCTGATACAGTGCATCATACAGTGGGCGAAGATACGGATCTACCTTGCTCTGTAAATCTCCCGGAAGAAATCCTAATTTCTCACCGGCTTCAATTGCAGGACGGGTTAAAATAATACGATTTACTTCTTCATTCTTAAATGCAGTAATTGCCATTGCCATGGCAAGATAAGTCTTTCCGGTTCCGGCAGGCCCGATTCCAAATACAATCATCTGCTTACGGATGGCATCCACATAAGCCTTCTGGCCTAAAGTCTTTGGTTTCACCGGTTTTCCGTTTATCGTATGGCAGATGCAGTCCTTATCGATTTCTACCAACGAGCCTTCTTTATGTTCTCCCAAAAGAGAAAGTGTATATGCAACCTTCTGCTCATCAATCATGTTTCCTCTCTCTGCCAGTTGTAAAAGTTCTGCAAACACCTTGCATGCACCATCTACATTTGCGGTATCTCCAATGACTTTGATTCCTTCATTGCGGGGCACTACCGTAACATTTAAGGTCCGTTCAATCAATTTTATATTATGGTCAAATTGTCCGAAAATATTGGAAACATGCTCTGCCGGTATATCAATTCTTGTTTCATTCAAGCTCATTTAATACTAGCCCTTCCTCTGTGTCTTCTGTATCAGGTGCTGTAAGCTGTTCCGTTTCGTGCCTTAAAGCAGCTTTTGTGCGCACTTTGATGATTCCTTCCATGATACAGTTTTTATCGTCCATATCTATAATAACATTTTTTTCTAAAATTTGAATATTTTTTTCTGCTAAATGTGACAAATAAATATTAAAATTTTCTGTAGCAACCGCTTCTGCCTGCTCTTTCGTATAAATTTCCTGTTCTGTCCGATACTCTTTTAAAGTACTATAATAGATTCCAAGTGGCAGATAAAAGTCCCCATGGAGGCAAAGCTGCTTATAATCCGTGGTTTTGTCTGCACATTCAAATTCACCGCTTAATGCCGGAAGTGTTATTACTTTTCCAAAGAAATCAATGGAATACCGTTTCTTTTCTGCACCGGTCATTCTTTTTTCTTCGTGGGCAAGGGAAAATTTATCATGGTAGGGATATTCCGTCAGTAGATATATATCCGCATCTGCATTGCAATATTCATAGGCATACCGTTCCCCGCTGTCATTGGTCAAATCAATCCTGCCACTTACTAATATATCTCCTGCCTTTACTGCATCGCCGTTCTTTACTAGTGGCGTTCCATTTCTTGTAATAATGGATTCCACTGTCGCATCCTCTTCTGCTATCAGGTCTGAAGCTTCATACGGCAATTCTTCCATTGCTTCCTGCTGTACCAGATTTTCCTTGATTAATACCGTCATTTTCGTTCCGTAAATCTGTACCGATGCCCAGATGATTTCCGGAAACTGTGCCCGCAGATCCCGTTCTAACTGTTCGCAGTCAATTGTACGAATCCGGTCTCCGTAACCACAATCCTCCTCATCAAGAAATGTTAAAACGGTTTCTGTCGTAACAGATGAATTACCATCTACCTCCACATTCCAGAGAAATCGTGATAAAAACCACACCAAACCAGCTGCGAGAATTACTCCCATCAGGAAGCATTTTCGTTTCCGGTAACGGTTCATCCAGAACGGAAATCCTATTTTGCGCAGAATCCGAATCCTGCATCCGGTCTTGCTTACGAACGGACGGATACTCCAAAATGCACGAATGCTGATAAAAAAGCGATAAACATCTTCCTCTTTTCGTAGATTCCAGATTAAAATATTGTGATTGCCACACAGATTTAAAAATCGCTCCGGGGCATAACCACTTAAGACTACCTCAAGGTAACCGCCTATATATTTAAGCAGGGAAAGTGTTGTCATAGAAAACCTCTATTCATACTCAATACTTTGGATGATTCCTGTTATTTTCATCTCTTCATTCGTATAATAGGAAATGTTGAGATTTTTTCCACGAACAAGAATCCGGCAGCTTTTCGCCTGAATCCTGATATATTCTTTCTCGTATTCTAAGATTCCCTTATAATTTTCCAACAGCAGTTCCCTGTTACCCATAACGGTTACAATTGCTGCCCGGTAGACTAAGTCTTTCGGCAGTTCTAAGGATTCCACCATATGATTTTTAAAATCTTTTTTTAGCTCTTTCTTATTGTTTTTCCTCATATATAACTATATGAGTTTTTTTCTTTTCTATGCGGTAATATATTTTAAAACTGTTTCCGGTGCATCCAGTGGCTCTTTACTGAAAAGAAATGCATTTTGAACCAGTTCCTTTGCATCGTTGCATTTTGCTGCATCATTACCATATAATTCGGCCAGACATTCTCCTTTTTTTACGCTGTCTCCTATTTTTTTCTTAAGGCGGATACCGGCAGTTAAATCAATCTGACTCTCCTTTGTCGCTCTGCCGCCGCCAAGGCTCATGCAGGCAGTTCCAATTGCCATAGCATTTAAAGCTTCTACATATCCATCTTCCGGTGCGGTGATGGTCTCTGTAATTGCTGCTTTTGCCAATAACTGCGGATGATAAACCTGTTCCTTTCTGCCACCCTGTGCTTCTACAAAGTCTGCAAATTTATCCAGTGCCTTTCCGCTTGCAATGACTTTCTCCATCATTGTTCTTGCTTCTTTTTCATCTTCTGCCACACCGGCAGCCTTTAACATAAGATACCCTAATGCATAGACAACATCCATCAGATCCTTTGGCCCTTTTCCATTCAATGCTTCAATGGCTTCCTGCACTTCCACAATATTGCCTACTGTATTGCCAAGAGGCTGTGACATATCTGTAATAACCGCATAAGTTTTCTTTCCAGCACCATTTCCGATGGCCACCATAATCCGGGCAAGTTCCTCTGCCTTTTCCACAGTCTGCATGAATGCACCGTTTCCAGTCTTTACGTCAAGGACAATGGCATCCGACCCGCTGGCTAATTTCTTACTCATAATGCTGCTGGCAATTAAGGATTTCTCCGCTACCGTAGCAGTGACATCCCGGAGTGCATACAGTTTCTTATCTGCGGGTGCAAGATTAGCAGTCTGTCCCGCAATTGCAACGCCAACCTCTGATACCTGCTTTAAAAAGGCTTCTTCTGATATGGAAGTGCTGAATCCTTCAAAGCATTCTAACTTATCAATGGTTCCGCCGGTATGACCCAATCCTCTTCCGGACATTTTTGCTACCGGAACACCCAGTGCAGCAATGATTGGTGTCAGAATCAGGGAGGTCTTATCTCCTACACCACCGGTGCTGTGTTTATCCACCTTTACGCCTTTAATACCGGATAAATCAAGCACATCTCCGCTATCCCGCATAGCAAGTGTTAATGCCAGTGTCTCATCGTGATTCATTCCCTGAAAACAGATTGCCATCAGCATGGCTGACATCTGATAATCCGGAATTTCACCGGTTGTAAATGCATTTATCATCCACTGGATTTCTTCTTTGCTTAAAGCAGCTCCTTCCTTTTTCTTTAAAATGAGGTCGTACATCCTCATAAAATCTCCTCCTTTTATCCGTTTCTTCTATTTATGATATGGTTGCTTATTTGTGATACGGTTCATGATTGATAATCCGATAGCTCCGGTATAACTGCTCCAATAAAATAACACGCATCAGCTGGTGCGGAAATGTCATCTTCGAAAAGCTTATTTTTTCATCTGCACGTTTTAATACTTCATCCGCAATTCCAAGGGAGCCTCCGATCACAAGAACGATATGGCTGTTGCCCTTTACCATCAAGTCACTGACTTTTTCCGATAAAGCAACAGAATCCAGCATTTTTCCGTTGATTGCAAGGGCAATGACGTAGCAGTTCTTTCCCTCTAAATATTTTAAAAGACGTTCCCCCTCTTTATGACGAATCTGCTGTTCCTCTGCCTCGGATGCTCCATCCGGTGTTTTCTCATCTGCCACTTCCACAATTTCAAGCTTACAGTATCTGCCCAGTCTTTTTTCGTACTCGGCAATGGCATCCCTGAAATATTTTTCTTTGATTTTTCCTACGCATAATATTGTTATCTTCATACTTGCAGTATACCTTATTTCAGAAATACAGACAAGGTTATTGTATCGTCGGATAAAATCACTTATAATAGTATTATTATAACGAAAGGTCAGGTACATAACATGGTATACAAGGAGAAAGATGCCCAGCTGGAAGATAATCGTTCTACCGCTTATACATTCCTTGGAGTTGGAATTGCCGGTCTGATTTTTGTCATTCTTTTTGCTCTGGACATCATCAAATTACCAATGGCTGATTATATGCGTGTTATTATGATTGTTGTAATGTCTGTTCTGTTTGTTATTTTTCTTGGAATCGGAATTACACATTTCCGTAAAATCAACCAGATGTCTGCGGATGCAGATATGGAAAGCAGACGCACCAGCGAAATTATGGAATGGTTCTCTTCAAACTATACTGCAGAAGAAATCGACCATGTCAGTGGTGCTGACAGCGAGCCTTCCATGGAGCAGCGTTACTTTATCCGTTCCGACAAAATTGCCGCACTTCTTCATGCTAAATTTGTCGGTCTGCCGGAGGATTATGAAGAACATATCTTAGAAAAGATTTATGCCGCTTACTATTCAGACAACAATGAATAAACAGCAGATTTCTGCTTAAATATAATACAATCAAAGGAGTAACAAAATGAAATTATTAGAAGAGAAAATTCTTGCAGAAGGAATCGCAGAAAGCGAAAACATTTTAAAGGTTGACAGCTTTATCAATCATCAGGTGGATCCTGAATTAATGAAGAAAATGGGCAAAGATATTGCAGAACATTATAAAGGAAAAGGTATCACACGTATTGCCACCATCGAAAGCTCCGGTATTGCTCCGGCTCTTATGGCTGCAGAAGCATTAGGCGTTCCACTTGTTATTTTAAAGAAACAGCCTTCTAAAATTTTAAATCATGATTTATATCAGACTGTTGTAACTTCTTATACCAAAGGAACCAGCTATGAATTAACCATTTCCGCAAAATACATCAGCGAAAATGACCACATTCTTATCGTGGATGATTTCCTTGCCAACGGCGAAGCTGCTACCGGTGCTATCCGCCTAATCCGTAAAGCACATGCCACCATCGCAGGTGTCAGTGTCTTAATCGAAAAAGCATTCCAGCCTGGTCGTGAAAAATTAGAGGAACAGGGCATTGATGTTTATTCTTTAGCAAGAGTATCCAGACTTGACAAGGGTGTCATTGAATTTGTAAAAGAAGACTAATTTTAAAATCCGCGAGGATGCGCACTGCGGCGTATAAGGTAGATGTCGCAAGCGACCGCCGCAGGCGCAAGAATGTGTCAAGACACATTCTTTGTTCATCCGCCATAGCTTATTCCGGCAGATAAATGTAATTATATCTTATCACCGGGCTTGCCAGTCCATGGTCATCTACCACAAGAACAGACAACACATTATTGCCCTGTGGCATTTCAAGTGGTTCACTGTATACATCAGAATCCTGTGTTGGTGTTGAGCCATCCCAGGTATAGTAAGCAGTGGAACCGGCGGGAACCTGTATACTGATGCTCTGCGCATCATAATATGTTCCGGCAGCAGGTGTTACATTAGCAGAATCCGGAGCTTCAAAAGTAATTTCATAATCTGCTTCTGCAATCTCACTATAAAAGCCTCTTGCGTCCTTTGCTACTGCTTTGATGGTATATTCTTTCTCATCCTCTAAAGAAATCGGTTCTGTATATTCCATTCCCTTTTCAATCGGAGAATCACCATTTAACGTATAATAAATGGTACAGTCTGAGTCTGCCATCAGTTCAATTTCAATCGTATCATTGTATTCCCCGGCTTCTTCCGAAAACTCCGGAGCCTTTACTTCATAATTATCAAACAGCGCTTTTATTTTATCAGAGTCTGATTGTTCATATAAATCCTGTAGTTTATCATATTCCTTTTGCTTATCATATAAGGCAATCAGCATCTGATACGCTTCTTCATTGTTCTTATCAAGGGTAAGTATCTGTAACAAATACGCTTCTTCTGATGTTTCATCTTTTCGGAGACGGTACAAATCAGCCATCCGGAGTAATACATCCACATTATCCGGCTGCAATTTCTCAGCCTGTTCAAAATAGGTCAATGCCTTGGTATAATTCTTCTCTTCCGTGTAACTGATTCCCTTCTGATACTGATAATCAAAAGATTTCTTATGGCTGTTCTGCACCAGAAGAACAATGATAACACCAATGATTGCAATAGCAATCAGAACTGATACTGTAATCAGAAGTCTTTTCTGTTTCTGTTTCTTTTTCTGTTCTGCCTCTTTCTTTTTTTTCTGGCTGTTTTTCAAAGATTTTTTCTTCTTTCCGTTGGAAGAGGCATTCTTACTCGGTTTATCGTCTTCTTCTAATAATTCTTTTAAAATATCCTCTTCCACATTATAATCCGGAACAATCTGTGCTTCTTTTCCACATACAGAACAGTACACACAGCCTAATTTTATTTCTGCTCCACAATTTGCACACTTCATAGCCTTCTCCTATTCATGTCTCATAGCTTCCACACAATTGTTCATTAACATTGCAATGGTCATTGGTCCGACTCCACCCGGAACCGGTGTAATCGCACTACAAAGCTGCTCTACTTCATCAAATTTTACATCACCGGAAAGTTTATTGTTCTCATTGCGATGAATTCCTACATCAATGACAACTGCACCATCTTTTACATAGGATGCATCAATAAATTCTTTTTTCCCAATTGCAACAATCAGAATATCTGCCTCTTTACAGATTTCCTTTAAATTACGGGTTTTTGAATGCGTTACTGTAACAGTTGCATTCTCACGCAGCATTAAGATTGCCATCGGTTTTCCAACAATATTGCTTCTTCCAACGATAACACAGTGTTTTCCCTCAATATCAATGTCAGAACGCTTCAGAAGCTGGATGATTCCGGCAGGTGTGCAGGAAATATATCCTTTCTGTCCAATCATCAATGCGCCGACATTTTCCGGATGGAAACCATCTACATCCTTCTTTGGAGAAATGGCACGGATTACCGCATCCTCATCAATGCCCTCTGGCAATGGAAGCTGTACCAAAATGCCTTTTACATGTTCTTCTTTATTCAATTTATCGATTAAAGCCAGTAATTCATCCTTGGAAGTCTCTTCCGGAAGCTCATAAGAAAGAGAATCTATCCCAATATATTCACAGGCACGTTTTTTGTTTCTGACATATACACTGGATGCAGGGTCATTTCCCACCTGGATTACAGCAAGTGCTCCTGTGATTCCCTGTTCCTTTAACTGTGCTACTTCTTCTTTTAATTCATCTTTTATTTCAGCAGAAATTCTTTTTCCATCAATTAATAATGCCATGATACCTCCTAAAATAATCCTGTAATTACGCCGTCATTAGTTACATCTATATTATTTGCAGCCGGTACTTTCGGAAGTCCAGGCATGGTCATAATAGAGCCGGTAATAGCTACTACAAAGCCGGCTCCGGCAGATACATATACTTCACGGACATTTACGGTAAAGCCAGTCGGTCTGCCAAGCTTTGATGCATCATCAGAAAGAGAATACTGGGTCTTTGCCATACATACAGGGAAATTGCCCATTCCCATTTCTTCAATATGTTTTAATTCTTTTAATGCAGCCTTACTGTAAGTTACATCATCTGCTCCATAAATCTCAGTTGCAATCGTCTTAATCTTATCCATAAGAGACATCTCATCCTCATACAGAGGTTTGAAATGTGCTTCTTTATGATCTAAAGTATCCAGTACTTTCTTTGCAAGTTCGATTCCGCCTTCGCCACCTTTTTCCCATACTTCAGATAATGCAAATTCACAGTTTCTTTCCTTGCAGAAGTTCTCTACAAATGCAATTTCTTCTTTGGTATCGGTTACAAAGGAGTTTAAGGTAACTACTACCGGTACACCAAATTTTTGAAGGTTCTCGATATGTTTCTCTAAGTTTACAATTCCCTTCTTTAAGCTTTCCAAATCTTCTTTTGCAAGGTCTGCCTTTGGAACCCCACCGTTATATTTTAATGCGCGGATGGTTGCTACCAGTACCACTGCGTCCGGTTTAAGTCCCGCCTTACGGCACTTGATATCAAAGAATTTCTCAGCACCAAGGTCAGCACCAAAACCGGCCTCTGTAATTGCAATATCACCTAATTTTAAAGCTGTCTTAGTAGCACGGACACTGTTGCATCCATGCGCAATATTTGCAAATGGTCCACCATGAACGATGGCTGGATTGTGCTCTAATGTCTGAATCAGATTTGGTTTGATGGCATCTTTTAAGAGTGCTGCCATGGAACCGGTTGCATGTAAATCATCTGCCGTAATCGGAGTTCCGTCAAAGGAATAGGCAACAATGATTCTGCCCAGACGGCGTTTCAAATCTTCCATATTGTCCGCCAGACATAAAACAGCCATAATTTCAGATGCCACTGTAATGATGAAATGGTCTTCACGTACCATACCATCCATCTTGCTTCCAAGACCGATTACAATATTTCTAAGTGCACGGTCATTCATATCCATACAACGTTTCCATACTACCTGACGTGGGTCAATTCCAAGCTGGTTGCCCTGCTGGATATGATTATCTAATAATGCTGCCAACAGGTTATTTGCGGATGTAATTGCATGGAAATCTCCGGTAAAATGCAGATTTAAATCTTCCATCGGAACTACCTGCGCATATCCACCACCTGCAGCTCCACCTTTGATTCCAAAGCACGGTCCTAAAGACGGCTCACGAAGTGCAAGTACCGCTTTTTTACCAAGTAAAGCCATCGCCTCACCAAGTCCGATACTTGTTGTGGTCTTTCCTTCGCCGGCAGGTGTCGGGTTAATAGCTGTTACAAGAACCAGTTTGCCATCTTCCCTGTCTTTTACAGACTCCCATAATTCATCGGAAATCTTTGCTTTGTATTTTCCGTAAAATTCCAGCTCATCCTCGTTTATTCCGAGCTTCTCAGCCACTTCCTTAATATGTACCAGTTCTGCTTCCTGTGCAATTTCAATATCTGACTTCATCTTCATTTCCTCCTCATGGATTGTATTCTATAAATCTTTCTTAATTACCCTCTTCAATAAATGCTTCCAGCTGTTCCGGAGACATTAACACCTGTCGCGGCTTGGTTCCTTCATCCGGTCCTACTACACCAGCTTCTTCCAGCTGATCCATAATTCTTGCTGCCCGGTTAAAACCAACTTTAAAATAACGCTGAATCATTCCGATGGAACCTTTATCTTTATCAATCAAAAGCTTTGCAGCATCCAAGAAATAAGCATCTCTGTCATTTCCATCACCAGATGCCGCATCAGCACCAGTGCTTGCGGATACAGAAATATTGTTCATCCGCTCTTCAATATCACTACTGTAGCCTTCCCCCTCATTGTGTTCCTTTAAGAATTCAACCACATCTGATACCTCTTTATCGGATACAAACGCACCCTGTACACGAAGCGGTTTCTGTAAGCCCTGCGGATAATAAAGCATATCGCCTTTTCCTAAAAGCTTTTCCGCACCGTTCATATCAAGAATGGTTCTTGAATCCACACCGGACGTTACAGAAAATGCGATTCGGGATGGCATATTTGCTTTAATCAGTCCGGTAATGACATTTACGGAAGGACGCTGCGTTGCAATGACAAGATGGATTCCTGCGGCTCTTGCAAGCTGCGCCAACCGGCAGATAGCATCTTCCACATCCCCCGGTGCAACCATCATCAAATCCGCTAACTCGTCCACAATAATTACAATCTGCGGCATCTTCTTTGGCTTATCCGGGTCATCAATATCTTTGATTCCTTCTATTTTCTGGTTATAGCCCTTCAAATCACGAACACCGTATTCTGCAAATTTCTGATAACGGTCTGTCATTTCAGCTACCGCCCAGTGCAATGCACCTGCCGCCTTCTTCGGATCTGTAACAACCGGAATAAACAGATGTGGGATTCCATTGTATACACTTAACTCAACCACCTTCGGGTCAATCATGATAAGCTTTACATCCTCCGGATCTGCCCGGTACAAAATACTCATAATAATTGTATTGATACAGACAGATTTACCGGAACCGGTAGCTCCTGCAATCAATAGATGCGGCATCTTTGCAATGTCCGCAATCATGACTTTTCCGGCAATATCTTTTCCGGCTGCAAAAGCAATCGGTGATTTATTGGCATGAAATTCCTCTGACTCTACCAGATCACGGAACATAACCGGAATACTTTCTTTATTCGGCACCTCGATACCAATGGCTGCTTTACCCGGAATCGGTGCTTCAATCCGGATATCCGCCGCCGCAAGATTCATCTTGATATCATCGGACAAATTTACGATTTTGCTGACCTTTACACCCATTTCCGGCTGGAATTCATATCTCGTTACTGCTGGTCCGCAGTTGATAGCCGTAATTGTAATATTAATTCCAAAATTCTTTAAGGTCTCTTTTAATTTTGCTGCTGTCTGATTGAGATAATCTCTGGTATCACCGGAAGCACCTGCACTTCCCTTTTTCAGTAGATTCACCGGAGGGAATACATATCTGCCACCGGAATTTTCCTGTTTTACGATAGATTCTTCTACAGCCGCCACTTCATCTTCGATTTCTATCTTGTCCTGCTTCTTATTCTTCCTTGGCTTTTCTTCTTCCATTACAGGATGCGCCGGTTCTTTTTGCAGATTGCTTTCTGCATTTGGCTCTGCAATTGCTTCCGGCTCAAACACAGGTTCAGATGCAGGCTGAATGATCGGTTCTACCGGTTTTACCTCTGCTCTGTGTATCGTTGCCACCGGCTCATTCATCGTATGAATTACCGGCTGTTCCATTTTCTGGCTGCCGTTGGCTGCCGTAAGCACAACTTTATTTTCTTCCTGTACCACCGGCATATCTTCGATATCACTCAAAGTAATTTCATTAATATCATCTGATTTGACTTTCTTTTTATCCGGGGATGGTAATTTGGTATCCAATGCCACACCGCTTACCTTCTTTTCCATCCGTCGTCTTGCCTGCTCTTTTTCTCTTTCTTTCTCCCGCTCTTCCCGGCGTTCCCTGGCAGCATCCATACGACGGATTGCATCATCCTTCGCTGAATCGTAAATGACTTTTCCACCTTTTTGCATACCCTTCATAATAGAGCGTTCTGTAATCAGCACCAGCGATATTATCAAAACAATAATATCAATGACATAAGTACCCGGCACACCAAAATTCGGACACAAAAGCTGTTCTAATAATCCGCCGATAATACCGCCACCGGCTTTATTGTCAAAGCCATATTGGAACGCAGATATTGCTCCGGCTTCCTTGCTGCTGTCTGTTACCATCTGCACAAACAGGCATAAAAAGGATACAAATAATACCGCCGCTACAATTTTGACTGCTGCTACTTTATTTTCCCGGTTAGACACTGCGAACACCACTGCTAAAAAGAGACAGATTGGGAATACATATGCCATTAATCCAAATATTCCAAAGAAAAAGGAACTGACTCCGCTTCCGATTTTTCCGCCGATTCCAAAATTGGCAAGCAGCAAAACAATACAGACTGCCAGTGTAATCCAAAGAATCACTTCATTCCGGAAGGATTCCTGCTGTTCCCGCTGTTTTCTTGCCTTTGATGCTGTTGTTCCCATTGTTTTCTTCTTCTGAGTTGTCTTTTTTCTAGTTCCAGTTGCCATTTCAATCTCCCGTTTACATATAAAAATATCCTCCAATTGATACCAGTCCCATTATGAGACAGTAGATGGAAAATATCGTGAATTTCTTTTTGCGCACTACTACCAGCATGGTCTTAATGCAGATATAACCGACTACGGCTGCCACCAGCGTTCCAACTATGTAATTCAAAACATCTGCAGACTGTAATGCTGCAAATTCAACATCCTTAATCTCTACTACCAGTGCTCCAAGTATTGCCGGAATAGACATGATAAAAGAATATTTTACCGCAAATTTGCGGGTCATTCCGGTAGAAAGACATGCTGTGATTGTGGTTCCTGACCGCGATAAGCCCGGCATGGTTGCGATTCCCTGACTGATACCGATTAAAAATGCATTGGTATAAGTTACCTGCTTTGGTGTCTTGCCGCCATCCGGAATCCGGTCTGCAATAAATAAAAGCACTGCCGTAATAATAAGGCAGATTCCAGGAACCAGTAAAATCTGCTCTGCCGCAGACACCAGATCTTTCGCTGCAATTCCAATAATTCCGGTTGGAATCGTGGAAACAATGACAAGCATCACAAATTTCCGGTAACTATTATGCACGATTTTACGGTATGGTAAATCTTCTTTTGTTATCACACGTTTAAAAAAGGTTGCCACATTTACAAAAGAATCACCAATAATGGCAAAGCCTTCTTTAATCATGCGGAATATATCCTTATAATATACAATAAATACGGCAATCAGTGTTCCGATGTGAAGCAGAATATCAAAAAACATTCCGCCGGTTTCTATTTGAAAAAACTGTTTAAATATTGCAAGATGACCGGAACTGCTTACCGGCAGAAATTCGGTTAATCCCTGTATCAGACCTAATAAAACAGACTGTAATAATGACATAGCTGCCTCCTTGGTATCTCTCACTACAGTTACTTGTATAAAATTATCAACACTGTGCATTAGTATACCATATTTTGATGCGTTTGTCATTACAGGCATTCGTTTTTCTGTTCTCGTATAATCTCATGCAATTTATGAAGTGCCTGGTCGATTCCCCCCACTTCGTCAATCAGTCCTTCTTTTACTGCATCCGCTCCTACAAGAATGGTTCCCAGATCCTTCGTCAGCATGGTGGTATTCATCATGAGCTGCTCTAATCTTTTTTCATCCGCTCTGCTGTGAGATGCTATAAAATGAATAATCCGATTCTGCATCTGCTGGAAATAATCATAAGTTGGCGGTGCTCCGATTACTGTCCCGCTCATACGCACCGGATGGATGACCATGGTTCCCGATGGCACAATAAAAGAATAGTCCGTTGAAACCGCCAGCGGCACACCAATGGAATGACTTCCGCCTAAGACAAGGGACACTGTCGGTTTACTTAAGGAAGATAGCATTTCTGCAATAGCAAGTCCGGATTCCACATCACCGCCTACTGTATTCAAAAGCACAAGAACACCATCCACCTGGTCAGAATCTTCTATTTCTGCAAGCTTCGGCAGTACATGCTCATATTTCGTTGTCTTGGTATTGGAAGAAAGACATTCATGACCTTCAATCTCACCAATCACCGATAATAAATGAATCTTCTGATGCCATCGGCTGTCAGATAAGGAAATCTGCCCGGATTCCCTGATCAGTTCTTGTTCGTCTAACTGTTCCTTTTTCGATTCATCTTTTTTCTGTTCTTTGTTTTCTGCTTTTTCTATTTTTGATTCTGTATTTTGTAATTCTGCATTTTTGATTTCTTCATTTTTCAATTCCACATTTGGGACTTTTTTCTTTAGCAGCACTTGGTTTTCTTTCTGCTCCATATCAGATGCTCCCTTCTTTCTGTCTGGATTATTTCTCGCTACTCGCGAAAAAAATAAGACAGGCAGTTTTACACTGTCTGTCTTATTATCTACATGATATTCTTTTTTATACCGGCCAGCCCTTTAAATAATTGTAAAGGTTCTCATAACGGCACTTGGAGCTCTTCCAGGAGAAGTCTTTTGCCATGCCACGGTCAATAATCTGGTTCCACTGTTTCTTCTTGTCAAAGAAAATGTGTTTGGAATAATTAATGACAGAAAGCATTTCCTCCCCATTGTAATTACTGAATGAGAATCCGTCTCCGGTATTCTCATATTCATTATATGGAACAACAGTATCTTTTAATCCACCAGTCTCGCGGACGATTGGCACTGTTCCGTAGCGGAATGAAATAAGCTGTGTCAGTCCACATGGCTCAAACCGGGATGGCATTAAGAAGGCATCGGCAGATGCATATAACTTATGTGCCAGGTCATCGGAGTAACAGATATTTGCAGACACACGATCCGGATATTTCCATGCATAATAACGGAACATGTTCTCATACTGGCCTTCACCGGTTCCAATTACTACAAGCTGTGTAAAGTCATCTACGATACGGTCGATAACGAAGTTAATCAAATCTAAACCCTTCTGGTCTGTCAGACGCGAAATAAGACCAATCATATATTTCTTCTTATCTACGGTCAGTCCTAAGTCTTCCTGCAATTTCAGCTTGTTATTGACTTTCTTCTTGCGGAATGACTCAGCATCATAGTTACAGTAAATCTTATTATCTGTTGCCGGGTTGTAAACCTGATAATCGATACCGTTTACAATTCCCTGCATATCATAATGACGGGCGGAAAGCAGACCATTTAAACCTTCCCCATAATTTTCTGTCTGAATCTCATTGGCATAAGAATCACTGACTGTGGTAATGTAGTCTGCATAAACCAGACCACCCTTTAACATATTAGCATCTTTCTTATATTCCAGCTTATCCGGTGTAAAAAGTGATGCCGGAAGTCCGGTTAACCCCTGCATGGTCTTAATATCCCATACACCCTGGAATTTTAAGTTATGAATAGTCATAACAGATTTCATACCCCAGAAGAACATATCTCCCTGAAACTCATTTTTCAGATATACCGGAATGAGACCTGTTTCCCAGTCATGACAATGGATAATATCCGGCTGGAAGCCGATAACAGGAAGCATAGATAATACTGCCTTATCAAAGAAACAGAATTTTTCGATATCCTGTCTGATATTTCCATAAGGTGAGAAACAGTCAAAATACTCTTTATTATCGATAAAGTAATATGTAATTCCATCTAATTCATATTTTAATACACCCACATATTTGCTTGGGATATAAGAACCTGTTCCCATGTAAAAATGTGTTACATATTCAAACTGGCTCCGGAAATGTTCCGGTATACAACTATAGTTTGGAATTACCACACGAATATCCCAATACTGAGGGTCAAATTCCTTTGGCAGTGCACCACACACGTCCGCAAGCCCTCCGGTTTTAATAAATGGTACACATTCTGATGCTGCAAATAGAATTTTCTTCATTTTGCTACCCCTTTCTGCTTAAACATTCTCCAATGCCTGTTCCAGGTCTGCAATGATGTCTTTTACATTTTCTGTTCCAACGGAAAGCCGGATTAAATCCGGTGCTACACCTGCTTCAATTAACTGCTCATCTGTCATCTGACGATGTGTATGGCTGGCAGGATGCAGGACACAGGTTCTGGAATCTGCTACATGTGTTACAATTGCAGCTAATTTCAGATGATCCATAAAGGATACGGATACTTCCCTACCACCCTTTAAGCCAAATGCAATAACACCACAGGTGCCATTTGGCATATATTTTTCTGCCAGTGCATGATATTTGTTATCCCTTAAGCCCGGATAGTCTACCCATGCCACTTTATCATTTGCATTTAAATATTCTGCTACCTTCTGGGCATTTTCACAATGTCTTGGCACTCTTAAATGTAAAGTTTCCAGCCCGACATTCAGTAAGAAGGAATTCATTGGGGATGGAATGGAACCAAGGTCACGCATAAGCTGTGCTGTTGCTTTTTCGATATAAGCCAGCTTACCAAATTTCTGAGTGTATACAATTCCATGATAAGATTCATCCGGTTGTGTCAGTCCCGGATATTTATCCTTATATTTCTCCCAATCAAAATTACCACTGTCAACGATACATCCACCCACTGCCATGGCATGTCCGTCCATATACTTGGTAGTAGAATGAGTTACGATATCTGCTCCCCATTCAAAAGGTCTGCAGTTAATCGGTGTTGCAAATGTATTATCTACGATAAGTGGTACCCCATGTGCATGGGCAACATGTGCAAACTTCTCAATATCAAGTACTACAAGGGATGGATTAGATAAGGTCTCCGCAATCACCGCCTTGGTATTCGGTAAAAATGCCGCTGAAAGCTCTTCTTCCGATGCATCCGGATCCACAAAGGTACAGGAAATTCCCTGTTTCTTAAGTGTGGTTCCCAGCAGATTAAAGGTTCCACCATATAAGGAGCTGGATGCCACAATATGGTCTCCTGCTTCACAGATATTAAATACTGCAAAATAGTTGGCTGCCTGTCCGGATGAGGTCAGCATTGCTGCTATACCGCCCTCTAAATCTGCAATCTTTGCAGCTACTGCATCATTGGTCGGATTCTGAAGTCTCGTATAAAAATATCCGGCCTCCTCTAAATCAAATAACCGTCCCATCTGGTCACTGGTATCATACTTAAATGTAGTGCTCTGGTAAATCGGTAATACTCTCGGTTCCCCCTTGGTTGGTTTCCAACCAGACTGAATACATTTTGTCTCAATCTGATAATTCTCTTCCATCTTTTCTTCTCCTTTATACCATATGTAATATATTATTAGAAAATACCTGCATCTATCTATCATTGTCTCTGATAAATGCAGGTATCAGTTTTATTCCTCCCAGTTGTGATATACTTCCTGTACATCATCATCTTCATCCAGAAGATCTAGGATTCTCTGGATATTGGTAATATCTTTCTCGTCTGTTAAAGAAACATAAGTCTGAGGAATCATGGTAACCTCAGCACTTGCCATTGGAATATTTTCTGCTTCCAAAGCTTCACGTACTGCACTGAAATCATCCGGTGCTGTAATTACTTCAAAGCTGTCTTCCTCTTCTGAGAAATCCTCTGCTCCGGCATCCAATGCCATCATCATCAAATCGTCTGCATCCATATCGCAGTCTTCCTTGGCAATGATAATCTGACCCTTCTGGTCAAAAAGGTAAGATACACAGCCCTGTGTTCCGATATTTCCCTGTCCCTTTGTAAATGCATTCCTTACATTTGCAGCGGTACGGTTCTTGTTATCGGTTAATGCGTCTACAATAATTGCAGTTCCGCTTGGACCGTATCCTTCATAAGTAACCTGTACATAATTTACGGAATCACCGTCTCCGGCTGCTTTTTTAATACCACGCTCGATGGTATCGTTTGGCATATTATTCGCCTTTGCTTTTGCAATTACATCTCTTAATTTACTGTTGTTAGCAGGGTCTGCTCCACCCTCTTTTACCGCAATTGCAATTTCACGTCCTATAATTGTAAATATTTTTCCTTTTGCCGCATCATTTTTCTCTTTCTTATGTTTGATATTGGCAAACTTGGAATGTCCTGACATAATAAATCCTCTTTTCTATCCGTATTTCGTGTATTATTCTACCATTTTTTCATCCTGCTGACAAGTCGCAGTGTCAGACTCGGCAGATTCTTCCGTTTCTGGAACAACATGTACATATTTTATCATCTTATCTTCCACGGAAAGTACTTCGAAAATATAGCCTTTGTATTTTACTTCAAAGACTTCGTGCTCCGATGGAATTTTATCAATAAGAGAAATCAGAAGGCCATTTAAGGTGTCATAATCCTCATCTTCAAAATCAAGATTCAGCGCTTCACCTACTTCCTCTAACGGTGTCATTCCATTCATTACAAATGTTCCGTCCGGTTTCTTCTCTATATAGGTATCTTCCTCATCATGTTCATCTAAAATATTTCCGACGATTTCCTCTAAGATATCCTCCATGGTGACCAGTCCGGCTGTCTGACCATATTCATCCACAACAATTACCATATGCTCTTTTGCCGACTGCATCTCCTGAAACAATGCATTGATGTTGCGTGTCTCCGGTATGAAATCCACCGGACGGATTAACCCGTCAATTTCCTTAATCGGCTTCTTTAAAAGCTCCGGTTGTCTGCTGTAGGATAAGGTCTCTTTGATATGTAATACTCCGATAATATTGTCTATGGTATCAGAGTATACCGGCATTCTCGAATAATGGCTGTCTATCACCAGAGTGATTACATCTTCAAAAATGTCATTTCCATCCAGTGCAGAAATGTTTTTACGGTGTGTCATAATATCACCAGCTTCTTTATCACCAAATTCAAAGATATTATGTATCATCTCCGCTTCATTTTCCCGAAGGACTCCCTGCTCATGGCCTTCATTTACCATGGAAATAATTTCTTCCTCTGTTACATCCTCGGAATCTTTGAATGGAAGTTTATGAAAAAATTTTTTTAAAAATCCTGTATTCGGACTCCCGCCGTCATCCATTTTTGAATACTCTCCTTTTTATACATATTTCTGAAAAATATAACATTTTAGGCAAAAATAGTCAAGTTATGTATATAATTCCAGACTAATCTTCAGTGCTTTGTCGATTTTCGACAGAATTTTTCCATCCAGATGACACACCTTATCTTTTAATCGTGTCTTGTCAATGGTACGAAGCTGTTCCAATAAAATAACCGAATCTTTTACAATGTCATATTCATGACAGGACAGCTCTACATGGGTCGGCAGCTTCGCTTTATTCATCTGTGATGTGATTGCGGCACAGATAACCGTAGGACTGTGCCGGTTTCCTACATCATTCTGTATAATCAGAACCGGTCTGATTCCACCCTGTTCCGAGCCTACTACCGGTCTTAAATCCGCATAATAGATATCTCCTCGTCTGATAATCATAATATACACTCCATAGAATAGGTTTTACTGAAAGTATTACCAATTTTATCGAGTGTATACTGTTCTAATCCTGAAAATAATCTTTCTGTTCTACTTCTTTGTTGTTTTCGAAATAGATTCTTGGAATACGTTTGCCAAGACAGCAGACAAATTCATAATTGAATCTGCCGGATAAATCCCCGATTTCTTCCGCTGTAATGATTTCATCGCCGTCTCTGCCAAGAAGTGTTACCTCTGTTCCAACGACAACATCCGGCACATCAGTAACATCCACCATAAACTGATCCATACAGACTCTGCCAAGAATCGGTACTCTTTTTCCCTGAATCAGTACAGAACCTTTGTTAGATAAAGTTCTCGGATAACCGTCTCCATAACCGACCGGAATCGTTGCCACCTTCGTCTCTCTGGTTGTGGTATAGGTTCCACCATAGCTGATTTCCCTTCCAGCCGGCAGTGTCTTTACGTAAGAAACATGACTCTTTAATTCCATTAACGGGTGCATTGGCAGTCTGTCTTTTTGCACTTCATCCGATGGCCAGAGTCCGTATAATGTAATTCCCGCTCTTACAATGTCCATATTTGCTTCCGGCAAATCAATAATTCCTGCACTGTTTGAACAGTGTGCATGATGGAAAATAACGCCTTCTTCTTTGCACATTGCAATCATTTTCTGAAACAGTTCAAGCTGCTTATGGGCACCCGTTTTGTCTTTTTCATCTGCCCTTGCAAAGTGGGTAAAAATCCCCTCCATTATTATATGTGGCAGCTTACTGATTTGCGCTATCTCTCCTGCATTTTCTTTTTCCACCTGATAACCAATCCGGCTCATTCCAGTATCCACTGCAATGTGAATTGCCACATCCTGATTTTTCTTTGTTGCAGCTTCAGAAAGTGCAACTGCCATATCATACGTAAATACGGCAGGCTCTAATTTCTGTTCTACAATAATCTCATATTCATCCGGGAATGCAAAACCAAGAATCAGAATCGGCTTCTTAATTCCATGATTTCTTAAAATTACGCCTTCTTCCACTGTGGCCACACAGAAGCCATGGAGATACGGAAGCGGCTCTAATACACGGGCAAGTTCCGTTGCACCATGTCCGTATCCATCTGTTTTAATTACCGCAAACATGCTGGTATCTTTCTTTAAAAGCCGGTGCATTGCCTCCATATTCTCAATGGCCGCATCCAGATTCACGCTGGCATATACCCTGCTATATCTTTTCATTTCATTCACCTCAAATTATTATTATGACAACACATCGGATAATCCGTTTATAATTTTGCCTGCAGTCAGTCCATGCATTGAAACTGTTTTGCTCCGTTCATCTGCTGCCGCCGCATGTACATATACCCCAAGCGGTGCCGCCTGCTCTGCAGATAAACCCTGCGCCATCAGACTTCCAATAATTCCGCTCAGTACATCACCACTTCCCGCAGTAGCCATTCCGCTGTTACCGTTCCGGTTAATAAATGTTTTCCCATAAGGAATTGCCGTTACCGTTCTGCTGTCTTTCAAAACACAGATTACATTATATTCCCTTGCGAAATCTTCCGCAACCTGCTCAATATTTTCTTTGATATAGGAAACGGCAAGCTGTTTTAACCGGGACATTTCCCCCAGATGTGGCGTTAATACCAGTTCTGTATGTGGGCGAAGAAGCTGTTCGGTCTGCTCTGCTATGATATTTAATGCATCGGCATCTACTACCATTGGTACTGCCGCATTCTTAAGTACCGTCTTTACAATACTGTGTGCCACATCACTTTTTCCAATTCCAGGTCCTAAAATAATAACATCTGCCCAGGACAGACATTCTATCAGCTGCTGTGTATCAGCCTTTTTTGCAGAATAGGTAGTAAGAATTGCCTCCGGCACTGCTGTCTGTAAGATAATACGGTTTTCTTCCGGTGTATATATTCTCACCAGACCACAGCCACTGCGATAAGCTGCCTTTGCTGCAAGAACCGCCGCACCTGCCATATTCACGCTTCCGGCAACCAGAAGGACTTTTCCAAAGGTTCCCTTGTTCGAATCAGCAGCACGATTATTTAAAAAATTTAAATCTTCCTTTGTGATTGCATAAGCTGCAGGTCTTTTATCTAACCAGCTTTCTTCTCCAATTCCGATATCCTTAACCGTAATATTTCCGCAGTATTCTGCACCAGGAAATAACACCATTCCGGTCTTGCAGTAAGCAAAGGTTACGGTATCATCTGCTTTGAATGCACCACCCAATACAGCTCCATTATCTGCCGAGACACCGGATGGTATATCCAGCGCCAGCCGGTGGGCACTGCTCTGGTTTAGCCGTTCCATCAAGTGCACCAGTTTATCATCTAATTTTCGTGATAATCCTATGCCAAATAACGCATCAATAATCAGGCTGTAGGAATTTGCATCCTCCATTTCATCAATAAATGGTACACCATATGATGTCAGAATTTCATACTGTTCTTTTGCCTGCTTTGAAAAATGTGTTTTATTTCCATAGAGATATACTTCAACCGGAATGTGGGATAAGTATAACAATCTTGCAATTGCCATACCATCGCCGCCGTTATTTCCGGTTCCACACACTACCAGCACGTGGTTACATGAAATTTCTTTTTCCTGTATTACTTCTATCGCAGAAAGTGCTGCCCGCTCCATTAGAACCATGGATGGCACTTTAAAATGTTCGATTGTATTGGTATCACATGTTTTCATTTCCCGGGAATTTACAAGATATTCCATAAATTAATTCCTTTCGTCCGCATTTTCCACCGCTTTTTTTCCCTGCAGACGGTCTTCATCTTCCTGCCGCAGATCAAATATATTTAAAATATCCACACCAAAAATATCATGCATATAAGAATAAATCTGCCGGTTGTTGATTTCACGGTTCTGTTTTTTGATGATATTTTTCTTAAGTTCTACCCTTACCTTATCAATCCAGGCCGTAATTTCATCTGCTTCTTTGCTGTTCTGTCTTAGTCTCTCATAGCAGTAACGCATGCTTTCTAACATAAGTTCCTGATTTGCACTGTTTATATTTCGTGGAAGTTCAATTAATTCATCCTCAATTTCTTCCATTTTGACATTGACTTCATCAATCAGTCTCTTGTCTTCATCTAATTTTCTGGAAGAAATATCCCCCTCATTTTCCTCATGAGTTCCTTCCATGTTGACAACAATGCTTTTCATCAACCGATTCTTTGTCTTTTTCAGTTCTTTCAAATCATTATTAAGCTTTCCCTGCTGTTCTAACAACTGATTTAACTTTTCTTCCAGCTGCTTGATTTCACTGGTTTTTCCGCTTAAAGCAAAAAGCCTGTGCCATTTCTGATCCAATACAAGTATTGGTACTTTTCTGCTTTCTAATGCTTCCAGAAATTCCTTGTCATCTTTCATGCAAAACACCTCTATTCCAGCGTTTCCTTTTTCCTTTTGTTCTTTGTCATATTATAGGATAACTGCATCAGGCTGTCTGATAAATGGACATTTTCCACTACAACATTTTCATCCAACACTTCCAGATCCACATGGGCAAAATTCCAGATTGCATGTACACCAAGGCTTACCAGCTGGTTTGCCACAGCATCTGCCTTTTCTTTCGGCATAGTCAGTGTAGCAATATCTACCTTATGTGTCTTTACAAATTCTTCCAGTTTATCAATCATTTCGATTTTATTGCCACGAATGGATTTTCCGCATAACTCCGGATTCACGTCAAACAATCCTACTATGACGAAGCCGAGTTTTTCAAACTTCACATAATTGGCAAGTGCCTGTCCTAAGTTACCAGCTCCAATAATAATAATATTATGCTGTTCATTTAATCCCATAATCTTTCCGATTTCTTCATACAGAAATTGTACATTGTACCCATATCCCTGCTGTCCAAAACCACCAAAATTATTTAAATCCTGTCTGATCTGCGATGCGGTCACTTTCATTCTTGCACTCAGTTCATTCGATGAAATACGTTCTACCCCTTCATCTAAAAGTTCCCCCAGATATCGGTAATATCTTGGCATTCTACGAATTACTGCCTGTGATATTTCTTTGCTCATTCTGCCAGTTCCTCCTGCTCTCAATACCCTACAATAATTATAGTTTCTTGCCGAAAGGATGTCAATGTGTTACAACTTTAACAATCTTTCTGTAAACTTAATTCTTCCCATTTTGCATAGAGTTCTTCCAGCGCTGCCTCTTCCTGCATCTGCTCCTCATGGATTTTGTTTAATTCATAGGAATTTGATGCTACCTCCGGCTTTGACAGTTCATCATTTAATGCTTCTATCTTTGCCTCTCTCTTAGCAATTTCATCTTCTGTACGCTTTAATTCGTTTTCCAGCTTACGTTTTGCTGCCTGCTGTTTCTTCATTTCTTCCCAGCTTAACTTCTGTTTTCCTCCGCCGGATATCTGCTCTGTTCCCTTATTTTCTCCAGTTCCATCGGAAACAATGACATTTCCTTTTTCTGCTGAATTGTCTGCACGATCCTGTGTAGCTGTGCCAAACGCCGCTAACTCCTGAACTTCCTTTTTCTCCAGATAATAATCATAATTTCCAATATAATTTAGAATTGTTTCATTCTTTAAATCAAGAATTCTGCTGGCAGTTTTATTAATAAAATAACGGTCATGGGATACATAAAGCACCGTTCCGGTATAGGAATTGATGGCTGACTCTAAAATTTCCTTTGACATAATATCAAGGTGGTTGGTCGGCTCGTCTAAAATTAAGAAGTTCGCATTGGATAACATCAGTTTTGCCAGTGAAACACGACCTCTTTCTCCACCACTGATATCACGAATCCGCTTAAACACATCATCATCCGTAAATAAAAATGCCGCTAACACATTTCGAATCTTCGTTGCCTTCAGATTCGGATAAGCATCTGCAATTTCATCAAATAACGTCTTATCCGGGTCTAAGTTCTGATGCTCCTGATCGTAATATCCGATTTCCACATTGCTTCCAAGCTTTATCTCCCCGGCATCTGCGTCTACAATTCCATTGATAATCTTTAAAATGGTGGTTTTCCCGGTACCGTTATTTCCGATTAAGGCAACTTTTTCCCCTCGCTTAATCTGAAAATCAATGTTTGAAAACAGTTTATGCTCATAAGATTTTGAAAGTCCTTTCACCGAAAGTACATCATTTCCACTGGTAATTTCCGGCTCCAATGTAATATGCATATCTGTTTTTTCATCGATTGGCTTCTCAATACGTTCTATTTTATCCAATGCCTTCTCACGGCTTTCCGCACGCTTAATGGACTTTTCCCGGTTAAAGGATTTTAACTTGGATATTACTTCTTCCTGGTGCTTGATTTCCCGCTGCTGGTTATAATACTGTCGCAAAAGACTTTCACGCTGTATTTCCTTCTGCCTCGCATATGCGGTATAATTTCCCGGAAATACCGTTGCCGTATGGCGGGATATTTCCACTACCTTCGTAACAATCCGGTCTAAGAAATAACGATCATGGGCTACGATAATTACGGCTCCTTTATAATTCAAAAGATAGTTTTCAAGCCATGCAATCGATGCCATATCAAGGTGGTTGGTCGGCTCGTCGAGCATGATAATGTCAGGCTTGGTTACCAGAAGTCTGCCTAATGCCACTCTGGTCTTCTGTCCTCCGGATAACTCTGACATTTTCTTTCCGAAATCATTTTCCGAAAAACCAAGTCCCTTTAACACACCGTTTATCTCACTGCGAAAAGTCAGTCCGCCCTCTAATTCAAAGGCATGGCTGAAACGGTTATACTGCTCCATATATTTTTCTAATTCATCTGCGCTTACATGCTGCATGTCTTCTTCCATTTTACGAAGCTTTTCTTCTTTTTCGATTAATGCATCGCAGGCATGAAGCACTTCATTATAAATGGTCTCGTTGCTGTCTTTATCCTGATACTGGGCAAGATAACCGATGGTTTTTCCTTTTGCAACGGTTACCTCGCCACTGTCCGGTGCCAGCTCTCCCACTATAATTTTCAATAACGTAGATTTGCCGGCACCATTGATGCCGACAATTGCTGTTTTCTCATTATCTTCTACATGAAAAGAAACATTCTGTATTATGGTGTCTGTCCCAAAGGATTTACTGATATTCTGACAGGCTAAAATCATGGAAGTCTCCTCACTTTTTCTCTTCACCCCATAAGTAAAGCATTCTTTACAAGGGCTTTTTATAGCTGAAAATTCCGGGACGGCACACTATTCTGCCCTCCCGGAGTATAAAATTTATAACATTTTCTCTAATGTAGCACGGATTGCCTTGATAAAGTCTTCACTGTTTAATACAGTCGGATTTTCAATTGTAGTAATCAGCGCAAGGTCTTTGGTCATCTTTCCGGATTCAATCGTATCTACACAGGCTTTTTCCAGTTTATCGGCAAATGTGCTTAACTCCTGGTTGCCATCTAATTCACCTCTCTTACGGAGAGCTCCGGTCCATGCAAAAATAGTTGCTACGGAGTTGGTGGATGTTTCTTCTCCCTTGAGATGTTTATAATAGTGACGCTGAACTGTTCCGTGTGCAGCTTCATATTCATAATATCCTGCCGGTGATACCAGTACGGAAGTCATCATGGCAAGGGAACCAAATGCAGATGATACCATATCACTCATAACATCTCCATCATAGTTCTTACATGCCCAGATAAAGCCGCCCTCTGCTTTCATCACACGGGCTACCGCATCATCGATTAAGGTATAGAAGTAGGTAATTCCTGCTTCTTCGAATTTTTCTTTATATTCTGCATCAAAGATTTCCTGAAAAATATCTTTGAAAGTATGGTCATATTTTTTGGAAATGGTATCCTTGGTTGCAAACCATAAATCCTGTCTGGTAGAAAGTGCATAGCTAAAGCAGCTTCTTGCAAAGCTTTCGATAGAATCATTTAAGTTATGCTGTCCCTGGACAACACCTGCTCCGGTAAAGTTATGAATCAGTTCTCTTGTTTCTGTTCCGTCCTCTGCTGTATAAACCAGTTCACATTTTCCCGGTCCCGGAATCTTCATTTCAGAAGCCTTGTATACATCACCGTAAGCATGTCTTGCAATGGTAATCGGTTTCTTCCAGTTCTTAACACATGGCTCAATTCCCTTTACAACGATTGGTGCACGGAATACCGTTCCATCTAACATTGCACGGATAGTTCCATTCGGACTCTTCCACATTTCCTTTAAGTTGTACTCCGTCATACGTGCTGCATTTGGTGTAATGGTAGCGCATTTTACTGCAACACCGTATTTCTTTGTTGCATTTGCAGAATCTACAGTTACCTGGTCATCCGTTTCATTACGATGTTCGAGACCCAGGTCATAATATTCTGTGTTCAAATCAATAAATGGTAATAACAGTTCATCCTTAATTATTTTCCAAAGGATTCTTGTCATTTCGTCTCCGTCCATTTCAACCAAAGGGGTAGTCATTTTAATTTTGTCCATCTTTCTATCCTCCATTTACTATTTCAGCAGATTGTCCCAGCCATAATTATCCATATTTTCAATAGTATTTAACATATGACTTGTCGCAAGCAGTTCTGCTTCTTTTGCATTGTGCTGCTTCAATGCTTCTACAATCTTTTTATGTTCATCATTTGATTTTACCACACGATCCGGCATTGACAAAGTGATTTTTCGAACTCTTTCCACATAATGATGAAATGCAGACAATTCATGCTTTAACATTTTGCTTCCGGAAGCTTCATAAAGCACCTCATGAAACTTATTATCCAGCTCCAATATCTGTGCATAATTTTCCTTCTTAGCATGAAATTCCACCAGAAAAATGTTTTCTTCCAGTTCCGCTATCTGCTCCTTGGTAATTCTGTCTGCCGCCCACTTTGTGCAAAGTCCCTCCAGCCGTGCACGGATTTCATAGATATCTTTTACGTCTTCTTTCGTAATTCCCTCTACGAATGCTCCGCGGTTTGGAATGATTCTGACAAGACCTTCCAGTTCAAGCTGCCTTAAGGCTTCTCTTACCGGCGTACGGCTGACACCAAGTTCATCACCCAGGGTTTTTTCTTTCAATTCTTCATCGCACTTGTATTTTCCGGATAAAATATTTTCACGAATCGTATGAAATACTCTTCCGCTTAAAGAATATCCTTCTTCACCCACGATAAAGCCTCCTTAATTTATAATACAATTCCGAGTTTTTTACAACAGTCAGTTATCTGTACTACAAGTTCGTTATCTGTAATTACAGTTACACGTCCCTCATCATACTGCTCGTCTACCCATTGTTTGATGGTCTTTACCAGTTCCGAATTCTTATCTACTTTACGGTCATCACTGAGACGGTAATAGGTATTAATCCAGTGTGCAATTCCAGCAAGTCCTGATGTATTGGAAACAGATACCAGTGCCGGACGATTTAAGAATTTTTCGGTATCAAAAATGTTATAAATTTCTTCATTTTTCAAAAGTCCGTCTGCATGGATACCTGCTCTTGTAACGTTAAAATTACTTCCGACAAACGGTGTACGGCTTGGAACTTTATAATTCAATTCCTTCTCATAATATTCTGCCAGTTCTGTGATAACTCTGGTATCCATTCCATCCAGGGTACCCTTTAACTGTGCATATTCAAATACCATTGCTTCCAGAGGTGTATTACCGGTTCTCTCACCAATACCAAATAAGGAACAGTTTACGCCGGATGCACCGTAAAGCCATGCTGTGGTCGAGTTATTGACTGCTTTATAGAAATCATTGTGTCCATGCCATTCAATCAATTCAGAAGGAACTCCTGCATGTGTGGTAAGTCCGTAAATAATACCCGGTACACTTCGCGGAATTACTGCTCCCGGGAAGTTTACACCATATCCCATGGTATCGCAGGCACGAATCTTAATCGGAATATTGTATTCCTTCATTAACTTCATCAGCTCTAAGCAGAACGGAATTACAAATCCGTAAATATCAGAACGTGTAATATCCTCCAAATGACATCTTGGACTGATTCCAGTCTCTAAGCATTCACGAATCACACTTAAGTAAAGATTCATAACTTCGCTTCTGGTCATTTTCATTTTATAGAAAATATGATAATCGGAGCAGCTTACCAAAATACCGGTTTCACGCAGTCCCAAATCTTTTACAAGCTGGAAATCCTGTTTGCTGGCACGGATCCAGCTGGTGACTTCCGGGAATTTATAACCACGCTCTAAGCATTTATATACGGCATCACGATCCTTCTTGCTATATAAGAAGAACTCGCTCTGACGAATTTTACCCTTTGGTCCGCCTAATTTATGTAAGTAATCATAGATGGTTACAATCTGTTCTGTGGTATATGGTGCTCTTGACTGCTGACCATCACGGAATGTTGTATCAGTAATCCAGATATCCTCCGGCATATTATGCGGAACGATTCTGTCATTAAATGCAATTTTCGGAATTTCCTCATATGGAAAAAGATTGCGGAATACATTTGGTTCCTCAACATCTACAAGCTGATAAAAATGCTCTTCCAACTGTAATAGATTAGTTTTTTCATTCATAACGACTTCTCTCATGGAACACACTCCTTTTGATTCACAAATATTCTTGAATAATTGTATACAATTATACTTGTATGTGTCAAGAGCTTTTTCAAGATTATTCCAAAAAAGTGAATATTTATTAGTATTATCCTTTTTTATCGGTAGATAATAGTATTGTAACCATTCGGTTATATACAAATGCTAAGGAGGAAATTTACTATGTCTAATCGTTCGAAAAAATCTTCTGTTCCAGAAGCACAAAGTGCATTAAACCGTTTCAAATTCGAAGTTGCAAGTGAGTTAGGTGTACCACTGTCTGAGGGATATAATGGGGATTTAACTTCCCGTCAGAATGGTTCCGTAGGCGGTTATATGGTAAAGAAAATGATTGAGGCGCAGGAAAAGCAGATGGCTGAACGTTAACGCATCTTTTTCATTGCCCGCTTAGATGTCAGAAGAGGCTGTCCACCGGAATCGGTGAACAGCCCCTTTCTCAGGTTCCCCCTTTTCTTTCTATATCATTTTTCTATCATGACACATGCAGTAACACTTATTACAATACGAATTTTCCGACAACCTCTTTTAATTCTCCGGCAATCTTTTCCTGCTGGGAAGACATTTCAGACACCGCTCCAACAACTGCAGATACTGAATTTACAGACTGCATAATCTGTCCACTATTATCCACTGTATTCTGGGAAGATTCCGCCACACTGGACACTGCCTGGCTGACTTCATGAATGATTGTCTCGATGTTTACTGCCATCTGGGCAATATCATTGGAAAATTTTTCAATTGCCTGGGCATCATCTCCATACTGCTGTGCTACATTGACGAAAGTATCGTAGTCCGGTGCGACCGTATCTGTCACGAAGTTTAACATAGACTGTGACTGTTCCACAATTCCGCTAAAGGCATGTTCTACTTCGCCAATTGTTTCTTTAATCTTATTAACTGCAGCTGTAGTCTCACCTGCCAGATTGCCAATTTCTCCGGCAACAACTGCAAATCCCTTTCCCTGTTCTCCTGCCCGGGCGGCCTCAATGGAAGCATTTAAGGACAGTAAGTTAATCTGATCTGCGATTTCGGAAATCACTTCTGCCAATGCGCCAATGGATTTTACAACATCTGCATTCTTAATACTCTCCTCCAGACCAGCTCTGTTCTGCGCTGCAAGCTTATTGGCAAGTTCATAAGCATTGCGGCTGGTATCTTCAATTCCATTTGCACGCTTCTTAATTTCTCCTGCCAGCTCCAGACTCTTTTCTGTCTCAGAAGCCAGCATATTAACAGAGGAATTCACTTCCTCTACCGCAGCATTTACTTCTTCCGTCGCTGCGCTGGAGGAAGTCATATCAGAATTAACCTGATTCATCAGTGACTCTATCATCTCATAATCCTTCTTTAATTCCTCTACCGAACGCTTCAGTTCAATGCTGGAATCACTCAGAAGTTTTGCATGACCACTGATTTTTGAAATCATGTCTTTATTATTTCCATACATTTCATTTAAAGACTGTCCCATTGCTCCCAGTTCATCACTGCGTCTGCTCTCAAGCGACTGTACTTTAAAGTTACCCTCTGCCAGCTGTACAGCAAAGTTCTTAACTCTATTAATCTGTCTGGAAACTGATTTTACCTGTGATAAAATCACAAGTATCATAATAATAAGAATCACTGCCGCAATGATTGCCAGCTTAATCCCAAGGCTGATAACCGGTGCATTCAATTCTGAATTTTCAATGGCAATTCCAAGCTTCCAGTCCAGATCCGGAATTGTCTCATAATATACCGTATATCCGGTAATCCCTTCTGTAAAGCAGGCTTTTCCACTATCAGAATCTAACATTTTTGTTCCTACTTTAGCAAGAGAACTATTTTTAGAATCCGTTATTTTTTCATTCATGATTTTACCGGAATCCTGTGTATAAAGATAGGTTCCATCCGACGAAATCAGAAATGCTTTTCCTGTTTTTCCTACTGACATCTGGCTGACCAGATTCTGAATCTCATCCAGCGTAATATCAACAGTTACGCATCCCATATAAGTTCCATCTGCATTATACATCGGTGCAGAACAGTTTACCATATCACAGTCTAAAACCTCATCATGATATGCCTTTGTAAACTTTGGTTCTGTTTCACCATTCGAAACAATCTTGTAGAAATCCCTGCTTACATAATCATAAGAGGACTGGCTCCTGTCATAAGTCAGAATCGGCGTATCTCCATCCTTATATACATAAGGTCCTACAAAACGCTGTTTGGAGTCATACTTATTCGGTGCAAAATAAATTCCGGCACCATAAATAAAATCCTCCTCATAAATCATGGTATTTAAGAAATTAACATATGCCAGCAGTTCCTCATTTTCATAAGTAATCCCAACAATTCCAGCCATATGTTTTGCAAGGCTTGCCGCAGACTGCATCTGTGATTCTACCTCTGTCTTCTCGTTTTCCAGACTCAGCGTCATTTCCTTCCCAATCTCATCGTCAATAATCTGCTTACTGGAAAATACACTGACTGCCCCTAATACAGCCATACCAAGAATCAGTACCGGGAGCATTGCACTTAACATTTTCGTGCTAATTTTCTTCCCTTTTTTCTTCTTAGCCATAAAAATATATCCCCCGCTTTCACTAAATTGTAATTTTGTACTTATTGTATCAACATTTAGGCAATTTAGCAATAAAAACGAGGGATTTTGCGTTAATTTTCGTAAATTTTTCACAAATTGTTCCTTAATTTTTCGAAACTTTCTAAATATTTGTGTTGTATTCTGTCATTTTGTACGCATTTTTCAGTGTTGTTTCAAGTCTCATGTCTTTTTCGCAATCGTTTAAGTTACACTTTTCGACATATTCTTTTGCTTCTTTGGATGCAATAGAAAGCATATCGGCATCCGAAAAGACATCTGCAATTTTAAATTCCATCAAACCACTCTGACGTACCCCAAAGAAATCTCCTGGTCCACGCATTTTCAAATCTTCACTGGCAATATAGAATCCATCATTAGAGCCCGCCAGAATATTCAATCTCTCTTTGGCATTCTTTCCATTGGAAGAATTCATAAGAATACAATAGGATTGTGCATTTCCTCTTCCGACACGTCCCCGCAGCTGATGGAGCTGTGCCAGCCCGAAACGCTGCGCATCTTCAATCATCATAACAGTGGCATTCGGCACATTCACACCTACTTCCACTACCGTTGTAGAAACCAGAACCTGGATTTCACCAGTGACAAAGGCTTCCATTACTTTATTCTTCTCTGCCGGGCGCATTTTTCCATGAAGTAATCCTACGCTGATTCTGTCTCCATAATATTGTTCTAATTTCTTTACATATGAAGTAACATCCTGCAATTCCAATTCCTCATTGGCTTCTACCAGAGGACAGATAATATATGCTTGATGTCCTTTTTGAACTTCATCTAAAATAAAATTCCAGGATTTCTCCCGCATTTTCGGTCCAACGACACAATTTTTGACCGGAAGACGTTCTGCCGGAAGCTCATCTACTACCGAGATGTCCAGATCTCCGTAAAGAATTATTGCAAGGGTTCGCGGAATCGGAGTCGCACTCATAACCAGTACATGTGGCAGCCGGCAGCTCTTATATGCCAGTGTCTCCCTCTGTCTTACCCCGAAACGATGCTGTTCATCCGTTACTACCAACGCCAGCTTCTGATAAAGTGCCTTTTCCTGTATCAATGCATGGGTTCCAATTATCATGGCATTCTGTTCTGTTTCCATTCTCGCATATGCTTCACGTTTTTCCTTTGTGGTCAACGAACCGGTAAGAAGAATAACAGGAAAGTCCAGTTCAAACATGGCAATCCATTTCTGAAAAGTGTCATAATGTTGTCTTGCCAGAACCTCAGTTGGTGCCATAATAGCAGTCTGATAACCTTCATGAGCAAATTTTGCCATAATAAGGAATGCAAGAATAGTCTTACCGGAGCCTACATCCCCCTGTATCAACCGCTGCATGGCATAAGGACTGTATATATCTTTTTCCAGATCTTCCAGTGTTTTCTTCTGGGCATTTGTCAGTGGAAACGGAAGCTGTTCTGCCACCACTTCAATAAATTCATCCCTTACTACCGGAAATCCATTTGGTGTCTGCTCATGATGTTCCTTAAACCGCTGTATCTGTAGCAGAAATAAGAAAAATTCGTCAAAAGCAAGACGTTTTCTTGCTCCGGTCAGTTCTTCTAAATCTGTTGGAAAATGCACTTTTTCCAATGCCTCTCTCAATCCCATAAACTGATGGCGGGCTAAGATTTCTTCCGGAATATATTCACCATCTTCTTTTACACTGTCAAGGGCTGTATGTACAAGTTTACCAAACTGCTTGCTGGATATTCCCTTAGTCAGAGAATATACCGGTTGCAGGGATATCTGCATTTTCCTGTATTCATCCGGCTTCCACACTGCCGGCTGTTCCATGACATATTTCTTATTTTTTAAGGTCAGCTTTCCATATAATATTACTTCCGGTTCCCGGTTCAGCTGATTACAGATATAGGGCATCCGAAACCAGACCGCCTCTACTTTCCCTGTTCCATCGCTAAACTGCGCAGTAGATATCTGCATGGCTCTGGTATTTCTCGTTACCGGAGAAGAACACAGCCGTACATGAAAAGCATAGACTTTCTCCGGCTCTGCCACACTGATATGCTCCGGCTCCGGCATCCGCTTATAATCCCTTGGAAAAGCAAGGAGTATATCCCCAACGGTATATACTCCAAGTTTTTGCAATATTTTTTCAGTTTTTGGTCCAACTCCATTCAATTCCTGAATGGGTGCATTTCTGTCCATAAACACTCCTGTTACTCTACTGATATTACATAATAGTAAATTGGCTGTCCGCCAAAGTGAATCTCCACTTCTACCTCCGGATACTTCTCTTCTAAAGCAGCACCTAATGCATTGGCATCTTCTTCTGTTACTTCTTCACCATAATAGATACAGATAATCGCAGATTCTTCATCTACCATCTCAGCAACCATATCTTCTGTAGTGCTCTTGATATCCTTACCAACAGCAAGGATGCTCTTGTCGCCAATTCCCATATAATCGCCCTGTTTAATCTCTTTGTCATCGATTACGGTATCACGGACTGCATAAGTTACCTGACCGGTCTTTACATTTTCTAATTCCTCGGTCATACGTTCTGCATTTTCCTCTGCCGACTGATCCGGAATAAAGTTAATCAGTGCTGTAATTCCCTGTGGAATTGTCTTGGTTGGAATAACAATAATCTTCTTATCTTCTACTAAAGATGCTGCCTGATTTGCAGCCAGTACAATATTCTTATTATTCGGAAGAATAAAGATGTTATCTGCATTCACATGGTCGATGGCATTTAACATATCCTCGGTACTTGGGTTCATGGTCTGACCACCTTCGATGATATAATCCACGCCAAGTCCGTTGAAGATTTCATTGACACCTGCACCAATGGATACGGAAATGAAGCCCATTTCTTTTCTTGGTTCCTCTGTCTTTTCTTCTTTGGTTTCTTCCTCTTTCTGCTCTTTTGCGAGTTTCTCAGCATCCTTGATTAGTTTTTCCTGATGCTCTTCACGCATATTATCAATCTTGATTTTGCTTAATGAACCATGTTTCAATGCTTCCTGGATGGCAAGACCAGGGTCATTGGTATGTACATGGGTTTTCACAATCTCATCATCTGCCACAACAACGATAGAATCACCAATGGACTCTAAGAAGTTTTTATATTCATGCTCCTGCTTCTCTGTTAATGGCTGATTTAATACAATGATAAATTCGGTACAATAACCAAACTTAATATCAGCTTCTGTCTCAGCAGTAATCTTCATAACACCTGCAGATGCTGCAGAACCTTCAATGCTGTAATCAATTTCTTTGCCAATCAGGGAATCATAACCGCCCTTTAATACCTGAACCAGTCCCTGTCCGCCGGAATCTACTACGCCAGCCTGTTTTAATACAGGAAGCATATCCGGTGTCTTGCTTAACACATGGTCTGCTTCTTTAATAACTTCATCTACAAAGAATACAATATCATCGGTATCATCACAAAGTTCTAATGCTTTGTTGGCTGCCCCCTTAGCAACAGTAAGAATCGTTCCTTCCTTTGGTTTCATAACTGCCTTATATGCAGTCTCAACAGCCTTCTGCATAGCTTCTGTCAGAATCACTACATCAAGCTCATCATATTCTGCAATCACCTTGGTAAATCCACGGAATAACTGGGAAAGGATAACTCCTGAGTTTCCTCTTGCTCCTCTTAATGAACCCGAGGAAATTGCCTTTGCAAGTTCCTTCATGGTCGGATTTTCAAGCTCGCTTACTGCCTTTGCTGCTGACATAATTGTCATAGACATATTGGTTCCTGTATCTCCATCCGGTACAGGGAAAACATTCAGTTCGTTAATCCACTCTTTTTTTGCTTCGAGATTCTTTGCTCCGGCCAAAAACATTTTAGCAAATACCGCAGCGTTTATTGTACTTACTTCCACTTCAACAGTTCCTCCTTAATCAATCACTCTGACGCCTTCAACTAAAATGTTGACTTTCTTAATCTGCATTCCGGTAAACTCTTCCACTTTATATTTTACCGTATGAATCAGATTGTCTGCTACTGTCTCAATACTTACGCCATAGGCAACAATTACATGGAAATCAATTGTAATTTTATTATTTTCATCCACATCCACATTTATACCATGTGTCAGATAATCTCTCTTTAATAATTTAACCAGGCCATCTTTCATATTAACTGCAGCCATTCCCACAATGCCAAAGCACTCAACTGCAACAGAACCGGCATAGGTTGCAATTACTTCATTATCAATTACGACTTTACCTAATTCGTTTTCCATTTTACCTGTCATTCTATAACCTCCAATTAAAATTAATCTTCTCGCATTTCCGCCAGTATATACATAACATGAACTATATTATAACCTCTTTTTCTGAAAAAAGAAACAGTATTTTTCTTTATTTTCAAAAAATGCAATTTTTTTCTTGCATTCTGTCTGTATTTCTGTTAAGATAGCTTTGTTGTGAGCTTGTGTCATAACAGGCTTAGTGAAGAATTTAAAGGAGGTGCTATCATGGCAAAATGTGCAGTTTGTGGAAAAGGCGCTCATTTCGGTAACAATGTGAGCCATTCTCATAGAAGATCTAATAGAATGTGGAAATCAAACATCAAATCTGTAAAATGTAAAGTAAACGGAACTCCAAAAAGAATGTACGTATGTACTTCCTGTTTAAGATCCGGATCCGTTGAAAGAGCTTAATTAGCATTTTCTATCTGGACTGTCCTTTTGGACAGTCCTTTTTTTACTTTACAGGAAATTGCTTTCCTGTAAAGTAAAAACGCTCCGCGAGGATGCACACTGCGGCGTATAAGGTAGTTGTCGCAAGCGACCGCCGCAGGCGCGAGAATGTGCCAAGGCACATTCTTTGTTCTTTTACAGGAAATTGCTTTCCTATTACTTACAGCAAAAAAGATTATACCCTATCAACAGCAATATCAATATAATAATAATCCCAATCACGTCACTTGGAATAATAAACATAAAAAACATACCAAATCCCACCATGAAAAAGGAATACCCCATCAAGCGTTTCATGTTTTTTCTCCAATCAAAAAGACATATACCATTATAGTATATGCCCTTCTTTTTCACTTAGCACGCTGTACGTTTTTCTGTTACTATTCTATACTGTTCTTATTCTTCATCCTTATTTACTGCATCAGATAAAATTTCATTCATCTCAGACTCTGCTGCTTTCTTGGATTCTTCATCTAACTTTGCAGTTGCTGCCTCATCCTTCTTTCCCCTGGATGCAAACTTATTTACGAAATCTGGTACCATATCAAGAATTTTGGTCACACCATCCTGATTCTTAATATTTACAAGCTTGGTGGTGCCATTCTGAATGACAAGAACCGCACTCGGTGTAATCTTTCCACCCATTCCTCCTGCTCCGTTGTTCTTCTTCTCCTGTGAAAATGCACCTGCGCCTACACCAAAGGATACATCCACTAATGGAAGAATGATGGTATCTCCGATATGAATGGCATCTCCTACAACCGTCTTGGTTGTAATGAAACTGTCCATTCCTTTGAATAAAGATTCTACCGTATTGCGAAATGTGTTATTACTGTCTGACATAATAATTCCTCCTGATTCTACTTCATATTGATTCTGTTAAAATTGCTTTATAAAGTGTTTCACATCCGGATTTCTCCAGATTTGAATTGCAGCCTTTAATAAATGAATCACCTGTATCCGTCCCCTTATATCCCAGCTGCCTTCGATATAAAAACGTTCTGCCTCAAAATCCGGCATAATAGATACCTTATCATAATATAAAAATGGTAATACGCTGAGCACTGCTAAAACCTGTCCTGTGGCTGCCGGATCTTCCATACCATAAGCAACATCTGCCTTCATATGCTTTGGTCCGTATTTTTTTAACAGCCCTATTACAGCACCCAGGACAAAACGGACGGCACTTCTATTCTGCTCATCCTGTATCCACTGATTCACTTTTTTTATTTTACTGCCGATATTTTTAAATTTCTGCGGAATTGCTTTTATCTTTTCTACTATCGAGCGTATTGTCTTCCTGATTTTACCAAATACGGAAACAAACTTTTTCTTATATGTCTTCTTATGGCGTTTCTGTTCATACTGTTTTTCCGTCTGTTCTTCTTGCACTGCAGCCGGTGGATTCTGTTCTTCCAGCCCCGTTACATCTATCTTTTTTTCAATCGCCGAAGCTGTTTGTTCTTCCGGCTTCTGATGTTTCTGCACTAAGTCTTTTTCCGGTTCCTTATGGGATTTTTCCCCGGATTTCTTTTTCGGCTTTTTCTTTACTTTCTTTTTCTCTAATTTCTTTTTGGATTTTTCATCCGATGGATACTTCCATGCTTTTATGCCAAAAATCTTTAAAACTGCAAGCTGCTTTCCCTGCTCCATCAGAAAGGAAAAACGCAAAACCATAAGACACCATGCTCCATGCACTTTTAACGTAGTCTGTCCCTGCCTTGTCTCTCCACGAATCCGGTAAGATACCGGAGCAAACAGCAAAAGCATAATAAGTAAAACCAGTAAAACTAATATGCATAATAATATTATGCCCAGGATTTTCAAAATAGATAACAGCACTGTCATCCTCATGTCTCCATTTCAGTATTTTTACGAGTCTGCTGTTTCAGTACAAATTTACGCACTTCAAATGTTCCTGTTTTATGATAAATATCATTCACAATTGCTGCTGACATCTCTAATGCTGCGTCATATCCTTTTTCCAGACCGATAATAAAAAGTTCTTTCTTCGGATATGCCTTTTGTAATAAATCTGTTGCCGGTATAATATCCAGAAGATTCTCTTCATTTGACGGAAGGGTCAGAAGATAAAGCGACGGCTGTGGCACATTCCGCTCCACTCTGCTTTTTACCTTTGCTTCCTGATTTTTCAACCTTTCTCCCAGATATAAATTAGAATACCAATGCATGCTACACCTCATATCTGATTTAAAAAAGCAGTCAGATGGCTGCTCTAATAATATTTGTGGGTTCCCCACAGATTACACTTTTTCAAATCCAGATATTCATTATAAGCTTTTTCCAAAATCTGCTTCTCATTGGCAAATTTTAAAAGATGATAGGCTTCATGATATTTATAATATCCGGAATCTACAAAGAACTCTTCACGTTGTGGCTTACTGTAATAACTGTCTGCCATCATCAGATACCAATGTACCTGTTTCTCCACCGTATCTTCTGGCACAGTAAAGCTATACTGGCTCTTCCCGACATATTTGATTATGGATGCATCTACGCCCGTTTCCTCCAATACCTCTCTTGCTGCGGTATCTTTGAATTCTTCCCCGGGTTCTACTGTTCCCTTTGGAAGCACCCAGCCTTCGTACTTATTCTTATAATTCTTATAAAGGACAAGCACCTTACCCCGAAATATTACCACACCACCACAACTTGTTGCTTCAATCATTGCAATACCTCCTGATGTGGTCACTACCTTTTGTTTAACAAACAGTATACCCCTTTTTTCATAAGGATGCAACAATCCATTTCAGAAGTCCCGGATGATTCCTGACGCAGCATGTCATCCTATCTGCTTTCATTTATCTGTAATATACATCAAAAACCTGTTTTGCTGCTGGAACTGCAACGGTACTGCCTGCACCTGCACCTTCTGCAATTACAACAACTGCAATATCTTCCTTATCCTCCCGGTGTGCATATCCAACAAACCAGGAATGGCTTTCTCCCTTATTGTTATTAAACTCTGCGGAGCCGGTCTTGCCGTATGCAGTATAACTCTGCCCATTTAACTTGGATGCAGTACCATCTGCAACTACACCTGCCATAAATTCCTGCATGGTCTTAGCTTCTTTTTCCGAAAGAAGCTGCTTGCTTGCAGCCGGCTCATATTTCTTTACTTCTATACCATTTTCATTTTCCGTATGATCTACCACATAAGGTTTCATCAGAATACCATCGTTGGCAATTGCACTGGTAATCAATAACATATGGAGTGGTGTTACCAGCGTCTCTCCCTGTCCGATTGCCGTCTGCATTTTCATACTTTCCTGGGATTCATCTGTTAATTTAAACTGACTTTTACTTGTTTCAAAGTTTCCCGGCAGTGTCTTATCAAACATCAGATCTGAACAAAGGTCCGAAAGAGAATCTGTGTCCAAAGATAATCCAATATTGGCATAAGATGAATTACAGGAATTTGCAAAGGACTGCTTCAAATCCTGCGTTCCATGCACGGCATTATTATAACAGTGTATTGTAAAATCATTCTCTGTAATACTTCCGTTACAACTATAACTGTAATTCTCATAATCCGGATTTTCCCGGATATATTCTAAAGTTGTAATTATTTTAAAAGTAGAACCAGGCGGATATAATCCCTGGGTCGCCCGGTTTAAAAGAACCGAGTTATTATTATCTTCTGAAATAATGGAATCCCAGTCTGCCGCAATAGTATTCGGGTCAAAATCCGGTTTGGACACCATGGCAAGCACTTTTCCGGTGGAAGGCTCCATCACAACAACTGCACCATCATAATTACCCAATGCCTGATATGCAGTTTCCTGCAAAGTGGAATCCAACGTGGTAACCACATTGTCTCCCATGCTTTTTTCATCTTTAATCTCGTTAAACATACGCTCTAATACAAAAGAATGGGAACGTAAAAGATTAAAGTTCATATTGGATTCAATACCTGACTTTCCATTGGTGGAAAAACCGACCACATGCGCATACATATTACCATAAGGATATTTCCGGGTTTCATTACCGGCAGCATCCACTACGGTCTCGGCCAAAACTTTGCCATCTGCTGACATAATCTTTCCTCTGACCACACGGTCTGCAAAAGTATCCTGTCTGCTATTATATGGACTATTGATAAAATCTTCGCTTTTTACTGTCTGAAAATATACCATATATCCCATCAGGCAGATAAAGATAGCAAGGAAAAGATAAGTAATCACTGCAAATTCTTTATTCTTACTAACTGAGGTCCCTGACTTCTGTTTCGAATCCCGATTTTGCTTTCTTTTTTGCTGATTTATATTCTCCTTTTTCATTATGTGACACTCCTTCGTCTTCCCGCAAAATATATAATCCCTGAATAATGCCAAATATAATCAATGTACTTAACATGGAGCTTCCTCCATAGCTGACTAACGGAAGGGTTACTCCGGTGGATGGAATAAATTTTGTTACTCCACCAATGGTTAAGAATACCTGAAATCCGTAAATCGTTCCAAGTCCAAGTGCCACCAGCTTATAAAAGGAATCCTTTAACTGCATGGCAATATTTAAAAACATCAGGAAACAGCTTACACAGACCAGAATCAGACACAGAGCAAACATTCCACCCAGTTCTTCTGAAATTGCTGCAAAAATAAAATCCTGCTCTACTACCGGAATTTTATCTGGCATGCCCTGATATAACCCCAGACCGAAAAAGCCTCCAGTCCCGATTGCAAAAAGCGACTGGCAGATCTGATAGCCCTCTTTGTCAATTACTTTTAGTGGTGTTTTCCATGCCACCACACGGACTCTGACATGATTAAATAATTTATAGGCAATTACTGCCGCTACACTTCCCGCCAGCAGTCCACCGGCAAAATAGAGTGGTTTTCTCGTTGCCACATAAAGCATTGCCATATAAGCCACAAAGAAAATCAATGCGCCACCTAAATCCCGGGATAATACCAGAATCAATACATGCAGTGCTGCAATCAAAGTGGTAATTACCACCTGACGGAATTCCGTTGATTTATGATACATGGCAGCCACAAAAAACACAAAAAGAATCTTAATAAATTCAGACGGCTGTACCGTAATTCCCGCTATGGTAAAGGAAATCTTTGCTCCATAGCTGGTGCTTCCTGCGATACATACAATACCAAGTCCCACAATACCGATTGCCGCATAAATCCAGGTGAGATTCCGGAAAAATCCCATCCTCCGTATCATCACCGGAATCACAAGGGAAATCACACAGGATACCGCTGCAATCGCAAACTGCTTGATAGCATGTCCAAAATTCAGGCGGGTCAGAATAATAAACCCGATAATCATAAGCATACACATATTATTAACCAAAAGTCTTGAAGCCTTCGGATAACATAATTTGTACACATTCCGTACCACAACAAGAAGAATTATCTGCGCCAGATAAAAAATAAAAGTATATGCATCCTCTGTCACCGCAAATATGACTACATATGCCGTAAAATGAATCGCATACAAAATCCTTGCCTGCCGTTTAAATTTCTTTTCCTGTTTTCGTTCTGATATATTCCGGAATACCGAAAAACATTCATATGTATACACAGAAAACAGAATAATAAGTGCATATTTTGATAATTCCACAATCAAATGAACCATAAATACCTCTGCTTTATTCTACGCCTCGTTTAAAATGTCCATTGGTGCATTCCATTGGCATCTGCCCCAAAATGCCACCATTTTTATAAATATCGCCATAAATTGTTAAAATCTGTTCTGTCTCTTCTTCAGTTTCTGTCGTAAAGGAAAGCCTTACGGCAGCCGGTGCAATCTTTTTCACGGTTACGTCTTCCTTAAAGAGACAGACCGGAAGCGAATTATAAATTACGTTATAACATTCCGAGCAGAAATTTTTCACCGGAAAATGTACAGAATAACGGTCTTTTAAGTTCAGCACCTTGTGCTGATGCATACAGCCTAACGTGTTCTTATGAATACACTGTGCCGTTATCATAAGCGGAAGTCTGCCATAGATAATCATTTCAGACCGGCTGTTTTCTCTTCTTAAAATCTCCTTCCGGTTCAATTCCACCGGAATTGTATCCTGTATCATTCCAAGACGATAAAAATATTCTGCCGCTTCATTGGAATAGGTATATAAATTACTGTCGGATACCATCTGCCAGTTTTCATTGCCCCATTCCTTTATAAACGCAATCTCATCAAGACTCCGCACCATAATACCATCTAATGGAAGCTTTTTTAGCTCCGGCATGATTTTTTCATAAAAAAGACTGGTCTGCTGCCGGAAAATGAACGGGAATACATAAAATGCTTTCTTACCGGATGCATGTACCCTGTCTATATCCTCACTTAACTTGCGGAGCAGATTTTCTCTTGTATACAACATACAATCAAGATAAACCGTATCCACGAAATCGGCTTTTAATACTGCCGGAAGCTGTTCTGCGTCTTCAATCAGTACCCTAACTTCTGTGGATGAACCGGCGGATTGTTGTCCAGAAGTCTGTGATAATAACTGTCCGGAAATCTGCTTTTCTTTTATGGCATTTCCTGTTGTCTGCCTATCTGTTTCAGCAGAAGAAGTTTCCACCAATTCTGGAAGCGTTCTTTCATAAGGTTTCAACAACACTTCTTCTAATGCTTCCAACGCACCTCTTCGCAGCTGGTTCAACTGGTTTACCGGCATAAAAATATCATCATCCATTGTAACTTCAAGATTTTCAAAAACAAATGGTGTATTTCCGGTCTTTGTAATCTTTTCTGTTACAACTTCTTTCGTCAACGGACGATTCTGCGCTACAAGAACCATATCTCCCTGATAAGAAACTTTTATTTTTCCATATTGCACTTCTATCTTAGCAGGGCATTCTTTATTTAATATTAACTTTCCTTTAATCTTTTCTTTTAATTCGGTGTCTACATATTCTCTACGGATGTTATCCTGAAGAACACCTTCGCTCTTATTATGGGAAGCACTCTCTCCGCTTAGCATATCACTGTCATTATGATGATAGTAATATCCGTTGGTAAAGCCACCTCGGTTTCCAAGTTCTAAAAGTGCCCTGATATCCTTCTTCTCCACCGGAATGCGGCTTCCATCCAGATAGGAATCCATATATTTCCGGTAAATACTTACTACACCGGCAGCATATTCCGGTGTCTTCATCCGTCCTTCTATCTTAAAGGAATATACCCCATGGTCTGCCAGTTCATACAAAAATGGCAGTGTACACATATCCTTAAGGCTCAGAATCGGTGTTGCATGATGTCCGGTAAGACTTTTTTCTCCCTGCAATACTTCATAGGAAAGGCGGCATGGCTGTGCACATCTGCCACGGTTTCCGCTTCTTCCGCCGATGATACTGCTGAAAAGACACTGTCCGGAATAGCAGTAACACAATGCGCCATGAATAAAGCTTTCCAGTTCCACGCCTACTTCATCATGGATTCTTTGAATTTCTTCTAAGGACATTTCTCTCGCTGTCACCACACGCTCTACACCCTGTTCCTTTAAAAGCCTGGCTCCCTCTACATTGGTAATGGTCATCTGGGTACTGGTATGTATCGGAAGATTCGGAAAATGAGTTTTGATAAACTCCATAACGCCCATATCCTGCACGATGACAGCATCTAATCCCGCTTCATAATAAGGGTGCAGATAATCATAGAGCTGTCCTAATTCATATTCTTTTAACAGGGTATTCACCGCAAGAATAATTTTGCGTCCATGAATATGTCCGAAACGGATTGCTTCTAATAATTCTTCTTCGTTAAAATTATTGGCATATGCTCTTGCGCCGAACATACTTCCGCCAAGATATACGGCATCTGCTCCGGCATGAATGACTGCCTTTAATGTTTTCAAGGAACCTGCCGGTGCTAAAAGTTCTAACTCTTTCATCTTTCCTCATCTCCTATGGCAACAAAAGGGACAGATAAATGTCTGCCCCCTTTCATAGTTTTTATTCTCTATTACGCTTTCTTTCCGGAAGGCTTTTCCTCTTTCTTTTCTTCCGTATGGTCTGCTTTCTTTTCTTCTGGTTTTACAGTTTTTTCCGGTTTTTCAAGTTTATCTACTTTACCAAGTAAAGCATCTTCTAAGGTTGCTTCTAATCTGGTCTTATTTAAAAGCAGCTCTTTATTTTCTTTTTCCAGATCCTTTAAAGATTTGGCATCACTTTCCATGCGGATCTGGTTGGAAATCAGTTCATGCTTTAAATCATAGATTTCACGGTCTTTTACCTCTAAATCCTGCTCTAATTTTTCAACCTGATTTTTCGCTTTGAAGTAATCATCTGCAATGTTCAATGCCAGCAATGTGGAACGCATATCACTTGGAATTCTCTTATATTCATCCAGCATTTTAAATTCTGCAATCTTATCATTGATATAAGTTGCTACCTTCTGTAAATACTCCTGACTCTCATATCCGCTTAAAGTATATACTTTTCCATCAATAATCACTTCTGTATTATTTTTTGCTGCCATTTTCATTTCCTCTCTGCGTATCTGCCTAAAAATATTCTCTGACTACTACATATAGCATATTATAGCTATAAATCTGTCGAAAAACAACTATTTTCTTAGCCCTCTATTCCAAAGTGATGATATGCAAATTCTGTTGCGACCCTTCCCTTTGGTGTCCGGTTGATAAATCCATTCTTTACAAGATATGGTTCATAAACATCCTCTATGGTTCCGGCATCTTCCCCAATCGCTGCCGCAAGGGTATCCAGCCCTACCGGGCCACCCTGGAATTTTTCAATAATCGTAAGCAAAATATTCCTGTCATTCTGGTCTAAGCCCATCTTGTCTACTTCCAGTAAATCCAGTGCAAAGGATGCTACTTCTTTGGTAATTTCACCATTGTACTGCACCTGTGCAAAATCACGCACCCTCTTTAAAAGGCGGTTGGCAAGACGCGGCGTTCCTCTGGAACGGCGTGCCAATTCGATTGCACCTTCCTCATCAATCTTTACCTCTAACTTTTTTGCAGAATGGACAATAATTGTCTTAAGTTCCTCCACATTATAAAATTCCAGATGATGTACCACTCCAAAACGGTCTCTTAAGGGTGCCGATAAAAGTCCGGCTCTGGTAGTGGCACCAACCAGCGTAAAATGCGGTAAATCAAGGCGGATTGAACGGGCAGTTGCGCCTTTTCCCACCATAATGTCAATGACATAATCCTCCATGGCAGGATATAATACTTCCTCTACCTGCCGGTTCAGACGATGAATCTCATCTACAAATAAAATGTCACCTTCTGCAAGATTACTCAAAATAGCTGCCATTTCTCCCGGCTTTCCAATTGCCGGACCGGAAGTGACTTTCATATGTACGCCCATTTCATTGGCAATAATGCCGGCAAGAGTAGTCTTACCCAGTCCCGGAGGACCATAAAACAATACATGGTCTAAGGACTCTCCACGCTGTTTTGCAGCCTCTATATACACTTTAAGATTTGCTTTTGCTTTCTCCTGACCAATATATTCATCCAAGGTCATCGGACGCAGTGTTTTTTCGATTTTGATATCTTCATCCTGCATCTGCGTTGAAATTACACGTTTTTCCATTTTATGCTCCTCTTATAAGAATGCCATCTGCTTCAAAGCCAGTTTTAAAATATCTTCTACCGAACTGTCTTCCGTAATTTCGATATCCCGCAGCACCTTCAAAGCCTCTGTGGAAGAATAACCCAGTGAAACCAGTGCCTCTACTGCTTCATTGCGGATTCCTTTTAAGCCGTTACCAGAAACAGCTTCCTGTGTATGGCTTAATTTCTGTTCAAAGGCATCCTCTAAACTAAGCTTGTCTTTTAATTCTATAATCAACCGCTGTGCCGTCTTATTTCCAACACCCGGAGCTTTTGCAATTGCTTTTGCATCATCAGACAATACTGCAAAACGCAAATCATCCGTTGACATGACAGAAAGAATTGCCAGTGCACCCTTTGGTCCGATTCCGGATACACCAATCAGCAATTTAAATACATTCAAATCATCTCTGGTAAGAAAGCCATATAAAATAAATGCATCCTCTCTGACACAAAGATAAGTATAGATTTTTACTTCTTCGCCAACTCCCGGCAGCAGAGATAATACCTGTCCCGGAATATAAATATTATAGCCGATTCCGCCATTTTCAACGACAATATGATTCTCTGCCACTATTTCGGATAATTCGCCTTTGATATATGAATACATAATCTTCCTCCTACTTCCTTTGCCACAATTCCAATCAGGGCACCCGTCACAAAGCCTGCAATCAATAAAACCGGCATATAGTAAATGACATAATATGAGCTTACCAGAAATCCTGCTACGATAAGCTGTCCCATATTATGTATGATTCCGCCACAGATACTGACCGTAACTACATGAAAACAGTTCATTCGAATCAGAATAAACATAAGTACAAAGCTTAATAATCCGCCGGCAAGTCCATAACAGATGCTGACCAAATTTCCAAATAAAATTCCGGTAAGCACAATACGAAGCACCGATACACAAAGAGCCTCTCTCCAGCCAATCAGATACAGCATCAGCACCGTAACAAGGTTGGCAAGTCCAAGCTTTACTCCCGGTATTCCAATGGCAAAGGGCAATATTGCTTCCACATAACTTAATATCATGGCCAGTGCCAAAAACACGCCAAGATATGCTACACTTTTCTTCATGCTTTCACCTACCCTGCCACATCATCCAATGTATTTTTCTGCTCACTTTCTACGGTTACTACAACCCGGTTTGGCAGACAGATAATGGATTCTTTATCTTTGGAAATTGCGTTCTGATGCATACACAACTGATCCGGGCAGTCCGCCTCAAACATATAGGCAGTCCCATTTTCAATCGTTACGATATTGGTAACTTTTCCATCTATTTTAATTGGAATCTCTTTATTTTCTGTCAGGGAATATCTGCCATATTCGCTGCCATTTACCGTAATGATAATACTGTCACCGCTTTGTAATGCAGAGGTCATTCCTACATAGAAAACTAAAATAACTACTGCAAGCATTCCCAGCAACAGGATATCATTTTTTCCAAAACGACGGTTCATTTACTCTGCAACCTCTCCCATATAATAAAAGCCTTTGCATTCTTTTAAATGTACCGGTACGATAGTTCCAATCATGGATACGTCACCCGGCAGATGTACCACTGAGTTATTGGATAATCTTCCGGTTACAAGGCCTTCCTGCTGTTCATCTAATTCTTCGACTAATACATCCTGCACGCTTCCGGTTAATGCTCCGGCTTTCTTTGCGGAAATATCCTGTACCAGTTTTAACAGCCGGTCAAAACGGTCTTTTATCACATCTTCCGGAATCTGATTTTCCATTTTGGCAGCAGGCGTTCCGGTACGTTTTGAATAAATAAAAGTAAACGCGCTGTCATACTCTACCTGTCTTACCACATCCATGGTCTCTAAGAAATCTTCTTCAGTTTCTCCCGGAAATCCTACAATAATATCTGTTGTAATTGCCAGATCCGGCATTGCTTTTTTGATTTTTTCAACCAGTGCAAGATAATGCTCCTTGTCATAGTGACGGTTCATTTCTTTTAACACTCTGCTGCTGCCGGACTGAAGCGGCAGATGAAGATGTCTGCAGATTTTTTTAGAATTCTTCATTACTTCAATCAGTTCATCGGATAAATCCTTTGGATGGGATGTCATAAACCGGATTCTTTCCAGACCTTCAATCTTTTCTACTTCCTGTAAGAGCTGTGCAAAGGTCACTGGTGTATCTAAGTTCTTTCCATAGGAATTGACATTCTGTCCTAAGAGCATAACCTCTACTACACCATCTGCTACCAATTTTTCAATTTCTCTTATGATATCCTGCGGTTTTCTGCTGCGTTCTCTTCCTCTTACATATGGCACAATACAGTAACTGCAGAAATTATTGCAGCCAAACATAATATTAACACCGGACTTAAAGCTGTATTTCCGTTCTACCGGAAGTTCTTCTACAATTTCTTTCGTATCATCCCAGATGTCAATCACCATTTTCTGCTCTTCAAAGCAGCGCACCAGAAGTTCTGCAAATTTAAAGATATTATGGGTTCCGAAAACCAGGTCTACAAAACGATAGCTCTGTTTTAATTTTTCCACAACCTCCGGTTCCTGCATCATACAGCCGCATAATGCAATCATCATATCTTTATTCTTTTTCTTAAATCCGCTTAAATATCCCAGACGTCCGTAAACCTTATTGTTGGCATTTTCACGTACGGTACAGGTATTATAAATGACAAAATCTGCTTCCTCGGAATCGGTCTCTTCAAAACCTACGGTCTCTAAAATTCCACATAACTTTTCGGAATCTCTGGCATTCATCTGGCACCCAAAAGTTGTCACATGAAAGGTGAGCGGTCTGCCTTTCTTCCTGGAAATCTGCGTCACATACTGCTTTGCAAGGTCCATAAAATAAAATTGTCTCTGCGGTTCCATTACCGGAACTTCACCGGTGTGATTTATCTTTTCTATTTCTCTCATTTCTTTTCCTGTTTTCTTAATATTTTTCTTATTATTCTCTGATCTGGCCATCCCCATAAATGATATATTTGGTGGTCGTCAGTGCTTCTAAGCCCATCGGTCCTCTGGCATGCAGCTTCTGGGTACTGATTCCGATCTCTGCCCCAAAGCCAAACTCAAATCCGTCGGTAAAACGTGTGGATGCATTTACATAAACAGCCGCAGCATCAATCTCATTTAAGAACTTCTGCGCATGCTCATAATTATTGGTAATGATTGCTTCCGAATGTCCGGTATTATATTTATTGATATGTGTAATGGCTTCATCAATATCTGAAACTGTCTTTGCAGAAATAATATAATCCAAATATTCGGTGCCCCAGTCTTTTTCTGTTGCAGCCACTGCATCTTTTGTAGCTTTCTGAACTCGCTCATCCCCACGGATTTCTACATGGCTTTCGGATAATTTTGCAGAAAGGCGTGGCATCAGTTCATCTACGATGCTCTCATGCAGCACTAAAGATTCACAGGCATTGCATACACCGATGCGCTGTGTTTTGGCATTATTAATGATATTCACCGCCATATCAAGGTCTGCGGTTTCATCCACATAAATGTGGCAGTTACCGGTACCGGTCTCAATCACCGGAATTGTAGCATTGGCTACCACAGCACGAATCAGTCCGGAGCCACCTCTTGGAATCAGTACATCCACATACTCATTCATTTTCATAAATGCAGTAGCAGTTTCCCGGCTGGTATCTTCGATTAAAGAAAGCACTCCTTCCGGCAGCTGGTTATTACTTAAAGTTTCATTGATGCTCTTTACGATTGCCATATTGGAATGAATGGCATCACTTCCACCTTTTAAAATCACGGTATTTCCAGTTTTAAAGCACAAAGCAAAGGCATCTGCTGTTACATTTGGACGTGATTCATAAATAATTCCAATGACACCTAATGGTACACGCTTCTTTCCAATCATAAGTCCATTCGGGCGCTGTTTCATGGAAAGGACTTCTCCTACCGGATCTTCTAATTCTGCTACCTGGCGGATTCCTTCTGCCATCTGTGCAATACGCTCTTTATTTAACATCAGACGGTCTAAAAGTCCCTGATGCATTCCGGCTTCTCTTCCTGCATCCATATCCTTCTGGTTTGCTGCTAAAATAGCATCGCTATCTTCCACTAAATGTTCTGCAACTTCAAGCAAAATATTTTCTTTTTCTTTCATGCCCAAATTACGCATGATAATTTCTGCTGCTTTTGCTCTCTTACCTAATTCCTGTAATTCCATATTTTCCTCCTTCTACTTATTTTCGTCTCTGTTATCCGTCACTTTATAAATCTTCTCCGGTGTTACAAGATAATCCATCGAAATATCATGGGTCTCCATGGGCACCTGCCCAGCCAACTGACAGGAAAGTGCAATCCCAACCCGGATTACTTTCTTATATTTCTGAAAAAAACGATCATAAAAGCCCTTACCATATCCGCTTCTTCCACCGTTAATATCAAAGACCAGTCCCGGTGTGAATACAATTGTTTTCTCCTGCTCAAGTTCTGCTAAATCCATCGCCGGTATCTCATCCTTTGGCTCCATCACATGAAAATACCCTTCCTGAAAATCATCTGTACTATTGACTTCACAAAAGTCCATTTCTTCTCCACACACCCGGGGGAAAGCTGCCCTTTTTTGAATACTTTCTTTAAAAAAAGGCAATAAAGAAGCTTCTTTCCCAAGGGGATAATAAAAGAAACAATTTTGTGCTTTCTGAAAGATTTCCCAGGTACTGATATTCTGACAAATCCTTTGGGATTCTTCTCTTACAATATTCTCCGGCATTGCATTTCGCAGTGTCTTATACTTAGTTCTGATGCTTGCCTTTGTTTCCATATTTTTCTCCCAGATTGGTTACCGTTCCATCTGCATTTACCATATCAATATTATCTAACTGTCCCTTCAGATTCCGCTTTACACTTGCTATGTATTCCTTGCGAAGTGCTGCCTGTTCTTCCTTTTCTTCCGGTGTCAGTCCTTCTTTCTGGGATTTATGATATAATTCATTGATTCTTGCTATTATATTTTCAATCATCTTTTTACTCCATGCTTTCTTCTACATAATCTGCAATATAGAAATCATCATTTTTATTGGCTTTGAAAAAGGTTCCCACCTGTTTTCCTTCGAAAATCTGATGCAGAACTCCCACATCCTTTGCATTGGCAATAATCATATCTGCTCCGGATAAGGTTGCAATCCTTGCTGCCGTTAATTTGGTGGTCATTCCACCGGTACCAACATCACTACCTACTGTATCTCCTGCCATGTTTTCAATCCGATTATCAATTTTTTCTACTACCGGTATCAATTCTGCTTTTGGATTCTTTCTCGGATCATCCGTATACAACCCGTCAATATCAGATAAAAGAATCAACAAATCTGCTCCTACCAATGAGGCTACAATAGCCGACAGGGAATCGTTATCACCAAACTGCATCTCATAAGTAGATACGGTATCATTTTCATTTACAATTGGTATAATTCCCATTTCAAACAATTCTTCAAAAGTATTCTGGGCATTTTTTCTCGACACGTTATCAACCATAGTTTTTTTTGTCATAAGAACCTGTCCTACATTCTGGTGGTACTCTGAAAAAAGCTTTTGATAAGTCATCATAAGTCTCGCCTGTCCCACTGCCGCACATGCCTGTTTTACAGCTATTTTCTCCGGTCTTTCTTTTAATCCCATGGACTGTCTTCCTACTGCAATAGCCCCGGAGCTGACCAGACATACATCCATGCCCTGATTCTTAATATCACATAATTCTCTTACCAAACGTTCCAGTTTTAAAAGATTTAATTTTCCGGTCTCTTCATGTAAAAGAGATGAAGAACCGATTTTTACAATTACACGCTTCTTATTCTTTAATGTTTCACGCAACTGTGTATCCATTTTTCCGCCTCTTAATCATCTACGGCATATTCACTATCTGAATGCCGGTTATAATTTTTTATTCATATGCATACATTTTATACTTTATCATACCTTTCAAAAAAAATCATCTGTAAATTTTATCTTCCTTGTGCTATGCTTGTGCTATATGATTTTAAAAGAACCGGAGTATACATGATGAAAACAAAAAAGACGATATTTTCTTATAAATTAACCTGCAGTTTACTTGCTTTCTTTCTCTTCTTCTGCTCCTTCTCCTTCGTGGGATGTGGACGCAGCAAAGAACCCGTTTCCAAATCTGATTTTTATTTTAATACAGTCATTACCATTACACTATATGGAGAAGAAAATGCTTCTTATATTGATGACTGCTTCAAGCTTGCTTCCCATTATGAGAACCTTTTCAGCAATACCATCGCAGACAGCGATATCAGTAAAATAAACAATGCTGGTGGCACACCGGTTACTGTGGATGATGATACGATTGAATTATTACAAAAAGGTATTTATTATGGTGATTTAAGCCTGGGACAGTTCGATATCACCATTGGTAAATTGTCTTCCCTCTGGGACTTTCCAAATAACAGCGGTACGGTTCCATCTGAATCTGATATTGAAGCCACACTTTCCACCATCGACTATCATGCGATTGTTATTGATGGAAACGAAGTTAGTCTTTCCAATCCGGATGCCATGATTGACTTGGGAGGCATTGCCAAAGGTTATATTGCTGATAAAATGAAAGATTATTTAAATGAAAAAGACATTACCTCCGGCATGATTAACCTTGGAGGCAATGTCCTTACGCTGAGTGATAAACCAGATGGAAGCAACTATAATATCGGTATCCAGAAACCATTTTCCGATGACGGCACTGCCATTGCCAGTGTTGAAGTCTCTGATGAAACGGTAGTAAGTTCCGGTGTTTATGAACGTTATTTCTATGTGGGTAATAACTTCTATCACCACATTTTAAATCCGAAAACCGGTTATCCTTATGACAATAACCTGCTGGGTGTCACCATTATCTGTCCGAAATCCGTAGATGGTGACGGACTTTCCACCACCTGTTTTGCTTTAGGATTAGAGGACGGCATGAAGCTGATAGAATCCTTGGATGACACGGAAGCCATTTTTATCACCGACAATTACGAACTTCATACCACTTCCGGCATCGGCAGCAATATTCCATTTCACGAAATGTAAACATAATCCTATTGCTGCTCCATAACCATATTGTTGACCCAGATTTTCTTCTTTACCATAACATATCCGATGATGCATTTTATAATCTCTATCAACTGGCAGGATAAATAAATAGATACAATCGGAACTCCTGTAAATCTGGTTAACACAAATGCCAGTGGAATATCTACCACCCAGATATAGACACTGTCAAAAAGAAAGGTAATGACTGTCCTGCCACCGGAACGCAGTGTGAAATAGGTTGCATGCATAAATCCATATAACGGCATGCAGGCTGATGCAATCCGGATAAATTGTTTTGCTAGTCCACGCACTTCTTCTGTCGTATTGTATATTCTTGGAAAGAACGGAGCAATTGCAAACATGCAGGCTCCTATAACAAAACAACAAAATACAGAAAATACAATCATCTTGCGGTCCGTATCCACCGCCTCTTCCAATTTACCAGCACCAAGCTGCTGTCCTACAATGATGGATATCGCACTTCCCAACGCAATAAATACAACATTAAAAAGATTGGCTACTGTATTTGATATATTAAATCCAGCTACAACAGCAAGACCTCTTGTGGAATAACACTGCATCAGGACTGCCATTCCTCCAGCCCATAAAGTCTCATTTAAAAGCAATGGCGTTCCTTTTATGATAATCTGTCGTACCAGTGTTCCCGGTATTTTAAAATCACGGTAAGCTCCTACAATAAAATGATTCTTATCTGCTCTCGCATGGGTCCACAAGACAACAATAATGCATTCCACAACTCTTGCCAATACGGTTGCTGCCGCTGCACCTCTTACTCCTAATGCAGGCAGTCCAAATGCACCAAATATTAATACATAGTCAAACATCAGATTTACTGCTACAGAAGCAATTCCGGCTTTCATCGGAAGAACCGTTTCTCCTGTTTCACGTAATGTCTGGGCATATGCCTGAATCAACGCAAAAGGAACCATGGATGGCATTACCGTCTGTAAATACTGTTTTGCATACAATAATGTAGCTTCAATATCTCCCGTGCTTCCTCCTTCATGCAAAAACAGCCGAATTAACGGTTCATTTGCAAAGCCCAATATCAGCATCCATATGACTGCTAAGAAACCACAGGCTACAATTTTAAAACGGAAGGCATCCCGCACTCCTTTATGGTCCCCTTTTCCATAAAACTGTGCACCAAAAATGCCTGCACCGGATACTGCTCCAAAAATACAGATATTGTAAACCAGCATCAACTGATTGATGATTGCGACACCGGACATCTGCTCCGTTCCAACCAGTCCTACCATGATATTGTCCAAAAGACTTACAAAGTTAGTGATGGCATTCTGTATCATAATTGGAATAGCTACCAGCAGAACCATTTTATAAAAATCTTTATTTCCAATATACTTTTCTCTAAATTTTCTCATATCCAATCCTCATATAACATCAACTACGCAAAACGGGACTGCCAAATCAATGACAATCCCGTTCTTTCTATCACAGAAACGATTATAAAATAATCTTCTTCGGACATTTCTCGGCACAAATGCCACATCCGGTACATTTCTCCTGGTCGATATAAGCCACATTATCTACGACATGAACAGCATCATTTGGACAGTTCTTCTCACAGAGATGACAGCCAATACAACCTACGGAGCAGGCTTTCATAACGTCTTTGCCTTTATCCTTGGAACTGCACTGTACCAGATGCTTTGCTTCATATGGAACCAGCTCTATCAAATGCTTTGGACAGGCTGCAATACATTTTCCACATGCTTTACAAACTTCCTTATCCACCTTTGCAATACCGTCTACAACATGGATTGCATCAAACGGACATGCCTTTACACAGTTTCCAAAGCCAAGGCAGCCATAGCTACAGCTCTTTGCTCCGCCGCCCGGAATAAATGCCATAGCAGCACAATCTTCTACTCCGGTATATTCATAATCATGACCGGCTTTTTCACAGGTTCCTGCACATTTTACAAAGGCAACCTGCTTTGTGCCTTCTTCTGCAGCAACACCCATGATTTCACCGACTTTTGCTGCAACCGGCGCACCACCAACAGGACATCCATTGACCGGGGCATCACCTTTTACAATAGCAGCTGCAAGACCGGAACATCCGGCATAACCACAACCACCACAGTTATTTCCAGGAAGAACACCAACAATTGCTTCTTCCCTTTCATCTACTTCTACTTTGAACTTTTCTCCGGAAACGCCGAGGAAAAATCCAATAAAAAGTCCTACGCCGCCTACAATAACGGCTGCAATAATAATTGCCTGTACACTCATCTTTTCTTTCCTCCTAAATCATTCCTGAGAAGCCCATAAATGCAATGGACATCAGACATGCTGTAATTAATACAATTGCTGTTCCTTTAAATGGCTTAGGGATATCATTATATTCAATTTTCTCACGAATTCCTGCCATAATTGTAATAGCAATAAAGAATCCAAATGCGGTTGCAAAACCGTTTACAACGCCCTCTAAGATACCATACTCTTTGGTTACGTTGGTAAGTGCTACACCTAATACTGCACAGTTGGTTGTAATCAAAGGAAGATACACTCCAAGGCTCTTATAAAGAGCAGGCATGGATTTCTTTAAGAACATTTCTACAAACTGTACCAGCGCTGCGATTACAAGAATAAATACAATAGTCTGTAAATACTGTGTTCCCGTCGGAATCAGTATAAACTTATAAATCAATGAGGTAACAAAGGAGGATATCGTTATGACAAAGATAACGGCTCCACCCATTCCAGCAGCGGTCTCTGTTTTCTTTGATACACCCAAGAAAGGACAGATACCAAGGAACTGGCTTAATACTACGTTATTTACAATGGCTGAACCAATTGCAATCAATAATAATGTCTGCATCTGTCATATTCCTCCTATTCACTTTTTTCCTCTGCATCTGCAGCTTTCTTCTCTTTTTCGCTGCAGGTTGCAGACATGCTGCATCCGGCACAGTCTCCACTGATACAGCCGGCAGGCTCTGCCAGTGGTTTGCCTTTTGCTTCCATCTTCTGACGAACAATACTCATTAAAGCAACTAAGAATGCCAGTACCAAGAATGCACCCGGTGCCATAACAAAGATATTGATTGGTGTATACCATTTCAGTGAAAGAATCTGGAATCCAAACAACTGTCCTGCACCTAAAATCTCACGGACAATACCGATACAGGTTAATCCGAAGGTAAATCCAAGTCCCATACCAACACCGTCTAAGATAGATAATACAGGTGGATTTTTAGATGCATAGCTTTCTGCTCGTCCAAGGATAATACAGTTAACAACAATAAGAGGGATATATACACCAAGCTGTTTAGCCAGTGCCGGTGTATAAGCCTTCATAATAAATTCTACAATGGTTACCAAAGATGCTACGATAACAATGTATGCCGGCATTCTGACACCATTTGGAATTGCTTTACGGAATAAGGAAATCAACAGGTTAGAGAAAATCAATACCACTGTTGTAGATAATCCCATTCCCAGTGCATTCATTGCTGATGTGGTTACTGCCAGTGTCGGACACATACCAAGCATCAGTACAAAGGTAGGATTTTCTTTAATCAATCCGTTATATACGCGTTCTAAATACTTATTCATTATTCAGCGCCTCCTTCCAATTCATTCTGGAAGTATGTAATGCAGGCATTTACACCATTGGTCATTGCTTTTGATGTAATGGTTGCACCGGAAATTGCTTCAATCTCGTTATCAGCAGATGGTGCCTGTTTCACAACGGTAAAGCTGTCTACATTCTTATTCTTATACTGTTTGGAGAAATCTTCTGTCTTTGCCTTGTCTCCAAGTCCAGGTGTCTCTGACATACTGGTAATGGAATAGCCGTTTACGGTTCCATCATTCTTTATGCCAACAGAAAATGTGATATTACCCTGGCTTCCGTCTTTAGCTGTTACAGTAATCACATAGCCTAATATATTGCCATCTTTATCTAATGCTTCCTGCACACCATTGATTTCATCACTGTAACCATTCTGCTCTAACAGGCTGGCTGCGGCTTCTGCATCAAAATCATAGGTGGAAAAAGAATCTGCATCTTCAAACACTGCTTTGTATGCAGCCTGTGCAGTTGCCTCTTCTGCCTTTGCAATCGGATCCTTGGTTATCTCATATACCAGTCCAAGAATAAATCCGATTACTACGGTAAATACGGTTAAAATCAACGCGTCATGTACAATCTTCTTATTCATGCTGCTTTGCCTCCTTTACCTGTCCAAAGGCCTTTGGAATTGTAATCTTTTCAATCATTGGAACCAGAAGGTTGCTTAAAATAATTGCAAAGGATACACCTTCTGCGTTTGCTCCAAAGATACGGAATAATCCGGTAAGAATACCTAAAAGAATTCCATATAAAATCTGTCCCTTCGGTGTGATCGGTGATGTTACATAGTCGGTTGCCATAAAGAATGCACCAAGCATTAATCCACCACCACAAAGCTCAGCAACGATATAGTCGATGTCAAAGCCATGTCCGCCGAACAAGCTGATAAATATTACAAATGTAATGATATAGGTTCCCGGAATCCGAAGTGTAATGACACCCATCAGGATTAAGAACATTGCTCCAATTAAGATAGCAATAGCGGATGTCTCTCCGATGGTTCCGGCGGTCTTACCAATTAACATATTCATGGTATTAACAGCTCCAACGCCCTGTTCTCTGATCAGAGCCAGTGGAGTTGCTCCTGAATATCCATCTACGGTAAAGTTTGTCATGTCTGCGGCAAATGCTATCAGTAAAAAGCATCTTGCACCCAGTGCCGGGTTCATAAAGTTCTGTCCCAGTCCGCCAAACATCATTTTAACAATAACAATTGCAAATACACTGCCGATTACAGCTTCCCACCATGGAAGGGATGCCGGCAGGTTTAATGCAAGTAACAGTCCGGTAACTACCGCACTTAAATCACTGACGGTATTCTTCTTATGTACAATCAGATTGAAAATCCACTCTGATGCAATACAGCTTGCAACAGATACCAAAATCAATACTGCTGCTTTATATCCAAAATTAACAATACCAAATATACTTGTTGGAAGCAGAGCTATAATTACATAAAGCATGATTCTGCTTGTTGTATCTTTGGCTCGTACATGTGGTGATGATGATACATGATATAACTCACTCACAATAGTCCACCTCTTTCTTTGTTATTTATTTTTCTTCTTTTCAGCAAGAACCTGTTTTTTCATTGTCTTAATAAGCTGTGCTAACGGACGTTTTGCCGGGCAGATAAAACTGCAGCTTCCACATTCCACGCACTCAAGACCATGCCATTTTTCAAATCCTGCCATATCTCCATGCTCTGAGAATTTAGATAATCTGGATGGAACAATCTGTTCCGGACATGCTTCTACGCAACGACCACAATTGATGCATGCTGTTGCATCTGCATCTGCTTCTGCCACTTCATCTTTGGTCATACAAAGGAGTGCTGAGGTAGTCTTGGTTGTCGGCACATCTAATCCGAACATGGAAAAGCCCATCATTGGTCCACCGGAAATAATTTTCTCCGGCTGCTCTTTAAATCCACCGGCAGCATCTAAAAGTTCCTGGAAACTGGTTCCGATTAAGAACTCAAAGTTACCCGGCTCTTCTACTGCATCACCGGTAACTGTAAAGATTCTGCTTGTAACAGGTTTTCCTTCTTTTACTGCATGGTATACGGCAACCATGGTTGCAACATTATCTACGATACATCCTGCATCTGCCGGAAGCATCTTGGAATTAATTGCACGTTTGGTTACTGCATAAATAAGCTGACGTTCACCACCCTGCGGGTATTTTGTCATAAGAGGTGCGACCTCCATACGAGGCTCATCTTTCGTTAATTCTAATAATTTTGCGATACAATCCGGTTTATTATTCTCGACTGCAAATACACCCTTGGCATGTTCAAACATACTGAGAATGATACGCATGCCTTCTACCAGTTCTTCCGTGTGGTCTAACATGATGCGGTAATCAGATGTCAGATATGGTTCACACTCTGCACAGTTGGCAATAATATAGTCGATTTTTTCCGGTTCCTTCGGAGATAATTTTACGTGGGTTGGGAATCCTGCTCCACCCATACCAACAACTCCCGCTTCTTTTATACGGTTAATAATTTCTTCTTTGGAAAGAGCACTGACGTCTTCTACTGCCTGATACTCTACCTCCTTAAATTCACCATCGCTTTCAATTACAATGGAGTTCACCATATCACCTGTTGGAACTCTTCTTGGCTCAATTTTCTTAACAGTTCCGGATACGGACGCATGGATTGGTGCAGATACAAAGCCGCCTGCTTCTGCTATCTTCTGCCCCTTCAAAACGGTATCTCCTACCGCTACGATTGGTGTTGCCGGTGCTCCAATATGCTGCGATAACGGATATACCAGTTCACCTTTGGGTAATAATTCACGTATTGGCTTATCTTTTGATAAATCCTTTCCTTCGAAAGGATGGACGCCACCTTTAAATGTCATTAAACCCATCTTATGTGCCCCTCTTTCTATGATAGTATTACACTGCATATGCAATGCATTTAACATAAAATGTATTATAACACAAATTAGAATTTTTTGACACACTAAAAAGATTTTTTCTCAATATTTTTGTCGATTTTTAACAAGGAATAATTACTTTTTGCCCATACATCGTGTATAATAAAAAAATAACAGGAGGACAGATATGAAAACAATTGTACATGAAATTCCATATAGTCCGGCTTCGAATTTAGATGAGGAAATATTCACTTCTTCCTCTGTCTTTTTCGATATCGAAACTACCGGATTTTCCCCGGCTCATACCAGTCTTTATCTGATTGGATGTGCCTATCACATAGAACAGATGCTTTATATCAAACAGTTTTTTGCCGAAACACCGGAAGAAGAAAAAGAAGTACTTGAACAGTTTCTTTTGCTATTAGACGGTTTTGATACAATTATCACTTTCAATGGAATCGGCTTTGATATTCCTTATCTGAAAGCAAAATGCAATACTTATGAATGTAACGAGCACTTTGCTGATTTTACTTATGTGGATATTTTCAAATCCATTTCCCAGATAAAGCATATTCTCCAGCTGCCAAATTACAAGCAGAAGACCATCGAAGCTTTTCTTGGCATTGGCAGGAATGACTTATATTCCGGCGGTGAATTGATTGAGATCTATCATTCGTATACCAAGGAACCACGTCCGGATAAATTGGAGATTCTTCTGCTCCACAACTACGAAGATGTTCTGGATATGCCTGCATTACTTCCCGTCTTATCCTATGTCCATCTGTTTTACGGACAGTATTTATCCTGCAGTGCTTCTGTTTCTGAATATACAGATTATAAGCAGCAGGAAAAGAAAGAACTGATTCTTTCTATTGAGCCGGAATTTCCATTTCCAAAGCATATTTCCTGCCGCATGGGTTCTGTTTATTTCTATGCAAAGGGCAAAAAATGCACCCTCTCCGTCCGTTTAGAAGAGGATGCCCTGAAATATTTCTTTCCAAATTATAAGGATTATTATTATCTTCCGGCTGAAGATACTGCAATGCACAAAAGTGTAGCATCATATGTCGATAAAGAACACCGCAGACAGGCTACCGCTGCCACCTGCTATACCCGGCATGAAGGAATCTTTCTTCCACAGTACGAAGAGCTTATTTCTCCTTCTTTTAAACACGACTATAAGGAAAAAATATCTTACTTTGAACTTACGGAAAAATTTCTTTCATCGCCGGAGCTTATCAAAAGTTATGTAAACCACTTGTTAGAAGCTATAAAAAACAAGAAAATTACGTGATACCTACCTTATACGCCGCAGTGTGCATCCTCGCGGAGCGTTTTTTACTTTACAGGAAAGCAATTTCCTATAAAAAAAGACCTCTTTCCCAATTTTGAGAATGAGGTCTTTACTATGTCATTATTATTTCTGAAAGAAAAATGACTGATGCCTTTTTAAATTCAACTCACGATAATTCATAATCTGCTCTGTACTTCCGATAAATAACATTCCATCTTTTGCCAAAGAATCATAGAACTTGCGATAAATCTCGTCTTTTGCTTCTTCTGTAAAATAAATTACTACATTTCTGCAGACAATCAAATGACAACCTGATGGATATGGATCCCGCAAAAGATTATGTTCCCGAAATTCTACATGTTTTTTGATTTCATCGGAAATCTTATAGGATTTTCCTACCTGTGTAAAATACTTACGCTTCAAATCATCCGGTACAGATTCAATGCTCTTTTCGTTATAAAGTCCAACTCTTGCTTTCTCAAGTACCTGTTTATCAATATCAGTAGCAATTATATGTATCTGGTTCAGCGGTACATGCTTTGATAAAGCCATTACAAGAGAGTATGGCTCATCTCCGGTAGAACACGCTGCACTCCAGATTTTCAAATTGCTGCCAAACTGTTTTATAAGTGCCGGGAAAACCTCTTCGTCCAAAAACTTCCACTGTTCCGGGTTCCGGTAAAATTCTGAAACATTAATAGTCAGGAAATTAATAAACTGGTCAAACTTCTCTTTATCTGTATGAAGCAGATGTACATACTCATCATAGGACTGAGCCTTATTCTTTACCAAAAGGCTGTCAATCCTACGACGCATCTGTTTCTCTTTGTAAGCATTTAAGTCAATCGTGGTCATTGCATATATATCTTTTTTAAACTTTTCATAGCCTTCAAACATATATGCTACCTCCAACCTTATTATTCTTCTGTAGGAACTTCTTCTGTATCAGCTTCCTCTTCTGGCAGAAGTGCTTTCATGCTTAAGCTGATTTTCTTGTCTTCTTCATTAAAGTCAACTACTTTAGCTTCTACTTTCTGACCTACTTTTAATACATCAGAAGGTTTCTCAACATGCTCTTTAGAAATCTGGGATACATGAAGTAATGCATCTACTCCAGGAGCTAATTCTACGAATGCACCAAAGTCTGTCATTCTTGCAACAACACCTGTTACCACATTACCTACTGCATATTTCTCTGCAGCATTATTCCAAGGATTCTCATCCTCAAATTTCATGCTCAGTGCAATCTTACTCTCATTGATATCTTTGATGAATACTTTTACAGTATCGCCAACTTTGAATACTTTCTTAGGACTTTCAACACGTCCCCAGGACATTTCAGAAATATGTAACAGTCCGTCTGCTCCACCAAGGTCGATGAATGCGCCAAAGTCTGTTACGTTCTTTACTGTACCTTCTACAACATCACCAACATGGATTCTCTCCATGAGTTCTTTCTGTTTTTCAGCTTTCTCTGCTACTAAAAGCTGTTTTCTGTCACCGATAATTCTTCTCTTTCTTGGGTTGAACTCAGTGATTACAAATGAAATTTCCTGTCCTTCATACTTAGATAAATCTTTCTCGTAAGTATCTGATACAAGGCTTGCAGGAATAAATACTCTTGCTTCGTCAACTACAACACTTAATCCACCGGATAATACCTGTGTAACCTTTGCGGTAAGCACTTCCTGATTGTTGAATGCTTCCTCCAAACGCTTGCTTCCTTTTTCAGCAGCAAGACGTTTGTAAGTAAGAAGTACCTGTCCCTCTCCATCATTTACCTTTAAAACTTTGGCTTCCATAGTGTCACCTACGGATACAACGGTGGTCAGGTCTACATTTGCTTCGTTCGTATATTCATTACGTGTAATAATTCCGTCTGACTTATATCCAATATTAAGGATGATCTCATCTGGCTTAACACCGATAACGACGCCTTCGACTACCTCTCCATTTCTTATTGTTTTAAAAGATTCTTCCAACATTTGTTCAAAACTCATTTCTGACATTATTTTGAACCTCCTCAATAATTTTATTTGGGGTAGATGCCCCTGCGGTAATACCTACGTTATCAATGGTCCGAAGTACTGCCGGATCCAAATCATCTATGGTTTGTATATAGTAAGTATTTGCACATTCGTTTTTACATATTTCAAATAACTTCTGTGTGTTGGAACTGCTCTTCCCACCAACCACAATCATCGCTTCAACTTCTTTTGCCAAAGCCCTCGACTGGGTCTGCCGCTCTTCCGTTGCATTACAGATTGTATTTAAAACAATTATATCATAACCTTTTTTATTTATAATTTCAACTAATTCTTGAAATTTATTGTAGTTAAATGTCGTTTGTGATACGATACAAACCTTTTTTCCTGCTGAAACCCGGAAATTTTCTGCTGCTTCCCTCGTTCCAATTACCGTAATTTCCTCTTCATTTCCCCATCCACGGATTCCTTCTACCTCCGGATGGCTGGCATTTCCGATAATTACAACATGATAACCGGCATCTCCATATTCCCGTACATGACGATGTATCTTCTTTACAAAAGGACAGGTGGCATCCACGATATGGTAACCGGCATTTTCTAATGTCTGATATATTTTTTCGCCTACACCATGGGAACGGATGACGATGGTTCCCTTTTCTGATTCTTCTATTTCTGAAATATCATGGATTACGGTTACGCCCTTTGCCTCTAAATCCTTTACCACTTCTTCATTATGAATAATCGGTCCGTAAGTATAAATCGGGTCTTTTATTCCATCCTTTGTTTCATCGTTTGTTTCAAGCTGTGCATAAACCATATCTACTGCACGCTTCACGCCAAAGCAGAAACCTGCACTTTTTGCAACTCTGACATTTTTCATATTAACATTTTTCCCTATAAATATTTTTGATGGTTTCTACCACTTCTTCAATTCCCATATCCGAAGAATCTACAAGAATGGCATCTTCTGCCTGCTTTAATGGTGAAATCTCCCGATGCATATCCTGATAATCACGGTCCGCAATATCTTTTTTAATCACTTCCAAGTCACAGGCAGCACCTTTTTCCAGCAATTCCTGATATCTTCTCTCGGCTCTTGTTTCAACACTTGCAGTAAGATAAATCTTTACCTGGGCATTCGGCAGCACACAGGTTCCGATATCTCTTCCATCCATGATAACATCTTTATCTGCTGCAAGCTTCTGCTGTAATTCAACCAGTTTTTTGCGGACTTCCTTATAAACACTGGTGGCAGATGCCATTTTCCCAACTTCTTCTTTCCGGATTTCTTTGCTGACATTCTCACCGTTTAAAAGCACCTGCTGTTCTCCGTTCTCATAGGCAATAGATACTTCCACGGTTTTACAGGCATCTGAAATTGCTGCCTCATCTTCCTTTGCAATGCCATTTCTCATAAAATACAATGCCATACTCCGATACATGGCTCCTGTATCTACATATATAAAAGAAAGTTCCTTTGCAAGCTGTTTTGCTATAGTGCTTTTTCCGGCTCCTGCCGGTCCGTCGATTGCTATATTAAAGCTCATTTCTCATCCTCCGATTTTTCTGCTTTTTTATTCTCTTTATTCATTTCCAATGCTGCTTCCTGCCAGATATCCGGTAGACCAGGCAATCTGCAGATTAAAGCCGCCGGTAAATGCATCCAAATCCAATACCTCTCCGGCAAAATAAAGATGCTTTGTTAATTTTGATTCCATGGTCGATGGATTTACTTCTTTTACAGAAACACCGCCCTTTGTAATAATGGCTTCCGAAAAGCCCCGTAAACCAGTCAGTGTAACCGGGAACTTCTTTGTCAAGTCCACCAGTCGCTGCCGTTCCTCTTTGGTTACTTCATTGACACGCTTTTCTGCTGGAATCTTAGCAAGTTTTAAAATAATCGGCAGGAATTTGGACGGATATAATTTTTCAATTCCATGAATCACCTGCCGGTTCTTTGCCTCTTCAAAGTCCCTTAAAATTCTGTGATCTAACTGTTCTTCTGAAAGTGCGGGTTTCCAGTCAATGTATAATTGCAACGGCTGTTTTCTTACCGCATCATTTACCACACTGCTGGCGCTTAACATCAGAGGTCCACTTACGCCAAAATGGGTAAATAACATTTCTCCAAAAGCTTCATACAAAAGCTTTTTGCCCTGATAAATGCTTGCCTTTACATTTTTCAACGATAGCCCCTGCAATTCTTTGACATATTCCTCTTCTGCGTTAAAAGGCACAAGGGATGGACTGCAGGTTTTTATGGTATGTCCGCAGGCTTCTGCGAAACGATAACCATCCCCGGTAGAACCGGTAGATGCATAAGAACAGCCGCCTGTTGCAATAACTACTGCATCTGCCGGCATTTTCTTTCCCTCTGCAGTAATTACTCCATGTACACAATTCTCCGATACCATAAGCTTTTCTACCGCTGTATGATACATAATCTTTACTTTATGTGCATCCAGGGAGCGTTTTAAGGCTGCAATGACATCCGATGAATGGTCTGATACCGGAAATACACGGTTTCCCCGTTCCACCTTTACCGGTGTTCCATTCTGTTCAAAGAAATCCATGACCCGGAAATTGTCATAAGAATAGATTGCGCTGTATAAGAACTTGGAATTCCTTGGAATGTTTGAAAATAGTTCTTCCGTATCACATGCATTGGTAAGGTTACATCTTCCTTTTCCGGTAATGAATAATTTTTTCCCGATTTTCTCATTGCGTTCTAACAATACGACCTGATGTCCCTGCTCTGCCGCAGCAATTGCTGCAAAACAGCCCGCCGGTCCACCACCGATTACAAGTACCTTACTCATCTGCATCTCCTAATTTGGCATATCTCATTTTGATTTTATCATCAATATAATTAATTTCATCATTTTCATATACCTGGTATTCATTCCAGATATCCTCCAGGGTCTCCAATGTCTTGGCAACCTCGCCCTGCTTCTTCATACACAGAGCAACAATCAGTGCGTTGATAACACTAAGCGGCGCCACCAGAGAATCCACAATAGATGCCATATCACTTCTTGCAATCAGATTACAGGAAGAATATAAATTCATTGGGGAATGCACACTATCTGTTAATGTAATTACTTTTGCATTCCGGTTATTGGCAAATTCCATTGCCTTTAAGGTACGCATGGAATATCTTGGGAAACTGATTCCGATAATGACATCATCCTTACTGATTCGCACCATCTGTTCAAATAATTCACTGGAATTATTGGTCTGAAGCAATGTCACATTTTCAAACATCAGATTAAAGTAAAACGCCATAAAAGCTGCCAGTGGAGCGCAGCTTCGTATTCCAACAATATAAATATGTTTTGCTTTGATAATGGTATCTACTGCCAGTTCAAAAGCATGTTCATCAATATGTTCCAAGGTATCCTTAATTTTCTCCTGATCCGACTGCAATACCGTTTCTAATATATGCGACTGGCTGATTCTTCCATAAGTCACTTCCATACGCTGAATGGAGTTGAGCTTATTCCGAACCATCTCCTCTAAAGCCTTCTGAAATTCCGGATAACCCTTATAGCCTAAATGTGTAGCAAATCGTACTACAGTCGATTCGCTCACACCTACTACCTGTCCCATTTTTGCTGCCGTAAGAAATACCGCCTTATCATAATTATCCGTAATATAGGTTGCTAATATTTTCTGTCCTTTGCTTAAACTTCCATAACATTCGTTGATTCGACTGGTCAAATCATTGGTATTCCCATTCATAGTTCCTTCTTCTCGATTCTACAAATATTTTGCATTTTTTATGTCGTTTTAACATTTTTTTGCAGGATTTTCGTCAGTTTCCATGTCGTCTGGCAATTTCCTGCTTCTGCTTGGAGGCGACATAAGTCCCCAAGTCGAGATTTGCCTGCTTTACCGTACATCCTACAATCACTTTCGTTTCATCTACCGGCTCCTGACGAACAGCCATACCAGATAACTGCACTTTAAGCCTGCTTGCTTTATCTTCAAACGTCAAATGAAACGGTCCCATCGTAAGATAATTCATATCCGGCATCCCCACAAATGACACTCCGGTAGCACTGATATCCTTCACAACCACAGAACGATTTGCTCTTGTACTGTCAATGGATAACATTCCATCCAGTCCCAGATACTGGCGGTACGCCTGTCTGCGGTTCCATTTTATTCCATCACGCTTGCATACAATTGCATGATATTTTTCTTTTCCTGCCTGGACGGTCTGCATTCTGCACCCCTCCCATATCAGCGGTTTGATTCCATCTTCCATATAAATTACACTGATATGCACCTTATCTCCGGAAAAATTAATAATTTTTCCATCATAACGTATTGGCTCAATTAATAAAATGCCTTCTTTTCCAAAAGCAACTGTACTATCATATTCTGCTGAAGCATTCTCCACTTTCACCAGCACCTGCACCGGCTCCCCTGTCCCCAATTCATACAGTTTCATTGTCCTTCACCTTTTCCCTCTCCAAATACCGTGAAAGAACTGCCACAATATTTTCAAATGCTTTGCAATTAAAATTGTCTACCCCATGACAAATCATGACTTCATCATAGCAATCTTTTGTCCTCTTGTCCATAGAATTTTTATGTAATTCTGATATTCCATTATACCCATCAAAAGGAAAACAGCTACAGACATATTTGTCTGTAGCCGCCTCTTTACTGCTATAGATAGCAAGGTACCCTATACCGGATATGCTCCGTTCTTTGTATCTGCAATTGTTGTATCAACTTTCGTCTGCTGTGCCTGACGATATTTGAAGAACTCAGTAGCAACCTGCGGGAATAATGCATAGGATAATACATCTTCATCCTGCTGTTTGTACTGTTTCATTTCAGCTTCAATCTTATCTAATTCAGGCTCAAGTAAGTCTGCCGGACGGCAGGTAATTGCCTTATCTTTGTCAGCACCGAGAACCTTATCCACAACTTCCGGATTGAAAGGTTTAACAGTCTGACCATATTTTCCAAGAAGAATATCCTTGGTCTCTTTGGTAGCAACCTTGTAACGCTCACCCATTAATACGTTAAATACAGCCTGTGTACCAACAATCTGGGAAGAAGGTGTAACAAGTGGTGGCTCACCAAGGTCTTTACGAACACGAGGTACTTCAGCCAGCACTTCTTCGTATTTATCTTCCTGTCCCTGCTCTTTTAACTGGGAAATCAGGTTGGATAACATTCCACCCGGTACCTGATATAACAAAGTCTTGATATTAACACCAAGTACCTTTGGATTCATCAGACCGCTGTCTAATGCTTCCTCACGCATTGGGCGGAAGTAATCAGCGATTTCAGCCAGTTTGTTCTGGTCAAGACCGGTATCATACTGTGTTCCCTTGAATGCTTCTACCATAACTTCGGTTGCAGGCTGGCTGGTACCAAGTGCAAATGGTGACATTGCGGTATCGATAATGTCACATCCAGCTTCTACTGCTTTCATGTATGTCATGGAAGCAACACCGGAAGTATAATGTGTATGCAGTTCGATTGGAAGGCTGGTTGAAGATTTCAGAGCCTGAATCAGTTCGGTTGCTTTCTGAGGAACTAAAAGTCCTGCCATATCCTTAATACATAAGGAATCAGCACCCATGTCTTCTACTCTCTTTGCCATTTCCATCCAGTAATCCAAGGTATAAGCATCTCCTAATGTATAGGATAATGCAACCTGGGCATGTCCTTTTTCTTTGTTACATGCTGTTACTGCTGTCTGAAGGTTACGAACATCATTTAAGCAGTCAAAAATACGGATAATATCAATTCCGTTTGCAATAGATTTCTGTACGAAATACTCAACCACATCATCTGCATATGGACGATATCCTAAGATATTCTGTCCACGGAACAGCATCTGAAGTTTTGTTTTCTTAAATCCATCTCTCAACTTACGAAGTCTCTCCCATGGATCTTCCTTTAAGAAACGAAGGCAGGCATCGAATGTTGCTCCACCCCAGCACTCTACTGCATAATATCCAACTTCATCCATTTTTGGGATAATTGGAAGCATCTGTTCTGTTGTCATTCTGGTTGCAATCAGAGACTGATGTGCATCACGAAGAACAGTTTCTGTAATTTTTAAAGGTTTTTTCATTTCTTCTGACATTTCTATCCTCCTATATACCAAAGATTGCCATAAATACACCGGCAGCTACTGCTGTACCGATAACACCGGCAACGTTTGGTCCCATTGCATGCATAAGTAAAAAGTTTGTCGGGTCTTCTTCTGCACCAACCTTCTGCGATACACGCGCAGCCATAGGCACGGCGGAAACTCCGGCAGAACCAATCAACGGATTAATCTTTCCTTTGGTAATCCAGCAAAGCAGTTTTCCGAAGAGGACTCCGGCTGCAGTACCAAACATAAATGCAATCAGTCCAAGAGCAACAATCTTAAGTGTGCTGAAATTTAAGAATGCTTCTGCACTGGTAGATGCACCAACGGAAGTACCCAGAAGAATAACTACGATATACATCAAAGCATTGGATGCTGTATCTGTAAGCTGTCTGACTACACCAGACTCACGGAAGAGGTTACCAAGCATAAGCATACCAACCAACGGAGCGGTTGTCGGAAGAATCAGACATACAATTGTAGTAACTACGATTGGGAACAAAATCTTCTCCAGTTTGGATACCGGACGAAGGTTCTCCATCTTGATTGCACGTTCTTTCTTTGTTGTAAACAGTTTCATAATTGGCGGCTGAATAATCGGAACCAGAGACATATAAGAATATGCTGCCACCGCAATCGGTCCCATCAATGCAGCCTGTCCTAATTTACCGGCAAGGAAGATAGAGGTCGGGCCATCTGCTCCACCGATAATAGATACGGCTGCTGCTCCCTTGTCATTGAATCCCATCAGAATTGCAAGCAGGTAAGCTCCAAAAATACCGAACTGTGCTGCTGCTCCTAAAAGGAAGCTGATTGGGTTTGCAATCAAAGGGCCAAAGTCTGTCATCGCACCAACTCCAAGGAAAATCAGAGAAGGTAAGATTGACCACTCATCCAGAGTATAGAAATAATAAAGTAAACCACCGACACCATTGCTGGTCTCTTCCGGACTTGCAATAATGTCCGGATAAATGTTAACCAGAAGCATACCAAATGCAATCGGAACCAGAAGAAGAGGTTCATAACCTTTCTTGATTGCCAGATATAAGAATACGCAGGCAATTACAATCATAAGGTAGTTACCCCAGGTCAGGTTAAAGAATGCAGTCTGATGCAGGAGGTTACTCATTGTGTCTCCAACATAACTTAACATAATTTTCCTCCTAGTTGTTCATTGTAGCAAGTAATGCTCCTGCTTCTACGCTGTCACCAACTGCAACTTCGATGCTTGCAACTGTTCCGTCTTCCGGTGCAACAACAGGAGTCTCCATTTTCATAATTTCAAGAATCAGAACTGCATCACCTTTCTTTACTGCTGTTCCAGGCTGAGCCTCAATCTTGAATACTTTTCCGGCTGCTCCGGCTTCAATCTTAATGCTTCCTGCTCCGGCTGCTGCCTTAGGTGCTGCTGCTTTTGCTGCAGGAGCTGCCGCTGCCTTTCTTGGTGCAGCTACAGGTGCAGATGCTCCGTTCTCTTCTACGGTAACATCATAAACATTTCCATTTACTGTAATTGTATAGTTTTTCATCTTTATATCCTCCTAATTATTCTTCAAACTATCTTCTCTTAATGGAACGTACTACAAATCCATCTGTAGAACTTCCTGTTGCTGCCGCAATTGCAGCAGAGATAACTGCAACAAGTTCCAAATCATCCTGAACCAGCTCTTCTTTCTGAGCAATCTGTTCTACTACTTTATCTTCTTTTGCAGCAGTTGCATCAGCCGCATTCTTTTTCTTATTCTGTAAATAAGGAATAATGCGGAATGCATAAATAATAATACTGATTAAAATTAAGATTACAAATACGGTACCCATGCCCATAAGTGTATTCATTCCGGCTTTGCCCATTTTCTCGCCAAGTGAATATACCTTGTCAAATGTCATACTGGTAAGTTCCGGTGTGCCTGTAGTTGTATCAAATACAACAGTAAAACTCAAATCACGGTTGGTATAATTCAATATCTGTTCCATTACCATTGTCTTATTTGACTCTGTCATGGTAAAGTCACCAAATCCCTGGAAGTCTCCTTCGTCAGCAACAGCTTCTTTCCAACTGCTATAGAAGTTGTAGTTTACTGCATCGCTCTTCTCTGAAACGGAAGAAAGAGCATTATCAATATCAGCTTCTGACACAGTAGTTATCTGCTGTACTGTCTGTTGTACTGTATCCTTCCACTGGTCATAGGTGCCTCCATTGAATGTTATTGAAGTCTGATCTGTCTTACCACAGGCCGTAACAGAAAATGCAAGCAGACAAACACATACAAGCATCCACAATTTTTTCTTCATAAGATTCACCTTTCTATTTTGTTCCATGTTTCTTATATGGAGTATCCATACGTTTTGTAAACAGCATCTCAAAAGCTGCTACAAGATATTTTCTGGTATCAGCAGGCTCAATAATCAAGTCTACATATCCTCTCTTAGCTGCAGTTACAACGTTAGACTGTAATGCCTCATATTCTTTTGCTTTCTCAGCAAGCTTGTCCGCATCAGCGTCTACATACATAATCTCTGCTGCAAGACGTGCATCCATCATACCGGTCTTAACATCCGGCCATGCGTATACAAGGTCAGCACCGATTGCTTTGGAGTTCATCATTACTGCTGCACTTCCGTAAGCATTACCGGTAAGCAGGCTAACCTTAGGAACGGTAGCATTTGCAAATGCATATGTAAGTTTAGCCAGAGCTTTTGCAAGTCTTCTTTCGCTGCATTTTGTTGCTGTAAATCCAGCCACATTGGTAAGAGATAATACAGGAATATCAAATGCATCACAGAACTGGATGAATTCAGAAGCTTTTTCACAGCCTTTTGCACAAAGTGCTGCATCATGCTCTGCGACTTTCTTTCCTTCTTCATCATATTCTTCTGTGCAGTTAGCAACGGCACCGACAGTCAGTCCGTTTAACTGGATGAATCCGGTTACCATGCTCTTTGCGTAATCCTTCTTTGTCTCTAAGAAATTGTGATTATCAGAAATCTCGCTTAATACGAAACGAGGATCGCCTTTCATGGTATCCACATTTTCGCATGCACGGTTCAAATCATCTTCACAGTCTTCCATATAACCATTCTCTGTGTTATCTGCCGGAAGCATGCAGACCAGTTCACGAATCTGTGCAAAGATTTCTTCTTCAGAACCTGCCATATCAATGACGCCGGTCTCTGTGCTCTGGAAATCTGCAGAAGAAGTATCACATTTTCCAACGTAATTTCCTTCGATTGCGTTTGGTGCATTTACAAACATTTTTGCTTTATCAGCTTCCATATATGCAAAATCACATAATCCAGGTACTACAGTAAGTCCGCCGCCACAGTTGCCAAATACAGCACAAATCTGTGGAATTACTCCGGATGCCATAACCTGTTTTTCATAAATCATTCCTAATGCATTCAAAGCATCTACTGATTCCTGAAGACGAACTCCGGCACAATCCAAAAGTCCGATTACCGGCGCACCCATCTTCATTGCTCTGTCATAAACAGCTGCAATTTTCTTTGCATGCATCTCGCCAATTGTTCCATTTAATACGGAAGAATCCTGACTGTAGACAAATACCAGATTACCATCAATCAGACCATGTCCGGTAATGACACCATCTGATGGCGTAGCTTCATCTGCCAGATTAAAATCCGTATTTCTTGCGGTTACCAGAGAACCGATTTCCATAAAGCTGTTTTCATCCAGCAAACGGCAAATTCTCTGTTCTGCTAAGTTATTACTTCTGTTGCTCATCTCTTAGTCCTCCATCTATTTTAGAAAAATAAAATTTTTCGCTAGGGTAATTGTAGTACATTGACCAAAACTTTTCAATAGCAAATTGTTAATTTTTTCACAGATTTTACATATCGCATTTTATGGCTGATTTTCTGACTTTATAAAGAAAAAAGGTCAACCATTCTGAGGCAGCTGTAGCGGTAATCCCATGCCGGAACACTGTCTTTTAAGACAAGTTCTTCCTCTCTCACCACCTGCCCGTTCAGTATATACTTAAGGGTTCCAACAGTAGTTCCTGCTTCCACCGGAGCCTCAAGTCTCTGCTTTCTCTCCAATTTAAATTCAATGGATTCATCCTTACGAAGCAGTATATTTTCTATCTGTTTTTCCTCTGTCCTGTTCTGAACCTCTGTCATCTTAATTCTGCTATAGCCTTCTGTCTTTGCCCCACTTATCTCAAGGGGACATTCTGCTTCCTTGGGAATTTCCAACTCCAGAAGATTTACCTTTTCAAATGAATCAATTCCATACTGCATCAACTGTTTTGTGTCTGACCATTTATAATTCTTATTGTTTGGCCAGCCGCAGCCTAAAAGTGCCACCACATAGGTACGGTCATCCCGCCGCAATGCTCCCACATAACAGTATCCGGCATTGCCCGTAAAACCGGTTTTACCACTGATTGCTCCGTCCATCATCGTAAGGAAACGGTTGTGATTATTGCAGCTGTAGTTTCGTGTTCCTTCTATATTAGTAAAGGAATAGGACGGTGTCTGCGTAATTTCAAGAAAAGTCTCTTTCATGGGAGACTCCTTGATGCAATAGCTCATAATCCGGGCAAGGTCGGCTGCTGTCGTTCCATGGAATCCGTTTTCATCTTCCTTATCCAGTCCGTTTGGCGTAATGAAATAGGTATCCATGCAGCCAAGCTCCGCCGCCTTCTCATTCATCAAGCCAGCAAATGCCTCCACACTTCCTGCCACATGTTCCGCAATTGCCACTGCCGAATCATTGTGGGATTCTAACATCAGCGAGAAACAAAGGTCTTTTAATAAAAACTGTTCCCCACTTGCCCCATTCAGCTGCACATCCGGCTGGGAGGCTGCATAATCAGAAAATGTAACCACGTTATTTAAATCTGCATGCTCTAAGGTTACAATCAATGTCATAATCTTTGTCGTACTGGCATTTGCCCGGCGCACATCCTCTTCTTTTCCAAACAAAATACGCCCTGAATCCGCATCCATTAAGCATGCAGACAGCGCGTACAAATTCTTTGGTTCTTCGATTTCTATTTCATTTTCTTCCTGCGTTTCATCCGGATTATCCTGTGGCAGCGGTTCTGCCGGAATATGATTGGAACTAAAAAATATAAAAAGCAGAGATAATGCTGTCATTTTCTTCCACCGTCTCTTTTTCATGACCGCTCCGAAATACATTTTCTCTGCATTCTATTCATTTCTTTCTATGATTATACTTCGATTATACTTCCGCTTACTACATTCCCTGTTGCTATACTTCAAGCTTCATTTCTGCTTCCTGTTCAGCCTGATGCTTGAATTCTTCCACCTGGTCTTCATTCAGCACCGGGAGTTCATCGATGGAATGCACACCAAAGCTCCGTAAGAATTCCTCTGTTGTGCCAAATAGCATCGGTCTGCCCGGAGCATCCAATCTTCCCACTTCATTGACCAGATTATATTCCACCAGTTTGCTTACTGCATGGTCGCAGGATACGCCACGGATTTTTTCAATCTCCGCCTTGGTGATCGGCTGCTTATAAGCAATGATGGATAAGGTCTCTAACAGTACGTCTGTAAGGACACGCTTCTTCGGCTGTTTTGCAATCCGAATCAGATATTCATACATTTCATTCTTCGTACACATCTGATAAGCGCCGTCCAGTTCGATAATCTGGATACCTCTTTCTTCCTGCTCATATTTCTGCCGGAGTGCTTCTATTTTCTTTTTGGTTTCCTGTTTGTCTAATTCAATTGCATTGGCAATTTTATCCAATTCTACCGATTCCCCCATGGTAAATAAAATTGCTTCTATAATTGCTTCATAATTCTTTTCTTCCATTACTACCCTCATATAATAAGAGCCTAGGCTGCAACCTTGGACTCTATTCTGATATCATCAAATATTTTATCCTGATAAATGGTTATCTTGCCCATCTTCATCAACTCAAGCACTGCAAGGAAGGTCACGATAATCTCCATCTTGCCACACTGTGCTTCTAAAAGACTGCGGAAGCTGAAATGCGGATGTGTCATTGCATACTGCTCTAAATATACCATTTTATCGGACAGTGATACTTCTTCTTTCTCAATCTTGCCAAATTTGGAACGAACCGGGTCAATCTTATCTTCCTGCTTACGCATGATGGATTTGAAAATATCATTCAATTTCTTCAATGTGACATCTGCCATCAGTTCCTCTAAATCCACCGGCTCTTCATAGGCAGCTACCTCGTCCGGAATCGTCGGCTCCTTAAACATCACCTTTTCTGCATCCATCTGACGGTCTTTTAATTCATAGGAAATGCATTTATACATCTTATATTCCAAAAGCTGTTCTACCAGTTCTGCTCTCGGGTCTTCTGCTTCCTCTTCTTCTGTCTCTTTTGCCGGAAGAAGCATCTTTGATTTAATATCAATCAGTGTGGCTGCCATGACTAAGAACTCACTCATAACATTTAAATCCTGCCGCTTCATTTCCCGGATATATTCCATATACTGATTGGTAATCTCCACAATTGGGATATCATAGATATTTACTTTATTCTTATCCAGCAGATGAAGGAGCAAATCTAACGGTCCTTCGAACACCTGCAGCTTTACTGTTAATTCCATTTCAAAATCTCTCCATTCTTTCCTAGCACATCTATTTTAACGGTATCTAAGAAAAAACGCAAGTGTTTTCACAAGATTTAGTGTTTTTCACAACTTTATACCACAAATCAAGCAATATCTTGTGGTTTTATAACCATAAACACAAGTTCCGCCCGGTTAAAGATTCTGATATGAAAGGTATGGGTTCCAAGTCCCCGGCTTACGATTACTTTCTTTCCCTCAAAATCAAAGGCTCCTGCATCATATTTCGGGAACCACTGAAACTGCGGAGAAATCAGGCTTCCAACGCCCGGAATCCGTATCAGTCCTCCATGATTATGTCCGCAAAAAGTCAAATCCGCTCCCCAGTCTGCATATTCCTTCGCATATCTTGGATTGTGTGCTAACAGCACCTGAAATGTATCTTCCGTCTGCTCCGGAAGCGTTTTCTCAAGATAATCCTGTGGAAGTGGCACATCCACTCCTTTTTTATAACAGGACAATGGAATTTCAAGCCCGGTAACCGCCAGTTCTCCAAAAGCTTCTGTTTCATTATGCAGTACATGGATGCCAAGCTCTTTTACCTTATTTTCAAAAGCGAAAAATTTCTCCTGATACTCACTTTTTCTTATGTGGGCACGGGATTCATGATTTCCGTAAGAATAATAAACCGGTGCAATCCTGCACAGCTCTTCCAATATCTTTAACGCTGTCTCATAGGTATCACTTTTCCTGCTAACCACCATATCTCCTGGAATCAGAATCAGATCCGGCTGTCCACTTCTAATTGCATCTAAAAGCCGGATGTTGTCTTTTCCATACTGAAAACCATGCAAATCTGCCAGTACTGCTGCCTTATATTCTCTTTGCACTTTACCACTTTTTATCTCATAATCCGTTCTTGCAAATTTTTTTAATTCCTGCCACTGCCAGATTATGTAAACTAAAATCACACATGCTATTACAATAATGATTTTTAATAACATCTTTCACCTCTTTGCGTCAACAAAATAAACCATGCTTTATCTGCATATTTCTTTCTCTTCTCTATTAAAATGTAATAGAACATACCGGAGGTATTCTTATGCATACCATTCTTTCCATTTTCATAAGCCTGTCTCTTCTCAGCCCGGCCTTTTTACCAATAGCATCACAATTTTCTGTTCTTGCAGAAAACGAAACTCCTGCAGAATCCGGCAATCCATCCCCTGATGCTTCCATGCCAGATGCTTCCAATCCGGATGCTGCTTCCGATGCATCTGCTCCGGTCGCATTGTCCGCTCCCAGCGCTCTTTTAATGGAAGCATCTACCGGAACCATCATCTATGAAAAGGATGCTCATTCCATCCTGCATCCTGCCAGCATTACGAAAATCATGACGCTGATTCTGATTTTCGATGCTCTGGACGCACAAAAAATTTCCCTGGATGATGTTGTCACAGTTTCGGAACATGCTGCAAGCATGGGCGGTTCCCAGGTCTTCTTAGAGCCGGGTGAAACCCAGACCGTTGATACCATGATAAAGTGTATCAGTGTTGCCAGTGCCAATGACGCCTGCGTTGCCATGGCAGAATTCATTGCCGGTTCGGAAGATGCCTTCGTTGCCCAGATGAATGAGCGGGCTGCCGGACTTGGTATGAAGGATACCAACTTTGTTAACTGCTGCGGTCTTGACGTTGACAATCATATGACCAGTGCCTATGATGTTGCTCTAATGTCCCGGGAATTAATTACAAAATATCCGCAGATACATAATTATTCCACCATCTGGATGGAAAATATTACCCATGTCACGAAAAAAGGGTCTTCCGAATTTGGTCTAACCAACACCAATAAGCTCATCAAACAATACGCCTATGCCACAGGATTAAAAACCGGTTCCACCGGTCTTGCCAAGTACTGTGTCTCAGCCACTGCTGAAAAAGATAACATTAAACTCATCGCAGTCATTATGGCTGCACCGGATTATAAAGTGCGTTTTGCTGATGCGTCCGCCCTTTTAGACTATGGTTTTTCCGTATGCCGGCTCTATCAGGATACCACACCGCCCGCTCTGCCGGAATTATCAGTACGGGGTGGCACCGATAAAAAGGTCAGTCTTTCCTATGAAGGAACCTTTTCTTATCTTGATACTGCAGGAAATGACTTAAATCTTATTGAAAAAAAGCTTTCTCTTCCAGAAGAAATAAAAGCTCCGGTAACACAGGGAAAAGAAGCCGGCACACTTTACTATACATTAAATGAAAAAGAAATCGGCTCCATCCGGGTCTTATATGATACTACGATTCCAAAAGCTACCTATCAGGATTATTTTCGTAAGACGCTTACTTATTTCTTCTCCCTGTAAAACCTTTTCTACAAAAGCGGGGCCAGCAGACGCAGACAGGTCTGTATCATCCGTACTCCTACAAATCTGTGTTTACAGAATTCCAGATCAATCTGCTGTGACTGTCCGATTACCGCAAGTGCATCTTCTTTTAACTGCAGCACTGCCTCGGTCTTATAGCACCAGACTCCGCATTCAAAATGCAGATACATACTGCGGTAATCCAGATTGATACTGCCTACGGTAGCAATTTTATCATCACAGACAAAACTCTTTGCATGAATAAATCCCGGTGTATACTGATAAATCTTTACACCACTTTCAATAAGAACACCATAATCTGCCTGTGTCAGAAGATAAACAAATTTCTTATCCGGAATTCCAGGTGTTACAATCCGCACATCCACACCACGTTTTGCCGCATTCTGAAGGCTTACCAGCATTTCATGGTCAATAATCAGATACGGGGTGAAAATGTAGACATACTTCTGTGCTGAATTAATAATGTTCATGTATACATTCTCGCCGGTATTTTCGTGATCTAACGGTGTATCACTATACGGCTGCACATATCCAACGGATGGAATCTTTGCCACATAGTCTGCATCCGGCCGGAACTTCTCATAATCCTCCGTGGAATTTATTATATAATTCCACATTTCAAGAAACATACAGGTAAAGCTCCATACCGCTGCACCTTTCATACGGATTCCGGTATCCTTCCAGTATCCAAACCGCTCAATTTCATTGATATATTCATCTGCAATATTAATTCCGCCAGTAAATGCAACATTTCCATCAATAACGAGGATTTTTCTGTGGTCACGGTTATTCATAATGACAGCCAGTCTCGCCCGCAACGGATTAAACGCCGCACATTTAATTCCGATTTTCTGCAATTCCTTATAGAAATTATTCGGCAGTGTCGTAATGCAGCCAACATCATCATAAATCAGACGTACTTCTACGCCCTCTTCCACTTTTTCCTTCAAAAGCTGAATCAGCTCCCGGAACATCTTTCCATCATCTAAAATAAAATATTCCAGAAAAACAAACTTTTTCGCTTTCCGGATTTCTTCTAACATAACCGGAAACATTTCTTCTCCGGACGGATAATAATTTGTTGCTGTATGTTCATAAACCGGAAAATGCGCCCAGTCACTGATATATGCAGACTGTCCAGCGGCAACCGGATCTTCTTCTGCCAGCCGTTCTCTGCACGCTCTATCTTCTGTAAGAAGCGGTTCTACTTCCTCATTTACACGGTTCATTTTCTCTCTTGCCTTTCTGGTGAGTTCCGGTCTTCCAAATACCACGTACAGCAACAATCCGAGCAACGGAAACATCAGAATAATAAATACCCATGCCAGCCGGTATGCCGGATTCATTCTTCGATTTACAACGAATAAAGCTACGATAAATGCAAGTATATTGAGAATCAGGTTGATGTAAGTAGACATTTTACCAACTTCCAGCAGCAGATAAAATAAATATCCAAACTGAAGTAAAATAAGTAAAACTGTGATAAAAAGTCTGCTGATTAAAACTTTAACTATTTTCTTCACCTTATTCCCTCCTCTTTCTTTTCTACCCCTTATTTTATGCGTATTCTTCATTTTACCGCATTTTCTCCCAGAAATCAAATGTCCGGCGTATTCCTTTCCCTCTGTCTCTTTCTCTCTGCTTTTTATCTCTTCCATGTTCTTTTATTTTATCGAATCAGCTGCATGACATCCAGCCTCCCCCAGCCCTGTGCATGCTTGGATTTTCCGGTATCTACACTCGTCTCATAAAGCCGCAGTTTTACTTCTGCCGGTTTTAGATTTGGATAACGGCTTAAAAGCACCGCGACCGCCCCCGCCACCACCGGTGTTGCCATAGAGGTCCCACTTTTCATCTCATAACCATTTCCCATCCGCTTACAGCTGACAATCGCTGTTCCAGGAGCCACTACTTCCGGTTTCATAATACAGGCTTCCGTCGGACCTCTCCCACTATACCCACGCATCAGGCCCAGATTTTTTACTTCTCCTTCCTCATCATCACTGCTGCCTACCGTTATAATCTTCCGGCATAGCCCCGGTATCGTAATACTCTTATCCTTTGGCCCGTTATTTCCTGCAGCAGCAACCACTACGATTCCTGCATCCCAGACTGCTTCAATTGCTGCTAACAATTCCTCCTGTTCTTCCCTTCTGGCCGAAGCAAGCATTCCTACGGAAATATTTAAGATTCTGATATTCATTTTCTCATAATTAGAAATCAGCCATTTTAATGCTGATACCACCAGTCTGGTATTTCCCTTTCCCATACGGTCTAATACTTTTATCGCATATATCGCTGCTCCCGGTGCCATCCCCCGGTAACGTCCATGAGAAGCAAAACCGGAACCTGCAATAATTCCTGAAACATGGGTTCCATGACCATTATCATCATAAAGTATCTTCTTATCACCTACATAATCACGAAATCCTCTGATTCTTTGTCCAAAATCAATATGAGTTCCAATTCCTGTATCCATCACGGCTACAGTGACATTATTTCCAATATATCCTAGTTTATGAGCTTCATTCACCCTTGTAATCTGTCTGACCCGTTCCATACTGCACCATTTTATGTTTTCTTATAATATATGCAGTGCAGCATTTTTGACCACCGGCAGAGCTTTTTGGATACCCGAAAAAGAAGTTTACTCAGCAAACCCGGCTCTTTTTTTCTGCCAGACTTTTTCTTCGCTACTTACGTAAAAAGGCGTATACCCTTGTGGATTTTCATCCGCAAAAGCATACGCCTTATTTTATTTATGTGAGTATTGAAAAATCACATGCCACGAATCTGCAATTAGTTCTGAGCAGGAACATCCTTGATGGAGAAGCTGATTCTTCCCATTCTGTCTTTGCCCATGCAGATACAGGTTACTGTATCACCAAGAGTCAGAACATCTTCTACATGTTCGATTCTCTCTTTTGCAATCTTGGAAATGTGAACCATTCCCTCTTTGCCCGGTGCAAATTCGATGAATGCACCAAATTCTTTGATGCCTACTACTTTACCAGTGAAAATCTGACCTTCTTCAAAATCAGTTGTAATGATACGGATCATGTCAGCAGCTTTCTCAAGCATTGCTTTATCGGTACCACAGATGCTTACTGCACCTTCATCATTGATGTCAATCTTAACACCGGTGCGGTCGATAATCTCGTTGATTGTCTTACCCTTCTGACCTACTACATCACCAATCTTAGCCGGGTCAATCTGAACCTGAAGAATCTTTGGAGCATACTGTCCAACTTCTTTTCTTGGCTCAGCAATTGCTTTGGACATAACTTCGTCCATGATATAAAGTCTTGCTTCCCTGGTTCTTCTGATTGCTTCTTCTACGATAGGTCTTGTTAATCCGTGAATCTTAATATCCATCTGGATTGCAGTAATACCGTCATGTGTACCGGTTACCTTGAAGTCCATATCTCCGAAGAAGTCCTCAAGTCCCTGAATATCGGTTAATACGATGTAATCATCATCTGTCTCACCAGTTACCAGACCACAGGAAATACCTGCAACCATTTTCTTAATCGGAACACCTGCAGCCATAAGTGCCATACAGGATGCACAGGTAGATGCCATAGAGGTAGAACCATTAGATTCAAAGGTCTCGGATACGGCACGGATTGCATATGGGAATTCTTCTTCAGAAGGAAGAACCGGAACCAATGCTTTCTCAGCCAGTGCTCCATGTCCGATTTCACGACGTCCCGGTCCTCTGGAAGGTTTTGTTTCTCCAACAGAGTAGGATGGGAAATTGTAATGGTGCATATATCTCTTGGTTGTAATATTCTCATCTAATCCATCGATTTTCTGAACTTCAGATAATGGAGCTAATGTTACAACATCACAGATCTGAGTCTGTCCACGGGTAAACATAGCAGAACCATGTACTCTAGGAATAATATCAACCTCAGATGCCAGCGGACGAATCTGGTTGATTGCTCTTCCATCCGGACGTTTGTGGTCTTTTAAAATCATCTTACGAACGGTCTTCTTCTGATACTGATATACAGCCTCACCAACTAATGGAAGCCACTCTTCGTTATCTGCAAATGCCTCTTCCATTTTCTCTGTTACTTTACGGATATTTTCTTCTCTGGTCTGTTTGTCGTCAGAGAATACTGCTACTTCCATCTCATCCGGTGTAACAATCTCACGCATAGCTGCAAACATTTCCTCTGGAACTGCACAGCTTGTATATTCATGTTTTGGTTTACCAACTTCGTTTACCAGTTTCATAATGAAATCATTAATGGTCTGGTTGATGTCGTGTGCCATGTAAATTGCTTCAATCATTTTATCTTCCGGAATCTCATTTGCTCCGGCTTCAATCATGATTACTTTCTCTCTTGTAGAAGCAACCGTCAACTGTAAATCACCATTGTCCCAAACTTCCTGGGATGGGTTGATTACAAATTCACCATCTTTCATTCCGACCTGTGTCATAGCACATGGTCCGTCAAATGGGATGTCCGAAATGCAGGTTGCAATCGCAGAACCAAGCATTGCTACGATTTCCGGACGGCATTCCGGGTCAACGCTCATAACGAGGTTGTTTAATGTTACATCATTACGATAATCCTTTGGGAATAACGGACGCATAGGTCTGTCAATTACACGGGAAGTAAGGATTGCATTCTCAGATGCTTTTCCTTCTCTCTTATTAAATCCGCCAGGGATTTTTCCTACTGCATAAGATTTCTCTTCGAACTCTACGCTAAGAGGGAAAAAGTCGATTCCGTCTCTTGGCTTTTCAGATGCTGTTGCAGTAGATAATACAGTGGTATCACCGTAGTGCATGAATGCACATCCATTTGCCTGTTTACCCACACGGTTAATATCAACCGTAAGAGTTCTTCCGGCAAGTTCCATTGAATAACTCTGGTACATATCATTTCTCCTTTTTTGTATACAGGATATTCCTGCTTATTATGGCAGAAGTTCCGAAATGGTGCTGTTTGCAGCCATCCGGAGGTGTATCGACCGAAACTACTGATTAATACAATCTGTAATTGCACTAATCAGTGGTCTCGGAATCGTCCTTCTGCCGTTCTTACATTGTCATCCATAAGACTCTGCACTTGCAGTTCCTTACGGATATCCGGCAACCTGTGGAAGCCTGGCAACCGAAAAATAGAGCGGACAACTCCGCTCTATTCTATACGGTTTCCTTTTACAAGAAATTACTTTCTCAAACCTAAACGTTCGATTAAAGAACGATATCTTTCAATATCAACTTTCTTTAAGTAAGCCAGTAAACGACGTCTCTGACCAACCATCTTTAAAAGTCCTCTTCTGGAATGATGATCCTTCTGATTTACTTTTAAGTGCTCATTCAGCTCATTGATTCTGGCTGTTAAAAGTGCAACCTGTACCTCTGGTGAACCTGTGTCTGTAGCAGTTTTACCATATTCTGCGATGATTGCTTCTTTTCTTTCTTTTGATAACATTTATGTTTCCTCCTTATATTTTCTTATCGCCTGATAATCAGTAAAAGGTCGGAGTGTCCATCTACCGAATATCGGCTAAATCATACCTAACAAATATAACATACTACTTATTATTTGTAAACAAAATTCTTTTAGTTTCCTTATCTAGTTTCCTAATACACGGACAACACATACTGGTGAACGATAATATGCATTGGAAATCTTGATTCCGGTAGAAGGTGAACTTGCATGAACAATCTGACCATTTCCGATATAGATTGCCACATGGTTGATGCCCTTACCGCTACCATAGAAGAACAAATCTCCCGGCTGTGCTTCGGATGCACTGATTCTGGTTCCGCATCCTGCCTGTGCTCTGGATGAGTGTGGCAGATATACGCCATAATTTGCATATACGGATAATACGAATCCGGAACAGTCCGCTCCTCTGGTAAGGCTGGTTCCGCCCCATACATATGGATTACCGACAAACTGTGTTGCATAAGCCACCAGTGATACCCTTGTATCTGAAACACCCTGACCATATTTTAATTCTGTCATGGTCTGTGCCTTTGGCAGCTGCTGTGAAATCTCTACATAGTCGGTGCTTGCATATCCTACATCACCATCTAAGTCTACTTCCACCCAGCCATCATACTGATTTAAAACCTCTAATTCTTCTCCTTCCGGCATCAATGCCAGTTTGGTACAATCGGTATTCATCTCAGCACGTACATTTAAAGTCTGTGTTGTAACGGTTGCAATGGTCTTCATTACTTCCTGGGCTTTTGCTACAGCTGCCTCTCCGGTAATGATATATTCTGCTTTTACATATCCGGTTACCTGACCAGATTCAATTTTAAGCCACTCGCCATTGTCCTCTAATATTTCACATCCGGCATCGTTCTGCATCTTTCCTACGATATCAGAATTGGTATCCGGCTGTTCCCTTACATTTAAACTGCTGTCAACCTGTGCAATACCAAGATTGGTATATCCACAGATTGTTGTATCTGCTGGTACCGCTGTATCGGTTGCTGCTGTATCTGCAGGTACCGTTGTATCGGTTGCTGCAGCATCCTCAGACTGTCCTTCCATCGTTGTAACAGTATTGGTTGCTGAAACAACAATATCTGTATTATAATAGGAATCCATTGTAGCAAATATTCCTGCATTTAAGCCGGAACCTGCTGATGTCTGTGCAGCTGCGCCGCCCTCAAGCGCCACTGTAAGTCCACAGGTAAGAATAAATGCTGTTGTCTTCCACTTTCTATTGTTCTTCATAAAAATATGCCTCCTGACATTGTAACGATGCAAAATGCACCCTGCATTTCCGCATCTGTTCGAATCAATATGCTTCTCCATATTTTAAGATTATAGCAACGTGATTTCATAATGTCAACATAAATATGTAACAATTATGTAACAATTGTTCGAAATTTTACGAAATTCATATATTTAATGCTGCTGTACATAAAATCTGCCATAGGCAATATCCTGTTCGAGCTGTTGCTTTAAAGCCTCTAAGGATTCAAACTTCATCTCGCTGCGCTCTCTGCTCCGGAAACAGACACGCACTTTCTTTCCATAGAGATTCTCATTAAAATCAAAAATATTGGTTTCCACTGCCACCGGATTAACCCCTTCGATAGTCGGCTTACATCCCACATCTGCGATTCCATGATACGTCTTATCCCCTACTACAACATCACAAACATAGACGCCAAACGGCGGAAGCAGTTTGTTTTCCGGCGGTATGATATTTATGGTCGGGATTCCAAGTACCTTCGCGCCCATTTCTCTGCCATGTATTACAACACCTTCCACAAAATAATCATAGCCAAGAAGGTATTTTACTTTTTCCATATTGCCCTTTTCTACTTCTTCCCGGATAAAGGTACTGCTGATATCCCGATTCTCATACTGAACCTTATCTATTACCTTAAGTTCATAATGCAGCTTCTTCGCATATATTTCCAGCAGATGGTAATCTCCGCGGCGGTTATGTCCGAAATGAAAATCTGTTCCAACCACAATGCCACGGATTTTCATGGAAGAAGCCAGCATTTCAATAAATGCTTCCGGTTCCATGGTCATGACTTCTTTGGTAAAAGGATATTCAATCAGATAATCAATGCCCTGCTCTTCACAGATTGCAACCTTCTCTTCATTCGTCGTAAGCACCTTCTGGACTTCATTTATCCTGCCCGGTCTCGGCGGAATGGCAAAGGTAAACAGTACCGTTGCACAGCCTTTATTCTTCTGCTCCATCATATGTTCTAATAAAGTCTCATGTCCTCTGTGCAGACCGTCAAATTTGCCAAGGGAAAGCACGCATTCTTCTTCAATATGAAATTCTGTTGTTCCATGTATATACTTCATTTTTTATACCTGCTTAAATGTCTTTTTCCTTCTCATTGCTGTGTAAAGAAAAGTTTTACCGGCTTAAACAGCCTGTCCGCTGTACGGTATTCATATATTCCAACAAAATGATTTGCATTGTCATACACTCTGACTTTTTTGCAGTCATCTTCTTTATAAAAAGAAGCAAGCGTATGCTCTATCGTCTCTGCCTCTGCTATCACGGGCAGCGGCAGCTTATTTCCATTATATAAAAGTGCAGTACTATCTTTGCGGCTGTGAATCTGTGGCAGATTTTTAAATACGGTATCAATGGGATATAAAATCTCTTCTATCTTACCACTTTTCATTATTGTCTCAATTTCCTGCAGTGTTTTTGCATCTTCTATTTGAAAATCTGAAACTCTTGTCCGTACCAGGTACTCCATACAGGCTCCACAACCTAATTTTTCTCCGATGTCATGGCACAATGTCCGGATATAAGTTCCTTTGGAACAGTGCACCCGCATGGTCACTCGCGGCAAGTCGATTGATAAAATTGCAATATCTAATATCTGAACCTTCCTTGCCTTGCGTTCTACTTCCACACCTTCTCTTGCTAAGTCACATAATTTCTTTCCATTGACCTTCAGTGCAGAATACATCGGCGGAATCTGTGCATATTCTCCCACAAAGCTTTCAATACACTGCTTTACTTCTTCTATGGAAAGATTTACCTCGGATTCCTTTAATATGGTTCCTGTCATATCCTGGGTATCCGTTTCTTTTCCCAAAAGCATGACTGCCTCGTATACCTTGTCCTTATCAGTTAAAAGGTCACAGACTCTGGTTGCTTTTCCTATACATACAGGAAGTACGCCCTCCGCATCCGGATCAAGCGTACCTGTATGTCCAATCTTTTTCATTTTTAAAATTCCACGCAGCTTTGCAACTACGTCAAAGGACGTAAATCCTTTTTCTTTTCTCACATTAATAATTCCGTCCATACGTTATCCTGTCTATTTCAAAAGCTGTTTTTCAACGTCCTTTACGATTCCCTCAAGAATCTCTTTAGCATTGCCTTCTATGGTTGCTCCGGCTGCCCGTATATGGCCGCCTCCACCATAGGACATCATAATAACTGCCACATCTACCTTACCACTGGAACGCATGCTTGCTTTAAAGCTTCCATCCTCATTTTCGTAAAGAAAGATTGCAGCTTCCACATCTTTGGTAGCACGAAGCTGCTGTACGATTCCTTCTAAATGTTTCGGAAGAACCTGGTATTTTTCCATTTCTTCTTTGGTTACGATAGATGCAATGCATTTTCCATCTAAAAAGAGCTGGCTGTCCACCAATGCCTGACCCAAAATCCGGTTCTGCTCGTAAGTTTTCTCATAATAAGTCTTATCCACGATACGGCTGAAATCAATTCCCATTTCCATCAGCCTGCCGGCAATGTTCATGGTCTTTGCGGAAGTACAGGAATACTGGAACACACCCGTATCATGCACAATTCCCACATAAATACATTCTGCAATTTCCTTTGTAATCTTCTCTTTATCTATGAGCTCATATACAAGCTCACAGGTTGAACTTGCCTCCGGGAAAATGTAGTTTGCATCTGCAAAGTTCTGATTGCTGATATGATGGTCAACACAGAAGGTGCGTTTTGCTGCATGAAAATATTTCACTGCATTTCCCAGTCGTTTCTCATCGCCGCAGTCCAATGCAATAAATAAATCGTATGGCTCTTTTTCTATATAAGAGCTGTCAATTTTATCTGCATTTGCAAGGAATTTGAAAATGTTTGGAATCGGTTCCAGATGGAGTTCCACTTCCATTTCCGGATGATATTTTCTGATATAGTTATATACTGCTAACGTGGAACCTACACAGTCTCCGTCAGGTTTTACATGACCGGCTATTGCTACACGCTTCACATCATAAAGCTGTTCCTCTAATTTCATTGGCAACACCTGCTCTCTTTCTCTTCGGATGAGGCTTAGGACTCTTCCTGTCCAATCACCTCATCAATTTTCTTTGACATGTTTACACCATACTCAATGGACTGATCCAGGATAAACCGAATCTCCGGAGTATTTCTTAAATTGATACTTTTTGCTAGGGCATGACGAATATACCCTTCTGCACTATTAAGACCTTTGATTGTATTATTCTGAGCTTCTTCGTCTCCGAATACACTGATATACGCCTTACAGGTTTTTAAATCCGGTGCCACTTCTACGGCGACCACACTGGTCATCGGCGCAATACGCGGGTCTTTTACTTCACTCCGGATAATGTTGGAGAGTTCTCTTTGAACTTCTCCATTTATCCGCATATTTTTCATACTATTTTTTTGCATAATTTTCCTGTCCTTCTATCAGATTATCTGGCAACCTCTACCATCTTATATGCCTCTACCTGATCCAGTTCTGCAATATCATTAAATCCTTCGAATACAAGACCACACTCATATCCGGCTTTTACTTCCTTCACATCGTCCTTGAAACGTTTCAGGGAAGCAAGATTTCCTTCAAATATCTGTGTTCCCTCACGGGTAATACGGACTTTACATCCACGCTCGAAGTTACCATCCAATACATAAGAACCTGCAATGTTACCAACACCGGATGCTTTGAAAATCTGACGGACTTCTGCATGGCCGATTACTTTTTCTTCGTATACAGGATCTAACATTCCCTTCATAGCAGCTTCTACGTCTTCAATTGCGTTATAGATAACTTTATAAAGACGGATATCTACACCTTCATTTTCAGCAGTAACCTTTGCTGTAGGGTCCGGTCTTACGTTAAATCCAATGATGATTGCGTTAGATGCAGATGCTAAAGTAACATCAGATTCGTTGATTGCACCAACACCACCATGGATAATCTTAACCACAACTTCGTCGTTGGAAAGTTTTACAAGGCTCTGTTTTACGGCTTCTACAGAACCCTGGACGTCTGCTTTAACGATGATATCCAGCTCTTTTACATCTCCGGACTGAATCTGTGAGAACAGGTCATCTAAAGACATCCTGGAACGGGTCTCCTCTAACAGTTTTGCCTTTCCTTCGGAAATATATGTCTCTGCAAAGTTTCTTGCATCTTTTTCACTGTCACATGCTACGAATGTTTCTCCTGCATCCGGTACACTGGAAAGTCCTAAAATCTCTACCGGCATGGATGGTCCGGCTTCTTTTACTCTTCTTCCCTTATCGTCAATCATGGCACGTACTTTACCATATGCACTACCACAGGCAATCGGCTCACCAACTGTAAGGGTTCCCTTCTGTACTAAAACAGTTGCTACAGCTCCTCTTCCTTTATCCAGCTGTGCCTCAATGATAACACCACGGGCTTTACGTTTTGGATTTGCCTTTAACTCGCTGACTTCTGCTGTTAATAATAACATTTCCAATAACTGGTCAATACCTTCGTGGGTATGAGCAGATACCGGTACAAAAATGGTGCTTCCACCCCAGTCTTCCGGAATCAGTTCGTATTCGGATAACTCCTGTTTTACTCGGTCGATATTGGCATTTGGCTTATCAATCTTATTGATTGCTACTACGATTTCAATTCCGGCTGCTTTAGCATGGTTAATTGCTTCTACAGTCTGCGGCATGACACCATCATCTGCTGCAACTACAAGAATTGCGATGTCGGTAGATTTTGCTCCACGCAGACGCATTGCGGTAAATGCTTCATGTCCCGGTGTATCTAAGAAGGTAATCTTCTGTCCATTGATACTTACCACATAGGCTCCGATATGCTGTGTGATACCACCAGCCTCACGGTCTGTTACATGTGTATTACGGATTGCATCCAGAAGGGATGTTTTACCATGGTCAACGTGACCCATTACACAGACAACAGGTGGTCTTGGAACTAAATCTTCTTCTCTTTCTTCATCCTCTTTTAAGAGCTCTGCAATTACGTCTACCTTTTCTTCCGGCTCTGCAATACAGTTAAATTCCAGTGCAATTTCTTCTGCACTGTCATAGTCGATTTCCTGGTTTACGGTAACCATCTGTCCCTTCATAAAGAGCTTCTTGATGATTTCAGAAGCCTGAACCTTCATCTTATCTGCCAGTTCCTTAATCGTCATACGCTCCGGCAGGGATACGCTGCGGATGGTATCTTCTTCCTTTGGTTTCGGCTGTGCAGGACGTTTCTTCTTACCGCCGTTTTTCTCAAGATTTACATATCTTTCCTGTTTCTTGCTTCCTAACTTATCGTGCTCCTGCACCTGTTTCTTACGGGTATTGTCACGGTCACGGTTTTCACGGCTTTCTTTTCTTAAATCATCCGGTCCTGCCTGGATAGCTTCTTTATTGAAACGGTTTAATTCCTGATCGAATCTTCCACCATTTCTTCCGCCTCTTCCATTTCTGTCGCCTTGTGAACGGTTATTATTGTATGGTCTGTCTCCCTGTGGGCGGTTATTGTTGTACGGTCTGTCTCCCTGCGGGCGGTTGTTATTATATGGTCTGTCTCCCTGCTGACGGTTATTATATGGTCTGTCCCCCTGCGGGCGGTTGTTATTGTACGGTCTGTCTCCCTGCTGACGGTTATTATACGGTCTGTCTCCCTGTGGGCGGTTGTTATTATACGGTCTGTCTCCCTGCGGGCGGTTGTTATTATACGGTCTGTCTCCCTGTTGACGGTTATTGTTAAAGTTTCTTGTCTCCGTCTTCTTCTCTTCTGTTTTCACTACCGGTTTCTCCTGAACAGTTTTTGTTTCCGTAGTCTTTACTTCTGCAGTTTTCGTTTCTGCTGGTTTTACTTCTGCAGCCTTAACTTCTGTTGCTTTTACCTCTGCCGGCTTAACTTCTGCAGCTTTTACCTCAGCAGGCTTTGGTGCTGCCGGTTTTGCAGGCTGAGCTGGTCTTGCAGCCGGTGCCGGTCTTCTTGCTTCTCCTGTCTTGGCATTGGTGTGATAAGCCTGACGTCTGCTTCCCGGATTGGTCTTGCTGTTCTGTGGGTTAAATACAGCAGAAATACTTGCTTTTTTCTTCGGTCGAGCCGGTGCCTCTGTTGATTTTGCCTCGCCTGCAGCTTTTGTTTCACCTGCTGGCTTTGCTTCTGTTGCAGCTTTTGCTTCACCTGCCGGCTTTGTCTCTGCTGCCGGCTTTTTCTCTGCTGCTGGTTTTGCTGCTCCGTTTACTTTAGAACGCACCAGCTTCTGTGCATCTTCATCTATACTATTGCTGGATGTCTTTACTTCATACTGGGTTCCTTGTAAGGAATCCAAAACATCCTGCGGCTTTATATTTAATTCTTTTGCGAGTTCATATACTCTGAGTTTTGACATATATAACTACCTCCGTTATTCAGTTGTTAACAGTTTCAATTGCTTTATGACGGCTTTGGCAAGACCTTCGTTGGTAACTGCCAATGATGCCCGAAATTCTTTTCCAATATGATGTCCGAGACTCTCCTTATCAGCATAAGCATAAAATGGCACTTCATAAAAGCTGCACATATCACGGAAATGTTTCTTCGTATTATCTGAAGCATCTCCTGCGACAATGACCAGATGAGCCTTTCCTTCTTTTACCGCTTTCTCTGTTGAAAATTCTCCGCTTGCAACATTTCCTGCCTTGGCAGAAAGTCCAAGCATGGATAACACCTTATCTTGTTTCAATATTCTGCATCTCCTTTTGCAACTCCTCATATATTTCTTCCGGAATCGCCATTTTCAAAGATCTTTCCAAGCCCTTTGTCTTTTTTGCTGCCAAAAAGCAATCCATATTCGGACAGATATATGCGCCTCTTCCATTCTTCCTTCCAGTGGAGTCCACTACAAGTTCATCTTCCGGCGTATGAATAATCCGAATCAATTCTTTCTTGCTTTTCATTTCCTGGCATCCTACACATTTCCGCATAGGAATCTTCTTATTCGTTGCCATCTATGAACTCACCATCTCCTGTGTTTTCTTCTTCATAACCTTCTTCATAACCTTCTTCATACTCCTCATCATAGTCCTCGTAATCATTTTCATAATCCATAAATTCACCGGACTCTCTTGCCTGTGTCTCACTCTTGATATCAATCTTGAATCCGGTCAGTCTTGCAGCAAGTCTTGCATTCTGTCCTTCTTTACCGATAGCAAGTGACAACTGATAATCCGGAACAACAACCTTTGCGCTCTTCTCTTCGCCATCTGCGATTACGGAAATAACTTTTGCTGGGCTTAATGCGTTCTCGATTAACATAGCAGGATTCTCATTCCAGTTAATGATATCAATTTTCTCACCGCGTAATTCACTTACGATAGCATTTACCCTGGCTCCGTTCATACCTACACAAGCTCCTACCGGATCCACATCAGGGTCATTGGAGTAAACAGCAATCTTGGTTCTGCTTCCTGCTTCACGGGCAATACTCTTAATTTCTACAATACCATCTTTTACTTCAGTAACTTCTGATTCAAACAGACGTTTTACTAATTCCGGATGGGTTCTTGAAACCATAATCTTTGGTCCCTTTGGTGTAGATTTTACTTCCAGGATATATACCTTGATACGTTCGGTCGGTTTGAATACCTCTCCCTTTACCTGCTCATTTTCAGTAAGAATGGCATCTGCTTTACCAAGATTAATGGAAATATTTTTTCCAACATATCTCTGTACAATTCCGGTTACAACGTCTTTTTCCATGCTGTAATATTCGCTGTAAATTGCTTTTCTTTCTTCCTCACGAATCTTCTGTAAAATTACGTTCTTTGCATTCTGTGTTGCAATACGTCCAAATTCTTTGGATTTAACTTCTACATTTACCACATCACCAAGATTGTACTCAGAATCAATCATGCGTGCATTTGCAAGGCTGATTTCTGTTACATCATCTTCTACTTTTTCCACTACGGTCTTCTCAGCAAGCACATGGAACTCGCATGTTTCCGGGTCAATATTTACTTTAATATTATCTGCCTTTCCAAAATGGTTTTTGCATGCAGTCAGCAGAGAATTCTCAATTGCCTCAAGTAAAGTCTCTTTGCTGATATTTTTTTCCTGTTCCAGTATTGTCAATGCTTCCAACAACTCGTTATTCATTTCTTTATCCTCCTATATACTTATTTTCTAAGTTGTATGCTATGTTAATGATTAAAAATCGATGGCAAGACGGATTAATGCAATATCCTTCTTATCAAATACCTTCTGTCCATAAGATTCGTCTTCAATTGTTACGGTATTCTCATCATATGCACTTAAGACTCCACAAAATTCCTTTTCATGGTCTATGGCACGATACAGACGTATCTCTACTTCTTTTCCCATAGAACGGACATAGTCCTTTTCTTTCTTCAACGGTCTGCCAAGTCCCGGCGAACTCACTTCAAAAATATAAGAGTCTTCCACATAATCTTCCCGATCCAGAATCTCATTCATTTCCCGTGCTACCATTTCACAGTCATTGACGGTAATTCCGCCTTCCTTATCAATGTAAGCCCGTAAGTACCAGTCGGAACCTTCCTTGACATATTCCACATCTACCAGTTCAAAATGATACTTATCAACGATTGGCTGAATGAAGCTTTCTGTCTTCTGTTCATAAATTTCTTTTCTGGACATGTAACCACCTTTCCATCTGTCTAAATTTTGTTCTAAACATGAATTGAGAGTGGACGCAACGCCCACTCTCAAAGCCTAAATCATCATGTACTGTATTATTATAGCACTATTTTCTTAAATTGCAAGATTTTATTTCCAAATTATCTACTTTCTGCCGGCTTTTCCTGCCTTTTTCTGTGACCAGACAGAACATGCTCCAATCACTACGGCAACCAGAATTGTAAATACATATGCCATCCATGCTGGTAATGTTCCTGCAGATGCTACTGCTGTGCTGCCGTTTCCATCACCTTTTACTAAAATCAATGCAGAAACCGGAGCTACTTCTGCTGTTCCAGAAATTGTTTCAATCGTATCTGTTCCTGCTAAGGTATCATTAATGCATACATTCCAGTTTCCTTCCGGAAGAGTTACTTCTTTTTTCTCATTATTGGCATTGAAGATCACATACATTCCATCTGCTGTCTCTCCGTCAACATCACCGGTAATTGCAAACGCTACTACATTAGCATCTAAATCTTCTACCGGAGTCACATGTGCTTTTACATCCTCTGCATTTTCAAGGCGAAGCACCGGATGTGCCTTACGGAATGCAATCAGTCCTTTATAATACTGGTAAACATTCTGATACTGTTCATCTTCCAGATTGCTCCATTTTAAGCTGTTTACCGAATCTGGTGAGGCATAGCTGTTTTCATCTAGACCACCATCTGCTTTCTCTTTGCTTCTTAAGAATTCTTCTCCTGCCTGCATAAACGGAACACCCTCTGCCGTCATATAAATGGCTGCTGCAAGATTGTTCATGCGGATTCGCTCCTCCACGGAAGCTTCCGGAGTAGAACGGATAATACGATCCATCAGGGAAAGATTATCGTGACAGGATGCGTAGTTAATGGACTGGGAAGGTGTAGTACACCATTCCGGTGATAATCCCATAAAGCATTTTTGTAAGGTCTTCTCTTTGCCATTTGCTCCGGATACAAAACCTTTTTCTGTCGTTGAAAATGTATTTCCTTTTAACAAATCTCTTAAAGTATCACTGAAAAAAGCCATTTCCGGTACTTCTGTGGAATTGGTCTGTGTTGTCATGGAATATCCTTCTTTGGTAAGGCTTGTCTGCATCGACCATCCTTCTCCGTAGAAGATAACATCCGGGTGGTCTTTGTGCACTTCCTCGATTACCTCGTTCATGGTTTCCGTATCCAAAAGTCCTACCAGGTCAAAACGGAAGCCATCAATATGATATTCATCTGCCCAGTATTTCACAGAGTCCACAATATATTTCTTCACCATGGAACGCTCGGATGCTGTGTCATTTCCACAGCCGGAACCATTAGAATAAGTCCCATTATCATTTACTCTTGAGAAATACTCCGGCACAATTACGTTAAAGCAGAATTCTCCTGCATTGTATACATGATTGTAAACCACGTCCATAACGACACTGATATCGTTATCATGTAATGTCTTTACCATTTCTTTAGCTTCTTTCACCCGGACTTCTCCATGATATGGATCCGTGGAATAAGAGCCTTCCGGTACGTTGTAGTTGACCGGATCATATCCCCAGTTAAACTGCGGTGTATCCAGCTTTGTTTCATCTACGGAACCATAATCATAAAACGGAAGTAAATGTAAATGTGTATACCTCGCACTTTTAGCAATGTATTTTTAAGGCTTTTTAAAACAACTACGAGAAACAAACTTTGCGAGTTTCTCGAGTTATCGCAGTGCTTGCCAAATATGCATGCAAGCATGCGATTTTTCTCGCTACTCGCGTAAATAAAAAATGCTGTAAAACCATTATCTGGCTTTCAGCATCTTCTATGGGTTGGGCTATTAAATTATTAATAGTGAGCAGTTCATAGGGGAATCGAACCCCTGTTTCCGCCGTGAGAGGGCGGCGTCTTAACCGCTTGACCAATGAACCGGACAAGTGATACTATAACACGACGCCCTCTAAATTGCAAGCACTTTTTTTAATTTTTTTGCAATTTTTTTCTTCAGCTTCTTTCTAGTCCTCATATCCATTCGGATTATTCTTCTGCCATCTCCAGGAATCGGCACACATTTCACGAATGCCAAACTCTGCTTTCCAGCCAAGCTCCCGCTCTGCCTTTGAAGGGTCGCAATAACAGGTCGCAATGTCGCCAGCACGACGTGGCTTAATGGAATAAGGAATCTTTACGCCTGTTGCTTCTTCAAAATTCTTTACAATATCAAGTACACTATAACCATGTCCGGTACCAAGATTGTAAATACTTAAGCCTGCATTTTCCTCAATCTTCTTTAATGCCTTTACATGTCCCTTTGCCAGGTCTACTACATGAATGTAGTCTCTTACTCCGGTTCCGTCCGGTGTGTCATAATCATTTCCAAATACGCCAAGTTCTTTTAACTTTCCAACTGCCACCTGGGTAATATATGGCATCAGATTGTTCGGAATTCCATTCGGATTTTCTCCCATAGTTCCGCTCTGATGTGCTCCGATTGGGTTAAAATATCTTAATAAGATAACATTCCATTCCGGATCAGCTTTCTGCATATCCATAAGAATCTGCTCTAACATGGATTTCGTCCAGCCATATGGATTGGTACACTGTCCTTTCGGGCATTCCTCTGTGATTGGAATCTGTGCCGGATCACCATATACGGTCGCGGAGGAAGAAAAGATAATATTCTTGCAGCCGTGCTGGCGCATCACATCTACTAATGTCAATGTTCCTGCAATGTTGTTATTATAATATTCCCATGGCTTTACCACAGATTCTCCAACTGCTTTTAATCCTGCGAAATGAATGCAGCAGTCAATCTTCTCTTTTTCCATGATTTCATTTAAGATATCACGGTCTAATATATCTCCACGGTAAAATGTAACTTCTTTTCCAGTAAGCGCTTTTACACGCTCCAATGATTTTTCGCTGGCATTGGATAAATTATCCAGCACTACTACGTCATAGCCTGCCTGCTGTAATTCCACGCAGGTATGACTTCCGATATAACCTGCTCCACCTGTAACTAAAATAGACATATTCTCCACTCCTTTGTACTAAAATATGTATTTTCGTGTTCCTTACAAATAAGAGTATACCTTATATTCCTGTATTTGAACAGTATCTATTGTATAAACAATATGTATTTTTGTTGCATCTGCAAAGGACAGCCTCTATAATATATCTATAATCTATCTGCAAATTCCAGAAGGGAGGCATACGATGGACCCCAAATATAAGAATTCTTATAAAGTAAATAAAAAAGAACTGGTTTCCCTCTCCGTCTATAATGTCGGTTTCCAGAAATGTGAACCTCTTTACCAGTGGGGACCGGGAATCCGTGACCATTATCTGATTCATCACATTCTATCCGGCAAAGGATATTATTCTGTTGGTGGTAAAGTTTATGCCCTTTCCACCGGAGATACCTTCCTTGTCTACCCTCAGACCGAAATCACCTATTATGCAGACGAAAAAGACCCGTGGGAATATGCCTGGGTAGGCTTTAACGGCAGTGACGCTGCCATTATTTTGAATGCCACAGATTTTTCCAGAGACTTTCCACTGATTCACCAGACGCCGCTTTCCGAATCCATCCGGGAACACCTTCTCGGTATCTATGAAGCCCGCGGGAATGATTTCATGGATTCTGTAGAAATGACCGGACGACTCTATCAGACGCTGGCTCTCTTTATGAAACATGCCAGCAATAATGAACAGTATAACAGTTCCAGCAACTATGTCCAGAAAGGAATTGCCTATATTTCCGCCAACTATTCCTACCCGATCCGCGTAGAAGATATTGCTGATTATGTAGGCGTAAGCCGGAGCCATCTGTACCGCTCCTTTGAAACCATACTGGGTCAGTCGCCGAAAAATTATCTGACCCAGTTTCGTTTAAAACAGGCATGCTATCTCTTAGAACACTCCAGCCTATCCATTACTGCTGTAGCTAATTCCGTAGGCTTTGACAATGGGCTGCATTTTTCCAAGACGTTCCACAAGCTGAAAGGAATATCGCCCCGGGATTACCGGCTTACATCCTTAAATAATAATACAGACTAATCCGCCATTATTATCATTTACAACTTTCTGCATGGTATCCTGCAGCTTCATCTGGCTTTCATCATCCATCATGCTGATTTTGCTGCGGATACCGTCTTCCATCAGTTCTCCAATGGATTTTCCAAAAATGCTGGTTCCCCAGACTCCATCTTCTGTGCTCTGTCCCTCTTTGATATAATGAATCAGGTCGTTTGCCTGCTCTTCACTTCCTACAATCGGTGCAATCTCCGTTTCAATATTTGCCCTGATCATATGAACAGACGGTGCTACTGCCTTAATTTTCACGCCGAATTTATTACCATGTTTAATCAGCACCGGATCATCCATTTTAATATCTGAAAGCTTCGGACTCACCACTCCATATCCTTTCATTTCTACCGATTGTACCGCATCCGCTACTTTCTCATATTCCTTACGTTTCTCAGAAAGCTCCTTTATCATGGAAATAAGCTGGTATTCCCCGGTCACTTCTGTTCCAGTCAGTTCACTGATATTTTCATAATAATACTGATCTGCAATATCCAGCCGGATATCTGCTGTGCCATTTTCCAGATTCACTGCCTGCATCATCATATTGGAAATGTAATCTCCCTCCGGAGCCATCTTGTAATCCATCAAATCTTTTATCAGTGTTACTTCCGACAGCATTTCCCCAGCATTTGCAACCACATTTTCTTTGATTGGATGACTCATTTCCAACATTTCTACCCATTTCGGAAGAAAGAAATTCATCTTCACAACCGGGAATTCATAGAGGATACCCTTCAGCACTGCATAGACATCTTCTTTTCGAAGCTGCTCACAATTCAGTGGAAATACACTGACTTCATATTTTTCTTCTAATTCTTTTGCCAGTTGTGCCGTTTCCTCGCTGTATGGTTTTACGGAATTCAGTACCATAACAAAGGGTTTTCCGATTCTCTGCAGCTCTTTTATGGTTTCTTCCTCACCTTTCACATAATTCTCCCGCGGGATATCTGTGAAACTGCCATCTGCAGTTACTACAATTCCAATGGTTGCATGGTCATTAATAACCTTTCTGGTCCCGACCTCCGCCGCCTTTGTAAAAGGAATTTCCTCTTCAAACCAAGGCGTCTTTACCATTCGCTCCACGCCATTTTCCAGATGTCCGGTGGCACCCTCTACCATATAACCCACACAGTCAATCAGCCTCACTTTTACTTCGGTATCTTCGCCCAGCCGGATTTTTGCAGCATCTTTTGGAATAAACTTCGGCTCTGTTGTCATAATGGTTTTTCCCTGGGCCGCCTGTGGCATTTCATCCACCGCACGCTGGCGGCTGTTTTCATCCTCCATAAACGGAAGTACCATCAGCTCCATGAAACGTTTGATAAAAGATGACTTTCCGGTCCGCACAGCTCCAATCACACCTATGTAAATTTCCCCATTTGTCCTTGCACTGATATCTTTATACATATCATAAGTGCCTGTATTAAAATTTTCCATATAAATTCCTCCTGCCTATACTGTTATATGTATATGCAGGAGGAAGTCACCATTATAACAAAATATTCAGTTTTCCTGAAAGACATCTAAACTCTGCGTGTGTCACATCCCCGCAATATTCTCCGTCAGCATGCAATACCATTGGTTTTTCCAAATCCACGCTGAATTTTCTGCAGTTATGGATATCAAAGCACTTAAATCCTGTATGTTTTCCCTTTACCAGAAATGGCAGTAGGAAAAAGGTGCGCCACCTTGCCACTCCATAGCCACAGCAGACTGAAAATTCTCCGTCCGTAGCCACGGCCTCCGGAGCCATCGGCACTCCACCGCCTTCACAATACTGATTCATTCCAGCAATAAAAATCATCCGGGAAATCGGCTCTTCCACTTCATCATCAAATACTATCTTCGCCTCTGCTGTCGGCATGGTAAACAGGGATTTTATCGTAAGACAGACGTAGGTTAATGAACCAAGTCCCAGTCTATTTAATGCTTTCTTTAATCCGGAATGCAGTGCCTGTTTACATACATCCGCATCCAGTCCAAGACCGGAACTAATTGCAAAAATCTTCTGTTCCTTCTGTCCTTCTTCCACCCAGCTGACACAGCCTAAGTCAATCGGCGTTGTCTCTTCCGCCTGAAGTATCCGCTCTAAATTTTCTGTAGGTGTTCCATTGATTTTCATACCTCTTGCGAAATCATTCCCGGAGCCGGTCGGTATGTATCCAAACCGGATTTTTTCAAAATCATGCATCCCGTTCAGTACTTCATTTAACGTACCATCACCACCGACCACAATAAGATACACTTTTTCTCTATCAATATCACATACACGGTCTGCAAGCTTCTTCGCATGACCCTCATACTCTGTAAAATGTGCTTTATACCTTATTTCATGCTCCAGAAGGTAATTCTGCAGTTCCTCCCAGACCCGTTTGGACCTGCCGCCTCCCGAGGTATTGTTTACTATAAAATGATACATTTTATTCTGCTGTTTCTAAAGCTTCCAGCTCTTCTTTTGTTTTTCTCTTTCTACAGTAGATTTCCATATTTTTGCAGACTTTCTTTGCAAGTGCCGAAGTAATCTGTCCATCTACTGCACGCCATTTCCAGTTCATGCCAAGTGTAGATGGTGTATTCATACGTCCTTCACTGCCAATTCCAAGAATATCCTGCATCGGAACAATAGCCATATCACCAACACAGCCCCATACAGCTTTCATGGTGCCCCAGTTATATCCTTCTTCTTTGTTTAATCTTAAATATTCTTTGGCATATTTAACGCTTTCCTTTGGAGCCGTCTTGAACCATCCCATAATGGTATCATTATCATGAGTTCCAGTATAAACAACACAATTCTTTTGATATGTATGTGGAAGGTAATCACTCTCTTCTCTGCTGTCGAAAGCAAACTGGATTAACTTCATTCCAGGGAAACCGGTATCCTTTAACAACTGTTTTACGGACGGTGTTAAATAACCCAAATCTTCTACAATAATATTTAATCTGCCAAGTTTCTTTTCCAGAGCATTGAACAGGTCCATACCAGGACCTTCTCTCCACTCTCCATTTCTTGCTGTCTTATCCTTTGCAGGAATTGCGTAATATGAATCAAAACCTCTGAAGTGGTCAATACGAACAACATCATACAATTCAGACATTGCTTTGATACGTTTTGTCCACCAGGTATAACCATCCTTCTTCATAGCATCCCAACGGAATAACGGGTTTCCCCATAACTGTCCATCAGCAGAGAATGCATCTGGAGGACATCCGGATACATCAATCGGATCCAGGTTCTCATCTAAATAGAACTGTCCCGGATTTGCCCATACATCTGCACTGTCACCAGCAACATAAATAGGTACATCACCGATAATCTGAATACCTTTTTCATTGGCATATGCTTTCAGCTCTGTCCACTGTTTGAAGAACAGATACTGCAACATTTTCCAGAATTCAACAGCATCTGCAAATTCTTCTTTCGCATTTTCAATTGCTGATGGTTTACGGAGTTTTAAATCTTTCTTCCATTCAAACCATGCAACCCCGCCATTTGCATCCTTCAATGCCATAAACAGTGCATAGTCCTCTAACCAGTCACTGTTTTTCTCACAAAAGTCCGCAAAATCATCCGGTAATGCTTTTTTAAAGCGCTGATATGCTTTTTTCAATAAAGGAAAACGGTTTTCATAAAGTGTTCCATACTCTACAAATTCCGGATTTTCTCCCCATTCATAGCTTAAACATTCCTTTTTTGTCAGTAACTTATCCTTACAAAGATAATCTAAGTCAATAAAATATGGGTTCCCCGCAAAGCTTGAAAATGACTGATATGGAGAATCTCCATAACTGGTTGGGCATATCGGTAATATCTGCCAGTAAGTCTGTCCTGATTTATCCAAAAAGTCTACAAATTTTCTGGCTTCCTTTCCCATTGTACCAATTCCGTATGGTGACGGAAGTGAAGATATATGCATTAATATCCCACTTGTTCTCATAATTAAATTCCTCCTGCAAACTAGATTATTTTCCTATCTCACGAACACTTTCCCCCAGTGCAAGTTCAAAAGGTATTATTTCATGTACTGCCTTGGTTTTCAAGTCAATTGTACGAAATAGTATTTCAAGACTGCGTTGTGCCATCGTCTGGTACCGCTGTCTTACAGTGGTCAGCTTTGGATTATAGTAATCCGCCATTGGTATTCCGTCAAACCCCACAACGGAAATATCATCCGGTACCAGAAGACCTCTGTCACGTATCGCACGAATCGCTCCAATTGCCATGACATCACTCATCGCAAATATAGCAGTCATATCCTTTGCCTTCTCCAAAAGTTTTTCCGTAGCCCGATACGCACTTCCAAAGTCAAATCTTGCTTTCACAAAATATTTATCGTAATCAAATATTCTTCCCTTTTCACCAAAACATTTCTCGCACCCGATATAACGCTGTTCACTGACATAAGAAGAACTTAAATTTCCTCCAATTACTCCAATATGAACATGTCCCTGATTCACCAGATAATTCATGGCACATTTTGCCGCTTCCACATCATCTGTTGCTACACTGGACAGGTTCGGAAAGCCAAGATCTTTTCCTGCAGTAGACACTAATACCGATGGAACTTTTACTTCATGAAACTTTTCCCTAAAAAATGCAGGATTACCTCCGAGGAATAAAATCCCCAGAGGTTTTCTTTCACGACACTGAATAATTGCCTGTTCTACTTCATTTTCTTCTTCATCCAGATATATCATATTCAATGTATAACTGGTCTTATTTACAATCGTCTGGATTTCTTCTGCTATCCCTGAAAAAACCATATTCGACGTACCTTTTATCAGTACGCAGATGGTTTTAGACGCAATCTGTTTCAAATGCTTCGCATTTCCATTTGGAACAAAATTGTGTTCTGCAACAATCCGCCGAATCTTCTTTTCTGCTTCCGGACTCACATCATCCCTGTTATTCAGAACCCTTGACACAGTACTTACTGAATACCCGGATTCTTTTGCAATATCTTTTATTGTCATGTTTTGTCCTGCCTTTACACTATATCTATAGCGAAATACTTATTATATAAATGCTTAACCTTTTACAGCTCCTGCAACAACGCCTTCGATAATATATTTCTGACAGATTCCATAGAAAATGATAATTGGAAGAATTGCCAGTACCAGCATAGCCATCATTGCGCCCCAGTCAATAGAGCCATATCCACCTTTCAAATACTGAATTGCAATCGGAATCGTTTTCCATTTTCTGATATCGAGTACCAGATATGGAAGAAGGTAGTCATTCCAGATCCACATTACCTGAAGAATTGCAACTGTAATTGCAGTAGGCTTTAAAATCGGGAATACAACCTGGAAATATGTCTGAATCGGGCTGCATCCATCAATCATTGCCGCTTCTTCGATTTCAAGCGGAATGCTCTTTACGAAGCCGGTAAACATGAATACCGCAAGTCCTGCTCCAAATCCAAGATATACTAAAATGATTCCAACCGGATTTCCAAGATGTAACATATTTGACAGCTTGGATAATGTAAACATTACCATCTGGAAAGGTACAATCATGGAAAACAGGCAAAGGCAATATAAACCTTTTGAAAACTTATCATTCACGCGGATGATATACCATGCACACATAGATGTGCAGAGAATAATTACCGCAACAGAACATATTGTGATAAATAATGATGTTCCAAACGCATTAAAGAAGTTAATCTTGCGGATACCTTCTGCATAGTTGGTTAATCCAACAAATGCCTTCTGCACTCCGGCAACAAATCTGTCCCATCCGTCAGTCATTTTAAACGGTCCTAACTGGAACGGGAAGCGGTTAATATATGCCTTTAATTTAAAGGAGTTCATAAATACGATTACAATCGGAAGTACCCACAGTACACTTAAAATAGTAAATATAATGGTAAAAATCCAGCCATGTTTTGCTTTTCTTACATTACTCATTACTGCTGCACCTCCTTACGTCTGGTCAGATAGTTCTGTCCAAGTGCAATTATTGCTACCAGGATAAAGAATACAACTGCTTTTGCCTGACCAACGCCTTCCCATCCGTTTCTACCATAGAAAGTATCATAGATGTTCAATGCTAAAAGCTGTGATTTCTTTGCAGGTTCACCTGCTGTCAATGCTAAGTTCTGGTCGAATAATTTAAATCCGTTGGTCAGTGTTAAAAATGTACATACGGTAATGGATGGCATTACCATCGGTAAGGTTACATTTTTAAGTACCTGCCAGGAAGTTGCCCCATCGATTTCTGCAGCTTCAATCAAATCTCCAGGAATATTCTGGATACCCGCGATATAGATAATCATCATATAACCTATCTGCTGCCAGCACATCAGGATAATCATACCCCAGAAACCATATTTTTCATTATATGCCAATGTTCTGCTGTAATTTGCGAGAATACCATTGAAAATCAACTGCCAGATATATCCTAATACAATACCACCAATCAGGTTCGGCATGAAGAAAATGGTACGGAACGCATTTGTTCCTCTAATACCCTTTGTTAAAAGCATCGCAATTACGAATGCAAAAAAGTTAATGGCAAGCACGGAAACAATTGTAAAGAGTGCTGTATACCATAACGAGTGAACAAATGTCTCATCTCCAAAGATTTTGGTATAATTAGATAGTCCTACAAACTTTGCATCCGTAACAGTTGTGAATTTACAAAAAGAAAGATAGATACCCATAGCAAAAGGAATTATAAAACCAATTGTAAATGCAACTAACGTTGGAAGTGCAAAAAGAGGAAAATATTTTTTAATTGATTTGTTCATAATATTTTTCCTTTCCCTTTTATAAAGGGCAGGCGATATCCGCCCGCCCTTTTTTTCACATATTGTTCTGATTATATGTGATAAGTCTTACTCGTTTGCTGCTGCGTACTCAGAAGCCCAGCCATCAACGAATGCAGTTACAACATCATCCCAGGAACCTGTTCCAGCAGCATAAGCTGTTAATGCAGAACCTACGCCATCTTTCCAAGCCTCAGAAGGCATTGTTGTAAAGCACCAAGCTACAGAATTCTTACCATCTGCAATGGACTGGTTAACTGCATCCATGAATGCATTGCTTGCCTGATATCCATCATCAAATGTATCAAATGGTGTTGTGAAGCCCATCTGGTTAGCAACAACGTCACGTCCTGTGTCACTTGTAATAACCCAGTTCAAGAAATCTTCTGTTGCTTTGATGTTTTCTTCAGAAGCATTAGCATTAATACACCAGTAGTTCTCAGATCCTGTACAAAGTCCCTGATTCTCTTCTCCATCAACTCCGATGTAGATAGGCATCATTCCAAGGTCATCATCTGTTAATACACCAGCATTGATAATATCATTGTATGCCCATGTACCATTCTGATAGAATACAGCTTCGCCTAAGCCAAATTCAGCTGTTGCATCATCACCAGTCTTGCTTGCTAACATAGAGCCTTCGCAAGTAGAATCTGTTGTGTATAAATCCCAGATCTGTTTGTAGTTATCAAGGTAAGTTCCTTTGATAGCATCTGTAGATTCGATTCCATCTGCTTTGTATTCATAGTAGATTGGAAGGTTTGCTAAATGGGTTTTGAATCTCCAGTCAGAGGATGAATCCATACCAGCTGAAGTAAATGCACCCTTAAGGTCATATTCAGGACCAGCTGCTTCACTTACTTCTGCAAGTCTTGACTGAATATCATCTGCTACTTCTTTTAATTTTGCGAAGCTGTTGATTTCATCGATAGAAGAAACTTTAGCTCCGTCCATTCCGCAATATGCGTTTAATACGGTTTTGTTGTAAATAAGACCATAAGTCTCAAGTACATATGCGATACCTTTTACTTCGTCTCCATCTTTCAGTACAAAGTCATCACTCTTAACATGTGAATAAACATCTGTTCCTGATAAGTCTGCGCAGTAATCTTTCCATGCTGCAAGACCAACTGGTCCGTTTACCTGGAAAAGTGTAGGTGCATCAGATTTAGCTATCTCAGACTTTAAAGTCTCTTCATATGTACCAGATGCTGCTGTAACAACTTCAACTGGAACACCAGTCTCATCTGTATAAGCTTTTGCAAGATCCTGCCACTGCTGATCCTGTTCTGGTTTGAAGTTCAAGTAGTAAACAGAACCACTTGCTGCTTCTTTGCTGTCATCTGTCTTCTCTGTTCCTGCTGCATTATTGTCAGCTGTTTTCTTGTCGTCGCTTCCACATCCAGCAACCATAGCTGCTGTCATAGATACAACTAACATAAGAGATACTAATTTTCTTTTCATAGTACATCCTCCTAAAATATAATATGCTATCCTTCCTGAAAACCTCTTTCCCAATCTGTATACCGACTTGTCTGAAACCTAGTTGGTTACGTTCTCGGTAACGTTTTCAGTGGATATATATAATATAACCCCATTACTCAAAAATAGCAATGGGGTTTTTAACATTTTGTACACTTATATAATTTTGGCATTCCATTTTTGTGCACTTTTACCATGAAATTGTGTTTTTTCTATGAAAACAAGCGCTCTGCAATACGGACTGCATCTTCAATACAGCCATCGCAGCTCCGCAAAACCTTTCCGGTTTCAATTCCTTTCAATTCTTTACAGATATGAGAGCCGTTTTTTTCATCAAATGCTGCTGTCAGTCCCTTTACCGTCTGATATGTTCTGCCTTTGGTCATGCCCTTTTCAATTGCTCCCGAGCTTCCCAGTGCTCCTGCAATCATATACATTCCGGTTGCTGCACCACAGGTTCCCTGCATATCTGCCATCCCTGCGCCAAATCCTTCCGACAGACGGAATAAAGTTTCTTCATCAATACCCAGCTTATCCCTGTAACTGCATAATACTGCCTGTGCACAGTTATATCCGCTGTGGTGTTTTTCTTCTGCTAATTTTACTCTTTCTTCTATTGTCATCTTCTAATCTCCTTTTTCTGTTTCCTGCTATTCTCTGTAATAACTTTTTCCGGCTTATAAAATGCTGCCTTCTGCCAAACGTTTTCTTTTCTATCCATCTGGCAAAAGATTTTTCCTGCGGATACACTCACGGCAGCTTTCAAATAATAATTTCTTACTGCCACAGACTGTTTCCGGATTCTTCATTCCTGCCTTTTCCCGCATCAGACATAATTTATGTACCGTATCTGCATCCAGCTCCCTGTCCATTTCCATCATTTTACTCTGGTAAAGAAGTCTTGCATATAATTCTACCGACTCCATCCGGTAATAAGCTTCCGTCAGGTCCTTTCCATAAGTCAGTGCCCCATGATGTGCTAAGAGCAACGCATCAAAATAGTCAAGATATGGTGCAATGGCATCCGGTATTTCCTGCGTAGACGGCAGCCCATATTCTGCCACCGGCACACAGCCAAGACTTACAATGGATTCTGATATGATTGCACGATTTAATGCCTGACCGCCAATCGCAAAGGTTGTGGCATATGGCGGATGTGCATGTACAACTGCTCTTACATCCGGACGTTTTTCATATACTTTCAAATGCATCTTCATTTCAGAAGACGGGCGGAACCCATCCTGACAGGATAAGACTTCTCCCTGCAGATTTATCTTACATAAACATTCTTCCGTCATATATCCTTTGGATATTCCGGTTGGCGTACACAAAATTTCATTCTCTGATATACGCACAGAAAGATTACCATCATTGGCAGCTACCATTCCGCTCTGATAAATTCTTTTTCCAATCTCTATCATCTGCCGGCGTATCCTGATTTCTGATTCCATCTTTCTTCCTCCATTGCCTGTAATTTCCAGATTTTATAGAAAGCCTTCACTTATTATAGTCACCCCGGTTATTTTTTGCAAATAAAATTCTCTTCATTTATCTCTTCATTCATCTTGTAAATTTATTTCCAGAATGCTACTATTTCTTATAGAATATATATTTTTCAAAAAATACAAACAATTTCTGCTTATAATATTTACTTTATATAAAAAGGAGTTACTACATCATGAATGAACCAGTTACCAAAGAACTTGTGATACATAAAATCAAACACAATCTGCGCCGTCTGCGTACCGCCATAAAATGGATTATTTTTTCTATTCTGTCCGGTCTTCTCATCGGTATGGTGGGAATTGCCTTTTACTTTGGCATGACATGGGTCACCGATACAAGAACTGCTTATCCATGGCTCATCTTCTTTCTTCCGCTGGGTGGAATCGTGATTGTACTGCTCTATCATCTTCTCCATGATGAAAAGGATACTGGAACCAACCTGGTGCTTTCCGCCATCCATTCTGGGGATGAAATTCCACTGCGTATGGCTCCGCTTATTTTTATCTCCACCTTAATCACACACCTCTTTGGTGGTTCTGCCGGCCGGGAAGGTGCAGCACTTCAACTTGGCGGAAGCATCGGAAATTCTCTCGGAAGACTTTTCCGTTTTGATGAAAAAGATAAACATATTATGATTATGTGCGGCATGAGTGCTGCTTTTTCCGCCTTATTCGGAACACCGATGGCTGCCGCTATTTTTCCGCTGGAAGTAGTCAGTGTCGGCATCATGCACTATTCTGCATTAGTGCCATGTGTTATCTCTGCTTTAGTAGCACATGGTCTGGCATTACACTTTCAGATTGCGCCGCCGTCCTTTGCCATTTTAGACATTCCGGAATTTGGAATTTCTTCTGCAGTTACCGTAACGGTTCTTGCCGTTTTATGTGCATTGGTCAGTATCCTGTTCTGTATTTCCTTACATTACAGTGAAGCCATTTACCGTAAATTTATCAAAAATCCTTACCTTCGTGCTGCGGCAGGCGGCTGCATCATTATTCTCCTCACCCTTCTGGTAGGTAATCAGGATTACAATGGAACCGGCGTTAATATTATTTCCAAATGTTTTGACGGCACAGTGGCTCCGGAAGCTTTTCTTTTAAAAATCATTTTTACCGCCCTGACCCTTGGTGCCGGCTTTAAAGGTGGCGAAATTGTTCCTACTTTCTTTATCGGTGCAAGCTTCGGCTGTCTCTTTGGAACGTTGACCGGTTTCTCCCCAACCTTAAGTGCCGCCATCGGTATGGCCGCCATTTTCTGTGGTGTTACCAACAGCCCGATTACTTCTTTGCTGATCAGCTTTGAAATGTTCGGTTTCGCTGCAATGCCGTTCCTGCTTCTTGCGATTGCATTCAGCTATATGCTCTCCGGCTATTACGGACTGTACCGCAGCCAGAAGATTATGTATTCAAAATTTAAGACAAGCTATATTAATAAACAGACGCACTAACTACGAGAAACACGCTTTGCGAGTTTCTCGAGTTATCGCGGTGCTCGCCAAATCGCATGCCTGCATGCAGATTTTTCTCGCTACTCGCATAAAAAGAACTTCTGCTGATTGTTTTCCAACCGGCAGGAGTTCTTCTCATATCATTCACTATATGCTATTTTTAATCTCTTCTTATAAGTATTTCTGAATCTCTTCAAATACGTTTTCTACCGGAACCTGTTCCTTTAAGGTCTTATCACGGGATGTCACTTCTACGATTCCCTGTTTCATATTTCTTGGGCTTACGATAACACGAAGTGGAATTCCAAGAAGGTCTGCATCTGCAAACATAACGCCGGCGCTTACGGTACGGTCATCATAGATAACTTCAATACCGGCATTCTGCATTTTCTCATATAAATCATCAGCAAAAGCCTTTACTTCTTCATTGTCCGGTCTTACTGCACAAAGGTGGACCTGCCATGGAGCAATTTCCTTTGGCCAGATTGGACCATACTCATCATGATGGGCTTCACATACAGCAGCAGCAAGTCTTCCGACACCGATTCCATAGCAGCCCATGATTGGAGTCTGTCTCTCACCATCTTTATCTACATAAGTCATCTTCATGGACTTGGTATATTTGGTTCCGAGCTGGAAGATATTTCCCACTTCAATACCTTTAGAAATACGGACGGTCTTCTTACCACATTTCGGGCAGATTCCGCCTTCGTATACCTTAGCAAAATCATGATATTCTGCGTCTTTTACATCTCGCTCCATATCAAGTCCTTTAAAGTGGTATTCCTCTTCATTTGCTCCGCAGGATAAGTTATTTCTTCCTTCCAGAGACTTATCATATAAAACCACATGTGGTGCATTGATATGTAAGCCAACTGGTCCGATATAGCCTGCATTTAATCCGCACTCTTCTGTAATAACAGCAGCATGAATCTGATCACCAAGATAATTAACAAGCTTGGTCTCATTGATTTCCAGATCGCCACGGATAAATACAACCACATAGCTGTCATCTGAATTTTTCTGATAAACAACTGCTTTACAGGAGTTGTTTGTCTTATCGCCAAAGAATTCACAGATATCTTCAATGGTATGGATATTTGGTGTATGAACCTTTTCCAGCTCTGCTGATTCTGCGGCTCTTGGAATGTCAGAAATATTTTCTGCAGCTTCCATATTTGCTTTGTATCCACAATCATCACAAAGTACAATGGAATCTTCTCCAATCGGAGTAAGAAGCATGAACTCATGGGAAAGGCTTCCGCCCATCATACCGGAATCAGATGCAACGGATACCACTTCCGGAATACCGGCTCTTTCAAAAATACGCTCATATGCCTTGTGTACTCTCTGATAATACTGCTCCAAATCTTCCTGGCTGGTATGGAAGGAATATGCATCCTTCATGGTAAACTCTCTTACACGGATTAATCCGGCACGAGGTCTTGCTTCATCACGGAATTTGGTCTGAATCTGATAAATCATAAAAGGATATTTGGTATAGCTCTGTGCATACTCACGAACCAGCTGCACGGCTGCTTCTTCGTGGGTCATGCCAAGTACCATCTTGGCACCGTTTCTGTCTGTAAAACGAAGCAGCTCGTCTCCGATGCTTTCATATCTTCCGGATTCTTCCCAGATAGATGCAGGCATAACAACCGGGAACTGTACTTCCTGTCCGTCTACCTTGTCCATCTCTTCACGAAGAATCTGCTCAATCTTACGTGTAATTCTCTTTAATGGCAGGAATGAAGAATAGATACCATTTGCCACATATTTGATGTATCCACCTTTTACCATAAGTGCATGACTGTCAATCACACAATCTGCCGGTCTCTCTTTAAACCGGTCACCAACTAATTTTTCCAGTTTCATTTTCTTATCTCCTTTTTCTATTCTTGCAACTCATCTGCTTAAAGCAATATAAAAGCCCTAAGCTATGATTTAGCTTAGGGCGAATGTTTCATCCGTGGTACCACCTAAATTCAGGACTGCTCCTGCACTCCGGCACATCTTCTTATGCCTTCTCTCTGTAACGGGAGAACCCGACATACCTTCACTTCTGCTTGGATATGCAGCTCCAAGACTGGTTCATCATCTTCCGTCAAAAACTCTCACCTGCCGTTTTCTCTCTGAAGGCTTCCAATGATTACTATTTCTCTTCCACACTTTCTCATATATTTTACCAACGGATATTTTACTTGTCAATCCTTTTATTCCGCAATTTCGGTTGTGCTTTCTGCTGCAGTCAAATCTGCGATTCCTTTCTGATAAGTGGTATATACCGCACTTCCTGCTAGATAAATACTGTCAGACTGATCCGTCTTTACATAATACTGGCTCAGCATGTCATTTTTATTTCCGATCAGAAGTGTTGTTGTTCCATCCCCTGTCGTCAGTGTAATGGTATTTGACGGCGTTTCAAGACCATACTCTGATAAGTCCTCATAATCCCTGATTTCCTGGTCTGCTGTAAGCTGTGCTGCGGTGGTAACCAATGTTTCCACGGCATCCTGGTCTAATGCAATGCTTTTATCTGCCTCATAATACCAGGTGTCATCTTCTTTTACAAAAGATAGTGTCTCATTATTATACTGATAAGAAAATGCTTTTACGTCTTCTGTTGCGATGTCTGTCACCATAACTTTGGATGCTTCTTCCTCTTCCTGTTTTTTCTGTTCCTGGCTCTTATTCCACTTCGTCAGGCCAACCCATGCAACAATACAGATAAGAAGCAGGATGCATAAAGCAATCAACTGTTTTTTCTGTTTCTTCATTACTTCTTTCTCCTTCTCATCCAGATTACGATACCGATTGCAAGAAGCAATAACGGAATTACTGCAATGCCGATTACAGCTGATGCAATGACAACCGAAGCCGGTACGGTCAGGGTACTGCTGTCATATTCTTTGACCGGAATCACAACTGCTGAACCGCTGTCTTCCGGAATATAGCTTGCAATGGATTTTGAAAATACGGATAAATTATTTCCGGATACCATACTGTCTGCATCATCCATAAACATGCTCATGGAAGAATATACAAGAATATCTGCGCTTGTATCATCCATGGTTTTTTCCGCCTTTAATCCTACCGTAAACGGTCCTGCAATATCATCCTCCGTCTGCTCTAAGGAGCTTGTAGTATCTGTCTTACTGTACGCTGCATCCGAAGTGGTAAGTAACGATGTATAGGTTACATTTTCGGTATCGGTATTATAGGTAAGACCTACTGCATACGGTGTAAATACATAACCATCCACACCGGAAGTCAGCGCACTGCTTTCTACATTTGGTAAAAGATAATATGGTGCCTGATAATAAGAACCGGTATTGCTCTCCATCACCATTCCGTCTACTGCAGTAATGCCAAACTCATTTAAAACCGAATAAAAATTACTCATATCAGCATCTGTATAAGATAGCGTTACAAAAAGTTTTCCACCTTTATTGATATAATCAATTACTTTTGACGCATCATCGGATGAAAAATCAGAGGTCGGTCCATTGATAATAAGTGCCTGTGCATCTTCCGGAATGCTGTCTGCCTGCATCAGGTTGAGGCTGTTTAAAGTGACATTTGCTTTCTCAATAGCATCTTTAAAATTACCGTTCAATGCTGTCTCACCATGTCCCTGCAGTTCGTACATAACCGGCATTTCATCCGATGTGACATAGGAAATGGCACTGGTAAGCTGTCCCTCTCCATCATAACCTGTAGTCTGGCTGCTATAAGTACTGTAATCTATACTGGTCTCATAAATATTGCTGTAATTAATTACTTTGGAACGTTTACTGCTTTCTACAATCAGACTCTTTCTGGTGATAGATGTATCATCCGTATAATCCCGGTAAAAATTCGGATAAACGGAGGGGTCTTTATATTCTACCGAAATATGGGAAGATTCGCCTTCATAACGCTTTAATGTCGTTGCAAGAGTATCATCCATATTTCCTTCCGCTTCCAGAACATAAATTGTGACATCCTCATCCAGATTATGAAGAATCTCTTTTGTATCATCAGAAATGGAATACATCTTCTGTGCTGTCAAATCAATAGATGTAATGGAAGATGGCAATGCATTTACTACAAGGTTTACTGCGACTGTAAACACGATTCCGATCACAACCATGGCAGAACTGAATACGCCAAGCTTTAATTTCTTACTGCTCATACTCCAGCGACGCTTCTGTATGGACTGTACCGTCAGGAACAAAAACAGGATAATCATGGAAATATAATATACAATGCCGGATACATCAAGAATTCCCTGCATCAGCATATCCATGTGTTTTGTCAAATCATAACAGCCTAAAATCTTTGTAATAATATTTCCATTCTGTGAAATCAGATTGGTAATTCCGGTCATCAGATATCCCACAAAGAGAAATACAAAGGTTAATACTGCAGAAATTACAATACTTTCTGTCAGTGAAGATACAAAGGTTCCAATGGCAATACAGGTCATACCATATAACCAGAAACCCAGTACTCCCACATAGCTCTTTGCAAAAGCAACGTTTCCATATGCTGACATAATTAACGGTGCCAGACACATAACCGCTACACTGATGGTAAATACGGTTCCGGTGGCGAGATATTTTGCCAGAACCACTTTTTCTACTGATACCGGCGAAGTTAAAATCAGCTGGTCTGTCTTATTCTTCCGCTCCTCTGCCAGGGTACGCATCGTAAGAATCGGCACAGTAACCAGAAACAGAAACGTTACTGCTGATAAAGTACTGCTGATATCTGTCGAACCATAATACATATTGTATACATAAAAATAAAGGCCAAACAGTGCCAGTGTTGCTGCAATAAAAAGCCATCCGGTCACCGTCTGAAAATAAGATTTTAATTCTCTTTTCCATATTGCACGCATTATTCTTCCTCCTTTGATGTAAGTTCAAGAAAGATATCTTCCAGCGATTTACCACCGTTTATCATTTCCAAAATCGGCATATCACTTTCTGCACAAATATGAAAAATCTCTTCTCTGACATCTTTATTTTTTTCTGCCGTTACAGTCACCTCAGTAACTCCATCCTCCGGCAGTTCTTTCGTTTCTACTGCAGTAATATGTTCTGCATCTGCAAAAACTTCTTTTATTTTTTCTTCTTCAGCTTTTAACTTAAGCTCTATTACCTGTCCACCGGACATCCGCTCTACCAGTTCTTCTGTTTCTTCCGATGCAACTAATTTTCCATGGGAAATAATAAATATGTAATCACATACTGCCCGGACTTCCGAAAGAATATGGGAACTTAAAATTACAGTATGCTTCTTGCCAAGACTCTGAATCAGATCACGGATTTCAATAATCTGTTTCGGGTCTAAGCCTACTGTAGGCTCATCTAATATAATAACTTCCGGATAACCTAAGACCGCCTGCGCCAGTCCGACTCTCTGCCGGTATCCTTTGGACAGATTTTTAATCAATCTGCCTCTCATATCAGTAATCTTTGTGGTTGCCATGGCATCTTCTACATAGGGTTTCCGTTTCTCCTTTGGAATCTTCTTAAGTTCTGCTGCAAACAAAAGATATTCTTCCACCGTCATATCCATGTATAAAGGTGGCAGCTCTGGCAAATAGCCAATACATTTCTTTGCATCCTCCGGCTGTGCCAAAATATCAAATCCATTGATTTTAATGGTTCCCTCTGTTGCCCCCAGATATCCGGTAATCATGTTCATTGTAGTTGATTTGCCTGCACCATTCGGTCCTAAGAAGCCATAAATTCTTCCCGGCTCAATGGTAAGATTCAAATCATCTACCGCTACATGCGTCCCGTATTTTTTCGTCAAATGACTAATCTCTATCACGTCTCTTCCTCCTTATAACATCTTACCTCAGAAAGTTTATGAGAAAGTTGTGTTAAAAAGACGATGTTTTTTTGATAAAAATGCGGTCAAACTGTGTTTTTTGTGTGACGGAATTAATCTAATAATTCTTCAAAGCTTAGGATATAGCGGTCAGATAGCTGCATGATTTCATTTTTCTCATAGGAGGAATGGATATCTTCCACACCTACCACATAGAAATCATCCATCTTTGCACCTTCCACACCCTTTAAAATATCTTCATATACCACACACTGCTCCGGTTTCAAAGAAAGCTTTTCTGCTGCAAGCTGGTACACATCCGGGAATCCTTTTCCCCGCTTCACTTCCTGCGTCACTGTAAATGCATCAAAATATTTCATGATGCCGCAATGGGTAAGACAGGGACGAAACAGCCTCTCATCGGAAGAAGTTGCTGCTGCAATCTTAATTCCTTCTGCCTTTAATTGCTTCAGGTAATCTATAACACCGGCTTTCAACTTTACTTCATTGGTATAAGCTTCAATCGCCATATCAAACCATTCTTTGATAATCTCTTCTTCGGACTCCGGCAGATTAAAACGCTCTTTGGTATATTCTGCTGCCGCATCAAAGTTCTTTGAAGTAATTGCTACCAGATAATCATCCGGCACAACAAATCCTCTTTTGCCAAGAAAATCCTCATCAATTTTCCGCCATACTCCCATGGAGTCTAAAAGAGTGCCATCTAAATCAAAGATGGCACCCATTCTATTGTCAATCATATATTTTCCTTTACATTCTGTCTGGTGCAGAGAAACCTAATACATCGATACAAACCTCTAATGTCCGCCTGGTCAGTGTTAATAAACGAACATAGGAAGCCTGCACTGCCTCGTCTTCTTCTGCCATAATCTTTGTCTCATGATAAAAATGATTCAATGCATTTGCCAGGTCATAGATATAAGAACATACCTTATGTGGTGCTGTCTCTTCGTAGGCATTTTCCATCATGGCATTGAAACGGGTCAGCTCTAACATCAATGCCTTCTCGCTTTCGGAATGTGCCGGAAGAATTGCTGCTGTTCCTGCTTCTTTTCCTGCTTCTTTATATTTGTTCAGAATGGATTTGATCCGGACAATCGTATAAAGAATATATGGACCTGTATTTCCTTCAAATGAAGTAAAACGGTCGATATCAAAAATATAATCCTTGGAAGCCTGATTGGAAAGGTCTCCGTATTTTACTGCGGAAAGTGCAACTACTTTTGCGGTTGCCTTTGCTTCCGCTTCTTCTACCGTACGGTTCTCTGTAATCTTGCGGTACATCTCATCATTGATGCTAGAAAGCAGTGTCTCTAACCGCATGACACCACCCTCTCTGGTCTTAAATGGTTTTCCGTCTTTTCCATTCATGGTACCAAAACCTAAAAACTGAAGCTCTGTATCATCATCCACAAGATGTGTCTTTCTGGCACAACGGAACACCTGTGTAAAATACAGCTCCTGACGTTTATCCACTACATAGATAATTTTATCCGGATGATAGTCTTTCATACGCCATACAATCGTCGCAAGGTCTGTTGTGTTATAAAGAGAAGCCCCATCGGATTTTAAAATCATACATGGCGGGATTTCTTTCGTATCAGTCTCTTCTTTGACATCTACTACCAGTGCACCATCACTGATATATGCATAACCGTCATCCTTCATCTTCTGTACCATGTCCGGGATATATGGCTGTGCGTCAGACTCACCCTTCCATAATTCAAAAGATACATTTAAATTAGCATAATTCTTCTTTAAATCCGTTACAGATACATTTAAAATATGGGAAAGTAATGCCTGATAGCCTCTTCTTCCATGCTGCAGTTCATAGGTTGCCTGCATGGCAGCTTCTTTATAAGCTGCATCCTCTTTGGATTTTCCGCTGGCTGTCGGATAAATTTCTTCCAGCTCGGAAATGGTAAATGGAGGCTCAACCGGATATTCTCCTTCATAATTTTCATCAAAATAGCAAAGTTCCGGTTTACGGAGCTTTAATTCAGTAATAATCAGTCCCATCTGAAGACCCCAGTCACCCAGATGCACATCACCAATCATATTGTGTCCCATGAATTTACCAATACGTTTGATGCTTTCACCGATAATAGCAGAACGTAAATGTCCTACATGAAGTGGTTTTGCAACGTTTGGTCCGCCATAGTCAATCATGATGGTCTTTGGATTTTCCACCTTATCACAGCCTAAACGCTCTGTATCCTCCTGCATCTTACTGATATAGGAAGCCACAAATTCATTATTCAGCTTTAAGTTAAGGAAGCCAGGTTTTACAGCTTCTACGGATTCAAACATTGCGTTATCCTTAAGCTGTGCTACTACTTCCTCCGCAATCATAATCGGTGCTTTCTTATATTCTTTTGCAGCAGCCATAGCGCCGTTGCACTGATATTCACATAAGTCCGGTCTGTTTGAAACAGTTACTTTTGCATATTTTGCATCAAGTCCGGCTGCTTCAAATGCTTTCACCATCTCATCTGTTATTAAATCCAGTATCTTTCTCATTCTTTCTCATGTTCCTTTCTGAGCATTCTATTTTTCCATTTTATACTCAAAGGCAAGCAGTTGTCAACTACGCCAGAAAGTGTTCTGCCATCAGAATTGTTCCGATTTTCTGCACCTCTCCGGTAAGGAACACACTGCCATCCTCTCCGATTTCTATCAGTAACTGCCCACCCGGCATCGTGACTTCAATTCTGTCATCCACCAGTCCCAGCTTATGGGATGCTGCCGCTGCTGCACAGGCTCCGGTTCCGGAAGCTAAGGTATATCCGGCTCCCCGCTCATAGATTTCCACCCGGATATGACCTCTATCCATTACTTTACAAAGCTGCATATTAATCCGGTTTGGAAAATAAGATGCATTTTCCACATAAGGTCCTAATTCCATTGCCTTTTCTTTACTGATTTCATCTAAATGAATCACGCAGTTCGGATTTCCCATGGAAACACAGGTTGCCCGGTAAGGATGGCCATGAAAAACCAGAGGCCTGTTTATAATTTCCGGAGGCGTACCTACATAAGCAAGTACCCCTCCGGTAAATTGTGGTATTCCCATATTTACTTTCATAAGACTTCCGTCTTCATTTAAAAAATCAATCCTTACTTCGCCTGCCTTAGTATAAAGGCTAAACGGTCTGTGTCTGATATATCCGGCATCTAATAAATATTTTGCAAAAATCCGAACACCATTTCCGCTGCGCTCTGCTTCACTTCCATCCGGGTTAAATATCTTTACATAAAGTTTCTCATCCTGCCATATCGGTCCATATAAAATGCCATCAGCTCCTGCACCAATATTTCTTCTGCACAGCTTCACAATATGACGTTCCAATAAATGTATCTTATTCTTATTCGGGTCAAGTACAAGATAATCATTTCCTAATCCATGATACTTCTGTAACAGCAAGGCATCATCCATACTTATGCTCCAGTTTCACTTCTTATTACAATATATGAATGAGATATTGTCCGTTAGAACCCGACTTATTCCTGTTCTGTTTCAACGGTCGCTTCTATGACCTCAGACACTTGTTCTCCACTGTCTGTCTGTTTCTCCACCACCTGCGGTGTTTCCACCTCCTGTGACACTTCCGCTGCCTGCGGTGTTTCTTTTCGTTCAGGACTCTTTTCTCCTAAAATAGCAGATAACTTATCATCTGAAATCGTTTCATCTGCTTCTTCTTTCTGTAAACGTGCTCTTTCTTCCTCAATCTTCTGCCTTACTGCCGCATCAATCTCACGCTGCTTTTTTTCTTCTTCCTCTGCAGCCACTCTTGCAAGACGATCAAGAATCTCCTGTGCCTGCTGTTCATCCTGCTGTTTCTTGCGTGCAGCTAAAATCTCTTCTTCCGACATGTAATGAACATTCCAGCGTTTCACAATACTATGAGCAATTCGATCTCTTTCATTTCTCTTATCTATTGCATCCTGCATATTATTCCACTTCCATTTTTTCTCTTTATGTATATCATAGCTTTCACTCATTCGTTTTTCAAGATGAAAAATTATTAAATTTTTATTGTTTTCGGCATATTTTTATGTAAATAAGGACATCCTTTCTGTATCAGCCAATGGCTGCAAAAACATTTTAACCCGGAGGTACGCATCATGTCCGTCTACAAAGTTGAAATCTGCGGCGTAAATACCGCAAAGCTTCCAATCCTAAAGGAAGAAGAAAAGGCTGCTCTATTTGCCAGAATCAAACAGGGGGATATGACTGCAAGGGAAACATATATCAAAGGGAATCTTCGTCTGGTCTTAAGTGTGATTAAACGTTTTTCCGGAAATCAGGAAAATATTGATGACCTCTTTCAGATTGGATGTATCGGACTGATTAAGTCCATTGACAATTTTGATGATACACTGGGGGTAAAATTTTCCACCTATGCCGTCCCTATGATTATTGGCGAAATCCGCCGCTATCTGCGGGATAACAACAGCATCCGTGTCAGCCGTTCCCTGCGGGATACTGCCTATAAAGCCATTCATGCCAAAGAAATCCTGATGAAAAATTCCATGCAGGAGCCTACTTTACAGGAAATTGCAAAAGAAGCCGGACTTACCAAAGAAGAAATCGTCTATGCCCTAGATGCCATTCAAAGTCCGGTCAGTCTTTATGACCCGGTCTATACGGATGGTGGTGATACACTATATGTGATGGATCAGATTAGTGATAAAAAGAATAAAGAAGATAACTGGGTGGAAGGGCTTGCCCTCTCCGATGCAATGAACCGGCTCAACGACAGAGAAAATCATATCGTTAAGCTACGGTTCTTTGAAGGCAAAACCCAGATGGAGATTGCTGATGAGATTCATATTTCCCAGGCTCAGGTCAGCCGTCTGGAAAAAACAGCTCTAAAGACTATGAAAAATTATCTTGCCCTGCATACCTGAGCTCTGATTTTTGGTGCAATCAAAATTGCCAGTGCCATTTTCACCAGGTCACCAGGAATAAAAGGAATTACACCAGCCCATAATGCTGCCATCATGTCCATCTTTGCTTCATAAGCAAGCCATGCTGTTCCTAATGCATAGCAGACAATCGTTCCAACAATCATTGCCAGCAGACATAAGAGCCATTTCTCAGTATATTTATCAATTACAATACCGGCAATGATTGCCATTGGAATAAATCCGATTAAATATCCACCGGTTGGACCAAAAAGTTTCGCCGGTCCTGCAGTAAATCCTGAAAATACCGGTACACCAACCAGTCCAATCAGAAGGTAAATGACGTAGCTTAACGTTCCAAGCTTCCAACCCAGTAAATACAATGAGAAGTAAATAACCAGATTGGTAAGGGAAATTGGTACCGGACCAATCGGCAATGAAAATGGTGCCAGGATACAGGTCAGTGCTGTCATGATTGCTACCAGTGCCATCTGCTGGGTTGTGATTTTTCTTTTTTCTGTTGTTGTGTTCTTCATAATTTTCTCCTAACGTTTGTTGTTATTGGGTGATTGAAAAATAAATATATTTTCAGTAAATTTAACTATTCAAAGGATATTGGCTTTTCTGCTCTGAAATACCGAAGTTCTAAGATGCATGTTTTTCTTTTTTTTATTAAAACCGTCTTTCCAATGTTTAACAGGATATCAGAACTGTTCGTTGAAGTGCGGATGCATTTATGTAACTGTTAGGGGCACTTAGAATTTCGTCTGTTTCAGGCAACGCTGGCACATGGACGTGCCAGCGAGGTGCATATGAGCACGGATGCGAATTTGCACCGGTTGCCGGATATTGTGATATTTTATCCGAAATTCTTAGTGCCCCTTGCAGGTATCATACAGCATCCGTACCCAACGGACAGTTCCGATATCCGGTTAAAGCAACGGAAAGACAGTTTCTATGCAAGAAAAACATGCACCTAAGAACTTCCGGCATTTCATATCAATCAAAAGCCAATATCCTTTGAATATGCAAAATTTAAAAAGAATACTATATTTATTTTTCAATCACCCATCAAAAATACCCTATAGATTTTTATCCATAGGGTATTATATGGTATGCGCCGTCCAATTGTCAACCTGTATTTTTCACAAGGTTGACAATTAACAATACTATGTACTTTACATCACTTCGATTTCCGAAGTTTTTCGCTTCTGTTACTCATCTGTTTTTTCAGTGTTTTGTTTCTTCTACGCTTCGTTTGATACCTTCACCAGCTCCGCTAACTTCCCTGCTGCTTTTCCACTGTCGATTGCTTCTTTTGCAAGGGTGATTCCATCTTCAATGGTGGATGCTGCTCCACCAACATACAGGGTTGCACCGGCATTCAGTAATACGATGTCGCGTTTTGCGCCTTTTTCTTCTCCGGAGAGAATTTTCATTGTGATAACGGCGTTTTCTGTTCCATCGCCACCACGCAGTTCTTCTAAGGAAGCACGTCTTAAACCAAACTGCTCCGGTGTTATGGTAAATGTATTTACTTTTCCATCCTTGATTTCAGATATTACGGTCTCAGTTGTTGTTGTGATTTCATCCATATTGTCTTTGCCGCTTACTACAAAGGCACGTTCAACGCCAAGTCTGCTCATGGCAAGGGCAATTTTTTCTGTCAGGGCTGCATCATAAACACCTACCACCATATTTTTTGCTCTGGAAGGATTGGCAAGAGGTCCTAAAATATTGAACACAGTACGCACACCCATTTCCTTTCTTGCCTGACCTACATATTTCATGGATTTGTTAAAGAGCTGTGCAAACATAAATCCGATTCCGGCTTTCTCCACGCAGGCTTCTACTTTTGCAGGCTCTGCCATAATATTTACGCCCAGTGCCTCTAATACATCACCGGCTCCGCTCTTTGAAGAAATGGAACGATTGCCATGCTTTGCTACCGGTAGTCCGGCTGCTGCAACGACAAATGCAGAAGTGGTAGACACATTAAAAGTATAAGTACAGTCTCCACCGGTTCCAACCAGATCCACATAATTAGAAACCTTCGGTGAAATAGTATCTGCCTTATCCCGGAGTACTCCTGCAAACCCGGTTAATTCATCTAAGGTCTCACCTTTCATACGAAGTCCCATTAAAAAAGCACCAATCTGTGCCTGGGATGCTTCCCCGCTTAATAAGATTTCCATTGCTGCTTTTGCCTGTTCTTCTGTTAAATCTTTTCCTTCTGCAACCAGTTCAATATATTCTTTCATCGTAAATTTCTCCTTTACTGATTCAGTTCTTTTTTAAATGTGCCACAATAAGTTCCAATTGCCTGTAAATCATAATCATTTTCTTCCATCAGTCTGATGAAATGTGAGCCTACAATTGCTCCGTCGATAATATTTTTCATCGGTGCAACATCCTCTGCAGTACGGATACCAAAGCCCATCATAACAGGAATCTTTGATACTTCTTTTACACTGCCAAGATAATCAATTACACTCTTATGGAAGGTTGCTTCCTGTCCGGTTACACCCATGGAAGATACGCAGTAAACAAATCCTCTTGCATCCTTTAAAATCTCAGGGATTCTGTCTTTCGAAACCGGAGATACCAGTTGGATAAGAATCGGTGCTTTTTCCTTCTGTAAAAATTCCTTTATCTCATCCTGTTCCTCTAATGGCAGATCCGGAATAATCAGTCCGTCTACTCCGCTTTTGATGCAGGCATCCACAAAGGCTTCCACACCATAGTGAAGTATGGTATTGTAATACATCATAAATACGATTGGAATCTCAATTTTTGCACTGCGAAGCTTTTTCATGGCTTCTAATACTTTCTTTAAATTCACACCTTTTAAGATGGCATGATAGGAAGCATCCTGGATAACCGGGCCGTCTGCTACCGGGTCTGAAAATGGAATTCCAAGCTCGATGATGTCTGTTCCCGCCTGCTCCTGTGTGCGGATAATCTCCTGCATTTTATCAAAGTCCGGCATTCCTGCTGTCATATATGTAATAAATGCTTTTTTGTTCTGTTCTTTTAACTGTGCTAATTTTTCTTCGATTCTGTTCATGCTGCACCTCCTAGTTTAAATAACCCTTTCCTGCAAGATAATCTGCAATTGTATTTACATCCTTGTCGCCTCTTCCGGAAAGACAAACCACCATAATATCATCCGGTTTCATTTTCTTCGCCTGCTTCTTTGCATATGCCACTGCATGGGCACTTTCGATTGCCGGTATGATACCCTCTAATTTACAAAGCTCCATTAATGCATCCATGGCTTCATCATCCTTGATTGCAACATATTCTGCTCTGCCGCTGTCCTTAAGGTATGCATGCTCCGGTCCAACACCCGGATAATCCAGTCCTGCGGAAATGGAATGGGCAAGCTGTACATTTCCATCCTCATCCTGTAATAAATAAGAACGCATACCATGTAATACGCCAGGCTCGCCCAATGCCATGGCACTGGCATGTTCTCCTGTCTCAATTCCCTTTCCGGCAGCTTCTACACCAATCAGTTTTACATCCTTTTCTTCAATAAAATCTGCAAACATTCCGATAGAATTAGAACCTCCGCCAACACATGCCATAACCACATCCGGCAGTCTTCCTTCCTGCTCTAAAATCTGTTTCTTTGCTTCTTTGCTGATGACGCTCTGGAAATATTTTACCATCTTCGGATAAGGATACGGTCCAACAGCGGAACCGATTACATAAAAGGTATCCTCTGCGGTTTTTGCCCAGGTACGAATTGCCTCATTCGTAGCATCCTTTAAGGTATTACTTCCGGATGTAACCGGCACTACTTTAGCTCCCAGCATTTCCATACGCATTACATTCAGCGACTGACGTTTCATATCTTCTGCTCCCATATATACGGTACACTCCATATTAAAAAGAGCTGCTCCGGTTGCAGTTGCCACACCATGCTGACCGGCTCCGGTTTCTGCGATTACCTTGGTTTTTCCCATTCTCTTTGCCAGAAGAATCTGACCGATTACGTTGTTAATCTTATGGGCTCCGGTATGGTTTAAATCCTCTCTTTTTAAATAAATCTTTGTTCCATATGCCTCACTCAGACGGCTGGCAAAATAAAGTGGTGTCTCTCTTCCTACATATTGTTTAAGATAATAGTCCACTTCCTTTAAAAATTCTTCATCCTTTGTATACTTTTCAAAAGCATCATCCAACTCTTTTAAAGTATTCATCAATGATTCTGCTACATACTGTCCACCAAATGCTCCATAATAACTCTTCTTATTCATGTTCTCTCACCTTTCTTACAAATGCTTCTACTTTTTTATGATCTTTTCCATGTTCTCCTTCTACCGAAGAACTGACATCTACTACATCAGGTTCAAATAACCGGATACCTTCTTCTACATTTTCACTGCTTAAGCCGCCGGCTAAAATAAATGGTATCCTTCTTTCCTGCCATTCCCTTCTTTTTTTCATTGGAAAATTCTGCCAGGAAAAAATCTTTCCACTGCCATATTCCGGTGCGTCTAATAAAATGCCGGAAATACCATCCGGAACATTTATTTCTTCTGCTTCTTCCCTGCTTCGCACCTGATATGCTACCCAGACCGGAATTTTAAGATTTTCAGGGAATTCCTGCATCTTATGAATCTGCAGAATATCAAAACCTGCTTCTATGATTTCATCTATCAAATCCAGTGCCGGATTTACGGTAACTGCTACAGTTTTAATAGAAGGCTTCAAATGTTTCTTAATTTTTTTTGCCTGCTCTATTGAAACGTTTCGTTTGCTTTTTTCAAAGAACACAAAGCCTGCATAATCTACCTGCATCTGGTTCAGCACTTCTGTCTCAGATTCTCTTGTGATGCCACAAATCTTAATCTTTGCCATGCCATTTCTCCTTACTTTGCGGCTTCCTTATAAACCTGTTTCCAGTGGGCTGCCAGTGCCTTTGGATTTTCATGTTCCATAAATGCTCTTCCAATTAAAAATCCACTGACACCGCAATCTGCAAGATATGCCACATCATCATCTCTTACAATTCCGCTTTCTGCAATTAAAAGTTTATCCTTTGGCACCATCTTAGAAAGTGTTTTGGTTCGTTCCAGTGAAATCGTAAAATCCTTAAGATTTCGGTTGTTGATTCCAATGATGTCTGCATCCAGCTTCAATGCCCGCTCCATTTCCCATTCATCATGGGTTTCCACCAGTACATCTAACTTTAATTCCTTTGCCAGCTGATAAAAGTCATACATTTCCTTGTCATCTAAGATTGCTGCTATCAGTAATACTGCATCTGCATCAATGGCTTTTGCTTCATAAAACTGATATTCTTCAATCATGAAATCCTTCCGTAACATTGGAAGCGGAGTCAGATTTCTTACTTTCCGGAAATAATCAGTATTTCCAAGGAAATGCTTCTCTTCTGTCAGGCAGGATACCGCATCCACAGAAGCGGTATAATCTTCCATCCGCTCTTCCAATGTAATCCTGCTTTCTATCTTTCCAAGGCTTGGGGATGCATTTTTAAATTCTCCGATAATGGAAAGTCCATCTTTGGCAAGATTCTGATAAAAGCTTCTTATCTTTTCTTTCTTTGCCGCCTCTTCTCTTAACTTCTCTTCCGCTAATGTCCGCATCACGGTCAGATCTGTTTTCTGCTTATCCCGAAAAAGCTGCTCTCTTTTATCTGCAACAATTTCATCTAATATCATGTTCTATATCCTCCCGTTTAAGAAATTCTCTATCATACGCTTCCCATGCTGTGTATAAATGGATTCCGGATGGAACTGTAATCCAGCTACCGGATAATCTTTATGGCGCATTGCCATGATTTCGCCATCCTCTGTCTCCGCCGTTACCACAAGGCACTCCGGAAGACTATCTTTCTGAACAGCCAGGGAATGATATCTTGCCACCTGAATCGGACTTTCAATTCCCTGAAAGATTCCTGTGCCGTCATGGGCAATCAGGGACTGTTTTCCATGATATAATTCCTTTGCATAGCTCACTACGCCGCCAAAGGCTTCCCCGATACACTGATGTCCTAAGCAGATGCCAAGGATTGGAATTGTCTTATAAAATTCCTTCACCACATCCATACAGATGCCGGCATCCTTCGGTGCTTTTGGTCCCGGAGAAAGAATGATGCGTTCTGGGTTCATGGTGCGGATTTCTTCTATTGTAATCTTGTCATTCCGTTTTACGATAATGTCCTTCGTAAAAGTTCCTATATACTGATACAGGTTATAGGTAAATGAATCGTAGTTATCAATCAGCAGTATCATAAGTTCTCCTCCTCAACCAAAGTCTTTGCCAATGCCATTACTTTATTGCAGCATTCATAATATTCATTTTCCGGTACGGAATCTGCTACGATTCCTGCTCCCGCCTGAAGGTATACCTCATTTCCTTTCTTTACCATGGTCCGGATTGTAATACAGAAATCCATGTCTCCACCGAAATCAATATATCCGGTTGCTCCACCATATAAGCCTCTTCGTACACTTTCTAATTCATCAATGATTTCCATGGCCCGAATCTTTGGTGCTCCGCTTAAGGTTCCTGCCGGAAGGAAGGATGCCACCAGATCTAATGGATGGGATTCTCCTTTCTTGCGTCCCTCTACCTGGGAAACAATATGCATTACATGGGAATAATTCTGTACTTCCATAAACTGTGTTACCTTTACGGTTCCAAATTCACTGATTCTTCCCATATCATTTCTTGCAAGGTCTACTAACATAACATGTTCTGCCCGCTCTTTTTCATCGGAAAGTAGTTCATCCCGCAGCCGTTTGTCTTCTGCTTCATCTTTTCCTCTCTTCCGGGTTCCTGCAATCGGACAGGTGAACACTTTATTTTCCTGCTTCTTTACAATCATCTCAGGTGAACTTCCGATTATTTCAAAGGTTCCGTAATTAAAATAATAAAGATACGGAGAAGGATTTAATTCTCTTAATTCCTTATATAATTCAAAACCGGTCTGTCTGGTTTCAATCGTCCAGCGCTGTGACAATACGGTCTGGAACACATGGCCTTCTCTGATATAATGTTTGATTTTCTCTACCTTTTCGCCATATTCTTCGATGCTGTCCGACTTCTTAATGATTTTTCCATCATGGTAGAAGTTCCGTTTGCATTCCTTCTTCTCCATGGCTTTCTTTATCATCTGCCCTGCCTTTTCCATTGCCTGCTCTCGTCCTTCTTCCGAAGGCTCTTCTAATACTACAGCGGTCAGTGTTTCTGCTACATGGTCTACCATAAGGAAAGAAGTCATTAACATCATCTGTATGGTTTCGATTCCGATTTCATCCGGGTTATTGTCCGGAAGCGCTTCAGAATATCTTACAAAATCATATCCAAGATTTCCAACCAGTCCACCGGAGAAGGACAGCTCTTCGTCTTCTTTTTCGATATGAAATTCACTGTAGTATTCTTTCAGACGCTCCAGTGGATTTCCTTCTCTTACTTCCTCTGTGCCATCTGCTTTTGTAATCACCAGTGCATTTCCTCTTGATGTTACAATTTCTTCCGGCTCCATGCCAAAGAAAGTATAGCGGTCATAATTCTTATCGTAACTTTCTAACAGGAAGCCTTTTTTATCTCCTACCAGACTTTCGTACATGTCTGTTGATTTTTCATTGACAATGCTCACTGTTTTTTTGAATACTTTTCTGTTTCTTACCATAATCATCCTCCTATAAACCGGCTTTGTAAATGCTGCTCATGCAAAGAAAAAGTCCCTGACCGGAAAATGTTCTTTTCCAGTCAGGGACGCTTATCGCGTGGTGCCACCCATCTTCGCTATGTCTGCTTTTTACCTGCAAGTAACTAAAAAAGCGGATATTTTCAATTAGAAAATATCCGCCACTAATTCAAACATAACCTCTTGGATACAGAAGTCTCCTTCGATATCCTCGTCCCTGTAACGTGGGAAAACGGCATCCGCTACTATTGTTCACTTTGCATCTGACAAATCCATTCCGAATAAACTATCTTACCGGCTTCCACCAACGCCGGCTCTCTGTAAAGAAATCATTTACCGTACTACTTTTGCTCACTGATTTTATTTATTCAGTTCATTAATTGGGCTTAGTTTATCACTGTAAAGCGATGATGTCAATGTATTTTTATAAAATTTTTTCTATTTTTTTTGCAAAATCATGCAAAAAAAAGAAAAACATTGTCAAGCTGACTTTAATATGATACCTTAATAGAGTGCAACCATTCACATAATATAGGAAAAGGAGAAAGTTATGTATAATTTAAATGGTGAAAATGTAAACGACAATCCAAATGGTTTTTCCGGGAATGAACCTGCCGGAACTCCAAACCCAGACAACAATGCTCAGATGAACTATGGTCAGCCGGCTCCTGAGCAGCAGACTTACAACCAGCCGGAAAATGGTCCTCAGACCTATGATGCACCAAATGCAAATCAGCAGCAGGCATTCAACCAGACCGATTATAATCCAAACAGCTTTAATCAGAACGCTTATAATCAGTCGGCTTACAATCAGCCAGATTACGGACAGCAGGCATTTAACAATGGAAACACCTATAATGGAAACAGCTACAATGCAGCACCTTCCTACAATCTCAATGGTGATGCACCGAAAAAATCCTGTGTTTTTGGTGTCCTTGGTCTGATTCTTGGTATCGCTGCTTTACCTTTCGGATGGTTTGTTCCAATTATCGGAATCATTCTTGGTATCGCTGCTATCATTCTTTCCATTCTTGGAATGGGTAAGAACCGTGACCTTCGTGGTGCAGCAATTGCCGGATTAATCATTTCCATTCTGGCAACCATCTTTTCTATCGGTGTTATTGTATATGCAGTTATCAATGTTTCTAAAACCTTAAGCAATGCCGGAAAAGAACTTTTTGACAACAGTGGTATCACATCTGATCTTGATGACTTTGATTTTGATTCCGATTCAGATGATAGTGATGACTATGATGACAGTGATTACAGCTATGGCGATGACAAAGAAGTTCCTTTAGATAATGTTGTATTATACTCAGCTAATGATGTTACCATTACAGCTACCAGTATTGTATACAGCTACTATGATGATTCTGTAATTCCGGAAATTAAAGTTACTGTTGAAAACAATACTTCTAACGACCTTGGAATCAGTGTTGATTATTGTGCAATCAATGGTGTAACCATGTATGGTTATATTTCAGGTGACATCGCTGCCGGTAAAAAAAGCAACGAAGAACTTAGCATTTCTACTGATGATTTCACTTTAACCGGTTTTGACAGCATTGATAATATTAAACTTCAGGTAAGCTTCTATGATTCTGATACTTATGATACTTTGATTGATGATGGTGTTGTACAGGATATCAATCTTTCCGATTCCTATACTCCATTCTCTATTTCCTCTGTTCCGGGTGCAGTTGCATTAGATTCCTCTAATGGCATCAATGCATATTATGTCGGCACAACAACCGGTTGGGATGATACACTTGTATTTGTATTCTATATTGAAAACACTACAGATAAAACCTGTGTTGCTGAATCCGATGATTTCTCAATCAATGACTTTATGCAGGATGATTACGGATATGGATATCTTCTTCCTGGAACCGGTACCTTTATGTCAATTGAAGCAAATGATGATATTACATCTATTGATGATGTAACCAATGCTTCTATTAAATTTGAAGTACGTGATTATGATTCTTATGAGACATTCTATTCCTCTGATGAATTAACATTTATCTCAAATAACTAAGGAATTTTAAAATAATACAAATCATCATAAAAGGACCTGCCACTTATCATAAGTGACAGGTCCCTTTTCATCGCTGTGAACACCTTTTCCAAAATGCACTTCAGCTTAAATATTCTTCCTGACTTTACAGATTCTCCTGTAAGAATGCACTTAATTTTTCAATTGCTGCATCTTCATCTTCCCCTTCAGCACGAAGTGTGATTTCTGCACCTTTCTTAGCACCCAGACCCATAACGCCAAGGATTCTCTTCGCATCTACTTTCTTACCATCCTTTTCAATGGTAATTGCACTTGCAAATCCTGCTGCTTCCTTTACCAGTAATCCTGCCGGTCTTGCATGGATTCCCTGTTCATCTGTGATTGTGTAAGTAAATTCCTTCATGTTCTTCCTCCTAAAAAGTTATATTTTTCCCGTTTTTTATACCATAGTTTTAATTTGCAAGTATGTTGACTCGCTTATGCTCACTATTCGTGAGTACATCACTTATTATATCATACAATCTTCTTTTTTAACAATCCCAAAAGTAGACAAGATACTGCTGAACCTACAATCAATGATAAAAGATACCAGATTGCATTACCCATTACCAAGAATACGAAGATTCCACCATGTGGTGCCATCAGTGTACAGTTAAATGCCATAGACATTGCTCCTGCAATTGCAGAACCTACCACACAGGCTGGAATCACGCGCAGCGGATCCGCTGCTGCAAATGGAATTGCGCCTTCTGTGATAAAGGATAAGCCCATGATAAAGTTTGTCGGTCCGGCTTTTCTTTCTTCTGCGGTAAATTTATTTTTGAAAAATAAGGTTCCAAGTGCAATGGCAATTGGTGGTACCATACCGCCAATCATAACGGCTGCCATAATATTATAGTTTCCAGCGGCAATGGATGCAGTTCCAAATACATATGCTGCTTTATTTACAGGGCCGCCCATATCCACAGCCATCATTCCTGCTACCAATGCTCCCAGTAATACAGAGCTTACGCCATTCATATGTGCCAGTCCGGTATTAATTGCAGTATTTAATGCTCCAACCGGCGGTTCGATAACAAAGGTCATCAATGCTCCTATCAACAGTACACCAAGCAGCGGATACAGTAGAACCGGTTTCAATCCATCTAAGCCCTTTGGCAGTTTGTCAAAGACTTTCTTTAATAACTGGATGATAAGACCTGCGGCAAATCCGGCTACTAAGGCTCCAAGGAAACCTGATTTTCCATTTGCTGCAATTGCTCCTCCAACGAAACCTACTACCAGTCCAGGACGGTCTGCAATACTCATGGCAATATAGCCAGCCAGTACAGGAAGCATAAAGCCAAATGCCAGTCCTCCAATGGACTTAAAGAATGCTGCTGCCGGAAGAATTGTACCAAAATTAGCACGCTCATCCGTAGGAAGTGATGCAAGGTCTACACCAAAGCTGTCGATTAAGAATGCAATGGCAATCATAATACCACCACCGACAACAAATGGAAGCATATGGGAAACACCGTTCATCAGATGCTTGTAAACTTTGTGTCCAAAGCTTTCTCCGCCCATGCTTTCATTTTCTGATGCTTCACCGCTGCCTTTATAAATTGGTGCATCCTTTGCCATAGCGCGCTGTATTAATTTATCTGCTTTACTGATTCCATCGGAAACCTGACAGATGATAACCGGTTTTCCCGCAAAACGATCCATCGGGACTTTGGTATCGGCTGCAACAATAATGCAGTCTGCTTCTTCAATTTCTTTTGCAGTAAGCACATTTTTTGCTCCGCCGGAGCCTCTTGTTTCCACCTTAATAAAGCAACCTAATTCTGCTGCCTTCTTTTCCAGACTTTCTGCTGCCATGTATGTATGGGCAATTCCAGTCGGGCATCCGGTTACTGCAAGAATCTTTTTCTGATTTACTTCCGGTTCCTTTCTTTCTGTTTCCTTCTGTTCTTCCTTTTCTTCCTTCTCAGACTCTGCTTCATCAATGACTTTTAAGAATTCTTCAACCGAAGCAGCCTGTTTTAATCCGTTGGTGAAATTCTCATCCATCAGAAGAACAGACAGACGGCTTAATACGTCAAGATGTACATTATCTTCTGTATCCGGTGCTGCAATTAAGAAGATTAAATGAACCTTCTCTCCATCTAATGCATCAAAATCTACCCCATCCTTTAATACCATTGCACTTAATCCCGGTTTCTTTACGGCTGCTGATTTGCAATGAGGAATTGCAATGCCCTCTCCAATTCCTGTGGTACTCTCTTCCTCTCTTGCAAAGACTCCTTTCCGGTAAGTCTCTTCATCTGCTATTTTTCCACTCTTTACCATCAGGGAAACCATCTGGTTTAATACATCTTCCTTTCCGGTTGCTGAGCCATTCAACTGAATGCTTTCCGGTGCCAGCAAATCTCTGATTCTCATATATCTTCCTCCTTTTTCTTAAAATGGAAATGCATGATTCTTTAATAATTGTTCTACTTCTTCTTTCGTTGCAAGTTCTTCTGAAAATGCACTGGCGCTTCCGGTACAGACTCCCATCTTAAACGCCTGCGCATAATCCTTATTCTTTAAATATCCTGCAAGGAAACCTGCCACCATGGAGTCTCCTGCTCCTACGGAATTCTTTACTTTACCCTTCGGAGCTTCGCTCTCAAAAGCTTTTCCCTCTTCTGTCAAAAGCACAGCCCCGTCACCTGCCATGGAAACAAGTACATTTCTTGCACCCTGCTCCTGCAGCTTCGCTGCGTATTTCTTTACATCCTCTTTGCTGCTGATTGTCACACCAAATAACTGTCCTAATTCATGATTATTCGGTTTAATCAGGAATGGATGAAGCGGAAGTACATTTGCCAGAAGTTCTCTGGTTGCATCTACAGCAATCATGACATCCTTTCCTTCCAGGTATTTCATGATATCCATATATATGGACTGCGGCATAACATCCGGTATGCTTCCTGCCAGTACCAGCACATCACCGGCTTTTAAGGTATCTAATTTGGCATAAAGCTTCCCGATATCTGTGCTGCGGATCATCGGCCCCTGGCCATTGATTTCTGTCTCTTCTGTGGAACGAAGCTTCACATTAATTCTGGATATTCCTTTCTCTACCTGAATGAAATCGGTATTTACCCCCTCTTCATCCAGGCGTTTGCTGATTTCTTCTCCGGTAAAGCCTGCTAAGAAGCCCCATGCGGTACTCTTTAATCCCAGATGATTCAATACAATGGATACGTTGATTCCCTTTCCTCCCGGAAACATTTTCTCCTGTTCCGTCCGATTTACCTGACCGGTTTTGAAGGTTTTTACATCCACAACATAATCCAGTGACGGATTAAACGTTACGGTATAAATCATTCTTCCACCTCCTTTATATTTTTATACTTCCGATAAGATTCTAAGGTAAGACCTGTTGTAATCACATCTGCTGAAGCAAATGGTGCAAATGTCACACTGGATATCTGTGCAAATTTACTCTTGTCTCCCAGGATATAACACTGTCTGCAATTTGCCATTGCTTTCTTCTTTACCATAGCCTCTTTCACATCCGGTGTGGTATATCCTTTTTCTACATTAATTCCATTGGTTCCGAAGAAGCCTTTTGTAAAGTTATATTTATCCAAGGACTCCACTGCCTCAGCACCTACCACAGCTTCTGTGGATGCCTTGAACTCTCCGCCGATGATATAAACCTCACATCCCAGTTCAGAGAGCCGTTTTGCATGGGCTACTGCGTTGGTTACCACACAGGATGGCTTCACATCCATAAAATCAATCATGCAGTCTGTTGTAGTTCCTGCATCCAGATAAATAAAATCATCTGCTGTAATTAAGGATGCTGCATACTTCGCTATAGCTGCCTTCTCATCACGATGCATGTTTCTTCGAAGTGGCACATCATCATCCTGTGTATGAAAAACTGTTCCTCTTAAAATTGCACCGCCATGAACCTTCAAAAGCTTTCCATTTTCGTCTAAAGTATTCAAATCTCTTCGTACCGTTGACTCGGAAGCATCGAAAAGCTGCATCAGCTCAGTTACTTTAACACTGCCCTGTTCTTCCAGCAGGGAAAGGATTTTTCCATATCTTTCCTCTGTCAGCATATCATCCCTCCCATTCCTATTTTCTATTTTCTGCTTTCTATGGTTTTATTATACGTTCAAAAACCGTCATAGTCAATCATATTCCGTCATTTTCATTCACAAAAATCCATTTCACAATTTGTGCAAAATATACAAAATAGGATACACCTTGGCACATTCTTGCGGAGCGTTTTTTACTTTACAGGAAAGCAATTTCCTGTAAAGTAAAAAAAGAAGCCTGCAAAAGCATCACCTTTTACAGACCTCTTCTCGCCTTTTTAAACCGTTTTCCGGTTCTTATTCTTATTCTTATTATCTTTTAGAAGCTTCGGATTTTCTCGTTCTCTTCTCCGGTATTTTCAATTTTACGGATTATAACATCATAACTGTAATCGTCATTTACCTTCACACTAACACGGTCTCCTACCTTATGACCAAGCACTGCTTTCCCCATAGGAGATTCAATACTGATTAATCCTTTCAGCGAATTTCCACGCATGGTAGTCACCAATTTGAAGGATTCTTCCATATCATCTTCTTCAATATAAACCGTCACCGTATTATTGATACCTGCCTCGTCTTCCTTAGAATCATCTGATACCACGACTGCAGTACGAATCATGCGCTCTAAATAACGAATTCTGCTTTCGTTTTTATTCTTATCTTTCTTGGCGGCATAATACTCGAAGTTTTCACTTAAGTCACCCTGTTCTCTTGCTTCCTGTACAGCACGGATTGCATTCTTTCGTACCACTAATTTCCGATATTCAATTTCTTCTTCCATCTTCTTGATATCACTTTGTGTTAATTCGTTATGCATACCGTCACCTTTTCATTCTAACAGTTTAAGCTAATGCAGCTGTAATAATTGCCATGGAATATACTTCTGACGCATTACATCCGCGGGATAAGTCATTGATTGGTGCATTCAATCCAAGAAGAATCGGACCATATGCATCGAAGTTACCAAGACGCTGTGCAATCTTATATCCGATATTTCCGGCATTGATATCCGGGAAAATAAAGGTATTTGCATGTCCTGCCACTTTGGATTCCGGACATTTGGTACGTGCAACTCTTGGAGATACAGCTGCATCAAACTGAAGCTCTCCCTCGATTGGAAGCTCCGGATATTTTTCTCTTGTCTTGTTTGCAGCATTACGCATCTTATCTACATCCTCGCCCTTTCCGGAGCCTAATGTAGAATAGCTTAAGAACGCTACCCTTGGATCTACACCGAATATCTTTGCACACTCTGCTGCTTCTCCGGCAATTTCAACAAGTTCATCTTCTGTCGGATGAATGTTGATTGCACAGTCAGCCATTGCCAGTACTTCATTCTCGCCGGTTGCAGAAGGACGTACCAGAATAAAGCAGGATGATACAATGCTGTTACCCGGTTTTGTCTTAATTAACTGTAACGCAGGACGAACAGTATCTGCTGTAGAATAGGTTGCTCCACCTAACAGTGCATCAGCATATCCCATTTTTACTAACATGGTTCCGAAATAATTAGCCTGTGAAAGAACTCCTTTTGCCTGCTCCGGTGTTACACCTTTGCTCTTTCTTAATTCACAGAACATGGTAACCATCTCATCAAATTTTTCAAAATGTAATGGATCGATAATCTTGGCTCCGCGAATATTAAATCCGCTCTCCTCTGCTGCTTTCTGAATCTCAGCCTCATTTCCAACCAGAATCGGGCTTAAGAAATTACTTGCCAGCAGACGGGATGCTGCCTCTAAAATTCTTGGGTCATTTCCCTCTGTAAACACAATTTTCTTTGGGCTTTTCTTCAAAATATCAATCAGTTGACCAAAACCAAACATATCTTTCTCTCCTCTACTCTCTCTATATTATTTTAACTGCATATTATTGTACCCTCTTTTAAATAAAAATCAAGTTTTGAATTCAGTACAATTTCTCAAGAGTACATTTTCTTCTATTATAAATATTCATCTCTGTTCAGGCAAAAATGATTCTTCCGGAAAGAAAGCATTCCCTCATCTCTTAATTTTCCAAGTTCCGTTGACATCGCACTTCGTTCCACAGAAAGATAATCTGCTAACTGCTGTCTGGAAAATGGAATATCAAACTCTGATGTTCCATGCTTCTGTGCCTCTGCCGACAGATAGGACAATAACTTTTCCCTGGTATTGCGTTTTCCCATATGGGTTAATTTTTCATTAAAGCGAAGATTCTTTTCTGCCATATTCTCTAATAAATTCCGAAGCAGAACCAGCTTCCAGCCTTCCGTTTCTCCATCTGCATCCAATATATTCTGAACGTTCAGCCACAGCACATTTGCTGCCTCTTCTGCAATCACATTTACATTAATATTCCGCCTCTGCATACAGGCAAAGGTCTCTGCAAAAACATCCCCAGGACCTATCTTTGCAACCAGATTCCGGTTTCCCCAGAAATCCTCCTGTACAATCAAAAGTCCACCAGAAACCAGCATTCCCATTTCTTTTACCTGCTCTCCGCAGTGCAGAATATAATTTTCTTTATCATAAGTCATCTCATGGGCATCTAATCCCTTTAAGACTTTCTCCTCTTCTGAATCCTCAATTCCTTCAAAAAAAGGTGACTTTTTCATTTCTACAGGAAATTTTTTCATTTTACAACCTCCGTTGTTTTTCCAACCGATTATTTATTGCTATTATAGTATACTGACCATACAAAATCAACGAGGAGGAATCTAAAATGATTCGTAAAATAATTCATATTGATAAAGAAAAATGTAATGGATGCGGTTTATGTGCATCCGCCTGCCACGAAGGTGCCATCGGCATGGTCGATGGAAAAGCCCAGCTTTTAAGGGAGGATTACTGCGATGGGTTAGGTGACTGTCTTCCGGCATGTCCTACCGGTGCTATTACCTTTGTACAGAGAGAAGCCGCTGCCTATGACGAAGCCGCTGTAAAAGAGCACTTAAAGAACCGTGAAGCGGCTTCGGTAAAACCTGCAGTTTCAGCCAATCACGCAGCTCCGGTTTTCAGCGGATGTCCGGGCAGCCGGATGCGCTCCATGCAGCGTAAAAACACGGAAAATACTTCTGCAGGCTCTAATACCGCATCCGGTACTGCATCCAACGCAGTCACAGCAGGAAACGCACCGGAAAGCCAGCTTACCCAGTGGCCGGTTCAGATTAAATTAGCACCTACAAATGCTCCGTATTTTGACAATGCAAGACTGCTGATTGCTGCAGACTGTACAGCTTTTGCCTATGGCAATTTCCATGAAAAATTCATAAAAAACCACATCACCCTGATTGGATGTCCCAAACTGGATGATGTGGATTACAGTGAAAAGCTTACTGAAATTATCCGCAATAACAATATCAGAGAGATCAGTATTGTGCGCATGGAGGTTCCGTGCTGCGGCGGCATTGTAATGGCTGTCCAGAATGCCTTAAAGCAAAGTGGGAAAATGATTCCATGGCAGGTTGTTACCATCTCTGTTGATGGCGAGATTATGGATTAAATTTCCAGATCAAATTTCTTTCTAAAGTTTACTTTTCTAATTCTAAGACAACAGTTTCACAGCTGTCTAATGTAATTGTTCCATTTAAGGCTGCCTCAGCATTGATTGCTTCCTGGCGGCCTTCATTGGTTAACAATACCTTGGCAATTCTTTGCTCTAATGTGATGGTATGCTCTTCTGTTCCAAAGTTTGCAAGAATCAAAAGCTTCTGACCGCTTTCTTCATTTACCCGTTCAAAAGCAAATATGTCATCTACATTTTCATATTTTGGTTTAAAAATACCATAAGTGAAAGTATCTTTGTATTCTTTTGCCTTACGCAGTGCAATTAATTTCCTATAATAAGCCAATACAGAATCTGCCTTATGTTCCTGGGCTGCTACATTGATTTCCATGTAATTCGGATTCATGGCAAGCCATGGAGTTCCATCGGTAAATCCGCCATTTTTTCCATTGGACCACTGCATTGGTGTTCTGGCATTATCGCGGCTGTTCTCATAGCAGCATTTCAAGGCTTCTTCTTCACTGAGTCCTGCACGCAATGCCTCCTGATACTGGTCGATGGTGCTGATGTCATCATATTCTGAAATATCATTTCGTTTGCAGTTGGTCATCCCGATTTCCTGTCCCTGATAGATAAATGGAATTCCACGCAAAAGAACGGATACGGTTCCAAGCATCTTCTTTCCTGCATCATTTCTGGCATGCTCCGGCAGATAATGGGTTGCTCCTCTTGGCTCATCATGATTTTCAATAATGTTTGCCTTAAAGCATTTTCCCTGTAATTCCTGCTGGGAATCGAAAATTACTTTCCGCCATTCCTCAAAACGTAATGGTTTCTGGTCGTACCAGCCATGCTCACCAAAAGTAAGCACATGGGCGCTGAAATCAAACATCGTGGAGAAATGTCCATCCTCTCCGATAAATTCCAAGAGTTCATCTTCCTTCATATTAAAGACTTCTCCTACTGTAAAGGCATCGTGCTTCTCAAAGGTCTCATGCTTTAATTCCTCTAAGAAATCTCCTACTCCATTTACTGCTTCCACCATCTTGATACAGGTTGCAAGTCCATCCGGTCCATCCGGCTCAAAGGACGGGAAGTTAATATCTTTCTTGATATTGATAATTGCATCTATACGGAATCCTGCCACGCCTTTGTCTAACCACCAGTTCACCATTTCATAGATTTTCTGACGCACTACCGGATTCTCCCAGTTTAAATCCGGCTGCTCTTTGGCAAACATATGAAGATAGTATTTATCACTATTTGGCACCTTCTCCCAGGTGCTTCCGCCAAAATAGGAACGGTAATTACTTGGAGCCTTGCCATCTTTTCCTTTCACAAAATAGAAATAATCTGCATACTCTCCATCTGGGTCTGCCAGTGCTTTCCGGAACCACTCATGCTGGTCGGAGCAATGATTTACCACCAGATCCATTACGATATACATATCACGTTTCTTTGCTTCCGCAAGCAGCTCATCAAACTCTTCCATGGTTCCGAATTCTTCAGCAATATTATAATAATCTGAAATATCATATCCCTGGTCTACAAATGGGGATTTATAAATCGGTGAAAGCCATACGATATCGATACCCAGTTCCTTTAAATAATCCAGTCTGGATATGATTCCTCTCAAATCACCGATTCCATCTCCGTTGCTGTCCTGAAAGCTCTTTGGATAAATCTGATATGCCACCTTGTCATGCCACCATTTTTTCTTCATGTTCTCATCCTCCATATTTCCATTATTCCTGTATTTACACTTCGTTCTTTGTATGATACTGTTATTATATACGAAGTTTCAGGAAGTTTCTTCCGTAATATTTGCGTTTTTATTGCACAATCCTGCTCTTTTATGTAAAACAAATTTAACGATATGATTATGGATTTCAGATGCAGACGGTGGAAGGTAGGTTATAGGATACAAAATAGCAGCATTTCTTAGATACATTTTTTCTTGATTATAAACTGTCTTTCCGCTTGCTTTGACGAGGATATCTGCACCGTCCGTCGAGTGTGGATGCTGCATAAAGATAGTAAGGTGCACTAAGAATTTCAGTATTAATATTATTTTATCTGCCAACCGGCGCAAATTCACATCCATGTTCATATGCGCCTCGCCGGCACGTCCCTGTGCCAGCGTTGGCTATTGCTGTATGAAATTCTAAGTGCGCCTAACAATCCTTATCATGCATCCATACTTCGGAGAACGGTACGGATATCTTGTCAAACATTGGAAAGACTGTTTTTATCATAGAAAGAAAAAATGTATTTTAGAAATGCGCTGTTTTGCATCAGACCTACCTTCCACCGTCTGCATCCAAAATTCCATTTCTTTCATTTTGTTTGTATAAAAAATCAGGATAAATGCTGTTTAAATAAGCAACATTAAAAGGAGGTTCCCATGAAAGATAAAAAACAGCTCCCTCTGGAGCAAAAAGAAAAGGCCGTTCATGGCGAACGAATTTTTCCATTAAAGAAATATCTTACTACGTTGCAGGAACGGTATCCCATTGTTACGCCACACTGGCATGAAGAGGCTGAATTTACCCTGATTACCAGCGGTGTCTGTACGTATCAGGTTGACCTTGAAAGCTTTCAGGCTATGCCTGGAGATTTCGTTTTCATTCCTCCACTGGCTCTGCATTCCATTGCCATATTACCTGCCGGGCATATGCATTCGGAAACATATGTCTTTCACCTTGATTTCCTTGGTGCATCCTCTGCAGATATCTGTGCCATGCGATATCTGATGCCCCTTGCCAAGCAGCAGCTGATTCCCCCTTTTCATATAGTAAAAGAGCACCCGGTCTACCCGGATGCCCTCGCATTGTTCTATGAAATCAGCAGCTGTTATTCCGCTGCCCAGCCGGGATATGAACTGATGTTAAAATCCCTGCTGTTAAAGCTTCTTACCCTTCTACTTCCGTACTGTAGCAAAAGTTCTGAGCAGCCACAGCTTCAAAGCGAACATACTCAGAAGATTAAGGGTGTCTTAGAATATATCGGATTACATTATACCGAAAATATTTCTATTGAAAGCCTGGCATCCTCCTGCTATTTCAGCGAATACCATTTCATGCGCTTTTTTAAGAAATATGTCGGAATGTCATGTTTAGATTATATCAAGAGCCTGCGCCTGCAAAAGGCTGCCGACCTCTTAGAACAGCAGGAGCTTTCCATTACAGATGCCGCCATGACTGCCGGTTTCAGCAGCCTTTCCTACTTCTACCGAGAATTTAAAAAACGCTATGGAACGACACCACGCCAGTTTATCCATTCCCTTCCGGAACGTCAGCATACGAATCGGGCCTCTACTCCAGGCAGTCCTTTTTCTCCACTTTGATTTTCCAGTGGATTAAGAAAGTCAGGACTGCCCGGAGTGCAATAGATAGGGGCTCTTTTCCATATTGTATCCTGCCTTTTATTTATTATCCACGAAAATCTACATTCCAGCCAACCTGTTTTTCCTGTGGTGTAAATACATAATCGCTCATGCTGTCATATAACATATCCTGGATTTTCTTTTCCAGTTCTTCCAACGAACCGGCAGTAACCGTTACCAGATCTTCACTCTTACCAGTTTTATCCATGCTGTCAGTCTTGTCCGATTTCTTAACGGAAGATGTATCTTCATCCTCCTTATTCATTCGTTTCTCATAAGCTTCCTTCTGAGCTTTCTTACGTTCTGCACGGTTTTCTTCCTGTTTCTTTTCGATACGTTTCTTCTGAAGAGATAAAGACTTATCTACAACTGCAAAAAATGATGCATTGCCGCCATCATTTACCTGAATGCCATATGCCTTCACACCACTCTGTCCATTAGCAAACCGACTCTGCATGGTTGCAAGCTGACTGGATGCATTGGCTATGATTCCCTCGTACTGTTTCCGGTAAGACTCATCTTCTGCCATCCGCTCAATCTTCTCTTCATCAATTAGAACCACCATTTTGTTGGCATTGGCATACTGTCCTGCATTGGCTTTTGCTGTCTCTTTCATATCCTTGGATACCAGAATGAAATCCATCGTGCTAAATTTCTTTTTCAGCTTCTCATAATACTCTTTCGCCTTATCCGAAAGCTTTGGCTCTCCAATGGTTTTTCCGGAGACTTTGCTGCTCTTTTCCGATTCCGTATAACCAGAAACGTTTTCTGCCACCTGATTTACTGCGTTTGTGTTCATAAAAATTCCTCCTTGAAAATATCTATAAGCAAATCCTTTTGCTTAAAACAATCTGTTCCATTCTTTATATCGGAAGAATCTCTCATTTTCTTAACCGGTTCCTATAGTGCAAAATAGCCTAAAACAATGGCTCCAAGAATAATCCGGTACCAGCCAAATACTTTAAAATCGTGTTTTTTGATATAGCCCATCAGGAAACGAATGACTACTACAGATACCGCAAATGCTACCACACAGCCTAAGCCTAAGACACAAAGTTCCTGAGCAGAAAACGCAATGCCAAACTTAATAAGTTTGATCAGGCTCCAGCCAAACATAACCGGCACAGCCAGGAAAAATGTAAACTCTGCCGCAGCCACACGGGATACTCCGATTAAAAGTGCTCCGATAATGGTTGCACCGGAACGGGAGGTTCCCGGAATAATTGCAAGTACCTGAAAAAGTCCGATAAGAAATGCTGTCTGATAAGTAATATCATTTAAGCTTTCCACTCTTACTTTCCGCTTTTTATTCCAGTTTTCAATCAGAATAAACGCAAAACCATAGAAAATCAATGCAGCAGCAATCACAAGCGGTGTATGAAAATGTGCATCCACATAATCATCAAACAAAAGCGTTACCACAGCTCCCGGTATGCAGGCAGCTACAACCTTAAACCATAAAGAAAAAATATCTTTCCGGACGACCGGCTGTGTCTTGTCTTTAAACTGGAACGGGAACATTTTCTTCCAGAACAAAAGCACTACCGCAAGAATAGCTCCCAACTGTATCACCACGAAAAACATCTCTTTGAATGAATCTGTCATATCAAGCCTGATAAATTCATCCACTAAAAGCATATGCCCTGTGCTGCTGATTGGAAGCCATTCTGTAATTCCTTCTACAATTCCAAGAAAAATAACCTTCAGCATTTCTACAAAATCCAATAACATTTCGTTGTCCTCTTTTCCTATTATTTCCGATTTCTCATTTTAACATACTATGTCGATAATATATATATTATTTTTCTTAAGATATTCTGTTTACTTGCGGAATGCTGAAAATAATCCCTTCTTCTCATATGGTTCTTTTGTTACTTCTAACGCATCATATCCACTGTTTTTAATCACTTCTTTGATTTTTCCCTCCGGAATATCGGTATCGGTAATAATTACGGTCTCTTTTTTACTGTGGGATGAAGTTACTTTCTTTACCGGAAATGCTGCCCGCACTGCATCATTTACATGTGCCTCACACATTCCACACTGCATACCATCTACTTTTACTGTTATTTTCTGCATAAATCCTTCCTCCTTCATTTCATTCCATCACATTATAATCTCTTTTTTTCTAAAAAAATATAGGATTAACGATATTTTTTCTCACTAATTTTTCGCTCTTCCTTTTCTGAAAAAATTATTGTAAAATACTTTACTGGGATTAAATTTTAAAAAGAAAGGATTTTATATATGAAAAAACCATTCCGTTTTCTTCTATGTCTTGCACTGCTTTTTGTGAGTGGATGCAGTGGTTATCAGAAAACCATCCGCTTTGGTGCCGCTGACATAGGTGGAATCTACTATACCTTTGCCAATACCTTTACCGGGCTTGCCTCCTCGGAGGATGATACCTATCAGTTTGAAGTTAAGACAACCGCAGGCTCTGCTGCCAATCTAAGGCTGCTCTCCGGTGGATATATCGAACTTGGATTAGCCCAGTCTGACCTGATTGCCTCCGCCTATGAAGGCAGTGGAATTTTTGAGGGAGAGCCTTGTCAGGGATATTCCGCTATTGCCGGGCTTTATACGGAAGCCTGTCAGATTGTCGTCCGTGCAGACTCCAATATTCAGACGCTGGATGATTTACAGGGCAAAACCGTCAGCATCGGTGCGGAGGATTCCGGTACTGAACAGAACGCTAACCAGATTCTGACCATGAGCGGACTTACCACTGAGCTGGTGAAAACAGTAAACCTCGATTATACCGATGCTGCTGACCAGCTTATCAATGGAAAAATCGATGCATTTTTCTGTACTGCCGGTATCCAGACAACTGTAATCGAAGAATTAGCCAAAGAATGTGATATCCGTCTTTTGGATATTGATGAGAAATGCAGGAATAAATTGCTGTCTGCTTATCCATCCTATAGTGAATATACCATTCCTGCCAATACTTACACCGGACAGACGGAAGATATCCATACCCTTGGTGTCAAAGCGGTTCTCCTTGCTTCCGACAGGCTCTCTTCCGATACGGTAGAGCACTTGACGGAATGGCTTTTTTCCCATGCGAAGGATTTACAGTATGCAACCTCTTTAAACCTGCAATTAGATGAAACTTATGCTACTGATGGCATGCCGATTCCATTCCATCCGGGAGCTGTTACCTATTATGAGAAACAGGGCATTACACTTTCTTCCGAAAACGACACACAAAACCAGAAAGGAACACTATGAATATACATTTAGATATGTACCAGACCTTAGCTGTCGCTGTACTGGTACTCATGCTGGGGAGTTTTTTACGAGGGAAAATACATTTTCTGGAAAAATTCTGTATTCCGGCACCCGTTATCGGCGGTCTGCTCTTTGCGATTTTCACCTGTATCTGTTACAGTACCGGAGTTGCAGAATTTTCCTTTGATGATACCCTGCGGGAAGTATGTATGGTATTCTTCTTTACTTCCGTAGGATTTCAGGCTAACTTAAAAGTCTTAAAAAGTGGTGGGAAATCCATGGCAGTATTTTTAGGACTGGTCATTGCCCTTATTATTACCCAGAACTTTCTTGCCGTTGGATTATCCAAACTATTAGGATTAAATCCATTAATCGGTATGTGTACCGGTTCCATTCCAATGGTGGGCGGACATGGTACAGCAGGTGCTTTTGGACCGGTACTGGAGGATTTCAATATCCATGGTGCCACTACCATCTGTACGGCTGCTGCTACCTTCGGTCTGATTACAGGAAGCCTGATTGGCGGTCCTTTAGGAAAACGTCTTGTAGAAAAGAAAAATCTTCTTGCTACTGTTGCTTCCGAAGATGACAGCCTCTTAGTGGAAGATGAGAAAAAACACGAACGCCATACCAACATGTATGCTTCCGCTGTTTTCCAGCTTATCCTTGCCATTGGACTTGGTACTATTTTCTCCTATTTTCTGACCAAAACAGGACTGACTTTTCCAATTTATATTGGTGCCATGTTAGCAGCCGCACTGATTCGTAATATTGTGGAATACTCCCATGGCAATGCCACGATCCATATGGGAGAAATTAATGACCTGGGTGGTATTTCCCTGTCATTATTTCTTGGTATGGCTATGATTACTTTAAAATTATGGGAACTGGCTTCTCTGGCACTTCCGCTTATCATTTTATTAAGCTCACAGGTCATTCTGATTGCTGTATTTACTTACTTTATTGAGTTCAATATTATGGGGCGGGATTACGATGCAGCAGTCCTTGTTGCAGGTACCTGCGGATTCGGTATGGGTGCCACACCAAATGCCATGGCAAATATGCAGGCTCTCTGTGACCGCTATGTTCCATCCGTCAAAGCATACCTTCTGATTCCACTGGTGGGAAGTCTGTTTGCCGATTTCATCAACAGCCTTGTAATTACATTTTTTATTAATATTTTGTAAATAAAGGAGCACCTTATGTTTCATTTTAAAAATAAAATCAAGAATGCAAGAAAAGAACGTGAAAAGAAAAATTATGATCTGACTTATGATAATGTTGCCATTCCGGAAGTACACAAAGCTGCTTCTGATGCCACTACTCATACAGCTGAGGAACAGAACTCCTCCAAGGACGAACATACTTCCAGCGTCAGCTTTGATAATGTCGCTATTCCGGAAGTACATATCCGAAGAAAACACTGATATTTTTACCGGAAACTAATTTCCAACAGGAACTAACTTCCATTAAAATGAACTTCCAACAAAACAGCCTGCCCGATCAGACACTTCTGATGATTCAGAGTGTCCGGTAAGGCAGACCGTTTCTTTTCAGGGGGTTGTCCTATCACCCTATTTTTGATTCAAAATTTCCTGATAAATCTCTTCTGTCTCGGTATCGTCAATACCACTCATATAGTAGTTTTTTCCATTTGCAGTAAAATATAGGAACTTTTTATTCTGTGGATTTAAAAATACCTGGCATTCTCCTTCACCACTGATTTTAAAGGTTCCTTTTTCCAAGGTTTCCATGCCGGTTCCATTTACCCTTGACCAGTTTGGCAGCTCTGTCAGTATTTCCACATCATCCAGGTCATCCAGTGATATCTCATAATCTGTACGAATCTGTTCTGCACAAAGGGACTGATTTTCAATTTCCAAATGAATCGGTGTAAATTCTTCTGCAATCACCCATACACAGACAAGTGGAAGCATCAGTAATGCTATTATAATAAACAATATCGTGCCTTTTCCGGCTTTGGATGCCATATTCACTGTAGTTCCGATTCCAACTCTCTTATCCACGATTGTATGCGGATCTTTTGGATTATAGTAAAGCATGCCGCCAATCCAGTTTCTGTCATCTTCGATTCCACCGATTAAATCATGCTTATCTTCATATGCTTTTTCTACTCTTCCCAATGTCACAATAGCCGGAATGCACATAGCCGCCAGAAGAATTATAAATACAATCATGCCTGCAAGGTAAATAAATCCCACCTGCTTTTGCATAAAAGATACCAGAATTAAAAACAGGATTAATGCGGTATTCAACCAGATTGCACACAGCCACATGTTTTTCCAGATTCTTTTCTTGGCTCTGGTATAATTAATGTTGATATCGCTGTTGCTGCTTATTACCTGTACCGGCTGCCGGTCCGTCCAGATTGCCACCAGCAGAAAAATATATCCACTTGCGGCGCCAATGAAACAGGAGATTCCCATCACCTTAGCAAAAGGAATAACCGCAATCGCGGCGGCTGTTCCCAGGGCAAGCGGTACAAAAAACGGCAGAAAATGCATACAGCGAACAGTTCCTGCATTTTTTAATTCCACATATCGTTCTGCTGACTGCTCTTCATAGTAGCCCATTTTCCGTTTCCATTGTTTCAGACGATTATTGGCAAATACAGTTGGAAGCATCAATAGAATAATCGCTACAATCAACCACACCATCCAGATTGTCATCTGTATGGAAAAGTATGGAATAAAAAGACAGCTAAACGGAATAATTGCAAGAATAAGACTATACCATATCATTTCTTTTTTAAAGCGCTTCTGGATTGCTTTTACATTCTCATCCTCTACCCATTCACGTTTCATATTTACAGCAAAAAGCATGCCATCTTTATAGGAATTCTGTAATGCAAATACAATGCATATGATAAATAAAACAGGATACAATGTTGCAAAAAATATAATATTTAGAAACATTCTTCTCACCCCTTATACATATTCTCACATATCTTTAAGAATTCTTCCTGTGTCATACCACAGATTTTGGCTTCGGAAATAATCTGCTGCAATAGTTCTTTGGATTTCTCCGATAATTCCTTTGCTTCGGAAAATTCCTTCCGCACATGGGCTCCATTCCGCCGGTCTGTATAAATATAACCTTCCTGCTTTAAAAGTACATAGGCTTTATTCACCGTCATGGAATTGATTCCAATTTCTCCGGCCAATGCACGTACAGTGGGAAGCTGCTCTCCCGGCTTTAATCTTCCATCGGATATTCCAAGTACAATCTGATTTCGAATCTGCTGATAAATTGGCACTTCCGACGTTTCATTTATGGATATAACCACCCAAGGTCCCTCCTTTCTGTTTTTTTGATATTCTCTTTCCGAATATTCTTTCTTCCTTTTTCTTTGATATGTCAGTTTTCTTTTTGTATTATGCATTATAATACAAATAATACAAATTTACAAGGGAAATCTCTTTTGTTTTTTACTTTACAGGAAAGCAATTTCCTGTAAAGTAAAATAAACCCCTCCAACCGGAGGGGCTTATCTTTAACTATATAGCATCCAGGCAATGCCAGGAATACTACATATTATATTTTGTTCCATTCTTATTTGTTAGCGATTGCTGCCTGTGCTGCTGCTAATCTAGCGATTGGTACACGGAATGGTGAACATGATACATAGTCAAGACCAATCTTGTGGCAGAATTCAACAGATGAAGGATCTCCACCGTGCTCTCCACAGATACCAACATGAAGGTTCGGATTAACTGGCTTACCAAGTTTCAGTGCCATATCCATAAGTTTACCAACACCAGTCTGGTCTAACTTAGCAAATGGATCGTTCTCGAAGATCTTCTTGTCATAGTAAGCATCTAAGAACTTACCAGCATCGTCACGGGAGAATCCAAATGTCATCTGAGTTAAGTCGTTAGTACCGAAGCAGAAGAAGTCAGCTTCTTTAGCGATTTCATCAGCTGTAAGAGCAGCTCTAGGAATCTCGATCATAGTACCAACTTCGTACTCTAATTTAACGCCTGCAGCTGCGATCTCAGCATCTGCTGTCTCAACAACTACTTTCTTAACGTATTTAAGTTCTTCAACTTCACATACTAATGGAATCATGATTTCAGGTTTCACATTCCAATCTGCATGCTCTTTCTGAACTTCGATTGCTGCACGGATAACAGCTTTTGTCTGCATCTTAGCAATTTCAGGATATGTTACAGCAAGACGGCATCCTCTGTGACCCATCATTGGGTTGAACTCATGAAGTCCATCGATGATTGTCTTAATCTGCTCAACAGTTTTGCCCTGAGCATCTGCTAATTTCTTAATGTCAGCTTCCTCTGTAGGAACGAACTCATGAAGAGGTGGATCCAGGAAACGAATAGTAACCGGGCATCCTTCCAGTGCTTCATAAAGAGCTTTGAAGTCTCCCTGCTGATATGGAAGAATCTTCTCAAGAGCTGCTTCTCTTTCTTCTACAGTGTCAGAACAAATCATCTCACGGAATGCTGCAATTCTGTCTTCTTCGAAGAACATATGCTCTGTACGGCAAAGTCCGATACCTTCTGCTCCAAGCTCACGAGCTTTCTTAGCATCTGCAGGAGTATCTGCATTTGTACGAACTTTAAGTTTTCTATATTTGTCAGCCCAAGCCATAACACGGCCGAACTCACCAGCGATGGTAGCGTCAACTGTCTTGATTTCGCCATCGTAGATGTTACCTGTTGTACCATCGATAGAGATGAAATCTCCCTCATGGAATTCTTTTCCAGCAAGAGTGAATTTCTTATTCTCTTCGTCCATAGCGATATCGCCACATCCGGATACACAGCATGTACCCATACCACGGGCAACTACGGCTGCGTGAGATGTCATACCACCACGAACAGTTAAGATACCCTGGGAAGCTTTCATACCTGTGATGTCTTCTGGAGATGTCTCAAGACGAACAAGTACAACTTTCTCTCCGCGAGCGTTCCAAGCTTCTGCATCTTCTGCTGTGAAGACGATCTTACCACAAGCTGCTCCAGGAGAAGCTCCTAAACCTTTTCCGATTGGTGTAGCTGCTTTTAATGCTGCTGCATCAAACTGTGGATGAAGAAGTGTATCTAAGTTACGAGGATCAATCATAGCTACTGCTTCTTCTTCTGTCTTATGTCCTTCATCAACAAGGTCACATGCAATCTTAAGAGCTGCTGGAGCAGTTCTCTTACCATTACGGCACTGAAGCATGTATAACTTCTTGTTCTCTACTGTAAACTCCATATCCTGCATGTCATGGTAGTGATTCTCAAGAGTCTCACAAACCTTGATGAACTCAGCATATGCTTCCGGGAATTCCTGCTCCATCTGAGCAATTGGCATAGGTGTACGAACACCAGCAACTACGTCCTCACCCTGAGCATTGATTAAGAACTCACCCATTAATTTCTTCTCGCCTGTAGCAGGATCACGGGTAAATGCAACACCTGTACCAGACTCATCATTTAAGTTACCGAATACCATAGGCATTACGTTAACAGCTGTTCCCCAGGAATATGGGATATCGTTATCACGACGATATACGTTTGCACGTGGGTTATCCCATGAACGGAATACAGCTTCGATAGCTAATTTTAACTGCTCTACAGGATCAGATGGGAAATCGGTTCCTAACTGGTTCTTGTACTCAGCTTTGAACTGCTCTGCTAATTCTTTTAAGTCAGCGGCTGTAAGTTCAACGTCGAACTTAACTCCTCTGTCTGCTTTCATCTTATCGATGAGCTGCTCGAAATATTTCTTACCAACTTCCATAACAACGTCAGAGAACATCTGGATAAAACGTCTGTAAGAGTCATATACGAAACGCTCGAATTTAGGATCTGGGTTTCCAGCGATCATTGCTGCAACTACTTCGTCATTCAGTCCAAGGTTTAAGATGGTGTCCATCATACCTGGCATAGATGCTCTAGCACCGGAACGAACAGAAACAAGTAATGGATTCTTGAGGTCTCCGAATTTCTTTCCGTTAATCTCTTCCATTTTCTTAACGCCTTCCATAGCCTGTGCCATGATTTCGTCGTTAATCTTGCGGCCATCCTCATAATACTGAGTACAAGCCTCTGTTGTGATTGTGAATCCCTGTGGTACTGGAAGACCGATATCAGTCATCTCGGCAAGGTTAGCACCTTTTCCACCAAGGAGATTACGCATGGACATGTTTCCTTCACTGAACATGTAAACCCATTTGTTTGCCATTTTGAATTCCTCCTAATAAATTTACTTTGGTTTATTGATATGCGAACATCGTCTGTTATCAACAACAATTGATATCCACAATGTCACCCATTACGCGTGCCACTTGTCCACAAGCGCACATATTCATTTTATCATAATTTTATAGTTTCGCAACCATTTTTTCGAAATCAGACCACTCTGTTCTGTTAAAAATCAGGTGTTTGATTTAGAAAGTGAATTTTTCTGCAAAATATGTATCCAAATCTTCGATTTTGATACGCTCCTGCTCCATGGTATCACGATCACGTACCGTAACTGCTCCGTCTGTTTCAGATTCAAAATCGTAAGTTACACAGAATGGAGTTCCGATTTCATCCTGACGACGATAGCGCTTACCGATATTTCCTCTGTCATCAAATTCGCAGTTGTATTTCTTGGAAAGCTGTGTAAATACTTTCTCTGCACCTTCATTTAATTTCTTGGAAAGCGGAAGCACACCAATCTTAACCGGTGCAAGTGCCGGATGGAAATGAAGAACGGTTCTCATATCCGGTTTCTCTTCTGTTCCGATGTTCTCTTCGTCATATGCTGCACAAAGGAATGCCAGTACCACACGGTCTGCTCCAAGAGATGGCTCAATAACGTATGGAATGTATTTTTCATTCTTGGTATCATCAAAGTAAGACATATCCTGGCCGGATGTATTCTGATGCTGTGTCAGGTCATAGTCGGTACGGTCTGCAATTCCCCACAGTTCGCCCCATCCGAATGGGAATAAGAATTCAAAGTCGGTAGTTGCTTTACTGTAAAATGCAAGTTCTGCAGGATCATGGTCACGAAGACGTAATTCTTCATCTTTCATGCCAAGGCTTAACAGCCAGTTATGGCAGAAGGTTCTCCAGTACTGGAACCACTCAAGGTCGGTACCCGGCTCACAGAAGAACTCCAGCTCCATCTGTTCAAACTCTCTGGTACGGAAAGTAAAGTTACCAGGAGTGATCTCGTTACGGAAAGATTTTCCAATCTGTGCAATGCCGAAAGGCACTTTCTTACGGGATGTTCTCTGCACGTTTTTGAAGTTAACGAAAATACCCTGTGCTGTTTCCGGTCTTAAATATACCGTATTTTTTGCATCCTCAGTTACACCCTGGAAGGTCTTGAACATCAGGTTGAACTGACGGATATCTGTAAAGTTATGTTTTCCACAGGATGGACATGGAACACTGTTATCTTTGATGAAGTTCATCATTTCTTCCTGAGTCCAGCCATCTACGGAAGTCTCTAATGTAATGCCATGCTCTTCTGCATAATCTTCAATAATCTTATCTGCACGGAAACGTTCATGACACTCTTTACAATCCATAAGAGGGTCTGAAAATCCGCCTAAATGTCCTGAAGCTACCCATGTCTGCGGGTTCATAAGAATGGCACAGTCTACACCAACGTTGTATGGATTTTCCTGTACGAATTTCTGCCACCAGGCACGTTTCACATTATTCTTTAATTCTACACCAAGGTTACCGTAATCCCATGTATTTGCCAGTCCACCGTAAATCTCGGAACCCGGATATACAAAACCTCTTGCCTTTGCTAAAGCTACAATTTTTTCCATTGATTTTTCCATAAAATTCTTCCTCGCATTCTATTTATAAATAATATATCTTGCTTCTGCTGTCTCACCAGCAGGAATTTCATCCACAGTTGCGGTGTTCTTATCCTTGACGGTTACCCCTGATGAAACATACTGCAGTGTTCCATCAACCGTAACATCTACACCCTTGCTTAATACGATAACATGATAGTCATCATTTTTCATGACATCTTTGCTGTCCGCTGCATCTCCGGCAGCTCCATCTGTTACCGCTACAAAATCTGTATTAAAATCATATCCGGCAGCAATTGCCTGTACCACCGTTCCGGTAAATACGGTATCTCCCACAAATGCAGAATATGCTGTGCTGTCACTGTAATGCATACCAAGCTTTGCAACTCCGTCTTTTACGGAAAGATTTTTTAATTTTACTGTCCCGGCTCCATCATTGTCTTCATATTCTTTGATGGAATCCTTTACATACTGTTCTAACTCATTCTCATCATAATTGTCTTTGTCAAAGTCGCCTACTGCAACTTCTGTGATTCCACCCTTTTTCTCCGGAAAGAGCGTTGTGGTATCTGCATCTTTTGTAGCACCGCAGCCACCAAATATTCCACAGGCTAACAGCATTACAAGGAGTGCACTTATCTTCTTCTTCATACGAACCTCCAAATCCCTGTATCTCATAATCTCAACAATTATACTATTTTCGGTTTGGTATTTCAAGCGTTACCTCAGGCAAAATGCCCGGCTTCTCCATAAATCAGAAAAGCCCTTCTAAAAATTGCTCTGATTTAAATGTATGGGGTGCATATTTTTCCCGAAATTCCTTCACCGTCCGAATCAGTTCAAACAACACTTTTTCTGATACTGCAAAATGAAAAAGCTTTGCTGATTCCGTGGTAATAATATACTGCATCGTATAAATGGTAGATGCATCTAACCGTCTGCCATGCTCGGTTTCGCTGCAGGAATCGCAAAGAAGTCCGGCACGCTGCACACTGAAAAACTGCATCGGTTCCTTTCTTCCACATTTCTGGCAGGAAAAAAGATTCGGATATACTCCATTTAGCACCATCATTTTCAATTCATAAATCACGCGGACCAGCCGGTTATCAAAATTCTTCTTTCCAAGTGCCTTTAAGGACTGGTAAAGCAGCTTTAGCATTTCCCGGTCATCACTGTTTTCCTGGGCATAATATTCTGCCATCTCAAGAAAATAAAATCCATAGTATGTATCATTCAAATCTGTGGTGAGTTCGGTAAAATAATTTTTAATTTCTGCCCGCACCACATTGTAGGAGGTACGGCCCTCATAGACTTCAAACTGTCCGAAGGAAAAGGGATTGCAGGCTGCCAGCAGTGTACTGTTCGGTCTTCTTGCACCTCTGGCAAACGCCGTAATCTTTCCCCTCTCCAGGGTCAGTATCGTAATTCGTTTGTCATATTCACTGATTGGCATTGCGGTAAGCACCATACCCGTAACCATCACGTTTGTGCCCACGGTCCTGTTCACCTCTTACTTTCTCTTTCAGGCTGCCCAATCCATCCTGTTCCTCTTTTTCCTGTTCCTTAAACTTAAGATAATCATCTACTCTTCCGGTCAAAGTAAAATGATTCCAGCTTGCTCTTACCATATGCTTCCTTCCTGCCCTTTCTTCATACTTGTATGAAATTAGGTTTTCCAGAAGCACTTAAGATAATACTGTCAATATTTAGAATTCCTCTTCCCGGTATCCGAAGTTCTTAATCATATAATCGCTGTCACGCCAGTCTTTTTTCACTTTTACCCAAAGTTTCAAATTAACCTTGGCATCTAAGAGGTGTTCAATTTCATATCTGGCATTGGTACCAATCTTCTTTAACATGGCTCCCTGCTTGCCGATAATAATTCCCTTGTGGGAATCCCGCTCACAGATAATCGTGGCATCAATATCAAACATTTTCCTGCCTTTGCGTTTCTTCATCTGGTCAATAGAAACGGCAATTCCATGAGGAATTTCTTCATTTAAAGCATGTAAGGCTTTTTCACGAATCAGCTCTGCCACAATCTGACGCTCCGGCTGGTCAGTAATGGTATCCTCATCATAGAACATCGGACCATACGGCAGATATTTAAAAATCAAATCAATAATAACATCCGTATTTTCTCCACGCAGTGCAGATGCCGGTACAATTTCCGCAAAGTCATAAACTTTACGATAAGTGTCAATGTACTCCAGCATTTTATCCTTGTTATCCAAGGTATCTAATTTATTGATAACCAGAATAACCGGTGTCTTTACAGTTTTTAACTTTTCAATAATATGCTGCTCTCCTGCGCCGATAAAATCACTCGGTTCCACCAGCCATAAAATGACATCCACTTCATTTAATGTGTGTTCTGCCACATTTACCATAAATTCGCCCAGCTTATTCTTTGCCTTATGGATACCAGGTGTATCCACAAAAATAATCTGTCCTCTGTTTTCATCCGTATAAATAGTCTGGATACGGTTTCTGGTAGTCTGCGGTTTATTGGATGTAATTGCAATCTTCTGTCCAATCAGATGATTCATCAAGGTGGACTTTCCTACATTCGGCCGTCCAATCAGTGTTACAAAGCCTGATTTAAAATTTTCCGTCATACTTACTCCTTCTTATGTATGCTGCGGGACTATTACCCACAGCTTTTAATAAAGATTCTTTACTTCTAAGAACATATCTTTTTCTGCTTTTACATTTTCCTCTGCACCGATGACACACAAGGCATCCTGTGCGAGTACCGCTTCAATAAGTCCTGCGAGATTTTTGATGTTTTCCGGCTGTGCATCTAAAACTTCATTTCTCTCACGCTGTAATTCCTCATAAGAAATATTGGTAAGATAAGCACTTACGGAACGCATGCCCTTGGCAGCCGGATTCAACGGGGTATCCATATCGCTTACTGTTCCGATGATATATTTTGTCATATCACGTTCATCTGCATCAAAAGCTCTTAAATATGCCGGGATACCTTCGTAAATCTCATTGGTGCTCTTAAGGTTCGGGTCACGGTAAGAAGTGAAATATGCATCTCCGTTCCGCATAAATCCGCTCATGCAGCCATATGCACCACCCTTTACCCGGACATTAATCCAAAGGTAATCATAGCTTAAAATTACTTTTAAGATACGAAGTGCTCCGGTATAGGAATATCCTTTCGATAAATAATTTCCGGCTCTGGATACATACTGTACTTTGGATGCATCCAAGAAGCCTTCATTCTTTTTCTCACAATGGAAGGCAACTGCTTCTCCCTCTTTCTCTCCATCCGGTAAAACAGTTAAGAACTGCGGGAATTTTTCTTCTAACAGCTGATATCCTTCTGCGTCTGCCGTCAGGGAAATCAACAGTCTGTTCTTTACAAATATTTTCTCTGTAAGGCTTCTTAATTTATCCATTAAGAACTGCTTCTTTTCTTCAAAATGTTCTTCTAATTCTGCAATCGTCCGGTACAGTGCAATTCCGCCAACCAGATCATTGAATCGGGCTACCGGTGAGAAATAAGACATTGCCCGCATGGCAGATACGGAATGTCCGGCAGAGCTTAAGGACATCTGCAGTCTCGATTTGATACGCGCTAAAATCTCATAGAGACGTTTTTCATCTGTAATCTGTGTGCCCATCAGAATCTCAGAAAGAAGTCTAAGCCCCTCTTCCAGATTCTGATAAAGAATCTTGGAACGTACTTCGTATTTTGCATGGAAACTGTCTTTTTTCTTAGTATCCGCATAAATATTAATCTGGGAAGAGATACCGCCGGTCATAAGATTAATCTCATTTGCTAAGTCTGCATAATTATAATGCTCTGTATCCATATAACCAAGTACAGCTTTTAACACCCCAAGGTATGGCAGTTCTTCTTCTGTAATATCACTGATATCAAACATCAGATTCAGATAATGAATGCCATTGGAATAAATGTTGGTATGAATGGTTTCGATGCCATTGCAGCTTACCTTTTCATATACCAGCGGCTGTGCTTCACGCTTCATGTCCTGCCGTTTTAACATCGGAATCTTCATCAGGTCTTCCTTTGGTGACGGCTCTTCCTGATACAGTTTTAAATGCTTTGTATCCTCTACTAACTTATCAATCTCTTCTTCTGATAAGCCATTCTTATAAGCTGCCAGTTTCTCTTCTAATTCTTTTTCCAGCCTGGCATTTAAGCCTTTTTCCGGTTCAATGGATACATAGGATTTATGGTTGTTATCCAAAAGATATTTCTGAATCAGTTCTTCAAAATATCCTGTTTCAATCTTTTCCTTTAATGCTGCAAATACGTCTAATATTTTAAGATATAAGAATGGTTCGTCATCATCATAAAGCCAGCTGTCCATACAGGATAATCCATAAATTAATCCCTTCGGGAAATTACCGTAATCTGCTTCACGGAACTTGAATTCTTCACTGTTGATTCCTGCTAACAGGGATTTTCTATTGAGACCGTCTTTGACGATTTTCTTTAAAGTATCTTCGATAATTCCTACAAACTTCTCTTCGTCTTCTTTATTAGCATTCTTTGCCACCACAGAAAAAATTGGCTGTAAGGTGCTGTTATCAAATCCGCCCATGATATCTTTTCCGATTCCTGCATCAATAAGTGCCTGCTTCAACGGTGCTCCCGGTGCACTTAATAGTGCATAATCCAAGACATCAAATGCCAGAGTCAGTTCACTCTCAAGATTCGTTCCGATTGCCACATTATAGGAAAGATATGCATTGTCCTCTAAGCTTTCGGAAGATGCAATGGAATATGGCTTGCTGATGGTTACCGGCTTTTCAAAAGGAGCCTGCAGCTGAATTGCGGAATCTACTTCGATTTTATCATAATGGCTTAAATATTCTTTATCGAGAAACTCCAGTTTTTCGTCCATATCCATATTTCCATAAAGGTAAATATAAGAATTACATGGATGATAGAATTTCCGGTGAAAATCAAGGTACTGCTCATAAGTAAGCTCCGGAATTACTTCCGGGTCACCGCCGGACTCATTGCTGTATGTGGTATCCGGGAACAGGGAATTTAATACTACACGGTCTAAGACACCCTCCGGAGAAGAAAATGCGCCCTTCATCTCATTGTATACCACTCCATTGATGGTAACCGGTGCATCTCTATCCTCTAATTCATAGTGCCAGCCTTCCTGTTTGAAGATTTCTTCTTTCTTATAGATATTCGGATGGAACACAGCGTCTAAGTATACATCCATCAGATTAGCAAAATCTTTATCATTGCAGCTTGCCACCGGATAAACGGTCTTGTCCGGGTAAGTCATGGCATTTAAGAATGTATTTAAAGAACCCTTCACCAGTTCCACAAACGGGTCCTTCACCGGGAACTTGTCCGAACCGCACAATACCGTATGCTCAATGATATGTGGTACGCCGGTGCTGTCCTCTACCGGAGTACGGAATCCAATATAAAAGACCTTATTTTCATCATCATTGGAAATAAGGCTGATTTTAGCTCCACTCTTTTTATGTCGAAGCAGATATCCCTTTGCATGGATGTCTGTCAGATTTTCTTCTTTGATTAATTCATATGCTGTTAACGCTGCTAAATTCAAATGTTTTATCCTCCATGTTCTCATAATCTGACTCACAGTCTTTATCAGTATAACACATTTTTTTTACATTTACACCTGATAAACCTAAAAACAGGAAGACGGATATCCATCTTCCTGCTCTGCGCTTATTTCATATTCAACTCTATACGAATTAACCTAAGCGAACTACGTTAGCTGCCTGAGGTCCTTTTTCTCCTTCTACTACCTCAAATTCAACTGCTTCTCCATCTTTAAGCTCTTTGAATCCATCCATATTTAATGCGGAGAAATGAACGAATACATCATTTCCTTCTGCATCTGAGATAAATCCATAACCCTTCTTTGCGTTAAACCATTTTACAGTTCCCTGCATTTCTTTTTCCTCCTAATACACAATAAATCTAAAAAGTTGCACAAAATTGTGCACGACTACATGGCTAACAGTAGCATATTTTCCAATATTTGTCAAACTTTTTCACTTTTTTGTCCGATTTTATACCGGATTCTTTACGTTGACATCAAGCTGCGGGAATGGAATTTCGATTCCATTTTCATCCAGGGCATTTTTCATCTCCTCAGTCAGTGACCAGCGGATATCCCAGTATAAATCAGTCGGCACCCACACTCTTGCACCAATGGTAACACTGCTGTCTCCCAATTCCGATACAAAGACCTGCACCGCCTCGTCCTTAAGCCGGCGTTCTTCGGAAAGAAGCAACTGCTCTATCACAGCCTTCGTCTTCTTTAAATCCGCCGAATAGGACACCCCTACTTCCAGGTCAATCCTGCGTTTCTCACTGTAGGTTACATTGGTAAGACTGCTGTTGGCTAAGATTCCATTTGGAATTACGATAATCTTATTGTCAACACTCTTTAACTTGGTGTAGAAAATCGAAATCTCTGTTACCGTTCCTTCGTTGCCATGGCTGTCTTCTACAATATAATCCCCCACTTTAAACGGTTTTAACATCAGTATTAATACGCCGCCGGCAAAGTTGGATAAGCTTCCCTGCAGTGCCAGGCCTACCGTCAGTCCTGCAGAACCTGCAATTGCCATTACAGATGTGGTTGCAATTCCAAAGAGCGAAAGAATGATTACAATCAAGAAGAAATATCCAATGCACTTGACCAGTGCATCCATAAACTGTTTTACACCCTTGTCAGCATCCTTTTTATCCAGCCATTTCCGGACGAGTTTCCGGAAAAGCTTGATTAACTTTACGCCAATGGCATATACCACGCAGGCAATCACCACCTGAAAGAGAAACGCCAGTAAATCCGGCACCAGCCCCTCCAGGTAAGTACGTACCACGCCCGGTTTCTTCATCTGTTCAATAGTATTGCTGACTTCTTCCGCTGTAATGCCCTCTGTGCTGGCTTCTAATGCGGTCAGATAAAATCCCATTTTAATATCCTCCAGTTATTTATGAAAGTTATTATGAAAGTGCATGAACAAATAATCCACTGCGAAGTTTTGGCTCAAACCAGGTGGATTTCGGCGGCATCAGTCTTCCGGCATCTGCTACTGCAAACAGCTCTCCGATGCTGGTCGGATACATGGCAAATGCCACTTTACAGTCACTATGTACTCTGCGCTCCAATTCCTCCAGTCCACGGATTCCACCTACGAAATCAATCCGCTTATCGGTCTTCGGGTCTTCAATGCCAAGTACCGGATGCAGTAACACATTCTGTAAAATTGATACGTCTAGCCCATCTACCGGGTCACTGCTTAAATCCGCTTCTTTCATCCGGCAGGCATACCAGTTATCCCCAAGGTACATGCTGAAACTTCCTTTTTCCGTTGGATGAACCGCTTTCTTCTGTGGTGCTCCCACTTCAAACAGGTCGTTCATCTTTCCAAGAAATTCCTCTTCTGTCATTCCATTTAAGTCTTTTACCACACGGTTATAATCCATAATCATAAGCTGGTCATCCGGGAATAATACGGATAAGAAATAGTTAAATTCCTCAGTTCCGTCATAATCCGGATGCTCTGCTCTCCGCATCAGTCCTACCTTTACTGCGGATGCTGCACGGTGATGACCGTCTGCGATATAGATTTCTTTTATCTTTGCAAATGCTTCCTCGATAGCCGCAATATCTTCTGCCTCTGCAATTCTGTATACACGATGTCCGATTCCATCCTCTGCCACAAAATCATAAAGAGGTGCTGTCTTCTTTACCTTCTCTACCACTGCATTGATGACATCATTGGAACGGTATGCTAAGAAAATCGGTCCGGTCTGTGCATCACAGATATTTACATGGTTGATTCTGTCCTGCTCTTTATCTGCTCTGGTATTCTCATGTTTTTTAATGACCTGATTCTGATAATCATCAATCGAAGCACAGGCTGTAATACCGGTCTGCACCCTTCCGTCCATGGTCAGTTCGTAAATATAATAGCACGGTTTCTCTTCTTTTACGAAATCACCTTCTGCTACCATATCCCAGAGCATGTCATGGGCTTTCTTATATACCTCCGGTGCATAAGTATCTACGGAATCATCAAACTGTGTCTCGGCACGGTCAATGCGAAGAAAGCTTTTGTCATGTCCTTCTACCGCTTTCTTTGCTTCTTCCCTGTTATATACATCATACGGAAGTGCTGCAATCTCTGCCGCCTCATCCTCTCTTGGTCTGATACATAAAAATGGTCTGATATCTGCCATTGTTTTCTCCTTCCTGCGTAATTGCGAAAAACACACTTTGTGAGTTTCCTGCGTAAGAGAAATGGACTGTCGCGGCGTAACCGGGCAGTCCATATATTATCTTTTTCTCACCTGCATTTATTATTTTACAATACGAACCTTTAATACACCATCTAAGGTCTGAAGTTTCTCTTCTACTTCTTTGGTAACAGGTGCATCTACATCAAGCAGTGTACATGCATAATCGCCACGGCTCTTATTAGTCATATCAGAAATGTTGATATTTGCATCTCCTAAAATAGAAGTATAGCTGCTAATCATTCCCTTTACGTTACGGTGTAACAGTAACAGTCTTCCTGCACTCTTGCACTCGCCCATATTGCAGTCCGGATAGTTTACAGAATGTGTAATATTTCCATTCTCTAAGAAATCACGAATCTCTTTTACTGCCATTACTGCACAGTTATCTTCGGATTCTTCGGTAGAAGCTCCAATATGAGGAGTTACGATACAGCCTTTCTTTCCAACTGTGGTTGGATTTGGGAAGTCGCTGACATATTTTGCAATCTTTCCTTCCTCTAATGCTGCTACCATTGCCTCTTCATCAACCAGTAAGTCTCTTGCAAAGTTCAATACTACAGTGGTAGGTTTCATCATTGCAATTGCTTCTGCATTAATCATTTTCTTGGTAGAATCTAAAAGCGGAACATGAATTGTGATATAATCACAGTTCTTGTAAATTTCTTCTACAGCATTTACATGATTTACATTGCGTGATAAGCTCCATGCAGCATTTACAGAAATGTATGGGTCATATCCGTATACTTCCATTCCAAGATGTGTTGCAGCATTTGCTACTTTAACACCAATGGCACCAAGTCCGATAACGCCAAGCTTCTTTCCTGCAATTTCGCTTCCGGCAAAGTTCTTCTTCTGTTTCTCAGCAAGTTTTGCAACATCTACATTGCCTTCCTCGCCTTTTACCCATTCGATTCCACCGACTACGTCACGGGCTGCCAATAACATTCCTGCAAATACCAGTTCCTTTACACCATTTGCGTTTGCACCCGGTGTATTGAATACTACGATACCTGCTTCTGCACATTTATCCAATGGGATATTATTTACACCTGCACCTGCTCTTGCAACAACTTCTAAAGTCTTTGGAAGTTCCATATCATGCATTGCTGCACTTCTTACTAAGACTGCCTGTGCATCTTTGATATCATCTACTTTGTTATATTCATCTGATAAAAGGTCTAAGCCTACACCAGCGATTGGATTTAAACATGTATAGTTAAACATTATGCGTTCTCCTCCTCAAACTTCTTCATAAATGCCACCAGCTTCTCAACACCCTCTTTTGGCATTGCATTGTAAATGCTGGCACGCATACCGCCAACGGTTCTGTGTCCCTTTAAGTTTACAAAACCGGCTTCGGTTGCTTCTTTGACGAATTTTGCATCTAAGTCAGCATCACCGGTAACGAATGGTACGTTCATAAGAGAACGGTCTTTTGGAACTACAGTTCCCTTGAATAACTTGCTCTGGTCTAAGAAATCATAAAGAATCTTAGCTTTCTCTTCGTTACGCTGTTTCATAACTTCGAGTCCACCCATCTTCTTTAACCATTTGAATACTTTACCACAGATATATATGCCGTAGCATGGTGGTGTATTGTAAAGAGAATCAGCATCTGCCTGAGTCTTGTATTTTAACATGGTAGGTGTTCCCGGAAGAACATCATCTGTAATTAAGTCTTCACGAATGATTACGATTACAACACCTGCAGGTCCAACGTTCTTCTGAACGCCGCCGTAGATTACTCCGTATTTGGTTACATCAACCGGTTCTGATAAAAAGCAGGAAGATACGTCTGCAACAAGTGTATGTCCTTTGGTATTTGGAAGTTCTTTGAACTTGGTTCCATAAATCGTATTGTTTTCACAGATATAAACATAATCTGCGTCTTCCGGAATATCCAGATCTGAACAATCCGGAATATAAGAGAAGGTCTTATCTGCAGAAGATGCTACTTCTACTGCATCCCCATACATTTTTGCTTCCTGGTAAGCTTTCTTAGCCCACTGTCCAGTTACAATGTATGCAGCTTTCTTATTTTTCATCAGGTTCATTGGAATTGCAGCGAACTGCTGGGAAGCTCCACCCTGTAAGAATAATACCTTGTAATTATCCGGGATATTCATTAAGTCTCTTAAATCAGCTTCTGCCTCTTTGATGATGTTGTCATATACTTTGGAACGATGACTCATCTCCATTACGGACATTCCACATCCTCTGTAGTCTAACATCTCATCTGCTGCTTCCTGTAAAACTTCTTCCGGTAATACTGCCGGACCTGCAGAAAAATTATATACTCTGCTCATTTTCTAATTCCTCCTCACTTCTTACACATATCTTTCTGTATGTAATGGCTTATTATTTTAAATCTTCCTCGGTAAACACCTCAGATATAGCTGCCCCCGGTGCTACCATTGGCCACACCTTATCATCACTATCAATTATACAGTCTATAACAACTGGTGTACTACTTGCAAGTGCTTTTTTCAAAATATCGACAAATTCTGCCTGACTGGTTGCACGATATCCCGTTGCTCCCATGGCTTCTGCCAGTTTTACAAAATCTACTCCATCGTCTAAAACAGTTGCAGAATAATGCTTCTCATAGAAAAGTGTCTGCCACTGTCTTACCATTCCAAGCACATGGTTATTGATAATAACTTCGATTAACGGAAGCTTCTGACGGACTGCTGTTGCAATCTCATTCATATTCATACGGAAACATCCGTCACCGGCAATATTGATAACCTGTTTATCCGGATTTGCTATCTGCGCACCGATTGCTGCCCCCAGTCCATAACCCATGGTTCCAAGTCCGCCGGATGTCAGAAGTGTTCTCGGCTGTTTGTATTTATAATACTGTGCTGCCCACATCTGATGCTGTCCGACCTCCGTTACCATGATAGCATCTCCGTTGGTCTGACGATAGATTTCTTCGATTACGAACGGACCGCTTAATCCTTCCGGATGATAGCTCAATGGATATTCTTTCTTGTATTCCATGATGTGCTCCATCCACTCTTTATGCTCCATCGGAGATAACATCGGATTGATTCTTGCAAGAATCTTCTTTAAATCACCAATCACGCTGTTTGTTACCATGATATTTTTATTAATCTCTGCCGCATCCACATCAAACTGTAAGATTTTTGCATGATAGGCAAATTTCTTAGCATTTCCAAGCACACGGTCTGAGAAACGGACACCTACTGCAATCAGAAGATCGCACTCGCTGACTCCAAGATTGGAAGTCTTGGTTCCATGCATTCCAAGCATTCCGGTATAACGTTCATCCGTTCCGTTAAATGCACCTTTTCCCATCAGGGTATCACAAACCGGTGCATCCACCTTATCCACAAATTCTCTCAATTCATCCGAACAGTCGGAAATCACGGCACCGCCGCCCACAAAGATATATGGTTTTTTCGCTTTCTGAATCAAAGCTGCTGCTTCTTCTAAATCTTCCTCCCGGATGGTTTCTGTCACACGCAGTACCGGTTCAATACGCTGTGCTTTATATTCTGCCTTATTTGCAGTGACATCCTTTGGAATATCCACAAGAACAGGACCCGGTCTTCCTTTTTTTGCAATGCGGAATGCCCGGCGGATGGTATCTGCCAGATCATTGACATCTTTTACAATAAAGTTGTGCTTGGTAATCGGCATGGTAATTCCTGCGATATCAATTTCCTGGAAACTGTCTTTGCCAAGAAGCGGCACATTGACATTACAGGTAATTGCGACCATTGGAACAGAATCCATATATGCGGTTGCGATTCCGGTTACCAGATTAGTTGCACCCGGTCCGCTGGTGGCAAAGCACACCCCAACTTTTCCGGTGCTTCTTGCATATCCGTCTGCCGCATGGGAAGCTCCCTGCTCATGGGAAGTTAAAATATGTTTTATTTCATTACTATGTTTATATAACTCATCATATACATTTAAAATTGCACCGCCCGGATAACCAAATACCGTATCCACGCCCTGTTCTTTCAAACATTCTATTACAATTTCAGCACCTGTTAAGAGCATTGAAATTTCCTCTCTTTCCAACTTATCTTTCTGCTGTATATTTACAGATTACCGGTTCTTATTTTTCTTCCCCGGTACCTGGAATCTGTAAAATTGCACCGCGGTTTCCTGAAGTAACCATGGAAGCATAACGTGCCAGATATCCGGTTGTTACCTTCGGTTCTCTTGGCTGCCATTTTGCTTTACGGGCTGCCAGTTCTTCATCGGATACTGCAAGCTCTAACTTCATTTCCGGAATGTTAATCTTAATGATGTCGCCTTCTTCTACCAATGCGATTGGTCCGCCTACGGCTGCTTCCGGTGAAACATGACCGATGGAAGCTCCACGGCTTGCGCCGGAGAAACGTCCGTCTGTAATCAATGCTACGGATGAACCAAGTCCCATTCCTGCGATTGCAGAAGTCGGATTTAACATCTCACGCATACCAGGGCCGCCTTTTGGTCCTTCGTAACGGATCACGACTACATCACCGGCAACAATTTTTCCACCTTTGATTGCAGCAATGGCATCTTCCTCACAGTCAAATACTCTTGCCGGTCCTTCATGAACCATCATCTCTTCTACGACTGCGGAACGTTTTACAACACCACCGTCCGGAGCAAGATTTCCTTTTAATACGGCAAGACCACCGGTCTTACTGTATGGATTATCCAGTGGACGGATAACTTCCGGATTCTTATTGACTGCATCTTTGATATTCTCGCCTACGGTCTTACCGGTTACGGTCATACAGTCTGTATGTAAAAGTCCTGCATCTGCTAATTCTTTCATGACAGCATAGACACCGCCGGCTTCATTTAAGTCTTCCATATAGGTCGGGCCTGCCGGTGCCAAGTGGCAGAGGTTCGGAGTCTTCTCACTGATTGGATTTGCAAAGGAAATATCAAAATCAAATCCTACTTCATGTGCGATTGCAGGCAGATGAAGCATACTGTTGGTAGAGCAGCCTAACGCCATATCTACGGTCAGTGCATTTAAAATAGCATCCTTTGTCATAATATCTCTTGGACGAATATCTTTCCGATACATATCCATAACTGCCATTCCGGCATGTTTTGCTAATTTGATACGCTCGGAATATACGGCAGGAATAGTTCCGTTTCCACGTAAACCCATACCAAGTGCCTCGGTCAGACAGTTCATGGAGTTTGCGGTATACATACCGGAACAGGAACCACAGGTCGGACATACTTTCTCTTCGTACTCCCTTACTTCTTCCTCTGTCATTGTACCTGCTGCATAGGAACCTACTGCCTCAAACATGGAAGATAAACTTCTCTTACGTCCCTTTACATGACCTGCTAACATCGGACCACCGGAAACAAATACGGTAGGGACATTAATTCTTGCTGCTGCCATCAGAAGTCCCGGTACGTTCTTATCACAGTTTGGCACCATAACCAGTGCATCAAACTGATGGGCTAATGCCATACATTCGGTGGAATCTGCAATTAAGTCTCTTGTTACCAGGGAATATTTCATTCCGATATGTCCCATGGCAATTCCATCACAAACTGCAATTGCAGGGAATACAACCGGTACTCCACCTGCTTCTGCAACACCTAATTTTACAGCGTTTACAATTTTATCCAGATTCATATGGCCCGGTACGATTTCATTATAAGAACTTACGATACCAACCATTGGTTTCTTCATTTCTTCTTCGGTAAATCCCAAAGCGTTAAAAAGACTTCTGTGCGGAGCCTGCTGCATTCCGGCTTTTACATTATCACTCTTCATCTTCGTTCTTCCTCTCTTTTTATTGTTCTGTCTTTAAATTTCTTATTTCCTACAGATTCTCTACGATTAAGTCACCCATTCTGGCTGTTCCTACCTGGGTTACGGTTGCTTTCTTTGCTTCTTCCTGTGGCATAATGTCAATGGTACGATAGCCTGCCTTTAATACCTTCTTTACGGCATTTTCAATGGCATCTGCTTCTTTATCGAGATCAAAGGAATATCTTAACATCATCGCTGCACTTAAAATAGTTGCAATTGGGTTTGCAATTCCTTTTCCTGCGATATCCGGTGCAGAACCGCCGCTTGGCTCATAAAGACCGAATTTCGTATCATTTAAGCTTGCAGAGGATAACATTCCGATAGAACCGGTTACCATACTTGCTTCATCCGATAAAATATCTCCAAACATATTCTCAGTTAAAATTACATCGAACTGCTTCGGGTCTTTTACCAACTGCATGGCACAGTTATCTACCAGCATATGCTCATATGTTACTTCCGGATAGTCCTTTGCTACTTCTTCTACAATCTTTCTCCAGAGTCTGGAGGAATCCAGTACGTTTGCCTTATCCACGCTGGTTACTTTCCTGCGGCGTTTCATGGCAATGTCAAATCCACGTTTTGCAATTCTGCGGATTTCATTTTCGTTATATGTCAAAGTATCGGTTGCCGTCATCACACCGTCAACTTCTTCTGTCTTTCTCTCTCCGAAATAAAGTCCGCCGGTCAGTTCACGCATAATCATCATGTCAAATCCGTCTCCGATAATATCATCACGCAGTGGACATGCTTCCTTTAATTCTTCATAAAGGTATGCCGGTCTTAAGTTTGCAAAAAGGTTCAATGCTTTTCTTAATTTCAAAAGACCTGCCTCCGGGCGAAGGGATGGCTCTAATTTGTACCAAGGGGATGTTGCTGTATTTCCTCCGATGGAACCCATCAGAACTGCATCTGCCGCTTTTGCATGTGCAATAGCATCATCGGTCAGCGGTACACCGGTTGCATCGATAGAACAACCGCCCATCAGTATCTCGTCATATGTAAAGGTGTGTCCGAATTTTGCTCCAATGGCATCTAACACCTTTCTTGCTTCGCTTACAATTTCCGGTCCGATTCCGTCACCGGCAATTACTCCAACATTATAATTCATGGGTAAATCCTTCTTTCTTTTCCTATTGCATGCATCCCAATTTCATAACTACTGATTATGGTAATGCTCATTATCCTATATCATAGCTTATTTATCCGAAGAATTCAATAAATTTTACCATTATAGTTTCTCATAGCATTTATAAACTGTGGTTATATTCCATTCCTTTGGTATGATTTGTTGTTATTATACAAAATCTTTTTCTTGTCAGAATGGGATTGGTACAGTAGACTTGAGGTAGGTATTTTATAGGAGTTGAGAAAGGTTCTATGATTCATCAGATATGGATGCGAGGCAAACCGGTAAGGGGCATCAGGCATTTCTACCGCAATACTAATACCGTACGGCAACCGGTGCAGATTCACATCCATGTTCAGGTGAATCATAGTGCTTTTACTCATACCCATATAATGAACCAATTAACTTATCAATTTGCAAGGAGGATTTTCAAATGCCATTTATTAACATGAAAACTACTGCTACTTTAGATATTGCCAAAAAAGATGCCCTGTCCAAGGAGCTCTGCATCATCACCAGAGACTGTCTCGGCAAAGGTGAAAACTGGGTGATGACCGGGTTCGAGGGGAATGCTTCTCTTTGCTTTCTAGGAAGCACCAAAGACATTGCTTATGTAGAAGTGAAATGCTACGGTTATCCGACCAAGCCGCAGATGAATCTTATGACAAGAAAAGTCTGCACGCTCTTAGAAGAAGAACTTGGTATTCCGAAGAAACGAATCTATGTTGCTTACTTCCCGACTGAAGACTGGGGATGGAATGACAGTAACTTTTAGGGGGATTGGAAAAGGCATATCACACAGATAGCTATACGTCGTGTGATATGCCTGGCTTTTTGTGTCTTATTCTATGACAACCCTATCTTATGATTTCCAGTTCCAGTCCTCTAAAAAGCTCATCAGTTTATACCAGTTATCTACCGGTTCCCATATTACGGAATCCTGATTATGAGGGTCTATACGCCCTAAAACAATTACCTTTACCGGTTCTTTATCTACTCTATAAAATTTCCATTGTAATCCATTTGTATAAATTACTCTCCCATACGATATGATATGCCCTTTAACCTGCTTTGTTATTCTCAATATATTGCTTTTACCTGGACATTTTATTTCTACACATCCATACCTTCTTGCATTCCGGCTTTTTTCCCTTTCCAATACAACAAAATCCGGAAAACCAGCTGCTCCATGTAACCACATGGATAATTTTGTCTTTCTTCTAACACTAACATCCCTTAAAGAAATTTTCTCCCCACTCTTCGTCCCCCGGATAATTTCCGCCAGAAGAGAGTACAATTCGCATTCCACAATACAATTCTGTATCATAGCAAGTTCTATTTCTTCCTTGAATGTCTCATACTTATCTGCTAATACTTTTTTCTCCTGTTCTGTAAATTCCATCACTCTGTCACCTTTGTATTTATTATTTTATATCTGTGCCATTAACACAACTATTTTCGACCTGCAGAACCTGCCATCGGTAGCTCCTTATTACCATTTTCAACCAGAATGCCATCTTTACAGACAGCACTCCACCCAAAAATAGAATTATTATTTTTACCAGCTATTTTATTTCCACCAACATAAAATTTCATAATATTTTCTCCTTTATTTATTTTTTATCTAGTATATAAAACATTTCCATATCTATCGCAATAATATGCAATAGTTCCACCTTCTACGTTCCATCCACATACTCCATCTTCCGTTACAGATTGACACCAGTCATATCCTTTTCCATTATTCCAAGCGTCATAAATTACTTGAGGGGCATTAAAAGTAACAACACAATCTTCAGCTTCCACTCGGCATGAAGCAGTGATAGCCCAGGAATCCTGTGTCAAACCTCCTCTAGATGATGTGGAAGAATTGTTACTTGAAGAATTGTTTCTGTTATTACTATTTGAATCATTATTTGCAGCAGCTGCTTCTTTTTTCTTCTTTTCTTCCTGTTTCTTCTTTTCAGCTGCTTTCTTTTCTGCTTCTTCAATCTCTGATACTTTATTCATGTAGGTTTCAACATTACTATCAATATTAGAAATAATATCTGTAAAATGATCGGTACCTAAATTGGTTAATTCATCCTTTAAAGTGTTCATATTTGTGATAGCAGTATTTAAATCATCTTTTGAAGCGTTTTCAACGTCACTGATTACATAGGATTCATAGGTCGCATTATAATTGTCCACAATGGATTTTATTTCATCATTCACACGCCCCATCACTTCGGACAGAGTATCCTTTATGCTATCCTTATCGTCCGATTTGATGATCGTATCCTGCTCCAGTGTATCACTGATATGATTAAGATTCTCTATCACGTTATCGCATGCTGCAATACTTTTATCATTCTCAAAGTTATCACTTTCCGTACTGATTAAATCATTAAAATAATCCACGAAATATTGATACATTTTCTTATTCGCTTTTGAATAATTCTGATACCAGTCTTCCTTTTTCGTTTCTTTGTTCTGGAAGTATTTTTCTATCACGGAAGTAATCTTCTCATCTGATTGAAAGGATGTATAAATCTCTGCTTTTTTTTCTTCTTCATTTTCCTCATCAAAGGATTGCAAATATGTTTCAATTGCTGTCTCTCCCTCCGTAAGGCTCTTGTTCTTTGCCTGCTTATCAAGGTTCACCTTAATCACGACCGCTACTGCTGCCACTATAATACACGCTGCGATGCAAGCCAGTATTATCTTTGTTTTCTTTTTCATTTTCATCACTCCTGTACTTTTATTTTCTTTTGCTTTCTGCTAATTTGTCGCTCGCATCTTATAGTATAGGCTTTCCTGTTATCTGCTCATATTGTGGAAATCTCCACAATGTCGATTTTCACAATACTTTTCTATAATCAAATTGATGCCAGACAGAAAGGAATGATATGCCATTATTAGCTATGTTCCTTGTGGAATACTATGAAGTCCAAAAAGATATCCCAATACCAGCTTCTAAAGATGGGCATTGATAATAAAACTCTGGATGGATTAAAACACAACAAAAATATTACTGTACTCACCTTTGAAAAGCTCTGCACCATTATAGGCTGTACTCCAAATGATATTATTGAATTTAAATAGAGCGATACACCTTTGTCGATGTACCGCTCTATTTATGATATGAAACTATCTCATTTTCCCATATTCCATTTTACCACAAATCATATTTTTCCATGGTTTCCGCATTTCTGAATTCGTGCTTCTCATAGTAGCCAATCAGCTTTTCTTCGGCATCCCTTAAAGCAACCATATACACATCTTTATTCTGCTTCTCATTATGGGAGGTATAGATGAGATTGTGGCTTTCATCTGCTGCGAACCAGTCGATTACCTGCTGGATGCGTTTTTGCGATTCTTCATTATGGCAGTTTAAAAGGCTTCTTCCAACAAGGCTTTCACCGCCCCATTTCTCATAGCTTTTTACTGCAGTTGGATTCATATAAATGATTTCGTGCTTTAAATTACATATCACAACGGAACAACGGTCCTGGTCAATGATGCTTTTAAAATATGCTGCGTTAATGTCTGTCTGCATGGTTATGCTCCTTTTCTTTCTGTTCTTTCATTTTCCATATTGCCATAGGATGACTACAAATATTATCTAAAATTATTTTATCATCAAACAACAACTCTGGTCTATACTCTTTTCTTTCAAATGCCTCTAAATATTCTCTTTCTTCTGGTGTCAACATCATAAGTTCCTGTATATATGTTTTTGCCTTCTTCTTTCTCTCTTCCAGATTAAAATTATCTTTCTTCCTCAAAACCGGAAACAAATCTCTCCTGATTTTCGTAAAATTCAAGCCATCAATTGCAGATGTGTCAAAATTCCTGTTAATTACTTCTGCTGATACTGAAGCATAAAATATAATACATTTTCGTAGAAGAATTTCTTCCTCTTTTCCAAATAGACCATATGTTATCATATTATTGAAATCATATAAGTCCCTCGCTGCAGCCCTGCTCATTAATGCATTTGCCTTGGCAGCAAAAATTTCCATCGGATGTAACGTCCGAATCATCACATCTTCCTGAAACATATCCGTCACAATTTTCCTGTTTGTGGGTTCAAACAAATGCGACCGCAAGGAATAATTAATTTCCATCTTGATATTATCCCTATTTCCGCCTGCATTTTGATATAAAAACAAAAATGCATCTAAACTATGGCTATATCTTGATGATTCAGACCGGTAATACCCTGATTCTTCCATATATTCACACAATTGTTCCGTAATCTGTTTTCTATGCATCTGCGTATCATCTTTGGATAAGTTCGGAGTAAAATCTAAATCAATATCTACTGACAAACGTGGCAGATTGAATATTGTCATATTAATTGCAGTACCGCCTTTTAACGCTAAATGCTCCCTTAAATACGCATCACTGTTAATATATTTCAAAACTTCTTTCAACCGTAGCACTTTTTCAAATGTATCTCTGACAAATCCTGCCTGTTTTGCCGCTTTTTCTAATTCAATCTTATTATATGCTATCATCTAACACCCCATTTTTCATGCCATATATATCATTTGGAACAACCAGCTTCCAACTGTTATCATATTTTCCACCCGTCATTTCCTTCGTCAGATATCGCTTACTTTTCCCGATTTTTCCCCTGCAAAATTCAAAAAAATCATCACTTAATCCGAGTTTATTTTGATACGCCAAAAGCAGGTACCCTGTCTTTTGATACAGGAACTGATTATGATACGCTTGCAGATACTGTAACAAACGTTTTTCCTGTAAGTATGTCACTGCTTCTATATCTGCTATTACCTCCTCAATGCCGGCTATTTTGTCCATATCTTTTATACTGTCAACAACTGTCCTCTCCTTAGTTGTCACCCGTATACCACCACTGTACATAATCTCTTCAATACCGATATCACACTTCGAGGCAATATAGCAATAATTATAGCCGTCAAATTCAAACTCTTTAAATGGTGTTTTAGACGAAACATATATATCATAATACACCTGGTCACCCATGCCATAATATTCCATTGCTGTATGATGCGATATATATGATGATTCCGTAATAGCACATCCTATCTGGTACTTGTTTGCAACAGGACTATCTGTTTCTCCACTTATACAAGTGTACATATTCTTTTTTATCCGAACAATGCGCCCCTTATTCAACAACCGTCGAACTGCTGAACAGGCTGATTCCATATTCTGATAAAACTGATTCACATCATTTAATGTAAATACCGGCTTTTTTAACAGTTCATAATATACATCCATAAATGATTAACCTCATTTTTCTTTGATTATTTACTATAATATCTCAATTAACATTTTAATTCAAGTTTATTTTTTTGTTTAAATAGTTTGTTTTTAAACAGTATTGTTGTTTTTTTAAACTCTTTCTTTTCAAAATAGAGCGATACACCTTTGTCGATGTACCGCTCTACATATAGACTATTCGTGCTTTAAATTACATATCACAACGGAACAACGGTCCTGGTCAATGATGCTTTTAAAATATGCTGCGTTAATGTCTGTCTGCATGGTTATGCTCCTTTTCCTTCTGTTCTTGAATTTCTATTATGCCTTGCTTAATATTCCTTTTCTATTTTTCCCTCAATTCCATACATTTTCCGGAAAGTATCAAGGTCTGCCTCATTTTTTATCAGCATTATTTCCTCTATTTTTCCTGTATGGATATCTTTAAAGCCCGCCACCTGTTCTCCATTGCAGATGCTGGCTTTTATAATAGGCTTCTTGTTCATTTTATCATAGGGCAATGGTGTGGATTTTTTCTTGAATATTCTCATATAACCTTACTCCCTCTTTCCTTACATTCTCATAAAACGGATATGCTTCACTCCATTTGCGGAAATGTTCATCATTCTTTGTTATCGGCTTAATATCCAGGTCATTATCCATATTAAAATCGAATGTCGCATAAGATAACTGATGCTGATATTGCTTCATTTCCATATCTGTTATATCAAGCAATATCATGATATCAATATCTGAATCTTCTTTAAAATCCCCTCTGGCGTATGAGCCATACAAAATCACTTCCTGCAAATGTGTTCCATATATTTTTTTAATTTCTGCTATATATTTATCTAACAATTCTTTCATGCTGTATGACATCATTCTCACCTCATTTTCTATGAATTTATAACAATTTCTATTTGTTGCAATTTTATTCTATTATAACATACCTGCATTTTTTCAGGCAACTGTCTGTTCCTTGTATACAAAAAATCCGTGGCTTGTACATCTCGCACACTCCACGGATTTTCTAAGGTCTTATCTTATTTCTTCTCTTTGGTTTCTTTTGCTTCTACTGCTTCTTCCGGTTTTTCGATTGCTGCAATTGCTGCTTTCTGCATTGGGATACGGCAGTTTCTGTTGCTGCCAAACTCAACGATAACAGTATCATCTTCAGATACGTCAATTACGATTCCGTAGAAACCGCTGGTTGTCAGTACGGTATCACCTACTGCTAACTCTGACATCATCTGCTCTTTTTTCTTTGCTTCTTTCTTCTGTGGACGAATCATAAAGAAGTATACAAATACAACCATAATTACTACCCACATAATAATGCTTCCCCAGGCCTGTGCCTGCTGTGATGCTAAAATAGACATTTCTTTTCCTCCTAAATTACAACTTAAGTTCATGAAAAACATTGTACACAAAAAGACTGCGTTTCACAAGTATTTTCCCGATATTTCATTCTTTTTTTAGATTTGTGCCTCTTTTTCCCTGTTTATCTGGTTCATACCATAGAGTTTTTCCTCTTTGTATGACTTATAATTGCCGGCATCAATGGCGTCTCTGATTTCTTCCATCATAGTGTTGTAGAAATACAGATTGTGCAATACGCAAAGGCGCATGCCAAGCATTTCCTTTGCCTTTAACAAATGGCGGACATAGGCTCTGCTGTAACGGCGGCAGGTCGGACACTGACAGCCTTCCTCGATTGGGCGCATATCCTTTTCATATTTCTTATTGAAAAGGTTAATCTTTCCCTGATTGGTATAAAGATGTCCGTGGCGGCCATTACGGGTCGGATATACACAGTCAAAGAAATCCACGCCACGGTCTACTGCCTCTAAAATATTTGCCGGAGTTCCGACACCCATAAGATAGGTTGGTTTCTCAAGTGGCAGATATGGAACGGTCTGGTCTAAGATATCATACATCTCTTCGTGGGTCTCGCCTACTGCAAGTCCACCTACTGCATAGCCATCTAAATCCAATTCACTGATTCGCTTTGCATGGTCAATCCGGATATCCGGATAAATGGCTCCCTGGTTAATTCCAAACAGCATCTGATTTTTATTAATGGTATCTTCCAACCCATTCAGTCTTGTCATTTCAGCCTTACAGCGTGCCAGCCAGCGGGTTGTTCTGGCTACGGATGCCTCTACATATCCACGGTCAGCCAGTGCCGGTGCACATTCATCAAATGCCATGGCAATGGTGGATGCCAGATTAGACTGTATCTGCATACTTTCTTCCGGTCCCATGAAAATTTTTGCTCCATCAATGTGGGAATGGAAATAGACTCCCTCTTCTTTGATTTTACGGAGTCCTGCCAGTGAAAATACCTGGAATCCACCGGAATCGGTAAGGATTGGTTTGTCCCACACCATAAACTTGTGCAGTCCGCCCAGCTCTTTGATTAATTTATCTCCCGGACGTACATGCAGATGATAGGTGTTGGATAATTCCACCTGTGTCTTAATCTGCTCTAAGTCTTCGGTAGAAACAGCTCCCTTTATGGCAGCGACCGTTCCTACATTCATAAACACCGGGGTCTGTATATCACCATGTACGGTATGAAAAATGCCCCTCTTTGCTCTTCCATCCTGTTTTAATAATTCGTACATATAATCTCCTGTTTCTGTTCTTTTTACAAATACTATCCTAGCATACCTTGTTTTCGCACTTTTTGCAACTGTGGGATTGCCAGTATCTGAAAAATCTTCTATAATAGAGTCTGACTTTTTTACAAAAACAAATCAGGAGGATGCTATGGCAGGCTCAACTATTGGAACTAACTTTAAAATTACAACCTGGGGAGAATCACACGGAACGGGAATCGGTGTCGTAATTGACGGCTGTCCTGCCGGACTTTCCCTTTGTGAAGAAGATATACAGACCTATTTAAACCGGCGTAAACCGGGACAATCTGCTTTCTCTACCCCGCGAAAAGAGGATGATGCAGTACATATTCTTTCCGGTGTCTTTGAAGGCAGAACCACCGGAACTCCAATCTCACTGATTGTGGTAAATGAAAACCAGCATTCCAAAGACTACCGTGAGATTGCTTCCTACTATCGTCCGGGACATGCTGACTTTACCTTTGATGCCAAATACGGTTTCCGGGATTACCGTGGTGGCGGACGTTCTTCCGGACGCGAGACCATCGGTCGTGTGGCTGCCGGTGCGGTTGCTGCAAAAATTTTAAAGGAACTTGGCATTGAGATTCTCACCTACAGTAAGAGCATCGGTCCCATCACCATTGACGAAACCAGATTTGATGCTGCAGAAATTACGAAGAATCCGCTCTATATGCCGGATGCAGATGCTGCTGCAAAAGCCGCTTCCTATCTGGAAGAATGCAAAGCCATGCAGAACTCTGCCGGCGGTATTATCGAATGTGTTATTACCGGTGTTCCTGCCGGAATCGGCGACCCGGTATTCGAAAAAATCGATGCAAATTTAGCCAAAGCAATTTTCTCCATTGGTGCTGTAAAAGGCTTTGAAATCGGTGATGGATTTGCAGTTGCTGCTGCTACCGGACTTACCAACAACGATGCCTTTGTAACGGATGAAAACGGTTCTGCCACAAAAGAAACCAACCACGCCGGCGGTATCTTAGGCGGCATGAGTGATGGCTCGCCGATTGTATTCCGTGCTGCCATCAAGCCGACTCCTTCCGTTGCTTCCACCCAGAAGACCATAAATAAAAACGGCGAGGAAATCGAAATCAATATCAAGGGACGTCACGATCCGATTATCGTTCCAAGAGCTGTTGTGGTTGTCGAATCCATGGCTGCCATTACTATTTTCGATGCCATGCTTTCTAACATGAGTGCCCGGATGGATGGCATCAAAGATTTCTACAAGAAATAAAGGCTTCTATCAGAAACAGCAAAATCCCTGTCTGCTACAAGTCACAAACTCAGGTGACCTTCCGCTGACAGGGATTATTTTTTTATTATGCCTGCATTTTGCTTAGAATCTCATCAAAGATAGCTGCTGCCACTTCATCCTTTGACATAATCGGCAGCTCTTTTTCTTCTGCCGCCGTAATCAGGGTTACCACATTGGTATCGGTACCAAATCCGGCTCCTTTGACTTTCAGATTATTGGCAACAATCATATCAAGCTTCTTCTTTTCTAACTTGGCTTTGGAATTTTCTTTCAGATGCTGTGTCTCCATGGAAAATCCACACAGGAACTGTTTTTCCTTCCGGGCAGAAACTGTTCCTAAAATATCTTTCGTGCGTTCCATTTCCAACGTCAGTCCGCCATCGGCCTTTTTGATTTTTTCATCCGCAACGGTCTTTGGACGGTAGTCTGCTACTGCTGCAGCCATGACTACAATATCCTGTTCTGCAAATGCATCTGTAACAGCCTGATACATCTCTTCTGCCGTAACCACCGGAATTGTATTTACAAAAAAAGGCTTTTCAAGGCTGGTCGGTCCGGTGACCAGTGTTACCTCTGCCCCTCTTCTTGCCGCATTCTTTGCCAGTGCATAACCCATTTTTCCAGTGGAATGGTTGGTCACATAACGTACCGGGTCAATTGCCTCCTGGGTGGCTCCTGCTGTGATGAGAACCTTCTTTCCTGTCAGGTCTTTCTCACAGGCAGCTTCCTGCAGAATATATTCTAACAGTTCTTCCGGTTCCGGAAGTTTTCCCCTTCCGGTATCGCCACAGGCAAGATAGCCTGAGGATGGCTCAATGATGTGATAACCATATTCTCTTAGCTTCTTAAGATTATCCTGTGTTACCGGATTGTCAAACATATGTGTATTCATTGCCGGGGCAAGATATATCGGAGCCTCACAGGCTAACATGGTAGAAGTGAGCATATCATCTGCAATTCCGTGTGCCAGCTTTGCAATGACATTTGCAGAAGCCGGAGCAATCATCACCACATCTGCCTCCTGTGCCATGGCAATATGTGCCACATGATATCCGCTGTTACGGTCAAAGGTATCGTCAATCACCTTATTTCCGGTCAGTGTCTCAAAGGTAACCGGTGATATAAACTGCTCTGCATTTTTCGTCATAATTACATGCACATCTGCGTGCTGCTTTACCAGCATACTGGCAAGCGAAGCCGCTTTATATGCTGCAATACTGCCTGTCACTGCCAGTAATATATTCCTGCCCTTTAACATATGAATTACCTCCTGTGTACTTTATTCAATACCATTCCAATTGCAGCTACCAGAACGGCTGCTACAATTGCTTCTATAATTCCATTAAAGCTGATAACGCCAAGGATTACACCCATAACTGCGCCCGGTTCAATGCTCAATGCATTGGCATATGCCTCTTTATAGAAAATATAAATCATCGGCATTACAAGCAGTGTATTGGTCAATGCACCGGTCACGCCGGCATAGACATAGCCCAAGAATCTACCATCCTTCTTTCTTCCGGTCAATTCCACTACAATAAAATAAATAACTGCTGCAGCTGCACCTGATATCCAGCCAATCATTTCCTTCGAATCTGTTATCAGCATTTTAGCAAAGAACGCATGGATACCAACCAGTAAAAGTACACTGATTACAAGATTACTGATTACCTTTGCAGCCTTTGCATGGCTGGATGTGGTTAATTTTACAATTCCACGATATACGAAATATGGGATGATACCTACTAAAATTCGTGGTACAAAACAGATAATGGTACTCTTTACCACTCCTGCTGCGCCATCGATGCTGCTTGCCAGTATCGGTGAAAATACAAATGCTGACATTGAAGTTGGCATCAATGTATTTTTAATAAAACTGGTTAATCCAAATACAAATCCCAAAAAGGCACCTTTTTTCGGTCCGCAGAAAATTGCACCTAAAATAACCGGTATATGGATAATCGTTGCATTAATTACTACTAAAGGAATAAATCCTAACGGGGTAAATGCCATTACGACAATAATGGCGGTAAATAAAGCTGTCAGAACCAGCTCATAAGATTTTGGGATACTTCTGTCCCTGGTAAAAGCTACGTTTTTTTCACTCATAGTCTCTTCCTCTTTTCTTGAATTTTCTTTTTCTATTTTCTTTTTTCTCCGCATTTTAAGGCTTTGCGGTCAAGCACTTCCATTGATAGCCTCCGGACCGGTAGGCTTCAACCGTGTTATTCTATCATAATTTTTCCAAAAAAGAAAGATGTCGTCTGTTATTTTTTTAACAAACGACATCTTTTTACCCTTTTTACATGAATACCGAAAACTGCCTGGTTAAAGCATGTTTCCTGTAGTTCGCTTTTAACTTAGTTTATGGATATAAATACAATTCGGCTTGTCTACCGGAATCGGCTTCTCTTCCATCAGAATGTATTTCTTCTCATAATCTACCTTAAACATGGTAATCTCATTGGTCTCATTATTAAGGCTCATGAAATGCATTCTGTCCGGACAGATACCAATCATTTTCGGATAATCACCACTGATTTTCGAATTACACATCATGGTAAGACATCCGCTCTCTTTATCAATTTCATAAATCGATACGGAGTTTGCACCTGCATTACTGCAGAATAAATATTCACCATCCATTGTCACTTCCAGACCGGATGCAGCACAGACATCAGCTTCCTTCGGTGTGGTCGTTGTAATGGTCTGAACCTTCTCGAAATGCGGCTGGTCATTTTCTAACGTATAGGAAAATACCTCTATCTGATTCAACAGTTCATAGAGAATATAAGCAAATCTTCCATCACGGCTGAAGCGAATCATATGCGGTGCAGATTCCAACGGACAACGGATGATATCTGCAAGCTTCATCCTGCCATTCTCATAGTCAATCCGGTAAATCTTTACATGATCTAATCCATTATCCACTGCACACAAGAACTTCTCGTCCGGTGTCAGCTTCACGCAGTCTACATGTGGCTTGGAGCTTCGCTCTGCAATGGTCCGTCCTATTCCCTTATGAAAAATACCGTCTGCGATTTCTCCGATGCTGCCGTCTTCTTCCAACTTCATCATAGTCACTCTGCCATCATGATGACCGCCTACGAAAAGATAACGGTTCTTACTGTCCACTTCCACATAACAGCCACGCATACCGCCAATCCACTGCTTGTTCATTGGCTCAAGGTCTCCGTCCGGCAGAATGTGAAATGCTTCCACGCCTTCATCTGCGATGGAATATAAGAATCTGCCATCCTTCGATACCAGTAAATCGGAAGGATTATTGATGGGAACCACTTTCCGTTCCTTCATTTCTCCGCTTTTTGCATCCAAATCATATAAATGGATTCCGATACTGTTCTCATGGGTATACGTTCCGACATAAACAACATACTTTTCTTCCATAGGTCATTCCTCCTGTCTGCGTAAAATATCATACATCTCCAGTTCCTGTCCTAAATCAATGTAAAGCACCTGTTTTGGATGTGGTGCTGATTCCATTTCATTTCCATCTTCGTCCACAATCCGTTTTACGGTAACCGGAATATTTCTTCCATCCGGTTTCATGACTTCAATCTGTTCCCCTACGGAGAATTTATTTCTCTGTTCAATTCGATATAATCCCTCTTCGTTGCATTCTCCTACAATTCCAAGGTAAGTATACTCTTTGATATAAGTGTTATTATCGTAAATCTGGCTCTCTTCCGAAGGCTTTCCAAAGAAAAATCCGGTGGTAAACTGGCGATAAGTACAGTTAGAAATCTGTTCTAAATACCAATCCATATTTTCTTTATATTTCTCCGGTGAGGTAAGATAATCATCAATGGCTTTCCGGTAAGTACGTGCTACAGTAGCAACATAAAGTGCTGTCTTCATACGTCCTTCTATCTTAAAGGAATCAATACCTGCCTCAATCAGTTCCGGGATGTGCTCAATCATGCACAAATCCTTGGAGTTAAAAATATAGGTACCACGTTCATTTTCATAAACCGGCAGATACTCTCCCGGACGTTTTTCCTCTACCACTGCATATTTCCAGCGGCACGGATGAGTGCAGGCTCCCTGGTTGGCATCTCTTCCGGTAAAATAATTACTTAAAAGACATCTTCCGGAATAGGAAATACACATTGCTCCATGCACAAATGTCTCGATTTCCATTTCATCCGGAATATTTTTGCGAATCTCTGCAATCTCATTTAAAGAAAGCTCTCTTGCTGTTACCACACGCTTTGCGCCCTGGTTCCACCAGAACTGATACGTTCCATAGTTGGTATTATTGGCCTGGGTACTGATATGACGCTCGATTTCCGGGCAGATTTCTTTTGCAATGGTATAAATACCCGGGTCGGAAATAATCAGGGCATCCGGCTTGATTTCCTTTAACTGGGTAAAGTACTCTCTTACACCTTCCAAATCCCCGTTGTGAGCCAGTATATTTGCTGTTACATAAACTTTTACACCATGCTCATGGGCAAACTGGATGCCCTCTGCCATATCCTCCATGGAAAAGTTTTTTGCCTTCGCACGAAGTCCAAATACTTCTCCGCCGATATATACGGCATCCGCTCCATAAATGACTGCAATTTTTAATACTTCCAGACTGCTGGCTGGAATCAGTAATTCTACCGGTCTCATTGATTTATTTCTCCTAATATTTCAATCTGTATCATCTATTTCTTAATGCTAATGGTAACACCGTCTCCAATCGGAAGCACCGATGTGGTAAGACTGTCATTGTGTGTCAGTTCATAAAGATATTCCCGCATTCTCTTATGAATGGTCCGGTTTCTTCTGGTTACTGCATAATGGGATTCGATAATATCTCCCTCCTGCAGCACATTGTCAGATACCAGTAATGCACCAGGCTTCATCAGCCGAAGAATATCCGGCAGGAAATTGATATACTGTCCCTTTGCCGCATCCATAAAAAGAAAATCATAAGAATCTTCTAACGTCTTTAACACCTCTGTGGCATCTCCCGGAATCAGTGTGATTTCTTTCTCTTTTCCAGCACGTTTGAAATTTGCCTGTGCAATAGGAATTCTTTTCTCGTAATTTTCTATGGTTGTAATCCGGCATGGCACCGGATTATATTCTTCCATCAGAAGTGCAGAAAATCCTACTGCAGTTCCCACTTCCAAAATCCGCTCCGGCCGCTTTAATGCCAGCATGGATTTTAAAAAGCTCTGCATTTCCTTACGGATAACCGGCACATAATTCTTCTTTGCCTCTGCCTCAATTTCCTCTAAAAGCGGTGTATTTCCACTGTCTAAGGAATTGATATACGTTACTAATCGTTCCTCTACTATCACGTTGTACCCTCTGTATCTTTTTCCGAAACCGGTGACATGGCTTCCATCATTTCTTTCGCTGTCATGGAAGTATTCAGCGTATATATTCCCGGTTTGATTTTTTTAGAATACGCAGAAAGCTTTAACTGCACTGCAAAAAGCCTGGCATCACGGATAAGTCCTTTCTCCTCTAACATACTTCCAATATCACTACCGGACATTCCAGCCTCTATCTGAACCACAATATCCTTGCCATCACCGGATGACACCGGCTGCTCTGTATACACGCGATATCCGAAATCATATGCATAGCTTCCTGCCTTAAAAAGTACAAAAATCACCAGTACAACAACAAGAACAGAAAAACTGATTCGGACAATTTTCATCACAATCTTACTGGCACTCATCGCACAACCTCTCCATTATCTTTCGTTTACAAAACCTACTTCAAAATTCAGGCCACCAACCAGTCTGAAATTAATTTTCTGCAGCAGACGGCAGAATGCAAGCTCTGCTGTCATAAATTCTTCTGCAACCGGATTCTTGCGGATATCTATATTTTCCCGCTCCAGATGGTCTACTTCCCAGAACAGATCCACATTTTTACTGTTCTGGATCTGGTAATTCTTCTGGCGGAATGCAAATACAATCTGCTCTAATTCCGGATTCGCATGCAGCTTATTCTTTGCTTCCTGATAACGCTTATATTCATTGGTATCCTGAATTGCATTTACAAGTTCTGTTACCTTATCTTCTACTACGCTCATGTTCATCCACCCACATTAAACTTCCATAATAATTGGAATAATCATCGGTCTGCGCTTTGTCTCTTTCCAGACAAAATCACCTAAAGCATCTTTGATTTCTGTCTTAATCTTGCTCCAGTCTGTAATATTCTTATCCATGCAGTGTTCCATGGTTCCCTCTAATACATGACGAGCTTCCTCCATCAGGCTTTCTGCCCCACGTACATAGACAAATCCTCTGGATACGATGTCCGGTCCTGCCAGCACCATTCCGGAGCCACTTTCCAATGTCATTACAACAATAATGATTCCTTCTTCTGCCAGATGCTGTCTGTCACGCAATACAATATTTCCTACGTCACCAACACCAAGTCCGTCTACCATGACATCGCCTACCTGTACATGTCCGGTAACTGCTGCGCTTTCCTCATCCAGTTCTAATACATCACCGGAAGACAAGAGGAAAATATTTTCTTTATCAATGCCAAGTTCTTCTGCAATCTTAGCCTGGGCAACCAGATGACGGTATTCTCCATGAACCGGAATTGCATATTTCGGTTTTACCAGTGAGTAAATCAGTTTGATATCCTCCTGACAGGCATGACCGGAAACATGAACATCCTGGAAAATAACCTCTGCACCTTTCATGGTCAGTTCATTAATGACACCGGACACTGCTTTTTCATTACCCGGAATCGGGTTGGAACTAAAAATAATGGTATCCTTTGGTTTAATTGTTATCTTACGATGCATGCCGGATGCCATACGGGATAATGCCGCCATGGATTCTCCCTGGCTTCCTGTTGTAATGATAACCGTCTGCTCATCCGGATAATTCTTCAGCTGTTCAATATCAATCAGGGTCTGCTCCGGGATGGTAAGGTATCCCAGTTCAGACGCAATCGTAATGATATTTACCATGCTTCGTCCTTCAATCACTACTTTTCTGCCATACTTATTGGCAGAGTTCATAATCTGCTGTACACGGTCTACATTGGATGCAAAAGTTGCAATAATGATTCGTGTGTTCTTATGGTCAGCAAAAATATTATCAAAGGTCTTTCCTACGGTACGTTCCGACATGGTAAAGCCAGGACGCTCTGCATTGGTGGAGTCACACATCAATGCCAGTACACCCTTCTTACCAATCTCACCAAAACGCTGTAAATCGATAGCATCACCATATACCGGTGTATAATCCACTTTAAAGTCTCCGGTGTGGACAACTGTTCCTGCCGGTGAATAAATGGCAAGAGCTGCCGCATCCTGAATACTATGGTTGGTACGGATAAATTCCACGCGGAAGCAGCCTAAGTTAATATGCTGTCCGTATTTTACTACCTTACGTTTTACTTTCTTGAGCATATTATGCTCTTCTAACTTGTGTTCGATAATTGCAATCGTAAGCTTGGTTGCATAAATCGGCACATTGACTTCTTTTAAAATATAAGGGATTGCTCCGATATGGTCTTCGTGACCATGGGTAATAAAAAATCCCTTTACTTTGTCAATATTATCTTTTAAATAAGTCACATCCGGGATAACAAGGTCTACACCAAACATGTCATCCTCCGGGAATGATAAACCGCAGTCCACAACAATAATACTGTCTTCGTATTCAAAGGCAGTTATGTTCATTCCAATCTGCTCTAATCCGCCTAATGGAATGATTTTCAATTTTGAATTTGCTTCTTTTTTCAAAATATTACCTCCATAAATTCTTTCTTTTCGCGCTCATTGCATTTGTCCGCAATTACATAAGTTCTCCTAGAATTCAATGTCTACATCTTCCATTAATTCTGCGAAAATTTTTGCAAGTGCTTCTAACTCTTTATCATCTTCCACCATTTCATAGATGGTATTGTGATCATCTTCATTCTGTGTTTCTTTTAAAATAAATGCATCCGAATCACCCTCTTCGTCTACTGTGACAAGAAGGTAATTGATCCCCCGTATGGTTGTCTGCTCTAATACATAAAATTCTGCTGACTCATTGGTATCCGGGTCTGTAAAATTTACTTTTTCCATATTTACTCCTGATTCTTTTCATTCTGCAGATAGTCAAGGTATCCCTGTAAAATAAAGGATGCCGCTATCTGATCCACATATTCTTTGCGATTCTCTCTTCGGATTCCGGCTTCCATCATAAGATTATCCGCCGCAACAGTAGTAAGGCGTTCGTCCCACAGCTCTACTGTAAGTCCGGTACGCCTTTCTAACATTTCTTTAAATTCTAAGGTTTTTTCACAACGCTCGCCTTCACTATTATTCATATTTTTCGGAAAGCCGAGAACAATTTTCTCCACGTTATATTCTTTGATTAATTCTTCAATACGTGCCAATGTCTGACGCAGCTTATTTTCTGATTTTCTGCGCACAATCTCAATTCCCTGTGCAGTAATAAGCAGTTCATCGCTAACGGCAACTCCAACGGTTTTAGAACCGAAGTCAAGACCGATTATCCGCATCAACTGCCTCCTACTTCCATGAATTTGTATGGATATATTCCTTTAATATCTCTTCTACAAGTTCGTCACGTTCTACTTTCATAATCAGACTTCTTGCATTATTGTGACTGGTAATATAAGTCGGATCACCAGACATAATATATCCAACAATCTGATTGACCGGATTGTACCCTTTCTCGGATAATGCCTCGTATACAATCTTAAGTACATCATGTACCCTGATTTCCGGTTCTTTTTCAACTCTAAAATATTGTGTGTTATTCATGTTCTGCATTTTTTCACGCCCTTATTTTGCTCTTTTGTTCTTCCTAATGAAAAAGCATCGCTAAATCTATTCTAATATAAAGTACTGCAAAATTCAACCATTATTCAAAATACACTTCTCATACACTTATCTTTTCCCGATAATTCTACTCTGCTTTTTCAATATTTTCCATCCGGTATACATCCGCTGAAATCCGTCCGGTCACTACACCTTTCACCAAAATATTTTCTTCCCCTTCTGCCTCCGGCACTGCTATCTTTACATATTCTTTGGTATATCCGGTAAAATATACATTTCCTGCGATTTCATCGTTTTCTTCTAATAATATTTCTTCCGGTCTGCCAACATAATACTCCCGGAATTCTTCTGACATTTCCTGTGCCAGTGCCAAAAGCACCTTACTGCGTTCTGTCTTCACCTGTTCTGGCACCTGATCCGGCATCACTGCTGCCTTCGTACCTTTGCGCTTGGAATACTTGAAAATATGCATCTCATAAAAATGAATCCGCTCTAAGAATTCCTTCGTTGCCTCAAATTCTTCCTCTGTTTCTCCCGGGAATCCTACGATAACATCTGTGGTAATTGCCGGATGGGTAAAATATTTCCGAATCAGCTTACAGCCTGCTTCATAAGTGGCTGTATCATATTTCCGGTTCATCCGCTTTAAGGTTGCATCACATCCGCTCTGCAGGGACAGGTGAAAATGCGGACAGATTTTTTCTAATTTTGCCAGCTCTTTCACAAAATTCTCATCGATGATTCCAGGCTCCAGGGAACCCAGACGAATCCGGCGGATACCTTCTACTTTATGCACTTCCTGAATCAGATGTAAAAGATTATCTCCATGGTCTAATCCATAGGAACTTAAATGGATTCCGGTCAGTACTACTTCCTTACAGCCATTTGCTGCAAGTGTCTCCACTTCATGCACGACCTCTTCTGCCTTACGGCTTCTGATTCTACCTCTCGCATATGGAATAATACAATATGTGCAGAACTGGTTGCAGCCATCCTGCACCTTTAAGAAAGCTCTGGTATGTTCTTCCGTCCGGCTGATAGACAGTGCTTCATATGCTCTGCCTTTTTCATTAATATCGCAGATATTTTCCTTCCAGTCATCCACTCCTTCGGTTTCTTCGTTTGCATTTTTCTTCTGGTTCATACAGTTTTCAATAAGCTCCACCAGTTCATGTTTCTTGTCATTTCCGATAATGATATCCACGGATAAATCCCTTGCTGCTTCTTCCGATGAAGTCTGGACATAACAGCCGGCAGCGACAACGATACTGTCCGGATTTTCTTTTTTTGCTTTATGAAGCATCTGGCGGGATTTCCGGTCTGCCATGTTGGTTACCGAACAGGTGTTAATCACATAGACATCCGCCTGTTCCGTAAAAGGAACAATCTCATAACCTGCCTGTTCTAATAACTGCTGCATAGCCTCCGTCTCATATGCGTTCACCTTGCATCCCAAATTGTGCAATGCTGCTTTTTTCATTCGATTTTTTCCTCACTTCTAGTTGACTTTTACCTCCAAAGAAGTTACTATTAAGAAAAAGTATTTATAGCAACCAAGGAGGTCTTACTATGAAAACAGTTCAAATTTCATTAAACTCAATCGATAAGGTGAAATCCTTCGTAAACGCAATCACACAGTTCGAATTTGATTTCGACTTAATCTCTGGAAGATACGTTATCGATGCTAAATCTATCATGGGTATCTTCAGCTTAGATTTATCCAAACCAATCGACTTAGCAATTCATGCAGAGTCTAATCTGGATGAGATTATGGAAGCATTAAAACCTTATCTTGTATAATTGAATTGATGTAAATGAATTGAGGGGATTGCGAAAGCAATCCCTTTTTTTACTTTACAGGAAATTGCTTTCCTGTAAAGTAAAAAACGCTCCGCAAGGATGCGCACTACTCTGCTTCTACGTGAATCACTTCTACCGTATCAATTGCAGTCTGCATCAGTTCATCAATCTTCTCTTCTAACTTTGTTTCAGATTTCTTGATGTATTCAATGTTCGGTTTGGTAACCGGATGCTTTGCCACAAAAATGGTACAGCAGTCTTCAAACGGCTGGATAGATGTCTCATAGGTATCAATTTTTTCTGACACTTCTACGATTTCCTGCTTGTCAAATCCAATCAATGGGCGGTATACCGGCATGGTACATACTTCATTGGTTGCCGCTAATGACTGCATGGTCTGGCTTGCGACCTGTCCGATACTCTCTCCGGTAATCAGTCCTAAACAGCGGTTTTCTTTAGCAAAATGCTCTGCCAGTTTCATCATATAGCGGCGCATGATAATGGTAAGCTCCTCATGTGGACATTTCTCATAAATATAAAGCTGGATATCGGTAAAATTCACTACATGAAGATTGATAGGTCCGCTGTATCTTGCTACCAGTTTTGCCAGATCCACTACCTTCTGTTTTGCACGTTCTGAAGTATATGGCGGTGCATGAAAATAAGTTGCGTCCAACGCTACTCCACGTTTTGCAATCATATAACCTGCTACCGGACTGTCGATTCCGCCGGATAATAATAACATTGCTTTTCCGTTAGAACCTACCGGCATTCCACCCGGTCCCGGAATTTCCTTGGAATAAATATTGATAAGGCTTCTGATTTCAATGCAGACCATAACCTCCGGGTTATGCACATCTACCTTGCTCTCCGGGAACGCATCTAAAATTTTTCCACCCAGTTCAGCATTGATTTCCATGGAATCAAGAGGATAATTCTTTCTTGCTCTCCTTGCATTTACTTTAAAGGTAAAGTTCTTTTCCGGATATTCTTTACCCAGATAATCTACCACTGTCTCCGCTAATTTATCGAAGCCTTCATCCTCTACCTGAAGTAATGGACAGAATCCTACAATACCAAATACACGGCTTAATGCTTCTACGGTCTCGTCATAATCATAGTCATCGGATACTACATTGACATAGATTCTTCCCTGCTCTTTGGTTACTTCAAACTCGCCCTCTGCTGTCTTTAACGCATGGCGGATCTGCTCCATTAACATATTTTCAAAAATGTAGCGGTTCTTTCCCTTTACTCCGATTTCTCCATATTTTACCAGAAATGATTTATACATATGATTTCCTTTCTCTTTTAATGTCTTGTATATTTCTTCAATACCGGAAGCAGCTCTCCCAGTACTTCTAATGCGTAATCAATCTCTTCTTCCGTTGTATGCACACTGAAGGAAAAACGCAGTGTGGAATCCAGAAGGTTTTCCTTTAAATGAATGTTTCTAAGGGTCTTGCTTCCCTTCTGTTTGCCTGCATGATTATTGGAAGAGCAGGCAGAACCGGAAGATACATAAATCCCCCTGTCTTCCAGTGAATGTAATAATACTTCACTTCGGATTCCTTCAAAGCTGACGCTGACGATATGTGGTGCAGAATCCTCTCCGGTCTTTCCATTTACATGGGTTCCTTCCAGCTTTTCGATTCCGTCGATAAAACGCTGCTTTAATCCGTAAAGATGCGCTCTCTTTTCATCGAGATTCTCATAGATTTCTTCTGCTGCTTCTCCAAGACCTGCAATTGCCGGTACATTTTCCGTTCCGGAACGCATTCCCTTCTGCTGTCCACCGCCTAATATCAGCGGCTTTAATTTCGTCTTTTCCCTCACCCAGAGGAATCCGCTTCCCTTTGGACCGTGAATCTTATGTCCGCTGACGGAAAGCATGTCTATGCCAAGCTTCTTTGGATAGATATACATTTTTCCATAAGACTGGATTGCATCTACATGAATCAGTGTAGCCGGATTCTTTTTCTTAATAAGCTCTGCAGCTTCTGCAACCGGCTCGATGGCTCCGATTTCATTATTTACCTGCATCATGGAAACAAGAATGGTCTGTTCCGTCACTGCTTCTTCTAACTCTTCCAGTGAAATAATTCCATTCTCATCCACAGAAAGATAAGTAATTTCAAAGCCCTGCTCCTTTAAGAATTCCATTGGATTCTCTACGGATGCATGTTCAATGGATGTGGTTATAATATGATTTCCCGCTCTGCGGTTTGCCATTGCAGCACCGATAATCGCAAGGTTATTTGACTCCGTTCCACCGGATGTAAAGATGATTTCTTTTTCTGATACTCTTAATGTTTTTGCTATTTTCTTCTTTGCAGTCTCAACAAATCGTTCTGCCTCAATTCCTTTCATATGAAGGGAAGATGGATTGCCATAATCCTTCGTCAGAAGGTCTACCATTAACTGACACGCCCGGTCACTGCAGCGGGTGGTCGCAGAATTATCCAGATATGCTTCCATACTTTTCTACACTTTCTTACTGTTTTTTCGTTATATACGGCTCTCTAATTGCAGCATCAGCATGGACATCATGCAGATACCTGCTGTATCTGTCCGAAGTATTCTTCTTCCTAAGGAAATGGACTCCATGGTCTCTCTTGCTTTTGCAATCTCTTCCTCTGCAAATCCGCCTTCCGGTCCTATCATAATGCTGATACTCTTCCCCGGTTCGATTTGCTCTAATACTGTCCTGGTTCCTTCCATGCCATTTTCATTTTCATAAGGCACTAAGCGGATATCACAGTTTTCTGCCAGCTTTAAGGCTTCCTTGAAAGATACTACTTCATGAATCTTTGGAATGATACTGCGCTTTGACTGTTTTGCTGCAGTCTCTGCCTGCGCCTGCCATTTTTGTACCCGTTGTGCTGCCTTTTTTCCTTCCAGCTTTACCACACAGTATTTCATGGCTACCGGAATGATTTCATAGACACCAAGTTCTACTGCCTTTTCAATCACCGTTTCCATCCGATCTCCCTTCGGCAGTGCCTGAAATAAATAGATTTTAGACGGAAGCTCGGTTCCTTCTTCGTCCACAGATACTATGTCTGCCTGCACGAAATTTTCTCCGGTTTCTGTAATCTTACAAAAATAATTGCCACCTTCACGGTCACTGATGCGAATCGTCTCTCCGATTTTCATACGCAGTACATTCCGGATATGATTTACATCGCTTCCGGTTATGGTAACATATTCTTTGCCCACCTGGCTTTTTTCAACAAAAAACTGATGCATCTATTTTACCTCTGATTTTTCCGTGCAGTTACATTGACCCATTCGCCCTGATGGTTGACTTCTAAGATTTCAAAACCTGCCTGCTCTAAAGCTTCTTTTACTTCGTTTTCTTTAAAATCAATAATTCCAGAAGTAATAAGCACTCCCTGCTCTTTCGTACACTGATAAAGTGCCGGTGCCATCGGAATAATAATATCCGCTAAAATATTCGCTACGACCAGATCATAACCTGTGCCAATCTTTTCCTGAAATGCTTTATCGTCAATCAGGTTTCCAACATAAAATTCACCTGAATTTTCTGCCAGATGATTGACTGTCATATTTTCATGAGTTGATGTGATACAATCTCCATCCACATCCGTGCCCACTACGCTGCCTGCACCAAGCTTTAATGCTGCAATGGATAAGATTCCGCTGCCGCATCCTACATCCAGAACACGCTCGCCCTCTTTTAAATATTTACGAATCTGTCGGATACAAAGCTGTGTTGTCTCATGCTTTCCGGTTCCAAAGGAAATACCCGGGTCAATCTCGATTAAGAATTTATTTTTATCCACTTCCTTTAATGGTTCCCAGGTTGGTTTGATTAAAATATCATCGATATAAAAAGACTGAAAAAACTGTTTCCAGTTATTAATCCAGTCGATATCCTCGGTCTGGCTGGAGGTAATATCTCCGTTTCCGATTTCTACCATGCTTCTTAACTGCTCTAAACCAATGCGGACTGCCTTTAAAGTCTCGGTATGGTCTTCGCCTGCCTCTAAATAAAAGCTGACTTTGCTTTTTCCTTCGTCTGGCGGAAGTTCCGGTGGAAAATCAATAAACATTTCTCCTGTTTCTTCTTTCGTCAATGGTACATTGTCTTCAATTTCAATTCCTTCAATGCCATTTTCTGATAACATCATGCTGATAAAATCCTCAGCTTCTGTTGTTGTATCTATTGTATATTTATCCCATTTCATAGTTTCTGCTCCTGTTCTTATCTTAACCTTCTATTATAAAAAGCAAACATTTTAATCTTAACATAGCTTTTTATTTTTCGCAACTGTAAGGGAATCAACGGCAACCAGCAGACAGCTTCTTTAGATACATAGCGACGCCTACGCATGTCTGGTAACACAAAAACAGCGGAACATATTTCTTCTGCCCGCTGATTTTCCTGTTTATTGCTATGTCATTGCTGTGCTATTATTGCAATCTTATTACTGATATTTTACTTCCAGTTTCTGCATCAGTACCTGATATTCCCGGTTAATTTCCTGAATGGTACCGGTGTCTCCATTGAGATTATCCGGATGATATATTTTAATCAAATCCTTATAACGCTTCCGCAATGATTTTTCATTGCCTACGCCCATAAAGAACATTTCTCCCTTCACCACATTGGATGACTGGCTTCTATTCTCCTGTTCAAATTCATGTACTCTGCTGTAAAAGTCTCTCTGACGCTCCATTTTCTGCTTTTCGGCAGCAAGTTTCTGAAGTTCACTTTCTAATATTTTCCACTTCATGTCAAAAAGATGCTGTTCCCGCTTCATCCGCTCCTGTTCAAGATTCTTCTCCATCTCGAATTTCCGCTTCTGGAATTCTAACTCCCTCTGATGGCGTTCCATCTCGCGTTTGGAATTTTCCAGTTCTCTCCTTGTATGTTCCAGTTCCACAGTCTGCTGAAAACACCATTTTTCAAACTGTGCTGCATCCTTCTTAATCACAGCGCTGTTATGCTGCTTCATAAATCTCTCTCCTTGTCTCATAAACGGTTGCCTAAATCAACATATGGTTACAAAAAACTTATGAATCAGGAATAGTATACAATATGTTGTCACAAAATGCAACAACGAGAAACTCACTTTTGCAGGTTTCCCGAGTTATCGCGGTGCTCGCCAAATCTGCATGCAAGCATGCGATTTTTCTCGCTACTCGCGTAAAAAAAGCTGCCTCCATTTTTCAGGAAACAGCTTTATCATTTTTATAAATCATCAAAGGACTCTTTAATTTTTCCCATAAATCCCTTTTTCTTTTTCGTGCCTGCCGCACCATTCTGTGTCTTTAATGAATTACCGGTCTCTGCATCAAACTGGCGCAGTGCCTCTTTTGCAGCTTCATTTAATCCGGTCGGAACCTGAACCACAAGTGTAACATACTGGTCACCACGGACTGCCTTGTTACGCAGGGATGGGATTCCTTTTCCTTTCAGACGGATTCTGGTGTCGGTCTGTGTACCAGGTTTTACTTCGTAGACCACATCGCCGTCGATGGTTGTAATTCTTACTTCTCCACCCAGTGCTGCCTGTGCAAAACTGATTGGTGCTGTTGAATATACATCCATGCCCTGTCTCTGAAGGATTGGATGGCGGGATACTACTACTTCTACCAGAAGATCTCCTCTTGGTCCGCCATTTACACCCGGCTCACCTTTTTCACGGATTCTTACACTCTGACCGTTATCAATTCCGGCAGGAATGCTGACCTTAATCTTCTTCTTGCTGGCAATGTAGCCGGTTCCACGACAGTCCGGACATTTGTCACGAACAATTTTACCGCTTCCGTTACATTCCGGACAGGTCTGTACATTCTGTACCATACCAAATAAGGACTGCTGGGTATATACCACTTTTCCTTTTCCCTGACATTTGCTACAGGTCTCCGGACTGGTTCCCGGCTTCGCTCCTGTACCATGACAGGTCTTACATTCATCCTTTAATACTAAATCAATTTCTTTCTCACAGCCAAATGCTGCCTCTTCAAATGTAATTCTGACACTGGCACGTACATTGGCTCCCTTCATCGGTCCGTTGCTGCTGCTGCGTCTTCCGCCGCCAAAGAAATCTCCGAAAATGTCTCCAAAGCTTCCAAAAATGTCTCCCATATCCATACCTGAGAAATCAAATCCGCCTGCTCCGCCGGCACCTCCATCAAAGGCTGCATGGCCAAACTGGTCATACTGTTTTCTCTTCTCCGGGTCGCTCAGTACTGCATATGCTTCAGATGCTTCCTTGAATTTCTTTTCTGCTTCTTTATCCCCCGGGTTCATATCCGGATGATATTTTTTGGCAAGGACACGATATGCTTTTTTTATTGCTGCGTCATCTGCGTTTTTATCAACGCCTAAGACCTCGTAATAGTCTCTTTTCTGTTCTGCCATAATCTATTCCCTCTTTACCGTTTGTAAGGGTTGACAGTAAAACTGCCAACCCTTTCTACTGCTTTTTATCTGTAGAATTATACTTCTTTGTAATCAGCATCTACCACATCATCATCTGCGGAACCTGCAGCTGCTCCACCGGCTGCACCTGCTCCCATATCAGGACCTGCACCAGCGGCTCCCTGAGCTGCCTGAGCGTTCTCATACATCTTAGCAAATACTTTCTGTGCACTTTCCATCAGTTTCTCTTTTGCTGCTTTCATCTCAGCAACCTGATCATCTGTCATGTTTTCAGCCTGTGGATTTGCATCTACTAAAGCTTTCAGTGCATTTAAGTCAGCCTCTACTGCAGATTTATCTGCCGCATCAAGGTTATTTCCAACCTGGTCTAATGCCTGCTGTGTCTGGAATACGAAGGCATCTGCATCATTTCTGGTGTCAATTGCTTCTTTTCTCTTCTTGTCCTGTGCTTCAAATTCAGCTGCTTCTTTTACTGCTTTATCGATATCTGCATCAGACATGTTAGATCCGGCAGTAATTGTAATATGCTGTTCTTTTCCGGTTCCTAAGTCTTTTGCAGATACATTTACAATACCGTTTGCATCGATATCGAAAGTAACTTCAATCTGAGGAACTCCACGACGTGCTGGTGGGATACCATCCAGACGGAACTGTCCAAGGGATTTGTTATCTCTTGCGAACTGACGCTCACCCTGTACTACGTTGATATCTACTGCTGTCTGATTATCTGCTGCTGTTGAGAAAATCTGGCTCTTTCTTGTAGGAATTGTTGTATTTCTCTCAATCAGTCTTGTTGCAACTCCACCCATGGTCTCGATAGACAGTGACAATGGAGTAACATCCAGAAGAAGGATATCACCTGCGCCGGCATCTCCTGCTAATTTACCACCCTGGATACAAGCACCAAGTGCTACACACTCATCCGGGTTTAAGGATTTACTTGGCTCTTTGCCTGTTAACTGTCTTACTTTATCCTGAACAGCCGGGATACGTGTAGAACCACCAACCAATAATACCTGGCCTAAGTCTGCATTGGTTACGCCTGCATCCTTCATAGCGTTCTGTACCGGGATTGCTGTTTTTTCTACTAAGTCATGTGTCAACTCATCGAATTTTGCTCTTGTCAAGTTCATATCAAAGTGCTTTGGTCCTTCTGCTGTTGCAGTAATGAAAGGCAGGTTGATATTGGTTGTTGTTGCAGAAGACAACTCTTTCTTAGCTTTCTCTGCAGCTTCTTTTAATCTCTGAAGAGCCATCTTATCGGTAGATAAGTCAACGCCTTCTGCTTTCTTGAATTCGTCAATCATCCACTGTGTAATCTTGTTATCGAAATCATCTCCACCTAATCTGGTATCACCATTTGTAGATAATACTTCGATGACTCCGTCACCGATTTCAATGATAGATACATCAAATGTACCACCACCTAAGTCGTATACCATAATTTTCTGTTCTTTTTCGTTGTCCAGTCCATAAGCAAGTGCTGCTGCTGTCGGCTCGTTGATGATACGTTTTACATCAAGTCCTGCAATCTTACCTGCATCCTTGGTTGCCTGACGCTGTGCGTCATTGAAGTATGCCGGTACAGTAATAACTGCTTCTGATACTTTTTCTCCTAAATATCCTTCTGCATCAGCTTTTAATTTCTGTAAAATCATTGCAGAAATCTGCTGTGGAGAATACTGTTTGTCATCAATGCTTACTTTGTAATCGGTTCCCATATGTCTCTTAATGGAAGAGATTGTTTTCTCTGCGTTGGTTACTGCCTGACGTTTTGCTGGTTCACCAATCAGACGCTCACCTGTTTTTGTAAATGCTACGATAGATGGTGTTGTTCTTGCACCTTCCTGGTTTGCTATAACGGTAGGTTTTCCACCTTCCATAACTGCCACACAACTGTTTGTTGTTCCTAAATCAATACCAATAATTTTACTCATGTTCTTATCCTCCTATGCTTAATTCGCTACTTTTACCATGCTATGTCTGATTACATTTTCTTTGTACTTGTAACCTTTCTGTAACTCCTCGGCTACTACATTCTCACCGAGTTCTTCATCTTCCACATGCATTACTGCATTATGGAGATTCGGGTCAAACTCCTGACCGGCTGCTTCAATCGGTGTTACACCAACTTCTGTCAGCACTGTCATCATCTGCTTATAAATCTTATCCATACCTTCTACGAAGCCATTGTTTTTGTCTTCTTCCGGTACAGCTGCAAGCCCTCTTTCAAAATTGTCGATAACTGGAAGGATTTTCTCTAAGATTGCACTGGCTCCCATGTCATACATCTGGCTCTTTTCCTTTTCCGTTCTCTTACGGAAGTTTTCAAATTCTGCCATCTGACGTTTCAGCCGGTCGGTTAAATCTTCAATCTGTTCGTCCTTCTTATCTTTCTTGTCTTTCTTTTTAAAGATACCTTTCTTTTTCTCCTCATCTTCTTTCTCTATTTCTTCCGGTTCAGATTCGGTATCTTCCGTTTTTTCTTCTGCCTCAACCTCTTTTTCTTCTGAGGCGGTATTCTGTGCTTCTTCCTGCTTTTTTGCATCCTCTGCTTCTAAGTCTTCTAATACTTCTTCAAGCACTTCTTCTTTCTTTTCTTCTGCCACTTTCTTACCACCTTTCTATGCTATTCTTTCTTCGGCTTATCAAATATGCCTTCTAGTTGTGATTTCAAATTTTTCAGATTATCCATGACGTTCTCATAATCCATACGCTTCGGTCCGATAATTCCTATCGTTCCCTTCACGCCTTTACCAAGTTCATAGGTAGCTGTTACCACACTGCAGTCCTTCATGGTCTGAATTGGAGATTCATCTCCTATATAAACCTGTATGCCGTTCTCCTCATTGCTGAGGTTATCCGTCACCAGACTTACTAACTGTTTCTTCTCTTCTAACGCATCTAAAAGCTCTCCTGCTTTCTGCGAATCCGATAACTCCGGATATTTTAAGATATTCGTTGCACCGCTGGTATATATCTCCAAATCCTCGTCTTCGCTGATTGCTTCTGCTACTGCATCCAATACATCACTGATGACTTTGGAATGGATACCGGCTTTCTCTTTCAACACTGCTATGGTACCCAGATTAATCTGATCTAATGACAATCCATTTAAATGTGTATTCAAAAGCATGTTAAGTTTTAACATATGCTCATTATCTATCGGCTCTTCTATCGGAATCATCTTATTTTTCACAAGATTGCCTTCCAATACGACAACTGCCAGAATATGTTCATCATCCACATTGGATAACTGGATGAACTTCAGGCTGTTGTGGTGATACTGCGGTGCTGTTATCATGGTGGTGTAATTCGTGTTGTTTGCCAACAGCTTTGCCACCTGCTGCAATACCTGTTCCATCTTCTCCGTATGTTCAATTACGAACTCTTTCATATCGGATACTTCTTTGTCCTTCTCTGCAATCAGATTATCTACATAGAAGCGATATCCCTTATCGGATGGAATTCTTCCTGCCGATGTATGTGGCTGCAAAATATATCCCATCTCTTCCAAGTCCGACATCTCATTCCGGATTGTTGCGGAACTTAAGTTCAAATCCGTATACTTGGAAATGGTTCTTGAACCAACCGGCTCACCCGTTTCCAGATAGTTGCGAATGATTGCATTTAAGATTTTTGTTTTTCTTTCATCTAATTCGTTCTCGTTCATTCACGTTCTCCTGAAAATGAAACTTTTATAGGTATTTGAAAAAGCTTTTTGTACTGCTTTTTCTTTGTTGTTAGCACTCAACTCGAAAGAGTGCTAATTTCTATGTACTTAAGATAGCACCATTCGTTTTTTTTGTCAACAGCATTTTATAATTTTATAATTTCTTTAGATTTGTTCTGATTCAATGCTGTTCAACACCGCACTACTTAATCCAGTAAAAACTGGGCGAGTACATAGTTACTGATGTCCATGCCGTGGTCGCTGAGCTTTATTACACCGGCTTTTTTCTCGATTAAGTCCTCTTCCTGAAGCTGGTTTAAGACTTCGCCATATACTGCTTCTATTTCCACGCCAAAAGTCTCTTTGAATTCTGTTCTTGTAACTCCCTTTAACATACGCAGGCCTAAAAACATGAATTCTTCCATCTGGGCATGGCGGCTGATTGCATCTGCACTCTCATGGAGATTCAATGCCGGTACTCCATCTATTTCCTTCGCCGAAATATTACCACATGCTTTGATATACGCTTCAATCTCTCTTATATTACTGTAGCGTACTTCTCCAATCAGGGAAGCTGCCCCAAGTCCTACCCCAAGATACGGTACCCGCTTCCAGTATCCGATATTATGCCTTGCCTCTTTCCCCTGCTTTGCATAATTGGATACTTCATAATGCTCATAACCTGCCTCTGCAAGAATCTCCTGAGTCTTTTTATAAATTTCATACTCCGTCTCTTCAGATGGCAGATGCTCTGTCGGCTTTCCGGCTTCCCGGAGCACTGCCTCGAATTTGTATTTTTCATAAAATGGTGTTCCCTTTTCGATAATCAGGGAATAGGCTGAAATATGCTCCGGTTTTAATGCTATGACACGCTTTAAGCTGGTGACAAATTTCTCCGTACTCTGATAAGGCAGGGCACTCATCAAATCAACGTTGATATTTTCAAATCCACATCTTCTGGCACATTCATAATTCTCCAAGAACTGCCGGTAAGTATGGATTCTTCCTAATATCTTTAATTCATCATCAAAGGCAGACTGTAACCCTATGCTGAGACGGTTAATGCCTACTTCTTTATAGGTAAGAAGTTTTTCCTCATTTAAAGTTCCGGGATTACATTCTATGGTAGTCTCTGCATCTGCTTCCACCTCAAAGCTTACCTGAATCTGTTTTAAAAGAAGTGCGATATATTCCGGTGCTAAAAGAGACGGTGTTCCGCCCCCTATATATATAGTAGAAAGAACCGGACGTCCCATTGTCTGTCCGTAATATCTGATTTCATGCAAAAGAGCACCCACGTAGCGGTTTTGTAACCGCTCGTCCGCAGGTGCTGATAAGAAATCACAATATTCACATTTTCTTACACAAAAAGGAATATGCACATAAAGTTCCATCTATGTTCTCCTGTCATCTATTTCTCATCTAACTTCAGTACACTCATAAATGCTTCCTGTGGAATCTCTACATTTCCCACCTGACGCATACGTTTCTTACCTTCCTTCTGTTTCTCTAACAGTTTACGCTTACGGCTGATGTCACCGCCGTAACATTTTGCCAGCACATCTTTTCGCATTGCTTTTACTGTCTCACGGGCAATTACCTTGCTTCCAACGGCTGCCTGAATCGGGATTTCAAATAAATGTCTCGGAATCTCTTCCTTTAACTTCTCACACATCTTTCTTCCACGCTCATAGGCGGTATCCTTAAATACAATAAAGGAAAGAGCATCCACTTCTTCTTTATTAATAAGAATATCCAGTTTCACAAGCTCTGACTGCTCATAACCCTTCATCTCATAATCAAAGGACGCATATCCTTTGGAACGGGATTTCAATGCATCAAAGAAATCATAAATAATTTCATTTAACGGAAGGTCATATTTAATAACTGCACGGGTCTGCTCAATATATTCCATACTCTTATAGATACCACGGCGTTCCTGGCACAAATCCATAATGGCACCTACATATTCGGATGTCACCATAATTTCTGCTGCAACCATCGGCTCTTCCATATATTCGATTTCGGATGGATCCGGAAGATTGGATGGGTTTGTCAATTCTATCATGGTACCATCAGTCTTATGTACCCTGTATACAACGCCTGGTGCTGTCGTTACTAAATCAAGATTAAATTCTCTCTCTAACCGCTCCTGAATTACCTCCAAATGAAGCAGTCCCAAGAAACCACAGCGGAAACCAAAGCCCAATGCAATGGAAGTCTCCGGTTCAAACTGTAATGCTGCATCATTTAACTGTAATTTTTCCAAAGCATCACGAAGATCCGGATATTTGGCTCCATCTGTTGGATATAATCCACAGTACACCATCGGATTAACTTTCTTATATCCCGGCAATGGTGCATCACAAGGACGCTTTGCTTCTGTTATGGTATCACCCACACGGGTTTCTTTCACATTCTTAAGGCTGGCAGTGATATAACCTACCATTCCGGCTTCTAACTCATCACATGGAATGAACTGTCCGGCTCCGAAATATCCTACTTCTACTACATCTGCTTCTGCCCCGGTTGCCATCATGCGGATGGTTGTCCCCGGTTTTACGGAACCTTCCCGGATTCTGCAGAATACAATAACACCTTTATAAGCATCATATACAGAATCAAAAATCAACGCCTGAAGAGGCGCTTTGGCATCCCCTTTTGGTGCCGGTAATTTATGCACAATCTGCTCTAATACTTCTTCCACATTCAACCCTGTTTTGGCAGAAATCCGTGGTGCATCCTGTGCCTCAATTCCAATCACATCTTCAATTTCTTCTACTACTTCTTCCGGCCTTGCACTCGGCAGATCAATTTTATTAATGACTGGAATCACTTCCAGATCATGGTCTAATGCCAGATATACATTGGCAAGGGTCTGTGCCTCAATCCCCTGTGCCGCATCTACTACCAGCACTGCACCGTCACAGGCAGCAAGACTTCTTGATACTTCATAGGTAAAGTCCACATGTCCCGGTGTATCAATCAGATTGAAAATATATTCTTCTCCATCTTTGGCATGATATATAATACGGACTGCCTGGGACTTAATGGTAATTCCACGTTCCCGCTCCAAATCCATATTATCTAAAACCTGCGCCTGCATTTCACGGCTGGTCAGAAGCCCTGTCATTTCGATAATACGGTCTGCAAGGGTTGATTTACCGTGGTCAATATGGGCAATGATACAAAAATTACGAATCTTACTCTGGTCGATTGACATATATTTACTCCTTCTTTATTCCATGTTTCAAAAGGAAATCCGTCCACAGGGAATAATATTTTCCCAGCAGGTGAATCTCATCATAAGTATATTCCGGATTCAGATTTCCTGTTTCGTCAGTCACTACTTCATTTACATCAATATAAAATATATCGTGATTATTTGCAAGCATTGCAATTCTGTCATTCCGTTCTTTGATTGCCGGATTGTTAAAAATCGGGTCGGTTTCTGACTTTTCCTGTTTTACATACATAATGCCCTGTAAGAAAATCAGTGCATCCGGCTGTAATTCCCGGATATGATTGACAGCTTCTTCATATTTTTTCATAAAGCTGTCTACTGTACCGGTTCCCATTTCGTTGATTCCAATCATCAGATAGACTTTACCAAACTGATGCTCGCTTAATGCTTCTTCAACGGTAATCTTCGCGCCGTTTTCCTCGACAATCGGCGTATCAAACATATCATAAACCGTAAGTCCGATACTGGCATAATAAGTTGCATTATCCCAACTGCCATAGTCTCTTAAGCCAACGGTTCTGGAATCTCCGATAAATACTGCATCATCAAAATAATCCTGGGTTACATCGGTAAAAGTATAAGTCTTATCCGCTTCTGCCTCCGTATCTGCAACTGCTTCTGTTGCTTCTTCCGTTACCGGTTCCTCTTTGTCAGCATATACGCTTTCCAAATCCTCCTCCGGTTCTGCCTTATCCCATGGCAGAATGCCCTCTTTGGATGCCTGCATCATGCCAGCCACCGCCGGAACTTTCGGCCAGTCCTTATTATATTCTTTATATGCGCCCTTTGTTCCGGCTAAGGCGACACCGCTTACCAGTAGCATACTGATTGCCGTAACAATAAGAAGCGGACATTTCTTCCATTTCTTCATGGCAGCCTCCCATTAAAAACTAAAATACATAAACGGATTGTTCAGTCCATTTGCAATCTGATAAATACAAATCCATAATACAACAAACAAAATTGCTTTCATCCACCACTTCTTCCAGCATTTTTTTAATATCTTATCCATAAAAGGAAGTGATACCACGAATGCCAATAGGAAAAACACTCCATAGGTTCTGCCGTATTTCAGATAATCGCCTGCATTGACTGCGATTCCGGTTCCAAAGAACGGGAACAGTCTTGCAAAATATACTTTCAAATCAGATAACTTCGTAATTGCAAACACGACCCAGGTCAGAGGGATTACAAACCAGATGTAAAGGTGTGCCAGCCATCCATGTTTCTCCAAAAAATTTCTGATTACAAATCGTTCCAACGCAATAAATACAAATAAAATCAAGCCCCATAATGGAAAATTAATGGTAGAACCATGCCACATTCCGGTTACAACCCAGACAATCAGCAGATTGAAAAATGTCCACGCATTTCCCTTCCGGTTGCCTCCCAACGGAATATATAAATAATCACGGAACCATCTTCCCAGTGTAATGTGCCACCGGCGGTAAAACTCAGACACTGTCCTGGAACGATACGGATGGTCAAAGTTCTTCGGCAAATCAAATCCAAGCATCTCTCCGATTCCGATTGCCATCAGGGAATATCCCTGGAAATCAAAGAATAACTGTGCAGAATAACCGAATGCTCCCATCCACGCTAACGGTGTGGAAATACTCTCAAAGCCAATACCCTGAATATCACGCCAGAGAATTGCCAGATGATTTGCAATAATTACTTTATATCCCAATCCTATGATAAAAAGAGTCAGACCATGTTCGATTTTCTCCAGACGGATTGGATGTTTCTTTAACTGCCCTGCCATATTGGCAAACTGGGCAATCGGTCCGGATATCAGCTTTGGGAACAAAAGGATATAAGTTCCATACTCCAGATAATCCCTCAACGCTGCTGTTTTCTTCTTATAGACATCCAGCACATAGGAAAGCATGGTAAAAGTATAAAAGCTGATTCCAAGCGGAAGCGACAATCTTGTATACTTAAATATACACAATAATCCGATATTATAGCAAAGTAAAATCACAAGCATGGTATTTCTGCTGCTCTTCCTTCTTATATGATCCATCAGTAATACCAGAATGTAGTTCAGACTCATGGAAAACAGTAAAAGAAGTGCATCCTTCCAGCTTCCCATGGCATAGAATACCAGACTGCCAAAGAAAAGTACCGGATTTTTATACTTTACCGGTACCAGATAATATATAATAAGAAAAATCGGCAAAAACCGAAATAAAAATTCTAAGCTTGAAAATTCCATGATAACTCCATATCTTTCGTTTTATTTTACGCATCTCTTTTATTATATAAGAAATGCAAGTGATTTCAATGTGTTTTTCCGAAAAAGTTATTACATTTTCATTACGAAATATTTTTCTAATTTTCTCCATGCAGCACTCTGTTCAAAAGGTCTGCCAGTGGAACCATGGCATTGCGTGCCTCCTCCTGCGTGTTAGTATAGGAACCCATTTCAATCAAAAGATATTTCTCTTTAAAATGCATATTATACCGGTATCCTTTTAAATAAATCGGGCGGGTAAGATTCGGATAATACTCTGCCGCTGCAATCTGCATCTGCAGGGAAAAAGCAAGATTCCCGGTAAGATTTGGATTATTGAGATAAGAAATATCTCCTAACGCCTTTGTCCGGCTCAGTCCGTTAAAGAACATAATCGGTGCCATCTGCACCCCGTTTACCTCCCGCACCATATGCTTATCCACTGCATCACGATGTAAATCTATTACCACTTCTATACTCGGATTCTCTGCTAACAGCTGCTCAATGGGCCCCTCCGCATTGGCATAGGCGTGATCTCTGTCTCCCACATCATACTGTCCCATATGATGCATGACCTGAAATCCATATTTTTCCTGTAACAGGCTGGTAAGATATTCCCCTGTTCCCATAACGCCCGTCATTACATCATTTGGGTCGGAATCTGCAAACATTTCCTGGGAATGGGTATGGTAAATCAGAATCTGTGGCTGATCTGCCGGCGTTTTTATGGTTAAATCCATACTTAACAATTCTTCTGCATTTAACTGACTGCTATTAATGGTTGTTGTATTGTCCACCTGATAAAAATTCTGAATCAGATAATCAAAATCATTTAATTTTTCTCTTGGAATCTCCACCAACGGCTGAGAGCTGACTGCTGTATTATCCGGGGCTGCCGGCTGCTCTGCCGCTTCTGCTGCCGCATCTGCTCCTGCCTGCGCATTTTCCTGCTCCATTTCTGCCACTATGCAGTCCTGATTCTCTCTGCTGGCTGCCTCCGCCATCTGCCTGGCCTCTACTTCCGCTTCATCTTTTCCTTCCAGTGCAACAATCTCTTCTTCTGAAAGGCTGCTCTCAATTGCCGTATCATAAGTCCTTATGGTATCTGCATATCCGATAAGCGGTATCTGGTCTGTCACTTTTTTCAGCAAAAAATCACTCAGTGTCTGTTCCTGCCTGCCCTCTGCCATATAGGCAACAGTCGGAATATACTGTCTGGTCATGGACATGGATATCTCATTCTGTATATAGGAAAAAAAACGTTTTGCCAGTGTTTCCCTTCCGGTTCCCGCTTTCACCATAAGAAAAAATGCATACAACAGAAAAAGTGCAATAGCAGACTGCCTGTACCATTTTTTTCGTTTCCTGACCGGTTCCGTTTTTCCCTGATATCTTTGCCCATAGACTCTCATGCTGCCAGCACCTCCTGTTCTGCCATAGCAAACACTATATTCTATGCAGCTTCTGTCCCTTTAGAACCGGGAGAATGCCAGATTCAGTCCCTCTGATATGGTATAGCTCAGCCTTTTTACCGCTTCATCAATATCTTTTGGTGTTACAAACATTGCATTCAAATGTGGAGATAAAAGTTCTCTTGCCAGCTCATGCTTTTCAATTTCATCCAGACCTGCCAGCCCATTTCCCACACTTTCTAGCTGCGCTGACTCCCGCATGGCTCCGATTAAGTCACTCATGGTATCCGAAACTATCGTTGCAGCATCTACTACGGTCGGAATTCCTATGGCAATTACCGGAATTCCCATGCTTTCTTTATTAATGGCGTGCCTGTGATTGCCCACACCGGAACCGGGATTGATTCCGGTATCCGTAATCTGGATGGTACGGTTCAGACGCTTCACGCTGCGGGCCGCCAGTGCATCCACCACAATTACAATATCCGGTTTCGTCTCTTCAATGACTCCCCGGACAATCTCTCCTGATTCCATACCGGTCTGTGCCATTACGCCCGGCACAATTCCGCTTATCTGGCTCGTCGCCTTATTTCCAAAGGCATATTGTCCATATTCCTTGATAATGTGCCTGGTAATCATCATATTATCTACTACATAAGGTCCTAATGCATCCGGTGTCACTTCCCGGTTACCAAGACCCACTACCAATATTTTGAGTTCTTCTTTTTTCCCCGGCAGCATGGTTTCAATCACTTTTGCCAGCTGCCCGGACACTTCTCTGTGATAATCCTCATCTTCTTCCATCATGTCCGAAGCCTCAATGGTAATATAGGTTCCCTTCGGTTTTTTCATTGCCTTTGCTCCGTTTTCTGTGTCAATGAACACTCTTGTAATCATGATTTCCGGTGAAATTCTCTCCTCATCCACCCGTACTCCCTTTACTTCAATATGATCTTCATCAAATTTTTCTCTCGTCTCTAATGCGAGGTCTGTTCTTATCTGAAACATAGCTTCACTTCCTGTAAACAATTTTTCCAAATAAATTTTCTTTATTATTTTTTACATTTTTTCTCCAAATATGTATTGACAGATGCAAATATGTGGGATAAACTAACATAGTATGTTTACATTAGAACGTCCGTGTCCGGCTTTAATGAAACAACCAAAAACAATAAAACAATCATATTGGAGGTGTACAGGTTGGCTAACATTAAATCTGCTAAGAAAAGAATTCTTGTAAATCAGACCAAAGCTGATAGAAACAAAGCTATTAGATCAAAAGTTAAAACATCTATTAAGAAAGTAGACGCTGCAATCGCTGCAAACGATAAAGAGGCTGCTGCTGCTGCATTAGTTGCTGCAACATCTGAAATCAACAAAGCTGCTACTAAGGGTGTTTATCACAAGAACACTTCTTCCAGAAAGATTTCACGCTTAAACAAAGCTGTGAACAAAATGGCATAATTGCCGGAAGAGCATAGATTATAAACGATTATAAAAAAGAACGTTTCGTACCGTCATTCGAAACGTTCTTTTTTTATGCACTGTATTTTACAATCAGAAGTTCTACGGCTAACTGGTCTGCCATTCTTCCCGTCTTGACATCCTCTTCTGCCTGGCCGCAGTCTTCAATTGCTTCCTTTAACTGATTTATTTTAAAAGCTCCTGCCTGCCGAAGATTCTTCTGCACTGCAAAGCTTGGCATTCCTGCAGTCTTTGCAATACTGACAGCAGGATATCCTTTTGCTGACATGCTTTTTATCAAAAGCAGATTCTGGAACTGTCTTGCAATCAGGAATAAAATCCGCATGGGTGCTTCCTTTAATGCCAGTAAATCGTAATATAAGTCCAAAGCCTTCTTCTGATTCTTGGCAGAGATGGCATCAATCATTTCAAAGATTTTATTTTCCGTCTGTCCGGTACAGATTGCCTCTACATCTGCCGCAGAAATCTCTGTCTTATCCAATGTATAACAGATAAGCTTTTCTAATTCCTTATCAATATTTTCCATATCGGAACCGGTCTTTGACAGGAAAAGCTGCATCACGGACTGGGTAATTTTCTTCCCTTCCCGCTGGATTCTGCCCAGTATCCAGCGAATCAGCATATCTTCTTTCGGGGTCTCAAATTCTACGGCACTTCCAGCCCTGGATGCCGCTTTAAATAATTTGGAACGCTTATCCACTTCTTCTTCCACAAAAACAAAGCAGGTGGATTCCGGCACCTGGCTCATATATTCTGCCAGGTCATCACAGCTGTTTTTAAAGAAGCCACTGTTTTCCACCAGAATCATACGCTTTTCTTTAAAGAATGGCAGTGTCTCCGATAAATCAATCAGTTCCTTTGGATTAATATCCTTTCCCTCATATGCCGAAAAATTCATCGTATCATCCGGCTCTACCAGTGCATGTTTTAGCTTATCACGATACTGCCGTTTCAGATAGTCTTCCGTTCCATATAAAAGATATACGTTTTTTAATTGTCCCATTTTAATGTCATTATCTATTGTTTTCATAAAGGATATTATACTATATTTTTACTTCTTTATCAAAGTATACTTACCGAAAGCTGTGAATTGTGATCCTTCCCTTTTCCTCTTCCAGCGAAATCTGACCGCCTTCCATCGTATCAAAAATTTCTGCCGAAGCTTCTTTTAATCGATTTATAGTCTCCTGATGAGGGTGTCCATATCGGTTGTTTTCCCCACAGGAAATCAATGCCAGTTCCGGCGAAAGTGCTTTTAAAAATTTTTCTGTCGAGGAATACTTTGAGCCATGATGTCCTACTTTAAGAAAATCTACTTTCCGCAACCGCTGCTTTTCTAAGAGCCAATTTTCTTCTGCTTCTCCGGCATCTCCGGTAAATATCCCGGAAATATATTTCGTCTGATAGAGCAATATCATGGATTTTCCATTCTCATCCTCTGCCTGATACTCTCCGTCCGGAAGGAGGCAGCTTATGGTATCCTCGCCACTTCTTATGCAATCTCCTTCTTTCATATATAAGATGGGAATGTTTCTCCGCTCTGCCAGTGCACATATGCTCTGATAATTCTTTACATCCGGCTGTTTTCCAGGCAATATAATATTTTCAACAGAATACTCCGTCTCAAGAACTTCTAACAATCCGTTCACATGGTCTTCGTCATAATGGCTTATAAACCAATAATCTATCTTCGTGATTCCATTGCTTTTTAGAAATGGCAAAATCCGATACGTTCCCACCTTAGACACATCAGTGCTTCCGCCATCCAGAAAAAGATTGGTATCTTCCCCCAGTCGTACATAGATGCCATCTCCCTGCCCCACATCAAGAACTGCCATAAGATGATTACTCTTTACCGGACGAAGAACCAGAAGTAACACCACGCTTCCAATCAAAACAATCGGAAACTTTCTAAGGAGTATATTTGTATTTCTATTCCCATCTCTGTTTCCGCTTTTCTTTGTCCGGCTTTTTATCAGCAAACAGGTGGCTGCAAGCATCAGATAATAGAATATGATGCGCTGTATCGGCCACTGTCCTACTATCTTCGTAGCTCCCGGGAACCGGCTGCACCAGCTGACTCCAACATAAATTCCGTCCAGCAATAATTCCAACATCATGATTACCGGTCCCGCAAACAGCCTTCCTACAAAAATTTTTCCCATACACATGAGCAATGTTGCAACTATCCCGTTTATTAAAACTGCACTTAACAAGGAAACTATCAACAGATTCAGAATCAAAGCATAGACCGGCACTTCATAATAATAGTATGCCACCAGTGGAAGTGTTGTAAGTTGAACGGAAAGCGAAACTAAAAAGTTCTGCCGGATTTGCCGTTTCCATTTTTCCCGTATTTTATTTGCCGCCTTATCGCCTGTTTTCCGTTCCTGTGTTTGCTGTTTTTGCTCCCTCGGAAACAACTGTCCAATACATTTTGCCACTACTACCACACCAAGAATTGCAGCTACCGAAAACTGGAGTCCTGCATTTTCAACCAGATACGGGTTTTTCCATAAAAGCACCAGCACTGCCACAGAAAGAGCGGTTCTGCTATCATAGCTTCGCCCGGACAGCTTGGCTGCCATAAGAAGTGCAAACATAATCCATGCCCGGATAGCAGATATTCCCATCCCGGTCATTTTCACATAACAGAACAAAAATACAACCGCTGCCGTACAGGCACAAAGAGAATTTCCTTTTTTTCTAAGAAGTCCATAGCAGAACAGTCCAATGCAGGAAATATGCATTCCACTGATTACCAGCACATGACTGGCTCCTGCCTGTTGAAAGACTGTTGAAACTTCCTTTTTCAAAAGTTCTTTATCTCCTAAAAGCATTGTTCCAAGAATCCCAGCATTTCTTTCCGATAAATTATTTGTATAATCTTCTTTTAATTTTTCTTTTATCACAAATAATTTCTCTGCCAGTACATCTTCTCTTCCATATTCCCCACAAATCCTTTCGGCATCAAAATGATAATCCATATTCAGACTGTGATAATATTGAAATTCATCATAATTACCATCATTGGCAGCGCGATTCAGTTGTCGGATATTTCCTTCTAATACAATGGTTGTTCCTATACGACACGATTGGTCAGATGGTTCTTGCTTCAGTCGAACCAGGACAGAATTGGTTTTATAGGTTTTATCTCCAATCCGTAAGAAAACATGATTAAGATATAATCTTGTCTGATTGTTTTTTCGTTCTTTTTTCTCTATCTTCCCCTGTAAAATTGTCTTTTCATTTTCCGTCTGCCAGCCTCTGGAAGCATCTGTTTCTACAGAAAGGCTGGTCTCCTGCTCTTTTAAAATCGTCTCAATGGTATAGCTTTGCTGCTGCATATACCAGATTCTTGCAATTCCCAGCAGAAAAAATCCTATTCCAAGTACTACTGTAAACCGGTATACCCTCCGTTTTCTTTGCCGCAGAGCATACAGCAGATACATCTGACACCCTGCCACAAAGCTGATAAGGATAACTTTTATGACCGTCGGAACAGACAGGCAGACAATAATACCACACAGGAACAATATCGTTCCATAGCATAAGGGGCGTTTTATAATTTCGATATAACCCCTCCTAAATATTTTTCTAAGGTGTTTCTTCTTAATATGTTACTTATAAGATACTTCTTCTTAAGACCTTCTCCTAAGGTGTCTCTTCTATTTGTGCTTCTGTAGATACCGTCTCGTTCTCATCTGCATTTACCACATAGTCAAGGTTCTGTTCATAAAGCTGGTCTAATGCAAAACTATCCCGGTAAACACCGCTGGTCTTTCCATTTACAGAAATCTGCACCTTACTGATGGTTGAAATCTCTGATAAAGAGTCTACAATAGAATAAATGACAATTGGCTCCTGTATTTCATAATTCTGATTCAGGAACGCCTCATCTAATGTAACATAGCAGATTCCATTGGTTGTCGTAACATTGACAAGATTTGTTCCTTCCGGAAGTGGTGCTTTCAAATTCTTATCATCCGGTCCCTTTAAAAGATTCTCCATAATCAGTTTTTCCATGGAAATATTACTGCTGTACTGTACTTCTTTTTCGCATTCTACCAGTCCGTTTCCATCAGCATTTGCATAATATAAATGTAATGTTGTTGTCTGAATGGAATTAATCTGTTTTCCCGGATTCTCAACAAAGCTTTCTTCTGTCATCAGTCCGATTACATTATCCCGGCTGTCTGCCAACGGTGCATCTCCCACATAAAAAGATACATATTTTACATCCGGAAGCTGTACCAGTGTCTTTACCACTGCTGCCCGGCACAACACCTCATCCGTAGACTGCATTTTGGAATAATTATCATTAAAGTAAAGGAACAGCTGATTGCTTTCCAGTGACCAGTCTGTAATTGTAACATCACCAGGAACCGGTTTCTGATACTCCACGCTATCCGTATTGGTGCACAACGCATCTAAAAGAGTGGCTATCATGTCCTCTGTCTTGCCCTCTTTTAAATCATATGGCTGCTCTACCACTTTTGTTTTTTCTTTATTCAGATAATAAATATGATACGCCGGGTCATCCGTCTCCTGTCTGCCACACCCTGTGAACAGCGATACCAGAAGGATAAAACCCAGCCATCCTGCAATTTTCTTCATGCCAGACCTCCTAGGCAATGTAATTCAGCGGAATCCGCACAGTAAAGAGCGTTCCCTCACCCTCTGTACTAAATACCTTAATTGCACCACGGTGCATTAATATTGCATTTCTTGTAATGGCAAGTCCAAGTCCGGTTCCACCTATTTCTCTGGAATGGGACTTGTCCACGCGGTAGAATCTTTCATAAATATGCTCTAAGGAATCCTCCGGAATACCGATGCCGGAATCCTCTACCTTAAGATAGAAATACTGATAATCTGCATTCAGGGACACATGTACCCAACCGTCTTCCTTATTATATTTGATTGCATTTTCCACCAGATTGGTAATGGCAAGCGTCAGCTTTACCTCATCAATTTCTGCTGTAACAGGCCGGAAGCTTTCCAACACCAGATCTACATGCTGTTTTTCCGCAATCGGTTTTAATCTCTTTAAAATCAAATCCAGCATCTCATTGATGTTAACTGACGTGATATTCAAATCTGATGCAGACTTGTCCATCTTAACCAGCGAGAGCAAATCATTAATAATTTTATTTTCACGTTCAATTTCATTTCCAATGTCTAACATAAATTCACGATACAGTTCTACCGGAACATCTTCCTGTCCATTCAGTGAGTCTGCCAGTACCTTCATAGAAGTAAGCGGTGTTTTCAGCTCATGGGACACATTGGACACAAATTCCTGTCTGGAGTCATCCAGCATCTTCATTCTGCTATAAAGTTTATTAAATTTTTCCGAAATCTGAACTGTTTCAGAATAATCCTTAATCATCAGCTCCCCATCACTGGTTCCATATCCATTCTGAATCTCAGCAATAGAGGATGCCATATTCTTCAACGGGTTTGTCAGACGAACGGATAAAAATACGCTGACTGCAAACAGTAAAACTGCCCCGAAAATCTGAAGCACTAATGCAGCATTTCTCATATATTCCAGATTGGCAAGAATACTATCTGTCGAAACACTGATAAGAAGCACTCCGATAATACTCTTCTCCCCTGACTCTACGTTATCTGTAGTCAGCGGAATAGTCATTTCCACATAATGATTATCCACATCATAATTCATAGAATCCTCACCGCGGAATGACTTTATGACTTCTTCTGAAATAATTGTTTTATCGGTATCCAGATCATAAGTATCTTTTATAATATGAAAAGAAGAATCTATCAGAAGAATTCTTCCATCATAAATACGTGACATCTGCTGCAACTGTGAAGTGATGCTTTCCGACTCCGCTCCATTGATATAATCTGTGGATACCATCTGGTTTGCAAGAATCTTTGCCTGACCAATTACATCTACACTCCGGTTAGAAACTGCATGTTTCTCATAAGCAGTTAAAATCCCGGTCCGGATTAAAATTCCGGTCAAAATACCGATCAGCATAAAAAGACAAATCAGCCGGAATTTCATGCTTTTCAAAAAATTACGAATACCTTTTTTTCTGTTCATAAGTCTGTACCTTCATCCTCTGCTTATCGCTGTTATTTCTGATAGAAATAACCTACACCCCATTTCGTATGCACATATTTTGGCTCACTCGGATTCGGTTCAATCTTCTCACGCAGTCTACGCACATGAACATCCACCGTTCTAACATCGCCCGGATATTCATAACCCCATACCAGATTCAGCAGATTCTCACGGCTGTATACCTTATTCGGATTCATAACAAGGAGCTCTAACAAGTCAAATTCCTTGGCTGTCAGATTAATCTCTCTTCCCTGGACAAACAGTCTGCGGCTCTCACAGTCTAATTTTAAATCGCCGCTCTCTATCACTTTGGAATTTTCTTCCTTCGGTTCACTGGCAGCAGTTCTTCGCATAATTGCTTTGATTCTGGCTTTCACCTCAAGAATATTAAACGGCTTGGTAATATAATCATCTGCACCATATTCCAGTCCTAAGATTTTATCCATATCATCGCCTTTTGCTGTCAGCATGACGATTGGCATATTAGAAAACTCCCGGATTGCCTGACACACTTCAAATCCATCCATCTTCGGAAGCATGATATCCAGTAAAATCATATCAAACTTATTCTCCTGTGCCAGACGCAGTGCCTCTTCACCATCATACGCACAGGTTACTTCCATTCCATCCTGTTCCAATGAAAAACGGATTCCTTTCACTATTAATTTTTCGTCGTCCACAACCAGAACTTTTTTTGCCATTTTACACCTCAGTTAACCCTTATATTATCTTTTATTTTTTCAAAAACGCCATTTTTAATTCCGGGAATATTCATTAAATCTTCAATGGTCTGAAATGCGCCATTTTTTTCCCGGTAAGAAATAATTGTCTCAGCTTTTGATTCTCCAATTCCGGAAAGTGTCATAAGCTGTTCCTTTGATGCAGTATTCAGATTAATTCTGCCATCCTCTGGCTCTGCTGCCGAATCAGCACTCCCTGTCTGCTGCAAAAGGTAAGTTTCCTGATCCGGCACCTTTATCATCTGTCCGTCAACAACCGGTTCTGCCTGATTGAGTGCCTCTTTTGCTGCAGCATCCTTTAAGCCTCCTGCCAGTTCTAATACATCGCAGACCCTGGTTCCTTCTGCCACTTCATATACCCCCGGGTGCACTACCTCACCGCAGACATATACATAACAAGAAGCCGGCGGGCATAAGACAGCTTCTGTAACCTCTTCACTCTCCATTTGCGTATCCGGCTCAAAATATACGGTATCTTCTTTTCCACATGCCGTATATATAATCCCACAATATAAAGCCAGAGCTAATAACCCGACTTTTTTCATCCGTATCACTCCCTTACATAAATTCTGTTATGCAAGAAAGTCCCCTAATGCTTACTGTTTTCTATTTTAACGAAAATTTGCCCTTTATACAAGTAGTATTTTCAAATTATTCCTGTGGCAGGCTTCCACCATTCCACAATGCCTTCATCTGCCTTGTAAATTCTGACCAGAACTCACCTGCATTTGCAGCATCCGGTACCAGCTGGCTGTTCTGATACTGCATAAAAGCTGCCTGTTCTGCTTCATCCCGGCTGGCACCTTCATCTGTAGAAATATGACCAGTCATTGCATGCAGGGCATCCACTTCTTCTTTTTCTATAAAAGCAGCAAAATCAGCCGCCATATCTTTTTCCCTCGAAAATTCATTTACCAAAAGGATCCCCGTTCTGGCAACCCCCTGCATTGGTGTGGTATCGTCTAACATCGGCAGCCCGCAAACGCCATAATTTTCTGCTGTCATCTTATTTAAATCGTCAGAATCAATGATTGCACACAAAGATGCTCCCTGATTAAAATTCTCCACCACCTGATTTCTGTCAATTTCATCCGTATCAATTCCCACAGTTTCTGAAAGGTTTTTAAAAAAAGTTAATTCATCATTATATTTTTCTCCATATGTCGTCAAAAGGGTATAGTCCGTCTCATTCCATTCCACTTCAGTCCCCACAAATGGATAATCATAAAATCCATCTGCCACATTCCATTCCAGCAGATTTCCTACACCTTCTCCTAAAAGGTTATTCTGTCCATAGTCTAAAATTTCCGAAATACTCTCCGGTGCTTCCGGGAAATTCTCTTTCTGATATACCATCACCAGTGTATCAAAAAACAATGGGTATTCTTCTTCCGTTGCAACACCATATAAATACGCCTTGTCTTTTGCATCATTCCAGGCAAGATACAAATCCGGATAGTCTTCTTCCGTCATCGTTGCATCATAAATCTGTTCAAGATAAGATTCCTCATCTACATAACGGATTCCCACTGCGATACCGGTTTTGGCATAATAATCCACTGCACACTGTTCAAAATAATTCCTGCAGTCTGCATCGCTGTACCAAAAGGATAGCTCCTTTTGTGCTGCTTCATATGCTTCTTTTGTTTCCTGCTCAGATGTTATCTGCTCTTTTCTGTCTGTTTTTAACTCTGTTTTCCCTGTTTCTTTGCTGCTGTAAAAAGCAGCCGCTGACAGCAGGATAACTCCCACTGCCAGCGTTGTTGTTTCTATGATTTCCTTTGTTTTCTTTTTCATATACCCTGCCTACATACAATCCAGTACGTTTTTCAGTTTCGTTATCATTTCATCCACATGCTCTTTTTCAATCACAAGTGGCGGCACCATACGGACTACATCTGCGCCAGCTGTTATAATAATTAAACCTTCTTTTAATGCTTCTGCTGCGATGGTTCCAACTGGTTTTGTGCTTACAAGCCCCTGCATCAGTCCCATACCACGGCGGGCTGTAATAAAATCATATTCTTCTACCAGCTTATCCAGTTCGCTTTCCAGATAAACTGCGATTTCTTTTACATGGTCTGTAAGCTTTAATTCTTCAAATAAGTCCATTACCTTACTGACCGCTGCTCCGACAAACGGATTACCTCCATATGTGGTTCCATGGTCACCCGGTGCCAAGGATTTCTCTGCCACACGTTCTGTCATGGCAAAAGCTCCTACCGGCACTCCACAGCCCAATGCCTTGGCACTGGTCATAATATCCGGTTTGATTCCATAATGCTGCCATGCAAACATTTCTCCGGTTCTTCCCATTCCACACTGGATTTCATCTAAAATAAGAAGAATATCTTTCTCTTTGCAGAGTGCTGAAATCTCTTTCATAAAGGATTCCTCTGCCGGATAAATTCCACCCTCTCCCTGCACGGTTTCAAAAATAATGGCACATGTTTTTTCTGTTACCTGAGCTTTTACACTTTCAATATCATTAAAATCAGCAAATTTCACACCACCGCAGAGTGGCTCAAACGGTTCTCTGTAATGGGCATTTCCGGTTACGGATAATGCACCCAGGGTTCTTCCATGGAAGGAATGGTTCATGGCTATAATCTCATGGTCTGCATGACCATCTCTGGTATAGGCATATTTTTTTGCTGCCTTAATTGCTCCCTCAATGGCTTCTGCTCCACTGTTGGTGAAGAAAACCCTGTCCATTTTGGAAACTTTTAAGAATTTTTCTGCTGCTTCCATAATCGGGACATTATAATAAAGATTTGAAGTATGTGTAATTTTATCAATCTGGTCTTTTAATGCCTGCTTATACGCTTCATTGCTGTATCCTAACGCTTCTACTGCAATACCTGCCGCAAAATCAAGATACTTCTTTCCATCGGTATCATAAAGATATACGCCCTCACCATGATCTAATACCAGCGGGAAACGATTATAAGTATGTAATAATGCTTTATCTTCACAATCCATATATTCCTGTTTATTCATGATAAAACTTTTCCTCCGCATCTCCTAAAATTGCTGTTCCGATTCCTCGGTTTGTAAAGATTTCCAGTAACAGACAATGTGCAATTCTACCATCTAAGATATGTACTCTGGATACACCATTTTCAATGGCATCAATACAGTTATTTAATTTTGGAAGCATTCCGCCGCCAATATAACCATCTTCAATCAGCTTGTGTGCATCTGAAATCTTAAGTTCGGAAATCAGTGTAGATTTATCATCCGGATCTTTGTATACACCTTCAATATCTGTAAGGAATGCAAGTTTTTCTGCCTGTACGGCACGGGCAATTGCACACGCTGCATCGTCCGCATTGATATTGTAAGTATCATAATTATCATCAAGACCTACCGGGCAGATAATCGGCAGGAAATCTTTTTCGAGAAGATCATATAAAATCTTTGGATTTACTTCCTTAACTTCACCCACATACCCGATATCCTGTCCATTGGATAATTTCTTATTTACCTTCAGCAGTCCACCATCTTTACCGCTGATACCTACTGCGTTCACGCCAAGCTTTTCTACCATCTGAACCAGTGATTTATTGACTTTTCCAAGAACCATCTCTGCAATTTCCATGGTAGGTGCATCGGTTTTACGAAGTCCATTGATAAATTCCGGCTCCATTCCGGCTTTTGCAACCCATTTGCTGATTTCCTTACCGCCACCATGAACGATAATCGGTTTGAAACCAACCAGTTTTAAAAGAGTTACATCCTGGATAACGCTCTGCTTTAACTCTTCATCTACCATTGCACTTCCGCCGTATTTTACTACGATAATTTTTCGGTTGAAACGCTGGATATATGGCAATGCCTCAATTAATACCTCAGCTTTTTTCAATATTTCCTGCATACTGTTTTCTTCCATCTGTCCAATCCTCTTTCCTTTTCTTAAAAAGTCTTTTTTCGTATATTTTTTCAATCAAATCTTTTTTAAGAACGATAATCCGCATTTATTTTAATATAATCATAGGTCAAATCACAGCCCCATGCTGTTGCACAGGCTTCACCCATCTTCATATCTGCAATGGCAGTTACTTCTTTTTCAGATAAAATCTTAGTTGCCTCTTCCTCGGAATAATCTACGGCAACACCATCTTTAATAATCATCAGCTTGCCGGCTGCACTTTCAAAGTAAAGGTCAACCTGCTCCGGATCAAATTCCACGCCGGAATAGCCCAATGCACATAGGATTCTTCCCCAGTTAGCATCATGTCCAAAGATTGCAGCCTTGGTAAGGCTTGATGTTACTACGGATTTGCTTAAGATAACCGCATCTTCTTTGGATGCCGCATGCACTACTTTTACTTCAAATAAAGCAGTTGCGCCTTCGCCATCTCCTGCCATCATCTTAGCCAGTGCTTCATTGACATAATAAAGTGCCTCACAGAATGTTTCGTAATCTTCATTCTTCTCTTTGATTTTTTCATTGCCTGCAAGGCCATTTGCCAGTACCAGGCAGGTGTCGTTGGTGGAAGTATCTCCATCTACGGAAATCATGTTATAAGTATCTGTTACGGTACTGCTCAGTGCTTCCTGCAACATTTCTTTTGAAATTGCCGCATCTGTTGTGATAAAGCTTAACATGGTACACATATTCGGATGAATCATGCCCGAGCCTTTACACATTCCGCCAATGGTAACCTTCTTACCGGAAAGCTCTACCTCCACTGCAGCCTCTTTCTCATGGGTATCTGTTGTCATAATAGCAAGTGCCGCATTATGTCCACTAGTTAAATCACCACTTAATTTTTTACTCATCTGTTCAATACCAACACAGATACGGTCAATCGGAAGCTGTTTTCCAATTACTCCTGTGGATGCCACAAGAACTGCATCCTCCGGAATATCCATTAACTCTGAAGTTTTCTTTGCGGTATCTTTGCAATATCCTAATCCTTCTGTTCCGGTACATGCATTGGCAATTCCGGCATTTACTACAACTGCCTGTGCAAATGCACTGTTCTTTACAATGTCCTTATCCCATTTTACCGGTGCTGCCTTTACGACATTCGTGGTAAATGTTCCGGCAACTACACATGGCTCTGTGGAATAAATCATTGCCATATCTGTTCTGTCTTTATACTTAATACCTGCTGCTGTGGATGCAGCCTGAAAACCTTCTGCTGCGGTAACGCCGCCTTCTACTTTTTTCATAATATGCCTCCTGTCCTGCTTTCCTCTGTCTTTTATCTTAAGCTGTCTGCTTTCCAAATTTATTTATGGATTAAATACAGTTACATTTTCCGGATTCAAATCAAATTCATAATAATTCATATCCTTCCGGAATGTCCAGCCCATATTCTTCCAGAATCCATTGCCCAGCTCATTACTGGTAAATGCCACCAGATTTACTTTGTTGATGCCTTCTTTTTTCAATGCTTCCATTGCCATCATTGCCATTGCTTTTCCAATACCATGTTTCCGGTAATCCTCATGGACGCATACATGATAAAAGCATCCTCTTCTTCCATCCTGTCCGCAAAGAATAGCTCCTACGATTTTTCCATCCATACATGCCACGATACTGGTGTCCGGATTTCTTCGGATAAAACGTTTTACATTTTCTTCCGAATCATCAATGCTCCTGATACCAAATCCATGAATGCTCATCCAGAGTGCATGGACTTCATTAAAATCGTCTTCTATCATTGTTCTTAATATATATGTAGCTTCTGCCATATTCTCTCCTGCTTACGGGAACATCGGTACCAGTTCGAGACCTTCCGATTCCTTTAATCCAAATAATAAATTCATATTCTGAACCGCCTGACCGGCTGCTCCTTTTACCAGATTATCCAGCGCACCCATCATAATCACTCTTCCGGTACGCTCATCTACTACAAAGTTCACATCTACATAGTTGCTTCCTTCTACCCATTTGGTTTCCGGGCACACACCATCCTCTAATACCCTGACGAATTTCTCGTTCTTATAATATTTTTCATAAGCTGCACGAATCTCTTCTTTGGTTGGATAACTTCCGTCTGCTTTCTTTACCAGTGATGCGTACTCTGTTGCTAAGATACCACGGTTCATCGGAACAAGATGTGGTGTAAAGCTGATGGTAATCTCTTTTCCGGCTGCATAACCTAACTGTTCTTCAATTTCCGGTGTGTGTCTGTGGGTTGCCACGCCATATGCCTTCATATTTTCATTTACTTCACAGAACAGATTATTGACCTTTGCTCCACGTCCTGCACCGGAAGTACCGCTCTTTGCATCCACAATCAATGTATTGGCATCAATCAGTCCCTCTTTTACCAACGGATATGCGGTTAAAATAGAACAGGTGGTATAGCATCCCGGGTTGGCTACCAGTCTTGCATTTTTCACCTTTTCACGATTGATTTCGCAAAGTCCGTAAACGGCTTCTTCAATAAACTGTGGACTCTTATGCTCAATTTTATACCATTTTTCATAAGTAGCCACATCTTTAATACGGTAATCTGCGCTCAAATCAATTACCTTTGTCTCGGATAAAATCTTCTCATTCAATACAGAGCCAAGGAACCCCTGCGGTGTTGCGGTAAAGATAACATCCACCTGCTTTGCCAGCTCTTCTATATTATCATCGAGGCAGGTATCCTCTACGATTTCAAACATATTACGGTAAACATCTGCATACTTCTTATCTATATAACTTCTGGAGCCATACCACTTAATCTCTACGGAAGGATGTCCCATAAGAATCCTTACCAGTTCTGCTCCTGCATATCCGGTTGCTCCGATAATTCCTGCTTTAATCATTTTTACATCTTCTTTCTTCTTAAGATTATGGCACACACGAAATTTGCATGCCATTTACAGTGCATAATTATACATTCGTTTTATACATTATGCAAGTATTATTTTCTGTTTTCACGCTTTTTCAGTTAATTTGTGATTCTATAAGTCTTCTTTTATTAATATATTATCCGTTTTTTATACATAAATATGTACCCTTTGTATATAATTATGCATTTTTATAAGTATATTATGTATATTTTTTCGCTTGCGTATTTAATTTTTTTGTTGTATATTAGTCCTAGTTAAAAAACATCTGAAGAAAGGATACCTATTATTATGAAAGAAAAAGTTGTTTTAGCGTACTCTGGTGGACTTGATACAACCGCTATCATCCCATGGTTAAAAGAAAATTATGATTATGAAGTAATCTGCTGCTGCGTTGACTGCGGACAGGGTGAAGAGCTGGACGGTCTTGATGAAAGAGCAAAATTATCCGGTGCAACCAAATTATATATTGAAGATATTACAGATGAATTCTGTGATGACTATATTGTTCCATGTGTTCAGGCAGATGCCGTATATGAGAACAAATATCTCTTAGGAACTTCTATGGCTCGTCCTGGTATTGCCAAGAAATTAGTTGAAATTGCACGAAAAGAAAATGCTGTTGCTATCTGCCACGGTGCAACCGGTAAGGGAAATGATCAGATTCGTTTCGAGCTTTCTATCAAAGCACTTGCTCCTGATATTAAAATTATTGCTCCTTGGCGTGATGACAAATGGAAAATGGATTCCCGTGAATCCGAAATTGAATACTGCAAAGCACATGGCATTCATCTTCCATTCTCTACTGACCAGAGCTACAGCCGTGACCGTAACTTATGGCACATCAGCCACGAAGGTCTTGAGTTAGAGGATCCTGCAAATGAGCCAAACTATGACCACCTTTTAGTTCTTGGTGTTTCTCCGGAAAAAGCTCCGGATGAGGGCGAATATGTAACCATGACCTTTGAAAAAGGTGTTCCTACTGCTGTTAATGGAAAGAAAATGAAAGTTTCCGATATCATCCGTGAATTAAACCGTTTAGGCGGCAAACATGGAATTGGTATCATCGATATCGTAGAAAACCGTGTTGTTGGTATGAAATCCCGTGGTGTATATGAAACTCCTGGCGGAACTATCCTGATGGAAGCACATCGTCAGTTAGAGGAACTCGTATTAGACCGTGCTACTATGGATGTAAAAAAAGATATGGGCAATCGTATGGCTCAGATTGTTTACGAAGGAAAATGGTTCACACCTTTACGTGAAGCAGTTCAGGCATTCGTTGAGTCTACCCAGGAATATGTAACCGGTGAAGTGAAATTCAAACTCTACAAAGGAAACATCATCAAAGCCGGAACAACTTCTCCATACTCTCTCTACAGTGAGTCACTGGCAAGCTTTACAACCGGAGACCTTTATGATCACCATGATGCAGATGGATTCATCACGCTGTTTGGTCTTCCATTAAAAGTTCGTGCTATGAAAATGCAGGAATTAGAAAAAAATAACCAGAAATAGTATTTTCTAACATAATAAAAAAGAGAAAGACATTACATTCGACAGCCGCCGATATGTAATGTCTTTTTTATTTATCCAGAATCTCTCTTAATACAGCAAGACCCTGTTCCATTTCATCTTCTGTCAGATTACCATATCCAAGCACCAGTGTCGGAACTTTCTTTTCCTTTGGCTTTTGAATCACATATTCACCCAGTCCATGAATTTCAATATGCTGCTCTCTCGCCTGCTCTACCACCTCTTCTTCCTTCCACTTCACTTCCAGTTCTACCAATACATGCAGACCAGCATTATCACCGTAAATACGGCAGACCCAGTCTTCCTGCTTTAAAAGACGCATAAAAGTATCATGCTTATTCTTATAGTTATTACGCATACGGTTCAGATGCCGTTCAAAATGCCCTTCTTCCATAAAATGGCACAATACTTCCTGACTGTTCCGCGGCACCGTACAGGCATAGAAACCACAGGAACTGTGGTACCGCTCCATCAGGGAATGGGGCAGTACCATAAAACTGATTCGAAGAGATGGTGCAATACTTTTTGAAAAAGTTCCTATATAAATCACATGTTCTCCGGTATCATTTCCCCACAAAGCCGGAATCGGCTTTCCTTTATAACGGAACTCACTATCGTGGTCATCTTCTATGATATAACGTTCTTCTCCTTCAGACGCCCACTGTAAAAGTTCCAGCCTTCTTCGCAGCGGCATGACATTTCCCAACGGGAACTGATGGGATGGCATGACATAAACCATATCCGGATTTTCTTCCCGGATAGCCTCCATACAAATTCCATCTTCATCAATTTCTTCTGCCAACACCCGATATCCCATATTACAGAAAGTATAATAGGCCTGCAAATAAGTATAATTCTCCATTGCCACTTTCTTATCCCGCCCCATAATCTGAGCTAACAATAACAGAAGATACTCATTACCAGCACCAAGAAGAATCTGTTTTTCATCGCAGACTACCCCTCTCGCCTGATAGAGATAGCGGCTGATTGCCGTTCTAAGATTCAGTTCTCCCTTTGGATTTCCCGAAAGCAATAAATCCGGGTTATCCTCCGGCACTACACTCTTATGCATCCGATACCATATTCCATAGGGAAAATGCTTCCGGTCAATCTCATATGGAGAAAAACTGATTTCATACTGCTTTTTCTGCCGCTCCATGAGTCTTCCCTCTTCTGGCTTTTCCTGTCCACGGCTCAGCTGATACAGCATGCTGATATCGCATACAAAATAGCCTGCACAGGGTTTGGGTTCAATATAACCCTCTGCCGTAAGCTGTTCATATGCCAGTTCCACAGTACTCCTGCTGATTTGCAGATTTTTGGCCATAAAACGAGTAGACGGTAATTTTTCCCCCGGGGAAATCTTACCGTCTGCTATATCCTTACGAATATATTCGTAAATCTGCTCATAAAGTGCGTGTGGAGAATCCGGCTGTAAATCAATCCATAATTCCTTCATCCCGTTATCCACCTATCGGTTTTTCTTAAGCTCTTTTAAAATAATTTCTTTTAATTCCAAGGATTTATCCTTAATCTTACGATTTGCACTTGCGGAACTCAAAACACGGCTTAAGCATTTTGATGTTACATCATACTGCTTATAATGGAATGCCATATTTGCAAGAAGATAATCCATAGTACTCTGATCCATTCCACAAATCGGGAACATCTCTGTACTTACTGCCTTCATCATGCCATCATAGGCCTCTTTATAGAAAGATTCCTCTTCCTGTCTGCAGGCTGCTGCCTCTTCTTTTTTACCGGCAGTCTCTAATTCCTCTGCTTTGGTGCGAAGCAACCATGCAAGAATCAGACAGTTATATGCTTTTTCACTGGTTCTCGCTTTCTTTACCATCGAATTAAACAAGGATAACTTATGCATTTCAATTGCCTTATCATAATCCCATGTTGCATCGTTAGATGGTGCCTGCGGATGAAAATTCCGGCTAATCTGTTCCTTAATCAATTTAATCTGACCCATGGTAATATGTTCAAAATAACGATTCAGTGAAGTATATCCGCAATTCGGGCAGGATGCCACATCATATTTCAAAGAATCCACATACTGCTGTCTCGGTCTCAAATCTGCATCCGGCTCCAATCGCTTCACCTTACCGGCTTTTACCATTTTCGTCTTAAATTCTTTATCACATACCGGGCAGCGCACGGTCTTATCTAAAAGGAAATCCTCTTCCTTTGGCTGTACTACGGCTGTTTCTACTTTTTCTTTTGTTTTCTTTTCTGCTGCTTTCTCATCGGCATAAAGGTCTGTACTGTCAGTTGCCTTTATTCCGAATTTTTCCAATCCAGAAAATAAATTCATATCTATTCCTCCGCTCTACTGCTGAGCTGGCAGTTTATAAGAACTCTTTAGTGAAACGATGCGGTTAAATACCAGTGCATCTTCTTTTGAATCTTTCGCGTCTACACAGAAATATCCCTGTCGTACAAACTGGAAGCTGTCATATCCTTTTGCATCTGCAAGACCTGGCTCTACATAGCACTCTTTTAATACGGTAAGAGAATTCGGATTTAAGTTCAGGCTTCCGTCTTCGTTATATACGCCCAACTCTTCGTCCACAATATTCTCGTATAATCTTACTTCTGCTTTCACTGCGGTTGGTGCTGCTACCCAGTGAATGGTTCCTTTTACCTTTCTTCCATCCGGGCTGTTTCCGCCTCTGGATTCCGGGTCATAGGTACAGTGAATCTCTGTCACTTTTCCGTTTTCGTCTTTTACAAAGCTGTTGCATTTCACAAAATATGCATGCATCAGACGCACTTCGTTACCTGGGAACATACGGAAATATTTTCTCGGCGGTTCTTCCATGAAATCTTCTCTGTCAATGTAAAGTTCTCTTGCAAACGGAACCTTACGGCTGCCTAGAGCTTCATTTTCCATATTATTGACCACATCAAAGTATTCTATCTGATCTTCCGGATAATTGTCAATAATAACCTTAATTGGATCTAATACTGCCATCACGCGGGAACGTTTTAATTTCAAATCCTCACGGATACAATATTCTAACATTGCATAATCTACCGAACTGTTTGCCTTGGAAACGCCGCACAGCTCTACAAACATTTTAATAGACTCCGGTGTAAAGCCTCTTCTTCTCAAAGCGGCAATGGATACCAGACGCGGGTCATCCCATCCATCTACAATATGCTCCTCTACCAGCTTCTTAATGTAACGCTTACCGGTTACCACATTGGTAAGATATAATTTTGCAAACTCAATCTGCTTTGGTGGATTCTCATACTCTAACTCACGGACAACCCAGTCATATAAAGGTCTGTGGTCTTCGAATTCCAGCGTACAGATAGAATGTGTAATTCCTTCAATGGCATCCTCGATTGGATGTGCAAAATCATACATCGGATAAATGCACCATTTATCCCCTGTATTCTGATGAGTCATATGTGCCACACGGTAAATAACCGGGTCACGCATATTCATATTTGGAGAAGCCATATCAATTCTGGCACGCAATACCTTCTCACCGTCTGCATACCTGCCATCTTTCATTGCTTCAAACAGTTCTAAGTTCTCTTCTACACTTCTACCGGCTGACGGATCTTCTTTTCCCGGCTCCTTTAAGGTTCCGCGGTACTCGCGCATCTCTTCTGCGCTTAAGTCAGAAACATATGCTTTCCCTTTCTTAATTAGTTTTACAGCTGCTTCATACATCTGGTCAAAATAATTGGATGCGAAAAACAATCTGTCGCCCCAATCCGCACCCAGCCATTTAATATCCTCTTTGATTGACTCTACGAATTCGCTTCGCTCTTTGGTCGGATTGGTATCGTCAAAACGCATATTAAATAAGCCGTTATACTCCTGTGCAAGTCCATAATTTAAAAGAATAGATTTGGCATGTCCGATATGCAAATAGCCATTTGGCTCCGGTGGAAATCTGGTATGCACCGTTTTGCAATGTCCTTCTGCTAAATCTTTGTCGATAATCTGCTCAATAAAATTCTTGGAGACAGCTTCGTTTTCCATTTTGTCTTCCTCCTGGGTTCGTTTCTTCACTAATATATCTATTATAAAGTCAAACGTCCGCTAAATCAATAACGATTTTTGGAGTTCCGTCAAAATGTTGTCCGGTCGCGTTTTCCTTTTCTAGCTGTGCTTAATATGCTGATGAGTAAACAGATGATCCTGACAATATTCGTAATTGCCATCGCACTTGGAGCAGAAACGGAATTCCAGGTTTGGATCATCCAGCTCGGTTCTTCCACAGACTGCACATTTATGCTTTGTCACCATGCTGCCTCTCCTCGGCTCCCGCATCTGAGCCTTAAATACCTGCTTCCGGTGAATTTCCTTCGGGGATACCCTTCTGTAATTTCTGGTAGACAGGAAGAAAATCAGGAAGTTTAAAATAGACATAATGATAGCAATTCTTCCGCCCCAGCTGGTTAAAATCAGATTAATTGCAATCAGTACTGCATATACCACTGCCATCCACTTCATTTTTACCGGAATAATAAAGAACAGTAAAATCTGCATTTCCGGATACATGACCGCAAAGGCAAGGAATATGGTCAGATTGATATAATTCGTAGTGAAAGTAAGGCTTGAAATCAATGAAATTGTTTCTAAGCTTCCTGTTCCGGCTGCTGCATATATTCCATATAAAATAAACGCTCCGATTACGGTAAATAACATTCCGCCGAAAATATAAACATTAAAACGGAACGTGCCCCAGCTCCGTTCCAGTGCAGAACCAAGCTGATAATAAAGAAGCGCCATAATCAGCAGTGAGAATACTCTGGTGTCTGTCGGCATCAGAATCCAGGTAATCAGTCTCCATACCTGTCCATGCAGAATATGATAAGGGCTTAAGGTCAGCATCAACATAAAGTTCGGATTTACCGTATAAATCACAAATCCGATGCAATATGCTGCAATCAGATAAATCATCAGATTCGGGATGGCGTATTTTCCAATTTTACGCTCCATTTTATTCAAAAAATTCATATTACACCTCATATTTCATAAATTAGTTTATTGCAATCTGTCTACTATTATAGAAGTATCCCCAAAGATTTGTCAACGACACTGGGATTTCTTCATAAAAATTTCAGATTCCCCACTATTTCTAAACAATCCATAAATTCTTTTATTAGGAATTGTTTTTTGAAAAATACTGTCGTATAATGGATTTTGTTTTGGAATTTATGAAACACATTATTAATATGAAGTAACAGACTAATACAGGGTGATTATTATGGAAAACAAAAATCTTAACAAACTGGGAATAGACATCGGTTCCACAACCGTTAAAATTGCTGTTCTTGGAAAAAATAACGAGCTGCTGTTTGCAGATTACGAAAGACATTTTGCCAATATCCGTGAAACCTTAACGGATTTATTAAAAAAGGCATTTGATAAGCTTGGGAATTTAAAGCTGGCACCGATGATTACCGGTTCCGGCGGACTTACCCTTGCCAAACATCTTGGCATTCCGTTTGTGCAGGAGGTTATTTCCGTATCTACTGCCTTACAGGACTATGCGCCACAGACTGACGTTGCCATTGAGCTTGGTGGCGAGGATGCCAAAATTATTTATTTTGAAGGTGGTAATGTGGAGCAGCGTATGAATGGTATCTGTGCCGGTGGTACCGGTTCCTTTATTGACCAGATGGCATCTTTGATCCAGACAGATGCATCCGGTCTGAATGAGTATGCCAAAAATTATGATGCCATCTATCCGATTGCTGCACGATGCGGTGTATTTGCAAAAACCGATATCCAGCCATTGATTAATGAAGGTGCTACCAGAGAGGACTTATCTGCTTCTATTTTCCAGGCAGTCGTAAACCAGACCATCAGTGGTCTTGCCTGTGGAAAACCAATCCGTGGTCACGTTGCTTTCTTAGGTGGACCACTGCACTTCCTTTCTGAATTAAAGGAAGCTTTCATCCGTACCTTAAAACTGGATGATGAACACATTATTGCACCGGAAAATTCCCATCTGTTTGCAGCCATTGGTTCTGCATTAAATTATAAAGAAGATGTCACTTACGATTTATCCGATATTTTAGACAAATTGTCTTCTGATATTAAAATGGAATTTGAAGTTGCCCGTATGGAGCCTCTTTTTGCAACCCAGGCTGACTATGACGCCTTTACTGCCCGTCATAACGGACACAATGTAAAGACAGCGGACCTTTCTACTTACAAAGGAAACTGCTATCTTGGAATTGATGCCGGTTCCACCACAACCAAAATTGCACTGGCAGGAGAAGACGGTTCTCTTCTCTATTCTTTCTATAGCAGCAACAACGGAAGTCCTCTGGCTACTGCAATCAAATCCATCAAGGAAATCTATTCCTTATTACCGGCGGATGCACATATTGTACACTCCTGCTCCACCGGTTATGGAGAGGCTTTATTAAAAGCTGCCCTTATGTTGGATGACGGTGAGGTAGAAACCGTTGCCCACTACTATGCAGCGGCATTCTTTGACCCGGATGTAGACTGTATCTTAGACATCGGTGGTCAGGATATGAAATGCATCAAGATTAAGAACCAGACCGTTGACAGTGTTCAGTTAAATGAAGCCTGCTCTTCCGGATGCGGTTCCTTTATCGAGACTTTTGCAAAATCATTAAATTACAGTGTGCAGGATTTTGCCAAAGAAGCTTTATTTGCTGAAAACCCGATTGACCTTGGAACCCGTTGTACCGTATTTATGAATTCCAAGGTAAAACAGGCTCAGAAGGAGGGTGCAAGCGTTGCTGATATTTCCGCCGGTCTTGCTTATTCCGTTATCAAGAATGCTCTTTTCAAGGTTATCAAGCTTTCCGATGCAAAGGATTTAGGTGAGCATATCGTAGTTCAGGGTGGAACCTTCTACAATGATGCGGTACTCCGGAGTTTTGAAAAAATTTCCGGCTGTGAAGCAGTAAGACCTGATATTGCAGGAATCATGGGTGCTTTTGGTGCTGCTTTAATTGCAAGGGAGCGTCATGAGGAAGGTTACCAGACTTCCATGCTTTCCATTGATGAAATCAATGCACTGACCTTTGATACCAAGCTGACCCGCTGTCAGGGATGTACCAACCACTGTCTTTTAACCATCAACCGTTTCTCCGGCAACCGTTCCTACATTACCGGTAACCGTTGTGAACGTGGACTTGGCAAAGAAAAGAATAAAGAAAATATTCCAAACCTTTTTGAATATAAGAATGAACGGCTTTTTGCTTATCCTCCACTGAAGAAAGAAGAAGCCACCCGCGGAACCGTAGGACTTCCGAGAGTATTAAATATGTATGAGAATTACCCATTCTGGGCAACCTTCTTTGCAGCTTTAAAATTTGAAGTAGTACTCTCTCCACAGTCAACCAGAAAGATTTACGAGCTGGGTATTGATTCCATTCCAAGCGAGTCCGAATGTTATCCGGCCAAGCTTGCCCACGGTCATGTATCCTGGCTGATTCAGCATCAGGTAGATTTCATTTTCTACCCATGTATTCCTTATGAAAGAAATGAATTCCCGGATTCTAACAATCACTACAACTGCCCGATTGTTACATCCTATGCCGAAAATATCAAGAATAATGTAGATGAAATTACTTCAGGTCAGGTTCGTTTCTTAAATCCGTTTATGGCATTTACTAACCTTGACGTTCTGACCGAGCAGTTAGTACATACCTTTACCGAAGAGTTCTCCATTCCGGCAGAAGAAATCAAAGCTGCCGCGAAAACTGCATGGCAGGAGCTTTCCAATGCCAGAGAGGATATCAAGCACAAAGGAGAAGAAACTTTAGCATATTTAAAAGAGACTGGAAAACGTGGTATTGTACTTGCCGGCCGTCCATATCATGTGGATCCGGAAATCAACCATGGTATTCCGGAACTGATTAATTCCTATGGTCTAGCTGTACTTACAGAGGATTCCGTAGCACATCTCCATGAAGTAGAACGTCCGCTTATTGTTATGGACCAGTGGATGTACCACTCCAGACTGTATGCTGCAGCAAACTTTGTAAAGACACAGGATAATCTTGATTTAATCCAGTTGAATTCCTTCGGTTGTGGATTAGATGCCGTTACAACAGACTGCGTCAATGACATTTTAAGCAAATCAGGCAAGATTTATACCTGCCTGAAAATCGATGAGGTAAATAACTTAGGTGCCGCAAGAATCCGTATCCGTTCTCTTCTTGCTGCTATCCGTGTCAAAGAAAAACGTCAGGAAAAACGTACCATCGTTCCCGCTAACTTTAACCGTGTAGTATTTACCGAAGAGATGCGTGACAGTTACACAATTCTCTGTCCGCAGATGTCACCGATTCATTTCGAACTCTTAGAGCCTGCTTTCCAGGCTGCCGGATATCATCTGGTTGTACTTGACAATGATAACCGTGACTCTGTAGATGTAGGATTAAAATATGTAAATAATGATGCCTGCTACCCTTCCCTTATGGTTGTCGGTCAGATTATGAGTGCTGTTATGTCCGGAAAATATGATATGACAAAGACTGCTATTTTAATCTCCCAGACCGGTGGTGGATGTCGTGCCAGCAACTATATCGGTTTCATCCGCCGTGCCTTGGAAAAAGCCGGTTATAAAGACGTTCCGGTTATTTCCATCAACTTAAGCGGCTTAGAGAAGAACCCAGGCTTTAAATTTACACCACAGCTTATCCAGCACGGTCTTTATGCCCTGGAGTTTGGCGATATTTTCATGCGCTGTCTCTACCGCACCAGACCTTATGAGGAAGTACCTGGTTCTGCCAATGCACTTCATGAGAAATGGAAGGAACGTGTCATTGCATTTATTTCCAGAAAGGGCTTTGTCTCCCACCGGAAATACAAGAAGATGTGCCGTGAAATCATCCGTGATTTCGACCGTCTTCCGATGAAAGACATTAAGAAACCTAAGGTTGGTGTCGTTGGTGAGATTCTGGTTAAATTCCTTCCAGCCGCAAATAATTATCTGGTAGACTTACTGGAGTCCGAAGGTGCTGAGGCTGTTGTTCCTGACCTTACCGACTTCCTGCTCTACTGCTTCTATAACCAGAACTTTAAAGCAGAACACCTTGGCATGAGCCGGAAATCCGCAAGAGTCTCAAACCTCGGTATCAGATTTTTCGAATGGCTCCGTTCCGCTGCCCGTGACGAATTTGAAAAGAGTGAACACTTTGATCCACCTGCCCACATTGAAACACTGGCAAAATATGCTTCTGAGATTGTATCCCAGGGTAACCAGACCGGTGAAGGCTGGTTCTTAACCGGTGAAATGTTAGAGCTGATTCATACCGGAACCAATAATATCGTATGTACACAACCATTTGCCTGTCTGCCAAACCATGTGGTTGGTAAAGGTGTTATCAAGAAACTGCGTCACCAGTACCCTCTTTCTAACATCGTGGCTATCGACTATGACCCGGGTGCCAGTGAAGTAAACCAGTTGAACCGTATCAAACTGATGCTCTCTACTGCCAACAAGAACCTTGCAAAGGATTGATTCTTTTATGCAAACAATGACGATTATTGTACCCTGCTATAACGAAGAAGAAGCACTTCCGTATTTTTACGAAGAGATCTCAAAAATCAGACAACAGCTTACAGAGATTTCTCTTAAGCTGCTGTTTATCAATGATGGCTCAACGGACAATACCCTTGCCATTCTAAAAAAACTTGCTTCTTCCGATAACAGTGTATATTATATTTCCTTTTCCCGTAATTTTGGAAAAGAAGCGGCTATTTATGCCGGTCTGAAAAATTCAACCAGTGATTATACTGCCATTATGGATGCAGATTTACAGGATCCGCCTTCCCTGCTTCCTTCGATGCTTCATGCCATCCTGGAAGAAGGCTATGATTCGGTTGCCACACGACGGGTAAACCGCAAAGGAGAACCGCCTGTCCGCTCTTTCTTTGCCCGGATGTTCTATAAGCTTATCCGCAAAATGTCCGATACAGATATCGTAGATGGTGCCAGAGATTTCCGGTTGATGAACCGTCCTTTTGTTGATGCGTTGTTAGAATTAAATGAATACAACCGCTTTTCCAAGGGGTTATTTGGCTGGGTCGGTTTCCGTACCAAATGGATTGAATTTGAAAATACAGAGCGGATTGCCGGAGAAACCAAATGGTCTTTCTTCCAGCTGGTCCGCTACTCCTTAGACGGAATGATATCCTTCTCCACAGCTCCGTTGAAGCTTGCATCCTTTACCGGAATGTTTATGTGTATCATTTCCTTCCTTGCCATTATCTTTATTATTATAAGGCAGCTTTTATTCGGTGGCTCCGCTTTCGGCTGGCCGTCCATGGCATGTATCGTTATCTTTATCGGAGGTATCCAGCTTCTGTGCATCGGAATCTTAGGTTCCTACCTTTCCCGCACTTATATGGAGGTCAAAAAACGGCCTATTTATATCTTCCAGGAAAGCAATTTAAGCCCAGATAAAGCTGTTAAATCTGAATGAAAAAATGATTAAAAAGAAAGTTTATAAACTTTTAAGAAATCCGCAACGTCCAATAAATACTGGTGTTGCGGATTTTTGTTAGCACTCTTTTTTAAAGAGTGCTAATTTTCTATTGACTTTTAAATTTGCAAAGTATAATATTTCTATTAGGATTTGTAGTCTGACACTACAAAATAAAACAAGAAATTATATAGAGAAAGAAAAGGAGTGTTTTAAATGAGTAATAAACATGGAAATTTATCAATTAGCAGCGATAACATTTTTCCGATTATAAAGAAATGGATGTATTCCGATCATGATATTTTCTATCGTGAACTGATTTCCAATGGCTGTGATGCCATTACCAAATTAAAGAAGCTGGAAATGATGGGCGAATATACCCTTCCAGCCGATTATAAGCCTGAAATCCACGTTATTGTCAACCCGGACGACAAAACCCTTACCTTCATCGATAACGGTCTTGGAATGACCGCTGATGAGGTAGAAGAATATATCAACCAGATTGCATTCTCCGGTGCTACCGATTTTCTGGAGAAATACAAAGATAAAGCCAACGAAGACCAGATTATCGGTCATTTCGGACTGGGCTTCTATTCCGCTTTCATGGTTGCAGATGAGGTTCACATTGATACCCTTTCTTATAAAGATGGTGCTACTGCTGTTCACTGGGAATGCGATGGCGGTACAGAATTTGATATGAAAGACAGTGACCGTACCGAAGTCGGCACCAAAATTACTCTTTTCTTAAATGAAGATTCTTTGGAATTTGCCAACGAATATCGTGCAAGAGAAGTCATTGAGAAGTACTGCTCTTTCATGCCGGTACCAATCTATCTGACCAAGGCAAATGCCGAGCCACAGTATGAGACCATCCAACCGGAAGATAAATTAGATACCGATACTGTCATTGAAACAATCGTGGAAGAAGCAAAGACAGAAGAAAAAGAAAATGAAAATGGCGAAAAAGAAGTCGTAGAAGTATCTCCAAGAACCGAAAAGCTTAAGATTTTAAAACGTCCGGTTCCATTAAATGATACAAACCCACTTTGGACCAAGACCCCAAGCGAGTGCACTGATGAAGAATACAAAGCTTTCTACCGGAAAGTATTTATGGATTATAAAGAGCCTTTATTCTGGATTCACCTGAATATGGACTATCCATTTAACTTAAAAGGTATTCTGTACTTCCCGAAGATTAATACGGAATACGATTCCATCGAAGGAACTATTAAATTATATAATAACCAGGTATTTATCGCAGATAACATTAAGGAAGTGATTCCGGAATTCTTAATGCTCTTAAAGGGCGTGATTGACTGTCCTGACCTTCCGCTTAATGTTTCCCGTAGTGCTCTGCAGAACGATGGCTTTGTAAAGAAGATTTCCGATTACATCAGCAAAAAAGTTGCAGATAAATTAATCGGTATGTGCAAGACCGAAAAAGAAAGCTACGAAAAATACTGGGATGACATCAGCCCATTTATCAAATTCGGCTGCTTAAAAGATACCAAGTTCTGTGACAAGATGAATGATTACATTCTCTTTAAGAACTTAGATGATAAGTACCTTACTCTTCCGGAGCTTCTGAAAGAAGACGAAAAAGCAGATGAAAATACGGAAGGAAGTACCGAAGATACCGCTTCTGACAATGCTTCTGATGCTGATAAGACCGCTGATACTGCTTCTGACTCAGAAGAAAAGGACGAAAGAAAACCGATTTACTATGTTACCGATCCGGTTCAGCAGGGACAGTATATCAAGATGTTCAAGGAACAGGGCATGGATGCAGTTATCTTAAATCACAATATCGATACCTCCTTCATCAGCCAGTTAGAGCAGCGTAATGAGAAATTCAAATTCATGCGAATCGATGCAGACCTTACCGATTCCCTGAAAGAAGAAAATGCTGAAGAGACTAAAGAGACTGAAGAAACACTGTCCAAAGTATTCAAGGATACTTTAAAGAATGATAAGCTTACGATTAAAGCTGCCAAACTGAAAAATGCCGACATTGCTTCTGTTATTACTCTCTCCGAGGAAGGCAGACGTATGCAGGATATGATGAAAATGTATGCCATGAATGGCATGGGCGGTATGGATACTTCCATGTTTGCGGCAGACCAGACACTGACCTTAAATACCAGTCATCCTCTGGTCCAGTACATCTTAAATCACAAAGATTCCGAGCATGTACCAATGTTCTGTCAGCAGCTTTACGATTTAGCTGTTTTAAGCAACCAGCCATTATCCGTAGATGCTATGACAAAATTCATCCAGCGTAGCAACGATATCATGATGCTGCTGGCAAAATAAAAGTTCAAGAAAAACTACCAAAAGGGAATCTGATTTTCATCAGATTCCCTTTTATAGTTGCCAGCGGCAGATTCTGTAGATTTTCTCTACTATTGTTCTACTCTTCTAACTGATAATACTTATCCAGCACTTCAAAAAAACTGTTGGTGGTTATGGTTCCGTCTGTTTTCAGTTCCAGTTCATCCCAGACTTTTTCATTGAGGCTTGAAGATAAATCTGCCACAAAAGCGTCATATTCGTCATTAAATGCTTCTTTCTCACGCTTTTTAACAATCTTATCCTTATTTGCATCCGTCAGCTCCTGATTGAATTTATTGATGCACTTGATAAAATAATAACCATCCTCTGTCGCAATGCTTCCTGATATTTCATCATCATTTAAGTTAAATGCAATATCCTCTACTTCCTTTGGCATCTCATCTCTTCCAAAGGTAATATCAATCTGGGCCGCCTCATTATAATCTGCTGCTACTGTCCGGAAATCCTCTCCATTTGCCAGTCTGGATGCCACCTCTCCTGCACGGCTCTGATCCTTTACATAAATCTGCTGTGCTTCCATGACCCTTGCTTCATCATCACTGACTTCCTCATTGACACCGGTTGTTAAAGATGTATACACCTTGCTTGCCAGTGCATAATTCTCATAGAGTTTCTCTATGGTTGCCTCACTGACATCCATATAACTTTTTTCCTCTTCATTCAATGACTCATAATATTCTTTTGCAGCCAGCTTCAGATTGGTCTTTTCCTCTTTACTTAAAGTAATTTCCTTCTGCTCTGCCAGCTGGTCCATACAGATTACCCGGGTCATTTCCGATAATGTAACGTCCTTCACATACTGCTCTAAATCATCGGTCTGATACTGCTGTTCCCACAAATCGATTCCATAGACATTTCCATATAGATTCTGGTAGTTACAAAGATATACCTTGGCTTCTGCCAAAGATACCTTTTCATGCTCTATCTTAAAAACTTCATTAGCAGATAAGCCTGTTGTAAATACAATGTCAGTTTTTCCAAGACTGCATCCACCAAGCAATACAGAAATGCTTAAGACCACTGCGGCAATTTTACTCTTTCGTCCCATGAATTTTCTTCCTTTTCTTATTCGAAAACCAATTCTTTGGTATGTTTTTATGCTTCAAGACTCTTTAATATACTTCTTGCCACGCTGATTCCGTTTGCAGATGCCTGCTGTAATCCTCTGGTTACGCTTGCACCATCACCGATGGCACGCAGACCTTTAATGCTGGTTTCAAAATCTTTGCTGACAACAACTTTATTGGAATAGAATTTTACTTCTACACCATAAAGTAATGTTTCATCACTGGCAATACCAGGTGTAACCTTATCCAATGCCTCTAACATTTCTTCGATATCTACCATAATACGATGTGGGAATACCAGTGATAAATCTCCCGGCACTGCATCCTTTAGGGTTGGAATCAGATTGTTTCTTGCCAGACGTTCCTCTGTAGTTCTTCTGCCCCGCTTAAAATCACCAAATGTCTGTACTAAAATTTTGCCATCACAAAGCATATTGGAAAGCTGTGCAATCTGTTTACCATACTCAATCGGAGTCTTAAATGGCTTGGTAAAGTTCTTGGATACCAGCAATGCAAAGTTGGTATTATTTGTTTTCATATCTTTCGACTTGTAAGCATGTCCATTTACAACCGCAAGTCCGTCATCATAATATTCGGTTGCTACTTCCCCGGATGGATTGGTACAGAAAGTACGCACTTTATCGTCAAAGGTAGGTGTATGATAAACCAGTTTTGCTTCATAAAGGTTTGTATTTAAGAAATCCATAACCTCATCACGCACTTCCACACGGACACCGATATCAACCGTACCTACCCTGGTTTCAATCTCTTTTTCCTTACAGATATGTGAGAACCAGTCTGCGCCTTCACGTCCTACTGCGGAAATGATTTCTTTCGCATAATATGTATCTCCCTTTTCTGTTACAACACCGGTTACGGCATTATCTTCTACCAGAATATCTGCTACCATGGTATTAAAGAGAATCTCCACACCAAGGTCTAACAAATGCTTCTGCAGACGTGCATAAATCTTATATCCTTCTTCTGTTCCAAGATGACGAATCGGACACTCGATTAATTTTAAGTTGGCATTGATTGCTTTTCTACGAATCTCGCGGATTTCTTTTTCTTTATCCACACCATAGACATTGGTGTCTGCACCGAATTTCAGATAAATATCATCCGATTCTTTAATTAAGGATAATGCTTCTTCATATCCTAAGATTTCCGGCAAATTTCCACCTACATCCGGTGATAATGATAATTTACCATCAGAGAATGCACCTGCTCCGGCAAATCCTGTTGTAATTGAACACGGCTGACATCCTACACAGACCTTTGTCTTACGCTTCGGACACTGGCGTTTCTCAATGCTTCTTCCCTTTTCTATCATGAGGACCTTTAAATCCGGTCTTTTTTCCTTTAGTTCATAGGCGCAGAAAATTCCGGACGGACCTGCACCGATAATGATTACATCATAGTTATTGCTCATATTTAATACCCCTTTCGTTTACGCTTCTACCACCAGATATCTGCCATCTGGCAGTGAAAATACTTCTTCTGCTTCTTCAATTTCATGATTACTCATTCCGGATACATCCGCACCGCTTTCGTCTAAGAACTGTTTTACTTCTTTGATGCTGTCACAGATAACCGCCATACAGTCCTCTAAAAACGCTTCTGCCTCTTCTAAACTGTCTGCCACATTTTCATCAAATAACTGTGACTGATGCTCCAAAAAGTAATTCAGACATACCTCATCGTATTCCATTTATTCTTTCCTCCTGTTTTAAGAAAATTTATACACATCAATACCTAATTGTTTTAATTCCTGATAAATCCGGGCAATCGGCAGACCTACTACATTGTTGTAATCACCTTCGATTTTTTCGATAAATGCTGCTGCTTTTCCCTGAATTCCATATGCACCTGCTTTATCCATCGGTTCCCCGGTATCTATATAACGGTTCAGTTCATCATCTGTAACCGGATACATGGTTACTTTCGTACATTCATAAAAACTGTATTGTACTTTCTTTCCATCCTCCCGCATCCAAAGTGACACTCCGGTATAGACTTCATGGGTACTGCCGGAAAGTCCCTTTAACATTGTAAATGCATCCTCCCGGTTCTTCGGTTTACCCAGCACTTTGCCATCCTTTACCACGACGGTATCTGCTCCGATTACCAGACTGTCCTGTTCTCCTACTTTGGCTTCTATCATCTTCTCATAAATCTCTCCCGCTTTCTGCTTCGCCAGATTCATGACAATCTCAGAAGGCGTATCTCCCACCTGCTTTTCTTCTCCCTGTGCCGGAAATACCAGAAAGGTAAGTCCAAGCTGCTCTAAAAGTTCTTTTCTTCGTGGGGAAGCTGATGCTAAAATTATTTTCACGTTTTTTCTCCTTGTGTTCCAGTATATTATAAGTGAGTGGATGAAACGGTTAATAGAAAAGTTTTTACGTCTAAAGGCATTTGCTTTAACCTTTGAAATGCCGAAGTTCTAAGGCATATGTTTTCCTTTTTTCTATAAATACAGTCTTTCCAATGTTTGACAGACACATTGCACGGTTCGCTGCCTGCGGATACATGAATAGGCTTGTTAGGGGCACTTAGAATTTCGTCTGCAACCAGGCAACGCTGGTACAGGGATGTACCAGCGAGGCACAGATGAACACGGATGTGAATTTGTGCCGGTTGCCAGACGAAGTTCATATATTAGCCGAAATTCTTAGTGCCCCTTACAGGCGTATGCGGTATCCGCAGACAACGGACAGTGCGACGTGTCAGTCCAAGCAACGGAAAGACAGTTTATCATCAAGGAAAACATACGCCTAAGAACTGCTGGTATTTCAAAGAAACTAAAACAAATGCTCTTCATACGCAAAAACTTTTCCTATTAACACTTTCCCTCCCATCACTTATGACACCTTATACTTCAATTGCCTGATTCAGCCGGAAGGAATAAAGATACTTCTCCTTCACCGGCAGCAGAAATATCCGTTCTAACGCTTCTGCATATAAATCCAGCTGTTCTTTATACATATCCCGCAGCCTTGTGGCACTATCTACCCGGTCTGTCTTATAATCAAGCAGTACGATTCCATCTTCTTCCACCCAGAAAACATCTATGATTCCCTGGATTAAAACCATCTCTTCTTCCATCTCATGATTTCCCATGACAAACGGCTTCTCGCGGAACAAATCATCCCGCATTGCAGCTGCTTTCATACGGGGTGCAAGCTGCGATTTTAAGAATAATTCCACGGATGGTATACGGATTAATTTTTGCATATCCTCAGATACTTTACCCATTTGTACCAGTCCTGTCAACTGCTTTTTTATATTCTCTGCAAATTCATCGGAACAATCCGGCATTTTCGTAAAATCATAGCATTCCATCAGGCGATGCATTGCTGTTCCACGCAGTGCTCCCTGATTTACCTCTGCTTTTCCTTCCATAAATGCCGGGACATATGGGGTAGATACTTCTTCTAAGAATTTCGGTGTAACATCCTCTTCTTCCTTTGCTGCAAGCTCCCTCATTGCCCGGTGTTTTAATTCCGATACAGAATATTTTGTCACCAGATGAATGGCATCCGGGTGCGGATACTGATAGGATAATTGTTCCTTTATCTTTTCATACAGAGTATCCGAAACTTCCTCCGCCTGCTGCACACGCTGCCTCAATGACACATGTTCTGTTATCTGATGCGTCGCCTCGTCCTCTAACATGCTCCATGGTGTCACATAGGAAACCTTGTCCCAGCTGCCACTGGCGGCTGCCGCCGGAAGAATCCACTCCAAGAAAGTCTTTGCTTCTGCCCGCTCCTTAAAATTAAGTGCTTTTCGGTTACTTCCGCAATAAATTTCTCTTATCTGCTGCAGCATTTCTTCATCCTTGATGCAGCCCGTTATAATCAATTTTTCTTTGGCTCTTGTAAATGCCACATATAAGACACGAAGCTCCTCACCGAGACTTTCTAATTCTGTCTGCCTCGCAATTACCTTCTTAAAAAATGCAGGTACTTTTATCCGCCGGTCTTCCTCAATAATATCAAGTCCAACACCAAGGTTCGGATGCAGAATCATCTTGCTGCGGCTATCCTGCTTATTAAAAGATTTGCCCATTCCACTGACAAAGCAGACCGGAAATTCCAGTCCCTTACTCTTGTGTATACTCATTATATTTACTGCATCTTCATTTTCACCCACAAGTTCTGCTTCCCCAAAGTCCACATCATACTTCTGCAGCTCATCAATGTATCTTATAAAATGATAAAGTCCGCGATAACTGGTTTTCTCATAGGCAATAGCTTTCTCTGACAGCATATGAAGATTTGCAAGTCTCTGTCTGCCCGCCGGCAATGCCGATGCATATCTGGCATATCCCGTTTCCTTCAATACCTTCTGCAACAGTTCGTGCATTGGTATATCCATGGTCTGTCTACGAAGTTTTTTATATGTTTCGGAAAAACGTTTTAATTTTGCCCGCATGTCTTCATCCGCTGTTGATTCTTTTTCTGTCAGCTCTTCTTCCGCTTCCAAAAACATCTTTACACACTGATGATACGGCTTGTCCTCTGCCAGTAACCGGAGTCTTGCAAGCTGCTCATCGGAAAGACCTGCCATTGGGGATTTTAATACTGCTGCCAGTGGAATATCCTGTCTTGGATTATCTAATATCCTAAGATAATTTAATACCGTCCTGATTTCTAATGTGGAAAAATATCCGGTTCTTGAAACCGTATGTGCCGGAATTCCATTGGCATTTAAAACCTCTGCAAAAAGGTCCGCCCATTCACTTAAACTACGCAGTAAAATTACAATATCGCCATAGCGGACTTTCCGGAATTCTCCGGTTTCTTCGTCTACCACCTCTTCTTTGCCTACCATCTTCCGAATCCGGTCTGCAATTAATTTTGCTTCCAGTTCCTGTTTTGAAATCTGCTGTTTTGTTCCCTCTTCCAGTTCCTGTGTAGTTGTAAGAAGAATCTCACTGTCAAAAGCATCCTCTTTCTCGCCCGCCGGATAATCTGCACCACAATACAATGCCGCCTCATCGGTATAATCCACACCGCCAAGATTCCGTTTCATAATCTGATAGAAAATATCATTGGTAAAAGCAAGCACCGTATCTCTGCTTCGGAAGTTCTTATGCAGATCAATCCGCTGGCAGGGTGCATCTGTTGTCTCATAAGTATCAAACTTTTCCATAAAAAGCTCCGGTCTCGCCAGACGAAAACGATAAATACTCTGTTTTACATCTCCTACCATAAAAAGATTATTCTGTCCGACCACTTCTCTTGAAATTGCCCGGAGAATCGTCTCCTGCACATAGTTGCTGTCCTGATACTCATCAATCATAATTTCTTCATAGGCATTTTGAAATTCCTTTGCAGTCTCCGTTGGTTTCCCGGTCTCTTCCTCTACCAATATCTCTAATGCAAAATGCTCAAGGTCTGAGAAATCCACCAGATTCTTATCCTGCTTTCTTTCTGTGAAAGCATCGATAAAACGCTCCGTCACTTCAGCTAACGCTTCTGCTGATGGCTGCACCAGAGTGAGCTGTTCTAAGATTTCCTGAAAAGTAAGGGCAAAGCAGTCACTTTTTAACTTTCCGATTCCATCCTTAAGCTTCTTACGCTCTGTCTTTACCTGCTCCTGCTTTTCCGGACTTCCGATATAATCCTTTGCTCTTCCTAATGTTGCAAATTTACATTTTCCTAATTCTTCATAAAAATCCTGATAAGTACTGCAGGAAAGCAATTCCTCCATCCGCTCTACATCCTGCTCACAGGCTTCCTCATACATATAGGGGCCATCGACATCCTGACAAAGTTCATGATAATGCTCTGCCTGCTCTAAATAGCCCTTTACCATCTGCTTCCCATATTCTACCGTCATTTCAATAAAAGGCGCCTGCTCTAATTCCTGCTCTGTTTTTATCTCATAACAGCTTAACGCTTCCCGAAGCCACTGCTTCGGCCATGGATAACTCTGTGCATAGGAATAAAGTTTAAAAATCATATCCCGCACCGGTGCATCACTTCTACTGGTTCCATAACAGGAAATGAGATGCAAAAACCCCGGATTTTTTTCTTCATAACACTGTTCAAACAATCCGGTCATTACATCTTCCCGAAGAAGCTTTAACTCGCCTTCATCTCCAATACGGAAATTCGGCTCCAGACCGATTTCATGAAAATGATTCCGAAGCACATAAAGGCAGAAACTGTCTATGGTAGTAATCTGCGCATTCTGCACCAGTGCAGCCTGCTGCTGTAATCTCACATCGGAAGGATTCTCCTGCAATGCCTTTTCCAAGGCTTTTGCTACACGCTCTTTCATCTGGGCTGCCGCCGCATTGGTGAAGGTTACCACCAGAAGATGGTCAATGTCTACCGGATGCTTCTTATCCAATACCAGCTCTTTGATTCTCTCTACCAGTACGGCTGTCTTTCCGGAACCTGCTGCCGCAGACACTAAGATATTACGGTTTCTTAAATCAATGACCTGCTGCTGTTCTTTTGTCCATGTCATTCCCATTTCTTAAAAAACCTCCTTCATGCGTTCATAGATTTCCTCGGAAGATAATTCTTCCAACCGCCTTACTTCATATCCCGGAATTTTTTTATCAAATCCACAGACCGCAGCATATGGACAATAATCACAGCTGCTCCGGTTCTTTAAAAGATACGGATTCACCTCTGTATTTCCCTTTAAAATAGCATTTCCAGCTTCTGCAATCCGATAGCTGGCATAATCCGCAATCAGCCTAAATTCTTCCTTATCCACAGCCTTATCGCTCTTTCGCACCGTTCCGTCCTTATTTACAGAAATCGGAAGGACATTGGATTTACCGGAAAGTTCCACATCCATGGCACGGTAAATATCATCCTCTGTATTTACCACTCCATCCAGACGTAAATTTTCCAATATCTTTCTTCGAATCTCTTCTTCAGATTCACTACCGGTTCCTTCCACCATCGGATCATCAATATGATAGTAGAACATACCTGCCGGCACTACCTCTTTTGCCGGATTTTGCTTTGCAAATAATTCCATTGCTGCATTCATATAAACCACAAGCTGAAGCTTTAGTCCATGATACAGAGATAGCAGTTCAAAACCGGTATTACCGGATTTATAATCAATAATCTTTACATATAACTTATCTTTGTCTTCATAAGTATCAATACGGTCAATTCTTCCCTGGAGCCGCATATGCTCTTCTTCACTGAGTTTAAAATTCACTGCATTTAAATCATCCGTATAGGAAAATCCCACCTCAAACTGCGATGGTTCAAATTTTCCCTGACGGATCTGGCTGGTCAGTGCCCAGATGGTCCGTGCAAAAATCTTTTTCATCTTTGCTACCTGATAACGGTTTGCCGCTGTATCTGCCATGGCTGCATTTCCATTGGAAGCAATTGCTTCTTCCATTGCCCGCTCCATAAGCTGTTTTTGTGCTTCTTCTGTAATATCAAACCAGCTATAGGATGATTCTTTCAGATACCGGCTATAATTTTCCAATGCCTGATGATAGATATTCCCCATATCCGCCATACGAAATTCAAAGAGTTCCCGTTCCTGTAAACGCAGTCCATAAGTCAGGAAATGGGCACAGGCACAGGCTGCATACTGTTCCAACCGCGTAACACTGTTCTTTAACTCATTTCCATAAAGAGCCTTTGCCACAGCCCGGCTGATTGGCTCTGCATGATATTTAAGCTCTGCTGCATCAAGAATAGCTTTTACCTGCTCCCGATATGCCGGTTCCTCTTCATACCAGTGCAGCAAAGCCTGCCAGAGTACTTCCTTCTCATCATTCCATCCGGCATCTTCCTGATACAGTCCCTCTAACAGAAATGCCATGCTGCTCTCCGGTGTTACCAGTGTTTCATCAACCTGTTCTCCCGTTATCAGCTCTGCTTTTAACCCCGGGAACAGTCCCTCAATCATATGAATAAAATAGGACGGGCGCTTTGCACTTCCATCACTGCCTACCCTTGCATAGGTAAGATAAAGTTTTTTCGATGGCTTTGTCACTGCAAGATAAAGGTAAAAACGCTGGATAAAAACACGTTCCCTTGCTGTAGGAGCCAGTTCCATATGATTTTTCGCAAGTTCTTCTCTTTCCAGCTGGGAAATGATGCCGCCACGATTATCGGATTTTGGCACAATACCATCATTGACTCCCACGATAAACAATACTTTTATATCGTCAAGACGGGTTCTTTCGATATCACCAATCATCACGCAGTCATAGCCACCCGGAATCACGCCTATTTTGGCTGCTTCAAAGCCAGCCTCTAAGACCTTGGCATATTCGGATATGTCCATGACTTCATCACCCAGAAGCGTTGCCATCTTATCCAAAATATCCATTACGATGCGATAAATCTGTGCATATTCCTTTGCCTTGGCTAAGTCCTTCGCCTCTTTATACTGATTCTCCCGGTATTTTAACTGCTGCTCTATCTGTAAGGACACAATAAACTGATAGAGTGCTGTCGTGCATTCCCGTACGGTAGCACCTTTTTTACGAAATACAGCCGTCAATTCCAAAAATGGCTCCATTACACGGATCCGGAGTTCATTTAATGCTTCTAAATCTTCTTCCGTAACCTCATGGGTGGTATAAATAAATCTTGCCTCCCATTTTTTCTTTCCACGGATGCCTGCTGCCAGTACATAATTTTCCAGCAGGTCAATCTCATCCTCACTGATTTGTGATAATCCGCAGCGCAGATAACGGAACATTGCTTCCTCTGAAAAATTGTCCTCGATTACCTGCAAAAGAGACCGGACAAATTCCAAAAATGGATGCAGTAAAATATTTTTCGTTGTATCTAAGAAAAACGGAATACCAAACTCCTCCATAATCTGCGGCACATAGCTTCCATACTCTTCTATGGCACCGGAAATAATGGCAAAATCCCGGTAGCGGTATGCACCGGTATGCACCAGCCTTGCAATCTCTTCTGCTGCATACTGCAGTTCTCTTCTTGGATTTGGCAGGGATAAAATCTCTATGCCTTCTTTGATTTCTTTCTCATCCTTCTTTTCGTAGCTATGATGTCTGGTACGGAACAGATTCTGCTCTAAGAACCGTAGTACCGGTGCCTCCCGGAACCGGTCAGCTTTGGGATTCTTTAATACCACCGGCTCTGTTACATCAAAATGCTTCTCTTCCGCCATTTTCATTAGGCTGGCTACAGTCTTCTTACTCATGGCAAACAGCTCCTGCATATCATGATAGGAATAAATATCCTCTGCCGGGTCAATGGTTACTGTCACATATATATCTGATACAATTCCCATCAGGCGGTACAGCACGTTATTCTGAATCGGTGTAAATCCGGTAAATCCATCGAAAACCAGCACGGCATCCTGTAAAAGCTTTGATTCCTCTGCCATATCACAGAAGGCTTCTAAAACTTCTTCAGCAGTAATATACATCCCGGAAATTGCACTTCGAAAGCCTCGGTACATGGTCAGGATATCCTGCAGTTTATAGGAAAATGCCGGTGGCATATTCTGTTCTTCAATAAATGTTTCCAAAGTATCCGGATCGATATTATACTGTGTCAGCTCTGATATCAGGGACTTCACTTCACTAATATATCCCATCTTTTTCATATTTCCCTGCATGACGCATAAATCATCCATCCGCTCTTCGGCAACCTTACGCAATACAAGGTTTTTCCCGGTCTCTTCTAAAACTGCCATATTCGTCTTTCCTAATTCATCGAAAATACGATATGCCAGTCGCTGGAAGCTGACCACATCTATATTCATAATACTGTTTTTTTCCTGTAACCGAACAAGTTCACGCTGCGTCTGCATCGTGAACTGTTCCGGTACTACTACATAATAATTTTTCTTTAAATTCTTCTGAGCTTCTTTGACTGTTTTGCGGAATACATAGCCTGACTTTCCGCTTCCAGCACTGCCCAGCACAAATTGCAGTGCCATATCAGATTCCTCCTACTGATTCTCCTACCAAAAGTTCTCCATTGATAATCACACGCTCTACCAGCGTTGTCTTAGGCTGCTCGATTCTCTGTACCAGACGTTTTACGGCCTCTTCCCCAATCTTTCTGGTATTCTGCCGTATGGTTGTAATCTTTGGGCTCATCATCTGGGATACTTTTGTTCCATCAAAACCTGCAATAGAAATATCATCCGGTACTTTTAGTCCCATTTCATCAATTACATTAATCCCACCAATTAATGCTGTATCATCCGGGTAGAGAATACAGGTCGGCGGGTCAGGCAGATTTAAAAGTTCCCTGGTTGCCTTTGCCACAAGCCTGGTATCTAAATATTCTCCTTCCTTTAAGTAGTCATCCGGAACATTCAGATTAAAGCTCTCCATTGTCTGGAAAAAGCTGGTCAGACGATCTCTGGTAACAGCCGAATGTTTTTCCCCATAAATGTATGCAATTTTCCGGTGTCCCTTGGAATAAATATAACGTACCAGTTCATTCATCCCTTTTACATTATTAGAAGAAACAACCGTGCAGTTGTAATATACATAATCCACAGTAACAATCGGAATATTACTCTGCAAAAGTTCCTGTACCTCCGGTTCATCAAACCTGGCACACACAATTCCAACTCCGTCAAAATTCCGGTATTTGCAGTGTTCAAGATATGACATCTTATGATTCACATGCTCATTATTAATAAAAGTGATATCATAGCCTAATTCTTCCGCCTTTTCTTTAAATCCATTTAAGATGCCAGAGAAATATTCATGGGTAAGCCCTCTTCCGGCCTCCTCTTTAAAAAGTACTCCTAAGTTATAAGAACGGTTCGTCTTTAATGCCCTTGCTGCCGCATTCGGAAAATACCCCATCTCCTGTGCTGCTTCTTTAATCCGTATCCTGGTCTTCTCCCCAATATCACTATGTCCATTCAACGCTTTACTTACTGTTGCCGTTGAGACACCGCAACGCTTCGCCACGTCCTTTAATGAAACCATTTCTTTCCTCCTTTTTATCCCCGTATCCACTCATCTGCAGATACTATATTTCAATTCCGACTGCCTCTTTTGCCAGCCGGTCTGCTTCTTCATTTCCTTCTACCCCTGAGTGCCCTTTTACTTTTACAAAATGAAGCGTAATTTTATCCTTTATGCTCTGAATATAGTCATAATAAGCAATGGTTCCTTTCTTATTCCTCTTCCATGCTCCTGTTGCCCACATTTCAATGCCCATATAGTCATAATATATCGTAAGCTCTGTCAGTCCAAGCTCCACTGCCTTCTCAATGGCAGCCATACTTCCTAATACTTCTCCTGCCACATTACGCATGGAAGCCATTTCTTCTTCCGAGCCTGAGCCTTGCAGCACTTCTTTTTTCCCATCTGCCATCAGAAAGCCGCCATATCCGTATACCTTAGTTGCAATATTATAAGAGCCATCCACAAAGGCATAATTTTCCGGCTCTTTTTCTACTGTCTGCTGCTTCTGACTGATATATTCTTCTGCTGCTTCCTTCGTCGGAAAACTTTTAAACTCCGCTCCGGAAAAGCCAGCGGTCTGCTGCTTACATATATCCCAGTTCATATAAATACCCGGTTTCTTTCCTTTTCGGACTGCATAAAACTTTGCTGCCATTCTTCTTCCTCTTACTATCTTTTATTTCTGTGAATTTTCTTCTTTTCTTAACTTACATCATTAGTTCTATTTTACCATTTTTCCCTTCGAATGGCTAGGACAAGCTTAGGATTCGTAACGATATTTTCCCCAAAATGATTGTATACAGCGATTCCTCTGTTTATTTTCTTTTGCATCTTTTCTTCCTCGCTTACTCTATGTTGTCAGAAAACAAATCCCGGTAATCCTCCGGCATAAAGCGATGATAGATGATATGGCAGCCTTCGTCCTTAAAGCAATAATAATAAGAATCCTCTCCGCTTTCAAAATAAATGAGATGGTCAAAATCCTCTGTCTCAATTTTCTCAAAATGTATCTTCTCGCCGGTTCCTAAGAACAGCTTATGGATGTCCTCTATGGTGCAAGGATGTGTCTGCAGCAGAGCCACCAGCTTTTTAATAAAAGAATTTCCACTTCTTTTTTCATGCACATATTCTGCACCTTCTTCCGGCACTACAAAACAAAAGCGGTCCTTATTTCTGCTAATTTCTACTCTGCCAAGCCGTATTCCTGCTGCTTCATAAAATTCCTTTTCCAATTCTTCCGTTGATTTTCCGCTCACTTCTTCTCCCAGAAAATGCTTTAATGAACTCAAAGGATAATATAACCGGATTTTTTCTTTCCGGTATCCAAGTTTTACCTGCTCTTCCTGTATGAAATCCATAATTCCTTTTTCTAATCTGCTATAATCCATTATATGCTCCTTTAGACGTGGAAAAACAGAACCACCTTTCGACGATTCTGTTTCATGCTGATACAAAGTAAGCTTTGCCCACTTTGCTCAGTTTCTATTCTGCATTGATATACTCATAATCCCGGTCTAACTCAATTGCCACACTTCCATCATTGATTGTGCCATCAAATGTATGTGCTTCATCTGTTCCAAGACCCTTTACAATTCCATTTTCATATTCTTCTGCGGTACGCTGTGTCTGTAATACGAACAGCAGTCCCTTATATTCTGCCGGTGCTGTTACTTTATAAGTCTCTTTTATTTCATAGTAAGTCACCATCGGATACTCACTGCCATCCTCTACCGTCCAGTCACCAAATGTTGTCTCTGTATCTTCTGTGGCTGCCACCTGATATGTTGTGCCGGCACAAGCCACTTCTGCCATCATAGCCATGGAACTGTCTGTGGCAGCTACATGCTGCGGCAGCACCATTCCGGTAGTCGCATCCACAAGGCTGATGTCCTCATATTCGATATAAGCTTCTGCATCCGTCTGTATGCCATTCCATGGAATCTTTGCAGATAAAGTAACCGTATAAACTGTATTTCCTTCTTCGTCTGCCTCAGTACGATTCCAGCTTATCTCATACTCCGCCTGATTTAAATGATTGGCAAAATCAGATGCCTGCACAAAGGTCTCACCATCCATGGTTCCTGCCATATTGTATACATTGACATTTTTTATCACAGCGGTATTCTCTTCGGTTTCCATTTTGTGCTGATACATACCGGATGAAACATACCAGGTATCTTCCTTAAGATTTCCCTGTGCCTCTGTCTCCGTCTCTGTGGCATGGATCCCTTCCACTGCTTCTGTTTCTGTATTTCCTGCTGCTTCCCTGTCTGCATCTTTCTCCTTTGGTCCGCATCCATCCAGCATTCCTAATACGACAATGCAAATCAAAGCTGCCGCCCATATTTTCTTCTTCATTTCCTGCTCCTTCACTCTATCCATAACACAATATATTCGTTCTTATCCCCGCATGCGATTGGTTGCACACGGACTTTACGATTATACCGTAGATGAAGGGGAAGTGCAAGGAGTTAATAGAAAGATAATTGCGGTATATACTCTGTAGTTATATTTAGCAAAAAACAGCCACCAATCGTTAGATTTGAAACCTAACTTTTGGTGGTGGCACACAATAACCTCTCCTGTATTACTTTTATATTATTCTTTATAAATTATTCCAGTATATTCCCATAATAATTTTGGGCTAACATAAAAATCGTATTGAGATGATTCTTTCCCTTCATAACTACCATTTGGGATTGTTTTCTTAAATGCAACTCCAATCGGCAAAATCCCCCTTATTATTCCCTGCCGAATAAACTGCTGGTCTTTTCCCATTAGTTTAGCAACTTCTATAATAGGAACATTCTTACCTGAAAACTCTGGAAGAATATAATAGATTTTATTATTAAACTTATTAGTTTGCTCCTGTGTTTCCTGTTCCATATGTGCTCACCTCATCTATATATTCTACTTCTTCAAATAGTATTTCCAATTGAATTTTATTTATACGGAACTAACAGACCTGTCATTTTTATTAGTTGCAATATCTTCCATTACCAAATTTTACTTTGCAGTATTTCTATTATACTAAATTTAATTTGTAGGATGAATACAACACATTTTTTATAATTTACTTTGATAATTCTCTAACTGATGAAAAATACCAACTACATTTACAACATCTGCTCTCACATCAAAAACGATAATATAATTCATCTGTGATACAACTGCCTCACGATATCCTCTTTTAGCAAGATATGCATCTCTGCACTCTGCGAACTGAAATGGATTAACCTCTAGCCTGTCATAGATAGTATCTATACTATCCAACAGATGCTTTGCTGCCTGTTCATTCCTTAAGCAATAAATTAAATGATACACAAGATTATCAAGCAGTTCATTCGCATGTTCAGTAACATTTATTTTATATGCCATACTTCGCCTTCATTTCTCTAAGCGCAGTTCTGGCATCCTTTACCTGTCCTGCCTCTATTTGCTTTTCAGATATTTCAATATTTCTGTACATGGCAATCTGTCTCATGGTTGACTCATAAGTCTCCATGCTCATAATTACCATATCTCCATATCCATTTTTCGTAACATAAATTGGTTCCGCTGCCTTATGGCACATATCCGATATCTCTGATGTATTCTTCAAATCTTTAATTGGAATTATTTGTGGCATAATATACACCTCCCTATTCATGGTCTAATTATACCATAATTATGTCTTTTTTCAATTTAATTATAATCAATTCTCTGTTATTATCTCTCCATTTCTTGCTTTTTTATACGACCTCATATTTGTTTTTCAAAATCTTCGCCCATTTTATAATTAGAATGATTTACATTTCCGTTAAATCATTAATTATTATTCAAACCATACTCCTAACCACAAGAAAAAAGCGGTCCTTTGACCTAATCAAAAGACCGCTTTTCTTAATTCTTACTAATTCTTATTAATTCTCATTCATCTTTGCCAATTTTGCTGCCTGATCTGCTGCAATCAATGCATCTAAGATTTCCTGGATATCACCATTCATAATCTTGTCCAGTTTATAAAGGGTAAGATTGATTCTGTGGTCGGTTACACGTCCCTGTGGGAAGTTGTAAGTACGAATCTTCTCAGAACGGTCACCGGTACCAATCTGGCTTCTTCTGGCTTCTGCTTCTGCATCATGCGCCTTCTGGCATTCTATGTCGTATAATTTGGCACGTAAAAGTGCAAATGCTTTCTCTTTATTCTGAAGCTGTGATTTTTCTGTCTGGCTGTAGATTACAATTCCGGTTGGGTAATGAGTCAGACGAACTGCAGAGTCTGTAGTATTGACACACTGTCCACCGTTTCCGGATGCACGCATAACGTCGATTCGGATATCCTTTTCATCAATCTGGACATCAACTTCTTCTGCCTCCGGCATTACTGCTACTGTAATGGTAGACGTATGGATACGTCCACCGGACTCTGTCTCAGGCACACGTTGTACACGATGTACACCGGATTCATATTTCATAACAGAGTAAGCACCCTGTCCGGTAATCATGAAAGTAACACTCTTCATTCCACCAATTCCGATTTCTTCGCACTCCATTGTCTCTACTTTCCAGCGTCTGCTTTCAGCATAATGGACATACATACGATAAATCTCAGCTGCAAATAAAGCAGCTTCATCTCCGCCGGCACCGGCACGGATTTCCACAATAACGTTCTTGTCATCATTCGGGTCTTTTGGGAGAAGAAGAATTTTTAGTTTCTGCTCTAATTCTTCTACTCTTGCTTTGGAATCATTTAACTCTTCCTTTGCAAGCTCCTTCATTTCTTCATCTGTTTCTTCGTCCAGCATAGCAAGAGAATCTTCAATATTCTGCTTACACTGTTTATATTCTTTATAAGCTTCCACGATAGGAGTTAAATCACTCTGCTCCTTCATCAGCTTACGAAAACGCTCCGGATTATTTGCCACATCCGGTTCACTTAACTCACTCATCAACTCTTCATAACGAATCAATAAATCCTCTAAACGATCAAACATTTTAATTTCCTTTCCCTTTTACCACACGGTCATTTCGTGCAAGGTCTTTGATTACTTCAACTTCTGTAAATCCAGCGTTACGCATCAGCTCAGAGACTGCTTCTCCCTGGTCATATCCGATTTCCATGTAAACATATCCGCCAGGATTCAAATAATCCTTTACCTGTCCGGCAATCTTCCGATAAAAATCAAGGCCATCCGCTCCGCCATCTAATGCGTTTTCCGGCTCAAAATCCCGTACCTCCGGCATCAGTGACAGAATCTCTCCTGTCGGGATATATGGTGGATTTGCCATAATAACATCAAAGGTCTCTGTTATATTATCAAATAAATCACTCCGTACCCACTCGGCATCCACTTCATGCAGCTTTGCGTTTTCCTTCGCTACTAATAAAGCTGTTTTGGAAATGTCACTTCCCATACCGGTAAGTTCCGGTGCATTTTTCAACACACTAATCAATACACAACCAGACCCTGTACAAAGGTCTAATACTTTCATCCCCGGCTTTACAATCTTCAATACCTGCTCCACTAAAGTCTCGGTATCCTGCCGCGGTATCAGAACATTGGAATTTACTTTGAATCGAAGCCCCATAAATTCCTGTTCTCCAATAATATACTGTAACGGAATATGTTCGGCGCGTTTTTGTACTGCAATCTCATATTCCTTCTGAGCATCCTGTGTAATATCTTCTTCCCCGTGAACGTAGTAGTAACTGCGCTCAATCTTGCATACCATCTGTAAAAGATACCATGCATCCAGTGCGGCATCCGGCACTCCTGCATCTGTAAGACACTTTGTACCAAATTCCACTGCCTCTCTATAAGTCATATATTACGCCCTTTTCTTTTACATTTCGCTCAAATATTTTTTCCAGTCAAATACTGCTTCCACGGAAGCAATACCAACCTCAATCATAGAATCGTCCGGTTCTCTTGTAGTGAGCTTCTGTAACCATAATCCTGGTTTACTTAAGAAATTCACTACCGGATTATCACTTTTTCCGGCAAGCCGGATAAATTCATATGACACACCAGCAATCACCGGTATCAGCAGCAAACGAAGCACTACCTTCAAAATCCGGCTCTTTACATCAATAAATGCAAAGAAAATAATACTGATAATCATTACAAACAGGAGAAAACTTGTACCACACCGCTTATGCAGTCTGGAACTCTTTCTCACGTTTTCTACATTCAGCTCCATTCCATGTTCAATGCAGTTAATGCATTTGTGCTCTGCTCCATGATACATGAATACACGCTGGATATCCTTCATTAAGGAAATTGAAGCAATATATGCCAAAAAAATCATCATTCGGATGACACCTTCAATCAGCGCCAGTGCCACATGGGATGTAATAAATTTCTGAAAAATCAAAGAAAGATAATATGGCAGAATCATAAAGATTCCAATGGCAAGTACAAAGGAAAATGCAACAGTAATACCCATTTCTGCTTTTTCTTTTTTTGCTGCTGCCTCTTTTGATAATTCTTTCTTTTTTGCTTTGGTATCTTCCTCATCCTCTTCAAAGAAAGATGCGGAATATGTAAGCGTTGATATTCCAAGTGTCAAAGACTCCACAAAACTTAACACTCCACGTAAAATTGGAATGTTCCGCAATGTCTTGTTTTTAATCAGTCCATAATACTCTTTGGTATCAACGGTAATCTCTCCATCCGGCTTCCGGACTGCCACGGCGTACTTTTCCTTATTTTTCATCATTACGCCTTCTAAAACTGCCTGTCCACCGATTCCCGAATATTTCATGTGTGACCTCTCTTCCTGTTTCTAAAAAAAGGTTGAGATTAGAAACCTCAACCTTATCTTTCAGTCACATTGTGTAATTTCTATTTCATGCCGTATTTCTTATTGAACTGCTCAATACGTCCACGAGCCTGGTTAGCTTTCTGCTGTCCAGTATAGAATGGATGGCATTTGGAACAAATTTCAACGTGAATATCCTCTTTGGTTGAACCAGTTACGAATGTGTTACCACAGTTACATGTAACTGTTGCCTGATAATAATCTGGATGGATTCCTTCTCTCATGTCTCTCACCTCTCATATATGAATTGCTTCGCAATTACGACATTTGTCTAATTTAAGTGCGATACTGTTTAGTTTCCGAATAAACAGCTTATTTATTGTAGCATAGGAAAAGTTGTTATGCAAGTGTTTTTAAACAAATTTTGTCTTTTTTACAGTCTGGATATATTCCCGGTTGTTTTTCGTCCGGACAAACATATTCAAGATGCTCTCAACCGCTTCATCGGTACGCATGCCATTGATTGCCTTACGCATAATAAATACAGCCTCCTGCTCTTCCTGTGTCAGTAAGAGGTCTTCTCTTCTTGTACCGGATTTTACAATGTCGATTGCAGGGAATACACGTTTCTCAGATAACTTACGGTCAAGCACCAGTTCCATGTTACCGGTTCCCTTAAATTCCTCATAAACAACATCATCCATCTTGCTTCCGGTATCTACCAGTGCTGTTGCAAGAATCGTAAGGCTTCCGCCCTCACGCATATTACGTGCTGCACCAAAGAAACGCTTCGGCATATGGAGGGCTGCCGGGTCAAGACCACCGGATAAGGTTCTTCCACTTGGCGGAACTGTAAGGTTATATGCTCTTGCAAGTCTTGTAATACTGTCTAAGAGAATCATAACATCCTTCTTATGTTCTACCAGACGTTTTGCCCTCTCAATTACCATCTCGGATACTCTCTTATGATGCTCCGGCAATTCGTCAAAGGTAGAATAAATAACTTCTACATTTGGTCCTTCAATTGCTTCCTTAATATCGGTAACTTCCTCCGGCCGCTCATCAATTAATAAGATAATCAGATGCATCTCCGGGTTATTCTGCTTTACTGCCTGTGCCACACCTTTTAATAATGTAGTCTTACCTGCTTTTGGTGGGGAAACAATCATTCCACGCTGTCCCTTACCAATCGGAGATACTAAATCTACAATTCGCATTGCCATTGCACTATGGCTTGTCTCAAGCCGGATTCTCTCATCCGGAAAAATCGGAGTTAAATCTTCAAAATTCTTCCGCTTTACAGCCTCTGACGGATGCAGGTCATTAATAGAAGTAATGTATAATAATGCAGAGAATTTCTCAGCCTGTGTCTTAATTCTGGTATTTCCGGTCACAATATCTCCGGTTTTCAGATTGAACTTACGAATCTGGGATGGAGAAACATAGACATCATGCTCTCCCGGCAGATAATTTTCACAACGGATAAATCCGAATCCATCCGGCATAACTTCAAGAATTCCATGTGCCTTCACACCGCTGTCTAAGTCCTTGTTTTCTTCTGCCACACGCTCCGTTTCATCTTTTTCCGAAATATGCTCATCCGGTGTATGTCTTACTGTGCTTCGACGTATCTCGCCCTCATGTCCCCTCGCTGCATTTTCCCGGTGCGGACGTTCTGCGCGATAGGTTCTGGTTTCTGCTACCTGCTCCGTAGTTTCTGTTGTACCTTCTGCTTCTTTCTTTGCTTCCTGCACCTTTGCTTCCTTTTCATCTTCCGCCAGCATAGCTTCTACTAATTCAGCTTTCTTTAAGGTAGAAATTCCTTTCATTCCCCTTGCTTTCGCCAGTTCACGCAGCACTGCCGCAGAAAGACTTTCATACTTCTCTCTCATTCTATTCTCCTTACCTCTTGCTTATTTGATTATCTGCTAAATAATTGGGATTTCTTTTTGAAATAAAAATAATTGGAACGTAAGATTCGTCTTTTCGTATTATACAACAGTTTCTTTCAAATAGGAAGTCCTTTTTCTTGCTTTAAAAATTTTTTAATGATATGATACTAGACGGAAGTAATCAATGGCTAAGAAAAGGAGACGAACTATGGATACCAACGAAAAAGCAATTGAAATGCATAAAAAATGGAATGGAAAATTAGAAACCATCTCCAAGACACCGGTAAAGACCCGGGAAGATTTATCTATCGCATACACACCTGGTGTTGCGGCACCTTGCCGTATCATCGCAGAAAATAAAGAAGAAGCTTATACTTATACCATGAAGGCCAACACCGTTGCCGTTGTATCAGACGGAAGTGCTGTTCTTGGTCTTGGAAACATCGGACCGTACGCAGCCATGCCGGTTATGGAAGGAAAATGTGTACTGTTTAAAGAATTCGGAAATGTCAACGCTGTTCCAATCTGCCTTGACACACAGGATACCGAAGAAATTATAAAAACTGTTAAAAATATTGCTCCGGGATTCGGCGGCATCAACTTAGAGGATATTTCCGCTCCACGTTGTTTTGAAATTGAAGAGCGTTTAAAGGAAATGCTTGATATTCCGGTCTTCCATGATGACCAGCATGGTACTGCTATTGTTGTTCTTGCCGGAATCATCAACGCATTAAAAGTAACCGGAAAAGAAAAAGAAAACTGCCGCGTTGTTGTAAATGGTGCCGGTTCTGCCGGTGTTGCCATCACCAAACTGTTACTGACTTACGGCTTTAAAAATGTTATTATGTGTGACCGCATGGGAATCATCGGCAAAAATTATCCTGACTTAAACTGGATGCAGAAGAAAATGACCGAAGTTACCAACCTTTCCAATGAATCCGGTACCCTTGCCGATGCATTAAAGGGTGCTGATATCTTCGTTGGTGTTTCCGCACCGAATATCGTGACTCAGGAAATGGTTGCATCCATGAATAAAGATGCCATTCTTTTTGCCATGGCAAATCCTACTCCGGAAATCATGCCAGACCTTGCCAAAACTGCAGGTGCTAAAGTGGTCGGGACCGGAAGAAGTGATTTCCCGAATCAGGTAAACAACGTCGTTGCTTTCCCGGGAATCTTCAAAGGTGCTTTAGAAGGACACGCTTCCCAGATTACAGAAGAAATGAAGCTTGCTGCTGCAAAAGCAATTGCAGGGTTAGTATCTGATGAAGAATTAAATGAAGACTTTATTATGCCGGAAGCATTTGACCCGCGTGTTGCCGAAGTGGTAAGCCAGGCAGTCAAATCACACATCCGCTAATGAAAAACGACACGATTTCACTGTGGGGGGAGAAGCGCTACCACTCTCTGGACTACTATTTAAAAAATACCTATCACGAAAAGGTATACCGGATTGCATTAAATGCCGGACTCAGTTGTCCCAACCGTGACGGACGCTTAGATACCAGAGGCTGTATTTTCTGCTCTGCCGGTGGCTCCGGAGATTTTGCCGCCTCTCCCACACTTTCTATCACAGAGCAGTTAGAAACTGAGAAAAAGATTCTGAGAGCAAAAAGAAACTGCAACAAATTCATTGCATATTTTCAGGCGTTCACGAATACTTATGGTTCTGTGGAACACCTGCGGGATCTTTATATGCAGGCAGTAAATGACCCGGATGTGGTTATTATTTCCATTGCCACAAGACCTGACTGTCTGCAGCCTGAGATTCTTTCACTGCTTGCCGAAATCAACGAAAAGAAAACCGTCTGGGTAGAACTTGGTTTACAGACAATCCATGATGACACCAGAGTGTTTACACGAAGCGGCTTTACTTATGAGACTTTTCAAAAAAGTCTCTTCGCCCTTCACGCCCTTTCTATCAAGGTGATTGTTCATCTGATTTTAGGACTGCCCCACGAAACCAGAGAAATGATGTCTGCTTCCGTTCAGGCAATTGCAAATCTCCCGGTCTGGGGAATCAAGCTACAGCTGCTTCATGTATTATCCGGCACCGATTTAGCCGCTTATTATGAAAAGACGCATTTTCCGGTATTTTCCATGGATGAATACTGTGAAATGATTATTGACTGTCTGGAGTTTCTGCCGCCGGAAATGGTGATTCACCGGATTACCGGCGATGGTCCGAAGGATTTACTGATTGCGCCGATGTGGAGCACCGGAAAACGGACTGTTTTAAATCAGATTCACCGCCGCTTAAAAGAACGGAATACTTACCAGGGACGTTTAGCAACTAAGAGGTGATTTTATGGCTGAACCAGCTACTTTATATAAATTAATTATTCTGCACATGCTTGAACATATTGATTTTCCATTGTCCAATGCGCAGATTTCAGATTTCTTTTTAGACAGGGAATATACCGACTACTTTACGATTCAGCAGGTCATTCATGACCTGATGGATTCCGGGCTTGTCCGTACGGAAAACACCCACAACAGTACACGGTATATCATTACTCCTGCCGGAAAAGAAACGCTGCATTTTTTTCATGACAAAATATCCCCTTCTATTGAAGAAGATATTGCTGCTTATTTTCAGGCAAATAAGCTTGCCATTAAAACAGAAAATGCATATCTATCCGATTATTACAAAACACCGGAACAGGAATACGGTGTGCGATGCCAGCTCCGGGAAAAAGGCCGTACCCGCCTTGATTTTACTTTAACTGTCCAGACAAAGGAACAGGCGGAAGCCATCTGCACCAACTGGCAGAATCAGGCAGATGATGTATTTGCCTGTCTGATGGATTTACTTTTAAAATAAATATCTAAAATAAATGTTATTCAAAAAGCGGAACAACGAGAAGATTTTTCTCTCTGTTCCGCTTTCTATAATTTCTTATATTTTCAGTTATTTTGTCCTTTTTATTTTATTCTTTTTTATTTTGCTCTTTTACTTCGCTTTCTTCTTTCTGCCATTCTTTGAAGGCTTCTGCTTCTTTACGCTGTAACCAAAGCTTCCAAGCTTCTTACCCAGCAGAAAATATTCTCCATGGGAATAAGTCACCAGCCCGCTCTGATTCAGTTCGAATTTACCTTTTTCATTCATATAGGAATCATCAACGGTAACGCCTACTACATCTGCCAGAAACATATCATGGCTTCCAAGATGTAATATCTGGCTTACCTTGCAGGCAATGTTTACCGGACTTTCTGCAATTCCCGGTGCCGATACCTGCGGAAGGTTCAGTGGTGTCAGATGCATGGCATCAAACTTGTCAACGTCACGGCCGGATTTTACGCCACAATAATCTGTGGCACAGACCAGATCCTTCGTCACAAGATTTACAACAAATTCGCCGGTTTCCTCGATTATTCCATGGGAATATCGTTCCGGACGGACAGATATGGAAAGCATTGGCGGATTCGTACATACCGTTCCTGCCCACGCTACCGTAATAATATTCGGTTTTTCTGTCGGTCTCTGGCAGCTTACCATCACTGCTGGAACCGGATATAACATATTACCCGGCTTCCATGTTTCTTTCGCCATTTCAATTCTCCTGTATAAGTTGTTATCTTATTTCTGTCTCTGATATGAGCATTTATACCTGCCATCATCCTGCCGTAAGCATTTACGCTTGCTGCAATCCTGCCATTAATGTCGGAATCATCTGTTTCTTACGGGATACTACTCCCTTTAAGTAAAAGCTGCCTGATTCATCCGGCTCTCCAAAGCACTCCTTTAAAAGGCTGCCTGCCTGTGCTCCGGCATAGATTACTTCCGAATTCTCATCCAGAATGTCCGTCAGCATCACAAATACGGCATCCAGTTTCTGCTCTCCCAATGCAATTTCCAGATATGGCTGCAGCTTCTTCTTCGCCATGCCAAGCTGCACGTCACTCATGGCACTAAGCTGTGCTACACCAAAATCAAATTCATCGGTATGGAAGGTTTTAAAATCCTGATAAAACAGTTCTTCTGTTGTCTTTTTCTTAAAATCACTGCCGGCTTCAAACATCTTCTTGGCCAGCTCTTCAATATCTACTTCTGCAATCTTCGCCAGCGCTTCTGCTGCTGCCCGGTCCATCTGTGTACAGGTCGGTGAACGGAACATCAAGGTATCTGAAATAATTGCTGCCAAAAGAATTCCGGCTGTCTTTTTATCAATGGCTGCTCCCTTTTCCTGATACATCTGATAAATAATCGTTGAAGTACAGCCCAGTGGCTGGTTCCGGAAAAATACCGGAGCAATCGTCTCAAGGCTGCCCAGTCGGTGATGGTCAATAATTTCTAAAATTTCTGCATCTTCGATTCCATCTACTGCCTGGGATTTTTCATTATGGTCAACAAGGATCACCTGTTTTTTCTGTAAATTTAAAAGATTTCGTCTGGAAAACATACCGACATATTTTCCATTCTCATCCAGTACCGGAAAATCACGATGACGCACTTTAGACATGGTCTCTTTCACATCATCCACATAATCCTCTAATTCGAATGTAATCAGATGCTCCTTTTTCATAATATATTTAATCGGCATACTCTGATTAATCAAACGCGCCACGGTAAATGTGTCATATGGTGTGCTGATAAGCATACAGTCTTTCTCTTCTGCAAGCTGCACAATGGTCTTTGTAATCTTCGCTCCGGAACAGACAATCACACAGCTTGCATTCATTTCCAATGCACAGAACTGTGATTCATAACGGTCTCCTAAGATAACCATATCGTCATCTTCAATATACTGCTCCATCATATCCGGTGTGGTAGCCGCAACAACAACCTTACCTTTTATGAAGTAACCATGCTCATTTCCTGTTACAAGAGTTCCATTTAAAGTTTCAACAATATTCTTATACTGCGTTCGGGCAGTTGCAAGAATCCGGTTGTCCAATACATCCATATAGGATTTTGCAATATCACTGGTAACAATCATCCCCTGCAGATTGTTCTCATTGTCAGTAATCGGCAATGACACGACATCTAAATTCTTCATCAGCTCCCATGCCCGTTTAATGGAAATGTGACTGCTGACACCCTCCGTTCTACGATATTCAATATCCTTAATCTGTGCACCGACATCTGTTACCAGTTCCGGTTCCGGTACATCAAAAAATTTTAGGACATACTTCGTCTCTTCGTTCATATGTCCTGCTCTTTTCGGTATAAAAATACCGTCCTCTGTTTGATTTTTTAAATCTGCATAGGCAATCGCCGCACAAATAGAATCTGTGTCCGGATTCTTATGTCCAATTACCCATGTCTTTCTCTTTCCCTGTGTCATATAATTCCTCGTTTTAACTACTGCTTAAAAATTAAATACTCCAAGAGAATAAAGAATAAATGCCACCAATACTACAAAATTGATAACAGAAAACCAGGTTAAGCATTTTGCATAACCTTTTACGGTATTCAAGCTCTTCTCTAAAGTATCATTTTCCTCTAACTTAACGGTAAGCTCTTTAATTAAGTCCTGCATATTGCGGTAGCACTTTACATCTTCGGTATGTATTTTCTCAGCCAGTTCCAGTTTCATGCTGTCTAACTGCTGGGAAATTTCCTGTAAAGATGCCTGCATCTGTGCAGTCTGTTCTGCGGTTCTTCCGGTGGAATCACTTACGTCTGCTGCAATCTTTTCAGACAGTGCATTCAATTTTTCTTCTACACGGTTAATCATTTCTTCCATCTGACCGTGTACTCCGGTAAGAAGAACATCTGCTTCTGATTTACGTGCATTTAAAACATGCTGCAGTTCTTTTGCTTTTTCTTCTCTTTCATCTACGATATTCTGTAATTCCTGCACTTTGTCTTCTTTTGTAACAAGCAAAGCCTGAAGCTGTTTTGCTTTCTCACGGAATTCATCAATCTGCTTTAATAAGAAATCTTCCTTATCCATTCCTTTATCCACCTTACTGTTTGTCCTCTCTGACCTGTTATGCTGTTCGTTTTCTTTTAACGAAGGGGCTGCCTTTCTGGTCTCTGTATTTCTTATCTGTACCTTCTGTTGTGTCACCGGCTCTTTTCTGCTCCGGTCCGGCGTCCCATAACTCTTCGCATTTTTACGGTAAAACATCGTTTTCAGCACATCAAAAAAGCTTTTCACTACCGTCTTCCTCCTGCGGAATCTCTTCCATTCCTATTACTGCTAGACACATTCTAGCATTTACCCTGTGATTTGTCCAGCAAATGCTCAACTATTGCTTTCTCCTTTGCTGTCAAATCTGCATCTGCCAGCAAATCCGGTCTTCGTTCCATGGTTCTTTTAATGGATTGTTCTCTCCTCCATGCTTCTACCTTTGCATGGTCTCCGGAAAGTAAAATAGCTGGAACTTTCTTTCCCATCCAGTCTTCCGGTCTGCTATACTGCGGATATTCCAATAAATTTCCTTCAAAGGATTCTGTGGTTCCGGATTCATCATTTGCCAGTACACCAGGCACCATACGGGATATCGCATCCACCATGACCATTGCCGGAAGTTCTCCTCCTGTCAGCACATAATCTCCAATCGACACATAATCCGTCACAATTTCTTCTAACACACGTTCATCGATGCCCTCATAATGCCCACAAAGCAATACCAGGTCTTCTTCCTTCGCATAATCCTTTGCCATTTCCTGCTGAAACGTATTGCCCTGAGGTGTAAGATATACTGTTCTTGGCTTTCTTCCAATCTTCTGCGCCACTGCCTGCCACGCATCATAAATCGGCTGTGCCTGCATTACCATCCCGGCTCCGCCACCATACGGATAATCATCTACTTTTTTATGACGGTCTAACGTATAATCCCGGATGTTAATTGTTTCTATATTTAAAAGTCCTTTGCCAACTGCTCTTCCGATGATACTGGTATTCAGTCCCCGTTCTACCATATCCGGAAATAATGTTAATATATGAAAATTCATTTTGCTACCTACTTCTTATTAATATCACGAAGCCCATTTAAAAGGTGTACCGTAATGGTGCCTTCCTCTATATTGACATTTTTTACACAATCCTTAATTGCCGGAAGTAAAATATCATCTTCCCCATCTTTATGTAATACATAAATGTCATTTGCACCGGTCTGAAGTACATCCTTTACTTCACCTAAATCTTCTCCGTCATCTCCGACTGCCTTTAAGCCAATCAAATCAGCCACGAAATATTCATTCGGAGCCAGCTTTACAGCATTTTCCCTTGTTACATATAGCCCTCTGCTCTTATACTTCTCTACATCATTTATATTATCAAATTCTTTGAATTTTAATATTACCAGATTTTTAAAGAAGCGCGCCTGTGTAACCTGAAGCTCCATCGGTTCTTTTCCAGTATCCAAAAATACCTGCTTCAGCTTTTTAAAACGCATGACATCATCTGTTGTCGGATATACCTTCACTTCGCCACGCACACCATGTGTATTGGTAAGTACACCTACCTGCAGCATTTCTTCCTTCCAGTCTTCCTGCACTTTCTTCATATCCTATCCTCTTTCTCTTATACTTCCCGTTCTTCAGGCAAGCCTGAATTTAATTATACAAAAGAAGCATAACTGCCGCAAGTAAAAAAGGTAAGATTCTTAAGAATTCTTAGGAATCTTACCTTCTAACGGTCTCTTACTTTTTTATAATCAAAATTGCTCTTATAAATTAAAGTTTTCTACATTTCGCACTTTTGCAGTATCCGTTGCAGTAATCTGCCGGATTCCGCTCTGTTCAATGTTCTCTCCCACAAAGAACTGATACTGCTGCAGTACCTGATCCTTGTGCATATCGGATAATGCCTTCTCAACATCCAGGCTATGTATATCACTTTCAGAACCTTTCATCTCGTAGGTACGATCCGGCTGGTACTGTGCTGCATAATCTGCTGCCCCAAAATCCTGTTCTCTTCGTACCGTAGTCTCTAAGGTATCCTTCTGCTGCTGTTCAGATGCACCGGCATCTGCTGCCGTCTTAACAACCGGTGTATCTTCTACTGCATTCCGGATATTCTGTATGCTGTTGTAATCGTAAAATCCCGCATTGGGACGAATTCCTGAAATATTCATAACGATCACGTTCCTCACATCATAATTATCTGCTACTAATTTTATCGGATAAATTCAACCAAAATCAACCCTTTTCTCCAAAAAGATTTTCTTTTATTTATCCAGCATTTTCTTTAACTCATTCATAAAGGTATTTACATCCTTAAATTCACGATATACAGATGCAAAACGAACATACGCCACTGCATCTAAATCTTTAATCTTATCCATCAGAATCTCACCAATTACAGTACTTGGGATTTCCTTTTCTTCCCGATTAAAAATCTCTGTCTCCACTTCATCAACCAGTCTGGTTATCTGCTCCACGGATACCGGTCTCTTATGGCAGGCACGAAGTACACCTGCTTCAATCTTGGAACGGTCATACTGCTCTCTGCAGTTATCCTTTTTTATTACAATCAATGGAATTGTCTCAACTTTTTCATAAGTTGTGAAACGTTTTCCACAATCGTCACATAATCTTCTCCGACGAATGGAGTTATTGTCATCTGCCGGTCTCGAATCAATTACTCTGGTATTTTCACTGCTGCAAAATGGGCACTTCATCTTTTTTCTCCTATTCTAAAAGCTACGCAAAACACGCTTTGTGAATTTTGCGTAAATAATACCGTTTTTCCATCACCAAACGTTCATAAAGAACTGCTGATATCAGCTTTTACAAATATTGGTCGTACTATTTTTAGTATAACTTTCTCGTATTCTTATGTCAACTAACTTTTCACATCTTCTACACAGACATCTACCAGAATAATATCCGGTCCAATCCGCACAACACGTTTCCATGGAATAATATATTCGCATGCCGGACAAAAAATACAGAAAAATTTTCCCGGCGCAGCTACAACCAGTGCACAGATTCTTCCATTGCACTCATCCAGTTCCAAATCCACCACATTTCCCAGGCAGCAACAGTCTGCAATATTAATCACCTGCTTTTCACACAATTCACAATAGCGTATCATGTGCCTGCCCCACTGTGCCTTTTCTTCTATTTATACTATGCCGGATTTTTCAAAAGTTTCCTATACGTTGAAACGGAATAAAATAATATCGCCATCCTGAACAACGTAATCTTTTCCTTCCAGTCTTACCAGTCCCTTTTCTTTTGCCGCTGTCATGCTTCCACACTCAATCAGATGGTCATAGGATACCACCTCTGCACGGATAAATCCACGTTCAAAGTCGGTATGAATCTTTCCTGCCGCCTGCGGTGCCTTGGTTCCTTTGGTAATAGTCCATGCTCTTGTCTCATCTTCTCCCGATGTAAGGTAGCTGATAAGTCCTAACAATTTATAACTTGCTGCAATCAGTTTCTCAAGTCCGGATTCTTTTAATCCAAGGTCCTCTAAGAACATTGCTTTTTCATCATCATCTAATTCTGCAATTTCCTGTTCAATCTGTGCGCAGATAACAAATACTTCACTGTTTTCTGCGGCTGCCTGTTCTCTTACTCTTGCAACATGTGGATTGTTTGCGCCATCATCTGCAAGGTCATCCTCACTTACATTTGCTGCATAGATAACCGGTTTTGCAGTTAATAAATTATAAGATGCAAACCATGCCTGCTCGTCCTCATCATCACTCAACGGATAAGTCTTTGCCATCTTTCCTTCTTCCAGATGTGCCTTTAAGGATTTCAAAAGTGCCTCTTCTTTTGCAAGTGTCTTGTCCATTCTTGCCTGTTTGGTAACTTTTGCAATTCTTCTCTCTAAGATTTCAATATCAGAAAAAATAAGCTCTAAATTAATGGTCTCAATATCACGAACCGGGTCAATGCTTCCGTCTACATGGACTACGTTGGTATCTTCAAAACAACGTACAACATGAACGATGGCATCTACTTCACGAATATTGGCAAGGAACTGGTTTCCAAGTCCCTCTCCTTTGCTGGCTCCTTTTACAAGTCCTGCAATATCTACAAATTCAATGACTGCCGGTGTCACTTTCTTGGAATGATACATCTCGCCTAACACCTTCAGACGGTTATCCGGTACGGTTACGATTCCCACATTCGGGTCAATGGTACAAAACGGATAATTGGCTGATTCTGCGCCTGCTTTGGTCAGTGAATTAAATAATGTACTTTTTCCTACGTTTGGTAAACCTACGATTCCAAGTTTCATTTTATCTTTTACCTGTTCGAAAATCCTTAAGTTATCAGGTTTTTCGCCTTTCTATGTTATTTTACTACATAATTTATCATGCAAATTTTTAAGCTGTATCAAACTCTTTTCTGCCATGTTGGCAAAAGGAGCTTAATACAGCCTATTATTATATCATAAGTCTTATTATTTTGAAACCATCAAAATTTAAAGTTCATAGTTTCCGCCTATTATCGGTGAAAACTTTATTCATCCACAGATATCTCTGCAAGATTCCGGACAGAAAAATTGCCCTTTTCAAGCTGTTCTTTGGATTCCCTCTTGTTCTTTTCAATAGCACTTGCTTTGTTGAGGTCTGTCTCTACAAACACACTATAGTCTTACCACCATTACAGGCAGCCAGTGAAAAGACCAGCTTTTTTTATCCGGCTTCCGGTTCTCTTTTTATAATACTCTTTGAATAGCATCTACTACCTGCTGCCACTCTTCCATGGCTTTCGGATAAAAATGCTCTATCTTTTCGATGTTTTTTTCTTTTCCGGCACACTCCAGCTGGTAAAAGAAATCTCCAAGCGTTCTGGCTCCGATGCCCCAGGCTTCACCCTTTAGTCCATGGGACTGGGTTACGAATGTTTTCCATAATTCGTTCATCATTTCTGTATCTGTTGCAGTTTCTGAATCTATGATAGTTGCAGCTTCTTTCATTGTTACTACATGATTTACCTTAAGAGATTGGAACGCTTTCTCTAAATGATGCTGCTTCTTCTCTTTTTCTTTTGCAAAGATACCTAACAATTCTTTATAGAACTGTTCATCTCCATCCGCATAGGATAAGCCTTCTTCTGCTGCAATTCCATTCTTCTCAAGATAATGTAATAAGCCTCTTAGCTTTGTTGTCTTTGTATCATCCATGTTTCCCTGGAAAACCATATTTTCTTCCGGCAGATAATCCCTAAGATATTTCTGCAGCATAATCTCCAGTGTACCCGGTTTTACCGGCTTGGTAATATACTCTGCAAATCCTTCGTTTTTGTACAGTTCTTTTGCACCAGCTGTTGCATTAGCGGTAAATGCCACTGCCTGCGTATAATGATTTCGTCCTTTCTCATCTGCACGGATGAGGTGCAGCGTCTCTATGCCATCCGGCTTTGGCATCATATGGTCTAAAAGAAGTAAATCATATGTTTTCTCTTCACATTTTTGAACGGCAGTATTTCCATCCATCACGGTTTCCATTTTAACCTTTGTCTTATGTAAAAGATGTTCTAATACCATCAGATTCTGCTCATTATCATCTACCGCAAGAATGGTAAAGCTGCTGTAATCCGCATTCATACTTTTCTCACTCTGCTTTGTAAAATGATGTTTTTCCGATACTTCTACCCATGGAATCCGGACAGTAAAAGTACTTCCCTTTGCCACTTCACTAATCAGACTGAGGCTTCCACCCATAGCCTCTGCCAGCTGTTTGGCAATATCCAGTCCGAGACCGATTCCGTCTTTCCTGCTGTTCCTGGCCGCATTGCCCCGTTCAAAGCTTTCAAAGATTTTATCCTGCTCTTCTTTTCCTATTCCAATTCCACTGTCTGCCACAGTTATCTTCAAAAAGGTATCTCCATTTTCTGCTGCTTTTTCTACACCCAGCTCCACAAAGCCTTCATCTGTGTATTTCAACGCATTTTCCAGAAGATTAATGATAATCTGACGGATATGTGCCTTGTCTCCATAGAAATGTTTTCCCGGTTTTAATAATGGTTCCTCCATCCGCAGCCGGAAGTTTAAAGATTTCTTCTCTGCCTGTGGCCTCATCTGGACTGCTGCGTCATGGATAACCTCTTCTAAAGCAAATGCATCCTTCTTTATCTGAAGCGTACCACTTTCTAACCGTGAAGCATCTAACACTTCTTCTATCAGTGCAATCATACTGTCACCGGCAGATGCAATTTCTCTGGTATATCTACGGATTTTCTCTTCTGATGTTTCTTCGGAAATCACTTCATTCATACCAAGTATCGTATGCATCGGAGTCCGCAGCTCATGGCTCACTTTCATTAAAAATCTGGTCTTGGCTTCATCCGCACTACGAAGTCTCTGCATCATTTCCAAGTTTTCTGTCTGATCGATAAACCAGAGCATGCAGCCATCTTTCTCACCATTTTCCACAATATCCTCCATACGAAGTTCATAGATGCGGTCATTTTTATGCAACAGCCTTTCCCGGTTTGTCAGTGCCTGCAGGATTTCTTTTTGCCTGCTTGCGGCACTTCCTACCTTTATTTCCGGGAAAAGTTCCTTCATACGCTGATTGACGGAGATAATTTTATTTTCTGCATCCAGGATAATCAAGCCTTCTTTTCCATGATTAAATGCATTATCCACCGCAGCCTGCAGAGAACCAAAATATCCATAACGAATCATTGCCATCATCATGCAGAACATCATAATTGTCATGGCAATGACTACCGGATTATAACTGCCAAATACACCCAGGCCCTTTAAGATTAATTCCAGTGCAAAAGTTCCCACACCTGCTATCATATAAATAATCCGCTTTTTATGAATTGGTGAACTCTCCCCGTAACGCATGATACACAAAATAAATACTGCCAGTATAACGACTGCAAGATGGATATAATGAATCACCCAGATAATCCCGTCTGTTACTTCCATCCGGTTATACATACCATCTTTTAAAATCCGCATCGTTTTATAAAAATACGGATGGTATTCTGCAGTAAATACTGCCACCAGCACAATTGCATTTACAACTGCCTGAATAAAATAAATAAATTTAGGAATTTTAAGCCTTCCAAACTCCGATGCAAACCAGAGAAATGCCATTAAAAATCCTGCCTGTCCAACATACTGGATGCACAGCCCGGCAAGTGCCTCACCAACGGTATCTGAATGCACCAGTTCCAGATGAACTCCCACCACAAACAGCATGGTAAAAATATCATAAATAATAAATGCAAGCTGTACTTTGGAGAGCTTTTTACGAAGACAGATTGCCAACATAAAAAGCATCAGGATAAGCGCTATAATATTTACCGACACAAGAAAATAGAACATACTTCTTTTCCTTTCGCAAAAGTCTTTTTGACTCTTTTACCATATTATAGCGGAATGCCTGATGCTTTTCCACTGATTTTATTTTGCAAACAAAGGAGTAGATAAATAACGGTCTCCGGAATCCGGAAGCAATACCACAATGTTCTTTCCTTTATTTTCTTTTCTTTTTGCCAACTCAACAGCTGCCTTTAATGCAGCTCCTGCACTGATTCCCACAAGAATTCCCTCGCTGCGGGCAAATGCTCTTCCTTCTTCAAAGGCATCATCATTTTTGATTGGAATAATCTCATCGTAAACAGAAGTATCCAGTGTGTCCGGAATAAATCCGGCACCGATTCCCTGAATTTTATGAGGTCCGACTTTTCCCTGGGAAAGAACCGGACTGGTTGCAGGTTCTACTGCAACAATGTGTACGGACTTCTTCTGCTTTTTCAGATATTTTCCAACTCCGGTTATGGTTCCACCGGTTCCGACTCCTGCCACAAAAATATCAACGCTGCCTTCTGTCTGTTCCCAGATTTCCGGTCCTGTGGTTTCTTCATGGGCTTTTGGATTTGCCGGATTTTCAAACTGTCCTAAAATAATTGAACCTGGAATCTCTTTATGAAGTTCTTCTGCTTTTTCGATTGCACCCTTCATTCCCTTATATCCGGAAGTCAGTACAATCTGCGCTCCATACGCCTGCAGAAGATTCCGACGCTCTACCGTCATGGTTTCCGGCAATGTTAAAATTGCATGATACCCTTTTGCAGCCGCCACAGAAGCAAGTCCGATTCCCGTATTACCGGAAGTTGGCTCAATAATCGTAGCTCCCGGCTTTAATTTGCCCTTTCTCTCTGCATCCTCAATCATGGCAAGTGCCACTCGGTCTTTTACCGAACCTGCCGGATTAAAATATTCCAGCTTGGCAATGATTGCTGCATCCTCTACACCTGCCTCTTTCATATAATTATGAAGATAGAGCATCGGCGTCTTTCCAATCAGTTCCGAAGCACTGTCCACTATTCCTTTCACACACGTTTCCTTCTTTCTATTCCATTCCTTTGATATATCCGGTTGCAGACTGAATTGCCACTGCACCATCTGCAACTGCTGTGACTACCTGACGCAGGCTTTTTGTCCGCACATCTCCTGCCACGAACAGTCCTGCAAGACTGCTGCTGCAGTCTTCTCCTGCAATCACATAGCCTTTCTCATCGAGAACGTCAAGGTTCTTTAATAATTCCGTATTTGGAATCATTCCAACCGCTTCAAAAACACCATCTACAGCTATTGTCCCACCGTTATCTAAAATAATACCATCTACTTTATCTTCCCCGGTGATTTCCTGTACTCTCGTATTGGTAAGTATCGTTACATTGGAAAGCTCTTCTAATTTCTTTTTTGTCTTCTCTGCTCCACGGAATTCTGCTCTCCGGTGAATGAGATATACCTGTTCGCAGATATCGGATAAATACAATGCATCATCCAATGCGGTATCTCCACCACCGATGACTGCAGCTTTCTTTCCCTTATAAAAGGCACCGTCACAGACTGCACAAAAAGAAACTCCTTTTGCCAGCAGCTTTTCTTCTCCCGGCACCCCTAATCTGCGGTTCTGACAGCCTGCCGCATAGACTACGGTTTTCGCTTCTATGTTCTTTCCATCTTCACAGGAAATGACAAAGCTTTGCTCTTTTTTTGTAATGGCTGTAACCTCTGCCTCTTCAATGGTTACTCCAAGTCCTTCGGCATGCTCTAAGAATGCCTCTCCCAGAGAATAACCGTCTTTGCCTGGCAGTCCCGGGTAATTATCTACCCGGCTACTGTATGCAATCTGTCCGGTTCCAAGATATTCTTTTTCCAGTACAACCGCATCGAGGTTTGCCCGCTTAGCATAGATTGCCGCACTTAAACCTGCCGGCCCACTTCCAATGATAACTACATCTAACATATTACCAGATCTTCCTTTGTTGATTCGTCTCCTTCAATATGAAATGAATTGAGTACCGGCTGTTCCGGTTCCATCAGAGAAAGAATCATATAGCTTGCTTTACTGTCATATGCAAGACGCTTATCTTCTTCGGATGGTCTCGAAGGAGATTCCGGATGGGAGTGCCAGTTGCCTAAAGGAATGAGACCATTGGCACGCATATCCTTTACGGCTGCTAACTGCTCTTTCGGATCCAGTGTAAAATGCTCATTGGAATGGTCGATATTGGTCAACAGATATACCTTTTCTACCACCTTATCCTCTCCTTCTTTGGTTCCGGCAATCAGTCCGCAAGCCTCTTCTGGTACACAGCTTTTGGCATGTGCCAGTATTTTTTCATAATCTGCTTTTTTTAATGAAATCATGCTATCCTCTTTCTATGTTTCATGGGTTATGTATCTGATAACATTTATTTACTGATACATTTATTTATCTGTACATTCTGCCTGTTCATAATCAATCAGCTCTGTTATGGTCGGATGTTCTCCACAAACGGCACATCCCTTTCCATTCCAAGGAAGCTTAATCTTGTGGAATTCCTGCTTAATTGCATCATAGGTCAATAACTGACCGGTCAGCAGATCTCCTACTCCAAGGATGTATTTGATTGCTTCCATTGCCTGAAGGCTTCCGATGACACTACCCATTGCGCCGATAACACCAGCCTGCTTACAGGTCGGTACGGCATCCTTTGGTGGTGGATTCTTAAATACACAACGGTAACATGGTCCCTCTCCCGGAACATAGGTCATTAACTGACCTTTGAAACGGATGATTCCTGCATGGGAAAATGGTTTTTTTGCCATAACACAGGCATCGTTAATTAAGAATTTTGCCGGGAAGTTATCGGTTCCGTCAATGATAAACTCATAATCTGCAATGATGTCCATGATATTTTCACTGGTAATGAATTCACGATATGTACGTACTTCTACATCCGGGTTCATTGCATGAATGGTCTCTTTTGCAGACTGCACTTTTGCTTTGCCAACATCTGCTGTCTGATGAATAATCTGTCTCTGAAGGTTACTTAAATCTACTTCATCTGCATCTGCAATTCCGATGGTACCTACACCTGCTGCTCCAAGATACATTGCTGCCGGTGCTCCAAGTCCGCCTGCTCCGATGATTAAAACTTTTGCATTTAAAAGTTTTTTCTGACCCTTAGCGCCAACTTCTTTTAAAATAATATGTCTGGAATAACGTTCAATCTGCTCATCCGTTAATGCCATAGCTTCCACCTCCCATGAAGTAAAGGAATTCTACATTATCACCATCCTTAAGAACGGTTGTTGCCTTTGCTTCTGTTTCTATAAATTCATCGTTAATGGATACGGTTACATATTCCGGTGTCTCTACATTTTCCTGCTCAATTAATTCCGGAAGTGTTAATCCGTCTTTTACTTCTTTCTTTTCGCCTGCTACTGTAATCTGCATAATTTCCTTCCTCTCACTTTTCTTTATTTTTATTTGTCAAGGGACTGGGTAATCCACTCCTCAAGTACCGCTTTTTTCTCTGCACCACTCTTACGGGCAATTTCTTCGCCATCCTTGAAGAGTACAATGGTTGGTACAGACATTACACTGTATTTTTCTGCCAGTTCTGAATCAAAGTTGGTATTTACTTTATAGACATTTAATTTTTCTGTCTGTTCGTCTGCGATAGCACCAATGACCGGTGACATTTTCTTGCACGGAACACAACTGTCTGAGTAAAAATCAATCAGCACCGGAAGGCTGCTCTTCAATACTTTTTCTTCAAAAGTGTCTTTTGTTACGCGTTCTGCCATTTCTTTCTCCCTTCCAGATGTTTAGTCCTCAACCTTCTTTACAATGAGGTTATAGGTTCCATCTTCGTTATTAACCAGTTTTAAAATCTGATGTCCTTCTTCTTTAATACTGCGTGGTACGTTCTGTACCGGCTCGCCGTCATTCATACGGATTGCAATGACTTCACCATCCTCTAACTCATCAATTGCAACCTTTGCCTTTACAAAAGTAAGCGGGCACACTTTATCGGTAATATCTACTGTGTCATCAATTCTGATTCCTTCGATTTCCATCTTATTTCTCCTCGTATAATAATTTTTATTTTGAATTTCCATTCCAATTTTTTCTTTTTCTGCTGCTTCCGGCAACTTTATTTTTCTTCAAATGCATTGCGGATTACTTTGCGGAATTCATCTTCTCCTACACGCTGTAAAAGTAAACGGAAACGCTCACCCGGATTTGCATGTTCTTCAAAGAATCCAATGGCTGCATCAGTCACACGGAATAATGTCTCTTCATCGGTAATCAGTGGAAGTAACTGTTCTCCTTTGTAAATATGGTTTCCAAATAATCCACCAAAGGATACGATATATCCGCTCTTTCCTTCCCATGCATCTGTCGGGCAGGATTTTACACAACGGCCGCAGTTGGTACATTTATCATAATCAATGGTAACTTCTGTTCCGGTACATTTGATAGCATCTTCACGGCATGCCTTTTCGCAGACACCACAATTGATACATTTATCTGCTACCCAGCTTACTTCCATACCACCTTTTACACCGATATCATTTTCTTCTGCCTTAAGACAGTTGTTCTGACATCCGGTAACACCAAATTTAAATTTGTGCGGAAGCTCTCTTCCGAAGTAATGCTCATCTAATTTCTTTGCCAGGCTATAGGTATCGATACATCCGCTTGGGCAGATTTCAGAACCCTGACATGCGGTAACGGTACGGACTCTCGGTCCACATACACCAGGTTTTACACCACCGTCTGCTAACTTTGCACGAACCTCTTCTATATCTTCAAAGTTAATAAATGGAATCTCAATGCCCTGTCTGGAAGTCATATGAACATAGCCTTTTCCATATTTTTCTGCCACATCTGCTACTGCTTTAATATTTTCTGCTGTCAGGTTTCCTCCAACTACCTGAATCCTTAAAGAAAAGAATCCTTTCTGTTTCTGGCGCATAAATCCGCCCTTTTTCAATGCCGCATAATCAATTTTTGCCATTATCTGCTTCCTCCATTTACTCTTCGCTTTTCTCTGGTTTGCTCTGATCCATTGCCTGTCTGAAGTCTTCGATTAAATCTTCGACATCTTCAATTCCGACACTGATGCGGATCAAATCATCAAATACTCCGGCGTCTCTTTTTTCTTCCGGGGTACTGTGTACATTTAATGTAGATTCCGGATGAATCACTAATGTTTTCGTATCTCCGATATTGGAAATAATCAGCGGAAGCTTTAATGCATTGATTATTTCAAATGCCCGTTTCTTGCTTCCGGTCCGTATGGTTAAGATTCCACCAAAACGGTCCTTAAACTGTTTCTTTGCGATTTCATGCCATGGACTGCTCTCCAATCCCGGATAATTGACTGTTACATCCGGATATTCTCTTACAAAAAACCTTGCCAGTTCTGCTGCATTGTCACAGATACGCTCCATCCTGATTCCCAGTGTCTCTAACCCGATGCAGTTATAAAATGCATTCTGCGGAGACAGACAGGCTCCTGTGTTGCGGAACAGTCCATTCCGAAGCTTGGCAGTATAGGCAAATGGTCCAAACTTCTTAAAGTCTGCCATGCCCGGATATTTTTCCACATCCCACTTAAATCTGCCGCTGTCCGTAATAATTCCGCTGATGGAATTGCTGTGACCATTGATGTATTTAGAGGAAGAATTCATTACTATATCCGCTCCTAGGGAAAGCGGCTTCACTAAGAATGCAGTAGCAACCGTATTATCTATAATGAGCGGTATCTGATGCTCATGTGCCAGATTTGCAAGTGCCGTAATATCTGTCACATCAAGTCTTGGATTACCAATGGTCTCTGCAAAGTAAAGACGGGTATGTTCATTGGTCTTTGCTTCAAATGCAGCCAGGTCATTGTTTTCCACATAATGTGTTGTGATACCAAATGCCTCTAAGTCACGGAATAAATCAATGCTGCCGCCATAGAGACTGGCACTGGATACGATTTCATCGCCGGAACGAAGGATATTACAAAATGCATTGTAGAGTGCTGCCATTCCTGATGCACAGGCAACGCTTGCTACGCCACCCTCTAACGCCGTTACTCTTTTTTCAAATGCATCTACCGTAGGATTACTGATTCTCGTATAGGAATATCCCGGTGCCTGATTATGAAAAATCTTTTCTAGCTTCTCTGCCGACTCATGTGCAAATGCACTGGATTGATAAATCGGAGTTGTTGTTGCACCTGTATTCGGTTCTCCCTGAAAATCTCCATGTAATAATGCGGTATTAAACTTCATCTTACGCTCCAATTCCTGCACGTCTTATCGTGCACTAAATACTTTGAACTGCCTTAGGAAATCTATTTACGATTATTCCTATTGGTTTTGTATGAATTATATTTTACTATATTTTTATAATTTGTCAATACTAATTTATCAGAGCATTGTTATTTCTCTCCGAATATGTTATTTTATTCACGCAAGCCGCATAAACAAGCGCTTTTCAGGAAACACAATACATATTTCTGGAATAACGGAAAGGATTTCCTATGTACACGAGAAAAAAAATCATTTTATCTTTTGCCGGAATGTTTTTCCTGCTGCTTCTTATGATGTCAGCAAGTCTTTTTTTCGGCAGCGTTTTATTAAATCCGAAAGAGATTTTATCCTGTCTGATTCAAAATGACCGGACTTCTGTCACAGGTCTCTTACTTTTTCATATCAGAATTCCACGGATGTTTGGCGCCATTGCTGCCGGCATGGGTTTATCCTGCGCCGGAGTTATCTTACAGACTGTTATGAATAATTCCCTTGCCAGCCCGAATACCATTGGTGTCAATTCCGGAGCCGGATTTGCCGTTATGATTGGACTTGCTATCTTCCATGGTCGTGCAGCCCATAATGCCATTTTTGCTTTTACCGGAGCTTTCCTTACGACACTTCTTATTTTTGCTCTGGCATATATGGCAGACAGCAAACGTACTACCATCATTCTTGCCGGCATTACCGTTTCTTCTTTTTTAAGTGCCGGAATTAATACGGTAAAATTATTAAGTGATGATATCACTTTAAACCTCACTACCTTTATGATTGGTTCTCTTTCTGATATCACCACCAAAACGCTTTTTGCTCCCGGCATTGCCATTGTCATTGCGGTTATCATCTCCTGCTTTTTCGGAAGCCACATGAATGTTCTGAGTCTTGGAGAGGATGTTGCCCGCTCCCTTGGCATTCCGGTATCGCTGCTCCGTTTTCTGCTGTTGATGCTTTCCAGTATACTGGCAGGCTGTGTGGTAAGCTATGCAGGACTTTTAAGCTTCGTCGGGCTGATTGTTCCTCATATTGCAAGACGGCTCTTCGGGAATGATATGCGGCTTTTAGTTCCCCTTTGTGCTCTCTTAGGTGCAAGTTTCGTCCTCTTCTGTGACACTCTTGGACGTGTTATTGCAGCACCATATGAACTTCCTGCCGGCATTATTCTTTCTTTTGTTGGCGGACCGTTTTTCTTATATCTTTTATTAGGAAAGAAAGGAGGCCGCAGAGTCCATGCTTAAATTTGATTCCGTTTCCATTGGCTACCACAAGGTGCCTCTGATTAAAAATCTGTCCGTTGAAATTCCTACCGGCAGCATCACAACCATCGTAGGGCCAAATGGCTGTGGCAAAACAACGCTGATTTCCGTATTAAATAAATCCAGCCAGCTTTTTAACGGCTCTATCACATTAGATGGCGAAGATATTTATCATATGAGTGGACACCTTCGTGCCCAGAAAATTGCATTTTTACCACAGATTCGCGAAGTAATTCCTGCTCTTCCGGTTCATACCTTAGTGGAGCATGGACGTTTTCCATATCTTGGCTTCTCCAGACGCCTCACCAAAGAAGACCGCAAACTGGTGGAAGATGCCATGGAATTTACCCATATTACGGATTACCGCAACGTTGCAACTGACACTCTTTCCGGTGGGATAAGACAGCGTGTCTTCTTTGCCATGACTTTAGCCCAGAACTGCGATACGATTATTTTGGATGAACCGACTACCTTCTTAGACTTGGTAAGCCAGAATAATTTCTACCGGATGCTTCCAATCTTAAAGGCACAGGGAAAAACAATTCTTCTGGTGCTGCACGACCTTGCCAAGGCACTTACTATTTCAGACAAACTTATCGTCATGGAATCCGGTGCCATCTGCTTTCAGGGCACTCCGGATGAATGCGTACAAAAAAACGTCTTAAATAAAGTATTTCATACTTCACTTAAGACGTTCTCTGATGCGGAAGGAACTTACTACTTCTTTGAGTAAGTTCCTTACTTTTCCAATGTTTCATTCATACTTCCCATCCGGTAACCGCAAAGGTCTAAGGTTACATAGGTAAATCCATATTCCCGGAAAGCTTTTGCAATTCTCTCCCGGTTCTCCTTTTCCATCAGCTTCGAAAATTCTTCCGGCTCAATCTCAATTCTTGCCATCATTCCATGAATTCTTACCCTCACCTGATGAAAACCTAAATCCAGTAATAATTGTTCCGCTTTATCCACCATTGTAAGTTTCTCTTCGGATATGGTCTCTCCATAGACAAACCGGGATGACAGACAGGCAAAGGACTGCTTTTCCCAAGTTGGAAGATTCAACGCCTTCGAAAGGACACGGATATCCTGCTTGGTAAAACCACAGTCTCTGAGCGGACTTTTTATTCCAAGCTCTGCCACTGCTTTTAATCCCGGACGATAATCTCCGTTATCATCAAGGTTAGAGCCCTCCGCCACATAGGCAATTTTCTGTTCTTCTGCAATCTTTAATATCTTTTCAAATAATTCATGCTTGCAAAGATAACAGCGGTTCTTAGGATTCTGTGCAAATCCTTCGATTTCAAGTTCTTCCGATTCTGTAATAAAATGTCTTATATTTTCTTTCCGGCAAAATGCTTCTGCTTCCCCTAACTCTCTCTTTGGAAATGAACAGGAGGACGCAGTTACTGCAATTGCCCGCTCTCCCAATACATCATGCGCCACTTTCAAAAGATAGGTGGAATCCACACCACTTGAGAATGCAACTGCCACGCTGCCTAATTTTTCAAAATATTGTTTTAACGCTTCCTGCTTTTTTAACTGTTCCGGAGTTGGTGCTGTTATTTTATTCATTTCTTATGCCTCTACTTTGTTTCTTCTCTAAGTTCTTTCACCGTAGCAAGCTCCAGGCCGACCTTTTCTGCGATCACATCATCTGTCAGGAGATCTAAAAGGTTTCTTGCAACACTGATTTTTTCTCTGGCAATTCCACGGGCTTCGCCAATCCTGATGCCCTGTTCCTCGCCAATTTCTATTCCCTTGTTGGTCATCTCTTCCGCAAACGTACACATTGTAATCACCTCTCCTGCTTTCGCACGTTCTGCTACTGTTTTCTCTATTTTGACATAGGTTTCATCATTTGTAAACACCTGAAGCAGATTCAAAACCGCTTCCACATGGCAGATTGCCTCCGGATGTTCCTTGGGATTGTATCTTCCAAGACGTTTCTCCGCAAAAAAATCTGCTACAATTTTAAAATCACTTTTAAACGCTTTTCGGATTTTCTCCGGCAAAAATGCAATATTAAAAACAAATATTTTATAATCATTTACATAAGGTCTTAGTTCCGGAGAAACATCTAAAATGTCAAATAGCGCATTCGGACTTTTCCATTCTGTATCACTGAAATTTAAAACAATCGTAATTGCCGGATATTTTCGTTCTTCCTCACGGTCAATCTGCACCCGATACACGGCATAATCATACCCCATAATCCGGATGGGCATATTTTTGTCTATCCGACTTTCATTTTCAATCCCAAAAGATGCCACTTTGTATAACCCATTCTTATATAATTTCACAGTATCCCGAAACTGATTCCGAAGATTGTTTTCTTCCACCTTATAGATGCTTTCCGTTGGTCCCTCTTCCAATCCTTCTTCCAAAAGAATCTCCTTTCGAAAAAGTAATACATTATATATGTCAGCAAAAACATCCGAAAATGATTCCAGATATTTTTCTGCCAAATCCTTATCTGCCAAGTATTTTCCCCCTGTTAAATAAATATTTTGGATAAAAAAGATTCTGAAAATATGAATATAAGATTATCACGAATGCAGACAGTTCAACACGTCTGCATAATAGATGAATAACGAATATTATTATAAACTGATTTTACTTAAGATATAATATCAAAAATATTCCGAAGGGTGCAAGTACTCTACGGAATATTTTAATCTAATTTAATAGAATTTATATAATCTTTACAAAGATAAAACATTTTTTCTGTTTTTGTAACTATTTTCTTCTCATTTTTGTCATTTTCCATGTAAACGTTTGCGCACATGTACTTTAACTGCATCACTTTAGATGTAATACTCCAGCTGGTTGGTATTTTCCACCGAAGTACAGCTTTCTTATTTTTATAACCAGATTTCATCCTTGAAAATAATCTTACGATATGTTTCAAAATGCAGCCACTTATTGAAGAAGTCACTGGATGGTTTTTCACCTGCTGCAACCAGCTCGTCTAAGAATGCCTGTGCATCCTGTGCAGATGTAATGGCAACGGCAAAGCCTCTTCCATTGATAACCGGAACATTGCTGTACTGGTATTCTGCCAGCGGTGCAATCTTTTCTACCTTGCGTCCACGAACCTGTACAAAGATTCTTTCTCTTAAGATGACAATATCGAAGTCATCCGGATACTGATAGCTTTCTCCGCTTACCGGGATTTCATCTCCAATGGTATAGGTCTTCTGAACCGGACGTACCTTGGCAATCGTCATGCTCTCAAGGTTATAATAGAACTCTTCGAAAATGTCTCCATTTCCCTTAAGACTTCCATATACGAAAGCTGCTTTTAAATCCTTGCTCTCATCTACGGCAGCATCTTCTACTACACCGCAGGCAGAAGTCATATTGGAAATACGGTCAATCAGAATCAGCTCTCCTAAAGTCTTATGCTTTTTGAATTCATCAATGACAACCGGCTCCTGCAAATCAAGGTCACAGACTGCAATCTCATTTTTCTTAAGCTGTCCTGCCGGAATAAATTCACCGGTATTTACATCAATCTTGTACTGGATGTTCTTTAAGATACCAGGAATCTGCTTTGTTCCAAGTTTTACCAGATAATCGGTTCCCGGTGTCAGCTCCTCATCATCCATCCAGAGAATGGTTGCTGTAAAGGATTTGCTGATTGGCAGATTATTGCCGGATGCAATGACACAGCCTCTGGATACGTCTACTTCCTTATCAAGCTGCAGTGTAACCGGCTGTCCCATAAAGGCACTCTGGCTGTCTTTATCTCCTACTAAAATGCTCTTGATATGCGCACGCTCATTGCTTGGCAGGGTAACGATTTCGTCTCCGACTTTTACTTCACCGGATTCAATCTGTCCCTGGAATCCACGGAAAGTATGGTCCGGACGGCACACTCTCTGTACCGGCATATAGAAGCCCTCTTCCTGCTTCTTCTCTGTTACATCTACTTTTTCAAGGTATGGAAGCAATGCCTCTCCCTTGTACCAGCTAATTTTATCGGATTTGGTTGTTACATTATCACCTTCTGTTGCAGAAACCGGAATAATGTAAATGCTCTCTAACTTCAGTTCGTCTGCTAATTCTTTAATCTGTGCTTCGATTTCTTTGAAACGCTCTTCGCTGTAGTCTACCAGATCCATTTTGTTTACTGCAAATACAAAAAACTTGATTCCCATTAATGCACAGATTCTGGCATGTCTTCTGGTCTGCACCAGTACCCCCTGTTTTGCATCAATTAAGATAACTGCAAGGTCTGCAAAGGATGCACCAACTGCCATGTTTCTGGTGTACTCTTCATGGCCCGGTGTATCTGCTACGATAAAGCTTCTGTTGTCTGTTGTAAAATAACGGTATGCTACGTCAATGGTAATACCCTGCTCACGCTCTGCCATCAGTCCGTCCAACAGAAGAGAATAGTCAATTGCTCCGCCACGGCTTCCTACTTTGGAATCTAATTCCAGTGCTTTTTCCTGGTCTGTATACAAAAGCTTTGCATCATAAAGAATGTGTCCAATCAAAGTGGACTTTCCGTCATCCACACTACCGCATGTAATAAATTTTAATAATCCACTCATCTTAGAAATACCCCTCTCTCTTTCTTCTTTCCATACTGCCTGCTGCTTCGTTATCAATGACACGGGTGGTTCTCTCGGAAGATACTGCACTTAAAGTCTCATCGATAATTTCATCCAATGTAGTTGCTGTTGACTCTGTTCCTCCGGTCAAAGGATAGCATCCTAAGGTACGGAAACGTACACTCTTGTACTGGATTTCTTCTCCCGGAAGCAGACGCATACGGTCATCATCCACCATGATAATGTTTCCATCACGATATACTACCGGACGCACTGCTGCAAAATATAGTGGTACAATGTCAATTTTTTCACGTTTGATATACTGCCAGATATCAGTCTCTGTCCAGTTGGAAATCGGGAATACACGGATGCTCTCGCCCTTATTGATTTTGGCATTATAAAGCTTCCACATTTCCGGTCTCTGGTTCTTCGGGTCCCAGGCATGATTTTCATTACGGAAGGAGAAGATTCTTTCCTTTGCACGGGATTTCTCCTCATCACGTCTGCCGCCGCCAAATGCTGCGGTAAATCCATACTTATTCAATGCCTGTTTCAATGCCTGTGTTTTCATGATATCGGTATATGCAGAGCCATGGTCGAATTGTCATATACGGTCATATAGCGGAACAATGCGTAGTTCTGAAAAACAAATCCGATGCCTCGTTTGGAAGCCGGTACATCATTGACCCGTTTTCCGTCGATGTAAATATCTCCGGAATTTGGCATTTCCAGTCCTGCAATCATACGAAGCAGTGTTGTCTTTCCACTGCCGGATGGTCCAAGCAGTGCCACCAGTTTTCCTTTTTCAATGCCAAAGCTGACATGATCAGAAGCTTTAAAACTGCCATATTGTTTGCATATATCTTTCATTTCAACATACATATCAGCGGCTCTCCCTTCTTGTTTTTGCCCGATATTCCAGAATATTTCGAAGGAATAATATAATAACTGCCAGAATAACCAAAAGCGAGGATACTGCAAATGCTGCAGTAACGGACTGCTCTGTACCCGACATATATAATGCATCGATTTCCAGCGGAAGTGTAAAGGTCTCTCCTCTTGTCTTTGACAGAGCATTGACCGCACCGAACTCTCCCAACGCTCTCGATGTACAAAGGATGACTCCATAGAGCAATGCCCATTTCATCTGTGGAAATGTAATCTTAAAAAAGATTTTCAGTCCGCCGGCTCCCATCAGGGCTGCTGCTTCCTCTTCGTCCTTGCCCTGGGCATTTAAAACCGGAATCACTTCCCTTGATACATAAGGGAATGTTACAAATACCGTTGCTAAAATAACGCCCGGAATTGCAAAAGCGATTCTGATATTCGTTCCAAAGAACTGGTTGATTGCCCGGATAAATGGATATGTCCAGCCCAGTCTTCCAAATGTCATCAAAAATGCCAGTCCCACGATAACCGGTGAAATGGAAAACGGAATATCGATTAAGGTTGCCAGCACCTGTTTTCCTCGGAAGGAAAACTTGGTTAAAAGCCATGAAACACATAATCCAAAGAATGTGTTAATCACCACCGCTGCCACTGTTGCAATCAGAGTTACCTTTAAAGCACTCTTTACATAATCTGTCCGGATGGACTGCATGTAAAAGGCAAATCCTTCTTTTAAGGAACTTGCAATGATGCAGAGCAGCGGAAGAACCAGCATCAGGAACAGGAACAGTACACTGACTGTAATCAGAATATGACGCGTACGTTTTTTTCTTTTTTCCAGTTTTTCAAGCTCGTTCATACTTTTCTCCTTCTATAACTGATTCGTGCGTTGTGCCTGCTTCATCTGAATGATATTTACCGCAAATAAAATAAGGAATGATATGATTAACATAACCAGTGCAATTGCTGTTGCAGAGGCATAATCAATATAATTTAATTTCTGCATAATGACATAGGAAATTACCTGTGTATGCTCCTTGGCACTGTTGCCGGATATGTAGATAACACTTCCATATTCTCCTACCCCTCTGGCAAATGCCAGTCCAAATCCGGTTAAAATTGCCGGTTTCATCTCAGATAAGATTACTTTGAAAAATGTTTTCGAAGGTGTTGCTCCAAGGATATAAGCTGCCTCTTCATACTGTCCATCCAATTTTTCCAATACAGGCTGGACAGAACGCACGACAAACGGAATTCCCACAAATACCAGTGCAATGACCAGTCCCACATGGGTATATGCTACTTTTATTCCAAGAGCTGCTAACGGCTTTCCAATGATTCCGGTGTTGGAATACATCTTTGATAAAGTAATACCCGCAACTGCAGTAGGCAGTGCAAATGGAAGTTCAATAAATCCATCTAAAATCCGTTTTCCCGGAAAATCATACCGGGTCAGCGTCCAGGCTAATATCACACCAAATACCACATTGATACATGCTGCTAAGAAAGAACATCCGATGCTGGTGGCGAATGCATATAATACATTTGACTTGGTCAGAAGTCCGAAAAATTCTGACGGAGATAACTTTAAGGAATATACCATTACGGATGCCAGTGGAATCAGTACAATCAGTGAAAGCATTGTAACTGTAATTCCAAGCGTTAAATGAAATCCCGGTATGACTCTGATTTTTTTATTTTTACGGAATCGTCTTTTCATACTTGCCTCTTCTTCTAGTAGTTATATATCTCATCGAACCAGGCATCATCATCAAAATAATCTTTGTATGCCTGATCCCAGCCACCAAAATCATCAATACTCCAAAGTGTCATCGTCAGATCAAAGGTATCTTCATATTCCTTTAAAATTTCCTGATTGGATGGACGGTAACCATTCTCTGCGGCGAGCCTCTGTGCATCATCTTCATATAAATAAGATAAATATGCTTCTGCCACATCTCTTGTTCCATTGAAATCTACATTATCATCTACCACTGCCACACTGGGCTGTGCTAAGATACTGACCGTCGGAGAAATCAGTTCATATTCTCCCGGATAATTCTTAAGTACTGTCATGGCTTCATTTTCCCATGCAATCAGAACATCGCCTTTTCCATTTTCCACAAAGGTGGTTGTAGAACCTCTTGCTCCGGAATCCATCACGGAAACGTTGGCATAAAGTTCTTTTAAGAATTCCTTTTGTTCTGCCTCACTATAATCCATTTCCCTTGCATAGCTTAATGCTGCCAGAAAGTTCCAGCATGCACCGCCGCTGCTCTTCGGGTCCGGCGTGATTACTTCAACACCCGGTTGAATCAAATCATCCCAGTCTTTGATATTTCTCTCATTTCCCTTTCGTACCAGAAAGACAATGGTTGAAGTATATGGTGCGGATTCATCCGGGAACTGATCCACCCAGCCCTCATTAATCAATCCGGTATCCTCTATCAACGAAATGTCATGTGCCAGTGCCAGTGTCACCACATCCGCATTACAACCTTCCACTACGGAACGTGCCTGCATGCCGGAGCCTCCATGAGACTGGATGACTTCCACTTTTTTTCCGGTTTCTGCTTCATAATGCTGTATGAACATTTTATTATATGCTTCATAAAACTCTCTGGTCGGATCATAGGAAACATTGGTTATGGTAATGACATCACTCTTTTGTCTGCCACATCCACTGAGCAGCAACATCATGACTGCAAGTAAAAGTGCAGTCATGCGGTAACGATATGTAATTTTCTTTCCCTGCTGTTTTCTGCTCTTTTGCATGTCACCCAACATTTCCTTTCTATCTCTTTTCATTGATTTTATAATTCGAATAAAGAGGTGGATAAATACCGCTCTCCGCTGTCCGGCATTAAGATAACAATATTTTTATCTTTATTCTCCGGTCTGCCTGCCAGTTCTTCTGCTGCATGTAAGACTGCACCGGACGAGATTCCAATCAGGAGTCCATCCGTCTTTGCCACTTCTCTTGTGGTATCAAATGCCACATCATTATCTACCGGAATAATCTCATCAACCAGTGACAAATCCATAACCTTCGGAATAAATCCTGCGCCGATTCCCTGTATCTTATGTGGTCCCGGTTCTTTTCCGGAAAGAACGGCGGAAGTTGCAGGTTCTACTGCCACAATCTTAATGTCTGCTTTCTTTGCCTTTAAGCCTCTTGCTGTTCCGGTCAGTGTTCCACCGGTTCCTACGGAAGCTACAAAGATGTCTATCTTCCCGTCCGTATCCCGCCAGATTTCTTCTGCGGTAGTAAGCTCATGGATTTTTGGATTGACCGGATTTTCAAACTGTTGCGGAATAAATGCATTTCCATATTCTTCTTTTAACTGGGCCGCCTTCTCAATAGCGCCCCGCATGCCAAGCCGTCCCTGGGTCAGTACCACTTCTGCTCCCAGTGCTGTTACAATCTTTCTTCGCTCAACACTCATGGTATCCGGCATGGTTAAAATCAGATGCAGCTTCTTTGCCGCACATACAAATGCCAGCCCGATTCCGGTATTGCCACTGGTCGGCTCTATAATAACGGTCTTGTCATTAATCAGCCCATCTTTTATTCCCTGTTCTATCATTGCTTCTGCCACACGGTCTTTTACGCTGCCCAATGGATTAAAATACTCAAGCTTTGCTAAAAGGTGTGCCGGAAGATGCTTTGCTTCCTCGTAATTTTTCAGTTCCAGTATTGGTGTATTACCAACTAATTCTGTCAGAGATTGTGCTATTTTCGCCATTTCCTTTTTTCTCCTTTCCTGTAACTATTTACCATAATACCCTATAATTCATATATGGTCAATAGGAAATGTAAGAAATTTTTTTCAGGACCTCGTTTTTCCGAAAAGTCCTGAATTTTTTTCTTACTCCGGTAAACGGACGGTATCTCCTACCACAATCACTGCCGGCATTGGAATCTGTTTCTCCTGCACTTCTTTTTCGATGGTAAGAAGTGTTCCATAGGCTGCCCGGCTGCTTCCATCAGAAGTTCCATGAATTACTGCTACCGGTGTCTCTGCCGCTGCACCGCCGTTTTGTAATTCTCTTACAATCTCCGCAAGTCTTGTGTATCCCATCAGAAAGACACAGGTTCCATCCATGGCAGCCATTTTGTGAATCTCATCTTTTAATGATTCCTCATCTCCGGCAAAATGCCCGGTCATTACATGAAAGCTCCGGCTGACCTTCCGCTCCGTCACCGGAATTCCGGCAAGTTCCGGCACTGCAATGCAGGAGGAAATGCCGGGAATTACTTCTGTTTCAATGCCTTCCTCCGTCAGTGCGTCTACTTCTTCATTTCCTCTGCCAAAGACAAATGGGTCACCGCCTTTTAACCTTACAACATGCGCACCTTCTTTTGCCTTCTCTATCAGCAGCATATTAATCTCTTCCTGCTTCATGCTGTGTCTGCCACTGCGTTTTCCTACACAGATTTTTTCACAGTTTTCAATGGTAAAATCAAGAAGCCTTGTATCAATTAACGCATCATAAATCAGCACCTGTGCTTTTCTGATTTCCTGCATGCCGCGCAGTGTTATGTATTCATAGGACAGACAACCGGCTCCCACCAGAACCACCTTTCCTGGGGATACTTTCCTGACCGGACAAGCTTCTTTTCCGGATTGTGCCTCCTTATCCGAAAGTGCCTCTTTATCTGCAAATGCTTCTTTTAGGGTTTTGCTTTGATAATTTTCCAGTAAAATTTCGCATTCAGTTTCTGTCAGGGGACGTCCTTTTCCCATACACACATCTGCCAATTCCATCAGAAAAGCAGCTCTCTTTTTGTCATCTTCGATTGCCATTTTTGCAAAAGGACGAATTTTTTCAAGATAATCCAAGATTTCTTCCATCCGCTCCGGGATGTCTGCGCTTAACCGGGCACGGAACGTGGTTGCTACTCTTGGACTTGCTCCTTCGGTAGAAATGCCGATACTGAGCTTTCCTTCCCGAATCAGTGACGGGAACAGGAATCCACATTTTTCCTTATCATCTACAACATTTACCAGAATATTCCTCTCTTCACAAAGCTTTGCAATCCTTGCATTCAATGTTTCATCCGAGGTTGCCGCAATAACAAAATCCATTTTTTCCAGATTTGTAGTTTCAAAATCCCGCTCGGATAAAATAAGTTCCGACGTATCTTCGTTCTTTTTTCTTTTCTCTTTTATTTCTTCGGAAAGTTTCCAGATTCCATCATCAATCTGTGGTGCAACAACCAGAAGCTCCTGTTCATAAGGCAGCAGCTTTCTTACCTTGCGTTCTGCTACAATACCGCCACCGACAATCAGTCCTCTTTTTCCTTTTAGTTCCACAAAAAATGGAAAATATCCCATCCCGCTTCTCCTTTATTGCTTATACTCTGTCACTTAAGTTTCTGCGTCTTAGTTTTCCTGATATAAAATGTCTGCCAGTTCTTTATACGCTTCTCCCCAGCGGGCATTTGGTTTCAGGTTGTAAAGCCGTTTATCCAGTACAAAATAGTGATTCTCTTTCACTGCAGTAAGACTGCTCCATACCGGACTGTCAATTAATGTTTCCTGCACATTTTCCAGTGCCGCATCTGTATCGGTTCCCTGTGTAGTCACGAAAATATAATCCGGATCTGCGGTTACGATTGCTTCAAGGCTCAGATTATCCAATAATCCGCTGTCGCTGTCTGCAATATTCACACATCCCAAATCCTTTAACAGCTCACCACCTACGCTGCCTTCACTTCCTTTGGCTTTTACACCACTTGCTGCTGCACGTAAAAATAATACGCTTGGATGGGAATCATCTACCCTTGCCTTGATTTCTTCAATCTGTTTCTGAACCTCAAGTCCGTTTTTCTCATATAAATCTTTTCTTCCGGTAATATCTGTACAAATGTCTAACATCTGAAGATATGCGGCAAAATCAGATACATCAAAATATGCTACTGTAACGCCTGCTTCTGTCAGCATATTTTCCATCTCCACATTAGAAGTAGTATTGGTACTTGCAATTACAAGATCCGGCTGTGCGGCAAGCAATGCTTCTGTATTTGGCTCCTGAATACTTCCAAGATTTACCACATCATCTCCTAAGTCAAGGTCTAATGACTCCCAGGAGTCATTGGCTGTTGCCACCAGTTCACCACCGGATAATAACCAGACATCTGCAAAGCTTCCAATCATGGCTGCCACACGGTCATGGGAAGTTACGGTTACATCTCTTCCCAGTGCATCCGTAAAAGTAACCGGATTCTCTTCACTGGCTCCCTCTGTCACTTCATTTCCTGCTTCTGTCACATTTTCTGTACTCTCAATTACCTCTGTCACAGACTGCTGCTCCGTGCTTAAGGTCTCCTTTGTATCCTTATTTCCACATCCTGTCAGTGCTGTAAACATTAATGTTACGCAAAGACCGAGTGCTGTTAATTTTGTTCTTACACTTCTGTTCATTTTTCCTTTTCATCCTTTTCCTATTTATTTACTATGAATTGTATTGTACTATATTTTTTTGATTTGTCAAGATAGAAACGGTCTTTCCGTTAAAAGAATAATGGCACAGTCTATCCGCTCCAATACAAGCATAAAGCCTGCCGGAGCACTAAGAATTTCGATAGCATCTTTCATCAGTTCCGGCAACCGGCGCATATTCACATCCATGTTCAAATGCGCCTCGCTGGCACTTCCCTGTGCCAGCGTTGCCTGTTGTCGGACGAAATTCCAAGTGCTCCTAGCAGACTTTATAATGTATTGGTGGCGGACAGACCGTGCCACTATTCTACTAAACAAAAAAAGTTATTTACTCCTTCGTTCTCATGCCTGAAGAAGCTTAATAACAAAAAAGAGACCTCCTTCCGTCTTACAGAATTCAGTCTCTTGATTCAATCATAATCAATATTCCGTTTTTTAAATCTATCACCGCTTCGTCCTCTACAATTTCATTGCTGACGCCCAATGTATTATCACTGGTAAATGCTGCATCCTGCAGAGGATATTTCATTCCGGTCAATGTTACTCCGGTTACTTCTGTTGTAAGAGGAAGTAAGGATACATACTTTCCGAACTGCTGACTCTTTCGAAGAACCGCACGCTCTTTCAACAGGCGAATCCGGTTATGGGAATCTATGAGAAAACACGGAATATCTTTTGCCAGCGGCTGCATCAGAAGCTGTATATTACCTAACACATGGTCAAGCCTTGTGCCGGTGCCGCCCAATATATGGATTTCACTGCTGTTTCGCTCCATAGCTTTTCCGATGGCAATTTCAGAATCGGTATAATCCTTCTCCGGCTGATACTGGTGCCACTCAATGCCGCTTTCCCGTCGAAATGCTTCCAATATGGTTTTATCTGCCGAATCATAATCTCCTAATATGACATCCGGTTTTATCTGATTGCGGTAACAGAATTCCATGCCACGGTCTGCTGCTAAGATACAATCCGGTTTTACCCGTTCTATATAACTTAATGCAAATGCATCCTCTATGGTTCCGCCATTGATAATCAATGTTTTCATCTTATTTACCACCATTAATGAGATTTAAGAAACATCTGGTGTTCTCTTCCGCATCTCCGCCAAAAACTGCGCTTCCGGCAACAATAATATTTGCTCCTGCATCCATCAATGTTTCAACATTGGAAAGGTTTACGCCGCCATCTACTTCAATATCAAGCTTCAGCTTCCGCTCCTGCACCATTTTCTTTAACTGACGCACTTTATCGATAGTATAAGGAATCAGCTTCTGTCCGCCAAAGCCCGGATTTACTGTCATAATTAATACCATATCCACTTTTTCTAAAATATGTTCAATGGCAGTTAATGGTGTAGCAGGATTTAATGCTACTCCTGCAATGATGCCACGTTCCTTAATAGCTTCAATGGTCCGGTCTAAATGCTTACAGCTTTCTGCATGCACCGTAATCAAATCGGCTCCGCAGTCTACCAGCTCATCAATATAACGGATTGGCTCATCAATCATCAGATGAACATCAAATATTTTATCGGTGCATTTTCGAATGGAGCGGATTACCGGCATTCCAAAAGAAATGCTTGGCACAAAGCTTCCATCCATTACATCGATATGAATGTACTGCGCCCCGGCTTCATCTACCGTCTTAATCTCTTCTCCTAATTTACTAAAATCTGCTGATAAAATAGATGGGGATAAACAATTCATCGTCTGATTCCTTTCTGTATCTGATATTTCTTTCGTATCTTATTTGGCTGTACTTTATTTTCGATATCCTATTTTCTATCTCTTCTCTTTCGATACTCTAATTATTTAATACTTCTTTCTGTCCTTTAATTCTCCATAGAGCTGGCAGTAATTTTCATAACGCACCGGATGAATCTTTCCTTCTGATAAAGCTTCTTTGACTCCGCAGTCCGGCTCACTGATATGGGAACAGCCCTGAAATCTGCAATACGGTTCAAAGGCTGCAAACTCTGGATAACAATCCTGCAATTCTTCCTTCTCCATTTCCGGAAGATAAAGAGAACTAAATCCCGGTGTATCCATAATATAACCGTCGCCCTTAAGCTGAATCAGTTCCGCATGTCTTGTGGTATGACGGCCGCGCTCTATCTTCTTACTGATTTCACCGGTCTCCATACAGGCTTCCGGTGCCAAAAGATTAATAAGTGAAGATTTTCCCACTCCGGAAGGTCCTGCTACCGTTGTAGTCTTTCCTTCTAATATTTCCTGAAGTTCTTTCAGTCCCAGTTCCTTTTTTGCACTGACAAAGAGTATCTTACAGCCGCTTGCTTCATAAATAGATGCAATCTCCTGCTGCTGTTCCTCCGTAATCAAATCACACTTATTAAAACAAAGGATTACCGGAACATCCTGCCGTCCCATCATTACCAGAAAGCGGTCCAAAAGATTAAAATTGGGATTGGGACTTGCCGCCGCGAAAATCAAAAGAGCCTGGTCTACATTGGCAACTGCCGGACGAATCAGTGCATTTTTTCTTGGAAGAATTGCTGCGACATTTCCGGTCTTCTTCTCTTCTGAAATAATATCAATCTCTACATCATCTCCCACCAGCGGTTTCATCTTCTGCTGGCGGAATATTCCTTTTGCCTTACATTCATAAATTCCGGATTCCACTACATGAACGTAGTAGAATCCGGAAATTCCTTTGACTATTTTTCCCTGCATGTGCATCCTTATTTTTCAGTAAAGTTTACAGAGGTCGATACCACATTGGTTCCTGTTGTACCATCTTCGTTGGTATATGTCCAGTCAACCTCAAGGGTACCGCTGCTCATATTTTTAATATTATCTACATTCACAGAACCAGGTGTTGTTCCCTCGAAGGTTGTTGTCCAGAGGGTACTTCCATCAGAACCTTTCAGTGTAACGGTTCCGCCAATGTAATTCTTGCCATCCTGCGGTACTGCTAATGTATCACTCTTATAAGAATAGTATGTGGTCTTCTTGCCTAAACTGATGGTCAGGGTAACGGTTGTTCCACGGTCAACAAACTTGCCATTTACCGGATCCTGACTGATAACAAGGCCTTCTGCCACATCATCACTGTAATCGGTTTTGGTTGTAACATTTAAGCCTGCACCGGTTAATTCGTTTTTCGCATCAGATTCTGATTTTCCTCTGACATCCGGTACCTGTACGCTTTCAATACCACGGCTCAAAATCAGGGTAATGGTATCACCCTTCTTCGCATTGGTTCCGATATCTGGTGTAGTCTTGATAACATAATCCTGCTGTACGGTATCGCTGTAATCATAATCCGTGCTTACCTTAAAGCCCATATCCTCTAATTTTTTCTGTGCTTCCGAAGACTTATAACCGGCTACGTCAGGAATCGGAACATCTCCTGCTCCGCTGCTGATACGGACAGTAACGGTATCGCCAGCCTTTACAGATTCACCCTTCTTCACACTCTGCTCGGCAATCTGTCCTTCCTCATAATCATCAGAGGAAATCTCCTCGCCTTCTTCTAACTTGATATCAAGCTTCTTATCTTTGATTTCATTCTGTGCTTCTTCAAAAGTAAGACCACGCAAATCAATCATTTCGATTTTATCTTCGGTGTCTGTTTCGGTTTCTGTTGCAATCTCTGTCTCGGTATCATTTTTCTTGTTGCCGCCAAATCGGAAAATTCCAAGGATATTACCAACCAGGCAAATGACGATTCCTACGATGATAACTGCAGCGACAATTCCCATAATAGTAACTGCTTTTTCCATCTTCGGATTGAGAATTCCATTCTCCTTCTCCTCATCCTCTGTTAATTCATCCTCATCCGGTTCTTCTTCCTCTCCTGCTTCTTCCTCTTCATCATAGGAAACTTTTCCGGAGCCTTCCCGGATCTGCTCTAATTCATCCTGTCCGATGACTCTTGTCTTATCATTGCTGCCAAGTGGAACCATGGTAACAAAATCTTCATTCGGACTAATCAGACATTTCTTTAAATCAATCAACAGTTCACCCATATTCTCATAACGGCGGTCCGGGTTCTTCTGGGTACATTTTAAAATAATCTTCTCTAAGCTGATTGGAAGGTCCGGTGTATACGCAGTTGGTGGAACCATTTCTTCCTGTAAATGCTGGATTGCTACCGCAACCGTAGTATCTCCATCAAAAGGAACTCTTCCGGTTACCATTTCATACATGACAATTCCAAGAGAATAAATATCACTCTTGCCATCTACGAAACCGTTTCTTGCCTGCTCCGGAGAAGAATAATGTACGGAACCCATAACATCTGAATTAATGGTGTTGGAAGTTGCTGCACGGGCAATTCCAAAATCGGTTACCTTTACTTTTCCTTCTGTGGAAATAATAATATTCTGTGGCTTGATATCACGGTGCACAATATTCTTATTGTGTGCAGCCTCAATACCTCTGCCTACCTGAATGGCAATACTGACTGCTTCTTTGTAAGTCAGTTTGCCTTTCTTCTCAATATATGTCTTTAATGTGATTCCATCCACATACTCCATGACAATATAATGCATGCCGTTTTCGCTTCCGACATCATAGATATTTACGATGTTTGGATGCTCTAATCCTGCTGCTGACTGTGCCTCGGTACGGAACTTTGTCACAAAATTAACATCTTCACTGAATTCCTGCTTTAAAACCTTAATTGCCACAAAACGTCCTAAGACATGATCCTTTGCCTTATAAACATCAGACATTCCGCCTGCGCCTATTTTTCCAATAATTTCATAACGTTCTGCGATAAACATTCCCTCTGTTAACATATCTTCACCTCATCCGAAAATGGTTTTATTACAATTACTGTAATGTTGTCTTTACCGCCATTTTCATTGGCAGTCTTTACCAGTCTTTCTGCTTGTTCTGCAATATCACGCTGACTGAGCATAATATTTCTGATATCTGCATCCTCTACCATGTTGGTTAATCCATCGGTACACATAAGTATTTCATCTTCCGGATCCAGATTAATCTCAAAGAAATCCACATCCACTTCCGGGACTGCTCCGATTGCCCTTGTAATAATGTTTTTATCACGGTGATTCCGGGCTGTTTCTTTGTCCATCTCACCCATCCGCACCATTTCTTCTACCAGCGAATGGTCTTTCGTAATCTGTCTGATTTCCTGATTTACTACATATAGTCTGCTGTCTCCCACATTGGCAACCGTAAGCACGTTGTCATGAATGGTACAAATTACCAGAGTAGTTCCCATTCCCTTCATTTCCTCATGGTTATTCGCTTCCTCTAACAGCATGGTATTTGCCTGCTTTACTGCAGACTCAATAATTGCAGCCGGCTCTGACAATGTCGACTCACGAATCAGCTTCTCCAATGTCTCTACCGTATATCTGGAAGCATAATCTCCCGCTTTATGTCCTCCCATTCCATCTGCAACAATGAAAAGATTTGGCAGATTACCAATCGGCTGCTCAGAGGAAAAGACATAGTCCTGATTGGAGCTGCGCTTTTGTCCGATATCTGTAATTGAAAAAGTCTTCATGATAGTCCACCTACCTTTCTAAAAATTTCTTTCTTAACTGTCCACAGGCACCATCAATATCTCTGCCCATTTCCCTTCTAATAGTAACATTAATTCCGTTTTTTTCAAGTTTATTTTTAAATTTGAGGATTTCCTCATGGTCTGACTGCACATAATCCCGCTCTTTAATGGGATTTACCGGAATCAGATTAATGTGGCAGTTCATGCCGGAAACCAGCTTAACCAGCCGCTCTGCATCCTCATCCGTATCATTGACGCCGCCCACCAGACTATACTCAAAAGTGATTCTTCGTCCTGTCTTGTCAAAATAATATCTGCAGGCATCTAAGACCTCGGAAAGCTCATAACTGTTGGCAACCGGCATCAGCTCTTTCCTCTTTTCCTGTGAGGATGCATGCAGGGAAAGTGCCAGTGTAATCTGAAGCTTCAAATCAGCGAGCTGCTTCATCCGTGGCACCAGTCCACAGGTAGATACCGTAAGATTTCTCTGGCTGATATGAAGTCCATGCTCGTCTGTCAGCAGTTCAATGAATTTTACAATATTATCATAATTATCCATAGGTTCTCCGCTTCCCATGACTACCACATTGGAAATACGTTCTCCGATGCTCTCCTGAATCCGGTATATCTGCTCTAAGATTTCCGATGGTGTCAGATTACGCACCAGTCCGTCCAGTGTTGATGCACAGAACCGGCAACCCATACGGCAGCCCACCTGGGAAGAAACACATACGGAATTGCCATGCTTATATTTCATCAGCACACTTTCTATCATATTCCCATCTGCCAATGCAAATAAGTACTTTCTCGTTCCGTCAATCTTCGAAATCTGTACCAGTTCTTCTTCTAATACTGTAAGGTCTGCTTTCTCTTTTAATGTCTCCCTTAAATTCTTCGAAAGATTTGTCATTTCATCAAAGGAGGTGACATGATGGATGTGCATCCATTCATATATCTGCTTTGCCCGGAATTTCTTCTCTCCCAGAGACAAAAGAAATTCTTCTAATTCTTTTAAATTCAAGGATTTTACATCAACTTTTTCTATCATACATTCTGTTTCCTTAATCTGGCAATGAAAAATCCGTCACTGCCTAATTCATCCGGCAGAATCTGTTCCATGCTTTCTACTTCAAATTCTTTATGATTTGAAGTAAACCATGCAACATTTTCTTCATTCTCTCCCGCATCAATGGTGCAGGTACTGTAAATCATTCTGCCACCCGGCTTCACATACTGATGAACCGTGGATAAAATCTCCCGCTGTAATGCGATCAGTGATTTGATATCTTCCGGCTGCATCCGGTATTTGATATCCGGTTTCTTCCGGAGCACACCCAGTCCGGAACATGGTAAATCGGCAATAACTACATCTGCTTTGCCGATACTGCCTTTATCTGATACACGGGCATCCCACTGCTCGGCTGTCATATTGGTCACCTGATGACGTCTGATATTCTCTTCTATCAAAGAGACTTTATACTCACTGACATCCCTGGTGATGACCCTTCCACTGCCGGAAAGCAGCTGTGCAATATGTATACTCTTTCCACCGGGTGCTCCGCACACATCAATGACAGTATCATTTGCTTTTACCTCTGCCGCCTCAGCCACCTTCATGGAACTTAAATCCTGCACATAAAAAAGTCCTTCCTCAAATTCCGGAATGCTGCCAAGATAATCCACACCTCTTACATGCAATGCATAAGGAAGTTTTTCATCTATGTTCACTTCCATACCACGATTTTTTAAACGCTTCATCAAGCTTTCTGGTGTAATCTTCGTAAGATTACATCTTATGGTCAGTGGTTCTTCTTTCAAAAATGCTTCTGCTATCTTTTCAATCCGTTCCAGAGAATAATTTTTCTCCCAGAGCGTAATCATCCATTCCGGGATGGAACAGGTTACGGATAAATACTGTTTATAAGTTTTTTTCTTATCCGGGTATGCAATCTTATCAAGATTTCTTCCGATATTCCGAAGCACTCCATTGACAAATCCGGAAAGCTTTCCAAAGCCTTTTTTCTTTGCAAGCTTTACTGCTTCGTTGCAGGAAGCCGATACCGGAACACTGTCCATATATTTCATTTCATAAACGGCACTCCGGATAATACAACGGATTACCGGCTTCATTTTATTCACCTTCACACTGGAAAACTGATTGATAATATAATCAAGCTCCAGCATGCGCTCCAATGTGCCCTCGCTGACTCTGGTAATAAAGCTGCGCTCCTGTTTCTCAAGATACTGATATTTGGTCAGTACATCAGAAATCGCCACATGACTGTATATGCCATCCTTTGTTACCGCCAGCAAAATTGCAAGCACCAGTTCCCGGCTGTTCACCGAATCAGTCATCCCGTCGTCCTCCAAATAATAAAATCAGACGCAGTAACTGAAGAATCGCTGAAGCTGCTCCCGCTACATAGGTTAACGCTGCAGCTCCTAAAACTTTTCTCGTATAGCCCAGTTCCTGTTCTCCTAAGATTCCTGTCTCTCCAAGGATTCTTACTGCTCTTCTCGATGCATTAAATTCTACCGGAAGTGTTACAATCTGAAATAATACTGCCAGTGAAAAGCAGATGATTCCTGCTGTAATCAATGCCTGACCACTGCGGCTGCTGATAAATAATCCAATCAGAATCAGCGGCCATGCCAGTGTAGAACCGATATTGGCTACCGGAACAATGGCACCACGAATGGTAAGCGGTGCATAATTCTTCTGATGCTGGATGGCATGTCCACACTCATGGGCTGCTACACCAACCGCCGCAACAGATGCCGAATCATAGACACTGTCTGAAAGACTTAAGGTCTTATTTCTCGGGTCATAATGGTCGGTAAGGTTTCCGGAAACATGACGGATTTCCACATCATAAATGCCTGCTGCATTTAAGATTCTCTGTGCCGCCTGTGCACCTGTCATTCCGGACATACTGCGGTATTTTGCATATTTTTTAAACGTGTTGTTTACATGGGCAGATGCCAGAAGGCAGATTACTGCACCAATAATTACCAAGAAATAAGTCGGGTCCCACCAATAATAATATGGCATATGAATTCCTCCTTTTTATTGCTGTTTTGTTCCAAGCACCGTTCCGTTTCCGATTGTAAATCCACGTAAGAAATCAGCAACCGGCATACGTTTTTTTCCTTCTAACTGCACTTCTTCCAGTGAAAGACGGTCAACGCCTGTCTGTATGACAAGGCTCTGTTTATCTGCCTTTACCACTGTTCCCGGTGCAGCATCCGTATTGCCCGGATGTACCGTTGCCTTCCAGATTTTCAATGTCTTACCGGAAAGGTAAGTATAGGCGCTCGGCCATGGATTCAGTCCACGAATCAGCCTCTCAATCTGCACAGCAGATAAAGACCAGTTAATCTTTCCCAATGACTTCTGAATCATTTTGGTATGCGTTGCAATCTCATTATCCTGTGGTGTATACACTGCTGTACCATCTTCAATGGATTTCATGGTTTCTACACATAATCGTGCCCCGGCATCCTGCAATTTATCAAAAAGGCTGCCACCGGTCTCCTGTGCATCCAGTTCCACAGCCACAGATGCTATCATATCTCCGGTATCCAGGCCTTCATCCATACGCATAATCGTTACGCCGGAAGCCTTCTCTCCATTGATTACTGCCCACTGGATTGGTGCAGCCCCACGGTATTTTGGAAGCAGGGATGCATGGACATTGATACAGCCATATTTGGGCATCTCTAAAATTTCTTTTGGAAGTATCTGTCCAAAGGCTGCTACCACAATGATGTCCGGCTGATATTTTGCCAGATATTCTATGCATTCTAGGCGACGTACCCGCTCCGGCTGATACACTTCAATTCCATAGGCGATTGCAGCTTCCTTTACCGGAGGATACTGCATGCTCTTTCCTCTTCCCTTTGGTTTATCCGGCTGTGTTACCGCAAGCACTACTTCATGGCCTGCTGCCACAATTGCCTCTAATGTACCCACCGCAAAATCCGGTGTTCCCATAAATATTACTTTCATTTCTAGCCCTCCTCATAGACTACGTCATGAAGCTCGCCCTCTACTTTTTCCATATACATATGTCCATCCAGATGGTCTAATTCATGACAGATTGCTCTTGCTAAAAGCTCTGTTCCCTCAATCTCATATTCATCACCATCTTCATTAAATGCACGGGCTTTTACATAATTTGGTCTTGTAACTGTTCCTGCCTTGCCCGGAAGACTTAAGCAGCCTTCATCTCCAGTCTGGGTTCCGGAAGTCTCGATAATCTCAGGATTAATCATAAGAATCGGGCCATCTCCGATATCAATAACTACCATTCTCTTTAAGATTCCAACCTGCGGTGCAGCAAGTCCCACACCATTGGCTTCATACATGGTTTCTAACATATCATCTGCCAGTTCTAAAATCTTTGGTGTTATCTCTTTAATTTCTTTACAGGTCTTTGTCAATACCGGATCTCCTACGGTCCGAATCTGTCTTAATGCCATTTTTGCTTCCTCCTTAAATTCCTTTCTCTAAAAGCCATTTACCGGGTCAAAATCAAATTGCACCGATACGTTTCTTACTCCCTGTTTTTCTTCCATAAGCTGTTCTACTTTATCTTTTATCTGAATCAACACACCATAATCCGGGTGTTTGAAATAAAGTACTTTTTTATAAATGTCATTTACCTTGGCTACTGCTGCATCTGCTGGTCCAATCATCTGAAGCTTTTTATCAGCCTGCACTTTTTCCATGGTATCTGCAAGCTCTTTTGCACATGCATAGGCTTCTGCTTCTTCTTTTGATGCACAAAGCACAACCAGCATATGCCATACCGGCGGATAACGCATTGCCTGCCGGTAGAAAATTTCCTCTTCATAGAACTGGTTATAATCCTGATTCTTTGCACAGATGACGCTGTAGTGCTCCGGATTATAAGTCTGGATAATGACCTCTCCCGGTTTCTCACCTCGTCCTGCCCTTCCGGCTGCCTGGGTCAGAAGCTGAAAGGTTCTCTCAGCGGCATGATAATCGGATACATAAAGAGATAAGTCTGCCGCCAGCACTCCTACTAATGTTACATTTGGAAAATCATGTCCTTTTACAATCATCTGAGTTCCAATCAGGATATCTGCTTCCTGATTGGCAAATGCGGAGAGGATTTTCTCATAGCTGTCTTTGCTTCTTGTGGTATCAAAATCCATCCGAAGAATCCTTGCCTTAGGAAATTCTTTTTTTACCAGTTCCTCAATTTTCTGGGTTCCGGCTTTAAAACCACTGATATATTTTGAACCACAGCTCGGACATATCTTAACATGATTTTGCTCATAACCACAATAGTGACATATCAGTTTTCCATTATTATGTGCATGCAATGACACATCACAGTGGGGACATTTCATTACATGACCACAGGCACGGCAGGATACAAAGCCTGCCATTCCCCTGCGGTTAATAAATAGCATAACCTGTTCTTTCCGCAATAACCGCTGCTCTATTTTTTCATGAAGGCTTCTGCTTAAAATCGAAAAGTTTCTTGCCTTTAATTCTTCTCTTAAGTCCACAATTTCACATTCCGGCAGTGGCTTTTCCTTCACCCGCTTATCCATGGAAAGGAGTAAATAGTCACCCTTTTTCGCATGATAAAAGCTTTCTATGGAAGGGGTCGCCGAGCCTAAAATCACGGTAGCACCGGACATTCTCGCCCGCTCTATTGCGGTTTCCCTTGCATGATACCTTGGTATCGTCTCACTTTTATAAGTGCCCTCATGCTCTTCATCTATTATAATATACCCAAGATTTGAAAAAGGTGTGAACAAAGCAGAACGAGGGCCAATCATAACATCAATTTCACCTTTTTTTGCCCGCTCAAACTGGTCGGAACGCTCTCCCGGTGACAGTTTCGAATTCATAATGGAAACCCGGTCGCCAAACCTATGGTAAAACCGCATCACCGTCTGATAGGTCAGTGCAATCTCCGGAATTAATACGATGGACTGCTTTCCCCTGCCGGCAGCTTCTGCAATCAGCTCCATATAGACTTCTGTCTTACCGCTTCCGGTCACTCCGTGAATGAGGCACGGCTTCTTTTCTGTTCTGGCATTTTCTATCACTGCATCCACCACTTTTTGCTGCATTGCATTTAAGGTCAGGGTATAGGCTCCCATCTCCTGTGTACGGACAGGGTTACGGTAAGTCCGCACTTCTTCTACCGTTATAACGCCCTGCTGCATCATTGCTTTGATGACATCTGCCGTAATATGAAGCTTTTTGGTTATTACATCATAACTTAAGACAGTTTCTTCTAACAGTGCTTCTAACAGTCTTGCCCGGGCAGTTCTGTGCTTTCTTTTCAATTCTTCCAAAAGGCTTGCCGCCTCGTTAAAAGGAAGTACAAGACGCACCAGACGGCTCTTTTTTTCCTTTGCTTTCTCTTTAATCGGAATCACTGTCTTTAATGCCTGGTTCATGGTTCCGCCATAATTTTTACGCATCCATGCTGCCAAGGCAATAAACTGTGATTCGATTTGCATGGCATTGTTATCAACAGCTTTAATGTCCTTTAATTTTGCCGTGTCAAATTCTGCTTTATCTGTCAGTTCTAACACGTAGCCCTTTATCGTCCGGTTTCCAAAGGGAACAATGACCTGCATTCCTTCCGTTATCTCATCCTTTATTTCCGGTGGAATCCGATACTGAAAAGTTTTATCTAATTTTTCATGGGAAATATCAATTATGATATTGGCATATTTTGCCATAGATTCACCTCATATACTGTTCTCTATCATTTCCCGTTCGTTCATCGGATAAAAATGTCCTTCTATCTCCTGATACTCTTCATGACCTTTTCCTGCCACTACAATCAAATCGCCCTCCTGTGCCTGGGAAATAGCATAAGAAATGGCTTCTCTTCTATCCGGGATAATTTTATACTTTCCTTTCGTTCTCTTCATTCCCTGTTCGATGTCAGAAAGGATTGCCTCCGGCTTTTCATATCTTGGATTATCCGATGTCAATATCGTGACATCCGAAAGTCTTCCGGCTGTCTCACCCATCTGAAACCTCCGCAGCGGAGAACGGTTTCCACCGCAGCCAAACAATAATACCAGACGCTTGGGCTGATACTGCCGCAATGTCTTTATCAGGGATTCCAGACTTGCCGCATTATGGGCATAATCAATGACTACATCAAATTTATCTGAAATTCTTACTTCTTCAATTCTTCCTTTTACTGAAACATTTCTTAAGGTTTTCCTTATCGTCTCCGGGGAAATTCCAAGGAGATGTGCTGCTTCCATGGCAGCAAGGGAATTATATACATTGGCAGTTCCAGGCATTTTTAATACGATTTCATCCTTTATCCACCCGGTTGTCTGATATGTGACATTTAATCCACGACTGCTTCTTTCATATATGATATGCTCCGCTTTTACATCGCAGGGTTGTTCGATTCCATAAGTATATACCGGAGCCTCAAAATTCGCTGTCATAAAACCATGATATTTATCATCTGCATTGATACAAATCACCCGGCTACGCTCAAAAAGCCGTTTTTTACAGCAGGCATACTCCCGAAAACTCCGATGCTCTCCCGGTCCGATATGGTCCATGGACAGATTAGTATAAATTCCAATGGCAAAGGTGATTCCTTCCACCCGGTAATGCTTCAGTCCCTGGGAGGATACTTCCATCACACAACAACTGCATCCTGCATCCGCCATTTCCCGCAGTTCCTTCTGTAATACCAGAGCATCCGGTGTCGTATTGCTGCCTGGCTTTTTTAATCCATCGCTTCTTCGTACGCCAAGAGTTCCGATCAGTCCGCATTTTACCCCGGCTTCCTTTAACATCTGATACAGCATACAGGCAGTCGTGGTCTTTCCTTTTGTTCCGGTAATTCCTATCATCTGCATGGCTTCTGCCGGTGCACCATAATAATTTCTGGCTATCCATGCCATGGCTTCACTGGTATTGCGTACCCGGATGACTGTCACATCACCTTCCACCCAGACATGCTTTGATACTACACACACTGCTGCACCTTTACGAATTGCCTGAGCAAGATAATCATGCCCGTCTTCCCTGCTTCCCGCAAGGCAGATAAACATGCTTCCTCTGACCACCTGTCTGGAATCATGGCAGATATGTGTCACCTTACAATCCATCGTTCCCCGTGTACAAATATATGTAACCTGCTTTAGTAAATCCTTAAGATATGCCATAGACGTATCCTTAAAAATACACTTTTATCATTATATGCTACCGGGTGGGTTTTTACAAGTTTTCCACTTTTTATTTATGAAAGATTTCATAATATCTTACAGATATTTTATGAAATCACGAAACAGGGTGATGCTGCGAATGTATTTATTGTGTAACCGAAATAACCGGATGTTCACGAAATCCGAATGTAACATAATGACCTGCAAGAAGCACTAAGAATTCTGATATTGTTATGATTTGTTCCGGCAACCAGCGCAAATTCACATCCATGTTCATATGCGCTTCGCTGCCACATCCATGTGTCAGCGTTGCCTGTTTTTATACAGAATTCCAAGTGCTTCTAACAGTCCTTATCATGCATTCGTCCTTTCGTGAACACCCAGTTATTTCACACACAAAAATTACCAGTCACATTCCATCCCTGTTTCATAATTTCATAGTATTTTTCTAAATTCAAAGGAGATACTTTTCTTATGATGAAGAATAATTTTATGATATGCGGACTCACGGGCTGGTGCATGGAAATTATCTTCACCTCCCTTGATTCTATCCGCAATAACAATTTTAAACTGACGGGGCATACTTCTATCTGGATGTTCCCGATTTATGGCATGGCGGCGGTTATTCCGCCGGTTTATAAGCACATTCATAAGCTGCCTGCCATCTTCCGGGGTTCCATTTACTCTGCCGGTATCTTTGTCTGTGAGTATCTGACCGGAACCTTCTTAAAGAAAAAGGGCATCTGTCCATGGGATTACAGCAATGCCAAAACCAATATCAACGGTGTCATCCGCTTAGACTATGCGCCTCTCTGGATGATGGCAGGTCTCCTATTTGAACGTGTTACCACTGTTCCCCGGAGAAAATCTTAAATCCCCTTTCCTGCATAAAACAGCATCGCACGGAACTTCTTTATTAAGTCCGTGCGATGCCTGAATCCTGCAATGTCCTGTTACGCTTATGAGTCTAAATCATCAATATCTGCGCCAGCTCCAATATCTAACGTATTTAAAGTACGGCGTTTCATTCTTGCAATTTCGGATGCTTTTAAGATGTAATTTTTTACTTCCCTGGAATGTTTGATATGTGTCAGCCGAAGCTCCGGTGTGGTAACATCTCCGGTATAACAGATTACAGTTCCAAGTCCGAACATCCGCTCCAGCAAAGTTGCCGTTAATTTTACATCCTGTACCTTATACATATAGCAGTCATTTTCTTCAATTTTGAATAAGCCTGCATCTACTGTAATTGCACTTGGTTTGATGATATATTTGGTAAAGGTCCATGGCAGACCGAAAAAGAGTATTCTCTTGCGTTCTGTGTACTGGGCATCCTCATCAAAGTCCATCTGCATGTCATTTCTTTCCTCAATCATTTTTTGCTCTCCTTCTCTTTGCATCACCTTATGATACCCTACTTTATCATATACTGAAAAATTTTTCAAATTTCAGAATATTGCGTCTTTATATTTTACCTTGAATTTTATATTTTATTATTATATGATAGTAAAAATGCCTAGATGACATTACTAAAAACATCATACAGGAGGAATCTTATGCGACACTTAATGAGTCCCCTCGATTTATCCGTAGAGGAACTGAATCAACTGCTGGATTTAGCAGGTGATATTGAAAAAAATCCAAAAAAATATGCACATGCCTGTGATGGCATGAAACTTGCAACCTGTTTCTATGAACCAAGTACCCGTACCCGTCTTAGTTTTGAAGCTGCCATGTTAAACCTTGGTGGTTCTGTTCTTGGTTTTGCCAGTGCAGACAGTTCATCCGCAGCAAAAGGCGAAAGTGTTTCCGATACTATCCGAATCATTTCCTGTTACGCAGATATATGTGCCATGCGTCATCCAAAGGAAGGTGCACCTCTCGTAGCTTCCCAGAAATCTTCTATTCCAGTAATCAACGCCGGTGATGGCGGTCATCAACATCCAACCCAGACATTAACTGATTTATTAACCATCCGTTCTTTAAAAGGAAAATTAGACAATATGACAATCGGTTTATGCGGTGATTTAAAATTCGGCCGGACCGTGCACTCTCTGATTAATGCACTGATTCGTTATCCCGGAATCCGCTTCGTTCTTATTTCTCCGGAAGAACTTAAAATTCCGGACTATATCCGCGAAGACGTTCTGGTAAAAAATAATATTCCGTTTGAAGAAGTAACAAGACTGGATGATGCAATGCCAAAACTTGATATTCTTTATATGACCAGAGTGCAGAAGGAACGTTTCTTCAATGAAGAAGATTATGTCCGTCTGAAAAACTATTACATATTAGACAAGGAAAAAATGAAACTTGCCAAGGACGATATGTATGTTCTTCATCCACTTCCTCGTGTCAATGAAATATCCGTAGAAGTAGATGATGACCCAAGAGCTGCTTATTTCCGTCAGGCACAGTACGGTGTCTATGTGCGAATGGCTCTGATTCTTACACTATTAAAATGGAGGTAATCAATATGTTAAATATCAGTGGAATTCATGAAGGTTTCGTTCTCGACCATATCAAAGCCGGTATGAGCCTTTCTATCTATCATAATTTAAAGCTGGACAAGTTAGACTGTACCGTTGCTATTATCAAAAATGCCAAAAGCAATAAAATGGGAAAAAAGGACATCATCAAAGTAGAATGCCCGATTGATGCCTTAGACTTAGATATCTTAGGTTTTATCGACCACAATATTACCGTAAATATTATCAAAGGCGATAAAATCGTTGAAAAAAAAGAACTGCACCTTCCAAAGCAGGTAAAAAATGTAATCCGTTGCAAGAACCCACGCTGCATCACTTCCATCGAACAGGAATTAGACCAGATTTTCCTGCTCACAGATGAAAATGAAGAAACCTATCGCTGCAAATACTGCGAAGAAATGTATACCGACTACGGTTTTCGCGCATAAGTAAAATTGATAAAAAGTGCACAGGAACGAATTCCTGTGCACTTTTTATGAAACTATATAACTGCTTTTCTTTTCCCCAGAAAAAACTTACTGTTTTATCTTTTTATCTTGACAATTGTCCACAGATTTTCTCTACATCATAGTCTGGTTCCATATTTCTTGCCAGTTCATATATATTTTGAATTTTTTCCGGAGTTTCTTCTAGCATATCCGCAATTTCTTCTACAGATTTTCCTTTTTTCATTTTCTTTATTACAAGTGAAACTAAACTCTGCTCTATTCCATGCTCGACTCCTGCCTCAAATTCTGCTTTCCTTAATTTCTTTTCCTCTTCCTCTTTGTCATATTCAAATATACTCATAGCAATTACCTCCGCCTGATTTTTCCTAAGGAAATCTGCCAGAATATTTTCATGGATGCATTCTGCAACTGCTTTTTGTACAGCAGCATCTACTGGCATCTGTTCCGTAAAAACACGCACTTTTGCGACATAAATGGAATATTCCCTCAATATCCGGCACTGGGACATTAACTCCGTGTTGTGCCCCACATTCACATTAAATGTGGTAACAACAAGCTCCAAAGATGGATTGTCTGTTGCATGATAAAACGCATCTGACAGCCGTCTGGTACAACAATCCTCTATCGGCATGCTTCCGTTATAAAATACAATAAAATGGGGATTTGGAATTTTCTGTAATGCAGAAGAATATAGAGATTTCTTATCTACAAGCCTCTGGTATTCTGCTGCAATATAAAATAAATCCCGAAGCGGAATGTTCGGATTTATTGTGGATTGATGTTCATATAGATAAAGATTCATATCCAGAATAAAAGCCAGGTCATTTTTCATTCCCATATAAATAGCATTTTCTAAAGTTACAATTTCCAGTGCATCTGCATCCGTATAATTACTGCTATTAACCGCATTATAAAGTGACAGCAAAGCTTCCTTTTCCGAAAATAGCATGCGAAAAACAGTGTCCTTGAATTTACGATTTGCTACCGGTGTGTTTTCATTTGTTTCTCTTGTCATAGGCAAGTCCTCCTTGTATGTGGCAGGAGAACCATTGCTACAAAATCCACTGCTGTACCTCTCCTGCTTTTTTGATTAATTAGTGAATAAAAGCATAGATAGATACAGAAATGTCATGTTCAAAATGAAACAAGATTTGAATAATAGAATTTGCTATTTCGATTGTATTAATGTATGCTTTTTTATATTTTAACATATGTCGCACAATGGGACAAGATGGAAAAGTGCACAGGAACGAATTCAAAAGGAAGCAACAGATTACTCTGCTGCTTCCTTTTATGTCATCGATATTATTACATAATATCAACGATTACTTTTTTGTTTTCTTTTGAGGCTGCTGCTTTCACAACAGAACGGATTGCCTTTGCAATGCGTCCCTGTTTTCCGATTACCTTACCCATGTCGGACTGAGCTACGCGCAGTTCCAATACGATGGCTTTCTCGTTCTCTGTCTCTGTGACATTGACCTCATCCGGGTAATCTACAAGTGATTTTGCAATTACTTCTACTAATTCCTTCATAGGTACACCTCACTATTTTACGATACCGGTTGCTTTGAAGATACGGTTTACGGTTTCTGTTGGCTGTGCGCCGTTTGCTAACCATTTCTTAGCCAGTTCTTCATTTACATGGTACTCACTAGGATCCTTAGTTGGGTCATAAGTTCCAATCTCTTCGATGCATTTTCCATCTCTTGGGGAACGGGAATCTGCAACTACGATTCTATAGAAAGGAGCCTTTTTCTGTCCTAATCTTCTTAATCTAATCTTTACTGCCATTACTTTTTCACCTCCTTGAATTATGCTATCCTAAGCAAATGCTTATATGTTAAAAAGGAAACTTGAATTTTCCCATTTTACCACCGCGTCCACGTCCGCCCATAAGTCCAGGCATCTGTTTCATCATTTTCTTCGCCTGTTCAAACTGCTTTACCAGACGGTTTACTTCACTAATATCTACCCCTGCACCTTTTGCAATCCGGTGCTTACGGCTCGGATTCAAAAGTGAAGGATTACTTCTTTCCTTCTTTGTCATGGAATAGATGATGGCTGTTGTACGTGCCATATTTTTCTCAGCTTCACCTTCATCAATATCCGGCATCTTTCCGCCGCCCAGTCCCGGCAGCATTCCAAGAATATTACCAAGACCGCCCATTTTCTTCATCTGTTCCATGGAAAGCAGATAATCATCAAAGGTAAAGTCTGCTTTCTTCAGACGCTGCTGCATGTCTTTGGCTTTTTCTTCATCTATATCAATCTCACTCTGTGCTTTTTCAATGAGTGTAAGCACATCGCCCATGCCAAGAATTCTGCTTGCCATACGATCCGGATAGAACTGTTCCAAATCGGAAAGTTTCTCACCCATACCAACATAAAGAATCGGCTTTCCGGTTACTGCACGGATGGATAATGCTGCTCCACCCCGGGTATCACCGTCTAACTTTGTCAGCACGACTCCGTCAATTCCAATCTTCTCATCGAACGTTCCTGCCACATTTACGGCATCCTGTCCGGTCATGGCATCTACAACCAAAATGGTCTGTGCCACATCGACATTTTCTTTTATCTCAATCAACTCATCCATCATATCTTCATCTACATGAAGACGTCCGGCGGTATCTAAGATTATAACCTGATTGCCATTCTTTGCTGCATGCTCAACTGCCGCTTTCGCAATATTTACCGGCTTATTCTTATCGCCCATGGAGAATACTTCAACTTCCTGCTTCTCTCCATTGATTTTCAACTGCTCAATAGCAGCCGGGCGATACACATCACAGGCTACCAGCAGTGGTTTCTTGCCCTTCTGCTTTAACTTACCTGCAATCTTAGCGGTTGTGGTGGTTTTACCAGCTCCCTGAAGACCTACCATCATAATAACGGTAATCTGCTGTCCCGGACGAAGTGCTATCTCCGTTGTCTCGGAACCCATGAGCCTGACCATCTCTTCATTTACAATTTTAATTACCATCTGTCCAGGATTCAGTCCGTTCATTACATCGGAACCAATTGCACGCTCCTGCACCGCTTTGGTAAACTGTTTTACTACCTTAAAGTTAACATCTGCTTCAAGCAGAGCCATCTTTACTTCTTTCAGTGCTGCCTTCACATCATCTTCCGTAAGCCTTCCCTTACTGCGAAGATTCTTAAATACATTTTGAAGTTTCTGTGAAAGACTGTCAAATGCCATATTACAGTTCCTCCAATATTTCTCCCGAAATTCTCTCTATTTCATCAATTACTGTATCCTTGCGTCCTGCCCGGAAGCTTTCCGCTAATTTGTTAATCTCTTCTACCTTCTGCTTCGTCTCTAAGAACTTCTTTACCAGATGAAGCTTCTCTTCATAGCCTTCCAGCATCTTATTGCACCGCTTAATCAGGTCATGTACACCCTGGCGGCTGATGCCCTCGCAGGAAGCTATCTCGCCTAAAGATAAATCATTGAACACGAAATCTTCGTAGATTCTTCTCTGATGTTCATTGAGCAGCTCTCCATAAAAATCATATAAATAAGCCTGTTCTACTTTTTCTTCCATGTTCTCACTCCTTGCGACCTTAGCTATCATACTATAAAGGAAGCAGGGTGTCAAGTATTTTTTCTTGACACCCTGCTTTTTCTTATATTACACTCGCTTTTCATTTTTCCGGATATCTGTTATACGCTCCTTTTTACGATTCATCAAGAAATTTCAGAGTTGCAAAGTCTGCCACCGACAACTTCCTACAGATACTTTACAAAGGAACAAAGAATGTGCCTTGGTACATTCTCGTGCCTGCGGCGGTGGCTTGCGACATCTACCTTATACGCCGCAGTGCGCATCCTCGCGGAGCGTTTTTTACTTTACAGGAAAGCAATTTCCTGCAAAGTAAAAAAAAGCCTTGATATCATCAAGGCTTTTTTCATGCAGGAGATGGGACTTGAACCCACACGATATTGCTACCACAGGCACCTGAAGCCTGCGCGTCTGCCAATTCCGCCACTCCTGCGAACAAATGATATTTTACCGTTTCAACGGTAATAAGTCAACCCCTATTTTTAATTTTTTCCCTTTTTTTGAAAAAATATATAAAATTGACAAAAATCGAAAAAAGTTAAAAATAGGCATTGACAATTGTCCCGGAATTTGTTACTATTTACAAGTCGTCATGAGACGTAAGTTCATACGGTATGCGGAAGTGTCGGAACTGGCAGACGAGCAAGACTAAGGATCTTGTAAGCATTGCGCTTGTGTGGGTTCAAGTCCCATCTTCCGCACGATAAAAAGGAAAGCTCAGGTAAATTACCTGAGCTTTTCTTTTTGACCGAGCCGATGTGCACCTTGATTCCATGTTCAAGGTCTCGCCTCCGGCTCGGTCGTCGCTCCTGCTTCGCAGGGTGGTCCACTGGACCACCGCGACATCTTCCGCATTCATTAATAAAGTGGGAAGCCTGATAATTCAAGGCTTCCTGTTTTTTTGTTTGTAGCCAGTTTTGGGTTACAGTTGGGTTACAACTTTTTACTGCTTAAGAATCGAGTACTTTTGCAAATTCTTCGGCATATTCTGTGATATCTTTTGTCTGGTAGATATAACATTTCTGGGTCGTGGAAATATCCTTATGTCCTGCAAATGTCTTTAGTGTATCCTCAGAAATTACCATAGCTTCATGAATCTCCGATATCGTGGTACGTCTGATACTATGATTGCCGGATGATCTGCCATCAATGACAAAAGCATCTTTTTCATTCCTCACACCATTTAATCTGCGGATAACATTGTTGATAGCATGGTCATGAATTCTTTTTCCGGTTTTATCCAGAAAAATAAAATCATCATCCTTGTGATATGTCTTAGTTTCCTCCTGACAAATCGTAATGGTTCCATCCTCATTGGGTTCTCCTGTGTAGGCTTGGCAATCAGTTTTTTCCCACCATCCGCAGTTGGAACTTTGGTTTTATATCTGCCATCCGATGCAAGCCATATTCCACAGAAACCTTTCTGTCGGTTCAATATTTTTTCGCGTTTGTCATATGCTCTAATTGTTCCGACACATCGTCTGAGGTAATTATATTCTCATTGAGGTCGTTAAGCAATGACATAATGGCAGGAATGGCATCTGATTTTTAGGAACATCAGATGCCATCCCAAGTATTTTTTCTATATTCTGCTTCTATTTTTCTTCCCGCTACTCTTTTATTTTTGCATACACAACCTTCAACAGCTTATTGTGTGGATTCTCAATCGGGTTTAATTCAATGCTCCTAAACTTCTTTAAGAAGGTAGAAAGTTTACTGCACTGGTAATTTCGTGGGTCAAAGCCCGGAATACGTTTGCTCAGATTGATTCCAAGCTCAGAAATATTAATCCAGCCATTTTCCTCTGCATTGCTCCGGATAATGGAGATTACCTCCTTTTCAATATCCGAAAGCTTCGGAAGGTTGTCATTGTCCCCGGCATCCTTTTCCGAAGATGCATTCGTATTTCTTCTTGTGGTGGCTGTGCGCTGTTTTTCCTCTGCTTCTTCCTTATTATAAAGTAAATCAAGATACTTGAAATTCTCGCAGGCATTTACAAAGGACTTCGGTGTCTTCTCCTCTCCCATTCCGATTACCATCATACCGGCTTCCTTTAAGCGCATGGCAAGTTTGGTAAAATCACTGTCTGACGACACCAGGCAGAAACCGCTGACTTTGCCGGAATAAAGAATATCCATGGCATCTATAATCAATGCCGAATCTGAAGCACTTTTTCCCGCAGTATAATTGCACTGCAATTCCGGTGTCAGAGCATACTCCTGCATATTTTTCATCCATGCAGATACGCTCGGATTCGAATAATCTCCATAAACCCGCTTATAAGTAGCCACCCCGTAATTGCTGACCTCATCCATAATTAGTTTCACATATTTATTGGATACATTTTCTGCATCAATCAGCACTGCTAATTTTGGTTGTTCATTCATACCATCTGCGCTCCTATTTCTTTAAGTGTCCCGTAACTACTACACGAATCAGATTGGTGGTACCGGAAATACCCAATGGAATTCCAGCTGTAATAACCGCCAGATCTCCATGCTGTACATATCCATGCTGTTCTGCGGATTCCATTGCATTATTAAACAATGCTTCTGTATCCGTCTCTTCCTGTATCATAAGTGGTGTTACGCCCCAGGAAAGATTCATCTGATAATAACTCTTTTCCGATGGGGTACAGCCGATAATTGCACATTTCGGACGATATCTTGAAATCATGCGGGCAGTCTTGCCGGATTTGGTTACCGTAACAATTGCCGCCGCATTGATGTCAATGGCAGTCATGCAGGTTGCATGGGAAATGGCATCGGTTACATCCGGATTATCAATCTTCTCCAGCTGGCGGAAACGTTTCTCATAATCAATATCATTTTCTGTATATTCCGCAATCTCTGTCATGGTTTTTAATGCCTCCACCGGATATTTCCCGGCAGCAGTCTCACCAGACAGCATAATTGCACTGGTTCCATCATAAATAGCATTGGCAACATCTGTTGCTTCCGCTCTGGTCGGGCGTGGATTCTTCATCATGGAATCCAGCATCTGGGTTGCCGTAATAACAACCTTTTCTGCATGGTAAACCTTTTTTATAATTTTCTTCTGAATTGCCGGAACTTCACGAATCGGAATCTCCACTCCCATGTCTCCTCTGGCAACCATAATGCCATCTGACACTGCCAGAATCTCATCAATATTATCTACACCCTGACGGTTTTCGATTTTAGAGATAATCTTAATGTCATTGCAGCCCTGCTCTGCCATAATTTTCCGTAACTGCAGCACATCATCTGCACAGCGTACAAAAGATGCTGCAATAAAATCTACACCCTGCTCAATTCCAAATAGAATATCGGAGCGGTCTTTCGGGCTGATATAAGGCATGGACAGATTTACATTCGGTACATTAATTCCTTTGCGGTCTGAAATCACACCACCATTTTCTACTTTACAGGTAATCTCAGTTTCTGTCACATTGGTTACCAGCATTTCAATCAGTCCATCATCAATCAGAATTCTGGTTCCGGCTTTGACATCATGTACCAGATTTTTGTAAGTAATAGAGACCCGCTCTTTATTTCCCATAATATCATTAGTAGTAAGCTTAAAGGTATCTCCCGGAAGCAGCTCTGCTCTGCCGCCCTCCAGCTGTCCAATCCGAATTTCCGGTCCACTGGTATCAAGGAGAATTCCAACCGGTCTGCCCAGTTCCTTACGCATCTTTTTTACACGATCCATGGTTACTTTATGTTCTGCCTGTGAGCCATGGGAAAAGTTAATTCTCGCCACGTCCATTCCATTTTCCATCAACTGTTTTAATACTTCATCATCCTTTGTTGCCGGTCCTAATGTACATATAATTTTTGTCTTTCTCATATTCTGTCCTTTCCTGCTACAAGCCCTCTATCTTCTTTTATTCCTTTATACTTCTTTCGTCTTTTCCTGTTCCTCTTTAGAAGAAGTCTCATCTTCTCTGCCATGATGCTCATACCACCAGCATGCAGCAACTGCTGCCGCTGCCATAACGCCCATAAGCGCTACTACAATATCCTGTGCCATATTTTATTATCCTCCTATCACAGTTATGACCTGATATTGTACGCAAAGAAACCTATGCTCCTCTGCGCACAGGTAAATTGCTTCTAACTTGTGATAGTCAGCCCTTCGCTCCATCCTGATGATGGATATAGCCTATAATGACACGCCTGCTGTCCAAAACATCCTTTGATTTCCGTAATTCAAAGTTCCAGCCGTCTTTTGCCTGATTTTCAGGCAATACTGCTTCCAGTGATAATGCTGCTCCTTCCAAATCGCTGTTTTTCTCCGACAGTCTGCGGTATCCCGCTGCAATCCTGCCGGTCTCCCGAGTTCCCAAAAGTTCTTCGGTACAGCTCTCTGATGGTCTGGATAAATGTGCTACCTGTGTGAAATTCTGGTTCGCAGTATCTTCATATGCAAAGGAAGAATCTATGTTGATATTTTCAACATACATTCCTGAAACCGTCATAATAACAGCCACTATGAGACTTATCAGCTTTTTCTTTAAACCTGTTATCCTCATTGTATTCTCCCTGCTTACTGCGTAACTGTAAAAAAACTGGCAGGAGTAACTCCTGCCAGTTGCGTTGCTACCCGTCTGCTTACGCTCATTATAAGCATTTCGCTATTGAAATGCAAGAAACGAATAGACAATTATTCTTTTTTTACATAATCTTTACTTATTAACTGCCGGATACGACACCAAGTTCCAAAAGCCTTCTTTTTGCCTGCTGCTGATTCTGAAACTGTATGCCTGTAATGCCAAGCTTTTCTGCCGTCTCTATGTTTTCCGGACGGTCGTCTATGAATACACATTCCTGTGGCACTAAATGGTATCTGTCCAGCAATAGCTTATAAATTTCCGCTTCCGGCTTGATGCACTTCACCTGATAGGAAAAGATTGCTCCGGTAGTCTCCTTTTCAAAAGAAAGTTCTTCTGTTGCTTTTTCATAAGTGCTCTTTGGAAAATTAGATAATATATAGGTATGATATCCATTTTTCTCAAGGCTTCGTATCCACCGCACCGTATATGGATAAGTATGAATCGTCTCTCCTACATGGTCATAAAAGAGTCTTATTTCTCTTTCATAATCCGGTGCTTCCTTGATGCATGCAGCAATAATCTCTTCATCCGGCTTTGCTCCCCGGTCAAATTCATTCCAGGTTACGGAACGGACGGTAGCATCCGCCACACATTCAAAAGTTTCCCCCTCAAAACCGAGCTTATGAAATACTTCTTCCCAGCGAAAGTCTACCAGTACATTTCCTACGTCAAAGATTACATTTTTTATCATCACAATCTGCCTTTATTCTTAACGATAAATGATATCATTTCTTCCCGGTCCGTTAGAAACCATGGTAATCGGATATCCAATCTGTTCTTCAATGAATTCTACATATTTACGGCAGTTTTCCGGAAGGTCTTCGTATTTCTTAATTCCACGGATATCTGTCTTCCAGCCCGGAAGTTTCTTTAATACAGGTTTTGCTTTTTCAAGCTTTGTGGTTACAGGGAAGTCTGTGGTTACTTCTCCGTCGATTTCATATCCTACGCAAACCGGAATCTCATCTAAATATCCTAAAACATCTAACACGGTAAATGCTACATCGGTTGTTCCCTGCATGCGGCAGCCATATTTACTTGCCACACAGTCAAACCATCCCATACGTCTTGGACGTCCTGTGGTTGCGCCGAATTCTCCGCCGTCTCCACCGCGTTTTCTTAATTCATCTGCTTCTTCGCCAAAGATTTCGCTGACGAATGCGCCTGCACCAACAGCAGAAGAATATGCTTTACATACAGTAACAATTTTCTTAATCTCATATGGTGGGATTCCTGCTCCGATTGCACCATATGCAGCCAATGTAGAAGAAGATGTTACCATTGGATAAATTCCGTGATCCGGGTCTTTTAAGGTTCCAAGCTGTCCCTCTAAGAGAATGTTCTTTCCTTCTTTGATTGCCTTATCAAGATATAAAGAAACATCACAGACATACGGAGCTACCATATCACGGTACTCATGTAATGTATTTAACAGCTCTGCCTTGTCCAGTAATGGTTTGTGGTACATATGCTCTAACATAATATTTTTCATTTCACAGATACGGTCTACCTTTTCTGTTAAAGTATCTTCATCGAAAAGTTCACTTACCTGGAAACCGATTTTTGCATATTTATCTGAATAAAATGGTGCAATACCTGACTTGGTAGAACCGAATGATTTCTTGCCAAGACGCTCCTCTTCGTACTGATCAAAAAGCACATGATACGGCATAACAATCTGTGCACGGTCAGAAACCAAAAGCTTAGGTGCCGGTACATTACGGTCTGTAATAGACTTCATCTCATTGAAAAGCTTCGGGATATCAAGTGCAACACCATTTCCGATAATACTTGTGGTATGTCCGTAGAACACTCCTGATGGAAGGGTATGTAATGCAAATTTTCCGTAATCATTTACGATAGTATGTCCTGCATTTGCACCACCCTGAAAACGGATAATAATATCTGCTTCCTTTGCAAGCATATCAGTAATCTTGCCTTTTCCTTCATCTCCCCAGTTTGCACCAACTACTGCTGTAACCATTTTTATTTCCTCCTTATAATAAGAAATATGTTCTTCTCGCTGCTCGCGCAACTATGAGAAACACGCTTTACGAGCTACTCGCGGAGCGTTTTTTACTTTACAGGAAAGCAATTTCCTGTAAAGCAAAAAAGAACCGGTGTAAAAACCAGTTCTCTGCTTCTTACTTTCTGATTATACCGAATCAGATATTATAAGTAAAGTCAATATTCCTTATACTCGATATAAGTTTTACTTATGTTGTAATAATTTCAACAATTTTTCTGCTGCTGCAGTCAACGGAACCCTGTCATCTGAAACAATACAGAACTGTCTGGCAGGAATCTTCTTATTAAATGTAATCTGAAACAGTTCCCCCTTATCAATTTCTTCCTGAGCAAAGTCCCTGACCACATTTGCTATGCCAAGGCTCCTTTTTGCAAACTGTATCAGCATATCGCTGGTGGCAAGTTCTATCTCCGGATGAATCACAACGCCTTCTCCCAGCAGAAATTCCTCTACATATTTTCTGGTAGAGGTATTTCCCTCCAGGCACATAACCGGCAGATGTTCCAATTCTTTATAGCTTAATTTACCGCCCTTTAAATATTCAAATTTTCGTCCTGCCACAAAGACATCTTCTATCTCACGCACCGGAATCACATGCATATTCTTCGTTGTCTCCATAGGCGTGCTGACTACACCAAAATCGATTCTGCCGCTCTGCAGATATTTCAGTGTCTCCGGTGTCGGTGCATTGGTAACTGTAATCCTGATTTTCGGATACTGCTCATGAAACTGTTCCAGATAAGAAAGCAGATAAAACTGCAGTGTCATATCGCTGGCTCCGATACATACTTCTCCGCTGGTCAGCTCCTGCATTTCAAGGAATTTGCGTTCGCCTTCCCGGATGGTCTCATAGCCCCGCTGCACATAGCCGTAAAGTGTCTGCCCCTCTGCAGTCAGACGCACCCCTCTGGATGTCCGCATGAAAAGGGTGGTTCCCAGCTCCCGCTCCAAATTACGGATTGCCTGGGACACTGCCGGCTGTGAAACATTCAGTTCTTCTGCTGCCAATGTAATACTGTGAAGTTTTCCTACATAATAAAAAAATTTGTAATATTCTAAATTCGTATTCATGAGCGAATTATACCATAATTAGATTGATTTTTACATTGTCATTTTTATTTTACCAATGTATACTAATCCCGTTTCCTAAGAATATAGTATTTTTTTCTCATATAGTGCAGAATATTTCTGCAAAATTTTTTTGAAAGGAGCTTATAATTATGACGAAAGATATGACAATCGGAAATCCACTGAAATTAATCCTTCTCTTCTCACTTCCTGTATTGTTCGGGAATCTGTTCCAGCAGTTCTACAACATGGTAGATACCATCATTGTAGGACAGTTTTTAGGAGAAGATGCCCTGGCTGCTGTAGGTGCAACCGGTTCTATTATGTTTCTGGTGCTTGGTTTTGCATCCGGACTTGCTCAGGGATTCGGTGTTATGGTATCACAGGCTTTCGGTGCAAAGGATGAAAGCCGTTTAAAGCATATTGTTGCTTTATCCTTCCTCTTAACCATAATCATTTCCGTGGTTCTTACCGCATTGACTGTTACTACTTCCCGGGAGCTTTTAATCTTTATGAACACACCGGATAATATTCTTGATATGGCAGACTCTTATATCCGGGTTATCTTCTGGGGTATCATTACCAGTATGATGTACAATGTTGTTTCCGGAATTTTAAGAGGTGTTGGTGACAGCAAGACTCCATTATACTTCCTGCTGTTTTCCTCCGCTCTTAATATTGTGCTGGATTTATTCTGTATTGTAACTTTAAAATTAAATGTTGCAGGTGCTGCATATGCCACCGTAATCTCACAGGGTATTTCCGCTGTTCTCTGTCTTATTTATATGTACCGTAAATTCACGATTCTCCGCACCAGAAAAAGTGATTACTACATCGACCGCGTGACAACCGCCCAGATGATGGGACTTGGTATCCCGATGGCTTTGAACTACTCTCTGATAGCTGTTGGTTCCATGATTCTTCAGTCTGCAGTAAATGTATTTGGTTCCAGTGCTGTTGCAGCCTTTACTGCTGCATCCAAGGTAGAACAGATTTCTACCCAGCCAATGCCGGCTCTTGGAACCACAATGTCTACTTACTGTGGTCAGAACTTAGGTGCCGGAAAATATGACCGCATCTTCGATGGCATGAAGAAGGCCTTTGGAATCGCCCTTGGAACTGTTGCAATTGCTGCATTCATCTGTACTGTATTTGGCCGTTCCATTGTTTCCCTTTTCTTAAGCGAACCGACGGAAGCCATTTACAGTTATGCCACACAGTACTTAAATACCATCAGCTGCTTTTTCTTCTTTCTTGCTCTTATTTACCTTTATCGTACTTCTTTGCAGGGACTTGGAAAAGGTATCATGCCTATGGTCAGCGGTATCTTTGAAATGATTTGCCGTGTCGGTGTCGTATGGCTCCTTTTAAATCCATATGGATACTGGTCAGTCCGTCTGGCAAGTCCGGTAGCATGGATTGGTGCCGGTGTACCACTTATGATTTCCTATCTTGTTTGGAAGAACCGGAAAAAGAAACAGCTCCGCAGTCAGGCTGTATAAAATCCTGAGCCTGCAATGCTGCAGCACGCAGAAAAGAAGCCCCATCCTCTGAATAATCAGACGATGGGGCTTCTACTTATTTACGCGAGCAGCTCGCAAAGCGTGTTTCTCGTAGTTTACGCGAGTAGCTCACAAAGCGTGTTTCTCGTAGTTTACTTATTACTTATTTTATATTCCAGTTTATGCAACCGGATTTCCGCACTTGGTACAGAACTTATTTCCAGCTACAAGCGGAGCACCACATTTACTGCATACCGGCTGTACTGGCTGCTGTGGCTGTACTGGCTGCTGCGGTTGTACTGGCTGGCTCTGGAACTGTCCCTGCTGCTGCACTGGCTGGCTCTGGAACTGTCCCTGCTGCTGTGGCTGCACTGGCTGGCTCTGGAACTGTCCCTGCTGCTGTGGCTGCATTGGCTGTCCCTGGAACTGTCCCTGCTGTGGTGGTACATTTCCATACATATTCTGCTGTGGCATTCCCTGATATCCGTTCATCATTTTCTGTCTGATTAATGGCTTCTCAGCCTGAAGTACGTTGATAATAATCAACAGATCCAACACTACAATTGCCAGAATAAATAAGATATTAAATATAAATCCGGCTGTAACTTTTGCTGTACAGTAATTATCTGTTGCTTCCTTATTTACTCCGACGCAAAGTGCAATCCAGAAAATAAAGTCAACAACTGCACAGCTTCCGGATGCGATTGCAGCAATTTTATCTTTTAATACGCTCTTTAAGCACCAGAGAGCCAGCATAGCGATTGGAAGCAGCAGCATTATGATGCAGATTACTTTTGGATCAGATACACTTTCGCCTTCGATTTTAATACCTGTCATAGCTTTAAAAGCACTAATTTTAATATTTCCATATCCTGCACAGGATACCATGAATGATGGCACAAAGAAAAATACCATTAATAAAATAGATAACAGACGAATAATATTTTTCACATGAATGTGCTTTGTAAAATCATTTCCAGAATTCATTTCCTTCTCCTTTAGTTTCCAAACTGAGTTAAATTATCAGTTACTTCGTAAGTATAATCAACCTTCTGAGTTACAACCAGATCGTTAAACATCTGTGCTCCATCTGTATAACCATCAACATTGTACCAGCCGTCATCATACTCTAAATCAGTATATCCTTCGATATCACCATATGTATTAAAGCTCTGGCTTCCATCGGATAATGCCATAATATTTGTATATTTTACCGGGAAGTATACTACAGTCGGCTCAAATGCATTTTCTGCACTGGTTACAGTTGTTGAAAATACCAGATAAAGGACATTTGTATCACCCCATGTATCACTGTTCTTTGCAACCAGATAATAAGAACCTTCATAGCTGAATCCGGAATTTCCAATATAGGAATTGTTATTTGCAAAATATGCATCTAACACATCTGTTGCTTCATTTTTCATGGAATCCAGATTGTCTGCTGAAATATCTGCAGCAGATGTTACATAAGAATCTACTCCGGATACAATATATTCTTTTGATGTCTGTGTGAATTTGTAACCATTTGCCAATGCATTCTCTTCTGACTCATCAACTGTTAAAGTTACGGTATCACCAACATCAAGGCTGTCATAATCTTCAAAATTGAACCACAGATAACGTAAGTAATCATCATCTGAATTATTGGTCCAGTTTGGATATACATAAGGTGGTGTTCCTGAGAAGGTTACCTCGATATCTTCAAACGGATCAACTTCTTTTACTTCTTCCAGTCCTTCTACTGTAAATTCCTGTTCTTTGGAAAGAATTTTAACCCCTGCTTTTTTCTCATAATCTTCATTCCATGAAGCAGTAACGGTTACCACATCACCATTTGACAGGTCTGAATCCGGTTTCACATCAAAAGTAATACTGTCAATCAAATCCCAGTTACTACTTCCCATCAAATCTGTGAGGTCACTCCAGTCAAGGTCATCAAGAGATTTTACATTTTTAAGTTTCTTTCCCTGTGCCTTGATAACAGCTTCACTGAATCCGGTCTCGTCGAAATCAACATATGCTGTTCCTGCTGTTTCATATCCGTTATACTCTACAGAAATATAATCGTTGATATTTACTTTCTTTTTCTGATTCTTCACTACCACAAGTGCAACAATTGCAACTACTACAACTGCAATGACTGCAATAAGCAATGCCCATAACTGTTTCGTCATCTTAAATGGTTTCTTAGGCGGGCGTGCCTGCTGTGGCTGTCCCTGGAACTGTCCCTGCTGTGGTCTTCCCTGGAACTGTCCCTGCTGTGGTCTTCCCTGGAACTGTCCCTGCTGCGGCTGTCCCTGGAACTGTCCCTGCTGCGGCTGTCCCTGTACCGGTGCTGCCTGTTCTGCCGGCTGTTCCTGTACCGGTGTTTCCTGCTCTGCCGGCTGTTCCTGTACCGGTGTTTCCTGCTCTGCCGGCTGTTCCTGTACTGGTGCTGCCTGCTCTGCCGGCTGTTCCATCTCCCCTTTTAATTTCTGGCCACAATTCGGGCAAAAATCTGCATCATCACCCACTTGTGTGCCACAATTTCCACAAAATGCCATTTTCATTTTCCTCCTTGGTTTTACCATGATATGTTACTTGCTTTTATGCATTAACGAGTTAAACTATTTCAATTTTACACAATATTTTGTGGTTGGTCAATCAATTTTACCGAGAATTTACACTTTAAATCTTATAATTTTCTTGCACAGGCAAGTGCTAATGCTCCCGGTCCAATATGGCAGGATACATTTAAAGAAAGCGGATCCATCATAATGTCTGTAATCCCAAATTCTGCTTCCACTTCTTTGTGGAATTCCATCGCTGCACTTATATCTCCAGTGTATGCAATACAAAGCTGCATCTCATCCTGACACTCCTTAAAGCGGGATGCATAGTCATCTTTTACTGCTTTTATCATAATGCTTTTTGCCTGCTTTACCGTTCTGGCTTTTGCAAAAGCATCCAGCTTTTCACCCTGAATCTGTAATACCGGTTTTAATTTCAACAATGTTCCCAGTGCTGCTGCTGCCGGTGTAATTCTTCCACCTTTTTTCAGATAGTAAAGGGTATCTACCATGATATAAATGCTGGACTGGAATTTTGCATCCTCTAAAATATCTTTAATCTCTTTTCCGCTCTTGCCACTCTCTGCCAGCCTGATTGCATCAAATACGGACTGTTTCTGTGTTACAGAAATTCTCTGATTGTTTACTACAAAAACCTTGCCCTCATACTCTTCATCTGAAGATAATGCTGTTGCTGTCTCACAGGAACTGCTCAATCCACTGGATAAAGGAATGTATACTATTTCATCATATTCTTTTAAAAGCTCATCCCAACGGTCTGTAAGGTCTCCTACTGCCGGCATGGATGTTGAAATCTCTGCTCCATCTGTCAGATGCTCATAAAATGTATCCTGTGTCAGATTGATATCCTCAAACAGTGTTTCACCATTTATAAAAAAAGGCATTGGTAATACGCTAATCCCTAACTGCTGCGCTTCTGCCTGACGAATTCCACTGGAACTGTCTGTAAGAATAACTACCTTTCCCATTTTTCTTCCTCCTTGCTGTTCAGACTTCATGTTACACAATGAAATAATTGTAACATATTTTGCAAATCAAAACAACTGCCCCCAAAAAACTAACATCAGGAAAAAAACTGCATAGTAAAACTCCTGACTGCATTATCCGCAGCCAGGAGCTCTCTATCCTTACTTTTCAGTAATATATTTTATTTTCTTATTACATCATTCCCATACCTGGGTTTCCTGCCGGCATTGCAGGAGCATCTTCTTTGATATTTGCTACAACAGATTCCGTTGTAAGTAATGTAGATGCTACAGATGTTGCATTCTGCAAAGCACTTCTTGTAACCTTAACCGGGTCAAGGATACCAGCTTCTACCATATCTACATATTCTTCTGTTGCTGCATTAAATCCGATACCAGGAGCGGACTCTTTTACTTTATTAATAATAACTGCACCTTCGAGACCTGCATTTGCGGAAATGTAATACAATGGAGCCTCCAATGCTTTTAAGATAACCTTTGCACCGGTCTTCTCATCACCTTCCAATGTCTCAGCAAGCTTTGCAACCTCTTTGGATGCATGGATGTATGCAGAACCGCCACCTGCGATGATTCCTTCTTCGACTGCTGCTCTTGTTGCATTCAAAGCATCTTCCATACGAAGTTTTGCTTCTTTCATTTCTGTCTCTGTTGCAGCGCCAACACGGATAACTGCTACGCCGCCTGCCAGTTTTGCAAGTCTTTCCTGTAATTTTTCTTTATCAAATTCAGATGTTGTCTCTTCAAGCTGTGCACGAATCTGGCCGATTCTTGCCTGGATTTCTTCTTTATTTCCTTCACCATCAACGATAACGGTGTTCTCTTTCTTAACCTTAACAGATTTTGCACGGCCAAGCTGTGCCATAGTAGCATCTTTTAATTCCAGACCAACTTCTTCTGAAATTACCTGACCACCGGTAAGGATAGCGATATCTTTTAACATTTCTTTTCTTCTGTCGCCATATCCTGGAGCTTTTACTGCTACAACGTTAAATGTTCCACGCAGTTTATTTACAATCAATGTAGTTAAAGCTTCACCCTCGATATCTTCAGCAATGATAAGAAGTCTGGAACCGGACTGAACAATCTGTTCTAACAGTGGAAGGATTTCCTGAATGTTGCTGATTTTCTTATCGGTAATTAAGATGTACGGCTCATCTAAAACTGCTTCCATCTTATCCATATCTGTGCACATATATGCGGAAATGTATCCACGGTCAAACTGCATACCTTCTACCAGGTCAAGCTCTGTCTGCATGGTCTTGCTCTCTTCAATGGTAATAACACCATCATTGGAAACTTTTTCCATTGCGTCTGCTACCATGTTGCCAACGCTTTCATCACCTGCGGAAATAGATGCAACTTTTGCAATCTGGTCTTTTCCGGTTACTTTAGAAGACATTGCTGCGATTGTTTCAACTGCTTTTTCAGTTGCTTTCTTCATACCACGTCTTAAAACGATTGGGTTTGCACCAGCCTCTAAGTTCTTCATTCCTTCCTGAATCATTGCCTGTGCAAGAACGGTTGCTGTTGTAGTACCATCACCAGCAACGTCATTGGTCTTGGTTGCTACTTCTTTTACAAGCTGTGCGCCCATATTTTCGAATGCATCTTCCAATTCGATTTCTTTTGCAATGGTAACACCATCGTTTGTGATTAATGGAGCGCCATATGATTTATCCAGTACAACGTTTCTTCCTTTTGGTCCGATTGTTACTCTGACTGTATTTGCCAGTTTATCAACTCCAGCCTCTAATGCTGTTCTGGCTTCTGTTCCATATTTGATTTCCTTTGCCATAATTTCTTACCTCTTTCTTCTATTTTCCTATTTTATTATTTGTTTTATTTACCAATTATCAATTCGATTATTCTACTACTGCAAGAATATCATTCTGCTTTACGATGATATATTCTTCGCCATCCAGTTTTACTTCTGTTCCGGCATATTTAGAATAAATAACCTTCTGTCCTTCTTTTACCTGCATGGTAACTTCTTTGCCATCTACCACTCCGCCAGGACCAACTGCGATTACTTCTGCTTCCTGTGGTTTCTCCTGTGCAGCACTTGCTAAGATAATTCCGGATTTGGTTTTTTCCTCTGCTTTTAACTGTTTTAATACAACTCTGTCTGATAATGGTACTAATTTCATGATTCATTGCCTCCTTGATTCGATCTCTTTGTTTTCTTTCTTTTTTATTAGCACTCATTCAAGCCGAGTGCTAACCGATAGTCATATAATAGTTTCTGCGTCTCTTTTTCGCAAGCCTGACCATTTTTTATTTTTCTCTTGTTTCCTTATATTTACTCTTAATATCTCGTTTTTTCTCTCGTTTTCTCACTTTCTGTAATTTGTAACGATTTAATACTTTTTTTAGATTTGTTTATGAAATCAGTCCAAAATGCTCCAATCCCTTATAAATGCCGTCTTCGTGCAATGGTGCTGTGATATAATCCGCTGCTTCTTTTGCTGCTTTGGTACCATTTCCCATGGCAATTCCATGCTGCACATGCTTTAACATTTCCACATCATTGATACTGTCTCCAAATGCATAGGTATCTTCTTTCTCAATACCAAGAAGCTCACAGGTTTTTTCGATGCCGGACGCTTTGGAAAATCCTTTTGGAACAAACTCTGCGCATGCCGCATCATGCACCAGCGGTGTGAAATTCTCTTCCAGATGGGAAAGTACCTTAAGATAAGCATCATCCGGTGTGGAGCAGGAAAACTTACTGATTTCCATAATTGCTTCATTTCCCGTTACCGGCAGCAAATCCTCTCCCAATGTCTCTTTTAGTCTCAAGCCATAAGGGTCTTCTTCAAATTCTTCCAGATCCATATACAAATTCCGGCTTCCCTCATATACCGTAGGAATTCCATACTCTTTTAATATATGTATGGTATCCTCTATCAATTCCTGTTCTAATTTTTTATAAAAAAGTGTTTTTCCATCCATCTCTATCCAGGTACCGCAGCCTGCCACAATTCCGTCGAATCCCAGTGTCAGCAATCTTTCATCCTGAATAAATGCTCTGGTTCTTCCGCTGCAGAGAAATGCCAGATGTCCATTTTCCCGCAGCTTCCGGATTGCTTCCTTTGTGCTCTCCGGTATCACAAAATGCTCGTCCCACAATGTTCCATCAATATCAAAAAATACTGCTTTCCTGCTCATTCTCTTTATGTCCTTTCGCTGTTTTCTTCTCGCTCTTTTTGTCACAAGGGTTATTTTATGCCCCAAAAGCAGAATGTGTCAACCACGAAAAAGCCGCCTGCCACAGCTCACCCTCCGGTGCACCATAGTCAGACGACTTTCTTCTATCATTATATTGTAATTTTCATTACTGTACGGAAAGATAAGAATATCCCATCAGACTTTCGTCTACTTCACGGGCTGCTTCTCTTCCTTCACGGATTGCCCATACAACCAGGGACTGTCCACGATGCATATCTCCTGCTGTAAAGACATTTTCCACGTTGGTCTTGTAATGACCGGCTTCTGTTGCCACATTGGTTCTGGCATTTAAGTCTACGCCGAATGCTTTGGCAATGTAATCTTCTGTTCCAAGGAAGCCTGCTGCAATCAGAACCAGATCACAATCTAACTTGCTTTCGGAGCCCGGTACTTCCACCATCTGCATCCGTCCGGTCTTTTCATCCTTTTTGCCCTCTAATTTTACGGTTTTTAATCCGCAGAGCTTACCGTTCTTGTCTTTTAAGAACTCTTTTACGGTTGTCTGGTAAATACGAGGGTCGGAACCGAACATAGCAATTGCTTCTTCCTGACCGTAGTCTGTCTTGCAGACTCTTGGCCACTCCGGCCATGGGTTGTTCTCTGCACGCTCATCCGGTGCTTTTGGCATCATTTCAAGCTGGATGACACTGGCTGCGCCGTGACGGATAGAAGTTCCGACACAGTCATTTCCGGTATCTCCACCACCGATGATAACTACTTTCTTTCCCTTGGCAGAAATATATTTGTTATCTTTAAGCTCGGAATCTAAAAGGCTCTTGGTAGTTGCCTTTAAGAAATCTACTGCAAAGTAAATGCCTTCTGCATCTCTGCCCGGAGCTTTGATGTCTCTTGGATTCTTTGCTCCACAGGCTAAGATGACACGGTCATATTCTTTTAAGAGTTTTGCCGGCTTGATGTCTTTTCCAACATTGGCATTGGTAATAAACTCGACACCCTCTTCTTTCATTATATTAATCTTACGGTCAATAACCCATTTTTCCAGCTTCATATTCGGGATTCCATACATCAAAAGTCCACCGACACGGTCATCTCTTTCAAATACAGTAACGGAATGTCCTCTTTTATTCAACTGGTCTGCTGCTGCAAGTCCGGCAGGACCGGAACCGATGATTGCAACCTTCTTTCCAGTACGGACTCTTGGAGGTTTTGCTGCAGCATATCCTTTTTCATAGGCATTTTCAATGATTCCATGCTCATTTGCCTTACAGGTTACCGGGTCTTCCCAGTGTCCACAGGTACAGGCTGCTTCACAAAGTGCCGGACATACTCTTGAGGTAAATTCCGGGAAGTTGTTGGTCTTGGTCAGACGGTTATATGCCTGCTCCCAGTTGTTGGTATACAAAAGGTCATTCCACTCCGGTACCAGATTATGCAACGGACATCCGCTGGTCATTCCCATGATATTCATACCAGCCTGGCAGAACGGCACGCCGCAGTTCATACAACGTGCTGCCTGTACTCTTTGTTTTTCTTTTGAGAGAGGGGTATGGAACTCGTTAAAGTTCTTGATACGCTCCTTTGGTGCAACCGCTGCTGCATTCTCTCTGTCATATTCCATAAATCCTGTTGGTTTTCCCATTTTGCGTCCCCTCCTTAATTTCTTGTATTCGCATAAAATGCTTCAATCTGTGCCTGTTCGGAAGACAATCCTTTTTCTTCCATCTGAACAATTGCCATTAACATACGGTTATAATCGTATGGAATTACTTTCTTGAACTTCGGCAGATACTCACTGAAGTTATCTAAGATTTCTTTTCCCTTTTCAGAATTGGTCAAAGCTACGTGTTCTTTAATCATATCTTTTAATTCCATAACATCATATTTGTTTCCGACTTCTTCTGAGAATACCATTTCCTTATTGATTCTGGTATAAAGGTCGTTGTCCTCATCTAATACATAAGCGATACCACCGCTCATTCCGGCTGCAAAGTTTTTACCAGTCTTACCAAGGATAACCACACGGCCACCGGTCATGTATTCACATCCATGGTCACCGACACCTTCTACTACTGCAGAAGCTCCGGAATTTCGTACGCAGAAACGTTCTCCTGCCACACCACTGATAAATGCTTTACCACTGGTTGCACCGTAAAGTGCTACGTTACCGATGATAATATTTTCATCCTTCTTATATTTCACACCTGCCGGAGCGTAGACAACCAGTTTTCCACCGGAAAGTCCTTTTCCGAAGTAATCGTTGGAATCTCCTACCAGCTCTAAGGTAAGTCCCTTTGGAATGAATGCGCCAAAGCTCTGTCCGCCGGCACCGGTACATTTTACGATAAAGGTATCTTCCTCTAAAGTATCGTCATATTTCTTTGTAATCTCGGAACCAAAGATGGTACCAAAGGAACGGTCTGTATTGCTTACTTCTACATCAATGCTTCTCTTCTGTTTCTTATCCAGTGCAGAAGAAAGCTGTTTTAACAGTACAGTTTCGTCCTTGGTCTTCTCCAGTTCGAAATCGTATACATGTTTTGGATCAAATGTAACTTTCTCCTTTGGTCCTGCAAACGGGTTATTCAAAATCTTGGAAAGGTCGATTTCTTTTTCCCGGTCTGTCAAATCCTCTCTTACCCGGAGAAGGTCACTTCTTCCTACCATTTCATCAATGGTACGGCAGCCTAACTTCGCCATGATTTCTCTTAATTCTTCTGCAATAAACCGCATGAAGTTTTCTACATATTCCGGTTTTCCCGCGAAACGTTTCCGAAGCTCCGGATTCTGTGTTGCGATTCCGGCAGGGCAGGTATCCAGATTACATACACGCATCATCACGCATCCCATGGTTACCAGCGGTGCAGTTGCAAATCCGTACTCTTCTGCTCCAAGCAATGCAGCAATTGCTACATCACGGCCGCTCATCAGCTTACCGTCTGTCTCGATTCTTACCTTATTACGAAGTCCGTTCATAATCAGAGTCTGGTGTGTCTCTGCAAGTCCAAGTTCCCAAGGAAGTCCTGCATTATGGATAGAACTGCTTGGTGCTGCACCGGTACCACCGTCATATCCAGAAATCAATACTACCTGCGCTCCTGCTTTGGCAACACCGGCTGCGACTGTACCCACACCTGCTTCTGATACCAGTTTTACGGAAATTCTTGCATCACGGTTGGCATTCTTCAAATCGTAAATTAACTGCTCCAAATCCTCGATGGAGTAGATATCATGATGAGGTGGCGGTGAAATTAAGGATACACCCGGTGTGGAAAGTCTTGTCTTTGCAATCCAAGGATAAACTTTCTTGCCCGGAAGGTGTCCACCTTCACCAGGTTTTGCACCCTGTGCCATCTTAATCTGAATCTCTTCTGCACTGACTAAGTAACGGCTGGTTACACCAAACCGGCCGGACGCTACCTGCTTGATTGCAGAACATCTGTCTAAGCTTGTATGTTTACTTGCGATACGGTCCGGATCTTCTCCACCCTCACCGGTATTGGATTTACCATGTAAATGGTTCATGGCAATTGCCAGTGTTTCATGGGCTTCCTTGGAAATAGAACCATAGGACATCGCACCTGTTTTAAATCTTGTTACAATAGAATCTACGCTTTCTACTTCTTCAATCGGAACACCTTTTTTCGGGAAATTGAAATCCATCAGTCCACGAATATTTGCATCACGTTCTTCACTGTTCACAAGGTCTGTGTACTGTTTGAAAAGGTTGTAATCTCCACGTTTGGTTGATTCCTGTAAAAGGTGGATGGTTGCCGGATTATAAAGGTGAACATCTGCGCCACTTCTCATCTTGTGACGTCCCTTGCTGTCTAAAGTAAGGTCTGTCTCTAATCCCAATGGATCATAGGCTGCAGAATGCAGAGTATCTACATCTTTTGCAATGTCTTCCAGTGTAATTCCACCGATACGGCTTACGGTATTTGTGAAATATTTATCAATTACTGCGGAGTCAATACCAATTGCCTCAAAAATCTTAGAACCCTGATAAGACTGAATGGTTGAAATACCCATTTTGGAAGCAATTTTTACGATACCACTGATAATTGCCTGATTGTAATCATGGATTGCTGCATAGTAATCCTTGTCTAACATATGCTCGTCTACTAACTGCTTTACGGTATCCTGTGCCAGATATGGATTGATTGCACAGGCACCATAACCAAGCAATGTTGCAAAATGATGTACTTCTCTTGGTTCACCGGATTCCAGAATCATGGCAACTGCAGTTCTCTTCTTGGTCTTTACCAGATGCTGCTGCAAACCGGATACTGCCAGAAGGGATGGGATTGCCACATGGTTCTCATCAATGCCACGGTCGGAAAGAATCAGGATATTTGCACCGTCACGGTATGCACGGTCTGCTTCTACAAACAGATGATCCAATGCTTTTTCCAGGCTTGTATTCTTATAATATGTAGTAGGAAGAACCACAACCTTGAAGCCTTCTACTTTCATATTTTTGATTTTCATCAAATCTGTGTTGGTAAGAATCGGGTTATCTACCTTTAATACCTGGCAGTTAATCGCCTTTTCTTCCAGCAGGTTACCATCTTCTCCGATATATACGGTAGTTGATGTTACCACTTTCTCACGAATGGAATCAATTGGCGGGTTTGTTACCTGTGCAAATAACTGTTTGAAATAATTAAACAGTGGCTGATGGTCTCCTGCCAGTGCTGCCAGCGGAGTATCAATACCCATTGCAGAAGTTCCTTCTCCTCCGTTTAATGCCATCGGAAGGATTGCTTCACGCAGTGATTCGTAAGTATAACCGAATGCTTTCTGCATTCTCTGACGCTCTTCTTTGGTATATTCCGGAACACGCTGATTTGGAATCTTTAAATCCTCCAGTTTAATCAGGTTACGGTCAAGCCATTCACCATAAGGCTGTTTGCTTGCGTAATACTCTTTTAATTCATCATCATTGATGACTCTTCCCTGGATGGTATCTACTAAGAGCATTTTACCCGGACGAAGTCTTTCTTTTACAACAATCTTGGTCGGATCAATATCAAGTACTCCGACTTCGGAAGAAAGAATCAGCTGGTCATCATCGGTAATATAATATCTGGAAGGTCTTAATCCATTACGGTCAAGAACAGCTCCCATGACATCTCCATCTGAGAAAAGAATGGAGGCTGGTCCATCCCACGGCTCCATCATGGTTGCATAGTACTGATAGAAGTCTTTCTTCTTCTGGGACATGGTATTGTTATTTGCCCATGGCTCCGGAATCATAATCATAACTGCCAGTGGTAAATCCATTCCACTCATTACTAAGAACTCTAAGGTATTATCTAACATTGCTGAGTCAGAACCTTCGGAATTAATAACCGGAAGGACTTTCTGCAGTTCCCCTTTCAGTTCTTCGGACTCCATGGTCTCTTCACGGGCAAGCATCTTATCTGCATTACCTTTGATGGTATTAATCTCTCCGTTATGTACGATGAAACGGTTCGGATGTGCTCTCTCCCAGCTTGGATTGGTGTTGGTTGAGAATCTGGAATGTACGGTTGCGATTGCAGATTCATAATCTTTGTCCTGAAGGTCTGCAAAGAACTGACGCAGCTGGTCTACTAAAAACATTCCCTTATATACGATGGTTCGGCTGGAAAGGGATACTACATAAGTGTCATCATTGGACTGCTCGAATACCCGTCTTGCCACATACAACCGGCGGTCAAAATCAAGTCCCTTGGCTACTTCAGCTGGACGTCTTACAAATCCCTGCATGATATATGGCATACAGTCTACTGCTTTCTGTCCCAGTTTATCCGGGTCAGTCGGAACTTTTCTCCATCCTAAGAATTTCATTCCTTCCTTTTCCACGATAACCTCAAACATTTTCTTTGCCTGATTCCGTTTCAGCTCATCCTGTGGGAAGAAAAACATTCCGACACCGTAATCTCTTTCTCCACCAAGTTCAATATCTGATTCCTTTGCTACCTTGGAGAAAAATTTGTGTGATACCTGAAGCAGAATACCAACACCGTCACCGGTTTTTCCTTCTGCATCCTTACCAGCTCTGTGCTTTAAGTTCTCTACGATTTTTAAAGCATTTTCTACCGTCGCATGGGATTTGATACCTTTGATGTTTACCACAGCTCCGATACCGCAGTTATCATGTTCAAAATTCGGATTATACATACCCTGTGCTACTGCTGTACTTTCATTCCACTGTTCTGTCATAATCGTTCCCTTTCTGCTTTCTCTTTATTTTCTGTCTTACTTTGTTACCTGCACTCTGCTGCTTTAAAGTGCTTTTATTTTCTGAACTAAGTTTACACCCGGCATAATATACTTTGCAATAGTTTTTTTCTTGCTATTGTCTGATTATTAGACAATTCATTTTATATTCTTTTATTGTATTTATATTTATCATTTTTTTGCATATAAAAAGGCTTATCAAAACAATTCAACGTGTTCTTTGTTGAAAATATTTTTTAATAAGCCTTTTGAATTTGCCTGCTATTTCAAATTGTGTCTGAATTGTTTCTCAGTTGTACTGGGATTTTCTGGGGAGGTTTACCATGTTTTTAATACCATCTGCAGTAGCTGCATTCCCCTTAAAGGCATCAGAATCATCACTACAGCCATCATACACCCAGGATAAAGCCATATGGGTAATAACATACGCATATGGACGAACATTCTCCTGCAGCATGTTATACATACCCTTATCACTTTCATATCCCGGTCCACCATATCCATAGTAGGCTACTGCTGAAAGCAGTGCATCATTGGATACGGAAGCGGTATACTGTCCATTACTTGGATTTGCTTTACTTGGTTCCAGGCAATAAACTACGGTTCCATCCGAAAGACTATACTGGTGTGTCTGATAACCATTGTAGTTAATCGTCTTTCCTACGGTTAAATCTACATTAAAATCATAGTTTCCAGAGGCATAAGTTTTAACTACCAATCCCTCATCGGCACTGTTAAGAGCAATCTGCTCCGCTTCATGCTCTTTGTTTTCTTCTTCCGCCTTGCGTACCAGTTCATCAAAGTTATCTGAAAGAATCGATTCTTCCTGCTCCGGTAAACTTTCCGCAAAAGCAGTCAGCGGACTGGCTGCCATACAGACACATAATGCTGCAGCCATGAACGCGTTTAACTTCTGTTTTACTCTAAATTTCTTCATACTTTCTATTTTCCTCCTTCCATTTGCTAAAGAAAGCATATCCTTGTGAAAATACTTTTCACAAGATGTTACGGTATTCGTCAAAGTCCTGTACAAGTACAGACTTTTCCTCATTACACGCACAAAAAAAGAACCGATATCATTATCAGTTCCCAGTTACCTTTATATTTTGTTTTCTATCCTCCCTTCTGTACCGAAATCCGGTACAAGTATCTATAAAAAAAGGACTCAAAGTAAAACTACCTTGAATCCTTCTCTTACCATCTTTATACAAAATTTATCTCATTAATTAATGGATATACCAGAACCTACCGGTCCGATTTCTCCACATCCACTGCACTGTGCATAAGGTGCCACATCCTGTACCCATACCTGCTTTGTTTCCGCATCATGGTGTTGTGTTCCGGTCTGACTCCATCCAGAATGCCAACCTGCTTTGCAATCAGGGTCACTATGATAAGTATCAATATGTCCCCATGGGTCACTTGTTATGTCAGCTCCACAATCATTGCATAAGCAAACCTCACTATATATCGGCTCGTCCCAGGCTTCCTTAACAACCTGCGTCTCATAATGACCGCTTCCCTCATGCAGCACCCAGGTATGAACATGTGCCGGAGTTGCATTATTGTTAGAAGCATTGGTGTTATTACTGCTTCCAGTTGTTCCACCGGCATTACTGGTCGTTGTTCCGGCTGATGCAGTGCTGCCTGCACTTGCCTTATTACCGGAATTGCTGTTGCTCTTATTTGATTTGCTTGTATTATTGTCAGAAGGCTGTGCTGCAGTATTCTCTGCACTGGAAGTATTACTCTCCAGTTTTCCAGTGGTCTCCTGCTCTGCAACTGCCTCTGTTTCCGGCTCTTCTGTCTCTGCCACCCCTTCGGTAGCCTCTGTATTTATAACAGTTTCCTTATCAGCGGTAGTATCTTTTTTCCCGCCGCAGGCTGCCATACTTACTGTTACCATCAACATTGTTACAATCATCGCTAATCTTTTCTTCATAATGATTCCTCCCATCAGCTTTTCTTTTTTTGTCAATTATAATATAACAAACACTACAGCTTAACCATATTATCGATTGCCTCTTCCACCGCAGCATTTAAACTTTTTCCATGCTCCATAGCATAGATTGCAATAGTTCTATGCAATTCCGGACTAATTCTTACATTAAAAGTCCCCTTATAAGGTTGCTCTGGTTCAATATTTCTCTCCTTACAATCCTCAAGATATTCATCCACTGCATTATGGAAATCCTGCTCTAATTCCTTTACGGATGCCCCTTCATAGGAAATCAGCGATTTAATACCGATTACTTTACCAAATAAGCAATTATCTTCTTTCGAAAACTCTACTGTACCATTATAATTTTTGTATGATAGTAAGTCACTCATAATACGCCATCCTTTGATACCATTTCATCAAATGTAAAGTCTTTTGGTTTCTGCAAAAGTTTCTCTAATAATTTGTCCTTTCTGCTCATAAATTACTTCTCCTTTTATATTATACTCCCTACCCATGGCAGATGCAACTAAAATCAGTTGCACTCACATATATGCCTTTTATACCTTGCCATTAAAAACATTCTGTTCTGACATCATCCCAGCAAAACTCTGGATGTATTATTTTCTGATGTTCATCTATTTCACATATTCTTGAATAGATTTTATTCCCATACAGTTCTTTTATCTCTAATATCTCTTCCGACATTTCATATTGACCTACCTTAAATTGTGTACCATACAATTTCTGACAACAGTCTACCGCTATATTCAAATTTTGAAAACGCGAGGTTTCACGTACCTCGGCTATAAGTGTATTAATATTCTTTTCTAATGGATATTTGTTTTGCGTATCCGAAAGATATGCTGTTTCATTATTATATATCGGGCAATATAAATAACATCCATCCTCTTTCCGAATTAACAAAATATCGAAAAAATTTCGGTCCACATTTAATGTATAAGTATTTAATTCCAATAAAAAAGTTAAATACTTTCCAAAATCATTCAATCTTGTAATACTTTTTACATCATCCACAAATTTTTCTATTCTATTTTGCAAAGGCAATGCTTCCAATCTTTCTTCTACAAACTTTTTGTACTTCATCTCATATAAATTTTCTGTAGTAACCAATTGCTGTCCTAATTGCAAAAAATCAATGGATACACAACCATTAAAAGTATCTCCATTATAATTAATAATTTCTAACTGATATGACACATAATCCTTAATATTTGAATGTTTCAATATTTTTGATACTGCATATTCCACTGCACCCTCATACCCTAAGGAATCTGCTTTATACCATTTACCACCCATGCCAAACTCTAATCGTTTTCCTTTTAACGAATATCCAGTACCTGTGGATCCTACCATATTATTAAACACATACATAATTTTTACCTTTACTTCTCTTTTCCACCTCGGAACGCCAACACAAATAACACCACTATCAGCACGCTCTCCACCACGGTGCATATGACGCTTCCCGTCATGGATGCATCCATGAAATGAAACAGCTTTGTCTCGCTTCGAAGTACCGATACCAGATTCGTTACCATATGGGCTGCCATGGCTGCGCCAAGCCCTTCCTGTTCCATGATGACTGCCAGCAAGAGTCCTACCGCTGTGGCATACAGGAACTGCACCAGATTAAAATGCATGGCTCCAAATATTACTGCCGATAATACAATTGCCGTCTTCACTCCCAAAAATGCTTTCAAACGCTGGTAAACGATGCCACGGTAAAGAAGTTCCTCTAAGAACGGAATTATAATACAGGTTCCAAGGATTTCTAATGCCAGAGTACTGCCGTAAAAAGCAGCACTTACTTCCTGATAGCTCTGTGATGTTTCTTTTAAGCCGGTATATCCGATAAGATTATTTAACACTACGCCAAATAAGCCTGCGGCTGCTGCAAATAAAATGGTTCGTGGTAGATTTGCCATTTTCCCGCCATCCTCTTTCCGATAGAAAGCGTATACAAATGGAAATGCAATTATTGTTGCGATAATCTGATAAATCATATAATTCTCATTGGTCATTGTATGGATGAGATTTAGCACAAACATCACAACATTTGTTACTACAAAATAAATACCGATGGGATAAATCACTTCCCAGATGCGAAGTAGCTTATAATCTTTCAATATATTCTGCCGCCTCCTCAATACTGTCACAGATTGCCTTTGCACCAGCCTCCTGCAACTCTTCTTTCGTTCCAAATCCATAAGTGATACCGATGCAGTCCATATGTGCTTCTTTGGCTCCTGACACATCAAATCTGGTATCTCCAATCAATACTGCTTCGGTGGTATCATAAATATGCATCCGCTTTATCGTTTCCTGCAGCACCTCATATTTGCTGTCTATTCTGCCATCCATTGTGGCTCCCACCACTTCATCAAAATAGGAGAGGATGTGGAAATGCTCCAAAATACGCCGGCAGGATTCTTCCGGCTTGCTGGATGCCAGTCCGATACGATAGCCTTTTCGCTTGAGAGATTTCAAAGCATCCTCAACGCCATCAAAAAGGCTGCATTCAAAGATACCGGTTGGATGATAGCGTTCCCGGTACTTGGCTACTGCCGCTACTGCGGTCTCTTCATCCATGCCATAATGTTCCATAAAAGTATTTTTAAGTGGCGGTCCGATAAAGAATTCAAGCTTATCTGCATCCGGTTCGTCAATACCATATGCCTTTAGGGCATACTGGGCACACTTTGTTATTCCTTCCTTGGAATTGGTAATGGTTCCATCCAAATCAAATAAAACAATGTCTTTTCTGCCCTTCAGTTCCTGTTTCATCTGAAGCACCGTCTTTTTTAACACCGGATGCCAGAGATATGGTGCGATTTCACACAGCGGTTCTAACACAAACAGGCGGTTTGCCATATCAATATGCGGAATCGTAAGTTCCGGGGTAGATATCACTTCATCATCATAAAATAAAATATCAAGGTCTATCGTTCTTGAGCCCCAGCGCATCTTACGCTCCCGGTTGCCATGAGCTTCTATGACATGAAGCTTCTCCAATAATTCTTCCGGCGTATACAAGGTATGAAGTTCCAGACATCCATTGAAAAATGCGCCCTCCGCCACGCCGCCGTATGGTTCTGTCTCAAGAATATCGGATATACGACCTACTTTACAGTCTTCTAAGTTCCGCAGTTCTTCAACGGCATCTTCAATATATTTTCTCCGGTCGCCCATATTGGAACCAAAGGCAAGATATACCTTATGCCAGCCCCGTTCTATTTCCACTGCCACATCTGATAAAGGCAGTCCCACCGGTGCCCATGGTTTATGTATGGAAAATTTTAATTTCTGAATCAATGGAAAATGCAATAACACTGCCCGTGCTGTCTGCTCTGCTGCAGCTTCAATCAGCTTATAGGTATGTGTCGTCAGAAATTCTGTTACAAAATGGCTGGCTTCTCCATAATTTACCGATTCTGTCAAATCATCCGAATATCCTGCTTTTCTGGTTGGTAAATAAAGTTCCATATTGATTAGAAACTTCTGTCCAAGCTTTGTCTCCTCCGGAAACACTCCATGATTTGCAAATAGCTCAAGATTTTCTATAATAATCTTATCCATGTAATCCTCCATCCCTGATTGCTTCTGCCATCTTAATTGCCTCTGCATTGGCACGCACATTGTGTACGCGGACAAATCCGCAATGTGCCCATACGGCATAAGCACTGGTTACTGCTGTAGCTGTATCACGTTCCTTTGCCGGAACATCCAGTGTCAGACCGATTACCGACTTCCGGGATGTGCCAAGCAGCACCGGATAGCCCAGTTCATTCAGTTCTCCCACGCATCGGATAGCTTCTAAATTATTCTCATAAGTCTTGCCAAATCCTACACCCGGGTCTGTCATAATACCATCTTCACGAATCCCCGCTTCCTTTGCAAGACGTAATGTTTCCCGTAAATCATTTTTCATATCTTCCATAAAGTTCTTATAATCTGCTTCGTTGCGGTTGTGCATCAGACAGCATGCGGCATCATATTTTGCAATCACGCCAGCCATTTTATCATCTGCTTTCAGTCCCCAGATGTCATTTAAAAGATGTGCTCCTGCCGCAAGGTTAGCCTCTGCCACCTTACTTTTATAGGTATCTACTGAAACCGGCACATCAAAACGGCTTACAATTGCTTCTACCACCGGAACAGTACGCTCAATTTCTTCTTCATCAGAAATCTTTGTATAACCCGGTCTTGTGGATTCTCCACCCACATCGATGATATCTGCCCCCTGTGCCATCATTTCTTCTACATGCTTTAATGCAAGGTCTAACTGGTTATAACTTCCCCCATCCGAAAAAGAATCCGGTGTTACATTTAAGATTCCCATTACATAAGTATGATTTGCTGTGTCAAATGTCCGATTGCCTATTCTCATTTTTCTTCTCCTTTTATGCTGTCTGTAGAACCTGCTACCAACAGCTTCTTACGGATTCCTGACAGCTTAAAACCAGGTCTCCGGTTTATTTTTCTCTTCTTCACTCCACTTGCAGCTGTCTGCTGCTTCACAGGCAAAGCACATACGGGATGCCTTATCCGCCCATTTCATAAGCTGTGTAAATGCTGTCTGCCATAATTTCTCCCCATGCAGCTCACTGCAGGTCTCTCTGCGGTGAGCCAGAATTGCCTGGCAGATGATATCTCCTTTTTCCTTCGGATAGCCTATAGTTGCAAAAATCTCTCCTGCAAATTCGGCAGATGCCGCTGCATGAGAGATTCCCTGTTCATATTCTTTCATACGACCAATATCATGAAGCAGGGCATAAAGATATATCATCTCTTCATCCAAACCAAGCTGCTCCTTTAAATTGCGAATCTGTGCCAGACGTGCCACATCCATAAAGTGTTCCATATTATGTCTGCAATAGATTCTGTCCGCTTCCAGACGGGCAATTTTCTTTACGGTTTTCCGGTATTGCTCCTGATGCAAAAGTCTCGCTACATATTCCATTTCATCACCATATCTAACGCACCATCTGAAAAAATTTATTTACCAGACGCTCATCCTCATTAAAGATACCACGGGTCACATAAGTAACCGTCCTGCTGCCCGGCTTCTTAATACCACGCATCGTCATACACATATGCTCTGCTTCCATCATGACCATGACACCCTTCGGCTTTAACTGCTCCATCAGTGCATCTGCCACCTGTGCCGTAAGCTGCTCCTGAATCTGAAGCCGTCTTGCATAGATTTCCACGGTTCTTGCCAGCTTGCTGATGCCGACTACTTCTCCATTTGGAATATAAGCAACGTGGGCTTTTCCATAAAATGGAAGCATATGATGCTCACAGGTAGAATAAAAAGTAATATCCTTTTCTACTACCATCTCATTATTGCTGGCATGAAATCTTTTCTTTAAAGGCTCTGCGGCATCCATGTCCATTCCGCCAAAGATTTCTTCATACATCCGTGCAATACGATCCGGAGTCTCAAGTAAACCCTCCCGGTTCACATCTTCGCCAATGCCTTCTAATATCAGCCGTACACCTGCTTCCACTTTCTCTTTATCTATCATTCTTCTGTCCTTCCCGATACTGTATGACAGCCTGCTTTGCCTCTGCAAGATATGACAGGGAGCCAAATATCAGCACCACATCTTCTCTCGAGCTCTCAGCAATTGCATGTCTTACCGCATCTTCAATCAAAGGTTCTGTTATTACTGTTTGATAGCCTGCTGCCTTCGCTTCCTCCGCCAGCTTCTCTGCCGGAAGTGCCCTGCCATTATGCGGCGTTACCGCATATACAGTTTCCGAATAAGGACGCATTATCTTTAAAATCTTCTCATGTGCCTTATCAGCAAGCACCCCTATTATATAGGTTATCTTACGATTTATAAAGCAGTTTTCCAGCGTTTTTGCAAGTTGCAGTGCTGCGCCTTCATTATGGGCACCATCCAGAATGCATAATGGTTCCTCTAAAACACGTTCAAAACGCCCATTCCAGCAGACCTTCTGAAAGCCATTTTGTATCACAGATAAGGTAAGCTGCGGAAATGTTTTCTCTTTCAATACTTCTATTACTTTAAGCGCACAGGCTGCATTGGCTGCCTGATAGGCACCGGTCAACGGGAGTCTTATCTTCCACTGTGAATTATCTTCTCTTACATAATCAAACTGCATTCCATTCATATCATACAAAAGATTTCTTATGGCATCCTTCTTCGGCTGGTACAGCTGTGCTTTAAGCCGCTCTGCCTCCTTGACAAGAGCCTCTTTCACAGCATCTTCCTGCCAGGCAGATACCACCGGGCAGTTCTCTTTTATGATTCCAGCCTTTGCAGATGCAATCTCTGATAACGTATTTCCCAGGAACTGCATATGATCCATGCTGATAGAAGTAATGACACTGCAAATGGGATGGGTAATCAGATTGGTTGCATCCTCTCTTCCCCCCATGCCGGTTTCCAATAACACCACATCACAGGCTTCTTCTTTAAAATATAAAAACGCTGCTGCAGTCTCTACCTCAAAGGAAGTCGGATGCGGAAGTCCTTTTTCTGTCAGTGTAAGACAAGCTGTCTTTACTTTTTCCATCAAGGCAGCGTATGCTTCTTCGGAAACTGCTTTTCCGTTTATCTGCCAGATTTCCCGATAGGAAAAGACTGCCGGGGAACTATATCTGCCTACCTTTAAGCCGGCTTCTTCCAATACTGCCTGAAGCATTGCTCCAACGGAACCTTTTCCGTTAGTTCCTGCAATGTGAATGGTAGATAAGTCTTCCTGCACATCGCCCAATTCTTTCATCAGTGCCCGAATACTGTCCAGTCCTAATATACTGCCATATTTTTTTGTTTCTTCTACAAATGCAAGTGCCTGCTGATATGTCAATTTATTTCTTTACTCCTTTGGTTGCACGGTTTCCAATATGAAGCCGGTTCAATGCAATTTCTTTATCTTTTACCATGACCACTGGCGGTTCTTCCTCACCCAGTGCATAGATGTTGGTCAGTTCATCCCCTGCTGCAAGCTTCATTCCGCAGACTCCGATTGCTCCCTTCTTCTTCTCAGGAATCGTATCTGCTGCAATCCTAAGGAACATGTCCTTTGCCGACTGCATAACAATAGTCATATTTTCTTCTACCGGTGCTACGAATATAACTGCATCATCATCTGCAAGCTTCGTGGCAGCTGTGGTACGTTTTGCTACGTCAAATTCTTTTCCATCCACCTGTTTTAACATGGCTGTCTTCGTTCCAAATAAAAGCTTCTGCGTACACAGTGCTGCCAAATCCGTGATATAAATCAACTGCTCTTTAGAGCTGTCATAATTACTTACATTATCAATCGGCTGTCCCTTGTCACGGAATTTTCCAAACGGCAAATCGACTACCTTCAGCAGATGCATCTGTCCGGTATTGGTAAAGATGCAGATTTTTCCGGTATTCATACAATGAAGTACATAACGGTTCTCGCTGTCTGCTGCTTCTTTATTACGCTCATAAGCCGCCACATCAATGGTTTTCGCATAGCCAAAACGATCCATCAAGAAGACCACTTCCATCTCTTCCATCTTTTTTTCTTCATAAACAGCAGCTTCCACATTGTCGATACGGGTACGGCGTTCTCTGGAATAGTTTTTCTTAAGACCATCTAATTCCTTCATAATTACCTTCGCCATTGTACTGCGGTTGGTAAGAATATCTTCGTATTCTGCGATATTCTTTAATGTGGTATTATGCTCATCCATCAATGCTTCCACTTCCAGACCAATCAGCTTATAGAGGCGCATCTCTAAAATTGCTGTTGCCTGACGTTCTGTAAAGTTTAACTTCGAAGCTTTCTTTTCGGATTCTTTCGTTTTGAATTTAATATTCTCTGTCACACCATTCATCAGGCAGTTTTTCGCATCCTTGATATTTCGGCTTCCTCTTAAGATTTCAATAATTAAATCAATGACATCGCAGGCACGGATTAAACCTTCCTGAATCTCTTTCTTATCCAGTTCCTTTGCCAGTAATGTCTTATATTTTCTGGTAGCAAGCTCATACTGGAACTTTACATGGTGACGGATAATCGGAACCAGTCCCAGAGTCTCCGGTCTTCCGTCTGCTACTGCCAGCATATTGACACCAAAAGTATCTTCTAATTTTGTCTTCTTATAAAGGAGATTGCAAAGATTCTGTGCATCTGCTCCTTTTCGAAGTTCAATAACAATGCGGATTCCCTCCTTGGATGACTGATTGGAAATATCCACAATATCATTTGTCTTCTTGGTCTCAACCAGACTGTAGACATCATTTAAGAATTTTCCAATATTGGCTCCAATCATGGTGTATGGAATTTCCGTAATAATCAGGCGCTCTTTTCCGCCTTTTACTGCTTCAATCTCTACTTTTCCCCGAACCTTAATCTTACCGATTCCAGTCTCATAAATGGAAAGCAGTTCATCCTGGTTGGTCACAATTCCACCGGTCGGGAAATCCGGTCCCTTGATGTATTTCATCATTTCTTCTGTTGTAATATCCGGATTCTTCATATATGCTTTGACACCATCAATGACTTCGCCAAAATTATGTGGTGGAATGCTGGTTGCCATACCAACGGCAATACCCTCTGCTCCGTTTACCAAAAGGTTCGGCACCTTTACTGGAAGTACTTCCGGCTCTTTTTCTGTCTCGTCAAAGTTTGGCACAAAATCTACTACATCTTTATCCAGATCTGCCAGATACGCTTCCTGGGTAATCTTCTGCAGACGGGCCTCGGTATATCGCATTGCCGCCGCTCCATCTCCCTCGATGGAACCAAAGTTACCATGACCATCTACCAGTGGCAGTCCCTTCTTAAATTCCTGTGCCATTACCACCAGTGCATCATAAATGGAGCTGTCACCATGCGGATGATATTTACCCATGGTATCTCCCACGATACGGGCACATTTACGATAAGGTTTATCATAACGGATGCCAAGTTCGTGCATATCATAAAGTGTTCTTCGCTGTACCGGCTTCAGACCATCTCTGACATCCGGCAATGCTCTTGCGATAATAACGCTCATGGCATAATCGATATAAGATTTCTGCATTACTTCCGAATATTCGGTGCGGATAATCTGTTCTTTCGTTTCCATAATCTATCCAATTCCTTCCTGATTTTCTGCTTCTATCATTTCCCATACATCCATAAAAATATGCTGTCAGCAATTCCTTACGGATTCATAGAAATTTATATGTCAAGTTCTGCATCCTTTGCATTATCATAGATGAATTTACGACGCGGCGGTACATCCGTTCCCATCAGCATCTCTGTTACATCCGATGCCATTCTGGCATCTTCGATTTCTACCTGTTTTAACATTCTTGTTTCCGGATTTAAGGTTGTCTCCCAAAGCTGCTGTGCGTCCATTTCTCCAAGACCTTTGTAACGCTGCAAGGTAAAGGAACCTTTGTGCGTCTTACGATAGCGGGCAAGGGCTGCATCATCATAAAGATATTCCTCTTCTCCCTTAGTTGGCATCGCTTTATACAAAGGCGGCATCGCAATATAGACATGTCCTTCGTAAATCAGTTCCGGCATAAACCGGTAAAACAAAGTCAGAAGCAGCGTTGAAATATGTGCTCCATCCACATCCGCATCTGCCATGATAATTATCTTATCATAACGAAGCTTGCTGATATCAAAGTCATTTCCATATCCTTCGGAAAATCCGCAGCCAAATGCATAAATCATGGTTTTTATCTCTGCATTAGCCAATACTTTATCAATACTTGCTTTCTCTACATTTAATATCTTTCCACGAATCGGAAGAATCGCCTGGAACATCCGGTTTCTTGCAGTCTTAGCAGAACCACCCGCAGAATCTCCCTCCACGATAAAGATTTCACATTTGGAGGCATCACGGCTTTCGCAGTTGGCCAGTTTTCCATTGGAATCAAAGGAGAATTTCTGCTTGGTTAAAAGATTGGTTTTCGCTTTCTCTTCTGTCTTACGGATTTTTGCCGCTTTTTCTGCACATCCGATAATTGCCTTTAAAGTATCTAGGTTACGGTCAAAGTACATCTGAATTTCATCATTGGTTACTTTTCCGGTGGCTCTTGCCGCATCCTGGTTATCAAGCTTGGTTTTCGTCTGCCCCTCAAATCTTGGGTCCGGATGTTTCACGGAAATAACGGCAGTCATTCCATTTCTTACATCTGTTCCGGTAAAGTTTGCATCCTTTTCCTTTAAAATGCCAAGCTCTCTTGCATAAGAATTAATCACCTGGGTAAAGGTTGTCTTAAAACCGGTCAGATGGGTTCCACCCTCTGCATTGTAAATATTATTACAGAAGCCCAGCACATTCTCATGAAATTCTGTTGTATACTGGAATGCCACTTCAACAGAAATGCCCTCAGATTCTCCTTTATAATAAATGACATCATGGAGACATTCATTATTCTGATTCATCTCTTTTACAAATCCAATGATTCCATCCGGCTCATGATATTCAATATGTTCTACTTCTTCCCCACGTCTATCTTCATAAATAATAGTTAAAGCAGGATTTAAATATGCAGTCTCATGGAGACGGCTCTTTACTTCATCCTCTTTAAATCTTGTCTTTTCAAAGATTTCCGGGTCCGGCAGGAAATTAATCTTTGTTCCGGTCTTTTTCGTCTTTCCAATTGTCGGCAGCAGTCCGTTTACCAGCTCTACCGTTGGCACGCCACGCTCATAGCGGTCATGATGCACATAACCATCTCTGCTTATTTCTACATCCATATAAGTAGAAAGTGCATTTACAACGGAGGAACCTACTCCATGAAGACCACCGCTGGTCTTATATGCTGCATTATCAAACTTTCCGCCGGCATGCAGAGTAGAAAATACCACACGGGCTGCCGATACGCCCTTCTTATGCATTCCCACCGGAATTCCCCGTCCGTTATCTTCTACGGTACAGGAGCCATCTGCCTCTAATGTAACACGGATGGTATCACATACACCAGCAAGATGCTCATCTACCGAGTTATCCACGATTTCATATATTAAATGGTTCAATCCTTTTCTTGAGACGCTTCCAATATACATTCCCGGTCTCTTCCGGACAGCTTCCAGTCCTTCCAGTACGGAAATACTGCTTGCATCATATGTTTCCTGTTTCGCCATTGTTCCATTCCTTTCTTTCTAAAAACTGCTTCAAAAGAAGCCCTGCGGCTAGTATAACACATGGAGATTTTTTTGGCAAACATGTGTTTTCTTATTTCTATCTGTGGAGCCTGCTGCCGGAAGCTGCCTGTATAAAAAAAGGCCTCCTATGCAAACTGAGGTGACCCCCAAACCGCATAGACAAGCCTTTAAATTATAAAAAATCTAATTCAACTGTAAATCAGCGTTCTAACTCATATCATTTTCCCGCATTTGAATTTAACGATATTTATTACATTCAGCAACATATATTCCAGACGCAAATAATAGGGCTAACCGCAATTAGTGGTTGAAACCATGTACCGTCAGCAAAGCGGAGCCACCAGCCTTTGGCGTCCTTCATCCAATGGCTGTAGCCATCATTCACGGTCTGATTGGCTGTGCCGCTGCCTCCGGACGTGTTATTTCCGGAATTACCGCCAGATGAACTTTCTTTCGGTTTTACCGTCACCGTGACGGTTTGTACCTTATCATTGAAATTCGCCATGGACGCTTTCACATATACCAGATATGTTCCCGCATCGGTAAAGCCCGGGATCTCTTTCTGATAATCCACACCATCCGTAGAATAGGTAAATACTGCATCCGGGCGAACATTTTCAAGTCCGGTTTCCACAGAAGCATTGATCTTCAGCTGCTGCCCGGTGCCGTTGTAGGTAAGCGGGTCTGCCGATACCGTCATAGACGCGAAATCACGTGGCTTGATCCTTCCTTTCTGTGATACCTTCGGTTCTGTCAGCTCATAATTCTCTGCCTGATCACCTGCTAACAAGATGTTCGTCGCAACTATATCGCACTCTCCAACATCTGCACTCTGATATGCCCACTGCACCTGATCCGTATGAACATCCTCAAGTGCAGGAGTATTACTATTGCCGTCGCAAAGCTTAATTGCCAGATTCTGCTCCTCTGTAATATCCGTAGTCCCATCATAGACTTTATCGAAGGAACCTGTTATCTGTGCTTCTAATTGACACTTGTTGATTGTAAAAACAGCCGTTTTCTGGGAATCATCGTAATTTCCCATTCCATACAGATAAACAGTATAGCTTCCGGCATTTTTTAACTCTGACTCTCCAACGTTTTTATTCTCTGTTCCTGTCCAATATGTCCAATGGTCAATTTTATAATCATCTTTTTTCAACTCATTTCCTGACACACCATCCCAGTTCTCAAACACTTTGATCTCCGGATTCTGACTTTCTCCATTATAAGTACTAGGTTCGATCGTTACTTTTACGCTATCCTTAAAACTTCGTCTAGTAATATTCGTTTTATTATTGGAACGAAATACTTTCGACTCATAATTATCTGTTATCACCTTTACAAATACATACTGGCCAGACTCATTTACATTTACAATCGTAGGGCACTCTGACTTCCAGTCATTTGGTAAATTACTGCTGTCCGATGTTTGGGCCAGTTGATATTGATATTCACACTCCACATCCTCTGGTATACCAGTCGTTGTAATTGTAGCTGCCTGATATCCCTTAGCGCCATTATATACACCGCTTGCGGCTTTCACCGTCAGGTTCCATCCGGCAGGAAACTCTGCTTTATCAACCGTCAATGTTATATAAACCGGAGTACCTTCCAGATAAATTCCACTTGCCTGTGTCATAACCTTAATTTTAAAAACACCAGCCTTATTTACCTTCAGCTGACCTGTTGACCCATCAATCGTTCCTTCACCCTTAGATTCACTTCCTGTATATTCAGCAAGTTCATAGTGCAGAGCTCCGGCTCTATCCGGTTTAGTAATCCTTGCATCCTGTGGAACATTGATCAACGTATTCTCACTATATACCGTCTGTAATTCCGTGGAATACCCCGTAATTGTCTCTGGCGTCTGCTTGGCAGAATCCGGCACACTTCCGGTTCCGCTGATTGTGCCATTACCATCAATCGTCCCCTCACCCTTAAAATCACCATTCGCAATAAGTGTTCCATTGTTTGTCAGATTACCATTCTTTTCAATTACTAATTCATCAGTCTGTAACGTTCCACCCTTTTGTACTGTCGTTGTAACCCCTTCCGCAATTACAAGACTATTTGCATTCATCTGCCCGCCGTTAATCGTCAGGTTGCCTTTTGTACTAATTCCAATATGACCAGGAGAAGTAATAGTAACCGTACCACCAGAAAGTGTAAAATTAGAATCCGTGAAAAGATCCACTGCTACTTTATCTTTTCCAGCAATATCAAACGTACCCCCTTGCATATTAATCGTTCCAAACGCCTCCAAAGCCCATCGGGAATCTCCTGTTGCAGTAACTGACCCTCCCTTAATATTTAAATATCCACCTTCTGTTACAAAAATTGCTCCTGTTGCAGCATTATAGCTATGCCCGGGCAAGCTCGATAGAGATGCGTTAACAGTTCCACTTTCTACTGTTAAATTTCCTTGAACTTGTATTCCACATGATCCATTTTTTGCAGGGTAACCACTAACCGTCAAAGATGCCGAATTATCTTCCGCAGTGATTGTTGCATTTACCCCCTCATTAACATAAAATCCTATTCCTCCAGCATACTTTCCCTTCCCATCCAACTGATTATTACCATTTAACACAATGGTCCAGTTTCCTTTCTCTATATAAATGTTTCCCAAATCTGCATTTTTTAAGTATAATATAAAGTTGTCATCTACATTATGTTCAACCCTCACACTTTTATTCCATAATTCTGAATCACTCGCCAATTGTCCTGAATAACTTGTTCCATCCCACTTCAGACTCTCCTGCCCTCCACCATTGACTTTATATACCGATAAAATCCGAGGTGGCTCTTCTGCCAACATTACCTCCTGATCACCAGCCACGGACACTTCCACCACCAGCGCATCCACGCCTTCTGCCAGCTCATATCCCTCTTCCAGTTCTGCCTTAAACTCATAGGTGCCTTCCAGTGGCCAGCGGCCTTCTTCGTCCTGCACATACTCTGCACACGTCCAGTTGGTGATCTGCAGATTCTCCTCTTCCCAGTCTTCGCCGTCTCCCACCTGGGCGATGATGGCCTGTGGTAAATACTCGGTGACTTCTGTAAAGGATGGCTGGGCTTCCTCAGTGATTCCGGTCAGCTCCAGCCTGCCATCAAGCAGATTTTTCTCCGGATCAGACCATGACCATGACAGGATCTTCGTCTGTGGAACCGGTGTGACTGTTCCACCTGTGGTTGTGATATCTTCCGCATTGGATGGCGTACTGACAGAAAGTACTGCCCCATTCTGAGCAGGCACATCGTTTAAGTTTTTATTTTCATCATTTTCCTTCTCTGTATCCGGTCGGATCTCTCCCCATACTGTATTCCCAAAAGCTGTCGATATTGCCAACGTCATCGCCAGCCAGATTGCCGCTGATTTTCGTGTGTTTTTCATTGCCACAACGCCCCTTTCTGATTCCTTTTCAAACTTAATATACGCTCATAAAGTCAGTCTATTGCTCTGCTTTCATTATTTAACCTGAATTATTCACAGCTGTGCCGTGAAAGTGATCAAAAAGAATCTTTAAAATGCTTTTTTCTCCGCACCAAAGCCATACCAATCATTGATGCGAACAGGAGCAGATATACTACTGTAACAGGATCCTCTCCTGTTTTCGGAGGTGTCACGCCTGTATTATTCTCTGCACTTGGCTGTGCAGCATTTGTATCTGCCGGTGCAGCAGCACTGCCTGCTGCTGTTGTTCCGGACGATGTATTTCCGGATGTTTCAGTCCCGGATGACCCTGCTCCGGAAGCTCCTGCATCTTCAAGTGCAGGAATCGTAACTGCAGGTTTTGTTGCAGCACAGATACTGCATTGTTCATGCTTAGATCCAGCCACTCCGACTGCCGCCGGTGTATCAATGACCCATTGCCAGTCATGTGATCCGGTTGCCGGGATTTCTCTGGCAGACTTACTGTTGCCGCATCTTGAACAATGAATTGATTCACTGCCGCTTGTGCCACATGTCGGAGCAACATCTACCGTATAATCGGATTCCCAGGCATGTCCACCGTAAATATCCTCACATAGATTTCCGGAAACTGCAGTCGTTGTTCCTGCTTCTACCGGAACAGCGGCTTCGTCACCCTCACCATATGCTGCCAGACCAGGATTTTTCTCGCTGTCAAAGGAACATTCTGTATAGGTGCCTTCCGTATGTGTTCCAACAAATCCTCCGGCCTTATAGTCTGGGCTGGCTGCAGTCACCTTTCCTGCAGCATGGCATTTATCCAATATTGCACTACCTGTCGCATCTTTAGTGCCGATTTCTCCGACAAATCCGCCCACTTTCGGATTCCATCCGGTTACTGAACTTGTCACATCACCGAGTGCAGCACAGGAAGAAGCTTTTCCTTTCTCCATGTATCCTGAAAATCCTCCGGCACGCCAGTCGCTTGCAACAATATCAACTTCTGCAACGCAATTTTTGAAAGTACTCATTGTTCTTGGATCAGCTTCCTGTGCATATCCCACAAAGCCTCCGATTGCCCATAATCCCGTGACTTTTCCGGTTACTTTGCAATTCGTATAAGTGGAACTGGCATCTATTCCCACAAAACCACCTGTATTATCACCGCCTTTGATTGTAACATCTGCCTGGCAGTTATCTACCGTCGCACGACATACCTCTCCGATCAGTCCGCCTGATATCATTGTCTTTCCCACTTTTGTATTTGTAATTGTTCCTGATACGGAAATATTATCAAAACGGATCGTATGACCAAAATTTGCCATTACATATCCGGCTAAAATGGCAGAACTACTTCTTTCCATTCCCTCATCCGTTGCATAAATTCTGGCATCCACAATGTTGAGATCTTTCGCACCCACATTTGTTGCAGCTCCTGCATTATCTCCTATATTTCCAAAAAGTCCCGCACTGTTTTTTTCTGTACGCTCGTCTACAATAAGACCTGTGATTGTCTTTCCGTTTCCATCCAGAAAACCTGCAAACGTTTTATTCTCGCTTGCTCCGTTCTCATACCACTTCCATACGCCGATTGGATTCCATCTGTGTGCAGACAGATCGATATCATTTTCCAATCTGAAATACACATCCTTATATACTGTTACATTATCTTCCACATCTTTTGCAACCTTAGCAAGCTGTGCTCCGTCTGTGATCAGATACGGATCTGCTGCCGTACCGCTTCCGCCTGCAAATGCTGCTGCCGCATTGTCCCTCCATGCTGTTGCCGGAACTCCGTCATCTGCCAGAACCGGCATCTGCATGAATAACACTGCGATAAAACAGATAAGCATTGCTCCCACATACTTAATTTTCTCTTTCATACCAAATACCTTCCTTTATTGTAAAAATACTTCATATTAGCTTATTTTATCTTCAAAAATAGTATGATTCAATCCACCTGGCTCAAGCGGTTGATTTCCGGCTCAAGTGGTTTTTTTCTGCTGTTTCTTGTTTTTTATCCGGAATTCATCTATTATGAAGTCAGATTCTTTTTACGAAAGGGGAATTTGCCATGAGGATTGCACTAGTTGACGACTGTCTGGATGATTTAAGTATTATGCATCAGTTTCTTGCAGAGGCATTAGATACGGACTCTGTCATTACAGAATTTCATAATGGAGAAGATTTTTTACAGCACTGGAGTGCAGATACTTTCGATCTGATCGTTCTTGATATTTATATGGAGCAGTTAACAGGAATCGAGACCGCACGGGGCATACGGGAAACGGATCCGAATGTCTGCCTTGTATTTGCCTCTACAAGCAATGAATTCGCGAGTGAAAGTTATGAGGTGAATGCCTGCTATTATCTTCATAAGCCTTTTTTGAAGCAACAGGTTCTTGCAATGCTTGACCGGATTGGTCAGCAAAGTCTTGAGGTTTCACGTACCGTCCTTCTTCCGAATGGGGAAAAGGTACTTTTACGCAGCATTATTTACGCAGATTACGCCTCTCACCGGGTAACTTTGCATTGTAAAAAAGATGAAACGATCACCCTGCGTGTACCTTTTTTGGAGATCGAACAGCTTCTGTGCCACTATTCCTATTTCTATAGTCCATGCAAAGGGATTGTCGTTAATTTTTATGAAGTGTGTGGTCAGCCCGGTACGGTATTTTCCATGTCTGATGGCTCACTGATCCCGATCAGCCGCCGGAAATCCGCTGATGTACTGTGTGCTTACTCATCATTTTGCTTTGATAAGATCAGAAAGGAGATGTCATAATGCTTCCACCACTTTCCCGCATTTTTGAAATCTGCCTGTATTCCCTGCTGAACTTTTTCCCGTTTTTGATATTTGCATTATATCCGTTCCGTGATGATCTCCGTTTTTCACGCACGAAAACCGGACTGTTGATTGTCGTCCTCACGTTTCTTCAGATTCTGTTCGGACTTCTTGCCCGTTTTTCAACCGGAAATATCTCTGCCATATTGTCTTTGATCAGTACGCTTTCTTATGCAATTTTTTACTTCGCTGCCATCAGAAAATCACCCGGCCAGCTTTTATTCGTACTGCTTATGATTTCGAATATTGCCAATCTGACCGTCATTACCGCAAAGTGTCTGGAAGGGCAGTTCTTCCCAGATTTTGCTCTTTTGCCTTACCGTTATTCAATGTCTTTGTTTATGGTGATCGCTGAAATTTTTATTTTAATACCGATCTTTGTTTTTCTGAAAAAAGTGATCACTCCTGCGATTTACTGCTCACAGTCTTTTCATGAGTGGCGTTATCTCTGGCTGATCCCGGCAACCTTTTACCTGATCTGGTATTATATGGTCTATGGCAATTCGACTTTATCCGGGCTTGAGATCGCTCTAAATCCCAAAAATATCATTGTATCTGTCTTTATCAATGCCGGAGCACTTCTTATTTATTCCATCGTTGCCAGACTGATCGTAAATCAGGAACAGATTTTAAAACTGCAGCAGCAAAATCATCAACTGGAATTGCAGACTGTCCAGTATGAAAAACTTCAGGAAAGAATTGAAGACGCCCGCCGTACAAAACATGATCTGCATCATCATCTATCTGTTATGCAGGCTTATTTGGTGAAAAAAGATTATGAAGCCTTAGCTTCCTATCTGGAACAGTATTGTAAGCAGTTACCGGATCATTCCCTGATCACCTTCTGTGAAAATATCTCTGCAAATATCGTTCTGTCCTATTATGCACAGGAAGCAGAGCGTCTTGGTATTGCTTATTCTGCAGTTGCGAGTATTCCGGCCTCCTGCCCGGTTGAAGCCAATGATCTTTCTGTTCTTTTTGGAAATCTGCTTGAAAATGCAGTGGATGCCTGTGTAGCTTCTAAGACAACTGCACGAAGCATCGTTGTCCGGGCAGTTTATAAAAAGGGTTCTCTTTGTATTGCGATTGACAATACTTTTGATGGTAAAATTATGCAGGATCCGGATGGAACTTTCTCATCCACCAAGCATGCCGGCAAGGGATTAGGTACTGTTTCCGTCCGGACAATTGCTTCAAAATATCACGGCACCTGCCGCTTTGACTGGAAGAATCAGATGTTCTATGCATCCGTGATCTGCTTTGAAAAATAAAGGATTTTCAGTATAAATGGAATGTGGTTTGTAAATAGATTTCGGATAAGTGGTAAAATTTCTGCAAAAAGACGCAAAAAAGACCTCACAGAATGTTTTTTCCACTCTGTGAGGTTCTGTAGTAATTGTCCTGTCTTATTTAATTGAACAGATTCTTAAAGAAATCTGCAATAGATGAAAACAGATTTGAGAAGAAGCTTCCAATCTTATCAAAGATTCCATCTGCACCAAGGTTCTCAATCTTGTCATAAATGGATTTTGCCTGATTTACAAGGTTGTCTACATCAAGATCCAGATTGCCAATCTTCTTTAACAGGTCTAATAACTGCTCTTTCTGCTCTTCTGTCAGTGTCACATCAAATTTATCTGCTGCTTCATCAATGGCATCACGGATGCTTGCATCATCCGTAAGATTGTTTTCTGCCATCTGCTGTTTTAAGTATGCAACCAGACCTTCTACCGACTCAGCATCTGCTCCGGTGCTGCTTTCAAGCTGTCCGGTTAATACCAGCTCATTTAATGCAGTATCTACATTTTCCTGTGGAAGCTCTTTACCAGTCATTTCCTGATATGCTTTAAATACGCCAACCAGCGCAGCGGTTCCGGAAATATTTTTCGGTCCTGCTACAATGATATCTGCATCTTCAATCCCTGCTGTTACCAGTGCATTTTTATACATACCAACGGTACAATAAGAAATATTCTTTGTGGAAATGTTGATTCCATTTCCTTTCTCCTTCTTTACAATCACAACGGAGGACCAGGACTTGCTTCCAATCTGGGAAGATGGAATATATGCATCCAGATACTGGTGTTCTTCGGAATTGTTTACTGTTACTACGTCATAGTTACCAAGCTGTGCCGGATCAATGCCCATCAGACTTAAAACAGTGTTCTTCTGGTCTTCGGATAAGTCTGCGCCCAATGCCAGATATGGTTTGTCACTTTCCTTGATTACAACATTGTCATCTGCCTTATCTTCTACAGCTGCCGGATTATCTGCAGCTGTTCCGGCATCCGGCGTGCTGCTGTCTGCTCCACTGTCCGGATTTGCTGCTGCATCAGAACTGTTGTTCTCCCCACCTGCTGCAGTACCATTTTCCGATGATGTCTCTGTAGACAGTGTTCCGGTCACTTCTGCTGCGGATGCCTGAAATGGCACTCCAAGAAACAGCATACATGCTAATCCCATTCCCATTATTTTTTTGATATGTTTTTTCATTTTTTCCTCCTTTTTCAGGCAAGGTGAACATTCATCCATGCCAGAATATCATGATATACAACATCACGGTCTGTCTCATTTAAGATTTCGTGACGGTCGTTGTCATATAATTTCCAGGTAATATCCTCTTTGCCGGCTGTGTCAAATTTATTATATACCTTCTTTACGCCGCTGCCGCAGCCGCCCACCGGATCCATCGCTCCCGATACAAAAAATAACGGAAGACTCTTTGGAACTGCTTCAATATTTTCCTGCTGGTTGTCAAAAAGAACTGCCTCAAACAGTCCCATATAAGCATTTACCGTAAATACAAACGTGCATTTCGGGTCTGCATAATAAGTTTTTACTATTTCTTCATCCTTGGTCAGCCAGCTATTGGAAGCATCTTTTCCTGTCAGGTCAAACTGATGATAGTATTTATCATAAGATAATTTCTGCAATAATTTACTTCTGTGGTGCCAGCCAAAAAAAGCTGCCTGTAGCTTTGCAATAAACATGGCAAGCTTTGTGGTATTGTCTGGAATACAGCCGGTTCCCATAATTATAGCACCGGTAAGCCCCTCTCCATGTATCGCAAGATATTTCCGAAGCATATAAGAACCCATGCTGTGTCCCAACATAAAATACGGTACACCCGGATGCTCTTTCTGCGTCATCTCCCGGAGTGTATGCATATCGGCAACCACCGTATCGCTGGGATGCTCTGCAAAATATCCCCATTCATCCTTAGATACAACGGATTCGCCGTGTCCGATATGATCATGACCTACCACCAGAAAACCATTGTCATTTAAAAATTCTGCAAAAGCCCGGTAGCGTTCAATATATTCCACCATACCATGTGTTATCTGTAAAACTGCACGATACTTTCCATCTTCCGGAGTCCATCGTACTGCATGAACTGTGGTTCGCCCATCTGCGGAAGGGAAAGAAAACACTTCCTCTTTCGTCATATAATATACCCCCTGTATGTTATAAATCCCTTATATTTTACAATGATTCTGCACTTTTTACAACCAAAGCGTCCTGCAAAAACCATAATACTCTATTAAATTTTTCTTAAATTCCTAAAGTTTCACCTACAGAACCTGCCACTGGCAGCTTCTTACGGATGCGTCGGCTATCGAAACCGCCGGATAATTGCCTGTACACTTTCTCTTCCACTGTAAGTGTCCACTGCCGGCTCATAAACGGCGGCAAACTGTATGCTGTTTTCTTTTCCATGCATAGCTGCATCCACTTCTTCACTGCCAAACTTTTCACTGAGAAATGTAAGAAATTTTTCCACTTCCCCAAAATAAACTCCTGCCACCGGATTTCCCCTTGAATCCAATAAATGAAGCTTTAATACATTCCGGTTTACACCCACTATATTGGCTCTTGTAATCCTGATATTACGGTCTGCAAATACCGGTTTGGTATTGGACTTTCCGCAAGGCTCCAGCACACTTAACTGCCGGATGGTATCTACCGTAAAATAGGACATCGGAAGCACCGCATCCAGCCTTACCACCTCTGCCATATCTTCTTCAGAAAGTTCTGCCTTCTGATTAAGCTGCTCCCGCAATTTATCAATATCTTCTTCCCGCATGGAAAGTCCTGCTGCCATAGGATGTCCGCCGTATTTTGTAAACAGCTCCGCCACTTCCGTCATTTTATCAAACATGGAATAGGCTTCGATAGAACGACCGGAGCCTTTGACTCCTTCTTCTCCTCTGGTCAGTACAAATACCGGTCTCTGATAGGCTTCCCGGATTCTTCCGGCAATGATTCCCGCAAGACTCTCATGGCATTCCGGCAGGTAAACCACTAATACTTTATCTTTTTCCCGGCCTTCCTTTTCAATCTGTTCCAATGCCTTCTGTGTCTCCTGCTGTGTCATATATTTCCGGCTTTCGTTAAGCTCCACCAATTCGCCTGCCAGTGCAGAAGCCTTTACTTCATCCCGTTCTAGTAACAGCTCCAGGGAGCGTTTTGCCGTATCCAGTCTGCCGCTGGCATTGATACATGGTCCCAATACAAAGCCGATATGATATGCACTCAACGGCTTATCGGAAAGCTTGTTTTTTGCAATCAACGCTTTCATTCCGGGATTCTTCGTATGCTCTAACGCTTTTAACCCAAGCTTCACCAAAATACGGTTCTCTCCGGTTAAGTCCATGACATCCCCCACCGTTGCAAAGCCTGCATTTTCAATAAAAATATCCGCTTCTTCCACCGGAATATCCATTCTCTCATAAAGCACCTGCACCAGCTTCCATGCCACTACTGCTCCGCAGATTCCTTTGCATGGATACAGGCAGTCATTCTGTTTGGGATTTACAATGGCATCCGCATTGCTCCGCAGAAATTCCTTTCCCTGTTCTGTATTGCGATAAGGAATCTCATGATGATCCGTTACCACGACGGTCATTCCTTTTTCCTTTGCAAAATTAATCTCGTTGATTGCAGCAATTCCATTGTCGCAGGTAATCAAAAGTTCTTTTCCATCGGACAATGCCTGCTCGATTAAATGCTCATTGATTCCATAACCATCTTTCATCCGGTCCGGGATTGCAGCATCCACATTGCCGCCGCACCGGCGGATTCCCTCTAACAAAATATAGGTTGCATTGACACCATCAATATCATAATCACCAATGATACGCATGGCCTTTTTCCCTGCAATGCCCTCTGCAATAATTTCTGCAGCTTTATCCACATCCTTTAATAAATGAGGATTATGTAATGCCTCTTTTCCACCATACAAATATTCTGTAATTTCTTTTTCATCTATTATATCCCGGTTTCTTATAATCCGGGCAATCAGTGGGTCAATTCCATATTTCTTTGCCATTTCCATGAAATTGCCGCCTTTTCTGATTTCAATCCATTTCTCCATGAAGCTTTCTCTGCCTTATCTATTCATATTCCACATTTATGAGCACCAGTCCCTTTGCTGCTGCCATTGGTCCTGCCAGGCTGCGGTTTCTGACCTCTAATATTTCTTTCATCTCACAAACTTCCCGCTTTCCCATTCCAACTTCTAACAGTGTTCCGGTAAGGATTCGCACCATGTTCTGCAAAAATCCATTTCCGGTAAAAGAAATGTCAAGTTCATCCTTTTTCTCTTCTATCCGAATCTCATAAATCGTCCGTACTGCCGATTTTTTGAAATGGCGGTTGCCGCAAAAAGAAGTAAAATCGTGGGTTCCAAGCAGCACTTCCGCCGCTGCCTTCATTTTGTTAATATTCAGGTTTTCTGCCAACGGTGTTACATATTTTCTCCGGAATACATCCGGCTTCTCCCCTAAGAAAATGCGGTAGCAATAAGTCTTTTTTACTGCGTTTAATCTGCTGTGAAACCGGAGCGGTACTTCGGATACCTCTAATACCACAATATCCTCCGGCAGATACTGGTTACAGTACCGCTTTATCTCTTCCGGTTCATATGCGCTCTGAAGTTTAAAATTTGCCACCTGTCCCATGGCATGCACGCCCGCATCCGTTCTTCCGGAGCCATGTATCTCTATTTCTTCTCCTGTCATTTTCTCCAATACCGACTGCAGCTTTCCCTGAATGGTCTGCTCTGTATTTCCCTGCACCTGCCATCCGCTGTATCTGCTGCCATCGTATTGCAATATCATTTTATAATTTATCATGTTTTCTCTCCATTCATTCTGCAACAGTATAACACGTTTTTCCTCTTTCCGGCATATACTTTATGGAATAAATATCATGAGGTTTCCATATGTCAAACCTTTCTTATATGCAAAAAGCCACGGACAGAGGACAACTGCAGATTCATGTCACCACAGAGCGTGGCTTTTTCCCCATTAAAGATGCCTCCATCCGTCTTTCCTATACGGGAAATCCTACCGAAATCATTGAAGAACTATCAACTGACATTTCCGGTCAGACTGCAGCAGTTGAACTGCCGGCTCCCCCCTTAGAATATAGCATGGAGCCTTCTGAATTCCAGCCTTACTCGGAATATACCATTCAGGTAAATGCGTCCGGCTACCGTCCCATCAATATTTCCGGTATCTCTGTTCTGCCGGATAAAACTTCCATCCAAAATGTCCGGATGGAAACTGCCACCGTGGAAAATCCACTGGAACGAAATATTGTTATAACAGCCAACACTCTCTATGGGAATTTTCCGCCGAAAATCCCGGAGGATGAAATCAAGCCGATAACTGAAAGCGGCGAGATTGTCTTAAGCCGTGTTGTCATCCCGGAATATGTCATTGTCCATGACGGACCGCCGAGTGATTCTTCCGCCAACGACTACTATGTCCGTTACCGGGACTACATCAAAAATGTTGCCTCCAGCGAAATCTATGCTACCTGGCCGGATGCAGCTCTCCGTGCAAATATTTTAGCGATTATGTCCTTTACCCTGAACCGGGTGTATACGGAGTGGTACCGGAACAAAGGCTATGATTTTACCATTACTTCTTCCACCGCCTTTGACCACAAATTTGTCTACGGCAGAAACATTTTTTCCAATATTTCCAATATTGTTGATGAGATGTTTAATAGCTACCTTTCCCGCCCGAACGTCCGCCAGCCGATTCTGACCCAGTACTGTGACGGGCAGCGGGTAAGCTGCCCGAACTGGATGCCCTTTTTGGTTTTGCGTAGGGAAGGAAAATTTGGGGTGCGGGATAACTTCTTTCTCAACAATCTTCTTTGAAAACTTATCAACGCGCCGCTTCTGATATAAAAATACCACCGACCTAAAGGCTAGTAGTATCTACTTCATTTCTTCTATTTTCCTCAATGCTTCTTCTTCGGTTATCTCCTCATAGCATTCAAACTCTGGCTCATCTGGTAAAAAATATCCAATTCCAAGCCCACGTCTTACCCATTCATCATCCTTATATTCATAAAATTTTCTTCCTTCCTGCTTAATAACTGTTCCTCTATTATCATAATCTGTAAGAACTAAATATCTTGTATTATTTGACATTTCCAATCCTCTCTATCTGCTCTGGGATTTTCATAGTTGTATTAACACCATTACTCTTCTATCTTTTCTTCTCTAGATTTATACTTCGGCAGCCTTCTGACCGCTTTACTCAGCTTCATTCAGTCACCTCCATTTTTTATTAGAAAAAATCTCATCCTTATTATTTTTCAAACATAAAAAGGATATACCGTTATGATATATCCTCCTGGTAGTCAACCGGAATTGAACCGATGCCTTGTCTATCAACCTGTTCTGCCAGCCTAAACTATCTTCTACCTTATGTAAGTCACCCGGAGTTGCACCGGGATTTCTACGGTTGTTCGGAAACGTCGTTCCGCCGCAGCGTTCTCCTTCTTGAACTATTGCCCTTGCACCTTAAATGTACCATATCCCATTTATAAATTCAATTTCTTTCGTTTACGTTCCCACTGCTATAATACATTATTTACCAACTTTTCTTCTTTTCCATACAATCCAGAATATATTCCATATTCATCATGTTCATATCCGTTATACGTGTGTAGCAATGCTCCAACATGTGCTCTTCCTTTTACATCAATCTGCCTTACCCTCTCCCTTTGTACATCATGAAATGTGATATATTTGATATCGTTAAACTTGTCTACTGTAGCATATACACATCCTAGTACCATTATTTCCATTGGAGCCTTCTCTCCCCTTCATTGGCTCGGATTGCTATTTCATTTCCAAACTGTGCAATGGTTGTATACTCCGTACCATATCTCTTGCCAGTATTACTAATACCGCTACTTGCTCATCTTCTGCGCATTCTCTATCCGCAATTTCCTTCAGTGTCATTGGAACTGTATCCTTCACACTATTCCCATTTCCAATTCTCCTGTTTTTGGATATAAAAATACCGCCAGTGAAATACTGACGGTATTAATAATGTTTATTTAAGATTTTTCATAATATTTCCCAACTCTGTGGCTATTCCTTCTTTACCAGTCTGAATCTTATTCAGCAAATCATTAATCATTTTTCTTAATTGGCTAACATTCGTTGATAAATACCCATCCATTTGAGCTCCACTAAGTTCATATATCCTTCCACGTTCCAATTGATCTAACTTATTTCCAATATCATTAAGTTCATGGCTATATTCTTCAGATATTTTGTATCCCAGTTTGTCCACTATCACTTCCTCCGTTCACGGTTTTTCATCCAATGTCGTTTCTAAAACTGCTATAATGAAGGATGCCTTATAGCTATCTCCTACAATTGCTTTTGCTGCTTTCAAAATCCCATTTGCAATATCACTTGCCGTATCACTATCTTCATTTAATAATTTAAGTGTAAATATAACATATTTTATTTCTCTTTTGCTATAATCTAAAGCTTTGTCTACACATTCATTAAAAAACTCCAAATTGATATTTCCTGTTTCCTTGTTTTCATCATACATGTCTGATAATTTCTTATACAATTCGCTATCATTTACTAATTTACTCATGTTAGTGCCTCCCTTATATTTATTATAAGAGCATCATATCACTTTCTCCGTCAGTATTCAATTTTCATTATGCAAAAGTCAATTGTTATCGACAAATTAAATCTGCTTTATTCATTTTCTTCTTTTTCAATCAATTAAATCATCTTTCATTATGTAATATAAGCATAAACCATCTATATAATTACTTGTTTTTGTTATTAATATATAAAACTTAAGAGCTAGGTAAAAGTAGTTATTCCCTCTACTTATTTGTTAAGTAGAACTTTTTCTATCATTCATCTGCTTCCGGATCATGCTCCTCCCCCAGTAGTTCATCCAATGTCTTTTCTTCCTTAATACAAATATCTACAATCCTGCTCCATTCTTTTATCGGCCAAGTATAAGACTCTGTATTTACTCCTTCCCCAAAATGTTTTTCATACCTTTCTACTGCAATTCCCATTTTTTCAACATCTGGATCTACCTTCATAGTTTTGTTTTCTCTTCTCAAAAAATCTGGTATCATTCTATTTTCTCCTATCATCTTTTGAATAGAACAAGCACCTTCAGAAAGATATTTCTTTCCGTCGATGCTTTTTCTTAGCGAACTTTCTCATAATAAGTCCACATTCTAATTATTTTTACCGTCCCTTCATCCGCAATTCCATCCACTTCCACAGGCTCAGTGTAAAGTGTCTTATATACAAAAGTCGGCTACTCAAATTTAGCACCAAGCCACCGTTCCATCTGTTTGTCCCCTTTTTATGCCATGCAATGCATGAATTGCATATATATTTTCAAAATCCTCTTCCGATTCTTTTATAACTTTCCTTAAATTGTTATCATAATCTATTGCAACCAAACCAGCCGCAGTTCTATTTCCTTCTGGAAAATATGAATAGTAATATTTTGTTCCAACAACCTTTTCCAATAAAAATTCCAACATCATTCTCATCCTTTTAAATCTATATCAAATTAATTACCTATATAAAACTCCTATTTATCATCCATATCAAGTCTTCCATCTTCAAAAAATTTTTTCAATCTTTGAATTACTTTTTCATCATCCGCCTGAATATATGTTCCATAATCAATGTCATACACCAAGCAGAATGAAAAATCTGACCATTTGCATTTGTATAAGTCTTCCGACGGACCTATTTGTTTTCTGCCTATTTCAATTTCTTTACAACTTTCTAATTTTGCAAAAATATTTTGAAACAGAATTTCTTCCTCTATTCTATTATAATTAGTGAAATACAAACGCTTAGGTTCACTGTCTATCTGAAATGTTCTCATCCCTTTTCCTTTTCCTCATACATATATCAATACTGCATATAATATAAACATTTACTTTCATACTGTCACCTCCAGTATATCATATGTTGCAGCACTTGTACTTCTTTGAAAATTAAAATTGATATAAAAATACCACTGACCTAAAGGCTAGTGGTATCTACTTCATTTCTTCTATTTTCTTCAATGCTTCTTCTTCGGTTATCTCTGTTATTCTATCAAGCCTATCTAAATTTCCAATCCTATATGTAGAATCTTCCGGTTCAGTGTCATCATATCCTAATATTCTATCCATAAGAATATTAGATTGGTCTACGACCCACCCTCTTATCTTATCATAAATATAAGGGATGAACTCTTCCTCTTTTCCAACTTTGTTTAAATCTGATATATAATAATATGTACGCATAATTATTTTACCCTGCTTATATTATGAGGAATCTCATTTCTCTTATTTAACCATAATCTTTATTGCATCTGCATTATATCCCATATTTCTATAAGATACAATTGCTCCTATCATTCATCTGCTTCCGGATCATGCTCCTCTCCCAGTAGTTCATCCAATGTCTTTTCTTCCTTAATACAAATATCCACACTCTTACACCATTCTTTTACCGACCATATATAAGATTCTGTATTTAATCCTTCCCCAAAATGTTTTTCATATTTTTCTATTACAGCTCCAAATTTTTCCATCTCTGGATCTATGATTATATTTTCCGGTTTCAAAAAATCTGGTATCATTTTATTTTCTCCTATCATCTTTTGAATAGAACAAGCACCTTCAGAAAGATGTTTCTTTCTGTCGATGCTTTTTCTTAGCGAATTCCGGCATAATGCGTCCACATTCTGATTATTTTTATCGTTCCCTCATATGCAATTCCATCCACTTCCACAGGCTCAGTATAAACCTGATAAACCAGCCTATGCTGGATATTGATTCTTCTTGAATAAACGCCTTCTAAATTTCCAACAAGTGCTTCATATGGTGGTGGATTTTGAAAAGGATTGTCTTTTATGACTTCAACCAATCTTTTTGCTTTTTGGTCGAGCCTGACACTCTTTAAATTTTTAATATCTTTCACAGCCTGCTTCTCATAGACAATTCTGTACATAAAATTACCATTCTACATCTTCTTCTGATACACAATCTTCTATCGGCGTTTCCATTCCTTTTTTTATAGATTCAACCATTCCAGGTATTGAATTAAGGTATACCGTTTCCTGAATTGCATTCCAATCATTTTCAGAAACAAGAACTGCATTCCCCTTCTTACTTACAATCAAAGTCGGTTCACTATAGAGATTGACTTCTTCTACCAGATTGTAGAGTTCCTTTCTTGCGTTTGTTATATTAATTGCTGACATAATAAATCTCCTTTTCTATTTCTGTATTTCCTTACACTAATTTTTCATCTAAAATTTTTTGTAAATTCCTTAGTAAAACTTCTCGAACATTCCTGTGTATCTATATCTGTATTTTGATTAGTACCGTATCCTAAATTTGTATCTTTTACACTGTAATATCATTTTCTTTATATTCTATATTATTATGAATGGACGAGATTTTTTATGTCATAATTATTATAGCGTACGTTTTTACGTACGTCAAGTAAATATATTTAAAATATTCTAAAAATACTATCTCAAGTGTCTTATACATAGAAGTCGGCTATATCAAATTAATTACTTATATAAAACCTATTTATCATCCATAGCAAGTCTTCACTCTCTGATTGCTGCACATATCATAGATAAAGATTCTGTATATCCAAGTACTTTTTGTTTATCTGCTTCAGATGCATTCGATTTTAAGAAAACCCTTACTTCATTTTGAGTTTCAAAAAATTCTTCTTTTGCACGTTTTTTCTTTCGTATTTTTGCAATTAATTTGTCTGCTTCACTTGAATTTTCAGTGACCGTATACTTTCTTTCATATTCCCTAATCTTTTTTCGTAATTCTTTAATATCTGTCATTGCTCTTTCCTTGATGTTTTTAATTATTCTCTTCTATTTACCTGATTAACGTTTAACATATAATCTAATCCGCGCTCATGTAAATACTTTTCCAACCGTTCTCTTCCTGTTTTGTCTTTATTCTTCTCCCACTCTTCCAAATATGTATCCCATCTTCCATTTTTCTTCATTTCAATTGCGGTAATATAACTCATTCCTATTGCATCCCCTATTCTTGTTTCTTTTATTGCTTCTTCAATTTCCTTTTCCGAAAATTTTGAAAGTTCTTCATATATCTGAAATATTTCATTTGGATGACTCTCTCCACTTTTAAAATATTCTATAATTTCTACTGCTGTTTTGCCATTCTTTCTTTCAACCATTCTCTTCATGCTTTTTATTTTTCTCTTTCCCATTTTTCTTAGTACCTTCCCTATTTTTCACCTAATGTTCTCATCCTTTTCCTCATACATATATCAATACTGCATATAATATATACAGGAGGTATTCACATGATTGCTTGGTTTTGTTATTTATATCTAAAACTTAAGGGTTAGGCAAGCCGGAACTCTCCAGCCTGCCTCTCGGCATATTGCATCCTGTTTTTTCTGAATTATATTATATATTTTCTTCACATCGTCTTTGGTACTAAAACAATTCTATCCGCTGCCTGCTGATTTAATTTATTTCCGACACATTTCTTTTCATCTTCTGTTAATGTATTAACATTCCGATAATTCTCATCCTCACCAAATCGAATATAAACATTTACCTTCATACTGTCACCTCCAGTATATCATATGTTGCAGTACTTGTACTTCATTTCCTGATTTCATATTTATGTGCTTTTTTCATACACTTAACAAAGGAGTGATAACATGACCGACAACACCTCCATGCGTACCGGTGCCCTCTACATCCGGGTATCGACCGGCAAGCAGGAAGAACTATCCCCGGACGCTCAAAGGCGGCTGCTCTTAGATTATGCTTCCAAAAACAATATCATTATCTCCAATCAGTATATCTATGAAGAAGATGGCCTATCCGGACGTAAGGCGGATAAACGACCACAGTTCCAGGATATGATTGCCCATGCCAAATCAAAAGAACATCCCTTTGATGTAATTCTGGTATGGAAGTATTCGAGATTTGCCAGAAATCAGGAAGAATCCATTGTCTATAAGTCCATGCTCCGGAAAGACCATGTGGAAGTCATTTCCGTGTCCGAGCCACTGGTGGATGGTCCCTTTGGTTCCCTGATTGAGCGAATCATAGAATGGATGGATGAATATTATTCTATCCGTCTGTCCGGTGAGGTTGTGCGAGGTATGACGGAGAACGCTTTAAGAGGGCGAAATCAGGCTCGACCGCCTTTAGGCTATAAAGTACCGCATGCCAAAGAAACTCCCGTTATTGTGCCAGAAGAAGCTCTTATCATACATACGATATTCGACATGTATACCGAGAATGGTGCCAGTATGTTTGCAATTGCAAAACACTTAAATGACCTCGGCTATCTTACCTCACATAAGAAGCCATTTGAAAGGCGGAGTATCGGCTACATTTTAAGCAACCCTACTTATATTGGGAAATCCGTCTGGAACCGTCATTCTAACGATAACAAGGCATTAAAGGATGAATCTGAATGGATTATAAGAGATGGCAGCCATGAGCCGATTATCAGCACAGAACAGTATGAAAAGGCACAGCAGCGTATCAAGGCAGAATACACTCCCAAATATGCCAAGCCACCGGAACTACACCGGCACTGGTTATCCGGCATGGTAAAGTGCCACACCTGTGGACGCTCCCTCTCTACTTCCATTCATAAGGATAAACGGTACGGACGGACATACACGAATTTTCAATGCTATGGATATTTAAAGGGAAAATGCAGCGTGTCCCATCAGATTTCCGCCCGGAAACTAGAACCTGCCGTATTGGAAGGTCTGAAAGAAATTATGGAAGGTGTACGACCGCTCCAGTTTAAAATCATCAAGTCGGAAGAACCAGCCGCCCAGTCCGCCCATGAGATACTCACCGAAAGACTGCATGACATTGAGAAAAAAGAAGAACGGATCCGGCAGGCTTACCGGGATGGCATTGACACCATAGAAGAATATCGGGACAATAAAGCCATTCTTTTTAAAGAACGGACAGAAATAGAAAGCCGGCTGGAAGAATTAACCCCTGCTCCTGTTCCATCTGAGACAGATACAAGGGAACTCATGCGCAACCGGCTTAAGAATGTATATGAGATACTTTCCAGTGAGGATGTCTCTACCGTCACCAAAAGCAATGCGCTAAAATCCATTGTAGATAAAATTGTCTATGACAGTGAAAAGAAAGAATTAAGCATTTATCTCTACTGCTCCGACACCCTCTAAACCCGCATAAAATAAGGCTTTAGACGTACTACATACGCAAATGGGAAAAGGTTGACTCAGTGGGGTTCGAAATACTTAGCCGACCAGGGATATTCCACCATTGAGATTCTGCGCTATTATTACGGCAGCAGTATGTATATCAACACGGCGGATGAAATCAGTGGTGTGCCTGCTTCCTGGCCGGGCAGCAACCTTGAGGTTGGTTCTACCGGGGATAAGGTGCGGATGCTGCAGGAGCAGCTGAACCGGATTGCACGTAACTACCCTGCGCTTCCGACTATTGCCGTGGATGGCATTTATGGTTCTGCAACCAAAGCTGCCGTAGAAAAATTCCAGTCCATCTTTGGGCTTCCGGTTACCGGAATTGTAGATTTCCGTACCTGGTACCGTATTTCCGAAATTTATGTGGCTGTTTCAAGAATTGCAGAATTATATCAATAAATTTCATAACTTAAACCTTTTCGGGAATTCTTTTTACCACAAATCCATAGTAATTATGAAAATACAATGCTATACTAAATTCATATTACGAATTTACTGGAGGGAAAAATAATGCATACATTTCAACCATATCCAATTGACCTTATGGAAATGAATCCATTTACTAAAATCGGCAAAGAATGGATGTTAATCACAGCAGGTGATGAGAAGAAAGCAAATACAATGACTGCAAGCTGGGGCGGTGTTGGTGTCCTCTGGGGCAAAAATGTTGTCTACATCTTTGTAAGAGATACACGCTATACCAAAGAATTTATTGATAATGGAGAGACATTTTCACTGACCTTTTTAGATGAGTCCAATAAAGGAGCTTTAAAATATCTTGGAGCTGTTTCCGGACGTGATGAAAATAAAATTGAAAATGCAAGAATGCATCTTGATTACTACAAGGACACACCTTATATTGACGAAGGAAATCTGGTATTTATCTGCTGTAAATTATCTGCTACAAAGATGACTCCGGACCAGTTTATTGATTCTTCTATCGAAAGCAGCTGGTATGCCGATGGCAACCTTCACACCATGTATGTAGGTGAAATCTTAGAAGTACTTGCCCGCTAAGCTACTCGCGTAACCATGGGAAACATGCTTTGCAAGTTTCTACAGTTATCGCGATGCTCGCCAAAGTCTGGCAGAAAAGAAGGAGCCAAGTTCGCTCAAGCAAACTTGGCTCCTTCTTTTCTGCCAGACTTTTTTTACCATCATTTTACTTATGAATAATATCATAATGTGCCTGTACGGCAGCATCGATTTTTCTCTGGTCTCCCGTTTCGATTGCTTCTGCAATTTCTACATGAAGCTTCCACATTTTTTCAAATTTCTCGGCATCTGCATTTTCCCAGCCTTTTCGGATACTTTCCTTATAAATTTCAGAAAATACCTGCATAATCGTAATCATGAAACGGTTGCCGGAACCTAATATTAATTTCTGATGAAACTCCCGGTCAATCTCATAACTTCTCTGCTGGTCAGCATTCTGCATAGATTCTGCCAGTGCTTTTAACTCCGCAAAATCCTGTTTACCCATGTTTTTAGCCGCAAGAAGACCTATTGTGTATTCTAAAAGGCAGCGTGCCTCTGCAAGCTCATCCTTATCTATCTGCTGCAATAGCAGCATCATATTAATTACTTCTGAAAGGATTTTTTCCATGTTGCAGCAGATATAATTGCCGGAGCCCTGCTGACTTTCAATCAATCCGATATTCTCCATACTCTTTAATGCTTCCCGGATAGATGGACGTGACATACCAAGTGTTTCTGCCATTTCACGTTCTGTTGGCAGCTTGCTGCCTACCCGAAACTCCCCGCTCCGTATTCCATCTTTTACGAATGCCATTACCCTCTTATACTCTCTGTCCTTCATCTGAATCTCCTTTCATCCCTTGCAAAATTATTGCATCATAGATACATCAATAAAAATTAGCAAATACAGTTGCTGCTGCTACCGTCAGAAGTCCTGCTACTGCAATGGCAAGACTGCTCATTGCTCCTTCTACTTCTCCCATTTCCATGGCACGGGCGGTTCCGATTGCATGAGCGGAAGTACCGAGTGCCAGTCCCTTTGCCACCGGCTCTTCTATATGAAATACACGGCATACCACTTCTGCAATCATATTTCCCAAGACTCCGGTAATGATAATTACTGCCACCGTAATCGTTACGATTCCTCCAAGTTCTTCAGATACTCCCATTCCAATTGCTGTGGTAATGGATTTTGGCAGAAGGGTTACATATTCCTCATGATTCAGATGGAATATCACCGCAAAAAGAAGCACACTTCCCATACTTGCAATGACACCGGATATAATTCCTGCTACAATGGCACTTTTATGTTTCTTTAACAATTCCAGCTGCTCATACAACGGAACAGCAAGACATACCGTTGCCGGGGTTAAAAGATAGCTTAAATACTTTGCTCCTTCATAATAACTGTCATAGTCAATTCTGCCTACACTTAATACAACCATAACAAAAATAATAGAAATCAAAAGTGGATTAAACAGCGCCAGCTTTAATTTACGCTTTAACAGTGCTCCGATTTCATATCCAATGAGACTGATTACTACACCAAAGAAAAGGGTATCTCCTGCAAAATTATTCATTTTCTTCTTTCTCCCTTCCCTTTCGTATCACATTCTGTGTCACTCTTCCGGTCACGACCATAACAATAATCGTCGTAAGTACTGTAATGACAATCACCGGCACAATAGTCGGACGCAGAACGCTCCAGGAGTCCAGAAGTCCTACTGCTGCCGGAATAAACATCACCGGCATAATTTCAATTAAGAATACCGCAGTGTCCTTCACCTGTTCTATCTTAACGATACCCGTTACCAGAGCAAGCAGCATTAACACCAGTCCGTAAATGCTTGCAGGAACCGGTAATGGCAGCACCATATGCAGAATTTCTCCAGCAAAAGAAATTGCCAGAATTAAAAAAAACTGTCTAAAATACTTCATTTCTAAATCCTCCGATTGGTATTACCAATCAAAGAGTATAATACAAAAGAAATAAAAAGACAAGTTTTATTTAATGATTTTTCAAAATTTTATTCATTTTCTAATTCTATAAAATCTGAATACTGTTTCCCTCTGTATGCTTTGCCGCTTTTTTCTTTTTTACCAGTTCGCCCGAAAATTCACTCATATTTCGAAAGGTATAATTCCTATTACTTATCATAGCAATAGAAAGTGTTACCAGTGGGAAATACTCTTCACCACCTTTCTTTTAAATATAATAATACTTAAGCTGTCTATAAAGAGCATTTTTCTAAGAATTAGAACCTGCAATTAACTCATCCAGAGTACCAAAATGGTACCCCATCTCTTCCCACTTTGTAAGTAGTTCATCTAATATTTCACCATTGGTCTTTGAAGTATTGTGCAGCAGCACTATAGCTCCCGGATGAATACGTCCGGTGAGTTTTTCAAAGGCCTCTTCTTTTGTTGGCTGATTATCCGGATCCCAGTCCACATAGGCAAGACTCCAGAAAAAAGTATAATAACCTAATTCTTTTGCCATTTTCAGATTTGATTCACTGTATTTCCCCTGAGGCGGCCGGTAAAATTTAACCATCTCCTTGTCTGTAATCTCTTCATAAAGTAACTTGACATCTTCAACTTCCTTTTGAAATGACGATACATCTGCAATTTCTGACATATCCGGATGATGATAAGTATGGTTTCCTACGGTATGACCTTCTTCCACCATTTTCCTTACCAGATCCGGGCTGGTCTCTAAGAAATGCCCTACTACAAAGAAGGTTGCTTTTACATCATGCTTTTTCAATGCTTCCAGTATCTTCTCCGTATTTCCATTCTCATAGCCGCAGTCAAAGGTCAGGTAAATCACCTTATCATCGCCATTACCAATAAAATATGTATTATATTTCCGCAATTCTTCCGGTGTGGCATTTCCGGTTGGCTGTGTCCCCGATTCACCAAATCCAAGTCCCCAGTTCTCTGTTGTAGATGCCACTGCATTTACTCCCAGTAAGCCGCCATTCTGCCAGCTTTTTACCAGCACTGCACTCCCACGACCTGCGCAAAATACCAATGCCAGCATTACCGCCACTGCCAGTATCCTTTTCCATTTTTTCATAAAAAAAGCCTCATATACTCTTTCTAAAGTATATGAGACTTCTTTTATCTCATGCTTTTCATTTTAGTTCTTTCAGTCATTTACTCTACTGCCTTGAATGCTTCCTCTAAGTCTTCAATAATATCGTCGATATTTTCTGTTCCGATAGAAAGGCGGATGGTATTCGGTTTGATTCCCTGCTCTTCTAATTCTTCTGCACTAAGCTGGGAATGCGTGGTTGATGCTGGATGAATCACCAGAGATTTTACATCTGCAACATTTGCCAGTAAGGAGAAGATTTCCAGATTGTCGATGAAATCTTTTGCCTTTCTGTCATCACCTTTGATTTCAAAGGTAAAGATAGAACCGCCACCGTTCGGGAAGTATTTCTTATATAATTCCTGCTGCTTTGGATCTGTACTTACTGCAGGATGATTTACACGTTCCACCTGTGGATGATTATTTAAGAACTCTACTACCTTCAATGCATTCTGTACATGACGTTCTACTCGTAAGGATAATGTCTCTAATCCCTGTAAGAAGATAAATGCATGGAACGGAGATAAAGTTGCTCCGGTATCACGAAGTAAGATTGCACGAATCTTGGTTACAAATGCTGCCGGTCCTACTGCCTTGGTAAAGCTGATGCCATGATAACTTGGGTTTGGCTCAGTTAAAGATGCAAATTTTCCACTTGCCTCCCAGTCAAATTTTCCGCTGTCTACGATAACTCCACCAATTGTTGTTCCGTGTCCACCAATGAATTTTGTTGCAGAATGTACCACGATGTCTGCGCCATACTCAATCGGACGAACCAGATAAGGTGTTGCAAAAGTGTTATCTACGACTAATGGAATCTTGTGTGCATGTGCTACTTTTGCGATGGCTTCAATATCAGCTACGTCTGAGTTAGGATTTCCTAATGTCTCAATATATAAAGCTTTTGTATTGTCTTTAATTGCTGCTTCAAATGCTTCCGGCTCCGGCTCAACAAAGGTTGTTGTAATGCCGTACTGTGGAAGTGTATGCTCCAACAGGTTATAAGAACCACCATAGATATTCTTTGCAGCTACAATATGGTCACCATTCTGTGCAAGATTTTCAATCGTATAAGTAATTGCTGCTGCTCCGGATGCTACTGCCAACGCTGCAACTCCACCCTCTAATGCTGCAATTCTCTTCTCAAATACATCTTCTGTCGGATTCGTAAGTCTTCCATAAATATTTCCTGCATCTGCAAGACCAAATCTTGCTTCCGCATGGTCGCTGTTGCGGAATACATAAGATGATGTCTGATAAATAGGTACTGCTCTTGCATCTGTCACCGGATCCGGATTTTCCTGTCCTACATGTAACTGTAAAGTTTCAAATTTTAAATTACGTTCTGCTCTGCTTTTCTTTGTGCTCATCTTCTTTTTCTCCGTTCTGTTATTTATTTCTGTCACTCTGATGTTACATCAGATTTTTTCTATTCTACTGCAAATTACTCTGTAAATAAAGCTGTTGAATAATATCTGTCTCCATTGTCCGGTAATAAAGCTACAATTGTTTTTCCTTTATTTTCAGGTCTCTTTGCCAGTTCAATTGCTGCATAAGCTGCTGCTCCGGAAGAAATTCCTACTAATACGCCCTCTTTGTGTGCAATTTCTTTTGCCACACGGAAAGCATCTTCGTTCTCTACCGGAAATACCTCATCATATACTCTGGTGTTTAATACATCCGGTACGAATCCTGCACCGATACCCTGAATCTTATGTGCTCCACTCTTACCTTCGGATAATACCGGTGAAGATGCCGGCTCTACTGCTACAACTTTAACATCTGCTTTCTGCTCTTTTAAGTATTCACCGGTTCCTGTTACGGTTCCACCTGTACCAACTCCTGCTACAAAGATGTCTACTGCTCCGTCCGTATCTTTCCAGATTTCCGGTCCTGTTGTCTCTTTGTGTACTTTTGGATTCGCAGGGTTTACAAACTGTCCAGGGATAAAGCTGTTTGGAATCTCTTTTGCAAGTTCATCCGCTTTTGCAATTGCACCTTTCATTCCTTTGCTTGCTTCTGTCAGAACAATTTCTGCACCGTAAGCCTTTAAGATGTTTCTACGTTCAACACTCATGGATTCCGGCATAGTAAGAATGATACGGTATCCCTTGGCTGCCGCAAGTGCTGCAAGACCAATTCCTGTATTTCCGGATGTCGGCTCGATAATAACAGAACCTTCTTTTAACTGTCCTTTTGCTTCTGCATCTTCAATCATTGCTTTTGCGATACGGTCCTTTACGCTTCCTGCCGGATTGAAATATTCCAGTTTGAAAAGTAATTTTGCTTCTAAGTTATACGCCTTTTCTAAATTAATTGCCTCGATTAATGGTGTATTTCCAATCAGTCCTAATGTTCCTTTATAAATGTTTGCCATGATAATAATCTCCTTTTCCCTAAATTCATATATTTCCTATCTGTTTGATATGGATTAAGTATAATATAAAACGATGCGTACCAATTGTCAAGACTTTTTTCAAATAAATTATTTAAAATATTTTGTTTCATTGGTACACATCGACCTCGTCCATTTAAATGACATAATCGCTACTGATATCCTGCTGCCATTCCATCAAATCCTCTAACGTATACCTGTCTACTACACTCTTAATCGCATCGTTTAATTCTTTCCAGATACGAAGTGTTACACATTCTGACTGACGCTCACAGGTGTTCACCTCATCCTCAAGACACGATACCGGTGCAAGACTTCCTTCTACCTGACGTAATATCATCCCTATCGTATATTCCTTCGGTGTCTTTGATAAACGATATCCTCCCTGGGGGCCTCTGATGCTCTTAACAAACCCTGCCCGTACCAGTGTAGAAATAATCTGTTCCAAGTATTTCATGGAAATATCCTGACGTTCCGCAACATCTTTAAGACGTACCGGTTCAACTTCATCATTCATTGCTATATCAAGAAGAAGTCGGACAGCATAACGTCCCTTTGTTGAAATCTTCATACTGTACCTCCATTTCTATTTGTCTATGGGTACAGTATATTCCTTTTTTCCTACTATGTCAATATGGATATATTGTTTTTAATATTCTTCCTCTTCTTCACCCTCAGAGATGTCGTTCTTCGGCTTCTTTAAGCCTTCAATGACAATGCCATTCTTCTCAGCATAATCCCAAAGTGCAGCATGAATACCTTCTTCTGCCAGAAGGGAACAATGCACTTTAACCGGTGGAAGTCCGTCTAATGCTTCCATTACTGCTTTATTGGTTACAAGTAATGCTTCCTGTACGGTCTTTCCCTTTACCAGTTCTGTTGCCATACTGCTGGTTGCAACTGCAGCACCACAGCCAAAGGTCTTAAACTTACAGTCCTGAATCACACCATTATCATCAATATCAAGATAGATTCGCATGATATCACCGCATTTTGCATTTCCTACTGTTCCTACTCCGCTGGCATTTTCAATCTCCCCTACATTTCTCGGATTCTGAAAATGATCCATAACTTTTTCACTATACATAATCGTTACTCCTTTTCTTCTCTATTACTGCTGGTTCTTTACAAAATCTTCGTATAACGGTGACATGCTGCGTAAATGTGCAACAATCTCTTTGATTGCATCTACCGTGGTGTCAATCTGCTCTTTGGTGGTATCTGCGCCTAAAGTCAGGCGGAGTGAACCATGTGCAATCTCATGTGGCAGACCAATTGCCAGCAATACATGAGACGGGTCTAAGGAACCGGAAGTACATGCTGAACCGGAGGATGCACAAATCCCCTTCATATCTAACATAATCAGCATGGATTCTCCCTCCACAAAACGGAAACATGCATTGACATTATTGGCAAGACGATGCTCTCTGTCTCCATTGATTTTCACATATGGGATTTCCTTTTCAAAACGGGAAATCATATAATCTCTCAATTCTCTTTCTCTTGCAGTACGCTCTTCCATGGAAGCAAATGCCAGTTCTGCAGCTTTACCGAAGCCTACGATTCCCGGTACATTTTCCGTTCCGGCTCTTCTCTTTCTCTCCTGTGCACCACCATGTACAAAGGAGCGGATTTTTACACCTTTTCTGATATAGAGGAAACCGATTCCCTTTGGTCCGTTTAATTTATGTCCACTGCTGCTTAACATATCAATATTCATTTCATCTACCTGGATTGGCTCCTGACCAAATGCCTGTACTGCATCAGTATGGAATAAAACTCCATGTGCCCTGGCAATTGCACCAATCTCTGCAATCGGCTCGATGGTGCCAATCTCATTGTTGGCAAACATAATAGAAATCAGAATGGTATCCGGACGGATTGCTGCTTCTACATCTGCCGGATTGATACGTCCATTCTCATCCACATCAAGATAAGTTACCTCAAAGCCCTGTCTTTCCAACCATTCACAGGTATGAAGAATTGCATGATGCTCAATCTTACTGGTGATGATATGTTTTCCTTTTTCTTTATAAGCTTCTGCTGTTGCTTTCAGTGCCCAGTTATCAGATTCACTTCCACCTGCCGTAAAATATATTTCTTCCGGTTTCGCACCGATTCCTGCTGCAATAATATCTCTGGCCCTTGTTACTGCCTTGCGGCTTTCCTCACCCAATGCATAAATGGTAGATGCATTTCCATAATACCGGGTAAAATAAGGAAGCATTGCCTCCACTACCCGCTCGTCCGTTCTTGTTGTTGCCGCATTGTCCAGATAGATTAATTCCATCGGTTTTCCTCCTTTATCAATTTGCTTTATCAGCTATTTTCGTCCTATTTCCAAGTAATTCAGTCGGAACTAAGAATAACACCTTAGGAATAGTATGTCAATCTTCTGCCTGGATTTATTCCTTTTGTTCTTTTATTTATCCAAGAGGGTTAAAAGGGGAAAGGGCAGCTTTCGCTGCCCTTTCCATCTATCCTCTTATTTCAGACGATATACATTATAAAAACTAAACTCTCCTGTTTGCAGTTTTGCTCTGCTTAGACTCTTTTACGTCTTCTGTAAAGTACAACTACCGCTGCTCCTGCAACGAATAACAATACTACCATGCATGCAATCGGAGTATTATCTCCTGTCTTAACCTGCTTCTCTGCTGTTACAACAGGTGTTGCATTCGGAGTTGTAGATGCTGCTGGTTTCATATCTGTATTGCTAAGTACAATAACATACTCAGATGCATGTGAGAATTTGAAATCAACGGTTCCGTCTGCATTTACCTTTACAGCCTGAACATATTCTAATGCTCCGGTCTTTTCATTATAATAGTAAAGGTTTGCATATTTTCCACTGTTCTCTGCACCAACGTTGACACGAAGTGTAGCATCAAATCCAAATGCTCCGTCATGTGCCAGTGAAAGTTCAATGGTCTTGTTGTCTCCAGCTAATGCTTTAATCTTATCAGCCGGAATGCTGCTCTTACCTACGGTTACACCGAGGTCTATTGCATCTTTTAATTTACTTACAATGTTCTTTCCGTTTACAATCCAGCTTACGTTGTCGTTCAGCTTGAAGGTAATGGTAATATCTTTTCCAATCATGCCATTGAATACTTCTGCCGGAACTTTTGTGGTATCTGGCATTGTAACATTAATCTTTGCTGTATCTCCCACAGCATCAATGGTATCAATTACTTCCTGGAAATCTTTACCCGGAACAGTAATGTCAAGATTAATCTTTTTATCTGCTCTCAGCACTACAGTACCGCCATCTTTTGCTGCCGGAATGGTAACTGTTACTGTCTTATCAGAAGAAACAGTATATGTTTTACCATCATAAAGATTTACAACTGTATTTCCTGCATTTGCATTAACCGGAACTTTTACTTCTTTTGCGGTATCCTTGATATTCATACCAACATATAAGGTTGTTCCTCCATAGGATCTTGAAACTACATCATAGCCTTCCTCATCAGAACTTGCCACAACCTTTCTGCTTCCTCTTGCAAATACATCTGTGTATGCATTACGGATACTCAGCAAATTCTTATAATGCTGATAAGTTACATTGTCCTCTGTTGCCAGAGAGAAATCCATGTCATATCTATTAGTCTGGTATGGATAATTATTTAATCCGCTTAAACCAACTTCTTCACCATAATAGATCACCGGAATACCCTTTGCAGTAAGCTGTAAGGTAGCTGCAACTAACGCTGCTGATGTTGCCTCATCCTCGGTATATCCTTTTCCGTTCATTAAGGACGCCTTAAATCCATCTTCATCATGACTGCTTAAGAACTGACCTGTCATGTATGCGTTATTAAGTGCTGTATTTCTGGAAGAAAGGAAGCTTTCTACAGAAGAAATATTACCACTGACAAAGCTTGTTGCCTGGTCATTAAAATCGAAATCAAGGTCTGCATCCATCTGACCGGTACCTAAGGTACTACCATTTGACGCATATCCTGCGCCATAATATTCTCCAATCATCTTGAAGGATGGATTTACTTCTGTTGTAGAATTTTTAAGTGCTGCCCATGTTGTACTATCAACATGCTTTACTGTATCTACACGGAAATAGTCAACACCATAATCCTTCATCC